>Ga0153960_1000006_pt1 | contig 429679 bp, 395 predicted proteins | sample TSFL044MetaG_FD_102274 | JGI IMG/M metagenome (GOLD analysis project Ga0153960, IMG submission 102274) | Attine ant fungus gardens microbial communities from Florida, USA - TSFL044 MetaG | ecosystem: Host-associated > Fungi > Mycelium > Unclassified | place: USA: Florida, Withalacochee...
AGTTTTCAAAGATCAAACTCATTTTCGTTACTGTCGTCGTTCTCTTCAGCAACTCTTATATAATATCATTTCCGAACCAACTTTGCAAGCATTTTTTTAAGTTTCTTTCGAAGCTTATTTCATCGCTTGCCGCACCGTGTTTCTCGTGTTTTCTTGGCCGGAATAAGAATATACCATGTACAGATTTGGAATGCAAGATTTATTTTTAATTTTATCTATGGGCGCTCCTCTTCTTCCTCCCTACCAGTATTATTTCTTATACGATACTCATCCTGCAGCAACAACTCCCTTTCCAAACTCGGGAGAATAGCAACTCTCTCACATTACACCAGGTTCATGTAATCCTCATCGTGATGTTTTTCAAGTTTGCTATTCTAATATACACATTAGGGCCTTATGACCTCACCATCCGAGCCGCTTACATCAAAGAAACCAACGTTATGTTTCCTACCAACTCACGCATCATTTTATGGGCGTCTTCCGCAACAGAGCACGCGAATGAAGCATAAATCACTTCTTTTCCTAGTGAGTATTCTGTTAATCAATTATCTGCGCCCGCTTCTTCCGTCACTTCAAACACTATGTTCCTTCTATATATTATAGAAGAAAGTCAATTTCGATCTCCCACAGATTAAGAATATCCCCTGTAGAACATTTCAAAGAGTCTCCTGTCTCTTCTTTTAAAAGCTCATGCTACATATATAAGAAACAAAAAAAGCGAAAGCCCCGTTAAAGTACCAAGGCTTCCGCTTCTTTCATTTGTATAAATAAGAAATACATTATAAGTCTCTGACCCAATTCATTCAGTCAAACTTTTATTCTCCACCGATAAATACATACCGGCATATAACAATGATAGCCAATATCCACATAAGCCAGTGGATCTTCACTTTGCGCTCCGTAACCAGATTACCGAATACAGCCAAGATTACATAGGATACAATCCCTGCGGAAATCCCGTTTGCAATTCCTCCAGTGAAAGGCATCAATACAATGGTAAGAAACGCCGGGAAAGCTTGCAGGAAGTCATCCCACTCAATGCTGCGAACCTGACTCATCATCAAAACACCCACGATAATCAATGCTGGAGCTGTTGCTGCGGATGGAACAACCAATGCCAGCGGAGCTATAAACAAAGCCAGGATGAACAGGATACCTGTCGTTACAGAGGTCAGACCTGTACGTCCACCAGCTTCAACGCCAGAGGCACTTTCAACAAAAGCGGTAATTGTACTTGTACCCAGTGCAGCACCTGCACTTACACCCACTGCATCGACGAGCATTGCTTTACCAATTGTTTTCTCGCCTTTTTTCTTGTCCTTCATAATCCCCATTCGTGTTGCTGTACCCACCATCGTTCCAAATGTGTCAAACAACTCAACAAAGGTGAAGATGAAGATGATTTCAAACAATCCAAGACTAATGGCACCTTTCAAATCCAGTTGTCCAACTGCCAGATCGCTGAAGTTAGGGAGCCAGCTTGCACCGGACAAGCCGCTGAGATTCGTAACGCCCATCGGGATACCAATCAACGTTGTGGCAATGATACCGATTAGCAATGCACCTTTGACGCGCATAACCATCAGTACAGCAATAATGAGCAGTCCAATCAGAGCCAGTAACGCATCATGATGCGTGATGAAATTACCCAAAGACAGATTAAAGCTGCTGCCCGGAATCGGTTGGCTCAGATCTGCATCAGGTGCAACATTAACTGTTACAGCCACCAGATTGGCCAGTTTGAAACCTACAATGGTAATAAAGAGACCAATACCAACTGTGATTGCCATTTTTAATGAGTCTGGAACTGCAACGAGCAGCATTTGACGAATTTTGGTCACTGTCAAAATAATAAACACGATACCTGAGATAAATACGGCTCCGAGAGCTGCCTGCCAGGAAATCGCACCGTTGGAACTCAGAACCACGGTCATGAAGTACGCGTTCAAACCCATACCTGGTGCAAGGGCGATCGGAATGTTAACGAACAATCCCATAATGATGGTCATCAAACCGGCACCTACGGCTGTTGCAAAAAATACTGCATTGTCCGACATACCGGCTCCGGCCGATCCCAAGAACAACGTGTTTACGAAAAGAATGTACGCCATTGTCATAAAGGTAGTAAGACCCGCAACAATCTCCGTTCTAACGTTCGTTCCGTTTTCTTTTAGTTTAAAGAAACGATCCATAATTCACTAATTCCTCCTTAGAGATGTTGAAGCCTTATTGAAAACGACAAATACCCCTGAAGATGAATGCATCACCCGGGGTTTTAGCTGATGAGGAGTGGCACTGTGCCAATTACGGAGAACAAAAAAATTCTAATGTGCGTGATGTCATGCCCGACGCAATCATGTAGAATTCATGTGCTCAGCCTTCTCCTCTTCGTAGCCAGATCATTAGGGTGATCTCGTAGAGACTCCCAGGCCAATCCCCGGGATTATACGAAGTATTATGCGCTATTTGTGTGTTTCCAATCACTATTTTAGGAGGGTTACCTCTAGTTTGTCAATGAGAAAAACGAATGTTATTGTCACTCATCATATAAATCGTTCGTATTATTTAACAAAATGAACCAGTTCAGCGGTTTACAACCCAAATAATACTGAGGTTTCCGGTGAGTTTTTCGAGTATATGTTGATCATGTCAAAGGGTGATTCCCTTCTGCACCAAATCAAAAAGCTACCGCAATCAAAGGTGGCACGCACACTTTGATTGCGGTAGCTTCATGGGTTATCGTTACCGAGAAAATGATTATGTGATGAGGATCATGTATTTGAATATTCAAAAAGCTTAGGTATAGAGAGCAGGCTGCCACGGTTACTAATTCATTTTTTTACATGGTAAGTCCTATGCCATTATGCTAAATCTCTGTCTGATGCGCGTCCTGTGCCTGCTGTTGTTCCTGACCTGTATTATCGGAAGATCCCTCAGACAACTCCTGATTCTGGGCTTGATCGGAAGGCGAATCTGCTGCCTCTAAATTCACAAATGAAGATTCTCCCGCACCAAGAGCCAAGTCCTGCATACCCGAGCCGCATCCTGCCAGCATCACCATCAGAAACGCACTTCCAATGCCCATCTTCCATTTGCTCATATTGTCGGTTTTACGCATACATTCAATTCTCCTTTCGTTGCCACATAGCCGTATTCTGTACTTAGTGTACAAGCCCCACATGAAAATAATCTGAAACGAAGTTAAAAAAGGAATTAAATATTCAGAGATTCATCGTTATACCACCATCCGCTCTCATCCCACATCCCTGCTGCCATTATCGCCTGCTGCGCCACTTTTTGCTGTTTGGCACTTTTCAAATGAACGATCATTCTTTCCAAAGATTTATGATGAATCAGGGATTCGATATCTTCGGCATTAATTTGCTTCATTTGCAGAAGAGCGAGCTCTTTCAGACTTTTGGAAGTCTTTGCCCATTCGATATTCTCCACATTCACATTGTTCAGGAAAACACGCTGTAATTCAGTCAGATTCTCAAGAGACGGTAGACTAGATATATGTGGCTGGTCCTCTATCCCTAATAAGCGCAACCCCTTCAGTTCAGGCAATACGGTAAGATCGGATAATCCCTTCACCCTTAGGAGCTTCAACATTTGCAAGGATTCCATTCCAGCAAGGCTATCCAGATTCTCTGCTCCACCAAAACTGAGATGAAGTTCGCGCAAATCTGTTACATCTTTTAAGTATCCCAATTCCTTTAGTGGCATTCCCGAAATATATAGGGACCGGAGTGAAGACAATGTGCCGATCGTTTCGATGTTAGTTGTATGACCATTCACACTCAGCGTTTTAAGCTCGGTAAAGCGGTTAAGTACGGACAAATTGGTTTTCTTTGTTTTGGTTTTACCGATGCGAAGCTGCTGTAAAGTGGTAGGTACAAGTGTTAATGCATCAAGAGATTTCGCTTCAAATACGTCAAATGCAAACTCTTTTAACCTTAGCAATTCACCTAAGCCCTCAATCCCATGAACGCGTCTGTTACAATCAATCACAAGCTTTTCTACATGGTTCATATACTTTAGAACAGACAAGTCGTCAGATTGCGAATGAAAGCTATATATACGAAAAGTAACATCGGGTCTGTTTGCAAACAGCTCCTCATTCAATATCTGCATCAAGTCCACACCCGGGATATTGTGCTCGCTGTATTGGACAATCTTTAGATCAGAATTAGCCGTAAGTGCAGCAACCTCTTCCCGAGTCCACCCGGGGTTGAGTTCGATTCTTTCCTTCATCCCTATAGTTCCTCCTTACAGAGTGTTCTTCTTCGTAGTATCCATTGGATGGTCCATTGATTATCGTAAACCAAAGTATAAATAACGTCTGGCGCAAACACAAAATGAAAAGAAAAAAAGAGACCGAAGCTCCTTTGACGGAAACTCCGATCTCTTGTTATTAAATCTGTATAGATAACTTCTATTCCCACTCGATCGTTGCTGGTGGTTTGGAAGTTACGTCATACACGATACGGTTTACGTTATCCACTTCGTTAACGATCCGCACGGAGATTTTCTCCAATACGTCCCAAGGGATACGTGCCCAGTCAGCTGTCATACCATCGATGGACGTTACAGCACGGATACCTACAGTGTAGGAATACGTACGGGCGTCACCCATAACCCCAACACTCTTCATGTTAGGCAGGGCTGTGAAGTACTGCCAGATTTCGCGGTCGAGACCGGCTTTGGCAATCTCCTCGCGCAGGATGTAGTCCGAATCACGAACGATTTTGAGCTTGTCCTCAGTCACTTCGCCAAGTACACGGATAGCAAGACCCGGACCTGGGAATGGCTGACGCCATACGATCGCTTCTGGCAGACCGCACTCTTCGCCGACTTTACGTACTTCGTCTTTGAACAAAGCACTCAGTGGTTCGATCAGCTTGAAGTTCATGTCCTCAGGTAATCCGCCCACATTGTGGTGGGATTTGATGGTTTGAGCTGTCGCTGTACCACTTTCCACGATATCCGTGTACAGTGTACCTTGCGCCAGGAATTCAAAATCATCAAACTGCTTGGACTCTTCGTCAAATACGTAAATAAACTCGTTACCGATGATTTTACGTTTTTGTTCCGGATCATCCACGCCTGCCAGTTTGGACAGGAAACGCTCTTGTGCATCGATTTTGACAACTTTCATGTCGAATTTGCCGACGAACGTCTCCATTACGCTCTCCGCTTCGCCTTTGCGCAGCAGACCATGGTCGATAAACATACATGTCAGTTGGTCACCGATGGCTTTGTGAAGCAATGCAGCCACAACGGAAGAATCTACACCGCCGCTAAGTGCGCACAATACTTTACCGTCGCCCACTTTTTCACGAATATCTTTGATCGTATCTTCGATGAACGTCTCCATGCTCCAGTTGCCTTCACAACCACAGATTTCGTACAGGAAGTTTTTGATCATTTCATTACCGCGAACAGAGTGGCGTACTTCTGGATGGAACTGAACAGCATACAATTTGCGCTCATCGTTGCTCATCGCTGCGATTGGCGCACTTTCCGTGCCTGCATCCAGTTTGAATCCAGCAGGAAGAGCAACTACATGGTCACCATGACTCATCCATACCGTATGTTCACCTTCGATACCTTTTGCGAGAGCAGCATCTGGTGCAAACTCGATATCCGCTTTACCGTACTCGCGCTTCTCAGAACGCTCCACTTTACCATCAAGCTGCTGAGCCATGAGCTGCATACCGTAACAAATTCCGAAGATTGGCAATCCCAAATCATAAACGGCCGGATCTACATGTGGTGCATTTTCTGCGTAAACGCTAGATGGTCCACCTGAGAACACGATACCCTTTGGTGATAATTCTGCGATTTTCTCCGCCGGTGTGTTATACGGCAAAAGCTCGCTGTATACGCCCAGATCCCGGATTCTTCTGGCGATTAACTGGTTGTATTGGCCCCCAAAGTCAAGGACAACCACTATTTCATTTTGCTTATTCATTACCGAGCCTCCCTCAATTAATGAAACTAATTATACGCAACGACAAAACATACCGTCAAGGAAAGGCGAAACTCCTTTTTTCGACATCTCAAAACTTGGCATATTCAACGCTTGAGATTATGGTATTTGGTGGAAGAGATCTTCCGCATGAAGCTCACGGTGTATGATCGCGGAAAGACGCCTCGTTCGCTTTAGGGGCGAGAAAGGCGTCCTCTGTTTAGCGCTGCGCTGTACTTCATGTTACAGCGCCTGCATGCGCCAGGCCAGATGAAGTGCCCGGCGCAGGAAGTCCAGACTGTCCGCGCGCAGCGGACGGTCCGGCCCGTACAGCAGCCGTTCCCAGTCGGCTGCGAACCGCGCGATGTCCGCGCCGTCCGTGCCTGCGGCCACGGCGGGTGACGCTGCATATTCACGCAGCGTCATTCCCGGCGGCCGCGGGCCGTAGCGGCGCGCGAGCGCGGCCCAGACCGGAGCGGCGGCGCTGAGCAGCCGCTCGCGGTCCGGAAAGCTGCTGCGCGGCCACGCCAGCAGCAGCCTTAGCCGCAGCGCGGGGCGGAGCCGCCGCATGCGGATGGCCCCAGCGGCGCACAGCAGCGCCGCTGCCGCAAGGGCTGCCGCGAGCCATGGGTGCGCGGCAATGGCCCGTGCGCGGGCGAGCAGCCATGCGCCCGCGTGAGCCATCCCGCCGTCCGTCTGCGGCGGGGTTACGGCAACGGGCTGCTGCCCGCTGAGCGCAGCAGCGTCTTGGCCTTCACCCTGCGTCATGGTGAAGCCTGGCGTAGCCTCGAACGGCACCCAGCCCGCGCCGGGAAAATACACCTCTACCCAGGAATGTGCATCTCCCTGGGTTACGATGTATTGCCCGGAGACGTCCGCATCCGCTTCCCCGGGTCCGAACCCCTTAACCCAGCGTGCCGGTATCCCCTCTGCACGCAGCAGTACAATCATGGCTGTTGAAAAATGATTGCAATATCCCTGCCGTGTAACGAATAGAAAATCGTCCACAAAATCCGTTCCTCGCGGTGGCATACGGGTATCCAGCGTATATTCGGCGTTGTCGGCAAGGTAAGTTTTTACAGCCTGCACGGCATCATAACGGGTCTCACTTCCCTGAATGATCTCCTTGGCAAGAGCCTGAACTCGTCCAGGAAGCGTAGTCGGTAGCTGCAGATACGTTCTGCGAATTGCAGCGGGATCTTTGGATTTGGACGTCTTACCCAGAAGGCGCAGTTGTTCAGGTGTTGCCACGGGAATCATGACGTCTGCTGTATAACTTTTGACCGGTTGATCGTCAAAGGTAGCCGCGAGCCATAACGTTGCGGAATCTTCATTCGACAGCAGTAAAAGTTTGTTTTTCTGATGATCACTGTTTTTATCCTGGAACGAAAGATTGAGCGGCATTCCACCTGTGAAGAGGGGATTGGGTCCTCTCCACTCTCGCTTCATCGTTACCGTTTGACGAATACGTTGCCAATAAGCTGGGTACTCCCAACCATCGGTACGCACCAATCCAGATGGACTTGCTGTCTCAAAGCTTTGCACCGGATCACTCCAGGTGCTTCCGTTATAATATGAACGGGTCTCGCCCCGCCAATACGTAGCTTCCGGGCTTTTCGCCGTAAAAAAGATCGTGTCTCCCTGCACCAAAGGTGCCCCCATTGGTGCATCCGCTGTACTATATCCTGTGACGGCGGTTGCGGCAGGAATGCTTCCGTGCGGTGTATAGCCTGCCCAGCGAGCCAGTCGCTCACCCATCTGCTCAAGGGATATACGGTCCGGTGGAGGAATGGAAGCAAGCTGACCAGGGATCGCTGAGAAAAACACCATACCTGCCGACACCGCAAGCGTTACCGTGCACCAACGGCTATAGGGAATTTGCCTAAAGATCGGGGTGGTGACCCCGCCATTAAGGCGGAGCAACTGAAGCATGGCCTGAATGAGTAGAATCCACAGCACAGAACGTATCACCGAAGCATACACATCGAGCCCGGCAAATGATTCAAGCAGCAGTAAATAGGTCAATGTTGCACTGCCAAACAGCATCACACTTCGTCGCAGTAGTACAAGTGACTGCACGGAAGCCATCAGCATGCTCCAACCACACATCATGAGCAAACCTCTGGTCTCCACACTAAGCGAGTGAAAACGCCAGGTACTCATGTAATTGCCCATATCCGTAGAAAGAGTGGCCGGATATGTAGCCGCCCATCCGGCAGGGTCATTGCCTCCATACATGCAGCATAATGCAGCTAGAGCAATGAAGAGCCTGATCAGTATTCCTATGATCCAGCCGGTACGAAGCAACCCCGCGAGCAGCAAGGCCCCCGTTAATCCTGCCATCACGGACAAGAATCGTTCACTGCCCTGCTGACCCGTTGACGTAACCGGATAAATCCACTCCAGGGACAATATAAGCAAAATGGCAGAAAGACCGATTCTGTAAAGGAGAGGCTCGGAACTTTGGCCACGACTCCTTAGATCTACTCCAGACATCCTGGTTTCCGCTTTATATAAGGAATGCACAGACGACTCTAATCTCAAACTGGCGGTGTGCCCCCTGTCAGCAACAGTGGAATTCGCTTGAGGGTTTCCATTATGCTCCCACATCCGTTACCTCCGCCTTTCTCATTGAAGGTAAAGAGCCGTCTGTAATCCAATGGATTTGTACTCCTCTTTGACGAAGATGTTCAAGTCTTTCATTGCCCAAGTCACGAATGGTTTGATCCGTTAACTGAACCTCTACCCTGTACCCCAACCCGATTGCACACATTACCCACTCCACCAAAGCGTCATCCATTTTGCCAGTTAGAATTACAATTCGTGACCCCAGCGCCATACTATCCAACATCTCTGTGCGAAGGGACGGAGATACAGCTTGAGCCGTGGCAATTCGTGCCTGCGCCAGCTTGTCCAACGCATGGTTTTCAGGCGAGTGCAGGAGTTCTTGTTTCCATTTTTCTTGATGAGCAGATCCTGACCCACCACCTTCCGTCCACAGCTGATAAGGAATGTTGTCACGTTCAGCGGTATGAATCCAACGGGCGGCTACACGGACCGCACGTTCAAAAGCAGGCGTATCTCTCTTTTCTGACTGCTGCACTTCATAACCTGATGCACCTTCATACACCAGTATACCCAGCGAAGCAGAATCGGAGGTTTCAGGCAAAAAAGTCTGAAGCTTCCCCGTTTTGGCCGTGCTTTTCCAATGAACACGCCCCAGCGGGTCTCCTTGCTGATATTCCCGGAATTCAGGACTGCGATTCCCCTGACTGCTTCTGCGCTCAGACAGAGCATCTTCACCCATTGCCGAGTATCCACCAGAATCACTCTCGCCCCATTCCGCTGCTTGGGGAACAACAATTAGCGAGGTAAGATTCACCGTCTCTGCGGAGACCGTATTCCATCCGAAAACATCACCCCAGTACAATCTGCCTGGCTCCCATCTGTATACACCTCTGCGCAAACCCGATAATTCATATTGATACGTAAACTGGCGACGGGTTCCCGGAAATAATAATTTTCGGTGTACACCAGCAGGTGTATTCTCGCACAGAATGATCCATAACAATGGAATCGGACAATCGAATTTCAGTTCCACCACCACTCGCGTTCGTTCACCTGCCACAACCCGATTCGCATGCATTTGCCGCCGAATGTTAATATTGCGCGGACCGAAAACATGGATAATCAGTGCGCTTGAGAGCATCAAGGCCGCCATAATGGACAGAAAAAGCGCCGCTTTGCCGCCATGCCATACATACAAAGATGCAAACGCCAACACTAAGACAGCACCCAACATCCGTTGACCAAGCGCAGTCATTGACGCCGTCCCCTTCCCTGTGCCGCCATCTGTACAGGTACAGGGACCGATGACAGAGTTTCCTGAATCACCTGCGCTTGTGCCCAGATTTCCGTTCTGTTCTGGGCTTTTAATTGAACGCGATGGGAAAGAACAGGTACGGCCATCTCTTTCACATCATCGGGAATGACATAGCTGCGTCCTTGGAGATAAGCAAACGATTGTGCAGCGGCCATCCAGGCCAATGTTCCGCGCGGGCTGATTCCCAGTCTTACCGCCGGGTGACTTCTGGAGGCTACGGCAACAGCAACCAGATACTGTTTGACAACAGGGTCCACATGTATATGTTTCACTTCACGCTGCATGGCTACGACTTCTTCAGCAAGCATGACAGGGCGAAGTTCATCAAGCAGTTCTCTGCTATGCATCCGGGTTAACAGTTCGACTTCCTGCTCCGGATCAGGGTACCCCAGTCCAATCTTCATGATAAAACGATCCAGCTGTGCTTCAGGCAAACGATAGGTGCCCTCAAACTGCAGCGGATTCTGCGTCGCCAGCAAAAAGAATGGGCGCGGCAAAGCATAGGTTGTGCCATCCACCGTAATGCGTCGTTCCTCCATGGCTTCCAGAAGTGCCGACTGGGTGCGGGGGGAAGCGCGATTGATTTCATCAGCCAGAACAATATTGGACATAACGGGTCCTGGTCGAAACTTGAATTCTCCGGTATGCGGATGATACATCGACGTGCCCGTCACATCTGCCGGCATCACGTCCGACGTGAACTGAATTCGTCCCATGGAGCAATCCAGCGCAGAAGCGACGGCGCGAACCAGCATCGTTTTACCTGTACCGGGTACATCTTCCAGAAGTACATGACCTCCACTAAGCATTGCAGTTAACACATAACGAATCTCTTGTTTTTTGCCAATGATCACACTTTCAACTCGCTTCATCACTCTATTCAGCAATTCTACGGCATGTTCATGTTCCATTCGGATATAAGACATTTCTCCTGATCTCCTTCCATCCATTGGCTTCCTGAACCATATTAATCTATGATTCAGTGTTGCCCGGAAGTAGAGAGAATAGTCCTGCACGAACGACTTTATTCAGATCAATTTATCCAAATACATGCTGCTCGCTGATGCCAGAGGAATGCTTGCTTTAACAATCCATTCCTTTTCATTGGCCTTGAGTGAATCAATGCTTACTCCCATATGCTCCATCAATTCCCGTAGCGGAACCCAGGTTGTTCCTCCCTGGCTCTGCACGACTCCCTCTGTCGTCCTGTCATTCATCTGGTCTACACGTTTCGTAGTCAGTTCTCCGCTGACGCTGTCTGCATGGATGGTTCGGTCTTTCCATATGGCTGTAGCTGTTCGGGTCTCTGCATTCCAGCGAGCACTGCCACCGAACTTTTTCATAAAGGTCCGCAAAGGCACCATGATCCGCTGATCTTCCACGCGAAACTCTCCTTGCTTCAATGTGGCTGCTGTCAGGCCAATTTCCACCTTCAGTTCCTTGCCAGCCAACCACAAGTTGCTGTTCTCCTGTACATTTTCTGCGATCCATTCCTTGCCTGGAGCCTTGCGTGACTTGTATTTACCATTGGAATTGATGCGGAATTGAACAGGCTGATCCGAGGCCTTCATCGTGTCAAAACGAAAACCCTGATCGCGGTAATACTTGATAATGCCAGGTAGTGCTTTTACCGTCTCGGCATGAGCGCCTCCATCATGCATCAATACAATGACCGAACGTGACCCGGCAGGCACCTTGGTAGCATTGCGTAAGATTTCTTTGGCCGGAACACCCTTCCGTTTGGAATCACCGCTGTCTACGTTCCAGTCCATAACGGTGTACCCGCCCAATTTCAACAGATCAAAATAACTCTTATCAAAATGTCCGTAGGTACCGCCCGGTGCCCGGACCAGATTCGGCCGAAATCCGGTAATTCGCTCCACTACTGTCTCTGTCTGTTTGATCTGCTTCCAGAACACTTTGAAATCACTGTACAACTGTTCATAATTATGATTAAACGTATGATTTCCCAAAGCATGTCCATCTTCCACAACCGAACGGATCATCTCAGGATAACGTTCTGCCTGCTCACCAAGCACAAAAAATGTAGCCAAAACCTGCTCCTTGCGTAAAATATCCAATACTTCACGGGTATGCTTACCCGGTCCATCGTCAAAACTCAAATAGACTACCTTGTCTTGGGGATTCTCTTCTTTGGAGGCGGGCGCAGCAGAGCCCGATACAGAAGATGCGTAAGTTGTGCCTGCCGATGCAGCAAATACACACAGCAGTACCACAATGCGAAGGATAAGCACAGACCATTTTCCAGATAAAATTGTATGTATTGGTGTTACCATGTACGAATCAACCTCCAACGTCTCTAGTGAATTTGCTGATAGACTTCAGCAGATTTGTTAGAATTATATGGAGGACTCACTGAAAAAAGACGTGATTTTTGTTTTATAATTTTTCACAATTTGGGATGGCTCGTGATTGATTCTTCGCTTCGGATTAGGTAGCATAATGGACAGGTAGGATCGTGAACAAAACTCCTTGGAGAGTAAACATCTCCTCCCACCCTGTCTGCAGGAGAGTGAAGTCTATTGGAATTGCTTGAGAAGGTCCAGCATCTGTTTGGATCCTACGGATACAGCGTTTTGTTTTTTGGCTTATTGTTGGAATTCATCGCCCTTCCCTTCCCGGGAGAAACGACTATGGCTTATGCAGGGTTTCTGTCTTACAAGGGTCATCTGGATTTCGGAATACTTGCCATCCTTGCTTTTCTGGGAACGACGATTGGCATGACGATCACTTATTTTATTGGGGCCAAAGCAGGTCTGCCGTTCATTACACGATATGGAAAATGGTTTCTGATGAAACAGGACAAGCTGGATAAAACGCAAAAGTGGTTTGCCAAGTACGGCAATGCCCTGATCTTCATCGGTTATTTCATTCCGGGAGTGAGACATTTCACCGGATATTTCGCGGGTATAGCCGCTGTTCCCTTTCGCAAATTCGCTCTCTATGCCTATTCAGGCGCACTGTTCTGGGTCATGCTGTTTCTGGGCATCGGTAAAATATTTGGACCTCAATGGAACGCAGTGTTCCAGCTCGTTCATCAATATGCACCTTACATCGTGGCAGGTATCGGACTGCTGCTGATTGCAGCCGTACTGTACCGTTATCGAAAAGCGTGGGCAGCCCGATCGTTGCGCAAGCCTGCCGCTATTCGGCAAAGACAAAAATAAACGATAATTACTCACATATCTATCGATGATATCAATGGTTGAATTCAGACACATCTAGCTCAGTGGTTTTTCTACCCTGATTAGATGGGACATCCGGGATATATTTTCTGCTATTAGCAAGGAGCTGCATATCGCAGCTCCTTTTTTTCATGTTCTTTTGGTTGTACGTCTAATCTTAAAAGCTTCACGAGCCCTTAACCATCCATAGGCCGTAAGCAAAACAGCAATTGCCGCAAAACCCAATCCGCCTGTGAAACCAAGCTTTCGTGGCTCCACCACTTCTAATAATAAACCCGCACCAAACATGGATAACCCCAGCATGGTACTACTGCAAGCCGTCACCAAGCCATAGATGAGCCCTCGATATTTCTCAGGTGTTTCACGCATCAACAGTGTATCCAGACAAGCATTGCCTACTCCTGACATAAGGGCCAGCAGAATATAGATCAGAACTGCGATCACTGGCAGAGTCACCACACTAAGCAGCATAAGCAATCCCCCTTCCACGAGCAGACACAGGACTACTCCCGGGAGCAACCAATGCTGAAAATAACGAGAGCACCAGTTGCTTAATACCAGCCCCGTCCCAAGCGCCGCATAGAACAGACCTACACCCCAATCTCCAAGGGCAAATACTTCAATTGCATATACACTGATCAATACATTATCGACCCCGTTTATGACGGGTACCCATAACTCAAACAGGATAATGATCTGTAATGCTACAGAGGACCGAACCAGCCGCCATATCACCGAAGGAACATGAACTGCACCATTGACACGAGTAATCACTGAAGGATTACCAGAAGCTGCAACGGCTGATCCCTCATTTTTAAGGGATATCTCACTTGATTCAGTACCAATTCCAGATTGAAACGTGACTTTACGGATCATAACAGCCGCCAACAGGAAACACAGTGCATTGGTTATAAACGCAGCCTGCGGCCCCATCACTGATGAGGTGATCCCCCCAAGAAAGGCACCTACAATCAGCACCGTACCGTTCATCACCTGTTCAAGTCCGTTAATCTGGAGCAAATGTTCCGGCTGTACCAGCAGTGGTATGCCTGATTTGCGGACCGGCGCATAGAGAGCCTCTGCACAGGCTAGTAAAGTACTCGCTGTATATAGAATCCACAAATCATCTGCACTGTTTACAAGTAAATAGCTCAGAGCAAGGGGCACTCTTATCAAATTGGTAAGCAGCATAATCTTTCGCCGTGAGAAGCGCATGGTTAACATGCCGCCTGCCGGGGCAAGCAGCAGAAATGGAAGCACACGCAGGCCAAGGGCTAGTCCTACGGCAACTCCAGATCCTGTTGTGCTGAGAATTAACGAAAGCATGGCGACCTGGCAGAAACGGTCACCTATGCCGTTAACTAATCCCGCGACAAAGAACTTGCGGTACTCCGCTTCTTTTTGTAACAGGACCAGAATGGAAGATCTAAACAACATGACAAATCCTCTTCTCTAAAATTAGATATAAGTCTAATTAGATAATATTCTAATATATAAGGATTGACAATATTCTTTTTATTATTTTGTGGGATATTCAATAACACTTTTGTGATAATCCTGATTCATCCAGGTCATACTAATTTGCAAATATAGGGTGTATAGGGGGTGAAGGAATGAGTACAGCAACGCAGAGCAGCCAGGATCAGAGAATCTCTTCGAATCTTACGGAGAATACGGATTATTGCAAGAAGGTAATGGGGAACAGCAAAGACTTGATGATTCGTCCTCTGCAATGTCTGCACAAATGGCCTTCTGTCATGTTGTACATCGATGGAATGGTGGATGTACAGATCATTAATCATTCCATCCTCAAATCCTTGTTACAAACCCGTGAGATACCTGAATTTTCGGAAGATAATGAGCGTCTGATCTATCTCCAGAATGACGTGCTGGCAGCCAGCAACGTGATATTAATCAATGAGATGAAAGAAATTCTTGATGCCCTTCTGGCGGGCTTTGCCGTTGTGCTCCTAGAAGGTTGCAATCAGGGCCTCAAAATAGCAGCAGTAGGCTGGGAAGATCGTCCCGTCGGTGAACCGATCTCCCAGACGGTTGTTCGAGGACCTATGGAAGGCTTTAATGAAAATTTGCGTACAAATACAGGGTTAATTCGCAAACGAATTCGAGACCCTCATCTCTGGATTGAGGAAAGGGAGATTGGCCGAGTCACGAACACCAGGGTAGCCGTGGTATACCTGGAGCATATCGTCGATCAAGAGGTTGTAAACGAACTTCGGCGCAGGCTTGATGAGATTGATATTGACGCTATTCTGGAAAGCGGATATATCGAGGAGCTTGTGCAGGATAAAACAGGTACGATCTTCCCTACGGTCTATAACAGTGAGAGGCCAGACACCGTATGCGCTGCACTGCTAGAAGGTAGGGTGGCAATCATTGTAGACGGCACGCCTTTCGTACTGCTTGTCCCAGCCTTGTTTGTCCATTTCTTTCAGTCTCCCGAGGATTACTATCAACGAGCCGATATTAGCTCATTGATTCGACTGATTCGTTTTCTGGCCTTCTTTATCGCGCTGCTCGCTCCATCTTTCTATATTGCCATTACCACCTTTCACCAGGAGATGCTGCCTACCAACCTACTTATAAGTCTGGCAGCACAGCGTGAAGGTGTTCCATTCCCGGCATTCATTGAAGCCATCTTAATGGAGCTGACCTATGAAATTCTGCGGGAAGCCGGCATCCGGATTCCAAAGACCGTCGGTCAGGCCGTTTCCATCGTAGGTACCCTTGTTATTGGTCAGGCCGCAGTAGATGCAGGCGTTGTATCGGCTGCCATGGTTATTATCGTATCCATTACAGCGATATCCAGTTATGTTATTCCGGAAAATGGACTCTCCATTTCTGTACGTATTCTTCGATTTGTTTTGATGATTCTGGCTGCTGCGTTCGGTTTCTACGGAATTCTGATGGTTCTGCTGATCACGGTAACCCATCTATGCAGTTTAAGGTCTTTTGGTGTGTCATACATGTCCCCGTTCGCGCCTTATATCGGTAAAGATCTCAAAGATACCATTTTCCGCGTGCCTTGGACCCGGATGAAAACCCGTCCGATCTCTACCGGAACTGCGAACCAAACGAGACAAGCGAACAAAAAAACGAAGCGATAATCGGTAAGGAGAACGTGTATGAACAAATGCCTACAATTGATTCTATCTTTTGCCGTTCTGCTCCCTCTCCTTACCGGATGCTGGGATCGACAGGAACTCAATGAACTTGGAATTATGCTGGGACTGGGTGTGGACAAGGATGGCGATATGATCAAGGTAAGTGCCCAGGTTGTTGTTCCCAATGAAGTATCTTCCAAGTCAGGGGGAGGCAAGGGGACCCCTGTGACTCAGTACCAGGCTTCTGCCCCTACGCTGTTTGAAGCTATTCAGAAGCTGACGGAGTCAAGCCCTCGTCGTATATTCATGGCACATATCCGCGTGATGGTCATTGGCGAGGAGTATGCCCGCAAAGTGGGCATTTATGATATCACAGAAGCATTAATGCGTGAGCCTACGGTCCGGCCTGACTATTACGTCATGGTTGCTCGAAATACAACGGCGTCCAAAGTGCTTGACGTGTTAACGCCACTTGAGAACATACCTGCGGAAAAGATGTTTAATTCACTGGATGTCTCCACCAAAACGTGGTCACCCACAACAACCGTAACCGGGGATCAATTAATGGAATATTTTTTGGCTCCCGGAATACAGCCTGTAATTACCGGTGTGGAGATTGTTGGTCAACCTGAAAAAAGTGGAAGTCAAGCTAACATTTCGACAATTAAGTCTCCTGCCAGCCTCAACTCAACCGGACTGTCCGTATTCAAGGGAGACAAGCTGATTGGCTGGCTAACGGAAGATGAATCCAAGGGATATAACTACATTCGGAACAATGTTATATCCACCATCAGCCATCTGCCTTGCCGCAAAGATGGATATGTGACCTTCAAAGCACTTCGTTCAAAAACCAAACGTAAAGCGAAAGTTATTGGCGGACATCCTGTAATCAACATCAAAATCAAAAATGTATCCTCCATAGGCGCCGTAGAATGCGGAATCAAAATCGGTTCAATGGAAGTACTCAAGGAACTGGAACGAGACAGTGAGGAGCGCCTTGTGGAACTGATGCAAGAATCCATCAAGTCGGTACAGCGCAAATTCCACGTCGATATTTTCGGATTCGGGCAAGAGGTCTATCACGCTGATCCCAAGTTCTTCAAAAAGGTGGAGAAGGATTGGGATAGTTATTTGGAAAATCTGGATGTCCATTACGATGTCAATGTACAAATCAAACGTGTAGGTACACTGGATGATTCGTTCAAAAATCAAATTAGGGAGTGAGACAGGTGTTACTTACACTTAGTGTCATTGTGACCGCAGGGCTCATTGGATGGTTCGATCTGCCTGGGCTCATACGTCGCAAAGAATGGAAAGAAACAGCTGTTTACAGTGTCTTGCTGATTTTAGCTACCTTTCTAAGCATCTTCGCAGCCAACCTGTGGGAGTTGCCCAGTCCACTTTATCTCATCATATGGATCTATAAACCTGTAAATCAATTTCTGGCACACTTGACTGGAACTTAGGAAAAAAAGGAGGGGACATTATGCTTGAGCAGGGTCGCATCGGAACAAGACAATTGTCCATCCTCATTTTCATGATGGTAGTCGGGGATATGATGCTCATCTACCCTTCGGTCCTCACATCCTATGCAAAACAAGATGCCTGGATATGTGCTCTTGTCGGGGTTCCATTGGGAATGGCCCTCATGTTCCTGTTCTTAAAGCTGTGCAGTCTGTATCCGGAGGAAAATCTGATACAGATTTCACGAAGTATTCTGGGATTTTGGCCGGGCAGTCTTGTATCCGGATTTTATCTTTTCTTTTTTGTAATAGGTGCCTCAACGCACACCCGAGAGGTCGGAGATTTCCTCACCTCCCAAATCTTTCAGTATACCCCGATTCGCGTCATCATTCTGATGTTTGTTATTACGGTTGGCTGGGGGTTATACCATGGTCTGGAAACGATGGGGAGAAGCAGTGAATTGCTGATGCCTATCCTTATTGTGTTTATTCTCGTGCTTGCATTCTGTCTACTACCTCAGGTTAAACCCAGCAATTTGAAGCCTGCTACGGATATCGGTGTCGTCCCCATCCTGCAGGGTATTCTCATAAGTATCATATATCCGGTAGGTGAATTGATCCCCATTATGATGATTGTTCCCTATACCCTAAAACAGGCTCACCGCACCCGGGATGTTCTTGTTGCAGCAGGACTTGGTAACTTGATGCTAGCCATCCTGGTTACCATCTCTCTGCTTGTTCTGGGTGTTTTCCTTACACAGCACAACATCTATGCTTCTTTTATTTTATCTCAGAAGATTAACATCGGTGGTTTCTTTGAGCGTATTGAAGCCATCATGGCTTCTTCCTGGCTCATCTCCACGTATGTTAAAGCAATGGTGTATATGTATGCATTTATTGTCGGATGCGCCGAACTGTTTAAGCTCAAGCATTATCGGGTACTCATCCTGCCTGCAACATTGCTTATATTTGGCCTTGCCAATCTGGTCTCGCCCAATTTGACCTTCATCGTCATTACGGTCGTTCCATATTGGGTGGATTGGGATACCACATTGAGCATTATATTGCCAGGCCTGTTACTGTTGGTGCACATGTTCAAAAAGCGCTGGAAAAACAAGCTCTCAGGATAACAGAATGCTAAAGCACTGATTATGTCTATTAATGAAGGAGTATGGACCCCATGCCAATCCGAGAAAAAATAACCATTCGGCAATTTGCAGTGCTTACCTTTCTTGTCATGGTTGGGGATATGATTCTGATCTATCCTTCGTTGGTCACAACCTTAGGTAAACATGATGCATGGATATGCTCTTTCTTCAGCCAGCCCATCGGTCTATTTATCATTTGGATCTTGTACAAACTGCACCAAACCTACCCTGAACTATCATTAATAGAAATTTGCAAGAAACTACTTGGTCCATGGATTGGCTCGGTCTTGTCTGCTGGTTACCTGTTCTATTTCGCTATAGGCGCTGCCATCTGTATCCGTGAGGTTGGAGACTTCATGACGACTCAAATTTACCTCCAAACCCCCATCCGTGTCATTTTGATTATGCTCATGTGTTCCCTGATCTGGGGCTTAATGAAAGGATTGCAGACGATAGGAGCAACCAGCGAACTATTGACCCCTATTGTTGTTGTTTTTATAGCTCTCCTGTTTGTAGGGTTGCTGCCCAAAATAGACGTCTCACATCTGCAACCATTCTTGAGCATCGGCTGGGTCCATTTAATTGAAACCGTTATTCGCGGATCATTCACCTCCTTCGGGGAGCTGCTCGTGCTTACCATGATTCTTCCTTATGTAGCGTCAGGGCCGCACCTTAAACGAGACCTGTTGCTTGCCACTTTTTGCGGAGGTCTGCTTTTATGTGTACTGCTATTGCTTTCCCTTATGGTTGTGGGGCCTTTTCTAACCCAACATAACATTTATATTTCCTATACCCTGTCTCAAAAAATTAATATCGGCAAATTCTTTGAGCGCATTGAAGCCTTTATGGCTACTGCCTGGTTAATTGCGACCTATTTCAAAAGCCTGCTGTACATGTTCTCTTTTGTTATCGGACTAGCTCATCTGTTTCAGTTAAAAACATACAAACCACTCATTCTCCCTTCATCTTTGCTTATGTTTGCACTGAGCATCCTGATTTCCCCCAATGTCATTTTTTATACCGAAACCATCATGCCTGCATGGGTGGATTGGGACATTACTTGCAGTTTTATTATTCCTCTGTTGCTTTTACTTGTTCATCGCATTCGATTTGGCAAAAAAAGCAAAAACAAGACCCATCCAGAACGCTTGCCCACATAAAAAGGCTGTGCTTCACGGTACCCGCGAACACAGCCTTTATTATTAAGTGTGAACATTTTTCGATGGATAGAGAACAGACGAGTTTACCTTCCTAAAGTTGCTGCAAAACCTCAAGTGCTGCTTCAATATGTCCTTTGACTCGCACTTTCGACCACGACTTCAGCAGTACACCCTCTTCATCAATGAGAAACGTGGAGCGTACCGTCCCCATATATTCCTTACCATACATTTTCTTGAGTTGCCATACGCCGTATTGCTCGGCAACCTGATGTTCTTCGTCTGATAGGAGGATGAATGGCAAGCCGTATTTGGCAATGAATTTGTCATGCTGCTTCATCGGATCAATACTAATCCCCAGAATAACTGTATTCAACCCCTTGAACTCCTCATGACGATCACGAAAATCACATGCCTGCTGTGTGCAGGAAGAAGTCATATCCTTCGGGTAAAAGTACAGCAGTACCCGCTGTCCGCGATAATCTGAGAGCTTCACCGTCTCTCCCGTACTGGACGGAAGTTCAAAGTCTGGTGCCAGCTTACCTTCGGTTAATGTCATCTCGTTCCCCCCTTTATCTCATCTATTACCTTTCACAAAGGTCTTCTCTTATGATCCTGCTCCGCGATACTTCTTCACACCATAATTCCATAGCAGAAGACCGATGGAGCCAAACACCAATCCCATCACAGGTGTCAGCATCGCCATACGATGCATTTCGGATCGTTCCAGGAACAGGGCTGCCGGATAAATGCCTACAAAGGCAAACGGAATGACCCACGTTAACAGGACCTGAATCGCGCGGTTATAGATGGTTACCGGATAACGTCCATATCCCTGAATGTTGTACATTAATGGCAGGATGCCTGTAGGCGCGTCCGAATAAAAAGACAACGACGTCAAAGTGATATAGATTCCTGCATAGATTAACACTGAGCTAAGAGTAAGAATAATGAGGGCCGGAATATGCCACCACTCCAGCATAAGCCCCATCTCCGCACCGCTGATGACCATAATGATCAGACCGATAAACGAACCAACGAGTGCTGGCGGGTCTACATTTTCGAGTAAAATCTGGAACAGGTTATGCGCAGGCCTTGTTAATATGCGATCCATCTCGCCTTTGACAATATACCGTTCACTGAACCCCCACAGATTGATAAAACAACTGAAGATGCCGTAAGGCACCATAAAATATCCATAAACAAAAAGAACTTCACTCTCACTCCAGCCGCCCAAATTATCCGTATGTCGGAAAACCACGAAGATGAAGATCAGATTGGTTGCCTGGAACAGCAAATCCGAAAGGATCTCAACCCAAAAGTCGGCTCGGTACGTGAGACGTGTTTTCATGTAATTTTTTAAATATTCCCAGATCAGACCCATATAGTACACTCTCTTATCCTCCTTGCACGAACAGACGCTTGCGCGCCTGACGCCAGATCAGCATCATCGGAATGAGCAGTATGACAAACCAGAACACCTGAATACCGAGTACGCTCCAGATGCCTGTGCCTTCCACTCTTCCGGTGAAAACCGAACCGGGCAGATACGTAATGGCCTGAAATGGCAATACTTTCATCACTGCGGACATCCAGCCCGGATAGAGGCTAATTGGAATGATCAGACCGGAGAACAGATCAACCACAACACGTTTCATGCGCATCATGCCTTCATTGTTTTCCACAAAAAATGCGGCCAGTCCCGTAATGACATTAATCTGGGAGTTAATGAGGAAACTGAAGAACAGCATAACCAGAAAGCCAATCCATGCGGACGGCGCCGTAGGCAGTTCAACCGGGAACAACAGAATGGCAATGAGCATTCCAGGAATCATGAGCAGCAGAAAACGGAAAATACCTTCGCCCAGCCCCTGCATCATTTTGACCATGACATAGTTGATCGGTCTTATGAATTGAATAGCAATGGAGCCATCCCGAATGTCTGCGGCTATTTCCCGGTCCAGGTTGTTAAAATAAAACGCACGCGCCATCCACGATACCGCCACATATGTCGTCATCTGAGCTGCCGTAAAACCGCCCAGTTCACCACTACTTCCGTAAATGGCTTGCCACGTAAAGTAATACACGCCGATATTCAGCGTATATATCAAAATGCCGGAATAATAATTCACCCGGTATGCAAGCATCGTCAGGAACCGGATGCGCATAAAATCAAAAAATGCACTATTCATGTTAGGATACACCCACCGCTTCGTTCTTTGCGCCAACAATCTCGGGACGCTCGGCCGAACCGGACTGGTAAATACTGCGCACGATCTCATCCGTGTTAATCTCAATAATCTGAATATCGGTAATATCTGCCTGTCCAACGACGCGTCCCAGCACATCCGACACGTTGAGTTCAAGTGGAATCCAGACCGATGCGGACAGTTCATTCTCCACCGTCCAGCGAACAGGAAGCGCCGCTGTCCATTCCAGCATTTGTTCCATGGGGTGAGCCGTACCAAACTTGAACCGGATTTCCCGTTCCTTGCCCCACTGGGATTTGAGATGATCCAACCCGCCATCATAGATGATATTGCCCGCATCGAGCATAATAACTCTTGAGCATAACGCTTCGATGTCCTGCAGATCGTGGGTTGTCAGCAAAATGGTAGTTCCGTGTTCCTTATTCATGTCTTTCAGGAATTCCCGGATTTCCGACTTCACGACAATATCCAGACCAATGGTTGGCTCGTCCAGGAACACAATATCCGGATTATGCAGCAGCGCAGCGACCAGTTCACAGCGCATACGCTGTCCAAGACTGAGCTTACGTACCGGACGGTTCAGCAGATCCTGAAGCTGTAACCGCTCAACCAGTTCATCCAGACGTTTGCGGAAATCGACCTCACCTACTCGATACACTTTGCGCAGCAGATGGAAGGACTCAATAACGCCGATATCCCACCATAGCTGGCTGCGTTGACCAAAAACGACACCAATATTCTGTACAAACTTCTCACGTTCCTGATACGGAACATATCCACCAACCGATATTTGCCCTGAAGTAGGCACCAAAATGCCGGTCAACATCTTAATCGTTGTTGATTTACCGGCACCGTTCTCCCCAATATATCCGCATATTTCGCCTTGCGGAATTTGAAATGAAATATCATTTACAGCCAAGACCTCCTGGTATTGACGTGCAAACAGATCCTGGAATGCGCCCTTAAGTCCTCCACGACTTTTCTGGACGCTAAACGACTTGCGTAAATCTTTGACATCAATCGCCAGCATGATTATACCTCACTTGGATTTTGTTGAAATTGCTTGTAGCCCAAAAAGAAATTATAATAGTATCAGTCAAAATTCAGCAAGCTTTAAAAAATAGTCTGAGGCCGCGTCCTCTGTTGCATCTTACAGATGTGTCGTGTACGGAAAGCCCAGGGCTAGATCAAATTGGACTCATCTTCATTTATTTTGAATACAAAGGAGAGCTAGCATGACCAGAAAGACGAAGAGAACCATTTGGATTTCTCTTGCCGCCTTCGTACTGATCATTGGAGGCGCTGCGGCATTTTATTTCGGTTCTATTCTCAATCAGTTGAATGGCTTGCAAAAGGAAGGCGACGAATCGCCGTTTGCCGGTATCGAAAATGTTCAAAAAGTAAGTACACCGGATCCTCCAAAATGGGAAGGCACCGAAACGGTAAATATTCTCGTTATGGGTGTCGATGCCCGCGGGCTCGAGAAGGGGGAAGTTCCTCGTTCTGACAGCATGATGGTCGTTTCGCTAGACCCACTCACCAAAAAAATCAATCTATTCTCCATTCTTCGCGACACATACGTCAATATTGACGGGTATGGCAAGGAACGAATCAATACTGCCATTACCCATGGTCCCAACGTGGCGATGAAAGCTGCTGGAGACCTGCTGGGTATCCCTGTCCAGTATTATGTGTATACCGATTTTCAGGGATTCATCAAGTTGGTGGATGCTGTTGGCGGTGTGGATTTTGATGTAGAGAAGGACATGCACTATACAAGTAAAGCGGACAATAACGAATACGATATTGATCTGAAAAAAGGCTACCAGCATTTGGACGGTAATACAGCTCTCATGTACGTTCGCTTCCGTCATGATGCCATGTCGGATTATGCCCGCTCCGAGCGGCAGCGCGAGTTCCTGAAAGCTGTAGCAGCGAAAATGCAGTCAACAACAACGATTGCCAAACTGCCTTCCATTCTGGAAGAGGTAAATCCTTATGTAGATACCAATCTGACCCTCTCCGACATGTGGAAGCTGGGCGGACTTGGATATCAGAGCAGCATGAACGGCAACGAGCAAATTCCGCCAATGAAAATGCTCAAGGAAGAACGTACACCAGGCGGAGCTGAGGTGCTGTCGGTAACCAATGAGGAAAAACTCAAGCAATATATTCAAGATATTATTCATCCTCCTGTTCAAGAAGAAGGCAGTACTACCGGAGCCGAAGACAAAACGGCAAGTGGTGACGAACAAGACTCCAAGCAACCTGCACAGTAATGAAGTGCACACGAAGAGGGCAGCCCATATGCTGCCCTCTCGCTGTGTTTTGTTTATCTAATATGAAAGGAAGTTATCTTATGAATCCATCACGTTCCCGTTCCGAGCTTTTATACGAAGAAGCACTTCAGCATATTGTAGGAGGTGTCAACAGCCCCTCCCGTTCATTCAAAGCAGTGGGTGGCGGTGCACCTGTATTTATGAAAAAGGCGCAAGGTGCACACTTCTGGGATGTCGACGACAACCGTTATATCGATTATCTCGCGGCGTACGGCCCGATTGTTACAGGACATGCTCACCCTCATATTACCCAGGCGATAACCGAGGCAGCAGCGAATGGCGTACTGTACGGCACGCCTACGGAACTTGAGATCAAGCTCGCCAAAATGCTGAAAGAAGCCATTCCTTCGATGGACAAGGTTCGTTTTGTAAACTCCGGTACAGAAGCAGTCATGACTACCATCCGGGTTGCCCGCGCCTACACCAAACGGAACAAAATCGTGAAATTCGCCGGATGTTACCACGGTCACTCCGATCTAGTCCTTGTAGCAGCAGGTTCGGGGCCTTCCACGCTGGGTATTCCTGATAGTGCAGGCATTCCAACGAGCATTGCGCACGAAGTCATCACGGTACCTTTCAACGATCTGGACAGCCTGAAAGCGGCTCTGGAGCGTTGGGGCGATGATGTCGCCGCAGTCATGGTTGAACCGATTGTCGGCAACTTCGGTATGGTTATGCCGGAACCCGGCTTCCTGGAGGGACTCTGTGCCATGACTCGGGACAACGGTTCACTCGTAATTTACGACGAGGTGATAACAGCCTTCCGTTTTCACTATGGCTCCACACAGACATATGCGGGACTGGACAATCACGCGGAAATCGAACCGGATCTGACTGCACTTGGCAAAATCATTGGAGGCGGTCTGCCAATCGGTGCTTACGGCGGTCGTAAACAAGTTATGGAGCAGGTTGCTCCACTCGGCCCTGCCTATCAAGCCGGAACGATGGCTGGCAACCCTGCGTCTATCTCTGCGGGTATCGCTTGTCTCGAAGTTCTGCAAGGCGAAGGTGTATATGAGGAGATGGAGCGTCTTGCCATTGATCTGACAACAGGCCTTCAGGCTTCTGCGGATCGTCATGGCATTGCGTTAACCATTAACCGAATTCGTGGTGCCTTTTCCACCCATTTCTGTGACCACCCGGTTACGAACTACGATCAAGCCCAAGATACCGATGGTGAACAGTTCGCTTCCTTCTTCCGTCATATGCTGAATCGTGGCATTAATCTGGCTCCTTCCAAGTATGAAGCCTGGTTCCTGACTACTGCACATACGGACAAGGATGTTGCGGAAACACTCGAAGCCGCGGAAGCTTCCTTCAAAGCTATGGCTCAAGCGTAAAACGGTTCTAACCATTCACATATCGCACCATAGCAGGCATCAATGATATTTATCTCATGAAATAAGGCGTCCCACAAGCGATTAATCCGCTTGAGTGGACGCCTTTTGCAGTTTCGCTATTTCCTCACGGATAATTCGCAGCCCTTCCTTGATCCGCTGCTTTGGAACATTGGATATGTTTAACCGCAGCATTTTATCCTCATGTATCTCCTGTGCACCTTCCGGATAATATCGTTCTGTTGTATCGGCAATGACTCCCCGTCGATCCAAGCGGGACAGCAGGACCCTGAGCGGCATATCCTTAGGCAGTGGCAGAACCGTATGCTCCCCTCCTGTTCGCGGTGCATTCACAAATGGAGCAAAGTCAGGGAAGGCATTAAGCTGTTGATACAATTTGTTCATCCGGGCAGCATAGCGGCTGCGGATGACTTTGCCATGGTGGGCAAACATCCCGTTACGGATGTAGACCTCAAGTGCTGCTTGGGACAATACCGCTGTGTCAATGTCGAGCATTTTTTTGTATTTACTAAACGATGCAGTAAGACTTGCAGGCAGAATAGCCACGCCAATCCGCAGACCGGGAAACAGGATTTTGGAGTAACTTTTCAGATAAATGACTCGCCCTTCCGTATCATACGACCATAACGGGTCCTGCTTTGCGTTCTCTTCCAGATCTGCCAAGAAATCATCCTCTACCAGATAGACATCGTAACGCTGTGCCAGGCGGATCAACTTTTTCTTCTCTGCTGCCGTCAGCGAAGTCCCAATCGGGTTGTGGAAACGCGGCATAATATAAAAAAATTTGATGTCTCCTTCGCGGAACTGTCGTTCGAGCGCCTCCCAATCCAGGCCATCCAGCGAGCGCCTGACGCCAGCAATCGGTACATTCAGTCCTTGTAGAAGCGAAGGCATGTTATGATAACCCGGCAGTTCCAGCATCACCTGCTTTTTCCCATTCGGAAAAGGCATTAGTGCAAGCACAGCAAGCGCCTGCTGAACCCCTGACGTAATAAAGAACTGCTCCTTCCTGGCAAACACCTGATAATCGGCGAATTGCTTCTGCAGCAATTCAATCAATGAAGGCAATCCTCTCTCGGTTCCGTACAAAAACAGGTCAGCCTGTTTCTTCTCCAGTGCCTGATCCACACAATGGCGAAAATCGGAATACGGGAATACTCGCGGATCAGGAGCTGCGGAGGCAAAATCCAGCGGCCCCTGCCACTCTCCATCCTCCACTTCGGCTCCATTCTGTACCGCATAATACCCAGACTGGGGTACCGCATAGACCAGATGCCGTTCCTCCAGCCACTCGTACGCACGTATGGCTGTACTTACGCTACATTGATATTGCTCAGCCAGAACACGCACAGCCGGCAGTTTGATTCCTTTATCCTGCCATTGTCCACTGTTCTGCTGGCGCAATTGGTCCTGAATCCACAGCTTCAGTGATTCGGCGATAATTTCGTATTTTCTCATTTGGATTCTGCCTCTCCTCCGACTTCAGCATTATCTTAAGTGTACCGGTACAGTATACGTTTTTGTCTATTGTACCACTATTGGTCTGGCAGTATATTGAATAAGGCCAGATCGCACACATTGGAGGAAACCCTATGAACAATAGCCAAACTAGAACATACGCATATGTAGCAGCTGTTTTATATGCAGCCATTATTGGTTTATCCTTTTTATTTGTCAAAATGACGGTGAGTGTCGCACATCCAATTGATGTATTGGCACACCGTTTTGCCTTGTCGTTACTTGTTGTCAGCATCCCTGTTATTTTTGGATGGATCAAAATCAAGCTAAACCTTCGTGATCTGTGGCGTATCATTCCGTTAGGACTGCTCTCTCCTGTTTTGTTCTTTGCCTTTCAGGCATTTGGGTTAGTTTCGTCCAACTCATCGGAAGCAGGGATTATCCAGGCGATGGCTCCCGTATTCACGCTTGTGCTAGCCTCTATATTTTTGAAGGAACGTACATCTCTTTTGCAAAAACTGTTTCTGCTGTTGTCTGTGGCGGGTGTAATCTTTATTTTCTTGATGAAAGGAAGCGGGGTGTCGGCAGGCAATTTTAAAGGTATTGCTTTATTGCTGCTCTCCACAGTGTGTTTTGCAGGTTATGGTGTATTGGCAAGACCCTTGGCGCAGAAATATAAACCGATGGAATTGACCTGGGTGACCCTGATGGTTGGATTTATCGTCTTCAACGCAGCTTCCCTGATTCGTCACGCGTCGACCGGAACCATAATGGATTATGTGAAGCCACTCGGAGATGCATCTTACCTAGGAGCTCTGGCCTATCTGGCCGTCCTCTCCACCATGTTCTCCACGCTGCTGGCGAGTTATGCCCTGACTCATCTGGAAGCTTCCAAAATGAGTGTATTCAGTAATTTGTCCACGCTCATTTCGATTGCTGGCGGAGCCTGGATATTGCATGAACCAGTCCATGGATACCACTTTGTTGGAGCGCTGCTGATCATCGCAGGTGTACTTGGCACCAATATGAGCGGAAGAAAACGTGGACTGGTCAACCCAGATAAAGCATGATACAATGTGAAAAATTGTAAACGGACGTTATCAACAATGATGAAGAGAAGTACACAGGATTAGATACCTCAGAGAGCCGGCGGATGGTGTGAGCAGGTGTATCGGTCATGTGGAAATGGGCTTCGGAGTTCCGAGTTGAACCCGTTCTGCCACTTGTACTCAGGAGCGCAGATCGTCAGTAGGCAAGGCGGCATGTTCAGCCGTTATCCATGAACAGGATATCGATAAGGCATATGTGAGCTTTCCGCATATATTCATCCGTATCCCTCAAGTGGGCCGCAACCAGCGGCCAATTAAGGTGGCACCGCGAAGCATAAGCTTCGTCCTTCTATTCTGTTCCCGTCTGGGAAACAGGATAAAGGACGAGGCTTTTTTGATTTAATTTCTTTATTAGTACAACTCAACATTTTCACAAGAACGGAGAGGACAGAAATAACCTGAAGAAGCGGAGTGTTCGCCTTTATCCCCAGATTTTCACCTTTGTAAAAGTGTATCAAAAAATCAGGGGATAACAGCGATCGGAAGGTTGTTCTGTCATCGAAGTGACAAGTGTAAATAATCTTTAGTTCGACTGAGAAAGATGCAGGCTGAAAGGAGGTGATGGTCGTGGAAGACGGCTGGTGGCGTCAGCAATTAAGGATCGACAAATCACAATATCAAAGGAGAATGAACCATGAACAAGAACAAAGATATTATTTTAACCGGAGACCGGACAACCGGACAGCTTCATCTCGGCCATTACGTGGGCAGCCTGCGCAGTCGGGTGCAATTGCAGGATGAGTACAAAACGTATATTCTACTGGCAGATGTACAGGCGCTTACGACCCACTATGATCAACCGGGGCTGATTGCAGACAGCGTGCATCAAGTGACACTCGATTATCTTGCCGTAGGTATCGATCCCAATAAAGCCACTCTGTTCATCCAGTCCATGATTCCGGAAATTGCCGAACTAACTGTCATATTCTCCATGTTTATCACGGTGAACAGTCTTCGGCATAATCCCACGATTAAAAACGAAGCGCGTGACCGTGGCTATAAGGATCTCTATTACGGATTTCTTGGATATCCCGTCAGCCAAGCTGCGGATATTGCGTTCTGCAAAGCAACCCTTGTTCCAGCGGGAGAAGACCAGATCCCACATATCGAAACAGCACGGAAACTGGTGCGGCGGTTCAATGAGTTATATGCGCCAGTTCTGCCTGAACCACGTATTCTGACCGGAGAACGGTTGGGCGGACTGGATGGCGTGGGCAAAATGAGCAAAAGCATGGGCAACGCCATCTCGTTGAATGCTCATCCTGATGATGTGTATGCCAAGTTATCCAAGGCGAAAACCGACCCTGCCCGCATACATCGTTCTGACCCGGGACATCCGGATATTTGTCCGGTGTTTGCCTATCATCAGCTGTTTCGAAAGGATGAGGCCGCTGAGATTCATGCAAGCTGCAGTGACGGCACCATTGGTTGCAAGGATTGCAAGAAGATGGCAGGCACTGCAATTAACGAACTACTCTCCCCTTTTCGTGAACGGCGAAATTACTATGAACAACGTGGGCATGAAGTGAAAGAAATCCTTGTTGAAGGCACACGTCAGGCCCGTAAGGCTGCACGTGAGACGATGCTTGAAGTTCGTGAAGCGATGGGGATACGTTATTTCGACTAACGGTATGAGAAGGCTTGATCACGTTAACACTGCTGAGAACAGTAAATTGGGAAAAGAGGTCCCTCAGCATGAAACCAACACAGCCTTCTTTTTTACAAGCCATGATGTTAATGATGTTATCTGTCGGCCTGATCAGTCACGTCCTGATTATCCCTGCCCTTTTGTCTTCGGCCAAAAGGGATGCGTGGATATCCGTTCTGTTGTCTGCAGGGCCTTATCTTATATTCACTCTAATGCTTGCCTATGTCTCACGTTTTCTCCAGCACCAAACCCTGCATGAATGGCTGACTTCCCATCTTGGCAAGCCTATTGGGCTGCTCTTTCGGGTGGGAAACAGCCTCTTTTTTCTGTCCGTAATCTACTTTACTCTGCATGATACCACCACTTGGGCCAAAACCAATTACCTGACGGAGACACCCGTATTGGTTACAAGCATTGCCCTGATGACTCTTTGCGCCTACGCAGCCTATAAAGGAATACGTTCTCTGGCATTTACAGCAGGATTGATCCTGCCCCTGGTTGTGCTGCTTGGCTTCTATGTCGCTATCGTTAATACACAATACAAAGATTACAGTCGTCTGCTGCCTGTGCTTGAACATGGCTGGCATCCCGTACTTCATGGTACGGTCTACAGCCTTTCAGGCATGTTTGAGCTGCTGTTCATCTGGTACTTGCAGCCCCATCTATCCAAGCGGATACGTGTATGGCAGTACCTGATGCTCGCGTCAATTATTCTTGGACTCACACTTGGCCCACTCATTGGGGCAATCGTGGAATTCGACCCTTTTGAAGCTGCCAAAATGAGATATCCCGCCTTTGAAGAATGGCGAATTGCCTCCTTGGGCAAATATATTGCCCAGACCGATTTCTTTTCCATCTACCAGTGGCTGGCAGGGTCTTTTACTCGAATTAGTCTGGCCATGTATATTGTAGTAGAAATTTGGAATATTAAGAGCGCCTCCAGAAGGATCATATGTTGTGCCACTCTTGGCGTCTTATTTATTCTTTCCATGCTGTATCCTCTGGATGATATGACATTCGAAAAGCTGCTTGTCCAATACATATTCCCGTTCAATCTCATGTATCTGAGCGGACTAGCGGTAGTTGCAACAGCAGTTGCATACATCAGTTCACGCCATCAGAGGAGGAAACATCATGGAGCACCAAACGATTGACACCACGTCCCATGAAACACTGCTTGCCTCTTTCGAAGAGCAGTTTGATCCCTGCGCAGATGTTGTTATTCAGACCTTTCCAGCCAAAGATGAAACCGATATGTCGGTAATTATGCTCTATTGCGACGGTTTGGTTGACGGCAAACAAATTAACCAGTTTATTATCCCACGGCTAGAACAGCATTCTCTGTTCATAGAAGAAGCACACCCAAAAGAATTGGGATTAACCTTGAATCCGATAGAAGATCTTACAGATACAGAGAATTTAAATCTGTTGATTTTTAGTGGACAACTACTGCTTATTTTCGGAAATGGAGATCAGGCTTGCAGTCTGGATATCGCAAACATACCAGGAAGAAACCCTGAGGAATCGGCAATCGAGTCATCGATTAAAGGACCTCGGGACGGGTTCACTGAAGAGCTGTCCGTGAATATCGGCCTCATTCGCAAACGAATGAAAACCTCTTCCATGTGTTACGAGAAATACGTTAAAGGCGGTCGTACCCAGACCTCTATTGGTCTGTTGTATGTCAAAGATATTATTAACCCGGATATTCTGAAAGAAGCACGCCAAAATCTCGATCGTATTGAAATCGATGGTATTCTGGGTACCTCCATTATGGAGCGTGCCATTATGGGGGGAATTCGCAGCATCTTCCCACTCACGGACAATACGGAGCGACCCGATTATGTCGTCGATTCCCTTTTAAATGGGCGATTTGCGGTTCTCATTGAAGGTTCACCGGTAGCCATTATCGCTCCAACCACTCTGTTTAATCAGCTAAAATCGCCGGAAGACGAGAGTACCCCTTTTTTCATCGTTACTTTTGAGCGAATTTTACGCATTTCGGGATTATTGATCGCTTGCTTCTTTCCTGGTTTCTACATTGGCCTGACCAGTTTCAATGTGGAGCAGATCCCCTTGCCTCTGCTCGCAACCATTTCAGGTACCCGGATGGGTCTACCCATGCCAGTAACGCTGGAAGCATTTCTAATGATATTTATGTTCGAGCTATTTAATGAAGCTGGCCGCCGACTCCCACGTGCTTTGGGACAAACCGTCAGCGTCGTAGGTGGGCTTATTATCGGAGATGCAGCTATTCGAGCAGGAATTACTTCCCCCACAATCATTGTCACGGTGGCGATCTCGGTGATCTCCAGCTATATTTTGGTGAATACTGTGATTAGCGGGGCTACTGCTCAAGTCCGGATAGGAATGCTGGTCATTTCTTCCACTCTTGGTTTATTCGGTTTCATGATTGGACTACTTGGCCTGCTGGTGCACCTCGTATCCTTGGAATGTTATGGTGTCTCATACCTGTCACCCGTCTCTCCGTATATTCCGGGCGACTTCACCCAAGCCGTATCCATGCCACCTTCTATGAAACGGACCAAGCGCCCAGCTGTACTCCATACCCAGGATTCCACTCGCCGGAGGAAACGCTCGTGACAAGATGGTTGGTTAAGGTTAGCTTGTTTATAAGCTGCTTTATCCTGCTGACCGGGTGCTGGGATTCCAAAGAGGTTCAGAGCATTAACTTTATCACGGCTGTAGGGATAGACTATGTGGACAACCAATACATTGCTTACGCTCAACTCATTGATTTCTCAAGTATTGCCAAGCAGGAAGGACCAACTTCAAGGCAAGCAAGTGATATCTGGATCGGACGTGGTGAGGGTACTACGCTGAGTATGGCTATTGATGACCTATATCAGACTTCTCAGCAACAAACGCTGTGGACCCATGTAAAAGCAATTGTTTTATCCAAAAATGTGTTAAATGGACGGCTGGAGGATGTATTTAATACATTGCTGCATTCAGGCCAACTGAGGTATACCCCTTGGCTCTATGGTACAGAGCATAATATTACAGAGGTGCTCTCTCCCTCTGCCTTGCTGAACCAATCCGCCCAGACCATCGAGCTGTTTGAACCGATGAAGCTGTATAAGCAACATTCCGGGTATGAACCCATCCGACTACACCAGCTACTTGACGGATTCCGGGAGCCTGCTTCAGTTATTCTTTTGCCTTCCATTACCAATAAGAACAAGACCTGGTATAACGGAGATAAAACACCCCCTCTTATTAGAATGGATGGATTTTATGTCATTTCAAACGGTAAAAGTCAAGGCAGGCTCACGGACAAAGACGCTGATGGTACACGATTCGTGAATTATGACCGCGTCTATCAATATCCGTTATACGTTTACAGGAACGGGGGGAAAACTCCGGATCTGACGCTTAGGCTTAACAACCCAAAGACCAAAATTAAGGCGAGGAAAGAAGGAAATGGTGTTACTTTTGATTTGGTTACTTCGGTTAAAAGCGCCATTATCGAAGATCATGACTCTCACCATTCCCCCCATGTCATGGAAAAGGAAGCGGAGAAACAGATTGAGTCCGAAATCCGCGATACGTTTGAGAAAACCAAATCACTCAAGATTGATTCCTACGGTTTTGTGGAACATCTATATCGCCATGATCTCCCTTTGTGGAGACAAGAGGTATATAAACGGGCGAATCCACTTGAACGGTTCAAACTGGGAAAGGTCGAGGTTCATGTGAAAATCCTCAATGCCAGTACGTATAAATACGATAAGTAGCACAAAAAGACGATCAGCATCCTGCAGTTCATTTGCAAGGTTACGGATCGTCTTGTTTTCATGCTCATATGTTAACCCAAGGGAAATGCCATCACACTCATAAGTGCCAGTTCAGGCTGCGTTGTATCCAGACGACTGTACTGGACGATAACTGGAACATTGCTGGAGACGGTAATGGCATACGGTACTCCCGGAGGAATAAGTTGTTCACCCGATCTCAACGAAGCTGTCCGAATATGCTTTGTTCTCCGAGCAGGTACCTCAGCCATGATGTGTTCGAGTGGTTCCCTATCTTCAAAATAGATCGTTATTTGCAGCTCTGCATCCACTGTGCCTGTATTTAATACACAGATGCTTTCATGACTCTCCAATGAGCCTGAGCTGTCCGGCGGAATGTACCCATCGGGAATAACCCAATAGGTATAACCTGTCGCAGTGGAAGATGTTTTATGTGCTGAAGTGTTCGTCTGATCCTGTGCCATAAATAATTCCTCCTTTGCTAATGTAATAATTAGTTAAACGCACGGGCTGCTCGCGGGGCGGGCGCTTCGGCGGGCGGATCGGGCTGTGGGCCGCTGTTGGCTCGGGATTTCTTTTTCATTCCCCCTCAGCAGGGGAATTCCCGCTCCAAAGGCGGACGCTTCGCTCCCTCTGCTCCGATTCCGCCCTCCTCCTTTGCTAATGCAATAATTAGTTAAACGCACGGGAGGCTCGCGGGGCAGGCGCTTCGGCGGGCGGATCGGGCTGCGGGCCGCTGTTGGCTCGGGATTTCTTCTCATTTCCCCCTCAGCAGGGGAAATCCCGCTCCAAAGGCGGACGCTTCGCTCCCTCTGCTCCGATTCCGCCCTCCTCCTTTGCTAATGCAATAATTAGTTAAACGCACGGGAGGCTCGCGGAGCAGGCACTTCGGCGGGCGGATCGGGCTGCGGGCCGCTGTTGGCTCGGGATTTCTTTTCATTTCCCCTCAGCAGGGGAAATCCCGCTCCAAAGGCGGACGCTTCGCTCCCTCTGCTCCGATTCCGCCCTCCTCCGCTGCAACGCTCGCCATGGCTTTTTAAAGGCTTATTGCCTTCGCTATGCTCGCTGGGCAACTTAAGAGCAACCTTGCTCGCTACTTCGTTAACTCGCTGAATTAAAGCAAAGCTAACTCGCGGGGCAGGCGCTTCGGCGGGCGGATCGGGCTGTGGGCCGCTGTTGGCTCGGGATTTCTTCTCATTTCCCCCTCAGCAGGGGAAATCCCGCTCCAAAGGCGGACGCTTCGCTCCCTCTGCTCCGATTCCGCCCTCCTTCGCTGCAACGCTCGCCATAGCTTTTTAAAGGCTTATTTCCTTCGCTATGCTCGCTGGGCAACTTAAAAACAAATTTGCTCGTTACTTTGTTAACTCGCTATTATGGTATAGTGAAAATTTGTTCGTCATTCATTTAGCATTGAGGTTTACACATTCACAGACGCACAGGACTTAAAATCCTGCGGTTATTGGCCCTAATTAGAGCGAAATTGGGTCCTCTCCTATTGCCCCCTTACCTCAAATACATTTGCAGCGGCTGCAGTCGCAGCTCGCGGATGGCTTCCGCCACCTGCATGGCGAGGCGATGCGCTCCGCGTTCCTGAAAATGCGTGTTATCCTCCACGCCTGCTGGGAAGTTCACGTACTCACCCGGCAGCACCCACATGAAATCCTCCTTGCTGCCTTCAATACCCGCTTGCTCGAACAGGATGCGGCTTCGCTCAGCCAGATCGATCAGCGGCACCCCTTCCTCTTCCGCCAGCTCACGCACGGCAACGATATAATCGCCATGCGTGTCGGTCAATGTGCCGTCATCAGCGAAGTAGCGCCGATGCACCGGTGTCACGAGCACCGGACGAGCCTTGGCTTCGCGGGCAGCATCGATATACTTTTTCAAATATTCCTTATATGTTGTGAAAGGCTCCGTTCCCCGGTCAGGGCCCGGCTTCTCATCGTTGTGTCCAAATTGAATAAACAGAAAATCTTCCGGCTTAATCTTCTCCAGAATGGCATCCAATCTGCCTTCATTAATAAAGCTTCGGGAACTGCGTCCAGACTGGGCATGGTTATCCACAGCAACATCATGTTTGAACTGTGCGGGTAACAGCTGGCCCCAACCACAGTATGGGTACCCACTTTCCGGCTGATCCGTCACGGTAGAATCACCCGCGAGAAATACTGTCATCGTCTGATTGGCAAGCATGATCTCTAATGCATTAATCCGTGGCGCAGGACCGGAGAAGGATAGTCGGAGCTTTCCGCCACGAACCACAACCGAGAATCGAACCTCTGCACATTGCCCAGGAAGTGTATGAATGGTTGGCAGCATCAGTCTGCCCTCTCCGGCTTTGACTCGGGTGATCGTCTCCGCCAATTCATCCCCTGCAATTAACAAGACCTGATAAGTTCCATCGGGTACATCAACGATGAAAGATGCCTTGAGCGGAATACAAAAGCTTGAACGCAATCGGCCAGACACATTGGCCTGCCCTTGTTCGATGTTTGCCCGACTGGTATCCGACAAATCGTCTTCACGAATCCGTTGTTTCTCATACACCAGGGAGCCGAATTCAAAACCGTATTCTCCCTGTTCTTCATATGCAGTGCTGGAAGACACTTTCAAATAACCATCAATCTCACCTGCACTGCCAGAGTCCGGTCCAAAATTGAACTTCCAATAGGTAACGGCCTCTTTATCGCCCTCTGCCGTTGCCTTCGCGGCAACAGCCTGACTACCCTGGGCCTTATTCAATAGGAACAACCTCCTTGTTCAACATGCTAATCCAGGTTTGAATCCAGTGGATATCGTTTATCCTTTCAGTCCACTGGTACTCATGCCCTGTACAATTTGTTTCTGGAAAATAAAGAACACAGCCACAACAGGTACGAGACTCACAATAGACATCGCGAACATTGCTCCCCAGTTGGAGGCAGACTCACTGTCCAGGAACATTTTCAGTGCCATGGAGACCGTATATTTATCCGGCGAATTCAGATACAGTACAGGACCGAGTAGATCCTCCCATCTCCAGTAGAAGGAGAAGATCGCAGCCGTTGCGAGTGAGGACTTGATGAGCGGCATAATAATCTGTACATACAGTCTGAACTTGTTACATCCATCAATAGTAGCCGCCTCATCCAGCTCTTTCGGAATCGTACGAATGAACTGAACCATCAGGAAGATAAAGAACGGCATCCCGAAGAACGTCGGTACAACGATCGGTAGAATGGTATTCAACCAGCCAAGCTTTGTGAAGATAATATATTGGGGTACGAGTACAACGTCATGCGGCAGCATCAGAGTCAACATCATCAGGGAGAACCAAAAGTTACGTCCTTTGAAGTTGAGTCTGGCAAAACCAAAGGCGATCAGCGATGAGGATAAGACGGCACCAATCGTAGAGATGACCACAATAACGAGCGAGTTGGTGATGTAATCCATAAACGGTCTTCCGCCTGCGCCTTTCCAGCCATCCGCGTAGTTACTCCAGATCCATTCCGTAGGGAACAAGGACTCGGCAGTTACGAAAATAGTGCGACTTTCTTTGAATGAGCTGAAAAGCATCCATAGAACGGGGTAAAGCATCAGGAGGGCCAAAGCTGCAACGAACAGGTGATAGATGGGCCATTTCACATTTCTCCAAACCATCGTTACTTCCCTCCTTCAGATTCATAAAACACCCAGAACTTGGATGTCAGGAACACCGCGACTGTGAGTATACCGATCATAATAAGCATGATCCAGGCCATCGCCGAAGCATAACCCATGTTGTTAAACATAAACGCCTGGCGGAACAGATACAGCGAGTAAAGCATCGTACCGTCCATTGGACCGCCCTCGCCTTTAGAGATGATATATGCAGGTACAAAGGTCATAAATGCACCGATCGTTTGCATAATCAGGTTGAACAGAATGATTGGACTGAGTAGCGGTAAAGTAATACCAAAAAATTTACGTACCGGATTAGCACCATCCACACCTGCTGCTTCGTACATCTCGGGAGAGATATTTTTCAGACCGGCGAGGAAGATAAGCATGGAAGATCCGAACTGCCAAACAGATAACGAGATCAGCATAACGAGAGACGCATTCGGGTCACCAAACCAGCTGATAGGCCCGATTCCGATTGCTGTTAATGCGCTGTTGATGACACCTTCATTACTGAAAAGGTTACGCCACATAATCGACACGGCCACACTACCACCGATAATGGATGGCAGATAGTACAAGGTACGATACGTTCCAACCATACGAGAACCCGTATTCAGAATCATGGCTACGAAAAGCGCGAAGACCAGCCTTAGAGGGACACCAATGAACACGTACAGGAACGTTACTTTAACCGAATTCCAGTACTTCGGATCATCGAAGAACATTTTGGTGTAGTTGTCCATCCCGATCCACCGCGGGGAGGTGAACAGGTTATAACTCGTAAACGACATGTATAGGGATACAAACATCGGAATAAGCGTAAAGCCTAGAAAACCGATAATGAAAGGACTAATAAAAGCATACCCGGTCAGGTTTCTGCGCAACGACGAATATTGCCTCAACGAAACGAACCTCCTTTATTGATCTGCTCGCTTCCCACAACCGTGCTTCGAGCTTCTGGACGGGGAAAGGCCCTCGCGTTATGCGAGTAGCCCTGTTCCCGTCCATCCCGGTAATGGGATGAGCAAGCGATCATTCAACTGTTATTTATTGTTGGCAAGAACCGCCTCGGCATTTTTGCGGAATGTCGCTGCTGCTTGTTCCGGTGTCACCTTACCAAAGTTCAGTTCCTCCACAACATCCGCCAGAGAAGCAATGACTTCCGGTGAACCTACCGGTGGTGGTGGACTCATTGGTGAAGCCTTAGGCTCCATGGCCGCTACGAATTCAAATACCTGTTTCGTTGCATCACTCAGCTCAGGAGCGATAGCTTCCTTGATTTTGCCCGAGATCGGCACACCGCGCTCGCCTTTGATCAGTTTGTTAGCTTCCACATCGTTCACCCAGAAATCGATGAATTTGGCCGCTTCTTCCTTCACTTTTGAGTTCGATGTTACAGCCCAGTACATACTTGGCTGCATATAAAGTCCTTTTTCCATGTCAGGTCCAGGCATTGGTGCAATCTCTAACGGACGGTTGGCAACCTGCTGCAAGGCCACAAACTGGTTGGACCATTGCCATACGCCAATTCCTTTTTCCTTGACCAGATCGGATTCCTCGATAATGCCTTTGGTCTGGTTCGCCACATCCGGTGAAGGCGCCGCGCCCTGCTCGATCATCCGGCGCATGAGTCCGAAGAACTCCACGAATAGTTTGTCGTCATCATAGCCAAGACCCGTTCCTTCAGCATTGTAGAGGGACAATCCTTTGGTCCGCAGGAAATAGTGGAAGAAGATATCCGGCGCTACGCCCCCATCCAAAAAGAGTCCTTTGGCAGCCGTTTGTTTGCCAAGCTCTTCGTACGATTCCCAAGTCATATTTTCGGGAATAGCATCCACACCCGCTTTTTTGAGCAGAGCCGGATCATACTGGAAACCCAGCACGTTAACACCAGCAGGTACCCCATATTGTTTGCTGTTGATAACGCCTGTGCTGATTACGTTCTCGGATACATCGTCCACTTTAATCTGGTTTCCGAGATACGGGGACAGATCTTCGAGCTGTCCATTCTGTGCATATTGGCTGATGTAGGAAATATCCATCTGAACAATGTCCGGCAGTTGATTCGCTGCAGCTTGTGGAGCGAGCTTTTTCCAGTAGTCATCGAACGAAGCATACTCAACGTCAATTTTGACATTCGGGTTTTTCTCTTTGTACAAGTCAATGACCTTCTGTGTATATTCGTGACGTGCATCCGATCCCCACCACGCGATACGAAGTGTTACCGAACCATCCGCAGATGTTTCACCCGATCCTTCGCTGCTGCTGCATGCCGTTGTTAATACCAGCAATGCCGCCATCATCAGGAATATCGCCTTTTTCACCATGCCAATCTCCCCTTTTATGTTGAAATGGTTGTGTGAACGAGTTACCTTCCACTTTCTGATAACGCTTTCACAAACTTTATATTGTCATTTTCGCAAATGTGGGATCATAGTTGAATACACAAAACCGTCTTGTTGGTTCAAAAAACAGAGGAGGACAACTGCACCTCTAACGGCGCTGTTCGTCCCCCTCACACATCGACTACATGATTGTCAATCAATTGTTATAAGCCAGTTCTGCGGAATTCGGTAGGTGTCATGCCGGTCCACTTTTTGAACACCTGGCTGAAATATTGCGAGTTGCCTCCGAAGCCAAACAATTCGGCAAGCTCAAAGACCTTCACATCTCCACCTCTGCGAATATGGTCGCAGGCACGCTCAATGCGCAACCGATTTACATAATTGGAGAAGTTTTCTCCCGTCACTTTTTTGAAAATTTTGCCGAGATAATCCGGATTCATATATAACATCTGATGGGCAACCCCGTTAAGAGAGAGATCAGCTTCGCCATAATGGCGATCCACAATATCCATCATCTTCTCCACGGCAGAAGACTGACGGCTAATATGGTTTTTGTAATAACCGGAGGTTAACCGGGCTGCACTGCTGGCAACAAAGGATTTTAAGCCAGACAAGGTATCGATGTGGGGCAGCTCTGCCATCCGCTGGGTGAATTCCGTCGCCTCCTCAGGAGGACAGACATGAATCATTGCGGAGTACAGCTGCACCACATACGAACGAGTAATCCCAATTTCCAGCTGCTGACCGGACAAAAGCTCGAACAAGCGATCCACTTCAGCTGCAGCTTCTTCGGTATTGCCTGACTTAATCAACTGGCAGAGCTGCTCTGCATCTTGTTCAACATGTACACCGTCGCATTCCCCGGCCAGCTCCAGATCACTTTTGGTAATCAGCTTGCCTTCACCGATAAAGAAGCGGTGGTTCAGACATTGCAGTGCCTCACGGAACAAACGCCGGGACTGGATCATTCGATCTGCTTCACTGAGGGCAGCCGTAACTTCCAGTTTATATAGTCTGGTGAAAGCAGCCCGTACTTCCTCGATGCTCTTCTTCAGACCGACCGAATCGGCAGAGTCCCCCAGCAAAATTAACAGTTTGCCCTCAATGGTAGTGCTTAACAGAACATGGGGCAGCAGATCACTGGCAATATTTTTGATCGCAAATAAATGACTATAATCATGTTCATCTGCGATTCGGAACAGCAGCAGCCGAACTTCGTTATCCTCCAGCTCCAGGTCAAACAGTTCCTGATAATACTCCAAATCGACCGGACCATAGGTTTGGTTCGTCATAAACTCCAGCAGGAACTGCTCCTTCACATGTGGCAGCACCCTCTGCAGCCGCTGTTTCATCTCTCCGGCCACATGTTCCTTCTCCTGGGCATCCTGGTGTTCCTGCAGCAACTCGGACAAGGCATCGTGAATCTGGTTTTCGTTACACGGTTTGAGCAGATAATGCTTTACTCCATATTGCATGGCCCGGCGAGCGTATTCGAATTCTTTGTAGCCAGACAACATGATGAAGCGGAGTCCAGGGTAAGCTTCGGATGCTTTTTCAATGAGTCCAAGACCATCAAGGCCTGGCATCGAAATATCCGTAATAATAATATCCGGTCTGGATTGACCGATTTTATCCAGTGCTTCAATCCCGTTTCTCGCGGTATCCACCAGTTCCGTTCCCGCTGCAGCCCAATCCACGACTTGCGAAATCCCCTCCAGAATGACACGTTCATCATCTACGAGCATCACTTTGTACATCGTCATCGTCCTCTCTGATCCAAGGTATTCTGATCGATACTACGGTCCCTGATCCGGGATTGCTGCTCATGATCATTTCGCCTTCGTCGCCGAAGGTCAGCCTGATCCGTTCCTTGATGTTCGACAGCCCGATCCCCTGTCCCCTCGTCTGTATGCGTCCCTCCTGCAATTGCTCCAAAAATTCGGCAGTCATGCCCGGGCCATCGTCCTCCACCTCAATTACAACATGGTCTCCATCCGCTCTCGCCCTAATCCGAATTCGGCAAGGTTCTATGCTTGGCTCCAATGCATAATGAATGGCGTTCTCTACCAATGGCTGCAAGGTTAACTTCGGAATGCGTGCAGTTCCCACTTCGGGCGCAATGTCCATGTCAAAATCAAGTCTTTCCTCGAACCGCGTGTGCTGAATCGTCACATAACTGCGGACGATGTCCAGTTCCCTTTCCAAAGTAATCCACTTCTCGGACATGTTCACTGAGCTTCGCAGCAGAAATCCGAGGGCCTCAACCATTTCGGAGATTTGGTGCTGCTTCTGTACTTTGGCAAGCCAGTTGATTGATTCCAGTGTGTTATATAGAAAATGTGGATTAATCTGCGCCTGAAGCGCTTTCAATTCAGTCTCTCGGATCACCAGTTGCTTCGCATAATTCTCGTCAATGAGTTCGCGTATACGCTGTAACATCATCTTGAATGTACGGTGCAGCAATCCGACCTCATTTTGTGAAGATATCGGGACATTGCCCAGCGCAGCTTCCTCCAGCTTATCCAGATCGCCTTTTTCGATATTGCGCATTTTCTTGATCAACTGGGCGATGGGTTGTGTAATGCTGCGAGAAAACTTGGCTCCAAATATAAGCGCCGCCAGAAATATCATGATAAAAATGACGGTTACCAGCTGTTTAACAAACTGGATCTGCTTAAACATCTGGTCAAAGGGCGTCATGTACAGATACACCCAATCGGTATAAGGAGAATTGGCACGGGCGACAAAATTCCTTCCCTGCTCAAACATGGCTATCCCATAGGGTTGAGTGCGCTTCAGTTCAGACTCAATTTCAGATTTACTGACCGTCGACTCGGTTGGGTAGATTACTTCCCGGCCATCTGTAATTAATAGCTGTGAATCCTCTGCCGGGTGCTGCATCTGGTCCTGCACAATCCGATCCAGTCGTACACGAATAACGAGAGTGCCCAGCTTCTCCAGCGTGAACGCTCCACCGGTAAAAGACTTCACCTGTCTAACCGACAGTAATCTGGCCTGTTGGTCGCCGCCTGTGTACCAGGCATTGGAGCCCGAATATTGCTGTGCCAGTGCAACCAATTCCCTCTGCTTCGACTCCGAGATCCCTTCCCGGTTTCCAGCTGCCATAACATTATTATCATTATCGATAAAGATCATGGAATAGACGTATTTCTCCGAACCTGCATATGCGACTAATCGGTTGGTAATTTTTTTGCGCAGGCCATTTTGCTCATATCCCGTTTTGGCTTTTTCCAACTGAAGAAGGTATTGCTGGAGCGGCTCGTCAGACATGACTTTAAAGGATAGATTCGAGATTTCACGCAGCTGGTTCTCGATGCCTACCGAAGACATATTCAGCACCTGTGAGGACTTCTCATAGATCTGTCGGTCATAAATGCCGAACACATAGCCCAGGACAGATACATAGAACGTGAAGCTGATCAGCATCAGTAATCCGATGAGAAGAATGGTTTTGTGATGAATCGGCAAAGTTGTGAAAGCGTTCTTAATTTTTCTCATCCAAAGCGCTCCTTTGGCTCGCGAAGGGTGCTGTCATTCGAAATTGTTTTCGATCTGCTGTAAGTTATTTTCATATTTACACATCCATGGTCAGATGACAAGTCATATTTATGCAACATTTTAGGTTATTTCTGTGGGGTGAGCTCCTTGGTCTGGAATGAAAATAGACAGAAAAACAGCCAGGTTCCCTGAAAGGATCAAGGAATCTGGCTGCTCGATATCATGCGATATAGTGTATAAAAGAGTGCATTTTACGTTACGTTATGGATTTACAAATACCGTTTTTAACTTGGCTACATACTGCACATCAAAGCCAAGACCCTCGGCGACCATGGCGAGAGGTACATACGTTTTGGATTCTGTACCCACTTTATTCAGGAATGCAGGTGTATCCACAGCTACGGATGCACCATTCACCTGAACAGCCGTTGCACCAATCTTCACGGCAACCTTGCGATCTCCGTATGTAATCGTTGCGGTTGAGGTTTTGTTATCCCATACCGTGGTTGCGCCAACGGCGTTCACGATATCCTGGATCGCCACAAAGTTTTTACCATTGCGGATGATTGGTTTGTACGGCGTATCCAGCGTTTTACCGCTGACGATAATATTCATCGGCTGGCCTGCAGCAGGAGCCGTCAGCTTGGTGTAATCGCCCCAGATTGTTTCTGCGAATACTTTGGCAATCGCTTCATATCCGAACTGGTTCGGGTGGAAGTCGCGATCCTTAATCATATGAGTCATCGTGCCTTCACCGCCAATGAACTCCTTGGCGACATGAGCCACTTTTACATCGATCCCTTTAGCGGCAAATTCAGTCGCAATTCCATCAATGGTCGCAGTAAACCCTTGGGAAGCTTCCATCAGTTTCGCGTAGAGTGCTTTGCCAGCTACTTCAGGCATGGGTTGGTACTGGTCAGCGATTACGATTTTGGCATTAGGATTAATCTCATGAATATCATTGATAACTGCGCTAACATTGGCTGTATAAGAAGATAGCAATTCCTTCACTTTGGCTTCCAGTTCCGCATCACTCAGCTTATCTGCTGAACCGAGCAATTCGGATACATCGTTACCTCCGATCGTGATGGCAATCAGATTGGCTTCTGCTACACTCTCCCGGATGGCCGCAATATTGGATCCAACTTGTGCCGCTCTTGGATCAGGCAGGCTCGGTTGAATGGCCTCGGAAGTGAGCGCTTTCCCTTCCTTAATCGCATCTACAAAGTTTTTCAATCCACTGCTCTTCAATCCGGCAATACCGTAGTTGTCCACCTGAGTACGTCCGTGAAGCAGACCTTGTTCCTGCAAACGTTCTACATAACCATATGGCAGTTCTTTCAGGTTCGGCTCATACCCTACGGTAATGGAGTCCCCCAATGTGATAAGGCGGAATTCCTTGGTTACCGCTAGCGCATCTTTCTGTACAGGCAAGGATGATGTTACACTTCCTGCCGGTAACGCACTGCTATCCGCTGCAAGAGCAGACTGTGCGGATGATGCCAAAATCAGCATGCCTGCCAGCATACTTGCCGTTAATCCCGCGGCGGTACTTCTCCATATGCGTTTACGCTTCATTCTTAGAACACTCCTTTTTCTCGTATCTATAAAATAAAATATAATTACATATTACACTGATCACTCTGATGACAGAAGTTCGTGTAACTCTATTCTAACATTATTAAAGGGGTGCTGTCGTCTGCACCCATATCCTCACGAAAAACAGACTCGCCTAAATTGGCAAGTCTGTTATCCGTTGAGTATAAGCAAGATGTCCACTCGTTAAGACTTGGATTTATTCGCGTCGCCAGAATCTGAGTCAATCGGGTCGGTATCCGGTTTGTTCCCGGCAGAACGCTCTAGGTAACGATCGTACCGATCGTCCACCTCACGTGCCATGTCCCGGTACTTCAACGTTTCTTCAACAATAGGGTCCCGTTCTGTCTGAATGCGCACCTCGTACTTGGGAGGAATCAGCTGACGTTCACGTTTGCCAGCATCGCCGGACTCCTCCATCTCCCCTTCAGTCAGCATATCACTCAAACGTCGTTCCAGTTCTTTGGATTCATCCATTGTTGTTCGCTCCTTAAATTAAACTCACATATGCGCTTACCTTATTATTGCACTTTCACTTCGTTGACAGAACAATCTTTCGATCGCTGTTATCCCCAGATTTCTATGATTTCCTTGTCCAAGGGAGAAATCCGGTGATAAAGGCGAGCGCTACGCTTCTTCAGATTTGTTCAGTCCCCTCCGTTTAATGTGCAATTTCAATTTTTCAAGCAATGATGAGTTGAATAAACTCACTCACTCCAAACCTGTTGCGTTGGCTTCCTTCAGCACATCTGTCAGTGCATCATGAATCTTGCTATTGCTGGCAACCACATGACTCACGGACAGTTGGTAAGGCGTTCCCAAGGTATCCGTAACCTTGCCGCCGGATTCCTCAACCAGCAGTGCACCTGCGGCGATATCCCAAGGCTTCAGTCCAACTTCGGTATAAGCGCTCAGACGACCCGCTGCAACATATGCCAAATGCAGGGCGGCAGAACCACCTGCACGCAGACTGCGTACTTGCGGTGCAAGCGCCTGAACAGCGGCCATATTGATTGGCAACGCGTAGGTTGTATCCGCTGGGAAGCCAACCGCGACAAGGCTCTGAGCCAGTTCCTGTTCACCCGATACAAGCATCCGGTTTCCGTGCACGTAAGCGCCTTTTCCTTTTTCCGCAACAAACATCTCATCACGGGAAGGATCGTAGATTACCCCCACGATCACCTCACCGTTATGAGCCAAGGCAATGGATACGGAGTAGAACGGAAAACCGTGTACAAAGTTCGTCGTTCCGTCCACCGGGTCCACAATCCAGAGAAACTCTTCTTCCTCAGCTTCTTTCAGTGCCTTCGCTGATGCTTCCGGTCCTGGTTCCACGCCTTCTTCACCCAGAATGGCATGATGGGGAAAATGCGTCAGAATCAGGCGGCGGATCATCTGCTCCGCACCTTTGTCCACTTCAGTAACGAGATCCTGCGGCGAATACTTGGTTCCGGGCTCAGCCACAGTTCCGAGACGGCTCTTGATCCACTCTCCAGCTTTGGAAGCAGCATTAATGGCGACGGCAGTATAGCTTTTGCTTGTCACGACATAAGGTGTTTTTTCCTTCTCATTCAAAGCGTTCACTCTACTTTCTATATCAATCTACGAAAAATTAAAATACTTGTTAAAAGTATACGCCCCGAAGGTCGTAAAGTTTCTCGTTGCCCAGGCCCCTTTTGGCGCTACGGATGAATAATAACCGTTGACTCGTCCACCCACTCCACACCCTCTTCGTGATAGAATGCTAGTTTCTGCATTAACTGCACTAGAGCTTCATCCTTGCGTTTGGCCTCAATCATCACATCAAGGGCGGGTGTATCTGCTGCAATATGACGTAAAAAAGCGAGCATCGGCTCCACCTCAACACCGTCAGCATGACCACGCAGGTCCTTCTCACTCTTCGGACTGGAGACGTGAATTTTGGGCGGCAAGGGCTTGTCAGCCGGTGAATCCGCTTGAGCAAGCGGAGACTCCCATGTCTTCAATATATCCGGCCAAAGATCCCACGGCTGTTCGCCTTCATTGTTCACCCATTGATGGTGGATATCCAGCACCATGGGCAGCCCCATACGTTGACATACCGCAAGGGTCTCGGGTGCATTGAACGTTTTATCATCATTTTCGAGCGTCATCCGTTCCTGAATATCCCGATCCAGCTTCAGAAAATTTTCTTCAAAACGCAGCGCTGCACTAGGTTTGTCCCCGTATGCACCACCAATATGTATATTGTTCTTGGCAGTAGCATTCAGCCCCATGGCATCCAGCATGCGTACATGATGACGAAGGTCGCGCATGGAGTTGCGCAGCACTTCCTCACGTGGCGTACTAAGTACCGTAAAATGGTCCGGGTGGAAAGACACACGCATCTCGTTCTCCTTCACAAAATCGCCAATCGCGGCAAAATCCTGCTTAAGTACGGGAAACGGGTCCCAATCACTCAGATCCTCATGCGTTGCCAGCGGAATTAATTTGGAAGAGAAACGATACACATGAATATGACTTCCTTTATTGTGTCTGAGCAAACGTAATGTATTATGCAAATTCTCGGCCGCAATCCGTTCCAGCTTGCGAATTGCCGCTTCCCTATCCTCAATTTTCTTAAAGCTGGACATGGTCATCGTCCGGGAAGGTGAAGCATTCTCCACAAGCACGGACATCGCCACATAGCCAAAACGTACGAGCATGAATTTCTTCCTCTCTATTAGGGCGGGATTCCTTCAAGGCATATGAAGCCGGCAGTCTTCCCTTCACTTTATATAACCAAGTTTTACCCTAAAAGAGTGACCATAATCGTGATTTGGGCAAATCCGTCCATTCGTCCCGGTACACATGTAACAAACTACCCCTGTGCCTGTTCACCAAAGAACATCTCGTCCGCGAGAGCAGTCTGAATGCGTGATTCTTCCTCGTTCAGTTTACGGATCAATTGCATCTCCACCTCGGTCACTTCCTGACCCTGGAAATTAATCTCTGCAATGGAGACTACGATTTTTACGATGGCTACAGCCACGTTATCCGGTGTGTACGCAATGACTTTCTGTCCGGTAGGAAATACGCGGAAGCCTTGTTTGACCATTTTGCCACGGCCGTATTCAAGCAATTCGAACAGCTCTTGTTCATTCTTGAATTTGCACACAGAATTGAATTCGGTCTGAAATCCCATTCATACCCCTCCTTATAATGTCGTCCCCAGGCTACGCCTGTACGCCGTTCTCGTAGTTCAGCGCCTGCTTGCGGTTGTAGCGTTCCAAAGCCAGCTCAATCATGCGATCCAGCAGTTCGGCATACGATACGCCCGTCTCACGCCACAATAGAGGATACATGCTGTATGGTGTGAAACCAGGCATGGTGTTTACTTCATTAATAAGCAATGCCCCGTCCGATTTGCGAATGAAGAAATCTGCACGGGAAATGCCATTGCCTTCAATCGCACGGAATGCCTGCAATGCAGCCTCACGGATGCGATCTGCGGCTTCCGGGTCTAGCGGAGCAGGGATCAGCATCTGAGACTGTCCATCGATGTATTTGGCTGCATAGTCATAATATTCACCGGAAGATACGATTTCTCCTGGTACAGAAGCCATCGGTTCATCATTTCCAAGCACACTGACTTCAACTTCTCGTGCCTCTACAAACTCCTCAATGACTACCTTGGTATCATAACGGAGAGCGAACTCCACTGCTTTCCTCAGTTCATCCCGGTTACGCGCCTTCGAGATCCCTACACTGGAACCGAGATTGGCCGGCTTAATGAAACACGGATATCCCAGTTGATCCTCCACCTGCAAGATCATTTCATGTTCGGTCTGTTTCCATTGAGTTGCGTTAAAATACGTAAAGGCACATTGGTCAATTCCGGCCTGCGCGAACAGTTTCTTCATGACCACTTTGTCCATGCCGCCAGCCGAAGCGAGTACACCTGCGCCAACATAAGGCATATCCGCCATTTCGAACATCCCTTGAATCGTGCCGTCCTCACCAAACGTACCGTGCAGCAGCGGGAACATGACGTCCATCGCTTCTTCTCCGCCATATAAACGGCCGAACAGCGCGTTCAGCGCTTCCTGAGTTCCACCCGCCGCCTGCTCCAGCTTCAAATCTTCAATCTGCGCGAATGGTGCGTGCATGACGGATCCTTTTTTCCACGTACCCTGCTTGGAGATATAAAAAGGAACCAGTTCATACTTCTCATAATCAAATGCGTTCGTTACAGCAAACGCCGTTTGCAGCGACACCTCATGCTCGCCTGACTTTCCGCCGTAAACGACGCCTACTGTTAATTTATCCATACTCATGCGTAACCTCCGATTATCTGTGCAATGATGCTGCCTGCCATGTCTGCATGTTCAGCATCACTTTTTATTCTGTTATCTGGACTTATTTTACACGGAACCAGACGTCCACGTCACCGAATCCCGTAAAATCGTTGACCCTCAAAACTCATCTGCAATATGAAAAAGCCGGTACACCGTCCGCTCATTCCAAGCGTAAGAATCCCGGTAATCCCAAAAACGGTGGCGGCTGCTGACCGTATGTGCGTTCACAAGCGGCATGCCTCCCGCATCAAAAGCGGTCACAACAGTACTGTGCTGAAACCTGCCATCCCCATCCCAGTCGTAGAGAATAACATCTCCAAGCATCAGCTGCTCGGGACGCTCCACTTCTGTCGCGGACAGCCCCCAACTGCTGCCGGATAAATAGCGCTCCAGGCTATTGGAAACCGCCCAGCTGTAACTCCACATTTCGGCGCCATTCACATAACCTTTGTACCACCATCCTGCTTCTCTTTTACCAGTATAGTGGATGGGTGCTCCCCCTGCAAAGAGACATTGGGACACATAATTGGTGCAGTCTACTTCGAATTCCTCAAATGCCGGGTTTCCCGCATTCCACCACCGATCCGCGTAGGCGACAGCCAGATCCCTGCGATACAGCTGCTGCCTCGATCTCCTACCCTGTCCCAGTACTTCTCGGTTAAGCAGCGGCCGATTCATCGCCTGTACAAAATCGGCTTGCTGAAAAGGACGGCCCTCTCCTACCGGGCGACGCTCCGGTACTTCACGTTCTACACGTGCAACGGTCCAAACTCCTCCTTGCCTAAGAAAGGTCAGGCGTTCCCGCTCAATCCGGTCTTCCCGATGGGTCAAACCGTTCTTCTCATAGAACAGTCTGCTGTACAATTGTACATCGACGACTGATTCATCTGCCCCATCCATAAGTGTCCGCACAAGCTTGGCGCTGGTCTCGCTGCGAAGAGGCACGGCCCGCCGCTTCCGGTACCATTGGTCCAGTCTGGCCATCCGCTCCCCCCGTTCCAGCACAAATTCCGGATCGGTGACAATCCGTTCGCTTGTCTGTGGACGGTAGTCGATCTCACAGCGATTATACTGGTTCACGTAGGTATATAAGGCACTCTTCCATTCGCGTTCCAAGCCTGTGTCCCCCTTTGGCATGAGTTCTGTCCGGAATGATCCATTGCATGTAAACTCTTTTTTATTTATATGAGAGAATTTCGGTTGTATGTGTGTGGTTCTGTTTTGAAGCCTTATTATGGGGGATAATGCGTACGGAAGAGATCTCGCCCATCCCCTTTAATTGAGAACGCATTCAATCTCTCAATGGCTTGGCTGGACAGGCAAAAAGCCCTTTACGTACGGAGCTGAAAACGTTATACTTAAAACTAAAGTTACGATTATGAAATTACGTTTCACCTGATGAAACTAATGAACAAGGACACGGAACGATGAAGGCCTGTTCTTCACCTAAATGAACGTTTTCTTCATCTCACCGACACATTTTAAGGAGGTACATGTATGTCAGCCAAGAATCATTTCTCCGCGGCCCGCAGTCTTGAGGTCGGAGGCAAGTCTTATCGCTACTACAGTTTAGATGCTCTTCAGGAAGGCGGCTACGGCGACCTTTCCAAGCTTCCTTTCTCCATTAAAGTGCTGCTCGAAGCAGCTATTCGTCAATTCGACGGACGTGCTATTACCGAAGAACATGTAAAACAACTGACCGGCTGGGCAGAAGGCCGTGACAATAACAAAGAAATTCCATTTATCCCTGCACGTATCGTTCTGCAGGATTTCACCGGTGTACCTGTGGTCGTTGACCTTGCAGCAATGCGCGATACCGTGAAAAAAGCAGGCGGCGATCCAAAACAGATCAACCCACTCGTACCTGTCGATCTCGTTATCGACCACTCTGTTATGGTTGATGCGTTCGGAACGAACGATGCACTCGACTACAACATCAAGGTTGAATTCGAGCGTAACGAAGAGCGTTACCGTTTCTTGCGTTGGGCGCAAACGGCATTCAACAACTTCCGTGCAGTTCCACCATCCACAGGGATTGTTCACCAAGTTAACCTGGAGTACCTGGCTTCAGTGGCTGCAACCAAAACCATTGACGGCGAAACTGTTGTATTCCCGGATTCCCTCGTAGGAACGGACTCCCACACCACCATGATCAACGGACTCGGCGTTGTTGGTTGGGGTGTTGGCGGGATCGAGGCTGAAGCAGGTATGCTGGGCCAACCGCTTTATTTTGTTACACCGGACGTTATCGGTTTCAAATTGACAGGCAGCCTGAGCGAAGGCGCAACGGCAACGGATCTGGCACTCACAGTTACCCAAATGCTGCGTAAAAAAGGCGTTGTCGGTAAATTTGTCGAGTTCTACGGACCGGGTCTTGGCAACATCAGCCTGGCTGACCGTGCAACGGTAGCCAACATGGCTCCAGAGTACGGCGCAACAATCGGTTTCTTCCCTGTTGACAGCGAAACACTGAACTATTTGCGTAATACCGGCCGTACCGACGAACAGGTGGATCTGGTTGAAGCTTATTACAAAGCTCAGAACATGTTCCGTACTGCTGATACGGTTGATCCTGAGTTTACAGACGTGATCGAACTGGATCTGGCATCCGTTGTTCCAAGTCTTGCCGGACCAAAACGTCCACAGGATCGCATCGAGCTGACTCAAATGAAAGAAGGTTTCAACAGCATTATCCGCACGCCGATCGACAAAGGCGGCTATGGTCTGAGCGATGAGAAAATCGCTGAGAAAGTGCCTGTGAAACACCCTGACGGTTCCACTAGCGAACTGACTGCTGGTGCTGTCGTTATCGCGGCAATCACAAGCTGCACCAACACATCCAACCCTAGCGTTATGGTCGGAGCGGGTCTGCTTGCGAAAAAAGCTGTTGAACGTGGTCTGACTAAACCTGGCTACGTGAAAAGCAGCTTGACTCCAGGTTCCCTCGTTGTTACCGAGTATTTGGAAAAAGCAGGTCTGATCGAATATCTCGACAAACTCGGATTCAACGTTGCCGGTTATGGCTGCGCAACTTGCATCGGTAACTCTGGCCCACTGCCAGACGAAGTAAGCGAAGCAATCGCCGAGAACGATATGACGGTAGCAGCTGTATTGTCCGGTAACCGTAACTTTGAAGGTCGTGTGCACGCGCAGGTCAAAGCCAACTATCTGGCTTCTCCGCCACTCGTTGTGGCGTATGCTCTCGCGGGTACCGTTAATATTGATTTTGCAACCGACCCAATCGGTTATGATACCAACAACGAGCCTGTATTCCTGAAAGACCTCTGGCCTAGCTCCGAGGAAATCAAGGATACCATCGCTAGCTCGCTGAATGCACAGATGTTCCGCAACAAATACGAGAACGTATTTACAGCTAACGAACGTTGGAATACGATCCCTGTACCGGAAGGCGAATTGTATGAGTGGGATCCAAACTCCACATACATTCAGAATCCGCCATTCTTCCAGGAGCTTGGCGACAAGTTGACTGATATCGCAGATATTCGTTCCGCACGTGTTATGGCATTGCTTGCTGACTCCGTAACAACGGATCACATCTCGCCAGCGGGTAATATCGCACCATCCAGTCCGGCTGGACTGTACCTGAAAGAACATGGCGTAGAACGCAAAGACTTCAACTCTTACGGCTCCCGTCGTGGTAACCATGAAGTTATGATGCGTGGTACATTTGCCAACATTCGTATTCGTAACCAAGTGGCTCCAGGCACTGAGGGTGGTATTACGAAATACCTGCCAACGGACGAAGAGATGTCCATCTACGATGCTTCCATGAAGTATCAGGACGAAGGACAGAACCTGATCGTTATCGCTGGTAAAGAGTATGGTACAGGAAGCTCGCGTGACTGGGCGGCAAAAGGAACATTCCTGCTTGGCGTCAAAGCCGTTATCGCAGAAAGCTTCGAGCGTATTCACCGCAGTAACCTGGTGGGCATGGGCGTAATGCCATTGCAATTCCAGGAAGGTCATGGCTGGTCCAGCCTCGGTCTGAACGGTCGTGAAACGTATGACATCACAGGTCTGAGCAATGATGTAAAACCAGGTCAGGAACTGACGGTTACCGTAACCCGTGAGGACGGCACCAAGTTCGACTTCCCTGTCATCGCTCGTCTGGACAGCATGGTGGACGTGGACTACTACCATAACGGTGGTATCCTGCAAACCGTATTGCGTCAAATGATGAAAAAATCTTAATCGCATTTATATTTAATGCAATTAAGTTATACAGAAAGCTCCCCGCCACGTGCGCTCTGCACGGTGACGGGGAGCTTTTTTTGATTAATATGACAAAGGCTGAGTAATACCTCTACATTTCTCTTCAATGTCCAATGTAATGTGATGCTTGATCCAGTAATTGCAGTGTATGCTCTCACTCCTTACACGCGACTCTGATTGGAATTATACTCTTTTTTCGCAGTGCTTGCTGTTCCTCCCACAATCATACGTTTCAGACCGATAAGCATGGTATACAGAACATAACCGATCATACCACCCAAAGTGTTTAACATAAGATCATCCACGTCGAATATGCCCATGCCCGTCAATAGCTGTGTCACTTCAAAGGCAAAACTTAAAAGCAAGGAAAGTACGAGTACCTTGGCCCCTGACAACAGCTTGTTCCCCATCAACACGGGAATGAAAATACCCAGTGGAATAAAAGCCATGACATTGCCCAGCAGATGAATCGCGGTACCCGGACGATGTAACGACAGGCTATGCCAGTCTCTTGAGATTTCCTGAAATGGCGTCAGGTTAACGATTCGCGTATGAATCAGATCCGGCTGCTGGGCGATCGCCATAAGTTGAACTCTTACGATGTTCCAATCCATCGTGTGTCCCTTGAATAGTATCAGCTTGGTTAGCAGATACAGATAGACGATCAATGCCGCGACCCATATCATCTTCAGGTTGAACTCCTTAGGTTTCATATATGAACCTCCATGTATTTCTTGTTGTTTATTCCTCCACCGTCACGACAACTCCCTTCATGTTGTCTCCCGATATCTCATATTGACCATGCTCAGGTATATTAATGGTCTCATCTTTGGATGCATCGTAATAACGCACAAGATAGTGCTCGCCCCCGACTTCAGCGGAAATGCTCTTTTTCTGCTGCAGCAGCTCCAAATATTGCTCCAGCACCAGATGATTATGATACATGATGGCGCTGTGCGGTAATCCCACATACCGGAAATGCCATGGTTCGAATTGAATGCCGGTGATGTCCACTTTATCCTTCGGGTAACGCAAGATGAATCCGAATTTCCATGCATTCTTTTCCAGCCAGGCTCCTTCCGGTGCTTCACTCATAGCAGCCAGCGTAGAGCCAATATCCATGGACAAGCCCAGGTTATGTTCACTATGTCCCGCGGGGAGCGCATAGTCCGATCCCTTTTCCTCATAAAGCTGCTCCTGTTTCGTAAAGTCCCTATAGCCACTGCTAATAATGAAATATCGCACGTCATCTTTCCCAGCAGCTTCAACCATCTTCTGGAATGCTTGCGCTACGTATTTTGACAACATAATATTCTGATCCAGCAATCCGTATCCCCGGATCAGTTCATGTTGTTCAGCCAGATTGACAATGTCGGTTCTAATCCCCTCCGCATGAACGGGATACTCCGAATTGACGAGCAATAAATTCCCCTTATGTACTTGATTCTGCATATCCACGTTAATTGTTTTGGTATAACCTGCACGAATGTCACCCGTATCCTGAACTTCCAGATTCGCTTCTTCCTTCTGCTCAAACAGGGCGGGTGACTTGGAAAAAATATATCCCAGTACAATGATACATATCAAAAATCCCCACTTTTTCATTCCATGCTCCTCCTTTACCTCGTAAATCAAGGATAGAGAAAACTAGTTAAAAAAAAGCAGGGCAATTCTAAAGTTTTTCTTAAATTATATAAATTGAACTAAAGAATATTTACACTTACCACTCCGATGTCAGAACAACCTTCAGATCACTGTTATCCCCAGATTTTTTCGGATTCCCTTATTCAAAGGGGAAAATCCGGGGATAAAGGCGAAGCGTATGCTTTCGATGCAGCTTTCTTTCAGAAAGCTTTTAGCTTCTCTTCTTCAGGTTATTTCTGCCCTCTCCGTTCTCGTGTAAATGTTTAGTTCAATTTATATAGCCTGTTACTTCATTCTAATACAGGCAGCCGCACTTCAAATACGGTCCGTACGATATCAGTTTGGGCGGAAATGGACCCATCATGCTGCTCCACAATATTTTTCGCGATAAACAGACCCAGACCTGTTCCACCTTCCTGAGGTGTCCGCGCACGATCTCCGGTATAGTACATATCGAAAATATGAGGCAGATCATCCGGATGAATATGTCCCCCGTAGTTCATGATCTGAATGATCACCTGTCCTGCGTCACGGTGCCCATGGATATCCACATAAAGACCATCCGTTCCATGACGCGCTGCATTAATCAACAGGTTCTCAAACACGCGCGCAAGCACCTCCCCATCGCCGGAAATGGTTAGTTCAGAATCGATATGCAGTCGGGTGACCAGGCGGTTCTTTTCAAAAACAGGGTACAGCTCTTCGTTCATCTGCTTTAGCAGCTCGCTAAGATCAAGTCTCTTTTTCTCAATCGGCAACATGCCATAGTTCATTCGTGTAATCTCAAACAAATCATCAATCAGTTTCTCAAGCCGCTGAGATTTGGTAAAAGCAATCGCTGTAAAGTGCCTGACCTGCTCCTCCGTCAGCTGATCATCCTTCATCAACAGATCCAGATAACCCAATACTGATGTTAAAGGGGTACGCAAATCATGCGCCAGGTTTACCACCAGCTGGTCCCTGCTGCTCTCCGCAAAATCTCCCCGTTCTACCGCTTCCCTCAGTTTCAGACTCGCCAGATTGATATCCTCTGCAATTGCCCCCAGCTCATCCTTCGTCGAAATTTGCACACGGTGCTGGAAATCACCACTCGCGAGCTGCCGGATACCTGTGGAGATATTTTTGAAGTAAGTAACATACGGCTTGGTAAACCAGAAGAAGAACAGGATGGCAAGCGGTATGAACAAGATGAGGAAAAAGTAAATATCCCCTATGCTTCTCATAAAGTGACGATACTCCGCTAACTGATCTTCCGCACGCACACCAGTGTAATAGTATTGCATCAATTTATATACTCCAAAGGTAATCGCGCCAGATGCCAGCATGCTTAAACCAAGCAACAGAATCATGGTCGTTCGAAAACTTCTGCGTTTATTCATTGAACGTGTACCCCACACCCCAGATCGTTTTGATAAACTTGTTCTTGTCCACATCTTCGCCCAGCTTTTTGCGCAGGGTCCGAATATGAACCATCACGGTATTGCCGCTCTCATAATAAGCCTCTCCCCACACTTGTTCAAAGATGCTCTCCGCACTGAACACCTGTTTGGGATGACTTGCGAGCAGATACAGGATGTCAAACTCTTTCGGTGTTAACTCTACTGGCTTGCCATAAAGGGTGACACTATGTTGATCTGGCGAAATAATGAGCCCGCCTTTCTCCAGAATGGAGCGCTGAATCGGTACAGACTGGCTGAATTGAAGGGAACGGCGCAGCTGGGAATTGACCCGTGCAACCAGTTCCATCGGGTTAAATGGTTTTGTCATATAATCGTCTGCGCCCATCACGAGCCCGGTGATTTTGTCCATATCCGAGGTTTTGGCACTCAGAAAAATGATAGGCAGGTGATACTGCTCCCGAATTTTGCGGGTCACCTCATATCCGTCCATACCAGGCATCATAATATCCAAAATGGCCAAATCTATTGCTTGTGTCTGAACGGCTTGAACCGCCGCTTTCCCATCAAATGCCTTGATGATGTGATATCCTTCTTTTTGCAAGTGCAATGCAACCAGATCAGCGATCTCAACTTCATCATCTGCGATCAAAATCGTAATACGCTTCATTGCTTATTCCACTCCTATATGTGATGCTCAACAATATACCATATCTGAATCCAACTTATAAATGATTGAAGGGAATCCAATATATGAAACTCGACCGTTTATTAGCCATTGTTGTGCTGTTAATCAATCGTGGCCGGGTGCAGGCGAAGGATCTGGCGGATACGTTTGAAGTATCCATCCGCACCATCTACCGGGATATAGACACGCTGGGTCAGGCGGGAATTCCTGTCGTCACCTATCAGGGGGCAAGCGGTGGCATTGGCCTTGCAGAGGGCTACCGGCTTGACCGAAATATACTGACCGACAAGGATCTGGCCTCCATCGTCACTGCGCTGCGTAGTGTCTCCACCTCCCATACGAATGTAGCACGGGATCTGTTGATGGAGAAACTCAGCAGCATCGTGCCTGAAGCCAAAAATGAGGATTTCCAGGCCAATACCAGCCGCTTCATTGTGGATTATTCGATGTGGACGCATCCCGAAGAGCTGCAAATCAAACTTCAACTCATTGAACAGGGTATGGATCAACTGCGGCCCATTACATTTACCTATTGTAGTGCAGAAGGTACTCAGACTCATAGAACGACCGATCCGCATACCCTTGTGCTCAAAAAACATTCCTGGTATCTCTATGCGTTCTGTCACGAACGCAACGATTTCCGCATGTTCAAGCTGGTTCGCATGCGAGACGTCGTCCTTGCCCAAGGAAGCTTTGAACGCAAACCGATCAACCTGCAGGACAGGCCCTGGCAGCAAGAGTGGGCAACTCCGGATAATAAAGTGGCCCTGAGTCTGAGATTCCATGCTCGTATCCGTCACATCGCAGAGGAATGGTTTGGCATAGAGAACGTCGTTTCGGATGGTGAGGGGTATTATATCAGCCAAGTCGCTTTTCCAGAGGACAACTGGTTGTATGGGTTCATTCTTGGGTTTGGCGCCGATGTCGAAGTGCTGGAGCCTCTGCATATCCGTGAAGAGATTCGTAGAATTGCCGAACAAATTGTACAAAATTATAAAGCCCACCCCTAACCTGACAGACAGATGTCCAGTTCCTCCCGTTATACTTCTATTATATTCAAGCTGTACATAACGAGGAGGAATTGATGATGAACGTCACAGTATGCCAGAGCTGCGGAATGCCACTTACTACCCCTGCCCAATTCGGCATAGAAGCGGATGGTACTACAACCCGCGAATACTGTATCTATTGTTATAAAGAAGGCCAGTTTGAGCAGCCCGATATTACACTGGAGGGCATGATTGAAATGTGCACCGCCATTCTGAACCAGGAAGGTATGGACGAGGAATCAGCAAGGGCGATGCTGCGCAACCAGCTTCCTTTTTTGAACAGATGGAATACATCTGGCTCAGAACGGAACGTGACATTTAGTGCAGAAAATTCGGATGAGTCCGTTGACCTTAATCAAGTAACTTCCGACAATACGCTCTCCACAGAGCCCATTCGATATGTCACGCTGCCAGGAAAGCGCCTTGCAGGTGTGTCCGTCAGAACAACCAATGCCATTGAGATGAGTGGCAAAGGCTGTATTCAGGGACTCTGGAACAGCTATTTCGCCTCAGATCATCAGCCAGAACCTGATGCCGCCCGCTATGGCTGTTACGCTGATTATACGGATGGCATACATGGAGAATACACCATACTGGTGGGTCATGAGGTGGGTCCGGATGAAGCGTTGCCTGAGGGAGTGAGTTCCGTTGACCTGCCGCCTGCAACATATGCGGTATTCACCTCCAGAAAGGGCCCGATGGCCGAGGTCGTAGGTGAGGCCTGGGGTGCGGTGTGGACCTGGAACAATCAGGGAGAGCGCACGTTTACCGGAGATTTCGAATTGTATGATGAGCGTAGTCTCGATCCTGAGAACGTACAAGTGGACTTGTATATCGCTGTTCGGCAAGAAAAATAAGAAAAAAGTGATTATGATCATTTCTTAATTCCAATTGGACCGTTTCGATCTATATCCCAGCAACGGAATACCGCTCACGGATTTATGCAAAATGCTGTTAGGCTGCCAGGTTTTCCTGGCGGCTTTTTGGCGTTTCGGCTTTGTCTGTCCGTTCAAAATTGCCCTAATATGCACCCGACAACCGACCATGGTACCAAGTTAGCTAGCTTGCGTCGTACCTATACAACCAGACAATATGTCTTAATTCCGACACAATTGGTGTTCCCAAAACTGGGTCTATTCACTTAACAACCGCTTCTATCCTCCCATACGAAACCTCACATATGCGGTCCTTTCCTCCTGAATTTACTTAAAAACGTTTACATCTCCTGAATACGGGGTAAAATCACTACAATCCATTGGAATTACACCTTAAGTTGCCTGTTTCGTCTAACAAGTCACATATACCTATTTGCGTAACAGAGACGATAACCCGTCAGAATACATAACCTATTAATAATCACATATGCATATTCGAAAATGCATTAAAGGAGGAACCAAGATGATCCGCATGCCTATTCAGCAAATGATCCCGTACCACCATCAATATCCGCGCAACACGGCGACCACTGCTCCCAAAAAGGAGAATGAGAACACTCAAGGTCTATCCTTTCATGAAATTTTGCAACAAAAAATGGCTAAAAAGAATGCTGCCCCTTCTATGCGATAAATGAAATGACGAGCGAATTGAGAATCGCTTACGTGGTTTGCACCGTTCCTCTGCGAAGTTGTGGATGAACGGTTATTCGCGTTTCACGATAAATGTTGTTACCTCCGTATTTTAAATATGTACAGTCTATTGTCATATCCCTATAATGGGTTAAATATCTGCGGAACTTATATGAGATAGAATCCATTTCAGGGGGCAAGTATGATGATGACCATTGGCTGTTTTCACGCTCACTATTCCAATATTGCACTGATTGAAGAAGCACTCGCTCCTTATGAGGTTGAACTTGTACATTATGTCGATCCGGGTCTGGATCGCCTCAAACATGATGCTGATTTTACCGAGGCAGTTACGCATGAGAAAGTATCACAGACGCTGCAATGGATCGCCCAATGCCATGCTGATGCCATTCTCGTCACTTGTACCCTGTTTGCAGCCGTACTCGAGCAAGAGGCACAACATGTTCCCGTGCCCGTGATAGGAATTGATGATCCATTACTTCAACACATGCAGCAAAATTCTGGCGAGTACATCCTGGCGTTTACCAACCCCGCAACGATTGAAGGAACGATGGCGCGGGTGAATCAGGCTTTGCAGCAGGCTAATGAGGATGAGCAGCAACACGAGACCGTGACCGTAAAGACTGAAGCAGTATTGATCCCGGGCACATTCGAGTTAATTATGCGAGGCGATAAGGAAGGTTATCTTGCAGCAGTGAGCACCGGATTACAGCATTTTGCTGAGCAGTTCCCGGATAGCACGGTAGTCGCCGCTCAACTGTCTATGGCTCCTGCAGCAGCACGGGTTACAGCAGATAAAGGTATGGCGATCTATAGCCCTTTGGCTTCGCTTGCGGCGTATTTGGAGAAGAGGTTGAGCTTGAAGCGGCGGTAAGTGTTGAGCTCATGAAGCAAAATAAAAAGGCTCTCGAATGAGAGACTTCCGAGGGTATAATCATTGTGTACAGCCAATTTGTGGTGGGAAATAGGTTGCCTCCGGTGGGAGGTGATTCTATGAACTTCTCTTTCAACGTCGTAATCGTGTTTGCAATGTTAATTATTGCGCTCTTGACATACATCGACCGTAAAAAGAAGTGACCCGCCACAGGTTGACAGGCCTGACGGGTCACTTCGTCTGAACTATGATGCACTTGAAGGAATACCCACCGCAAATGCTGTGCAGGAGTAGCCATTGGCCTGGCTACTCTTATTTGTTTTTACTTATATTCATTTTATTTAACATCTGGGAGACAATCAACCTATAACTGATAAAATATGTTGTGTCGTTATCCTTGTCCTTCGAAGTTAAGTGTGCGCAACACATACCAAGTAAGAGGCTGTTCCTCTCCGCAATCACGGAGAGGAACGGCTTTTCGCTATGTCAGGCTGCCCAGATTACGCTGTAACGACGCCTAAGAGCGTGTCCGGTATTCCTCAGCCTTTTCCTGCATACCCGCTGCCACGGCCTCATTTTCGGACAAACCTTTGTCTGCGGCAAAAGCACGAATATCCTGCGTAATGCGCATGCTGCAAAATTTCGGTCCGCACATGGAGCAGAAATGGGCTTCCTTGGCCCCTTCGGCTGGCAACGTCTCATCATGGTAGGACAGCGCACGTTCCGGGTCCAGCGACAGGTTAAACTGATCGCGCCAGCGGAACTCAAACCGTGCCTTGGACAGCGCATCGTCCCGCCGCTGGGCACGCGGGTGGCCTTTCGCCAGATCAGCTGCATGAGCAGCGATCTTGTAGGCGATAACCCCTTCCCGCACATCATCCTTATTGGGCAGGCCCAGATGTTCTTTTGGCGTAACATAACAGAGCATCGACGTACCAAACCAGCCGATCATCGCTGCCCCAATGGCCGAGGTAATATGGTCATATCCTGGTGCAATGTCGGTCGTCAGCGGGCCCAGCGTATAGAACGGCGCCTCCTTGCAAATCTCCATTTGCAGATCGACATTCTCCTTGATCTTGTGCATCGGCACATGCCCCGGACCTTCAATCATCACCTGCACATCATGCTTCCAGGCGATTTGTGTTAGTTCACCGAGCGTAGCCAGTTCCGCCATCTGGGCTTCATCATTGGCATCATAGATGCTTCCTGGGCGCAATCCGTCACCGAGAGAAAATGCCACGTCATACCTTTTCATAATCTCGCAGATTTCTTCAAAATGGGTATACAAAAAATTCTCCTGATGATGCGCAAGGCACCATGCTGCCATGATAGACCCGCCCCGTGACACAATGCCCGTCATGCGCTTGGCGGTCATCGGGATATATCGCAGCAGTACGCCTGCATGGATCGTAAAGTAGTCTACACCCTGCTCTGCCTGCTCAATGAGTGTGTCTCGATACAACTCCCAGGTCAGTGCTTCGGCTTCGCCATTGACCTTCTCCAGCGCCTGATAGAGCGGTACTGTTCCAATCGGTACAGGGGAATTGCGGATGATCCATTCACGGGTGGTATGAATGTCCTTGCCTGTGGAAAGATCCATCACCGTATCCGATCCCCAGCGTACTGCCCAAGTCATCTTCTCCACCTCTTCCTCAATGGAGGAGGATACCGCAGAGTTTCCAATGTTCGCATTGATCTTCACATGAAAATGACGCCCGATCAGCATCGGCTCACTCTCCGGGTGATTGATATTCGACGGCAGGATGGCCCTGCCACTCGCCAGCTCCTGCCGCACAAACTCCGGTTCCACACCCTCACGAATGGCGGCGAACTCCATCTCCGGCGTGATCATTCCCTGCCGTGCATAATGCATCTGGGTCACGCAGCGCCCTGCCTGTCCTCGTAATGGTTTACCACGCAAACCTGGATACTTCTCGGCTCCAGTTCGCTTCCCTCCCGGTTTCAATCCGTTATCCTCCGGTTTTACCGTTCGTCCCTGGTAGGCTTCAACATCTTCACGCTCCGTAATCCAGCGGGTACGCAGCGCTGGCAGCCCTGTCCGGATATCGGCATGAAATCCGGGATCGGTCATCGGTCCGCTCGTATCGTAGACACGCAGCGGTTCGTTATGCTCCACTCCTTGAGGAGTATGGGTGTCATGAAGGGCAATTTCACGCTCCGGTACAGCAATGTCCGGTCGTGAGCCCTGAATGTAAACTTTGCGGCTGCCGGGGAAGGGCTGAACCCGTCCTGCCGTACCTTTTTCCTTTGCCAACTGCTGATCCTTCTTGTCCTGTCCCATCGTTCGGTTTCCTGTGCTCATCGCCCTTGTCTCCTCCTCATTGGTGATTGCCTGGATTGTAATGCTTGCGCACGGGTCCGAATCATTCACAACACAGAAGAAGAAAGAGCGACCATACCACACAAAATAGGGACATACACTTCAATTAATACAGACGGTCGAGGATAAATAAATCCATCCCACCGCTTCGCCAATGGCTCCCAGCTCTTTATCAAAAGCAGCTCTGACACCGGCTTCCGCCTGTTTACTGTATAAAAAAAGCCGGTTCCCAAGGGAACCGGCTTATGTCCATCACCAATAACGCACCTCATTCAGGCTCCATAATGGAGTCCATCCATAGGTCATATAAATTGGTGTTCTTGGTCGTATCGCCGATTACTTCCCTACGCTGGTATGATCCAGATCAGGTGCAAAGGGTCCAGAATCTCATGCGATTCCGTCTCAGTCCGGACAATTCGGACTCCCCCAGTAACGTTAACAAGTTGCAGCATCTAGGCCGCAGATTCATATTCAATTATGCTGACCCCGTTGGGCCATCCATTACAGAGTAGCGCAACCGAATCATAAAAACAACCTTTAAATTCCAGAAAATAAGATCAGGATAACATAAGTCCCATCTGTGTCGCAGCTTCCTTCAGCACAGGCGCATATTCATGCAACGTCTCCTGAGAGAGACGACTAACAGGCCCGGATACTGACAGGGCAGCTGCGATGTTGCCTTTCCGATCCATGATGGGTACAGATACTGCGGCGGCTCCTGGTTCACGTTCCTCATAACTTGTTGCGTAACCGTATTCCAGAATGTCTTTCATCTGTGCCAAATATACTTTGGGATCGATAAATACCGGCCATTCCGGTCCATTCATCAGATCTTCGCGGTCCTCTTCGGTGGCAAAAGCCATCAGCACTTTGCTGGATGCTCCCACAGATAACGGAAGTCTGACGCCCACCGGAGCTACACGACGAATCGCCTGATCACTCTGCACAGCCTGAATTCGAATCCGCTCACTGCCGTCACGCAGATATAAGCTCACAGTTTCGCCCAGTCGATCTCTCAGCCGCTCCATCGCAGGAAGGAGCAAAATCGCAGGGTCATCGCTGCGAGACATATGGGCAGACAGTTCCCAGATGCGTATGCCGAGTCGATACTTCTCGGTTGCTGCATCCCGGATCACGAACCCCTTGTCCTCCAAAGTAGCCATCAGACGATGGACTGTACTTTTGTGCAGGCCGATCTGGCTGGCAATTTCCGTGAGTCCCAGATCACTGCGGGTTGTAAAACATAATAATATATCCAGCGCCCGTTCTACAGCCCGGACGGTTAACTTTCGGTCTTCCATGGCAAGTTGCCCTCCTCATGTTTCATCACATGAAACTTGGTTACATAAATTATATGAGAAACGGTCTCATCTGTAAACCAAAAAGCGCCATTTGGAATAGGAATATTTGTAAATATTTTCTTTTTATAAATTAAAATCCCCTGCTATTTGCACCCTAAGGAAATGTTAACCAGATATCTTCAGAACTATATAACAATTGCGTAACAAATGGTCTCAATCAATTGACTTTGACTATATTGGAACATACGATAAAGATATATTAAATTAAGATTTTGCTTCATAAGTAGTCAGAAAAATCATTTATCCGCTCTGTTCGTCTCGTTGTTATCTTCATTTGATTTTTAAAGGAGGGGCAATCATGTATCAGACATCCCAGAGCGAAGCCCCGCTGCAAACGAAAGTGTCAGATCTGCCTTCTTCGTTATCACCGAGGCTGATCCGGTTCAAACATATTGTCGTGGCGTTGTTGCTCTCCGTTGTATTTTTTCTGCTCTTTTGTTTCATCGCACTACACGGTTATATTGCTTGGGTATTATCCAATCCAACTGTAGCGCCTGTATTTTCCAATCCCATGCAGGCGAAGAACATGAAGTATCAAGACATCACGTTCCCGGCAGCAGACGGCAGTCGAACGATGCAGGGTTGGTATATTCCAGCTGATGATAATGCAAACAAAACCATCATATTCAGCCATGGATATGGTGCAAATCGCGAAGAGACCTGGGTACCGATGTATGACCTGGCCCATTATGCTCACCAACTCGGATTCAATGTGGTGATGTTCGATTACGGTTTCGCTTCACAGGTGAACAAAGCTGTCGCCACAGGCGGCAAAGCCGAGTCCCAGCAGCTGCTTGGTGCAATCCAGTTTGCGAAGCAGCGCGGAGCTCAGGAGCTTGTTGTATGGGGTTTCTCCATGGGTGCGGGTACAGCACTGCAGACTGGGCTTATTACCAAAGATGTGGATGCTATGATTCTGGACAGCACGTTCCTGCTTGAGCCGGATACACTGTATCACAACATCCATAATCAGATTGATCTTCCGCGTCAGCCTACGCTGGAGATTATGAACCTGCTGTTCCCGATTCTGAACGGGACCGGATTGCAGCAGATTCCGTATCAAGAAGTGAAAAAAGAAGATTATCCTTTTCCGATTTTCTTCATCCATGGTACCGAAGATGAGAAAGCTCCTTACCCGATCGCAGAGCTGCTCGCTGCCAACCAGACCAATCCGTATTCCGATGAATGGATTGTGGACGGCGCGCATCATGAGCTGATCTTCCGGGAGCATCCGAAGGAATACCTGCGCCGTGTCTCCACATTCCTGAGTCATGTGACCAAGACGAGCAGCGATGATGTGGAAAATACCAGTACCGGAGAATCGTGATGATCCGGTAAAATCGAGAGTCCCTATGGGGCTCTTTTTTTATGTACACATAGGACAATATGTTGGGTGAATATACTTTCGGGACGCAATCAAAGACAGCTCTAGCTTGTATGTCACATGTTGAGCAAACCGGGCGATCTGATTCTCTTTTTGCTTCTGGATCTGGATCTGGATTTGAATTCAATTGAATGGAGGTTCACCGCTTATGAATTGGTATGGATATGGGCATCTGCTGCCTCTGCGGATCCTTGAAGAGATCCGTTTCTGGAAAGAGCAAGAGAAGGAACATACGATTGTCATTCGTGCACTGGTTCCTGATCTTGAGCCCTCTTATGTCAAGTTGCTTGAGGAATGGGAAGCGGTCTTTGAGAATAGTGAAAGAGTTGCGAATCAGTTGCTGAAGCAGCTATTGCCGGGGACCCACCCTCCAGCCCCCTACATCATTCGCTGTATTGAACAATTGGTAGCCGCTTCCTGCTCACAATCACGGGAATTTATTAGACAGTTGTATATCCTGCTCGAGCAAAGTACCGCTATTCAGTCTGTGCCACTTGCCAAAGTGGTCATCCTGCATTTCATCCGCGAATCGGAGTATTTCCTTGGAGTACTTGATACACTGAACCAATCTGGAGCTATGCGGGATTTGGCGTCTGACCCATCTTCTTCATTGGATCATATTCTTCAAACCTCGGGATACCCAGTTGATCCCAACACACTGGAGAACTCGTCATACGGGTCCGGACAGCCGAATCGTGAAGCTGCAGAAGGTCCTTCACTTACAGCTGGAAAAGTGAACGCACCCACTCCATCGGCACAAGCACAGCCTTCAGCAGCTTTTCAGTCTTCAAATTCAAACTTAGAGGGTACACCCAACTCTACAGCAGCGCCGGTCATGGAGAAACCTGTTCCTATTGGTGGACACACACTACCACCCCTACCTTATGCCTACAACGCGCTGGAACCGCATATTGACGAGATGACGATGCGCATACATCATGACAAGCACCATCTATCCTATGTGGAAGGACTGAACACCGCGGAGAAAAAGCTGGCAGAATCGCGGAAAAAGAATAATTTTGAACTCGTCAAACATTGGGAACGTGAACTAGCGTTTAATGGTGCAGGCCATTACCTGCATACGATCTTTTGGACGATCATGAACCCCAAAGGTGGAGGCAAGCCTTCCGGTATGCTCGCAGAGCAGATTAAGCGGGATTTTGGCAGCTATGAAGCATTCAAGAATCAATTCACCGAAGCCGCCAACAAAGTGGAAGGCAGCGGCTGGTCTATGCTGGTCTGGAGCCCGCGGGCGCACAGATTGGAGATTTTGCAGGCTGAAAAACATCAGAACCTGTCTCAATCCGACATCGTGCCTCTCCTGCCGCTTGATGTATGGGAACATGCCTACTATCTGAAACACCAGAATGAACGCAAAAAATATATTGAGGACTGGTGGAAGGTTGTGTACTGGCCAGCTGTGGCGGAACGTTACGAAACTGCGCGCAAGCTGTTATGGCCGCCTTATTAGGATTCTCGGGCTAGGCATAGCATCCGGGAGTACTCTGGAGCGCATTGAATCCATGGTGCTATATGTTGATGTAAAAAAAGAGATATCTCCAGCCGAATGACTGAAAGATATCTCTTTGAGTTCGAATACAACTATTTACTTGCGGATAGAAGCTGCCTCTATCGCTTCATAAGCCCAATGTGTGGCAGGTACATCCGACCAATGTCCTGCCGCATTCGTTTCAGCTTGAAGACCGATCAGCTTATTCAGCATTGTAACAGCTTCAGCGCGGGTTATCGGCTGACTTGGACGGAACGTGCCATCCGTGTATCCGGTAACTACTCCCGCCGAACTTAATTGTTCTACTGCTTGTTGCGCCCAATGCTCGTTCACATCGGTAAATGCTTTCGGCGGAGTAGTCATCTGAGCAGATGTTAATAACGGCTGTAACACGACAGCCATTTCCGCGCGGGTAATCGCTTGATCCGGCTTAAAGCTGCCATCTGTATAGCCTTGAAAAGAACCGGATTGGGCTGCCGCTGATATAGCCGCCTGTGCCCAGTGGCTGGATGTAACATCTGTAAATTCATGACTTCCCTCAAGAGTAGATGTTCCCAGAATACGCGTGATTAATGTTGCCATTTCCGCACGCGTTACATTACGCTCTGGTCGGAAACTGCCATCCATGTACCCCTGAATATACGGTCGTGCTTTCAATGTGTTGTCTGTCCAGTCTTTGACCTTAACAATGGAGAATGTACTGAATTTGTTTACTTCAATCTCGACGCCTTGCTGATTATCACCGTTTAGGGTGACCCGTTTGCCGTGTACAAGCTCCTTCGTTCCGTCACTATGCTCAATATATACACCTAGCTCCTCAGACTTCACACCTGCAACCTGATTAGCATCCAAAGGCAATATGAGTGTAACAGGTCTGCTCTGTAGATTCGTTTCGATTGTCATTGGACGTCCGATGATCTGGATATCCGTTGTACCTACAGATTGGATGATCGACTCATTCGCCTGTGCTCTCGTTTGGATCTCTAAACGTTGGGATTCCTTCTTCACCGGTACTAGACGGAAATAAATATCATCTGTGCGTCCGTTCAAGGAACTCGCCGGAATGATAATCTTTACATTAGGATTGGAAATAACCAGATTCACTCCTTGCTCAGCCAGCATTACTGACGATTGTGGAGAGAGCTTCAGATCCCACTGTGATACTTCATCTTTTGCGTCTGGAATCAAGACAACCGCTGTATGGGAGCCTGTCTGTTTCAACTGGTCGATAATGGTTTGCGTTTTACTCTGATCAAGAAGAAGTTCATCCTTAACCGTACCATCTGTTCCTCGAGTACGATTAATCTCCAAGGAAGCGATCGTTGAAGCTTGATCCCCATTCGCCACATCCACTTTGATTACTTCTTTCTGTGGAGCTTGTGGAGTTGTTGGCGTTACAGGAGTAGGAGTAATAACTCCCCCACCTCCCCCATTACCTGGCGTTTCTGGATTGGATGGAGTTATGTTAATCTTCACTGAATTAGAAATTCCATATTCGGATACGCCATCTTCATATACAGCTCTAACAGCGAAAATATATTTTTCACCTTCTCTAAGATCATTAATTTCCCAACTGCTATTCAAAATATTAGAAGTAACAAGTACCCATTGTGAAGGATCTACTGGTGCTGACGAACCTTCGTACATATAGACCGAAGCTGATCCGTTCATGATTGGATGCCAAGTTAACGTAACCTTTTTCTCACCTTTTGTTGCCACTACATGCTGTGGTACAGGAAAGTTCGGGTCTGGGTCTGGATCTGGATTAGATCCACCACCATTATTATTCTCCTCTTGCGGGATCACCACGTTAGATGCAACATAATCTGAATTTTCTTCATCGGAAGCATATGATCTAACTGCAAACACATAAGATTCACCATTCGTCAGCCCACCGATATGTCCATCGATGTAACTGTCCGTCACATTTGTCCACAGATCCGGATCCTTTGGTGCCTCCGTACCTTGGTACATATACACGTGATATTCTAATTCTGGCTCTGTAGTCCATTCAATGGCAGCCTGACCATCACCAGGTGTAGCCACTACGTTTTGTGGAAGAGGCGTTGAGTTTGCAAGTGTTTCATATCCCCGACCTCCCATGTCCCAGAGCTGACCATTCGTATCTTCTACCGCCAGGAACATTCGGTACAAAGTGTTCTCTTCCAGTCCTGTAAACAAGAACGATCTTACTTCATTAGCTTCTAGATCAACATAAGAAAGATTAGCTAGAGCATGTAATTTAGTATCTTCATTCGACTGTCCCTCAATTTCTTCATCAAACACTTGATTGTCAAAATAAAATCTACCAGCTTCATTAAGCTTCACTATAACTTTAGATGTGGACTGAGTAATTGTTCCGCTTGTAGGATATGGATACAAATAATCTATTGTCCGATCAGGCAGTGGTGGAGTCGGCGCAGTCATAAGCTTGGATGAACGCAAGATCGGATACCCATCATTGATCCTGTTACGAGTTGTCCAAACTTCATCGAAATCCCATCCGCTGTAATTGGATTGTTGTTTCATCTGTTCGGTAAGAACTCCCACTGCGTAGATCGAATTGCTCTGCTGGCTAGTATTACTTTTGTTCAAATCATAATAATTACTGGAGAAGCTTACTTCACCTTCTGGATCATCGAAAGAACCTATGAATGACCCTATGGTCTGCTCATCAATCGGTGAGGATGAATTATCAGTATCAGTGATAACCATAGACGCAGCTACATAATTATTTTGAATATCTATTTTTGCGGAGGCTGATTCATCATATTTTTTCACTTCACCAATCAGTCCGCCAATGGCTTCAGCAGAAAAATCATTATTCCCTGTAGCATGTGAACTCACTGAACCAACCACATAGTTATCCGCAATAGTGTGGCTAAGTTCATAATTAAGTTCGCCAATCAAACCGCCTACCTGGTAGTTACCCGTCACCTGTCCTGAAGCGTAGCTCTGACGAATGAAATTATCATTCGACTCTCCGATCAGTCCACCTATAGCCTCATAACCATTCACTGTACCTTCAGCAGCATTTGCAATGATTGTGCCCTTATTACTTTCTCCAAGAAGTCCCCCGAGTGAGTCGCCATCCTCACCTAAGGCAATTACCGCAACATTAGTGCTGTTATTTATATATTCACTTCCGTCCGATAAACCTGAAATACCTCCTACTCTCATATTTCCTTTTATGTTTCCACTGATATGCACGCCTTCAATGCGTGAATCAACAATATCCCCTGCAAGTCCACCTACACGAACATTCCCTGTAAACAAAACGTCGTTTAATACCAGATTTTTAACCTCAGCACCTTGTAATAAAGAGAACAGCCCCACATTGTTCCGATTCTCATCCGTTGTTCTCAAACCGGAAATGGAATAACCATTCCCATCGAACCTGCCTGTAAAGGGTAAAAGTTCATCTTCTACTTCATCGGCAATCGGTGACCAAGATCCCCCATTCAAGTAAGAACTCATCTCTGCTTCAGAAATATTATTCTTCAGCTTGTAATTACCGTTTAAATCTTCTCTTACGCAATAGAGCTCTTCAGGCGTACGAATGAGCTTCCATTCAACATCATCAGAATCCGTTTCCGTCATTTCATAGCAACTCTTGGCCTGGACGACGCCTTGTTGAAACACAACTGGCAGCATACCGAAGACCATAAGGAACGATAATACCCCGACCCCTATTCGTCTCAGGAGCCTGGAGCGCTTCTGGTGATCCTTTTTTCGCATGTTCGAATCTTCCCTTCTCTTTCTGTTGTAGGAAGATTGTACCTATCAGCTCTGAACGGATTCTGAACATTGATCGGCATTTTTCGTGAAAATATGCCTTTTCTCGCATCTTCGCAAAACCACTTTCAAATAAGCATGTTTCTTCTCGTGCAATTTGTTGTTCAGCGGGCGCGCCTGGATCGAATAATCCAAATGCAGATACAAAAAAAGCAAGCCTCTATACCAGAGACTTGCTTATCATTTGAGGCCCACTATGCAGCGCGTTTACCTTATGAAGCGCAACCCTCACAGGCAACATAGTTGTCGCCAACCTGTTTGCTAATCGCGATCAGATCGCCCAGTTTGATATCTTCTTCACCTGTAAATTCAAGATCAGCGATACGCGCAACGATCAGGGCAGCCGCTTCTTCCTTGCTTGTTGCCATTTGGCTGAATTCAGATTTTCCGCCTGTGGAAATGACCTCATATAAGTACGTATATCTTAAAGTTTCCATATAGACACTCTCCTTCCGAAATCACATCATATCATCTCTATTACCCAATTCCAAGTCCAAGCTTGTGAACCTAATCGTAACGCAGTTTCATCTGCTCAGCTGTCCGACTGACGGCTTCCCGATCCACAGTCAACACACGGCTCGTCTCCGCCAGGGGAAAACGCTGACGCAGTGTACGTACCAACGAAGCAGTATAAGCCGCCGCAGAAGGGACACCTGCCAGTTCCTGCAAACTTGCCATCGTTCCGGGCCGAACATCCGGATAGCCTTCGCTGGCACCGTCTGCTGCATCCTGATAGAACTTACGCACGTCTGCTGCCAGTTGGTCCCCTTGTCCTTCCACGATGATAAAGGCCGTAATGATATAAGCCTTGGCCTGTCTACGCTGGGCAATACCACAGAATTTCAGTCCACCCACACTGACATCATAATCCCCAGGACAAAAGGCGCCTTCGATCTCCCCCGTACGTGCCTGATTCGACCACGGTGTTAGCGATTCAGCGATCAGTGAGGCCATCTCCCGGAAATCATCGTGAATATTAATGGCGCGTCCAGGGTTCGGCAGAATTAATGACACGTTAACCACCCCTGGATTCAGGGGAACTGCTGCGCCACCAGATGGACGAACGCAGACCGCCGTTCCTTCGCTTCTAATGCGTTCCATCGCTTCTACCGCCTGAGGCAGCCTCCGATCCCGCAGCCCCGCTACAAAAGCATCTGGATGCCGCCAAATATGAGCAACGGGCAACTGACCTTCTCCCACCCGGCGGCACATGACTTCTTCCCAAGCAAATGCTTCAAGTACACTGCTCCCGTGCCGCAGCAGCGGTGTCTCCCAAATCTGTAGACGCAAGGATTGATCCAGCTGCATCTGCTGCTGTGCTCCCGGCGATCCGGGTTGATCTGAATTGGACGGTACATTCATATAAGATAGCCTCCGACTAAACTAATCTGGATGAATTTAATTGAAGTAATTGCGTGATCCTTATGTATTCCCTTGTGTGAATGCAAAAGTAATATATAAATAAGCCGGTTCCCCTGGGAACACGGCTTATTTATGAAAGCTTCCATTGCCACGAGCATCTATGTTGCTATTTCAAATCCAGCAAATTACCGAATGAAACGGAAACAACATGATGGTGCCAAAGGATTCAACGCTTCCGGCTTGTCCAACGAGTGGAATGAGCTCGAAACTTTTAATCTTTCACCAGCGACAGGAACTCGGCACGTTGTGCCGGATTGTCACGGAAGGAACCACGCACAGCAGACGTTACCGTCTTACTGCCCGGCTTCTTCACGCCGCGGGAACACATGCACAAGTGCTCGCCTTCCACAACGACCATGACACCGTTCGGCTCTACTGCCTCAGTCAGAATATCGGCAATCTGTGAGGTAATTCGCTCCTGAACCTGCAGGCGGCGGGTAACTGCCTCCACCAGACGGGCCATTTTGCTCAATCCCACAATCTTGCCACTCGGTACATATCCAATGTGCACCTTGCCGAAGAAAGGCGCCATATGGTGTTCACATTGGCTGTAATAGACAATGTCCTTCACAATGACAAGTTCTTCATGATTCTCGTCAAACGTCACACCAAGTACATCGCGCGGGTCCACTTCATACCCGCCAAAAATCTCTTCATACATCCGGGTTACGCGTGCAGGCGTTTCTAGCAGCCCTTCCCGCGTACTATCCTCACCGATCAATTGCAAGATCTGCTCAATGTGATACTCGATCTTCTCCCGATTGTCGGATACTTTTGAATTCAAATAATCTTTAACGCCAGCCACTGCCGAACGCCTCCTTTCGAACCACATACTGTAAGCAGCTATTCACTTCAGCATGATGCATAATGCTCGCTCACAGCTATTATTTTCGGCGGCCCGAGTTTTTACGCGCAGGATGTTGTCCCGGCTGAGGCATCTTCGCGCCTGGCTGCTGGTTCTTCATCATCTGCTGGGCGCGCTGCATTTGCTTGCCGTTCAGGTTATAACCCATTTGCTTCGCCATCTTCTGGAGCATGTCGGGATCACTTTGCATTTTCTCAAGCTGTTTCCGCAAGTAGTATACCCCAATGAAAAATCCTCCGACCAGACCAACAATCAATGTAATAATCGGTATTGCTATTGCCATCTCTTAGACACCTCTGTATGCAATCTAAAAAGCCTGATGATCCGTGTCAGCACATGATGTTATACGCTCACGATGCAAACATGACACGCACCTGATTTCCTGAAAGCTATCATAGCATTTCCACACGCCTTGAGCAAACGGATTTTCCAGCTAAGTGCTGAATTTAACATCCAGAAAACAGATCGAAAACATTCAGTAAATGTCTCAGGAACATCCATTTAAGTTACATCAGTACCGCCTCTATGAAAACGGTTGTATGCTGAGCCAGATCCACTTCAATTACATCCAGATCATAACGTGTACTGCCTCGCGCCACCCGAATGACTGGTCTGCCGGGCAAACCCCGGTGCTGACGTACAATGACTCCGGTCTCTTTGGTAGACAACCGAACTGCCGTTCCGTTCGGATACACGGACACACTCCGGTTAAATTCGATCAGAATGTCACGATCCAGCTTCGTGCCAGACATCGCCATCATCTCTTCACAGGCTTCATGTGGCAGCAACCTTCTATCCGAAAGGCCGTTAATCAGATTATCATACGTGTTAGCTGCACTGACGATTTTAGCGAAAAGATGAATGTCTTTTCCCTGGATACCCCTCGGCAGTCCCGTACCATCCACATGCTCATGATGCTGCAGAGCCGTATGTGCCACAAGCAGATTGAACTCCCGTTTGGACTTGATCAACTCGAACCCTTTCCACGTGTGATGCAGGGAAGAGTTTGCTGCTGAACCGCTGCCCGGTGGCTCCCCCACTTTGCCGATGTCATGTAATAGCGCTCCGACGGCCAGGTCCTTGAGCTGCACATAGTTAAGCCCCAGATTCAGACCAATGACAGAAGACAGTAAACATACATTCATGGCGTGAACATACTGTGCGTTATCTTTGGTCCGAATATCTGTGAGCTGAACAAGCAGTTCACGCCCGTTCAGAACATCGTTCAACAATTTATCGATGCTAATGGCGACCTTCTTCGGGCTCCAGTCTTTCCCGGAACGGATAGAATCGAGTGTAACACTCATTTCGTTAATTACTGCCTTTTTCGTGGCTTCATCCAGAATGTCTTCTGTATCCACATCTTTATACGCATCATCCTGGATGTACAGCATGGTCACGCCAATACGCTTCAGCGTATTAACCATAAATACGGTGAGCTGAACTCCGGCAGACAGCAATACCGTGCCGTTTCCGGAATATATGGTTTTGCCCAGAAGCTCCCCCGCCTCCACACTCTCCACGTTAACATACTTCATGAACGTCCCCCGCTCTTACGATTGCTGCTCCAATGTGAGCAATTGCTCTTTGGTTTGCAGCCCGCCTACATAACCCACCAGGGTTCCGTCTTTACCGCTGATGCGGTGACAGGGAATAATAATCGGAATCGGATTTTTACTAATAGCATCCAGAACTGCTCGAACAGCTTTGGGCCTGCCGATGATTTCCGCAACCTGTTGGTGTGTTGAGGCCTCTCCATAAGATATATCGGACAGGACTTGCCATACTTGTAGCTGGAATGGTGTTCCAAACAAATCAAGCTTCAGTTCAAACGCTTTTCGTTCTCCTGCAAAATACTGCTTCAACTGTTGTGCAGCTTCACTCAGCTTCTCTTCATTTTTCTCATATCGATATTCGCCAATCCATGTACGGGCCCATTGTTGCAGATGCGCCTCGCGCACATGGAATGCACCGAAATCAATGTGACACAGGCCCTTATCCGTGGCACAGAGCGTAAGTGTACCGATCGGTGTCAACACCTCATCGTAATATACCGGCGTTCCATTCAGACCTGTTACGGCTGATGGTTTCCATGCCGCAGCTTCCGGTTTGGCAGGCTCTGTCGTCTGCCCGTTTTCCTGTTCGGGTGTCTTATTCTGTTCCTTCTGATCCTCAGGCTTATCGTTGCTCTTTGACTCTGCCTGAGGCTTATCGGGTAAGGTCATGGACGAACTCAGTCGTTCCTTGGCCTTCTGCAGCATGCTTAGCACGTTCCCATCTTGTTCGTTAGCGGCAGCTTCCCCAATGGCTCTCATTGCGTCTTCTCCTCCAATTCTGCTCAGCGCCCAAGCTGCAGTTCCCCGCAGCTCGGGACGCGGATCACGCTTCAGTACCTCCGTTAGTTTCGGTACAGCGGTTTTGTCTTTGAAATTGCCGAGGGCAATTACGGCGTTGCGCTGGATTGGCTTCTTGCCCCGCCAAGCGGCGGAACTTTGGCCGAAGCGCTCTTTGAATTCACGGTTACCGATGTCCAGCAGCGGTATCAGCAAAGGTTTTACTATCTCCGGATCAGGATGGAACTCGGGATGGTGGTCCCAGTTTTTACCCCGATTCTTCGGGCAAACAATCTGACAGGTATCACAACCGTACAGACGGTTACCAATTTTCAGCATAAACTCTTCATCCACGAAGCCTTTCGTTTGCGTCACAAACGAAATGCAGCGCTGTGCATTCAGTTGTCCCGGCCCCACCAATGCCCCTGTTGGACAGGCATCAATACACTTCGTACATTCACCACAATCCTCGGTCACCGGGTTATCTGGCTGAAACGGGATATTCGTGACCAGTTCGCCGAGAAAGATCCATGAACCGAATTTGGGCGATATGATGGCACAGTTCTTGGCACTGAATCCAATCCCCGCACGCTGGGAAACAGCACGGTCCACCAACGCCCCTGTATCTACCATACTTTCAATCATGGCTTCAGGTACGCGTTCACGTATAAAATGAACCAGCTTGTCCATCGCTGCACGCAGGACTTGGTGATAATCCTGACCCCAGGCGGAACGAGCCAGAATACCACGGTATGCACCGGGCTCCGACTTCGGCGGATTAACCATCTTCGATGGATAAGCCACAGCAATCGCAATGAGCGAAGCAGGCTCGCCATCTTTCAACTCTGGACGTATCCTTTTCTCAATATCAGGCTCCTCAAATCCGGACTCGAATCCTTTCGCCCGATGTTGTTCCAGAATGGACTTCAAGGTCACGAATGGTTCTGCCGAAGCAAATCCTATATCATCAATACCCATCTCGGGAGCAGCTGCCTTAATCTCTTGTTTTAACTTCTCCCATACAGCTGCTGCCTGTGCTGCTCCGGTCTGTACACTCGTCATATCTATTCCCTCTCTTCTTCCACGCTAATTCCGCAAATAGTGAACGCCCGCCTCAGGTGGGAGGACAGGCGCTGATTTCGATATACAAGTCGGACATACCGGAGCTAAAAAGAAACCGAGTCTATATCGTTTAACGCAAAATGCAGCGTGAAGTTGTTGTCCTTGTCCTGCTAACATTTTACAGTTTTTTGATTTCCGAGAACGGCCAAAAAATAAACTCCGCCCTGCCTACAATTTCACTGGATGTAATGCTGCCAAACACACGGCTATCCTTGCTCTTGCCTTCATGACGGTTATCTCCCATCACAAAGTAATGATCCGTTTCAAGCGTAATCGGTCCAAAATCAGGGTCCTGAACCTCCGTATCCGTGTACGTTTCCGCCTGCAGCTCCCCATTCACGAATAAATGATGGTCCCGTACTTCAACCGTGTCTCCGGGAAGTCCGACAATCCGTTTGACCAGAAAATCTTTTTTCTCCACACCTTCGCTTGGATCACGAAGCACAATAACATCCTTTCGGGACGGTGTCCCAAAATCATATACAATTTTATTCACAAACAGACGGTCCCGCTCGACCAGCGTTGGCTGCATGGATTGACCCTTGACCATAGAAAGATTGAATACAAACAGGTTCAACAGCATCATGATTACAAAAGCAATCACTATCGTTTTCACCCAGTCCCAAAGCTCTGCACCCCAGGAAGTCCTCGGTTGATCAGGCACTCCCGGCCCGTTTCGTTCCTTGGAAGCCACATGCTTCGTTGAAAGATTATTGGAGTTCAAAGAGACACCTCGTTTATCAATTTTGTTAAGAGTAACTTGATCGACGTACCTTCAAGGATGAAAGACCGCGTAAAGTGAAAGTTATTCTTAAAATATCAGGAAGCTGGTGCTCCGGTGTTTATATGTTCTGATATTACCAAAATCGAGTGATCGTAATCCTTTTAATTCTACTTCATTTGCAAGGGTGAAACAATTGGTTATGAGCACCAACACAGCTTGAAGGGTGAATAACAACGAGATTAAAACCGTTAAACCAGGAATTAATTGAATTGGGAAAGCATTCAGAAGTGGCGAAAAAAGGGGAATAATCGGTGAATAGCACCCATATAAATAGAAAGGCATATCCCTCACGTTGTTACACGCTGAAAGATACGCCTAATATGAAATGAAAATCTGTTATATTTCTTTTTTAATCCTGCAAACTAAGCTTTGGACAAAATACTGAGTTTCTGGAAAGCGCTCATAATCTGATTGGCACCGTAACCCATTGCTTCATATAGAGGCATGGCTACTTTGTTGTGCTCATCACCCGCCACCCATATTTGACTGACTTTACGCTGCTGGAACCGTTGTTCCATGGCCTCGACAAGTTTTTTGCCGACTCCGCGGCGACGATAGTCTGGATGGACCGCAATACGATAGATGCATCCCTGGTTGTGGTCAATCGTACCGATCAAAGCGCCGACGAGGTCTCCCTCTTCTTCCGCAACCATGATCAGGTCAGAATCCCATGACAATTGACGGGCAAACGGGCCCATCGTGTTCTCATAACACTCTTCCGATAGTGCAACCTGGAGCAGCTCTGTCATCTGGCTTGCATCACTCAACTGAAAGGAACGAACGTGCATGTCTTAAATCTCCCTTTTCGTTAGCTTAGATGAGGTTTTACAAAAAGGGGCTCCCCTTTTTACCAAAAACCCAATGTTCATATAATGACAAAAAACGAGAAAATACCGCTTCTTCGTCAATTAAACCATACTTTACGCCATAAAACACGCATTTTCTTTTGAAAGCGCTTAATTGTAACCGTTTACATCCGAATATTAAACTTTCCCACTATTCAAACGCCTGAAATCACATAAATAGTTTCATAATGGGTAAAATATGTTTGTTATCTCTGACCCATGAATGGATTAACGTCTGGGGGGACTTAATAAACAAAAATGTTGCTTAATTAGCCCGAATGCGGTTTAATATTAGTGACAAGGGTATTATTACATAGGTACCTGGGCAATTTGCATAAATCCTAAGAGAGCCTTTCATTCAGCAAGATATAGATCGAAATGAAACTATTCGTCTAGAACTTGTTCCGGAAGTGATTCGAATTGAATTATGCAAAATGCTGACCTTAACAAAAATTCAAAAATCTCAGGAGGTATTTCACTATGACTTTTCAATTACCAGCACTTCCTTACGCTAACGACGCACTGGAACCACATATTGATGCGCAAACGATGGAAATCCACCACGATCGCCATCACAATACTTACGTAACGAACTTGAACGCAGCTCTGGAAAGCGCTCCTGAACTGCAAGGTAAAAGCTTGGAAGATCTGATTGCTAACCTTGACAGCGTACCTGAAGGTATCCGCACAGCGGTTCGCAACAATGGTGGCGGACATGCTAACCACAGCCTGTTCTGGGAAATCATCGGACCTAACGGCGGCGGCGCTCCAACGGGCGACATCGCAGCAGCAATCGATAGCGAACTGGGTGGCTTTGACAAATTCAAAGAAGATTTTGCTAAAGCAGCAACAACTCGTTTCGGTTCAGGTTGGGCTTGGCTCGTAGTTGGCAAAGATGGAAAATTGTCCATCACTAGCACACCTAACCAAGACAGCCCTCTCTTCGAAGGTCTGACTCCGGTTCTGGGTCTGGATGTATGGGAGCACGCTTACTACCTGAAATATCAAAACAAACGCCCTGACTACATCGGTGCTTTCTGGAATGTAATCAACTGGGATGAAGTAAACAAACGTTACGCTGCAGCGAAATAAGACTGCCAGCATAATTAAAGAGCCTGATTCGGTCAAAGCGACCGGATCAGGCTCTTTTTTTATTAACTGTACAATCGCCTGAAAACCGTAACCCCCATAGGCGTTTATTCTAACGAACTGAGGACACGCTATTGCTTCGTATTCCATTGCATGGAAAATCTAACGAATCGCAGAGACGCTATTATGCCATCTGTTAACTCAGGTACGCCCTTTTTAGTCGTTTCAGCTTAAATAACGTCACTCAAGTTCTTTAAAATTTATATTTCAAGTTTATCCGCTTCATAAGATCTTTAGGATTCGTTAGCACTCCTATACAGCGCAGTCACCATTGACTAATGCGTACTTCTTCTCCACGGACATACCTAGGATATCCCTTCCAACAACCTTGTTGGGAACAGCCTCTTACATATGCACGAACGGATTCTGACATCTATATAGGATGCGTTCTGTACTTTTCATGTTGCGTTAAAAGGTAAGTTCAGCCCTATTCATTCGCTTGATCATAAGCCCCCGCAAAATAGCTGCTGATCAGCTTCAGGAATATATTCGGAAATGCCATTTTGTCCATATCTTCCGGACCAATCCAGCGATAGATCAGGCCATCGCCCTTGCCTGTCAGTGTCAGCGTGGTCAGCGCCGGGTCACTGAAATCAGATGGTGACATCAGCTCGCTATCCTCGTTAAGCGAGCTGGAGTTGTTCACTACGTGAAGAGTGCCTGGCTCCGATAAATGTGTTGCGTCTGACTCGGGCGCAGCAGATGCTGAGGATGAGCGTTCTCTTGCAGCCGCCTGCGCATCGTAGGCGGCTCTGGCTTCCGCGGCGATCAGCGGAAGCTCGTTACTCTGGTCCTGCTCGGTGCACTTGTACACCTGCAGGCTCCACACAATATGGCTGAACACATGCTCCGCATGGGTAGCCAGCCCTTCCGGGCGGGCAGCGAAGCCTTCCGCCCACAGACTGCCGGCCAGCAAAGCCATGGCCGGCTCATCTGCCAGCGGCCCCGCCGCCTTGCCGGCTGCGGCGGGCGCCGCCAGCACATGCGGCAGCTCCCACATGCGGGCCAGTAGGCCCGTCGCTGGGCGCTGCCGCACAAGCACACGGCCGCGATGAGCACCGCGGCCCTCCACAATGGCGACCAGCCGCTGCTCAGGGCGCGGCGGCTTCGCCTTGGTCTTGACCGGCAGGGTGAGCTCTCGTCCGGCGATGCGGCCGGAACACTGCTCCATGACCGGGCAAGTCAGGCAGTGCGGCGCTTTGGGCGTGCACACCAGCGCGCCAAGCTCCATCAGCGCCTGATTGAAATCACGCGCTCGCCCTTCCGGAATGAGCTCTCCCGCGAGCTCTTCCATCAACACCCGGGTGCTGCCCTTCATAATGTCCTCATCAATGAGGAAGTATCGGGACAGGACCCGCATCACATTGCCATCCACCGCTGGCTGCGGCTGGTTGAAGGCAATGCTGAGAATGGCCCCGGCTGTATACGGGCCAACCCCTTTTAACGCAAAGACTGCCTGCTTGTCCTGCGGCATCTCTCCGCCGTGCAGCTCCATGACTTGTCTGGCAGCAGCCTGAAGATTACGGGCACGCGAATAATATCCGAGTCCCTCCCAATTTTTCAAAACCTCTTCTTCCGGTGCTTCAGCCAGAGCCTGTACGGTGGGAAAATTCCCAATAAAACGGTTGAAATACGGAATCACCGTATCCACCCGAGTCTGTTGCAGCATAATTTCCGATACCCACGTAAAATAAGGATTGTTGTGGCGGCGCCACGGCAAATCCCGTCTGTTGATCATATACCAATCCAGCAAATTGACGCTGAAATGTCGTTTCTGTTCCAATAAACCCATATTCCCGTCCTCTCCTGTTACCATGCTTACGTTCTTCACACGTTCTCCCACATTGTTACTATTCAGATCCGGGTAACGTCTTCCCCATCTGCTCTACAATAGCAAAGGCCGCAGCCAGCTCCGTCTGGTGCGTTATACTCAAATGAATATCATACTGTTTGCCGTACGGCAGCTGCAGTCGTTCCCATGCTTCAGCAGACAGTGTGGCAACGGGACGTCCTTTCGCATCAGGCAGCACTTCAATATCGGTAAAACTCATCATGTTTCCAATGCCGCAGCCAAACGCCTTGGACACCGCTTCCTTTGCTGCGAATCGACCGGATACAAACTCTACCATCCGTTTTCCCCGATGATCCGCAATCTCTCGCTCTGCATGCGTTAAAATTCGCTTCATAAACGCTTCGGCGTGGCGACCGGACAACAGCTTGCGCATGCGTCCAATCTCCAGTACGTCGTTTCCAATGCCATGTATCATCAACGCTTCACCCGCTTAACCTTTTATGCTGTAAACGATCTCCATTCGGTCATCTGATCGGTAACTTATCCGAACACGTATTCTATTGTAGCAGGAGGTGCGCACGGATGCGAGTACCTTCGTCCACATTACCATTTATGTTAAAATATGAACCAGGAGCTGATGAAACTTAAGGAGGAATAAGATATGTCCACAGCATTTGAACTGCCTGTTGGCGGAGATGCCGTCATTCGCGGAAATATATTTACTGCACGGCAACCTGCTCAAGGAATCATTATTCTGGCTCATGGTTACAAAGGTTTCAAAGACTGGGGCATGTTCCCCTACGCTGCATCGAAGCTGAGCGAGAACTATCACGTCCTGACCTTCAATTTCTCTCACAACGGTGTTGGAGAAGATCTGGAGCAATTTTCTGAACTTGAAAAGTTTGCAGTTAATACGTACAGCCGGGAGCTCGCGGACTTGGCAACGCTGCTTGATTATGTGTCCACACAGCCAGAACTTAACGAACTGCCGGTATTTCTACTTGGACATAGCCGCGGTGCAGGCGTAAGCCTCGTGTACGCACTGGAGCATCCCGAACAGATTGCAGGCGTACTCTCCTGGAACGGCGTAACCAACCTGGATCTCTTTACCCCAGAACAAAAAGAAGAAATGCGTACACATGGCCGCAGCCATGTCACGAACGGGCGAACCGGCCAGCAGATGCCTCTGGACGTGTCCATCCTGGAAGACCTGGACAAGCATAAGGATCGTTACGCCATCATTGATCGCTTGGCTTCTTCTCCTCTGCGTGTGGCACTTATTCAGGGAACAGAGGACGGCAAACGGCTGCGTGACGGCTCGGCTGCACTGGTCCAGGTTCGCCCGGATATCCCGTGGCATCAGATTCCCGGCGGAAATCATACCTTTAATACTGTGCATCCTTTCAAGGAATCGACACCGCAGCTTGAGCAGGCAATCGCCGAAACGCTTCTCCAGATCGCAACTTGGATTAACTAGTCCTGTATAACAAAAAGAGTCGCTGCCATATGCAGTGACTCTTTGCCGTTCAGATGCTTGCATTGTCCATATCTTATCATGGCATGCTTGCAATACATGTTAGATGCCAGGAATGGCATTGCGTTTGTGATGGGTACGCTTGTAAAATGCTTCAAGACGTTCCTGTGCAGCCGGATCAATCTGCTTGCCTTCCAGATAGTCACTATTCGCTTCATACGAAATGCCCAGTTCATCTTCATCGGTCTGGCCTTCCCAGAGTCCTGCTGATGGAGCCTTGTCCAATATGGCCTGCGGTACGTTCAAATACGCAGCCAGCTGACGCACTTGACGTTTGTTCAGGCTGCTCAGTGGTGTAATATCCACAGCGCCGTCACCCCACTTGGTATAGAAGCCCGTGATGGCTTCAGAAGCATGGTCAGTTCCGACAACCAGCAGGTTTTCCTCAAAGGACAGAGCATATTGCATCACCATGCGGGTTCTCGCTTTGACATTCCCTTTGCCTTGGTGAGTCATATGACGCGGGCTGCCCATGGATTTGAAACCTTGCTCCACTTCCAGTGCGATCTCGTTAACTGCATCTTCGATGTTGGTTTCCACAACATGCTTCAGGTCATAGGCCTTTGCCACAGCATAGCTATGGTCAATGTCCGATTGCTCGCCGTAAGGCTGGAATACACCCAGCGTTTTGTATTCCTTATTCTCTTCTGCTGTAAGCTCGTCCGTTGCTTTTTTGCAAAGCGCCGTAGCTACAGCACTGTCAATCCCGCCACTGATCGCGATTAGCAATCCTTTGGAATTGGCATTTTTCACATAGGTTTTGAGAAAGTCAACGCGCTTTCGCACTTCCTCTTCTTCATTAATGCTTGGTTTAACCTTCAATTCAGCGATGATCTGTTGTTGCAAACTCATCGTACACACACCCCGTTTAAATTAATGAAATTTGATGTCCATTTTGAAAGGTCTGAATGGTTCAATAACCCTATTCGCTCAAAATGAAACGCCCCGGCATCGGTCATCCGAAAGACGGGGCGTTCTTTGAGCTAATTAACGGCAGTAACGGTCAAACACACTTGTGAGCTCAGCCGCAATTTCCTCCGCAGAACGGTCTTCCACTTGATGACGCTCAATAAAGTGAACGAGTTCTCCGTCTTTCATCAGAGCGATGGAAGGTGAAGATGGAGGATACGGTGCAAAGTATTCACGTGCTTTCGCTGTAGCTTCCTTATCCTGACCAGCAAATACTGTATACAGGTGGTCTGGTGTAATATCATGCTGAAGTGCTTGGGATACACCTGGGCGGCATTGACCTGCGGCGCATCCGCAGACCGAGTTAATAACAACCAGAGCGGTACCTTTGGCATCCGGCAAACTTGCTTCAACTTCTTCTGGCGTACGCAACTCCTGAATTCCCAAACGAGTCAGATCATCCCGCATCGGTTGAACCATATCTTTCATGTATTGATCAAATGACATAGACATTCGGTTTCACTCCTTAAATATGTGAGTTCTATTATTTAAAAAATTAAATGCTATTGTGCTATTCCTATTATACATCCCAAATCAATGAAAGCAAGGTTCAAACACCGCCTGCGGAAAGGCTTCTCCTTCAATATTATGTCTCATTCCTTGGCAAAACATGCTTAAAGTTCAGCGTTGAAATGCAACCTTGAACGTTGTACCCTGGCCTTCCTCCGATTCCACGGTAATGGTTCCGTTATGCCGTTCAACAATACTCAGACACATGGATAATCCCAATCCGGTTCCTTTGGACTTGGTCGTAAAAAAAGGTTCGAACAGCTTCTCCTGCTTCACTCTAGGAATGCCTGGCCCTGTATCTCGCACACACAGCTCCACGGTGTCATCCACTAACCGGGTCTCAAGTGTAAGTACCCCTTTATCATTCATGGCTTCCATTCCGTTACGAGCCAGATTAAGTACCACTTGTTTGATTTCCTTTGAATTCAGATGCAGCTTCGGCACATTGTGAGCCAGCATAAATTCAATACTCTGACCTCGCAAATTCGCATCCGCCCATAACAAAGGACTTAGTTCATGGATAATATCGTGCAGCTGGGATTCTTCTTTCTCAGCAATTCGATTCTGAGCCAATGATAGAAAATCATTAATAATACTGTTCGCCCGGTCAAGCTCCTCCAGAACGATCCGGTAATAGTGATCCAGGGACTCCGGACTCTTTTCCTGCATTAATTGAAGAAATCCGCGAACCACCGCCATCGGATTCCGTACTTCATGGGTAATACTTGCGGCCATTTGGCCGACAAGACTAAGGCGATCGACATTATCAAGCTCGCTTCGCAGCATTTCAAGCTCAGTAATATCCTGGATGATTAACATGGCTCCAATAGCCTCTCTGGGAAGTTCTGCTGAATACGAGTAGATGGGAACCGTCCTAGATTGGAATACGTTTGAACCGTAACGCACCGTCAGCCCGCTCACTTCTCCATGAACAACGGCTTTACGAATACTGCTCTCCATCTTGTCTGCCTGAGCTTGTTCGACAAACTGACTTGCAGGTTGCCCAATCAAATCCGGTGTTGTTGTGCAAGGCAGTTGATCCCGCGCCGTTTGCTCCATCGTATCGTTGACGAACTGCACGGTTCCCTCCCGATCTACGGTCGCTATGGATAAAGGAACAGCATTTAAAATTTGGTTAAGCTTTTCCGTTTCGGCTATGTATCTTTGGTGAACTTCGGACAAATGTTGCTCAAGCCCCCGATGATGCTGCATCTGTTCAATCCAGAGCATACTAAGACTTCCGGCAAGAACTGCACCGATCGTATATCCCAGAGCTGGTAATACCCACTGCATCCCCGAGAAGGTGGATTGACTTGCCATGAATGGGATATACATTAAACTAGACATAACTAATTCGGCTGTAATTAGGGCGATAACTGTTCCCATTTTGCGTGAACGTGTATAATGCTTGAATCGTTTGGCTGACAACCATACAATAGGGTAGAGAAGGATGCCCGTTTGAAGTAGAAATCCGTACAAATTATAGGAATGCGCAAAGAGAAAATAGAAGACTATCTGGAGAAGAGACAGCGTTAGACCAATGCGAGGCCTGCAATACAATATGACGAGCGTCAGGGGCACAATGCCCAAGGAGATGGGAACTGACACCGGACTCCCATAGTCGGCAAAAAGCAGACATAGCAACATGCTCACCACACTGGTTGCGGCAAAACTGGTCTGTACCATCCTATGATATCCTGCCTTGGCGACCGCTTGCCTGGAGAGCCCCAAGTGCAATAATGGAATCAGGAATACCGCAGCTCCTGCAAGCAGTATTTGTAAAAGAATGTCCTTTAACGCAACCACAATGCCATCTCCCTCCTCTGCCTGCACATTCCCTCATGTATTTCTGATTAAAACATAGGCGACAGTATATTACAATATATCCCTTAAGACAGCATAATAGAACTGCTAATACATTTGTATTGTTTCATAAACAGTCAGGAGTAGACAGCGTTTACGGAAAACAGACAAAATCAATGAAAAAAGAGGGTAATAACGCATGTATGATGTCATTGTAATTGGTGGTGGATCTGCGGGCCTCATGGCCTGTGTTGCCGCTGCCGAGCATGGAGCCTCGGTGCTTCTGCTGGATAAAGGAGATCAACTCGGCCGCAAACTCGGGATCTCTGGCGGCGGTCGCTGCAATGTGACCAATGCCAAGGAGACGGATGAACTGATCCGGCATATTCCGGGCAATGGACGTTTTTTATATAGTTCATTTCAAAATCTGGACAATCAGGGAATCATGCGTTTTTTTGAAAATCTCGGTATTGCCCTGAAAGAGGAGGATAACGGGAGAATGTTCCCGGTAACCGATAAAGCCAAAACAGTCGTTGATGCTTTGGTAGGCAAAATCGTTTCCCTAGGGGTAGAGATTCGCACCAAACAGCCGGTTAAGGAATTGATTCAAAACGGTCAGCACGTACAGGGCGTGAAGCTGGCTTCTGGCACAACGGTGCTTGCACGCTCTGTTATTATTGCTACCGGGGGCAAATCAGTCCCCCAAACCGGATCAACCGGGGATGGCTATCCTTGGGCTGAAGCCGCTGGACATACGATTACAGAGCTATATCCGACGGAAGTGCCAATTGTGTCTGGCGAAAGTTGGATTCAATCCAAAGAACTGCAAGGCTTGTCCTTGCGGGATGTCGGGTTATCAGTTCTGGATGCCAAAGGCAAATCGGTTATCTCCCATCGGGGAGATATGATCTTCACCCATTTTGGTGTATCAGGACCGATCGCCCTTCGTTGCAGCCAGTTCATTCGCAAGGTGCAAATGAAATCTGGAAACCCCCAGGTCACAATGAGTATTGATCTGTTCCCGGATCTGTCCCCCGGTGCTTTGGAAGCCCAGGTTCAGCAGGTGCTGGAGCAAGAATCCCGAAAGGCCGTCAAAAACATACTCAAAACATGGGTTCCTGAGCGCATGATTCCATTGATGATGAAGCGTGCAGAGATCAGCGAAGACCTCACATTTCACCATTTCCCCAAAGGTATGTTAAATACATTAGTGGGGTTAATGAAGGATTTTACTTTCCGCGTGGACGGAACTCGTTCTCTCAAAGAAGCCTTTGTAACTGGCGGGGGAATCCACCTAAAGGAAATATACCCCAAAACAATGGAATCCAAGCTGCTGCCGGGACTATTCTTTTGCGGTGAAGTGTTGGATATTCACGGCTACACGGGAGGCTATAATATTACCGCTGCCTTCTCTACCGGGTATACAGCTGGCATGCATGCTGCAGAGTATAAAAACGCTCGCTCATGACTTGAACATAGGATGTTCATGGACCGATTCCGGTTCCACATCACGTAAAGTTATTAAGAGCATGAAAAAACCTCGACATCCCGCTATTGGCAGGGTATCGAGGTTTTTTTGAGATGTACCATTTCAGAATAACTGTCACCAACGAGGCCAGCAGAATCGTTGCCCATGTTATATTTATGCCTTTACACTGCCCGAGAAACCATCGACTGAATCATCAAATGTCGGATCTTCATCCCGGTTATGCATCTCCTGCTCGGGATTGCTCCCCTGGATTCCGCTCGCGTAACCTTCATTCCAATCCTCATTCACGAGATGAGCTGGAATGGAAATATTCTGAAACTGGTGTAAATCATCTGTTTTGGAAAGAAACACCGCACTTCCACCGTGTGACTGTACGATTTCCACAGCAGATTGCGTATCCTGGCGATCTGTCGGAATGTACAATTCAAGCGGTCCTGACTGGTATGGTTTATACCCCAGTTCCTCCAAAGTTGCCTTTGCAGAGAGCAACTCTGCGTTGTCTGCAAAATGCACCTGAAGTTCACTATCATCCAACATGATTTTTTCCTCCTTGCGAGAGCTGATCCCTTACTTTCAAAATGGTAGGATCCGTCTCCTATAGCATGGTCAGTTACTTCATCTGATATGCTACTGAACAAGGAAGAATATCAACTAAGCGGATCGGATGTACCTAATCCAACCTGTTATAGACAGGACGAACAGCCCGAATGCCACGACAGCCGCAGCCGTAACGACACCTTCCAGCCAGCCCAGCCATGCTGCCCCCAGTGAAAATCCCATTAAAATCCCCAGCGGAACAAACAACATACGTACCATGGTCAGACCTGCACGATTTAACGCCTCGGAATCATAGGATACGAGCTGAACATATTCCGAGGTTGCGAACACCTCCCAGGAGCGATGAAAAAGTACGCTCAACATAATGACCAACAAGCCACACACGATTACATTGACCGGGAAAGGCGGCAAAGCAACGGCAGCGATCGAAAGTCCGCCAAGCTGCAAGTACAATTTCATCGTCGATGAGTTGCGAAAAAATGCTTTGAACGCCGTCTCCGCTGTCCGATTAGAGATCGTTCGATGACGCAGCAACTTGCGCTGCTTGCGGAATATGATCGTCCGGGTGCGCGGCGCTTTCGGCTTGTTCACAGATCGACTCAGTAAAAGGGCTGTGAACTTTAGCCTTTCTCGTAAATCTTCACGCACATCGCCCTCAAAAGTTCCCTTCATCTCCAGCCTCATTCGGCCAACCATAAGCAGAAGAAGGATTGCGGCCACAATGCCTGCAAGCATTGTCCAGATGTGTCCATGTATCCAGGATGTTACCCCAATCGTGATCATGCCCATGGCAACTGCTAAAGGGATCATACGAATCCAGCGTCTCCATCCGATATAACGCACTTTCGTCATATGGAGTACAATGACCTGGAATGAAGCTACTGCGCCAAACCAAATCGCTATTAACACGATATGGATAAATGACATGTCATAAACACGGGACCATAGTGGTGAGGTCAACGCCGTAATTGCAATCATTTTACCCAAATGCTGCAAGCAAGCCCGGTAGATCCCTTGTTTCATCAATGTACGCATCCACAGCGACCTTGATTTCAGGAACAACACATCCGCTTCCTCTACAAATATAAGAATTCCACCTGTAATCATAATGATGTCGATCAGCCCTGTCAGTGCAGGCAGCGTTAATCCGGTCGCCCAGGAGGGCAGTGGTTTGGACCATAAACTCACGTACCATCCGCTGAAATACAGCAGTCCCGGAATAAGCAGGTATACCCATACCGTCCAATCTACTACCAGTTTCAGGTTTTTTAACTGTTCATTGAAGTGCTCCTTGCGTCTGCGTCTATATAAACCAAGTGGCGTGTATGTTCGAGAGGTCTCCATCTCTTCTCCCCCCTTCCTGGTCAGGATGTCAGTGTGTCAAAACAATCAAACAACGAGGCGTCCGGCAAATCTGCGGCTGCTCGGATTTCGTCCAGTGTTCCTTCGGCAGCTGAGCGCCCGGATTGAATGAGTATAAACCGATCACAGATTCGCTCAGCGGTATCCAGTACATGCGTTGACATAAGAACACCCGCACCACGGCGGCGCTCATCATCAAGCAATTTCAGAAAGTCCTTGGTTGCGCGTGGGTCCAGTCCGATGAAAGGCTCATCCACAATATATACATCCGGCGAGGACAGGAAGCCGATTATCAGCATCATTTTCTGCCGCATCCCCTTGGAGAAACTGGCCGGAAGATCATTGCGGACGTGGTCCATGCCGAAACGAACCAACATCTCCTCCGCCCTTGCGACAAAGACCTCTTCCTCCATCTCATAGGCAGCCGCTGCCAGATCGAGATGTTCCCACAGGGTCATGTATTCGTAAAAAACAGGTTGTTCTGGGATATAGGCATAACGTCCGTCTCCCCCAATAGTTACTTCATACTTCGCATGTTCAAGCAGGCCAAGCAATGTTTTGATGGTCGTGCTTTTGCCAGCCCCATTCGGTCCGATAATACCCACCAGTTCCCCTGGCGCCACGTGTAATCGGATGTTCCTAATCGTGGATTGCCCCGCCTCATATCCTGCTTCCGTAATATGTACGTCCAATATGGACTCCTGTGCGGCTGTATCTTTGTTTTCGATTTCCATATCATTCACTCCCTGTCGTGTCAGGTGCTTGTTCGGTTCTTTATTGATATTGTAATCGAGTTTGTGAGGAATTGTTTGATCATTTTGAGCTTTTGTATAATGATTTTACATTTGCAATTCATGTTATAATGTTATAACGTACCAACATTTATACTTACTTACGTATTCATTTCTTAAGTTGGATCATACTATAGGAGGAACATACTATGAATGGTGGGGCCCAAATGAATGAGGACAATTTTAAGAAGAAAACTTTATCTCGTAAGATAGGTAAAATGGGTAATAGCTTAGGCGTTAGCTTGCCAAAGGTTTTGATCGATAAACTCGATGTGTCACAAGGTGATGAGATTGAATTTATTGAGAACAGTCAAGGTGAGATTATACTCAAAAAAGTTAGACAGTTGAAAATACCTGAAAATGTGAGACCTGAAGTACTGGAAGCTTTTTTTGATGTTTTTGAAGAGGATGAGGGCATCCTCCAAGATTTAAGAGATCGTTAATCATGGTCACATTTCTTTCAATAGAAGAAGTGGTAGCCGCTCATTATTTTATGATGAAGAGGATGAATGACACCGCACAAGCTGGAGTGAAGAACTATTCTTTATTGGACTCTGCTGTAAATAGACCCCAACAGACTTTGTTTGGAGAAGATGCCTATCCTTCTATATTCGATAAAGCTAGTGCTTTATTAGAGTCCTTAGTTAAAAATCACTGCTTTCATAATGGAAACAAACGGACAGCTTATCTCGTAACCAAATCGTTTTTGATGCTGAATGGTTACCATCTCCAAATGGAACGTCAATATGCAGTAGAGTTCATGGTCAATATTGCAGAGGGCAAGCACTCATTTGAAAGCATAGCAAATATATTAAAGTACCATTCAGTCGTGCGGTAACATAATTTTATAATAAACGAAAAAAGCAGGGGTTCCGGAACCCCTGCTACTTTATATTACAGTGAAAATGTCATATTACCGATTTTACTCATCTGTAATCATGGATTTGCCGCAAGACTCCCGTCCATATCGTTCTTTTTTTGCCTGCGAATCACTACATAAATCACGCCAAGCAGCGTCAGCAAAATGCCTGAACTGATAAAAGCCGGAATAACTCCGAATGAGGTCACCAAAAATCCACCCACCACCGGACCCATGATGTTACTGGCTGTCATGATGCTGCCAACCGTTCCAAACACACGCCCCGTCATGGATTCAGGTGTTTGCTCCTGAAGTAGAATTTGGAACGGAACAATAGCAAACCCAACACCCACACCCGCCAAGGCAAATAACGATATAAGCAGCAAATTGGCGCCAAGACCGGCATGAGGCCATACTCCTACGATCATTCCTACTCCACCAATGACAAGACCCATCAATGATGTTCCAAGCCCCATCTTGATTACATGCCCTGCCTTTTTCCACTTCTGAACACTCATCGCTGCAATTAACGTTCCAACACCGCTGGCCGCGACGCACCATCCGAGCAGATCACTTGAAATACCAGGAAGCTGTCTGAACAGGACTACCGTCTGGGAATCCGCAAATTGCAGAAACAAAAGGGCTGAAGCAAGCAGAACTAGAGAAGTACCCACATGAGGAAGAGATGCGAGCATGCGGATGCCTTCCATGGTATCTTTCAAAAACGTAGCTTTTTTACCTGCTTGAGCAACACCTGCTGTCTCTTCCCTTACTTGTTCTACGTTCTGATTCACAGATTGGATCACTCGCGCTCCAGGAATCCATAGCAAAATAATGCCTGAGATCAGAAAAGACGCGGAATCCAACACGAAACACCAGGTGATTCCAAAAGAAGCCACCAACAACCCGCCAAGGGCCGGACCGATGATTTTGGACATTTGTTCAATAACCGAGCTGATGGACACCGCCTGCCCCAATTGCTCCTGCGGCACAATCTCCTTAAGCTTGCCGTTCTTGGCCGGTGAGAACACCACATCGAATAAAGACTTGAGAATAAGCAATACATATACATGCCAGATTTGATCGGCAAAAATAAGCCCGCCAACGATCACAATTCGCGCTCCGTCTGCAACGATCATCAACCACTTCCGATTGACTCGGTCCGCAAGCGCCCCTGCAAATGGACCTGTAAGCAAGAAAGGCAATGCTGCACACAGCGTAGTGAACGTAATCTCCCACGGCGTAGCATTCCAGCGAATGCCCACCAGCGTAAGGATCGCCAGCAGATGCAGCCAGTCTCCCAGATTGGAGATGGCCTGCGCAGCCATCAAAGTAATAAAAGATCGATTATGCTTCAGGGGTCTTCGTAACTGCATCGTTAATCCACTTGTCATCGTTCTTCTCCTCCGCCCTCAACCCATTCATGATATGAATTTATTATAGAGAGCAGGCTTAGCTCTCACCTCCTGCCAGAGACTGAGAAGCCGCGACGCCTTCAGGATGATTTTTCCAGAACTTATTTTCAAATCTCATGAATGCTGACAATAAAAATTGAACTCAACATTTACACGAGAACGGAGAGGACAGAAATAACCTGAAGAAGTGCAACGTTCGCCTTTATCCCCGGATTTTCCCCTTTGAAAAAGGGAATCCAAAAAATCTGGGGATAACAGCGATCGGAAGGTTGTTCTGTCAGCGGAGTGACAAGTGTAAATATTCATTAGTTTAATTTATATAGACGAAAAATGATTAAATTTTAATTGCTAAAAATGCAAATCTTGTGACATATCGCATGTTTTTCGTGCAGACAGATGCTTACAATAAAAATATGGCGAACCTCTGAATCGTCAAATGTAAATTCATCAACTCCAATAAATCTGAAAAGGCGGGATCAGTATGCTGGAATTACAGGAAATCGGAACCGAACGTTCTCTTCATCTGTACCGCACCTTGGCCCAGACATTTAAGAGCGTGAATGAACACGCTGTATCCGGAAGCAAAGTGCATGGGTTCAACCCCACCGCTTACGGAGTGCTCGAAGTGTTATATATGAAAGGAGCACAGCCTATTCAACAAGTCGGTGCACAGCTTCTGCTGCAAAGCGGGAATGTCACTTATGTCATTGACAAGCTGGAGCAAAAGGGGCTTTTACACCGAAAACACTGTCCGCAGGACAGACGCATTATTTTCGTGGAATTGACTGAGGAAGGCCAGCGTACGATGAATGATATCTATCCAGGCTACGCTCACAAAATAGATCGTGCTGTCAGCGGTCTGAGCGAGGATGATAAAACATTGCTCTCTGAGCTGTTGGAAAGGCTTGCACTCGGTGCGGATCGTTTATCCGCAAACGGCTGAGGCCAGCCCCATATCACCTGATCCAAAGTAAAAATAACCGGTTCGCCTTAATAAGCGGTACCGGTTATTCGTATTTGTTTATTAATCTAATCAAAGGTACAGAATCCACATCAACACCGTGAGGACAGCAACAACCAATCCGCCTGCAATGAGCAAATCCACAATGTAACTGGACAGACCCGAGCGGCTGTGACCCTCAATCTCCCTCTGAGTCTCTTCGTACTTGCTTTTGGCTTCATCTTCCTTGGACGAATTCAGATTATTGGGAAGCATCATCCTCACCCCTACTCCAAATGAGATATCTATATTATCCTGTGCCGGTCTGCTGCTTCTGCTTACGGAATGTATTCAAGCTCCATCCCAGACCTGATTGCCACAGTAAAAAAACAAACGTTGTTATGACTACGTATTGATAAGGGCCAGCATACTGAAAGGCATCCATCCTGAACACAAAGATGGAGAACAATAGCGCACTGCCTACACCAAGAAGAAAATAAGCTAGGATTGTACATATTACCTTGGATACAGATCTGTTCAATTTCAGAGAAGCAAGCACTTGGTCCACAAATAGCGATAAAGGCAGGATCAGAAAAAGAAGAACAGCCAAAATGATAAGAAGGCTTATGATCAATGTATACCAGAAGGGATAGTAATATGTATCTTCCGCTCGTTCCGCCAAGGGAACATAATGCATGAGTCCAACAACCATGGAAAGCGAAATGCAAGTCATAAGGACTGCCAGCAGCTTGATTGGAAAGGGCACATACCAGTACGATTGCAGGGATTGCTTACTCATCTTAACTCGCCTCCCACTCCATTACTTTAAATTATAGATAACCCCTTCTAGAAAATAATAACAAAAAAGCAGCTGAGAAACAGCTGCTTTAAGCCAATGATTATTCTTTTCACTTCGTTTATTGCCCTGAAGCTTGTGCTTGCGGCGGAGCATCTGCATCTTCGGGAACGATTAGCCGTTTGCGTAAGGCCAGTGTCGTCACCCATGAGATAATGGCAATGACAAACATGATGACAAACAAGGAATGCAGACTTCCTTCCAGCACGTTACGCAGTAGCGCCCATTTATCATCCGACAGAGCGGCTTCCGTATGCGGAGCAAGCAGTTGATTCAGGTCACTATTCGAGATCCCCGCCTCCGCCAGATGCTGCTCGCTCGACAACGTTGATATCCGGTAATTCAACCATGTGCCGAAGGCTGCTGCACCGATGGTTTGTCCAAGCGTACGCATAAAGGTATGTAACGCCGTGGAAGATCCACGCTCTTTATACCCCACCGACGACTGTGAAATGATCGTGAATATGGTAAAAGCAAATCCGAAGCCGAGTCCGTAAATAAAGGTCAATATAAACAGTACGGCTTGGGGTGATGTTCCACCGACAAGGAAGAGTCCTCCCGAGCCAATGGCAATCCCGGTTAATCCAATCACCGCTGTTAAGCGTGATCCAATTTTCATTAGCAAACGGCCGGCAAGTACACTACCGATCAGCCAGCCAACAGACATCGGTGCAAGCAGCAACCCTGATTCGGTCGCGTTACCGCCCCGAACTCCCTGCACCCATAGTGGCAAATAACTGGTTAGGCCAATCATCAGGGTACTGGTCAGTAGTCCGGCGATATTCGCCACCCGGATGTCCCGAATACGGAATAGATGAAGAGGTACCATCGGGGCCTGAGCTTTTTTTTCCACCACAAAAAATAAAATCATAAACAAAATAGCCACGATACTCAGTCCCACAATAATAGGAGAACTCCATGCATAATACTGTCCACCTGCGGACAATACAAAGAGCAACGCTGTGATACCGACGGTAAAGGTCAACGCACCCATATAGTCAATTTTCGCGGTGCGCGGAGACATTTCTTCCTTCAGATAACGAAACACAAACCACATCGCCAGCAGTCCGAACGGCAAATTGAACCCAAAGATCCACTGCCAGCCCAGATTGTCTACGAAATACCCGCCCAGCAGCGGTCCGGCCAGAGATGAAATGCCCCACACGGAGCTGATCCAGCCCTGTATTTTGCCTCGTTCTTCAATGCGGTAGATGTCACCAATAATTGTAAACGTAACAGGCACAACGGCACCTGCACCAATCCCTTGAATCGCTCGAAAAATAATCAGTTGCTCCATATTCTTCGAAAGGCAGCACAGAAGCGAACCCAGTAAGAATAAAGCACAGCCAATCAGGAATACTGGCTTTCGTCCGTATATATCACTGATTTTGCCGAAAATCGGCGTACTCACAGCCATCGTTAACAGATAAGCAGTGAAAATCCAGCTCAACAGCTGCACACTTCCCAGCTCACTGACAATGGTCGGCCCTGCCGGACCAATGACCGTACCTTCGATTGCAGACAAAAAAGTCGCCAGCAGCAATCCCGCCAGGATGAAACTGCGGTTCAAACCTCCGGTTGTATTCACACAAACCCTTCTCTCTTCAATTCTCTATATAATTGGAACATTGATTTACACAGCCCACTACGAACCAGAACAACCTTTCGATCGCTGTTATCCCCAGATTTTTTTCATGCTCTCTTTATTTATCTCTCTTACGCAAAAACTCATCGTACAACAGGGAATACATCACCATATCCTTATATCCTGTAGACGTATGCTGCACCTGACGCAACAGGCCTTCCCGCGTGAAGCCGCGGTTCGTCAGAAACTCTCCCGAAGCGAGATTACGCGGATCAACCAGCGCTTCAATCCGATTGAGACCCATCGTCTCATACCCAAACGGTAGCATAACCGAAAATGCTTCCGTCATATAACCGTGACGCCAGTAGTCGCGCCCCAATTCATAACCGATCTCCCCACGGAATGCGCCTTCAAGTTGCCAAGTGTTATATCCGCAGCTTCCGATGAGCCGGCCCGTTTCCTTGAGTTCAATGCCCCAGCGAATCGCCTCCTCTTCTCCTGCCATATGGTTCAAGAGCCCGATCATATCCGCAGCCTCACTTGTCCCGATCATGGGCGCCAAATTCATATAACGGGTCACTTCCCGGTCTGACCAGCAAGCGAACATCTGGGCCGCATCCCGGCGGCGCATTTTGCGCAGACGCAGCCGCCCTGTCTCTAGTTCGGGAATTCTCCCTTTGCATTTATACATGAAAAGACACTCCGATCCGATCTATCCCACAGACCTCATATTCAATAGCCATCTAACCATAACCTGCACTGAATGGCAACTGTTCAATCATCATGATCACGTCAAAAAACCGGGCAACTTCCGCTCCCGGTCTTGTTGTACGTATGGATCAACTCACGTTTGCATCCTATTTCGGGCCAACTTATCCGAATTAAGGTTCAGGCTGTAGACGTCTTCTTGTCCGACGCCAGCAACTCTTCACTAACCCGGCCGAACACAGCTATGATTTCCTTGAATTCCTCAATGCCAGTCCCGGTAAGGCTCCATTGATCTCCATGGGCGGTCAGAAAGTTTTCCTGTGTCAGATGCTCAAGCTCCTGCTTGATCTCCCGTTCTCCAACGCGATACCCCCGTTCTTCCAATAGAGGCAATGCGTCGCTAACGGTTAAATCCTGATTTTGGGCCAAATATAGAAGATGAATTCGTACAAAAAGATTCTGTACCTCTGCATGCATAAGCCAAGCTCCTTCCCGGGTTGTAGCCCGCCGTGGTTGCTAAGTAATTACCCCACGCAGGAAGATGAGAAACAGGAGGAATATTCATGCCTGACCTGCCCTTTCCGAAATCCTCCGCTTGACTAACCGCATGGTCTGCACTATCTTGAAAATAAGTACCATTTTTGCTCGGGAGGGTGATTCATCATGTTTCAAGCTGTTTCTTATGAAGGAACACGAAGCGAGCAGCAAACCGCCGTCCTGGGACAGTTAAGTGCTCTGATCCGCGATGAACCTAGCGATATTGCCAATCTGGCAAACGCTGCGGCGTTGCTCAATGTATTTATGACCGACACCAATTGGGTCGGATTCTATCTGTATGATGGAAAAGAACTTGTACTAGGTCCATTCCAGGGACTGCCTGCCTGCATCCGTATTCCACTTGGACGCGGTGTATGCGGAACTTCTGCTGCGGAGCGACGTACGATGGTCGTTGAAGATGTTCATGCCTTTCCAGGCCATATCGCCTGTGATGCCGCATCGAACAGTGAAATCGTTATACCGATTATCAAAAATGGCGAATTGTACGGGGTGCTCGACATCGACAGCCCGCTCAAAAACCGTTTTGACGATGAAGACCGCATCTTCCTGGAAAAGGCGGTAAGCCTGATTACAGAGCAGCTGGAATTATCCTAGCTGCCTGATAAGGTCTTAAGCCGATGCAGAGTTCATCGGCCTGACGATGATATGCAATAACAAAGAGCGCACTCCTCCTAAAGGATCTGCGCTCTTTGTTATGATTATTTTTCTTCACACCTATGTTTGCTCGCCCAAGATACTTTATGTATCTAGGATAAATCCTGTTCCGCCTTAATCATCATCCCGTCTCGCAAAAATTCAGCCAGCTTGGGGTGGTAGCCATCATACATCTGACGAAAATTTTTGTGCTCAACGTACAGATTGGCCAAATCCCGGTAAATCTCTGCTGTTGGGGTGTAATAATCCTTGATCCATTCGAGATGTCTGCCAATAATCTGCTGTACTTCCGAGCTGCCGGGTTCTAACCCTTCCTCAATAGCGCCCTGCAAGTCCAAGTGAATCCGGTCAATCTTCGCCTGTGAATCGAGAAAATCTTCCTTCGTCTTCATCTCCTGACCATCAGGCATTGTGGATTGCTCCGTTGAACTGGTGAAGGTCGGTTCATTCAGAAGCGGGCGACGCCTCTTATTGGAAAAGCCAGCGTACAGTTCGTACTCATCCATTTCCTGCTCTCCACGTAAGTAAGAGATGGTTTTGTCCAGTGTCTGAATCATTCCGTGCAGATGAAGTGCCTTCTCCAGCATCTCGATCCGATGCTGCTGCATAATACGGATCATGTCCCGGGGAGTATCCCTGAGCATGGGGCCAATCTCTTCCTCCTGCATGCCTACTTCTTTACAGAACATAATCTGCTGTAGTCTCAGCAGCTCCGGTTTCTCATAGTAGATATCCTCATCTTGACCCACGAAGGCTGGATTCAGCAAACCTGTCTCTGCATACTGTCCCAATTCACTCAGACTTACACCGGACATCCCGGATACATCTACCATGGAATATGCCATTTGAATACACCTCCTGTCTGTCCTGTAACTCCTAGGTTCAGGCTTGTTCATACTGCATTTTATTTAAATTTAAGCGAGATATTATAAGGCTTCCAACAATTCTGTATCCCAGTAATCCGTGCATTTCTCTGGTTGGATACAACACTTTGGTGATATGAACGGCATGTCATTGGTAGATTTGCTGTATGATAAGTATTTATACCCTTCTCATCAGATGTGAACCTGAGGTTAATAAAGAAAGGCTATGTATTTTTTACGGTATAGGCTGAATGTAGAAAAGAAAAAAATCCCGCACCCCCTATCTCGGGTACAGGATCATCTTGTTCTAATTTATCTCGAATATCCGTCGTCTTACGGTTGGATCTTAATTCTTGTTAAACATGACAAACTTCAATTCCGTCATTTCCTCTACGGCATATTTGACACCTTCACGTCCCATCCCGCTCTGCTTCACACCGCCATAAGGCATATGATCTACACGGAAAGTGGGAATATCGTTAATCATCACGCCGCCTGCTTCGATGTGGTCCGCTGCATGCAATGCAGTATGAATATCATTGGTGAACACACCTGCCTGAAGCCCATAGATGGAATCATTCACATGCTCAATGCCTTCTTCAACTGAATCCACCGTATTAATGACCACAATCGGGGCAAAGACCTCCTGACAAGATACCTTGGCATCCCGCGGAACGTTAACAAGCACGGTTGGACGTAATACGCCTCCCTCGGCTTCGCCGCCTGTTGCCACCTCAGCGCCTGCCTGCTTCGCTTCATCGATCCAATCCAGTGTACGCTGTACATCTTTGGATGTGATGAGCGCAGACACAACGGTATCCGGATTCAACGGGTCTCCAACCACGACTTTTTGGGCTGCTTCAGCAAAACGACGAATGAACTCATCCGCAATCGCGCTATGCACATAGATTCGCTGCAGCGAGATACATACCTGACCTTGGTAAGTAAAGGCCCCGGTCACACATCTCGGTACCACCTTGTCCAAATTGGCATCCGCGTCTATAATGACGGCTGCATTGGACCCTAGCTCCAATGTGACGCGTTTCAGTCCGGCTTTGCTGCGAATGCTGGTGCCTACAGCCGGGCTGCCTGTAAACGTAATATGGGCCACGTCAGGATGCTCTACAAGTACATCACCAATCGTTTTGCCGTCACCGCTCACTACATTCAATGCGCCATCCGGTAATCCCGCTTCCTGAAGCAAATTGGCAATATAATACGAAGACAGCGGTGTCTGCTCCGCAGGTTTCAACACAATCGTATTGCCTGCTGCCAGCGCCGGTCCTACTTTGTGAGCCACCAGGTTCATCGGAAAATTAAACGGCGTAATGGCTCCAATAACACCCAAAGGCTGCCGCATCGTGTAGCCTACGCGTCCTTCACCGCCTTTGGCTGCGTCCATGGGAACCGTCTCTCCGGTGAGCCGCTTAGCTTCCTCTGCGGCGAAACGATACGTTTCCACCGTACGGTCAACCTCGGCAAGTGCCGCAGTAATCGGCTTTGCTGCCTCCAGCGCAATGATCCGTGCTGCTTCTTCCTTCCGTTCTTCCAGCAGGGTGGACAGCTTGTAAAGGATGTCTGCACGCTGATGGGCAGGCATTCTGCGCATCTCTTTGCCCGCCTGAACTGCGGCGGTAATCGCCGCTTCGACTTCCTCCGCAGACGCCGAGGATACTTCTGCCAGTGTTTCTTTCGAGTACGGTGCCTGAAGTGCTATATAGTCTACTGATTCGGTGGGCTTGCCCCCGATGAACAGATGTTGTTTTTTCATTGTTGTATCCTCCAATCATGTTTAACACGAAGTTATCCCCTACCTATTTATACACCACTTTAGCATCATCAACACAAGAAAGTCATACCTCTATTTGACAGTCATTACCGGACATCCTGCATGTTTCAAGACGCCGTGGCTGACACTGCCCACCACGATTTCAGCGAGCATGCTTTTCCCGGCCGTTCCCATCACAATGAGATCACAGTCTCTATCCTTCGCTACACGGCAGATCTCATTCACGGGATCACCAGCTATCAGCAAAGTTTCATAATGAACAGAACGAGCAGCTAACAATTCATTAACAGGTTGTATAATATGCTGTCCTTCTTCTGCGATCCGTGCATCCAGATCCACACCCAGTGCGGGCTCATTCAGCGAGATCGAAGGATTAACGTGTACGATAATCAAAGAAGCCGATTGTTTCAGACTTTCTGCCAGAACAACCGCTTGCTCCAAAGCCTTGTGTGCATGATCCGACCCATCGACAGCAACCAATATTCGTTTCAGCATTTTCCATTCCTCCTGTTCATTAATGATGCGTAATGGCAGCATCGATATCGCGCAGATGTCTGCGGCGTACCAGAAGCACAACGACCCCGATCAGAACCATCAATGCGCCAAAATAAAACGGTGTCTCCGGCAGGAACCACTCGGATAATTTACCAGCAAGCCAAGGTGCCAGCGCACCTCCAAGGAACCGGACAAAGCTGTAAGCGGCCGATGCCACAGAACGTTCCACTGGCGCAGCTTCCATAACTGCCGTTGTAATCAATGTGTTGTTAATCCCGAGGAAAATCCCGGCAACGATAACGGCCACAATAACCGTTGTGGATGATCCCATTACCGTACCCACCGCCATTACCAGCAAATCAATGGCGAACAGGGTCAGCATAACGCTCATGGAAGGAACCGATCCGAATCGGCGTTGCAGTCTTGGGGCGACAAATACAGACGTAATGGCCAGCATCAAACCCCAACCGAAGAATACATAACCGAGTCCGTGTTCATCCAGATTCATGACATAAGGTGAATAAGCCATCAAGGTAAAGAAACCAAAGTTATACAGGAAGGCTGTAATCGCCAATGTTTTCAGTGAAGGATAACCCAGAGCCTTGAACGGATCGGACAAGGAGCTGCGTGTTTTCGGTTTGGCCATCTTAGGCAGCATAAACGTAATACTGATAAAAGCAATCGCCATCAGAACTGCTACACCATAGAACGGGCCACGCCATGAGATCGAACCCAGTTCACCACCGAGCAATGGACCAACGGCAATCCCCAGACCAAGCGCTGCTTCGTATAAAATAATCGCTTTGGCTGTCCCCGAAGTGGACAGTCCTACAATAGCGGATAATGCGGTTGCGATGAACAGGGCATTCCCCAGTCCCCAACCACCACGGTAACCGACGAGAGCACCTACAGTGTCAGAGGTCCCGCCGAGGAAAGAGAAAACAATGATCAGCAAAATCCCGCTGAGCAGTGTCCACTTCACACCAATCCGGCTGGATACAACACCTGTAATCAGCATGGCTACCCCGGTAACCGCGTTATAACTTGTAAACAATAAAGATACCTGGCTTTTGGAAGCATGAAGTTGATCTGCAATCGCAGGGAGAATCGGGTCAACCAATCCAAGTCCCATAAAGGAGATAATACAGGCGAAGGCTACTGCCCATACCGCTCTGGGCTGGGATAACAGCCCACCACGGGATGACGGCAATTCGTCAGGTAATGAGGGTTCTCTTTTCATACGTAATTCCTCCTGATTCATGATTTATGTTGTGAAGTAATTTTGAAAAGCAATGAAATTATCATTTTATTTTCAGAAATATAGGAAAGAAAACGGCACAAATGACACCGGATCTCCCGGTGCTTATCGTGTAATACTAATTATGTGTCAACCTCATGCCCTTCTAATCGTCGAATGCCGTTCTGAACTCGTTCACGCAATTCCTCAAGTTCCTCCTGTACGGCATGAATACTCTGAAGTTTCTGCTCGATCAATTGCAGCTGGTCATTCAATGTCGTTTCCATCTTGGTGAGCTTCTCGATCCGTTCTCTCACTTCAGTGGTCTGCTGGTAGTCAAAACGCTGTTCGTTCAGTGCATCTGCCGTTGCCACATAGGTATGCAGCTCCTGAAGCGAGAAACCAAGCACTTCCTTCGCCCGAACCACCTTTTTGAGATAATCGATATCTTCCCGAGTGTATAATCGGGTGCCACCGTCCGTCCGCTGAGGTGAAGGCATAACACCGATCTCTTCGTAATACCGAATGGTACGCTTGGTCAAACCACATTCCTTGGCTACGTCATCGATTTTATATAAACTCATTTCCTTCACCTCACTTTCATATGTCTATAATGTTATGTACATAATTATATATATTATTAACGTTAACGTCAACGTTAGATTTAGGACTCGAATATGTAGTATGTCTCAAACATGAAGAGAATATCTCGGTGTTATTTTTTACAATACGTTGTTAAAAGTAGTTACTGCTATCCTATGCCCTCTATAGATGCAAAAAAAGATCCGCTTTCGCGGATCTTTTCAGAGTGTCGAAGACACATCATGTCTTTATGCACCTTGCTCCTTCTGTTCCTGTTGCTGTACACGCTGCATTTGCTTCAAACGGCCTTCGACTCTCGTAAATAGCCTGAACGTATAAAATCCTGTCGCCACAAGACTTAGAACCAAAGCTCGTACATCCGTAAGCCAAAAACCGATTATGCCGAATACCGTAATAATCACCCCAAACTGCATCATCAGATTGGCGCTATAACGTTGCGCTTCTTCCCATAACTCGGGATGACTCATTGCTCGCGGAGTACGATAACCATATATGCCATTAATCCTTTTCGGCGGCTTTTTGTACACCATTAATCCCAGAATGAAATAACACACTCCGCATATAATCCCAACAATTGCTCCTGCCACAATGTTCTCCCCTTCTCTTAACTTTCAATGTGCAATTAAACGTATATACTATCAAGCCATGAAAGATAAAAACGGCTCTACGTATATACGAAGAGCCGCCCGGATCGTTTCGTAAAACTTAAATGTCCTTCACCCGCAGTACACGCATGGCGTTCAGGACAGCCAGTACGGTCACCCCTACATCAGAGAATACCGCTTCCCACATGGTGGCAATTCCGAACACACCCAGCAGCAGGAAGATCGCTTTGACACCCAACGCAAAACCGATATTTTGCCAGACAATGGTTCGTGTCCGTTTTGCAATCCGGATCGCACTTGCCAGTCTGGATGGTTCATCCGTCATGATGACAACGTCCGCCGCCTCAATTGCGGCATCCGAACCAAGTCCCCCCATCGCTACACCTACATCGGCGCGCGCCAGAACTGGTGTATCGTTAATACCATCACCGACAAATACCATTTTCTCCTTCGGCGATTTGGCAGCTTCGAGGCGCTCCAGCTGTTCGACTTTATGCTGTGGCAACAGCTCAGCGTATACTTCATCGACACCCAGCTCACGCCCTACAGCTTCACCAACAGCCTTGGCATCCCCGGTCAGCATCACTGTTTTGCGAATACCGAGCTTCTTGAGTGCCTGAATGGCTGCCGCTGCGTCATCCTTTACCTCATCGGCAATGATCAGGTGACCGACATACGAACCCGATTCGGCAATGTGCACCACCGTACCCACGGTTTGCGGAGTCGTGTAGGAGATATCTGCCTGTTCCATCAATTTGGCGTTACCCGCAAGCACTTCACGTCCATCCACACTGACCTTGATGCCATGTCCAGCAACCTCATCGTAATCGTCGACACCCTGGGTCCGGATATCCTTTGCCCAAGCTGTTCGAATGGATTCAGCAATCGGATGATTGGAATGGGCCTCGGCAATTGCCGCAAGCTCCATCAATTCATCTTCCGTACGCCCAGCTTCTGGGCGAATCGCTGTTACTTTAAAAACACCTTTGGTTAATGTACCCGTTTTATCGAAAACAACGACTTTGACATCGTTCAATGCTTCAAGGTAGTTACTTCCTTTGATGAGTATACCGTTACGCGAGGCAGCTCCGATGCCACCGAAAAAACCAAGCGGAATGGAAACGACCAGTGCACACGGACAAGAGATCACGAGGAAGACCAGTGCACGATAGATCCAATCGGCGAATGTCGCACCACTGAGCACCAGTGGCGGAACGAGCGCAATCAACGCTGCGAGAATGACAACAACCGGCGTATAATAACGGGCGAATTTGCTAATAAAATGCTCCGTTTTGGCTTTGCGGCTGCTCGCATTCTGCACCAGGTCAAGAATTTTGGATACCGTGGATTCACCAAAAGTTTTTGTTACTTCAATCGTTAACATCCCGTTTTTGTTCACGAACCCACTCAGAACATCACTGCCGGGTTCTAATTCTCGTGGAACTGACTCACCTGTCAAAGCCGAAGTGTCCACCATGGAACGACCTGCCTTAACGATCCCGTCCAGGGGTACTCGCTCACCCGCTTTAACCACGATGCGATCTCCAATACGTACTTCGTCCGGAGACACTCGCTTGGTCTCTTCTCCCCCGCCAATCAGCATATTGGCATAATCCGGGCGAATATCCATCAGCGACTGGATCGACTTCCTTGAGCGATTAACCGCCAGCCCCTGAAACAGCTCACCGAGCTGATAGAAAAGCATAACCGCAACACCTTCGGGGTATTGGCCAATGGCAAAAGCACCGATGGTGGCCACAGACATCAGGAAGTATTCATCGAATACCTGACCTCGAATAATATTTTTGAACGCCTGAAGAACGATATCTCCCCCTGCGATCAGATAAGCAATAACATAGAGCGCAAGCTGTGCCCATCCTTCCAGCGGAGACCAGATCGCGGCTGCTACCAGAATGGAGCCTGCCGCCAGACGTGCCAGCAGCACCTTCGTCTGCCCAGCGCCATGTTCATGTGAGTGTCCGGCATGCGCATCATGATCGTGACCTTCTGCATGACCGTGATCATGTCCGGCATGACCTTCATGATCATGCGTGTGATCTTGGGCTCCGTGATGATGACTGTGGTCATGTGCATGATCATGGTCATGGGAGTGACCCGCATGATCGTGTCCACTCGGAGTATGCTCATGCGTGTGAGCCCCGCTGCCTGCATGGGCGTGCACATTATCGTTGGTGTGGTTTATCGAATCAGCAGCACTACGACTGCCTTGTGATGATTTACCTTTTTCCGAGATGCGTATATGCGGTTCCAGGCGAAGCACTTTGCGCTTCGCTTCTTCCACCACCTGCTCATCCATATCGGATGTGGTGTGCATGGATAAGGTTTTGGTCACAAAATTGACCGAGCAATCGGTAATGCCTTTAATTTTTTTGACGCCATTCTCAATCTTCAATGCGCAGTTCGCGCAATCCAATCCATCCAGCAGCAGTTCCCTTTTCACCTGTTCCTGTCCGGTTCCCATGTGAACTCTCCCCTTTGCAGTACGTAAAACAAAGTTATCCGTAATTTTTTTGATTTTAAATCAATATATGAGCAATCATTCATATGTTTTGTTAACCCTATTATATGCACGCTTAAACATGAGTGTCAACAATTCGAGTTGATTTTTCATACAGAATATGCTAATAGTAATCATTTCGCTTTAGACGTTTTTTGGATATAATAGGCTTATCGAAGAACATTTGATCAAATCAAAGGTTGAGTTAATATAGGTGGTGATAGGAAATGGAACAACCGGTTAAAGCTCCAGCTGAATGCGACGCGGCCTGCTCTGGAACAGAGGCTGACGTGCAGACCATTCGTGCTTCTCTCATGGATCGTGAGACCTCTTCCGAGATGGCTGATTGGTTCAAGGCTTTCAGCGACCCGACACGGCTTCGTATTATTGATGCGCTGTTGCAGAAGGAATTATGTGTACACGATCTGACGGTGCTGCTCGATATGGGACAGTCGGCCATTTCGCACCAGCTGCGGTCACTCCGCAACATGCGGATTGTCAAGCGGCGCAAAGAAGGCAAGACCGTGTATTATTCTTTGGATGATGCACACATCGAGCAGATATTCCTGCAGACGCTCCAGCATATTAAACATAGCTAGGCATTAGCCTGCCTGTTCACACAACAGAACCCCCGCCTCTCGGTTATTAGCCGATGGACGGGGGTTCTGTTGAATAAGGGCACCGTTTTGCAGAAAAAAGAGTTTATCATGGATCTAGCCACGATATGCCCGCTCTAGTTAAAGTAGATTATTATTGTTCGGGTCATACAGGCCGGATCGTTCCTTGAACCAGTTGAAGATATGCGACACACACACTTTCAGCACCGCGTATCCCGGAACGGCCAGCAGAATGCCCACCACACCGAACAGATTGCCTGAAGTCAGAATGACAAAGATGATCGTGATCGGGTGAATCTTGAGCGTTTTGCCCATAATCTGAGGTGAGATGAATTTACCCTCAATTAATTGCACGATCGTCCACACCGCTACCATCTTCAGCAGCATCACCGGGGAAGTGACCAGAGCCACAATTAATGCAGGCGTAATGGCAATCGCAGGTCCCAGGTAAGGTACAACACTCGTGAACGATGCGATAATCGCAAGAATCAGCGCATAATCCAGACCAATAATCATATAACCGATGTAAAGCAGAATACCGATGCAGAAGCTGACGATAATCTGTCCACGAATGAACGAACTAATTTGGTGATTGATATCTTCCAGCACATGCATTGCACCTGTACGGCTCTTGATTGGCAGGAAAGACAAAATTTTGGACGGAAGTTTCTTGCCGTCTTTCAGCAGATAGAACAGGATAAACGGAACCGTTACAATGGACAGCACCGTCTCGGTGAACGCTCCGAGGAATCCGCCCAATCTGGTCCAGGTCGAGTTCAGAATGTCCGTGGCTTTCTGGGAGATCGTACCCCACCAGTCCTGAGAATTCAGATTCACTGTCTCCTGGAACTGACCGAACAGCTTGCTGCCCGTAAGCTGCTCAAACTGCTGTTTGACCGTCTCACTGTAGGTTGGAAAATTTTCAATCAGACTCGTAATCTGGTTCCGTACGACCGGAATGACTGCCAGCACGACGACTGTCAGAATACCCCCGATAGCGAGATATAAGATCAGAATGGACCAGCCACGCTTGATCTTCCACTTCTCCATGACATCCACAATCGGATTCAGCAGGTAATAGAGAATACCCGACAGAATAATCGGCAGTATGATCGTCTTAATCAGCACCGCCAGCGGGTGCAAAACAAAAGATACTTTGGTAAGAACCATCACGTTCAGTCCGACCAGCAGCAGAATTAACAGAAAAAGGACAAACTTGTTATTCAAAAAAAATCGTTTAAACCGGTCCGGCCAAATGCGGGGTTGCTCGGGTTGCTCCATAGGCGTGTCTTCCTCTCTTATGTATCCTTTATCAAAGCATAAGCTGTAAACCTGCATGTTTCTTGACTGTACATAAAGTAGCTTGTACAAGCCAACATATGTATAACACACTGAGTTTATACGTATGGCGCTGTTTAACCGTTTCAAATTAGACCAGTAAGTTCATTTTACCCTAAAAAGATCTTTCTGCCCCATACGACTCTTTAAAAATATCCCTGCCAAAAAACGGCTCGCCTCCGCAGAGACAAACCGTTAATATGTCAGCGGCATTCGAGCCTTATGTTCACGTCCGCTGTTGCGTTTATGCTTTTGTTTATGCTTTTCCCGCCAGTTGAGCGATCAGCTCATACGAGCGTAGGCGTGCCTGATGATCATAAATCATCGACGTAATAATCAGCTCATCCGCCTGGGTCTGTGCAATAAATGATTCCAGTTGACCACGCACGGTCTCCGGAGAACCGTTCACAGCTGCTTTCAGCGTCTGCTCTACTCCAGCTTTCTCACGATCCGTCCATTTGCCTTCCATATCGGCCGGTGGCTGCACCAATCCGGTTGTGCCACGAATAATGTTCAGGAACTGCTGCTGCATCGTTGTACCAAGCCATGCGGCTTCCTCGTCGGTATCCGCAACAACAGCATTTACACCCACAATAACATGAGGCTTCTTCAAGTGATCGGATGGCTGGAAGCTGCTCCGATACGTTTCAAGTGCAATCCGGGTATAATCCGGTGAGAAGTGGCTGGCAAATGCAAACGGCAATCCCAGCTGTCCTGCGAGACGAGCACTGAAATCACTGGAGCCGAGCAGGTAAATCGGGATATTCAACCCTTCACCGGGTACAGCGCGAACAGGCGCGTGATACGATGTAGCAGAAGCATCGAAGTATGCTCTTAGCTCAGCCAACAACTCGGGGAAATCTTCACCGCTGTTCAGGTCTTTGCGCAAAGCAAGAGATGTACGTCGGTCACTACCAGGAGCACGGCCCAGCCCAAGGTCAATACGGCCTGGATACAGGGACTCCAGTGTACCAAACTGCTCGGCAATCACAAGCGGCGCATGGTTAGGCAGCATGATACCACCAGAACCGAGACGAATGGTCTTCGTTCCACCTGCAAGGTAACCAATGACAACCGAGGTCGCGGAAGAAGCGATGCCCGGCATGTTGTGATGCTCCGCTACCCAGTAACGGTGATATCCCCAACGCTCTGCGTGCTGAGCAAGATCCAGACTGTTGCGAAGCGCATCCGCAGGTGTTGCCCCCACAACGACAGGAGCCAAATCCAGAATGGACAATTTAACGTCGTTAATATGTTTTTTGGGGGATGAAGCTGTGTTTTCGGTAGACATGATAGAAAGTTCTCCTCTGTGTGTATATTTTTATTTTTGTATATCCAGATATATAGATGTAAAAGCACAAAAAAATGATGTGGCAGAGCTGCTCCTCAAGCCGTTTACATCCGGACGGAATACCCGCCTGCACCTGCATTCTTGCTTCCGTCTCGGCGTCCGGCTTATAGCTCGTGCTGTACGTACTCGGCAAATTGACGAATGGTTTCTTCGTTGCGGCGATAATACGTCCACTGTCCCCTGCGTTCGGAGATCAGCAACCCGGCTTTGAGCATGGTCAGCAGATAGCTGGATATGACGGATTGAGCCAGTCCGGCCTTCACCTGAATCGTTCCAACACATATGCCGCTCTTTCCAGCATCCGGATGCTGGGATAATTCCAGCGGTGGAAAGTGTTGCTCCGGGTTTTTGAGCCACAACAGAATCTGTCGACGTGTCTCGTTGGATAATGCTTTGAATATGAGTATAGGTTCCATGGGTAAGATTATACCGCCTTTCTTTCATTTTGCAAACCAAACGGACCGATTCGACGAACGAACCGGCCTGTCAATAAATACATGTATATACGTTTAGAACTTGGTGCTGACCGTTTCTTTCACTTGCTCCAGCATGGACTGATAAGCCGATGTCTCCAAGTAACCGATACTGCCGAAGATCAAGTGATCTATCACTTCAATACCTACAAAATCGAAGATACCAATATCGGAAGTCGTTTTTATGCTGGAAGTCATGCCGATCTGGTTGTAAATTTCACTTGGCGTGCCATGTGTATTAATGATCAGACCTTTTTTGCCTGTCAGCAATTTCTCGATGCCAGCTTCACCGAAAGCATAAGCGAAACCATTTGCGAATACACGATCGACATACCCTTTTATGATTGCAGGAAGGCCTGCCCACCAGATGGGATAAATAAACGTAATGGCCTCTGCTTCAGCAACAAATTGCTGCTCGGTTGCAATATCCTGAGGCGTCTGTCCAGCACGCATGGACGCTGTATCCGCCGCGCTCAATACAGGCTGGAATCCCAGTGCGTACAGATTACGTACAACGACTTCGTGGCCTTGAGTCTCAAGTGTTTCTACTGCTGTGTTCAAAATGGCATGGTTCAAGCTGTCCGTGTGCGGGTGTGCATATACGATTAGATGTTTCATAAAAAAATAATCCCTCCAGGATAATATTAAATTTTCGCTGTCAAAATTGTGAATAGTACTTTTCATATACATAGACATCGATATATATCATTAAAAAAAGGGGGCTTGAGCATTTTGCATTTTTTGATCGTCCGAACGCCTCGGTTTTGTTGATTATGCAACATGCTTTAAGTTGGTTATGGTTATAACTTGCAAACGATACCGGTCAACAAACTTTCCAGCTGATCCGCCTGATCTTTAAATGACCATACACCATCCCAATAATCTGTTGTGATACCTCCTGAAATACAGGTTCCAGTTCCCGCCCCTGCTCTGTCAAACGAATCATCGTCACCCGGCTGTCTTCGGCACTCTTACTGCGTTCTACATACCCCAGCTTCTCCAGCTTGTTCACCAGTACGGTGACGGTTGTTTGGGTCCGTCGGACTCGCTCCGCCAGCACCTTGATGGAAAGTACATCTTCACGGTAGAGGAACATCAGGATGTCACCGTGGGACGGGACGATTTCTGTAACATTATGCTTCTCCAGCTCCTGAACAATCTGTTTGTTAATGTGATCTCTGATTCTTGCGATCAGTGCAATTGCGTTGTATTTTGGCATGAGCTCATTTTTTCGAATGGATTTTCTCCCTCGCACCAAAGCTCTAGCGAACCTTCCACACCTTAAAAGGCACGTCTCTGTGATTCGTTACGTCTCAGACCTATGTAAATAGAAGCGAATAGCGTACGTTCAGTTCATTAGAATAAAATAACAAAAGGTGGTCCCACGTCATTTTTTTGAAAAATTATATGGAACCGCCCCGTTTATGATTTTTATATAAACAGCAGATTACGTGAAGCTTTAATCAATCCATTGCGTGATTTTATCCAGAGACTGACGGGATTTCTCGCGCGGCGGATCTTCCGCCCGATAACCAAAGGCTGCCATGACGGAAACATCCCATTGTCCATCCTCAAGCAGACCTTCCTCTTCCAGAATACGATGTACGTCTTCATAGATAAATCCTTCAATCGGGCAGGAGTCGATACCAATCAGCGCTGCCGCAGTCATCATATTACCGAGAGCGATATAAGTCTGTTTGGACGCCCAGTCAAATAAAGTACGCGGGTTCTCAAGCATTCGTTGGTTCTTTTGAAATTTGCCATAAGCTTCACGAGTCAACTCAAAAACGTCATCCGGCATGCCTTTGATTTCTTTCAGCATATATTCTGCGTAAGGCGAGTTATAACTCGCATCAGACCGCGCCAGAATAACAATAAAATGGCTAGCTTTCGCCAATTGTTTCTGAGCCCCGGAAGAAACGTCAGACAGACGTTTGCGGAAGTCCGGGTTCTGCACAATCAGAAATTTCCATGGTTCCAAACCAATTGAGCTTGGCGACAATCGTCCTGTTTCCAGAATAAACTCAAAATCTTCTTCCGAAATGATACGTGAAGCATCAAACTGTTTGGTTGCATGTCGAAAATGGTAAGCGTTCAAAACGTTTTCTTTCGTAATAGCTTTTGCCGAAGATTCCATATAATCTCCACATCCTTTTCTTGTTTATGTTCATGGTCATTGTCTAAACCGAATACCTGAGTGTTATTTTAGATTTTATAATCAAAATATAAAAGTACGCACAATAATGTTTCTCAGTATATAAAAGTAACTATTGTTTTCTAACAAGGTTTTTCAATGATCAAGGGCGCCCCTATTGTAATAAAAAACAAGTCGCCATGGACCTGCTGCTCCCCAAGGCGACTACCTGTAATTCGTGTCAGAGATGATTGTGATTACGAGAATTAGAACTGTTCCATGAACTCATTTTCCGAAATTACCGTAAATCCCTCTTGCCGCAGCAAAGCAGAAGTAACCCCTTCGCCCACGACTTTGTGGTTGGCAAAGTTGCCATCATAGATCATCTGTGTACCGCAGGAAGGACTGAATTCTTTGAGCACCACACAGGTGACATCCAGTTTTTGCGCCCATTCAAGAGTCTGATAGGCTCCTTTAATGTACAGATCCGTGACGTCCTTGCCACTCTTCTCAATGACCTTGGCTGTACCTGCCAGCACATCCTTGCCCGTACCGCCGATAATTTCAGCTGGCTCCCGCGGGGTGGAAAATCCTCCAAGCAGCTCCGGGCAGACCATCTTCGCCTGTTCCTGCTCTACAAGCTCCTGAATCTTTGCATCCAGACTCGCTGTTCCGTTGTAACGGCAGGCTACGCCAGCAAGACATGAACTCACCAAATATTTCATCATTATGCTCCTTATGCGCTAATCATCTATTCAATTGATTGTACCATATGGAATCAAGGTGAGACGCTGTCATTCGATGATGTCTCCTGATTTTCTCGTATTACCGATTGGATGGTGCCCTGGACATCATAACTCACTATGATGCGATCCTCTTTATCTTCCTTCTCAAAGGTGACAAAACCAGGTCGCTTGGTATCTTTCTTCATTTCATAAAGAGCTATATCGATGCCATACATCCGTTGAATAATAGGCCCAAAGGAATCCCTGAGTGTTTCTTCTTTTATGTTCAGCAATTTTTGGTCATATTTCTTGAGTTCTTCTCGATCCTTGGGCTTTTCCGTTCGATTACCCATGTCTATAAGCTTCGAAGTAAGTAAAGAGCCCTGCTTCAGAACAACCACATTGTAGACTCCATTGTAAGTGAAACTCAGATCACTTAGATTTTCTCCCTCAGTACGGTACACTTTGGTTAATGATGGAGCGCTCTCCCCGGAAAAACCTCTCACCAATCGTTCAGCACTGTCAAATGTTGAAGCTGGAATGACTGTAGAAATTCGTTCAGGCTTGACCTCACCCGATACAGATACCAGCTTGTCGTGATCCCAGCGTACTTGTCCCTGATGTTCAAGTTCGAGAGTGGTATAGGCAATCGCAGCCTTCTCTCCCTCGTTCAGCTTTACATATCGAGAAGCACTTACAGGCTTCAAGCTACTGTCGATTCCGATACTGTCTAAAAGGGCGGGAACTTGAGCTAACAGCTTTTGATCTACTTCGCTCACGTTCATTTCCCGTTTCATCTCCATCTCAAACATTTTTCCTGAGATGGGATCTAGCCACATCCACGCGAATTCTAGTCTGCTTGCATCTTCTGCGTTTACGTATATTCTGGCACCAGCATCCAACTGACTTGCTTCTTTAATGAGCAGCTGTTTGCCTAACAAATCACGCATAGCTATGGCGACTGTCTTCTTCACTTTGTCATTCAGGAGACGCAGGCTTGGATCATCCGATAGTTGTAGCATAGACGCAGGATAGAACGTATTCATTACGGGACCCAGCATCTGTCCATTCCACAACAGGATGCCTGCCCCCATCACAGCCACTGCGGTTCCAGCAAGGGCCCAGCGAATACGGCTTCTGCGAGATCCGATACGTGTTGATGTATGTTTATAACTCTCAGAATGGGTCTTCATGTCAGTGATCCTCCGAATGACATGGTCCTTATGCTTGGAATTAAAAGACGACGACGCAAACGGCTCCTGCCGCACTATTTTTTCCCATTCATCATCGTTATGTTTCATTCGCTCCGCTCCTCCCACTGTTTCCTTACCTTCGCCTTCGCCCTGGACAAACGCGACTTGACCGTGCCCGCGCTGATCCCGAGCATCTCGGCAATTTCACTCGTCGTAAGCTCATACTTCAGATGCAGCAAAAGTAATTCCCGGAATTTATCAGGCAAAGCCATGATGATGTCCCAGATTTCGTGAACGTGCTCCCTGCTGATCGCCTCGGCTTCGGCAGAGGGGTGAACCCATTTTTCAGGCTTCATCTCACCCTGGCTCGCATTAACCTGTTCCGTGTGGATTGGCAGTGTCTCTCCCCATAAACTGCTGCGAAAAAATCTGGACTTCCGGTATGTAAATGTCGTGTTCCTAGTAATGGTCAGCAGCCATGTCTTCAATGAGCATTCTCCTCGAAAATGGGCGATCCCGGAATATGCCCGGATAAACACCTCCTGTGACAATTCATCCGCCTGCTCGGTACTTTTGGTCAGAAAGTACGCGTAGTTCCATACATCGTTCCCGTACTCATCCATCATGCTGCTAAGTGTGTAATTGTCGATCGTCTGAGCATGTGCCAGATATTGATAGTCCAACTGATGTTCACCTCACTTAATAAGACTGCGTCCATTCGGATTTGGTTCCCCAACGGTTTATTTCTTCTCCCTATCCTGGCAAAATAAAATAAACCAGCAAGGTCCAGATGCACTGAACGCGCTGGTCTATCTAGTATAAAACCCACAAACTCCCATTATGATGCCGAAGCTGCTACTCAAGCCTTAACCGCATTAATCATCAGAAACATCGGTCGACGATTCTCGTCTCGCATACCTGGAACCTGCTCCATCATCTCAGGGGATGGCTTGGACTCAGCTACCTGTTGGAGGACAAAACCAGCCTGAATCAATTCATTCAGATGAGTCGCCATCGTACGATGATATTTCACCACGTCCTGATTAAGAAAGTTCGCTACCCGCTGCCCTTCCTCTTGATAATGATCCACGGGCCAGTGCAGTATTTCACCCTGAAGTCCATAATGCCAGTCCTGCTCCGCCCGCGCCGTGAAGATGGGATGTTCTGCAGACAAGACAAACGTGCCTCCTTGGACAAGACATGCATTGATTTTGGCGTATACCTGATCCAGACGTTTGATATAATGCAAAGCCAGGGAGCTGATCACCACATCGAATTGTCCGGGTGCAAAATCAATATCCTCAATCGCCATGCGCTGATACTCGATATGAGGATCATCCGTCATCTCGCGTGCACGTTGCAACATATTTTCAGACAAATCCACGCCAACCACAGATTGTGCGCCTTGCTCACGTGCATATCGACAGTGCCAGCCAAAGCCGCACCCCAGATCCAGTACGTTCTTGCCCTTTAATTCAGGCAGCATCGTTTGCAATTCATGCCACTCCCCAGCGGCCTCCAGCCCTTGGGTTGATCGAGCCATCTGACTATAATTGCCGAAAAATTCGGCTTCATCGTATTTGTTTTGCTTCATAAAGAGATTCCCTCCCGTATCAAAAAAAAGATGCTCTATTAACTCTACCATATAAACGGTCATCTTTTGGAAAAGTTGCCAACCAAATTCTTGGCATGTTATTTCGGTGTCACTGACGTATGGCTTGCCGTTCCGCTATCCGAAATGGTGGTTCTAGTGACTATCGGGATGTATTATAAAAAAAGAGCCATCTCTGAACGAATAAACAGGTTAACGATCAAATAAAGCATGTGAACAACCAAAAGACCTGCTTGATTTATATAAGATCAGGCAGGTCTTTTAGTTGAGCCAATCAGCTATAACTCATCGATTAGCTCGTTTTTAATGTGTCATTATATTAAGTTCTGTATTACATCTTATACCCGAATATCAAATCGGCCATTGCTGTCCGTCATTGCATTTGCAATTTCTTGCGGGGACGCTGCTTTCATGCCATTGGTTGGTGGTTTGGCTGGGGGTGCTTCTTTGGTTGCGGTTGTCCCGCTGCTCTGGGAGCTTTGCTGCGAGATTTGAGCTTCGATTTGCTTGATTTGCTGCTGCAGCTGCTTCGTTTTGGTCTCCTTGGTTTTCTCATCGTCCTTGCTGGATTGCACTTTCTCCAATTCGGCCTCAAGCTTCGTCTTTTGTTTCTCCAACTCACTTGTGCTGTTCGAACTGGATGAAGACGTGGATATGTAGGATGTCGTGGAACTTGCTGCTGAAGAAATATTCATCGTTGATCTCCTCCTCTTTCTTGGTTCCACTATATCCCATCCAACGGAAGGAACGTTAAATTCAACTGAAAGGTTGCTGAATGGGTTCTATATTAGAAACTTTCTAACATTTTTTGAAAATCTCCTATGATTCACCTATGATAGGCCATGCTGCATGCTTTTTTTTATATTTCAGCAACAGATCTTTCTTTTTAACCCCTTTGGAGAATCACTGTACAGAAAAAATATCGGCTTAGAGACACAGTAATATCAAGAGATCAACAATATTTTTATAAGAGGTGTATTTTATGAATGTCATTACCATTTGTGCGATTCTAAAAGCAAAACCTGGGCAAGAGGAACAGCTACGCGATGAATTGATCAAACTTATTGAACCGTCTCGTGCAGAGAAAGGTTGCATACAATACAAGCTGCATAAATCGCTTGAAAAAGAAGGCACATATGTTTTTTATGAGTCTTGGGCTGACGAAAATGCCATAATCGCACATGTGAATACCGAGCATTACCAAACATACCGAAAAAATATAGAAAACATAATTGACAGCATGGATGTGTATCATTTGGAAAGCATTGAGACATAAGATCAAAGCGAAGTACGTTGTTATCGTTTATGTAAAGATTCATCGATTATCCAATTGGTATTATCATTGTATCCACCGAGAAAAGTTTCTTTTATAGAAACTTTTTTTCTTTATTTGAACTCAATTAAGTTCTCACTTAATATTGGCCTACATAAGGAGGTGAAAGTATGAATTCAAAAATCTTTATAGCACTAATGTCACTTGCAATAAGTGCTTTTGCTATTGGAACGACAGAATTTGTTATTGTCGGTATTCTGCAAGAGGTAGCCACCGATCTTGGCATATCGGTAACGCAAGCTGGGACCCTAGTGTCAGGGTATGCAGTGGCCCTTGCTATCGGAACCCCAATCGTCGTAGTTATTACCGGGAAATTGCCTAAAAAGGGATACCTGGTGTTCCTCATGGTCGTCTTCTCTTTAGGGAATGCTCTAGCAGCAATATCTTCCACCTATTTCCTTTTGCTTTTATCTAGGATAATTACAGCTATTGCACATGGTGTATTTTTCGCTGTTGCAGCTACAGTGGCTGCAGATATGGTGCCTGCTAACAAGAAAGGCACCGCCATCTCCATTATGTTCACTGGGTTAACCGTCGCTACCATTTTGGGTGTTCCCCTTGGAACCTATATCGGGCAGGAATTTGGTTGGCGAATGTCATTTGCCGTGGTCGCAGTTTTAGGGCTGATAGCCTTGTTGGTCAGTCTTGTGGCAGTAGAAAAAGTCCCACGTTCAATGCACTCACCGACCTTAAGGGATGTTGGAAGTCTGATTGTTAATCCTCGGATCATCACTGCCTTGTTAATGACGATTCTAGGTTTCGGCGGAACCTTCGCCTTATTCACGTATATCTCTCCTATCCTTGAAGAGATTAGCGGCTACTCCTCTCCGTCTATTTCATGGCTACTGCTGATTTACGGTGTTGCTGTAGCCGTTGGGAATATTATCGGTGGAAAATTAGCAAATGGACATCCTGTAAAATCACTTCGATTCGTATTTCTGTTTCAGGGCATTGCTCTCCTGCTCCAAATATGGCTATTGCCCAACAAGACGCTCACCATTTTGTCCCTCATATTAATGGGTTTCTTCGCTTTTATGATGTCTCCCGGCGTACAGGCTTACATTCTAATGCTCGCAGAAAAGCTGGTTCCTTCTGCCAAGGATGTCGCTTCTGCATTAAACATCTCTGCATTTAATATTGGGATCGCTGCTGGTTCAACATTGGGTGGGCTTGCAGTAGACCACTTGCATATGATGGACACGGCTTGGATCGGTGCAATTATGGCAGGATTCGCCTTTTTACTGGCAACTATAAACTACAGAATGGATAAGAAACAGAATCTTTTTGTTGAGGAGAGAGGATAAATGGATTTGAAATCACTAGAACTATTAGAGGAAGAATTGGAATTTACAAGTTTTAGCCATCAAGATGCTCTTGTCATTGGTAACCAGATTGTACAGTATGCTCAAGAAAACAACGTAGCGGTGGCCGTGCATATTGAACGTAACCGAGTTCCCGTGTTTACACATCTCATGGATGGTACTTCGGAGGAGAACTACGTATGGTTATTTCGCAAAAAACGGATTGTCGATCACTATAACCGCAGTTCTGCCTACATCGACCAGCGCTTTCTCCAAAGCGGTGCTTCTCATGCAGAACACTCCCTGCTTTCCACTGCAGATTATCAAGCGGTTGGCGGTTCTATTCCCATCCGTGTCAAGGGTGTTGGCGTAGTCGGATCTGTAACGGTTGGCGGATTAACCGGCGAATTGGATCATGCTTACGCAGTTGAGGGCATTCGCCTGTTTTTAAAAGGAGAATAAGTGTCATGGTTATGGTCATAACCACTTAAATACACTTGAGAGGGTTTGGGCGTAAAGCTCGTTCCCTCTCTTTTTCATTTGTAATGCGGTCAGCATAAAGAATGTAATCCGTTTATATGTCAATAATTCAATTATAATAATTCCCCGCTTTCAGTAAAACTGAAACTACATTGGTAGTCATAAAGACAAAATTAAAGGATGCTTAGAGGTGAATCAATGGATCAATATGAGGTTGCAACCCTAAAAAAAGGACTACTCATTCTAGACGCGTTGCAACAAGGTGCACCCATGAGACTGACTGAGATCATGCATCGGTTTAACCTTAACAAGTCTACAACTTTCCGTCTGCTATATACGCTGGAAATGACAGGATTTATTCAAAAAGATGGTCACACCTACAAAGCTTCTGAATTAAAGGGACACCAATCATCGTCTGCCAACACTCGACTTCATTGGTTAGTTGTTCCATCCCTGCATCAATTAGCACAGGACCTTGGCGAAACTGCCTATATCGGAGTTTTAGATGGAATGAAAGTCATGACAGTCCAAGTGGTGGAGGGCAATCATGCCATCCGTAGCCATACACGTGTAGGTGATTCCGCTTATGCCCATCTAAGTGCCTTTGGGAAAGTTATCCTGGCGCACCTAAATGATGAACAACTAAAAAAAATGCTTACACATCTTACCCAGTACAAAGCAACAGAGCATACCTTTGACGACAACCATTTATTAAAAGAGCATCTAAACGTAATCCGTCAACAAGGATACGCCATTGATGATGAAGAAACAGAAGTGGGTTTACGCTGCGTTGCTGCTCCAATATTTTATAATGGTAAAGTGATTGCAGCATTGGCTATATCCGGCCCTGCCGCGCGATTAAGTCGAAAGAGAGACCGTGCGGTAAGTAAAAAATTGAAGGAATGCAGTGCACAAATTTCCGGTCAACTTTGACCCGCTCACCTGCTAAAATTCAGCCCACATTGTGATAATTGCAGTCCCCTAGAGTACGTATGATCTGCGTATCGAGTAAACTTTTTAGGTTCAAAAGAGAAATGTCATCAAAAAGGGGAATATATCAAGGCTGGGTTTCCAAGAGCTTAGCGACAATTAGCATAGTTCTTTGAGTAGAAGAACGAATTCTATCATGCGGTAGTTGACGCGTTAGGGAATACACTTCGCTTCGACTTGACCGGAGTCGAAGCGTATGATACGAATGCCAATTCGGACTTCCTAGTAGACTTGGCCTAAAAATACAGTCCTTTCGGGAAAATTCCTTCAAAGAAATATCTTTAATATCCGAGGGCTTGAATATCCACCCAAACCTTTCTATATCAGCCTTTTGCCAGGCGTTTTAAAAGAACTTACGAAGCTCCAACGAAGATAACGCTCACAAAAATAAATCCCCTCAAGCTTCCAGTGCTTGAGGGGATTTAACGCTTTTTTCACTATTGTCTACCATCTAGGGAGAATATCAGACTCCTAAGGAGCTATAATTCTTTTATTTTCGTGCCACTGTATATCCTTTATCTTTCAGCAACTTCACGATCCCATGATCACCCAGGTAGTGCGCTGCACCAACTACGATGAAGTACTCTTCACCTTTGCCGTTTCTCAGGTAACCATCGATCTTGTCAGCCATCCCCACATTACGGTCAGTGAGCATTGCTTTGTTGTACTCTTCATCATTCGAGAAGCTGTTCGTCAGCTTCAGCAGTTGCTCGTCATTCCCTGTCTTCCACATTTCGGCCATTTGGTTCACGCTGTCATCCAACACATCAAAATTGTCCAAAGTCGCTTTCAACGTTTTCTCTTGCAGCTCCTTAGAGAAGTCATTGAACATTCCCAATTGAGATTCATAGGATTCCAGCTCGATCACCGGAAGTTTGCGCTCGATTGCTTTCTGGATAAAGTACAGGTCAACACCCGCAGATGCTTCATACCCTGCTTTCATGGATTTCAGACTAGCCAACGTAGTCTCCACCACCCAAGGTTTGAAGGTATCCAGGGCATTCGCTTCCAATCCATTCTTTTTCAAAATGTCTCCCACCTGGTCATACGTCTCGCTGGAGATGTGATCTTTCAGAGTTGTGCCATCCTGATACGAGCCCAGATCCAGAACAATCTTCTGCTGCGCTTCGTCAGCCGCTTTGCTGATATCGATCTCTACACCCAGATAATCAGCCTCTGCAAAAGCTTCTTCAAACTCATTGCGCAATGGATAAAAGCTTTCATCCGCAATATGCATAGAACCTACCAGGTACACGGTGTTGCCGTTGCTTTCGACTTCCCACATGAAGCCACGTCCACCGGTTTGAACAGTTTCTGTTTCCCCACCTTTGGAAACCAACAGCACTGTGCGTGCAGCAGCATCCCAGCGAACCTCATAGCCAGTTGCATCCCCTACAATACGAATCGGCGCATAGGTAATGCCGTTAATGCGAGTAAGCTTGCTTTTCAACGTAATCGTCTTGCCATTAACGACGGCTGTAATCGTATCATTTGTTGCTGTCGTCAGCTTCACATCCATTGCGTCCAGCGTGGAGCGCAGCGGCACAAGTGTTGTTCCTTTATCGTTAATCGGTGCACCTGCGGTGTATTCAACCGTTTCGTCATTCACCTTTACCGATGTCTCTTGAGGAGAGGCCATAGTCGTCGGCACTGCGGATGCAAGCAAACCGACCGAAATAGTTAGAGACAAGAGCATGCGTTTCCAGTTTTTCATATTATGTATTCTCCTTTAAGAATGAAATAATGAAAAGATATGTTCACTAGAAGAAAAATTAGAGATGGGTGCCACACCGACTTCTTTAGTGCAGCACCTGCTCCCATTCAATTATTTTACTGAGACATCAAAACACCACGACCTACTACACGACTACAACTGTGCGTTGTCATAATAAGTGAGAAAAAATCAGCAAAAAAGACTTATATCTTATCACACAATTTCATAATTAATGAGAAAAATTTATTTATAACATTTAAATTTCTCAGTGATTTTCACAATTAGTGAGAAAAAACATAATACTCGTTTTGTATCTTTATGCATGATAATGGATACGGATTTTTGGGATATCTTCATCATAATTATATACAGCAAAAAGACCACTATCTAGTATTAGATAACAGTCTCAGTTAAAATACTCTATTCACTTAAATTGAATAGCTAATCATTTCGCCTTCTATTATTCTACAGAAACATAATTCTTTTTCCCGCAAACAAAATATTCTTTCCCTTTTAGGTAAAGGAACCAAGTTCTTGCCGTCAAGTTGGGAAAAGAACTTGGTTCCTTAAAACAAAAAAAGCCGCTATTATGGCACTTTGAATAGACGTTATTCTTGTCGTTCGACAAAATCTCCTATCAGATTTATGAAGTTTCCCAATCGGCTTCTTCCCTGACCGACAGAGCGGTGTTCATGAATGTGGAGACCTCCTTTGTACTACTTTCCTCCAACATGAAACACACCAATTACGGTTTCACCATCAACATCAAACAGCGGAATATCACGACTTTCCGGTGATCTACTGTTATGTATCGAAATGGCTTCTTAAGGTGATTTTGGCAACTCACCGTCTAAGTCTTTTTTTAGCACATATCCTTCAGTGCCATCCTCACCTATAGCACTGATTAATTCAGGTTCCGTTTCTGGAGAAGTAGCACCTGCGCTTGAACCGTATGTCTGTCCGTTTTTATTTTTAGGATAGTTCATATTCTTAGGGCTAATATGAAGAGAACCAAATATGGTTATCCATAAACATCATATAGTGGGACATAAGATCGGTGTAGTTAAGTCACCTCAACCAAGTGCAACAACTTCAACTTGAAAACCAAAAGGTTCCCTTGGCGATTCCTGATCAATAGTTTTTTTCTGATATCGAAAAAAGCTTTTGGCTATCCGACTTCTAAGTATGTAAGTTCTTTTCTTGTAACAAACCTAAAAGGAGTGTATCAAAGTTCCGGACTTTGATACACTCCTTTTTTATTTAATAGATCTTTAATCAAGAAATACTTGATGTAAGGCCTCTAAACCATCTTTATAGATACCCTGAAAAAGATCAATAGCCTCTTGATCAGAGACACCAACAGGAGTAAAGGTGCCAGACCACTCTACCACCGATGAATTTTCGTCGGTATCTGTTTCAACGTGAATTGTAGACAAATAATCAGTAACCGGAAATGGTGCCTTCATAATTGAATACGTGTAGAAACGCTCTTCATCATTAAATATTTCCAAACGTTCTATAATTGTATCACCATTAGGGTTAGTAAGACGACGTACACGTCCGCCCTCACTTGCTTCACTTTTTGGGATAAAAGGCAACCAGTCTGGAAGAGAGTCAAAGCCTCCTATTAACTGCCATACTTTTTCAGGTGAAGCAGAAATTTTTATCGACGTAGTCGTTTGTGCCATCTTGGTTACCCCCTCTTTATTCCTCTTTTATTTAGTTTTGATTGGCAGTGGTGCATTAGGTGCTACTAGTTTTTGTTCGCGTATTTCTTCCCAAAAGGCTTCTGGAACAGCGGTGTTCAAAGCTGCTTTATCTTCTGCTATCCGCTCTGGTTTACTTGCACCAGGTATCACGGCGGCAACCGCCGAATTAGCTAGGGAAAATTGCAAAGCAGCCGCTTTGATGCTGATTTGGTGACGGTCTGCAATGCTTTTGATTTTCTCAACTTTTGCCATGATTTCTGGTGAAGCTTTTTGATATTCGTAGTGAGTTCCTCCAGCAAGAACACCTGAGCTATACGGACCTCCAACGACAATGTCCATATTATGTTTTACAGCTGCAGGCATAAGTCTTTGCAGTGCACGCTCATGATCTAACAAGGAGTAACGTCCAGCCAACAAAGTTACATCGGGTTTTACCTCTTCCAATTCCAACAAGAGTTCAACGGGTTCAACTCGGTTTACTCCGAGCCCCCAACCCTTGATGATACCTTCTTCACGCAAACGCGTAAGCGCTCGAAACGCTCCTGTTCGCGCAACTTCGAATTGCGAGATCCACGTATCACCATAAAAGTCCTGTGCTACATCATGAATATATACAAAATCGATACGATCTGTTTTTAGACGTTTCAAACTATCCTCTATGGAGCGAAGAGTTGCATCTGCGCTGTAGTCATTAATAATTTTATTCTTACGGCCAAATTCGAAAAGACCGCCTTTTTCACCAAGATTGCGTGTAGATGGATCTTCCAATTCATCCGAAATAATTCGACCTACTTTTGTACTCAGGATGTACTCATCCCTAGTTCTTTTCGACAGCGCTTCACCAAGACGCATCTCCGCCAAGCCAGATCCATAAAGTGGAGCTGTGTCAAAGTAACGAATGCCACTCTCCCAAGCCGCGTCTACCGTTGTAATAGCTTCTTCCTCCGGGATATCGCGGTACATATTTCCTAGCGGCGCCGTTCCAAAGCCTAGTTTTCCTTGCAGAATATTTCTCATAAAGATGTCCTCCAATAATTTATTATACTCATTGAATTGATGAGAAAACCAATAAACCGATCAATTCAACGAATTTTATTTCATTTTCTTGCAAGATCGATTATGCAAGACCAGAACTAAAATAAAAAGTACGCATTTTAAAGTACCCTAGAAACATAAGAACAAAAAAGTAACAATTTGTAGATTGCTAACATTTCTAGAACCACCTATCATCATGTCGTAATATGGTGGCGTGATTTAACGAATCTGCTCACAAAGTGCCACGAAGGCAGCCGGTCAATTAGGCATGACTGCCTTCGTGTAATGATTGAACTAGTGTTTTCCGTTGCCTTAACAGTTTCAAGCCTTTAGTCGATCTGCGATGCAGCCGCATAAATGCGGCTTATTTTTTGTTCACTTTATTAAAAATCGAAATTGTCAGGGTCTGGACCTACACGGTGATTTTGGTTTAATCTATCAATTAGTTCTATATCTGTTTTTGTTAGTTCAAAATCAAAGATAGCAGAGTTTTCTACAATACGATGCTCTTTGGTTGATTTTGGAATCGTAATAATGCTGTTCTGTATATCCCAGCGAAGAATTACTTGCGCAACAGATTTATCATATTTCGCTGCAATGGTACTCAAAACTTCATTGTCTAAAAGTTCACCTTGCATTAATGGAGACCAAGCTTCGAGTTGGATACCATGTTTTGTACAAAAAGCTTGAAGCTCTTTTTGTGTCAGCCGCGGATGACATTCCACCTGGTTGATTACCGGTTTAATTTCCGCGTCTTTGAGCAAATTTTCAAGATGGTGAATTTGGAAATTACTCACACCGATCGCTTTTACCCGTCCTTCTTTATAAAGGGTTTCTAATGCACGCCATGCTTCTTTGTATTTTCCTTCTACAGGCCAATGAATAAGATACAGATCTAGATACTCCAAACCAAGTTTTTTTAGGCTTGTTTCATAAGCTGCAATTGTCGATTCATATCCTAGATCAGCATTCCATACTTTTGAAGTGACAAATATCTCTTCTCTTGAGATACCAGCTTCTTGTAGTCCTTCACGGATGCCTTGGCCTACTCCTTCTTCATTTCCATAAATCGCTGCTGTATCGATACTACGGTAACCATGCTTGATGGCTACTTTAACGGCATTTACGAGCTCTGGACCCTCTTCTACTTGGAATACCCCGAGGCCAAATCCTGGCATTTTTACACCATTGTGTAGAGTCACTGTATCCTGCAAATTGTTTATCATTAAAAAAATTCCTCCTAAACTAAATGTTCTTCCTTACTTTTCAAAATTTTGTTTAAACTTGCCGGCAAAATATATTATGTTACAGGACAATTCAAAATAAAAGTACGTACTTTTTTGTGCTATAGGTACTAAAAAGTTCCTTATTTCCAAACCGGTACACGGAAGATAACAATATTAGAAGTAACCGTAACCTCCACGTAAAAACATGAAGGGAACAAGAATTTTTGAAGCTCGCGTAATATAGTCACAGAACTATTATACTGACGCATCGCTGAATGCAAGGAAAACATCAGATTTGGGATATTCAATGCCACATCAATTATCACTCAAATAAAAGAAATTTATTTTGATGAATTATGTTATCTGTAGAGTGTTCAATATGAACAGTTTACAGAAGTGAAAATTTCTCGTTCAGTCTTTTGCTTCAATGAAAAACGCTCCATGAATGTCTAACATATCTTTTTACGTTATGACTTACATAGCAAACCATAATCAAATCCACCCTGAAGTTTTCAACACACCCTCCCCCCCGATACAGGTACTTTTAAGTACCTATATACCTAAAAAGTACGTACTTATCAGATCAATTTAACGGTTTTATACTAGCATTCATGAGGTGAACAGCAATTAAGCTTACTTCAATTCAGAATAAATTAACTTAAGGAGGAATCATGAATCTAACTATTTCAAAATCAGCGCCAAATTCAGGTCGCTACGGGCTGCTTGCCCTTGCTATAAGCGCATTCGGCATTGGAACAACTGAGTTTGTTCCTGTGGGTCTTCTTGCATCCATCTCTAATGATTTAAATATCAGTATCACGCTGGCTGGCCTTCTGATTTCAGGTTATGCGGTTGGGGTTGCTGTAGGAGCGCCTATTCTCACAGCCCTAACTAATCGAATGAGTCGCAAGTCTCTGCTTATGTCTTTGATGGTCGTTTTTATTATCGGTAATGCTGTCGCTGCACTCTCTCAATCATTTGAAGTACTCCTCATTGCACGTTTTGTCACAGCATTTTCTCATGGTGTATTTTTCTCCATTGGAGCGACAATTGCTGTTCAGTTAGTCCCTCCAGAAAAAAAAGGTAGTGCAATTGCACTCATGTTCACAGGTCTTACAATCGCTATTGTTACGGGTGTTCCTTTGGGAACCTATATCGGACAAGCCTTTAGCTGGAGAGCGACATTTTGGTGTGTTGCACTGTTCGGGGTTATTGCAATCATTTCCAGCGCCATCCTAATTCCTAAAAATCTGAAACAATCTCCTCCTGCCAAGTTCTCCGATATGTTCCGATTGCTCACAAATGGAAGACTGATTTTGGGCTTTTTGATCACGGCACTCGGTTATGGAGGCACATTTGTCGCTTTTACTTATCTAACCCCACTCCTTCACGATGTGACCGGCGTAAGCCAGGGGATGATTAATATTATTTTAATCGCCTATGGTGTTGCTGTCGCATTCGGTAACTCCATTGGAGGGAAGTTTGCCAATAAGAATCCAATTCGTGCTCTGTTCTGGATGTTTATTGTTCAAGCGGCAGTTCTAATCCTTTTGTCATTCCTTGCACCATATAAAGTGGCAGGCGTCATTGGTGTTATCTTAATGGGTCTGCTTGCCTTCATGAACGTACCGGGTCTGCAGTTATATATTGTCCAACTGGCCGAAAAATACGTACCTTCAGCTGTTGACGTTGCTTCAGCGATTAATATTGCAGCATTCAACATCGGTATTGCAGTCGGTTCGGTCATCGGCGGGGTTGTCATTGACTCCTTGGGGCTGGTGCATACGCCTTGGATTGGTGCGCTAATGGTTATCCTAGCAATCGTACTCACAGGTATTTCTGCCAAGTTGGAAAAAAAATAATGGAGGGATCGTTCACATGTTTGAGCATCATCAAACTTACCAAAGAACCTTCAGAGAAGGCGAATTAACACTTGGTCTCCATATTCCATTAGAAAACTATAATATGGAAACACCGACGATGGCTCGCCAAATTGAGTTAGCTCAAACTGCTGAGACCTATGGATTTACAATGCTGTGGCTCAGAGATGTGATACTGGACGATCCCAATTTTGGGGATCCTGCTGTCGGTCAGATTTATGATATTCTGATTTTCGGGACACACTTGCTTAGCCAGACCAAACAAATCGCTATTGGAACCTCTGCATTGGTACTCCCTCTTCGCCATCCACTAAGACTGGCGAAGGAAGTTGCCACCATCGAAGCACTTTTTCCCGAAAGGCTGATCATGGGTGTCTCTTCCGGAGACAGGCGGGCTGATTTTAAAGGGCTAGGAGTCGAACATCTGAGTCGAGGTGCTCAGTTCCGAGAAGCGTTATCCTATCTCGAAAAGGCACTATATGAGTCTTTTCCTTCTATTAACTCACGTTATGGGCATATCGAACAAGCGACACTCGTACCGAAGCTAATACACAGAATCCCTACAATGATTACCGGATTTGCCCAGCAAGAAATGGATTGGATTGGCATGAACGGTGACGGATGGATGTATTACCCACAGGCACCAGGAAGACAGTTAGAAGCTATCAATGCATGGCGAGAATCAGCTTCCCGCCATAAACAATCGGCATTTCGGCCTTTCAGCATGCCCATGCATCTTGATTTAGCGGAGAACCCTAATGAAGATGCAACCCCCATTCGGCTTGGTTTTCGTATCGGACGCAATAAATTGATTGAGCTTCTTAATTTATATAAAAAGATTGGCGTTAGTCATCTCTTTTTTGCTTTATTTGACAGCATTCGACCAGCTGATGAGGTCATACATGAACTAGGAGAATACGTATTGCCGCATTTCCCGCCACATGAAATCAGTATTTGAAAGGGAGGAATTCGAAATGATGAAATATAATATTCCTGTAGAAGCTGCTTTGGAGGTCATTGGCGGAAAGTGGAAGGTCGTTATTTTATGTTATTTGACGAAGGGAACAAAACGAACGGGGCAACTCAAGCGCTTGATGCCAGGGATCACACAAAAAATGCTCACACAACAATTAAGGGAACTCGAGAACGATGGTATCATTCATAGAGTAATTTATAATCAAGTTCCACCTAGAGTTGAATACTCACTAACAGAGTATGGATTGACCCTATCAGATATTTTAGACTCATTGTGCGCGTGGGGAGAGACACACATCGATAATAAATATCCACATCGAGAAGATGTATTACTAAACACTGAAGAACGAAAAGAAAAATCCTCTGAAAAGAACATTCCTGAAGTCGTTACTGCCGCTTCCTTGACGAATATAGAGAAAATTTCATCCTAAATCCTAATACACTTTAGTCGATTAAGTAAGCCAACACAGGATGGTAATTTCAACTATGGAACGACAATGCCTGAGCTATGACTTGCTGGGAGCATTTTCGCTTTCGAGAAGCCCAAATCGAACGTGCCGTTCACACCGCTCAAGGTGATCCATTTGAAATGTTCCTCTATCCATGATGTACCTACCAACAATGCTCTTATAGGCACTTTATAGTACCTACATCACAAAAAAGTGCGTACTTTTCATATTATTTTTTATATCACATAATAACATTTGCAAAGTGTTTGACTAACTCCGACAAGAAGTGCTTCCGCATTTTCCGCCTCGCGATACCGAATAAAAAACATGCAAATGAAATTAAATATACCAATGAGGTGATGGACACGGTATCGAATCTTTTGATCAAAAATTGGAAATAGTAAAACAGGAAGAGGAAACGTTGCAATAGCCTACTTCACGAATGAAGATTCAATTGAATTGGGATTTAAAATAATCGATTTGGCGAAGGAATCAGGAGAATCGATTGCTGTAGATATAACGAATCTTGGCGTACAAGTATTCTACTTTATGATGATATGAACAACTCAGTTGAATAACGAATGGCTTGAACGCAAGCGTCGGGTCGTTTCGCTAAGTAACCGTAGCTTCTATTACTTTGAAATCTAAGGAGCGAAAAGCGGGATTATTGTGATCGTCACGGTATCCGGTTTAACATCCGAAGAAGATCACGAATTAATCTTAAAGATCTATATCTATGCTCTATATTAAACAAAATTACGGATCAGGACATAGGAGGTAATCTATATGCCATTAATTACAATCAATACATGGCCAACAATGACCAAAGATCAGAAAAAAGAACTCATCTACAAGATAACAGAGTTAACGACGCATGAGTTACAAATTGTCCCTGACAAAATTCAAGTGTTGATACAAGAACTTGAAAAAGAGAATTGGGGAAAGGCTGGATCTGCTGCATTAGACCCCAATTTTGCTCATGAGAGCCGGGTTATCGACTTGGCAACCAAAGAGTCCTATCATAAACATTCTGACGAAATCAATGGGATGGCTGTCGTGACCATTGATATATGGAACACATTCGATCAAGCTACGAAAGATAAATGGGTTCATGGTCTAACTCAGCTTATCGCTAATTTCACCTGTGCACCTCTCGATAAAGTTCTTATTGTCATCCGAGAAATGATCCCTGGCAACTGGGGACAAAGCGGTGTGACGGGGGCGAATAAAGACTTCCTTTCAAAAAGTCGAGCTTATTAATAACATTACGATTAATCCATAAAAATTCTGGGAGGAGTACGCATGCAACTTTATTTACAAGGAAAAACAGCACTTGTTACGGGCTCTACCGCAGGAATCGGAAAAGCGATCGCCACATCACTAGCGGCGGAAGGCGCCAACGTACTTATTAATGGGCGCAGTGAAGAAAAAGTGAGTAACACGATCCTTGAAATTCGAGAGCAGTATGCCGACGCTAAACTCGAATCCTTAGTCGCAGATCTAGGAACAGAGGAAGGATGTCAACAGGTGATTAAGAAATACGCTGACGTTGACATTTTGATTAATAATCTCGGTATATTCGAGGCTGCCGAATATTTCGATATTCCGGATGAAGATTGGTTTAAATTCTTCGAGGTCAACATTATGAGTGGCGTTAGGCTCTCCCGCCACTACCTGAGCCGAATGATCCAGAAAAATGAAGGTCGAGTTATCTTTATTGCCAGCGAGGCAGCCATCATGCCTTCGCAAGAAATGGCTCATTATAGTGCAACCAAGACGATGCAGCTCTCTATTTCCCGGAGCTTAGCCGAGCTCGCCAAAGGAACGAATGTAACGGTCAATACCGTTATGCCGGGTTCCACTTTAACGGAAGGAGTGGAATCCTGGTTAAAAACTCTCTATCCTAATGAAATAATGACAGTTGAAGAAGCTGAGAAACGATTTATGAGAGAGAATCGGCCAACATCCATCATTCAAAGGCTTATTCGGCCAGAAGAGATAGCCAACCTTGTTACCTTCTTAAGTAGCCCTCTCTCCTCGGCAATTAACGGTTCCGCTTACCGGGTTGATGGAGGACTAGTACGCAGCGTGTTTTAAGATAAAAAATGGATTGAGGAATTTCCTCAATCCATTTTTGTTTGCATAAAAAGACCGTATAGAAATCGATCTTAACGGTTACTTTCCCGCTTCTTCGAATGCCATTATTCATATCTCGACGGCAAGTTCGACAAATCAATGCCGAGCACAAAGCCGTGGTCCTCCCTAATGCTGAGCAGCGTCTTTTTTCGACCGACGCCGGAACTGGAATCGTTCGTTCCAGATTCATACACAAGCCTTTCACGAATCCCCTCTTCGATCAAAATCGATCCTGTCGACGGGCAAGCGCAACACCCATCTCATTATTTTAATTTTAATGGATAATTTATGATTTTAACACATGTGTAATATAACTACTGAATGACTCATCGTCCTCCTGCTTAGATTTTAATGAAGTCTTTTTCTCGTCGGTTTTTAAATCATCAATCCACTTGCAAGGGAAGTTTCAATCAAAATTTAATTATTAAAATAAAACCATGATAAACATCCGGTATAGGAGAGATCTTCAAGGCAAAAAGTATTGAGGACTAGTAATGCTTTTTCAATCCGCTACCCCTTCGCATTATAGCGGAATTCATCGGAGCTAACGTCTGGTTGTGTCTCGTTCGCCAACTTGTCATTAGTATTCCATTCAAAATGAATCAAAGCGCTCGACTAGAATCTGCCTCTTAAAGATAACCTTTGATGTTAGAGCATGAATAATGGCTACTACTGGATTATAGTTTTTATGGATCTTCCAGGTACAATATCAGTAATTGGAGTAAGCCACTGTTTATGCTCCTGAATTTCAATTAATGGGGATTATGTAGTTTAATTATCTAAGGTTTATGCTATTCATAAGTAAACTTTAGTGGAGGTAAACATGAAAAGAAAACTGATTCTTGCTTTGTGTTTAATTTCAATGTTTGTATATGTGAATTCAGTAAATGCAGAACCATTAAAAGTGGAAGAAAAAAGATCTGATAATAAGACGGTGAACTTTAAACCGCTTTACGCAAGTATTCCTGGAAATTTTGAAATTGTCACTAAAAAAGTTGATGGTTCATTTGTGATATTTTACTTGTCAGATACTGACTCTGTTCTAAGTCTAACTGAGAGCTATTATCATGGGCAAGAAATAAATCGATCGGACAGCACAGAATTCATAATAAAAAATGGGGTTAAGTATCTTTATAGCCCATTTAGAAATCATCCTGGTGGTATGCTAACTTGGATTGAAAATAATATTTTATTTGAAATGAGTAGTGTACAATTTGATAAAAATACAATGATACACTACGCTACCACGGTCAAGTAACAAAAATAAAGAATGCCATTACGTTGTTCACGTCCTGGCATTCTTTATTCTATATAAGTTTATCGGTATGCATACCCGTCCACAGTAAGCCAGAAACCACCATCAGTATCATTATTGGTATGCGACTCAATAATCACTTGATATGTTCTCCCTGGAACTACATTGCTTACATCCCAACTCCCCCCTTTAACATCTTCAGAAAAAGTTTTACTCCACAAAACGTTTCCTGTAGTAAAGTCTGTAACTTTTAAAGTGAAATATGCTGGTTCACCATCATGAACTCCTACCATTTGCACATCAGTAACCAGCCATCCAGAGACCCACAGCTGCGAAAACAGCTCCAGCACCCATCATTTCCCCTTGAACTGCATCCTTAACTACAGAACCTTCACCACTTATAACCGTTGCTAACAGAAGAACAACTACTCCTGTGCTCATTAACTTATAAGACTTTGTATTTAATTAATTAATCATATTATCGGTATTACGGAGTCAGAATGAATATACATGCATAAAAATACATTTTCCATCTATTATGATAATATTTTCACTCATTATGACAACGCACAAAAGGGACTGCCTCCAGCAGTCCCTTTATTATTAAATCTACAATTTCAAAAAAACGACATAATACTGTAAAGCCAATTTGTTTCTAGATTCATAATTACTTTGATGAAAAACCTTGATTTATCAAGGAGAAACGACACTTTAATTTAAAGTTAACGACAAATCACTATCAAGTTACCGACATTTTAATTTAAAGTTAACAACATGCTCCGTAAATTTGAATCAGATCTTATACGCCTTCATCGCTTTGAACAATTCCTTAAACGTTGGGCGTTTACCATACATCAACACACCTGTACGATAGATTTTCGCTGCGAGCCAGCCGAAGATCATAATCGATACCACGAGAATGGCCAGGGACGTCCAGATCTGCCAGGTTGGCGCAACGCCTGCACCGATCCGAACCAGAATTGCCGTTGGCGATGTGAACGGAATGAAGCTTGCTACTTTCAACAACAGGATGTTCGGTGTAGCAATACTGAAGATTGCGACATAGAAGGACACCAGGGACAACATTGTGATCGGCAGCACGGCCTGACCCAGTTCTTCTGTCCGACTCACCATCGAACCAATGGCGGCGAACATCACCGCATACAGGAAATAACCCAGAATGTAGAAGATGAGTCCATATACAATAACTGCGACGTTCACATCACTCAGATTCATATTGAAATCACTCAATACATCGCGGTTATGCGGTAACAGCATATTGCCAGCAACTACTGCACCGAAAATACCGATTTGCAGCAAACCTACCATGAAAATACCGATGATTTTACCAAACATCTGACTGAGCGGAGATACACTCGTAATCAAAATCTCCATAATACGCGAACTCTTCTCGGCTGTAATCTCGGAAGCAATCATATTCCCTGTCATCATCGTTGATGTGAACAACAGGATAATGAGCAGGTATACCACAATGTAGTTGATGCCACTCATGGTACCTTCCGACTCCGCAGCAGCTCCGCTTTGGCTAGAATCCAGGCTTTGCTCTGTCAGTTTTACCGGCGTGCTGATGAGCTGTTTTTGCTCCGCCGTGAGTGTATCCTTCACCACCACATCCAGCTTCACAATTTGCAGTGCAGCTTCAATAGGTGCTACAACCTGCGGGGAAATATCTTCGTTTGAGTACAAGACAGGTTGTGGGAAATCTTGCCCTGCAACAGGTTCAAACTTCAGGTACCCATCCAAAAGCTCCGACTCCACATCGGCTTTGAGGGCCGCTTCATCTTTACTCGCGTCGTTAACAAAACGATACGTCTGGTTGCCTTGTGCGGAGGAGTAGGTCTCCAGCTTCTGAGCCACCTCCGTTTGTCCCGTACTCAGCAGACCGATCTTCACCGGATTTGTGCTTGAACCTCCACCGATGGAACCACCATTAAATAAGGTAATGAAATATGGAATATTCAGTCCAATCGTAATTAAAAGTGCAAGTACAATCGTCGTTACCATGAAAGACTTCGTTTTTACTTTGTTTTTGAACGTAAATCCGATAATCGTCCCCATTTTATTCATTCGACTCACCTACCTCACGAATAAAGATTTGGTTAAGCGTTGGTTCCTTGATTTCAAAATGTTCAACCGTCGTCTGAGCCATGGCTGCTCTTAGAATTTCTTGAGCGGCTTCCATCTGACCAATATGGATCAGGTATCCACGCTCATTTTGCTCTACCTTTTTCACACCCGGCAGCTGTTCCAGACCGCCCACATTACCCGTGGTGCTCAGGAATACATGCTCACGTGGATACCGGCTCTTGATCTCCTTGATCTCTCCTTGCACAACGGTATTGGAGCGATGCAGAATTGTTATCTGACGACATAATTCTTCAACATGCTCCATGCGGTGTGTCGAGAACAGAATGGCTGTGCCTTCGTCACGCAGCTCCTTCACCGTGGATTTCAGCAATTCCACGTTCACCGGATCGAGTCCGCTGAAGGCTTCATCCAGAATGAGAATTTGCGGTCTGTGCACCACTGCGGCAATAAAGCCCATCTTTTGCTGATTCCCTTTGGATAGTTCCTCAATCTTTTTGTCGTAATACTCCGGCACTTCGAATCGGTCCAACCAATACTTCAGGCTCTGATCCGCATCCTTTCCATTCATGCCGCGCAGACGGGCCAGATAGTTGATCTGTTCACTGACTTTGACCTTTGGATACAGACCGCGCTCTTCCGGAAGATAACCCATAATCTGCTGCAATTCCGTGCTGTAGGGTTTGCCGTTGTACTGGATATTTCCGCTGTCCGGGTGGATCAGCCCAAGCACCATACGCATCGTTGTTGTTTTACCAGCACCGTTGGCTCCGAGCAGACCGTAAATCTCCCCTTCTTTTACATTAAGCGTCACACCATTAACTGCCGTTTTGTCTGCGTATTGCTTGACTACCTGCTTCAATTCCAATCGGTTCATCATTTATCGTCTCCCTTCGGTTATTTCCACTGTACGGGTGCATACCCGGCAATCCAGAATGCCAGGACTTCATCCAATTCCAAGTTGCGGATTTTCAATACCCGGTTATTTGCCAGCTCCAGCCTTTCCTGCGCTTCGCTGATCCGGGTTGTAATGACGCGAACCAGACCCCTCTCTTCCAAAGAAGATTCCACAACACCGGGGATACTCTCTGGTCGCAAGTCTCCTTCATACCAGACTTCTTTCCACTGATCGAGCACCATATCTTTCTCGGCCATCCCCAGCGACTGACCACGGTGCATCAATACGATGTAATCGGCAAGCCTTTTGACTTCATCTGCAATATGTGTGGCAATCAGAATCGTGGTGTCTCCCTCCGCCATAAAGGTACGGAACTGCTCGATCATCACTTTCCAGGCAAAGGGGTCCAATCCCGATGAAGGCTCATCCAAAAGCAATAGTCTTGGGCGAGCTGCGATTGCAGCAGCGATCTCGAATTTCCGTCGTTCACCCTTGGACATCTTGTTCAGCTTCACATCAACAGGTACTTCCATATCGTGAATCAGTTGGTCGAACAACTTCATATCCCAACGCGGGTACCAGTAGGCCCGAAAATTAGCTGCTTCCTGTGCAGTTATCCGATTCTCTTCGAGCCCAGCGTTGTCAGCCACAAAACCGATCTGTTGTCTCAGTTCAATGGGAAGAGGCCCCTCATGTTCCTTCCCAAACCATATAATCTGCCCTGCATCTGGCAGTACCACTTGTTGTAGCATGTTAAGAAGTGTGCTTTTACCTGAACCGTTATGACCGAGAATAGCAACTATATACCCTTCCGGGATGGTCAGATCGATTGGGCCAATAACTCTCCGTTTTCGCATTTTGGATACGCCGTTCAACTGAACTGCGATGGGTTCCATGTATGAATCACTCCCTTACTTCACTTCGAGTAAATAGCCTTCAGGACTTCCCGGAACAGACTCTCCAGTTCTTCTTCCGTACATCCTACCGATTTTCCGGACTGCACCGCTGTCTGCATCGCTTCCTGCGCGGCCTTCAATCTATAATGTTCTCTGTCCCCGGCTTCTACCTGGGCCACAAATGTACCCGTCCCCTGCTTCGTACGAAGCAGCCCTTCATTCTCCAGATCCTGATAGACCCGTCTAACCGTAATAACACTGCAATTCAGTGCTCCGGCGAACTCACGAATGGATGGCAAATGTGTTCCCTCCCCCAACTGACCCGTAACAATTAACGATCTTAACTGATTTTCAATTTGGTGGTATAAAGGTTCAGCGCTATTTTCATTAATTTGAATGGGTATTTTCACATCTTGCACCTCGCCCTCCGGTACACTCCAGTCTGTTACCTGTCCGTGCCGGTTTCATCCTGTATTCATTTTTGTGTTCATCGCTCATACCGTTAACTCAAATCCCGAGTGGACAGTTTCTTCAGCGTCAATCGGCTGAAAAGCCATAGTCCCGCTATGCCAGCCACCAAAGCAACCCACATAATCGGGGAAAGCAGCCCCCATGATTTACTCATATCAATTACAATCGAAAATCCGTAAGTACCGGACAACCGGATTAGCAAGGATATGATGATCGTAAGCGGCAAGAACAGCGAACTGAGAAGCAAATATTTTTTACCACTATACAGAAACTCTCCGTAAATATATAAGCCTGTCATGAGAAGTCCGTAACCTGTACAAGTTAGGCCAAAGGCCAGGTACTGATCCCACCGGAATCCTTCCTCGTGCAACCCAACCACATACAGTGATCCATAGAAAAAGATACCATTATACGTAAACGCCATCAGAGACTGCTGAAGTCTCGACCACATCACCGTTTCGTTTGGAATGGGAAGTCTGCGATAGTAGGCCAACATCTGTGTATAGGAATCCTCCTGTATGTAACGGAAGGAACGCCTGCTGAACACAAATCCCTGAAATGGCACCATGATCAAAAAGAAAGTATCTACAACAGGATTAATGAAATCGGTCTTCTGTTGTCCTATTAACATCACACCACTCATGCAGCCCGTGTATATCATAAAAATTGCGGTCCACAGCCATTGGAGCTTATCCTTGTTCATCTCGCTGCGGGTCAGCCACCAAGCCTGCTTCCATTCGTTCATATCATTGCGCCTGCCTTTCCATCATTCATTGGAACACTTTGATCACTGTGTCTACTGTATATATCATTATACACAGTATACAGACCGTTCCTCATTCCCGTCAACCCCTTATTTTCCTGAATCAGGAAGTTTGGATAGGATTCAGGTTAGAGATACGATAAAATAAAACTTGATTCTGAACGTACAGTGATTTATTGTAATGTCATTTGTTCAACTTATAGAGATACTACAGAGATAAATAGAAAGGATGGATTCACTCATGGATTGGCTAGTTGAGATCGGGTTTGTGCTCCTCTTCCTTATCGTGGTTATCCGGCTCATTGTTCGAGACGAACCCAAACGGCACGCTACCAAAAAAGGCAGACATCGTGTACAGCGTAACAGCGGCTACACCGACTCTTCTCCGGCATACCCGGTCATGACCAATGATGACTCCTACACTCATCATTCCAAACATTTTCACGATCACAAGCATCATGACAGCGATCCTTTTTCGGGATCTAATCACCATCACAGCAGCGATAGCGGAAGCAGCAACGACAGCAGTGGAGATAGTGGCGGTGGGGACAGTGGCGGTGGGGACAGTGGCGGCGGTGGTGGAGATTGAATTTAACTCCTCAAACCAAAAAAAGAGCTGTATCCGATATTGTGCGAACACAATTCGGAACAGCTCTTTCCTGTTTCCCGGCACCTGAATACAGAAGAGGTCTAATCCTTAAACGAGATCGTAGCCACTCGGCAGAGTCCGATTCCTACGGATTTCACGAATCTCCTCCAGAGTCAATCGCTGATTGGTGGAGATCAGGGATTCCACATCATTGCCACGGATCAGATCATCCAAATCTCTCAAATTGGTATTCCCACGAAAGACGCGGAACCCACCTTGAAAGTTAGGTCGCGTAAACACAACCAACGTTGCATTCAAACTTGTCGAGAAAATACGCAGGCTCTCTACCCCACCCAGGATGTTGTCCAGATTACGGAGACCCGTGTTACCACGATATACCCTGCTTCTTCCGCGATAAGCCTCTTCTGGATACGTTTGACTTACTTGGACTGTTTTTTTCATTTGTTCCCCCCCTCTCGAACTCATTCTATGAATGAATACGAGAGGAAGTTTGGACCAATCCACGGTTGGATACATCCATTTTCATATTTTCAAAGAATTCAATTCATCGCATTAAACACCCAGGATGACTTCCCATACCGGGCGTGTGTGCCCACCAGGATACAGCAAGTACAACAGAACGTATACAATAACGCCTGTGATGGCACTGCTAAACCAGATCATGGATGTGAATCGCCCCCAGCGGCGATGAGTCTTGAATTTCTTTTTGAACCCAAGTACCAAAGTGGAAATGCCGAAGACCGCTGCCACCGTGGCAAGGACAATATGAAAGATCAGAAATATCCGATAGAAGATCTCCATCTCCGGGTCCCCGCCCCAAGCCGTATTTCCGACAAAGATGGTACGAGACATATAAATGACAAAGAACAGAAGGGCAGCAATGGCCCCTGCAATCATCGCGATTTGGTGCGCCTCCCGTTTGCCACGGATAATTAGCACCCAGCCAATTCCAACCAGCACTGCGCTAATCACAATGAAAGAAGTACTGATCGTGGGTAGCAGAAAATACATATCCATCGTGTGTTTCCCCCTCTTGTCCAAACAAAACTTGTGTTATTTCGCTGCAGGATTAAGCGGTCCTCCCGTATTATCTACAGGGTACGGATCATCATCATCTTCCCGTTTTTCCTTGCGGTACCACTGGAAAAAGACATACGCCAGCATGGAAACGAAGATGCCTTCCTGTATGAATTTCATCAAAATACCGCCCACCTGCTGATCCTCCTTGGCAGAGGACAGGAAGTTGAAGAACGCCGGTCCACCGAACGATCGCAGCAATGCCGTGGAATCCCCGGACACACAATACCGCATCGCCTCAGCCCATACGGCAGGATTGCTGTAGGTCGCATACAACGGTTCGGATGCAAAAATAATCAATCCACAAGCTGGCGTCAAAAGCACCATGTTCAGAAAAATAAATCCAATCTTGGACAATCCCGACGCCTGTCTGCCTTCCGGCAACGGATTGAGCAGCGTCCACCACATCAGCATGGAAGTAATGAAAAGTAGAATGTAATACAAACGGTGGACCGTAAAATTTAACATTACGTAATCATGTACGACTGGCAGATGATATAACGAAAACAATCCGTTAAACAGCACAGCCGCCACGATTGGATGGGCCATAAAAGATAACTGCCGTGTCGGCAGCCACCGTATGATTCCACGCCATACCCAAAGGGGCAATCCCATCATCAGTAGCGGTGGCGCTACAAGATAAGACAGAGCCATACTAATCATATGGAAGCTGAACATCACATGCCCCAGTAGATTGAACGGCCCCGCTTGTGCAAGATACAACACGGTAAGCCCTGTGATAAACATCATTTTCTGCGCAACTGTGGCTTGATCTGCCCCCTTGATCCGCTCACTGAACGGACCAACAAGCACTAGATAAGCTGCGGCAATAAGCAGAAACAATGCCAGAATAAGTGGACTCCATAAATCGTTGAAACTAAAATATTGCAACCCGAGCATACGGGAAACCTCCCCGTGACCTGATTTGGTTGTTGCCTGAATCCATTTACGGGATTGATTCGCCTAAAAGGGGAAAAGACGGCGACACTGCGCCGCCGCCATCTCTTTTACCACCAAACCCAATAGAGTGCCATAATGATGCATGTAAAAGCTACGAAAAATCCGAAGCACATGAACAGGATCGGCATCAAATGCCCTTTATCCTTTAAGTGCATCCAGTAACCGAGCTGTACAAACACCTGAAGGATTGCCATAACCACCAATATAATAATGGTAAAGGTCGTATTGACTCCTCCTGCGGCAGCAGCCGCGAACGCAATGAGCGTCAGGACGATCGAGAAAATAAAAACAACGACGTGTTTCTGTGGACCTTCCGCCCGGTGACGATGCTTCACAGGCTGCTGATCACTCTTATCCTGTACCGACATGTGTTACCCCACCTTTCCGAGCAGGTACACGACCGTAAAGATAAACACCCAGACCACGTCAATAAAGTGCCAGTACATTGCGGAGACGTATACTTTAGGTGCAGTTACGACCGTTAATCCTTTTCTGAACAGTTGCCCGATAATAAGCCCGATCCACATAATACCGAATGCAACGTGAGCTCCGTGGAACCCAACCAGCGTATAGAACGCTGAACTGAATGCACTTGTGGTCATGCCGAACTCTTTATGTTTCACATATTCATAGAACTCGTAAATTTCCAGACCGAGGAATCCGAGACCCAGTACAACGGTAATGCAAAGCCAGAGAGCAAGAGCATTGCGCTTACCCTTGTGCATAGCCTGGATGGCAAATACACTTGTCAAACTACTCACCAGGAGAATAAAGGTTGCGGCAGCCACGAGTGGCAGATGAAACAATTCATTCGCCGTCGGTCCGTCATTCGTTTGGCCACGGAGGGCCAAAAAGGTTGCGAAGAGGGTTCCGAACAATACCGTCTCCCCGCCAAGGAACAACCAAAAGCCGACAAGCTTGTTGCGTCCTTCCAGCGTTGCTTTCTCCGGCTCATGCGGCAATTTGCCGTTTACCGGTTCGGCATGTGAAGTTGTCATGTTCTAACCCCCTTCTCATCCTGATCCTCCGGTTCAATATGCCAGCCATGATCATCATAGAGTGAACGCAGCGCCATCGCACCAAATGTAATCAGCAGGCCAATAATGACCACAATATAATTGTTGAACAATCCGTTCATAAACGCATTGTGGAAGTCATCCTTGCTGAACATAAGGCCAAGTCCCGCAATGAATATACCAACGGACATAACAAACGGCAGTGGAGTCGCTGACGGCATATGGATCGAACCTACAGGTTCAGCTGGTGTCATCTCCGTATGTCCTGCCATTTTCTCTTTCCAATACGCATCGATTCCGCGTACCAGAGGCGTCTGCTTAAAGTTATATTCCGGCGGCGGAGACGGAATCGACCATTCCAACGTACGGCCATCTTCCCACGGATCATTCGGTGCGTCTGCTGGTTTTTTCGTTGTAATCACGATGTTCACAAGGAACATGATAACCCCAACACCCATCAGGAATGCACCGATGGAGCTGACGAGGTTAAGCAGGTCAAAATCCTGATTCGGCAAGTATGTAACGATCCGGCGCTGCATCCCCATCAAACCAAGGAAATGCTGTACAAAGAACGTTAATTGAAAACCGATCATGAATGTCCAGAAGGTCCACTTTCCAAGTGTTTCGCTTAGCATGCGACCGAACATTTTCGGCCACCAGTAATGTAGTCCCGAGAACAACCCCAGCACCAAACCACCAACGATAACATAATGGAAGTGAGCCACAACAAAGTAGGTATCATGGAACTGGAAATCCGCAGGCGCAGAGGCCAACATGACACCAGTAACCCCGCCCATAACGAAGGTTGGAACGAATCCAACAGCAAACAGGTTTGCTGCCGTAAAACGGATCTGACCGCCCCACATCGTAAAGAGCCAGTTAAATATTTTGATCCCTGTTGGTACAGCAATCAACATGGTTGAGATGGAGAACAATGCATTGGCGACTGTTCCCAGTCCTGTCGTAAACATATGATGCGCCCACACCATGAATCCCAGGAAGGCAATCAGGATAGTTGCAAACACCATGGAGCTGTAACCGAACAATCTTTTACGCGCAAAGGTTGGAATAACCTCAGAAATAATACCAAATGCCGGCAAAATGAGAATATATACTTCCGGGTGTCCGAAGATCCAGAAGATATGCTGCCAGAGTACCGGGTTACCGCCACCTGCAACATCGAAGAAATTCGCCCCAAGTATACGGTCAAACGTTAACAGTACAAGTCCTACCGTAATGGCAGGGAATGCGAAAAGGATGATGGCTGATGTAATAAATGTAGTCCAAGTAAACATCGGCATCCGCATATAGGACATTCCCGGTGCACGCATCGTAATGATGGTGGCGAGAAAATTAATACCCCCGATGAGTGTCCCTAGACCGGCGATCTGGAGACCGATCGTGTAGAAATCCACACCGTGCGTCCCACTGTACTCGCTGCCGGAGAGTGGCGTATACGAAGTCCAGCCGGCATCCGGTGCCCCCCCCATCAACCAGCTCAGGTTCAAGAGCAGTCCGCCAAACAGGAACGTCCAGAAACCCAGCGCGTTAACAAAAGGGAAAGCAACGTCTCGCGCCCCAATCTGCAAAGGCACAACGGCATTCATAACGGCAAAAATAATAGGCATGACACCAAGGAATATCATTGTCGTTCCGTGCATCGTAATCAATTCGTTGAAGACCTGCGCCGACACAAAATCATTCATCGGTTTCATGAGCTGAATCCGAATCAAAATGGCTTCAATACCGCCAATTCCAAAGAAAAATCCACCCGCAATTAAGTAGAGCACGGCGATCTTTTTGTGATCGACGGTGGTAATCCAATCCATCAAGCCCCTATACCGCTTGACGCTATGAGCATGAGCCAAGGTTGTGTACCCCCTTCTTCGTCCTTGCTGTTCTATTCATAGTCCAATTTGTAGTTGGCCAAATATTCGGCAATTCCGTCGATTTCTTCATCTGTGAGTCCAAGGTCTTTCGGATTAGGCATCGTATTACCTGGCTTCACGGATTGCGGATCATGGAGCCATTCTTTCATGTTGTCCAGCACGGGATTACCGTCTTCCTGGCCTTCGCCCTGATTCAGCAAAATACCTGCCACGGATTGCTTCCCACCGATACCTGTAAGGTTAGGCGCAACTGGCCCGCCCTGATCCCCAACTGCATGGCATGAAAGACAGTTCGTTTTGAACTTCTCAGCCAATTGGGTGTCTTCCGGAAGAACTGCTGGAGCTTTCATTTCATTGACCCATTTGTCAAAGGATTCCTGGCTGACCGCTTTTACCTTGAATTCCATGAAGGCATGTGACCTGCCGCATAATTCAGCACATTTCCCTCGGTAAACGCCTTCATTCGGCGCCGAGAAGCTGAACTTGTTAAGTGTTCCATCCGGGTTTGTGTCCATTTTACCCGCAAGTGACGGCACCCAGAAGGAGTGAAGCACGTCAGCGGTTTTCAGTTCGAATGCGATTTTCTTTCCGGTCGGGATGATGAGGTCTTGAGCGGTGGTTACATCATATTGAGGATAAGTGAATTCCCACCAGTACTGATGCGAGGTGACTTTGACCTGAATTGCATTTTTGTCGTTGGACAAATCTTCGCCTTGGGCAAAAATTGTCTTTACCGTCGGTACTGCCAGAACGATAACGAGCAACAACGGAATGGCTGTCCATATTACTTCCAGCTTGAAATTGCCTTCAACCTGTTCGGGCACTTCATTCTGCCCGGCTCGTCTGCGAAACCGGATCAACACATACGCAGCAATAGCAAATACAATGATGAGCACCACGATCATAATCGTAATGGACAGCTTCATCAGATCATATTGGCCTTGCGCCACAGGACCCTGAGGTTTCATTACCGACAAGTCTTCCCGCCCGCATGCGGATAGCAGCAAAGAGAACACCGCCAGCAAGGGGAGAATTCGCTTTGCAACCTGCCACTGTTTCATCATTGATCTACCCCACTTTTTTAACATTTTCGTAGATTGCCGTGGTCGCCCGAAATAAACTCAATTTAACCCATTTCAGGACAATACACCGTAATCCTGTCCGACATACAGAATGCTTACAAAAATAACGCTTCCACCACTCCCGTCATTTCCTGCTAAGGGCATGTCTGCGCATTCTTCCAATTCATTCTATATGGTTCAATCACTTATTAAATATAAGTTGAGGGTATGATTTTGTCAATCTTTGGACACATGTTCACAAATTGTTCACTTTATGTAAAAAACCGCACCACAACTTGATTTGTAACCGATTTCAGTTAAAAATATCACTCTCTAATTTTGAAAATTTTTGCCAAATTTCGGTGATGAAATTAATTTTTTTGCCGATATTTCTCACATTGAAAACATGCAGTATTATGCAAAAAAGAAAAGCATGTATCAGGTTGTCTCTCTTACAACTACTGGAAGGAGCAGTAAAGCTCCATACCGCTTCCTTTTAGAACCAAACGGCATGGAGCCTGAACCTATTGTACTTCCGGGACACCATTATGCAGCACCCTTACCAGCTTGCCATAGATACAACGTTCAAGTCCCGTCAGTTAGTATAAGAGGACCATCACTTGTGATGGCTATCGTATGCTCATACTGGACACCCCAGCTTCCATCAACTGTTCTCACCGTCCAGCCATCCTCATCCCATACAACCGCTCCAGAGCTGCCTTTTGTAAATATGGGTTCAATTGTAATGACCATGCCTTCTGTCAGCATCATGCCCGTCCTGCGTTTCCCGTAAGGGAGGACGTTCGGTGGTTCATGGATATATTGACCGATCCCATGACCTATAAGAGGCTTCACAATCCCGTAACGATACATCCTTGCTGTCCGTTCAATCGCGTTCCCGATATCCCCCAGAGTATTTCCTGGCACGGCCTGTGCTATCGCCTTATGAAGTGCCCTTTCCGTTCGATGCATTAGCTTGCTGATGGACCTTCGTTGTTCACCGATCCCATACGTCCATGCAGAATCGGCAAGCCAGCCGTCTTTGTTCACCACCATATCAATAGTCACCACATCCCCTTGGGCCAATTTCCGGTCATTAGGGAAGCCGTGGCAAACCACTTCATTAACTGAAGCGCATGTAGCGTAAGGATAACCTCTGTACCCCTTCTGCTCAGGTGTAGCTCCTCTCTCAGCCAGAAAAGCCTCCACCCGCTCGTCAATATTTCCTGTCGTCACTCCGGGGGCAAGCCATTTTTCAATCTGCTCGTGACAGCTTCGCAGGATTCGTCCCGCTTCCCGCATGTAGCCAATCTCTTCTTTCGTTTTTAAAATAGGGTCCACATGCATTCATCCTTCCTGCCATATCTGTACTTCCATGTATATGCAGTAGGAACGGAACAAAGCCCCCAAAAAGTGGATCGAAGCTCTACAGCTTATTCTATTTACTTTTTGGGTGAGCTGGTTACCCGTTGGAAATATATACATATCATTTTCTAAACAAAAAAAACCGTCTGCCGGAGCTTATTGCCCGGGAGACGGTTCTATTCATATCGGAACAGTATAATCAGAGTTGTGTGTGTTTCAGGACACGGAAGAATCCATCTTGACAAGCTCATGCTCAACCACAGAAGTCAATTCTTCCTCGTATCCACCCGTAATCCGGTATTTTCTCACGTACTCCTTCACGAATTTTTTTGGATCTTTAGGACGGAAAATCCGAGTCATTTCCCTCAAACTTTCTTTGACCTCATTGTGACCTTTCGTTGCCATTGTAATTCCCTCCCAAAACGTTGAAAGTGAATGCTCCGTTTAGAGAATGCCGAATAAGTCTTAAATGCCATCCATGAAGTTGTGTGCGCGGCTCAAAGCAAGCTTTAGGTCGGGAACCCTTGCTTAAGCAAGTACCTGACACTATAAATACCCGATATGATTCAGTTTGAATCATAATCTTATTGTAGCATATTCGGAAGTATCTTACGACTTGACGATTTTACCTAATATTTATAACGGTTTTTATGCCCAAAAAGTTTAATTCCGAATCATCTGTTATAAATACGACACTTCTATACGGAATTAATATATCCAGTATAATACTGAACTATTCGGGGGACATTATCACGGACAACCCATACAGTTAAAATACTGGGAACTAAGGAGGCGTTGTTTCATGGCTGAGAAAGACAAAGAAATGCTGCCCCTTTCACATGAAAAGGTGGAAGTGGACGGAATATACACCAATGAGGCTGGACAAGAAGAACATCTGCATCGCGGACAACACTTCCCGGCCGATCCCGTTCTAGGCAAGACAGAATGGGAACTGACAGAATTCGCCTTTGACAACCATCACGAAGGTCGTACTGACGAGCGTTTGGTTCCTAAAGAGAATGACACCGATAAAATCGGCAAGATCACCCACCCACGAAGACACTTTCAGCGTGGCGACCGTTAAGTCATAACGAATTAGAAAAAAGGGGCATTTCCCAGAGGCTTCCACTGGTGAGATGTCCCTTTTGAGTTCGATACATTTCGTCCCATCCGGTTCAGTTCTGTCTCCCTCCCTCATAACCTAGTTAAAAAGGACAAAGGAGGCTGACCGGATGTCCCCCATGAAATCAACAAGCGGTCTGGATGAAAATATTGCCGGCATGCTCTGTTATCTGTTCACTTTTGTAGGCGGAATCGTCTTTCTGGCTGTAGAGAAACGAAGCCGTTTTGTTCTGTTTCATGCACTTCAATCCGTCACGGTATTTGGCCTCATTATGGTCGGTCATGTGTTATGTGCATTTCTCCCACTGTTTGGGCCACTGCTGGCATCGCTGTTGTCCCTGCTTGGCGTGGTGGTCTGGCTTCTCATGGTAGTCACCAGTCTGCAAGGCAAATGGCTGAAGCTGCCATGGGTCGGAGACTTTGCAGAGAAACAAATGCGGCATCTGTAAGATGTAACGTTTTCCTATCGGCTTTATCTCAAAGTAATTCATCTCGTGAGTCTACATAATAATCCATCTTGTTTTGGGCAAAAAAGAAAAACACCGGATCCCTGCTCTAACGAGCAAGGTCTCCGGTGTTTCGTTTATTATAATAACGATTCACAGGATAGATGATTCATCCCCTGAATCGTTCAAGCCGTTTAACTTTAATATTCATAGCATTTATTATTCAATCCATGAGGAATTTAAAGTTAACATAAGATACATGTTGAAGACGTTGAAGCAATGACAACGACCATTCTCTTTATATTTTACGCCGACTTGCCGTTATCTCCGAGGATTACATCCGCTTGACGTTCAGCCATTTTGGCAGCCGTTGCTTGAGTACCCAGACCATTAAAGAGCAAATTCATGAAAATAGCAGTAAAGCTACCGGCAATGATTCCGTTACCGAGCATAATCTGTGCCCAGTCCGGCGCACCTGCGAACAATTGAGGTACAACCGTTACACCCAGCCCCATGCCTACAGAGCAGGCGATGATGAACAGATTCTCATGACGGTTCAGATCAACCTGGCTGCCCAGAATACGAATACCAGAAGATACTACCATACCGAACAATGCAACCATGGCCCCGCCAAGAACAGAACCTGGAACAAGCTGTGCCAATGCAGCAATTTTCGGAACAAATCCGATAACTACGAGCAATCCACCGGCTACAACGATAACATCACGCGTTTTGACACGAGTCATCTGCACAAGCCCCACGTTTTGTGAATAGGTCGTGTACGGGAATGAGTTGAAGATACCACCCAGCACAATCGCCAAACCTTCTGCACGATAACCACGGGCCAGATCTTTGGAAGACAGGTCTTTATCCAAAATTTTTCCAAGAGCCATAAATACACCCGTGGATTCAGCCACGCTGACAATCGCCACTAGAATCATGGTCAGAATCGGCACAATCTCAAACGTCGGTGTACCAAAGTAGAACGGCTGCACGACATGGAACCAACTCGCTTCGCGAATTGGAGCAAAGTTCACTTCACCCATAAGCCCTGCTGCCACTGTGCCCACGAGAAGGCCGATCAGCACCGAGATAGAACGAACGAATCCTGTCGTGAACCGTGTCATCAGAATGATGAACACCAATACGCCAAATCCGAGCAGAAGATGAACCCCACTGCCAAAGTCCTCTGCACCCTGACCGCCGCCGAGATCGTTGAACGCAACCGGAATCAGGGTCAGACCAATAATGGTTACTACTGATCCAGTGACGACTGGCGGGAAGAGCCGAATCAATTTGCCAAAAATGCCTGAGAACAATACAACAAATATCCCTGATGCAATGATCGCACCATAAATGGCAGACACGCCGCTCTTCATCCCAATTAAAATCATCGGTGATACAGCCTGGAATGCACAGCCAAGCATGACGGGCAGCCCCACTCCGAAGAAACGATTGCCCCATACCTGAAGCAGTGTTGCCACACCACAGGCGAGCAGGTCAATCGCAATCAGATAGGTTAACTGCTCTGTTGTAAAACCAACGGCCTTGCTGACAATAATCGGTACAACGACAGCTCCTGCATACATCGCCAGCACATGCTGAAGACCCAAAGAGAAGGTTTTAATCGGATGACGATGCCGCTGAAAAATACGTTCGCGTGCCATATTAGATCGTGACCTCCTCGTCCGCAAACGTAACTTGTCCGTCTGACAACGCCCCGATGCGAACCAGCGATTCCACACGGTATCCTGCTTCTTTCAGCAAGCGGCCTCCTGGTTGGAACGCCTTTTCAATAACGATACCAATCCCCACCACTTCAGCGCCTACTTGCTCCACAATGCGGGCCAGACCAAATGCTGCCTCGCCATTCGCCAAAAAGTCATCGATGATCAGTACACGGTCACCGGGCTGCATGAACTTTTTCGCAACTGTAATTTCATTGGTCTCCTGCTTCGTAAAGGAGTACACCTTCTCAACCAGAATGTCTTCCGTGAGTGTAAGTGACTTCTGCTTCCGTGCGAAAATAAGCGGAACGTTGAGTTCCAGCGCAGTCATGATGCCTGGTGCGATCCCTGAGGATTCAATCGTCAGTACACGTGTAATGTTCTCCCCTTCAAAACGGCGGATGAACTCCTTTCCGACTTCCTTCATCAGAACCGGGTCCATCTGGTGGTTCAGGAATGAATCCACTTTGAGTACCTGCTCGGACAGGACAATGCCTTCCTGTATTACCTTGTCTTTTAACAATTGCATCGTCATTCTTCCCCCTGTGCGCCCTCCCGTACAGAAGCCTGCATGGCCTCAATCCCCTCTGTAAAAAAACAAAAAGCCCGCCTTTTTACACGCTGCGGAAGAACCGGAGACGGGAAAAGACGGACTTGTACGTATGTGGACAAGCCGCATGGATACTGCAAGTGTATTGTAATGGAAGAGCATGATAACAGGATAACTCAGACAAAACCTCAAAACTCCCTATCCAAGAAGGGATATGAAGCTACCCGAACATCCTTTTTCAGACACACTGCGCGAGAATCATCTCACTCCATACCTTAAAAACGTTGCAGATCTTTCCCGTAGTCCGATCATTCCGGTGATCGGGTAGAAACATGCAGGCCTATTCCTGCACATATACGAGTCGGCATATTTAATTTTTTAAGCTCCATGATTCGTTACAATGTATAATCGCGAACCTGAGTGTAAAAGTGTGAACGGAACTGATAATGTTAGAAGTATACCGAATCGGCGGCGTGAAATAAAGAAGTATTTTCATGGAAGTTGCGGAAACTTGTCTTAATTTGCATTAAAGGGATGATAGCTGCGGTGTTTTTATGTACAATATGAGAACGGAAGCGCGTGTCCGAACGGAGAATCGATGGAAACGCCACCTGTATTATGAATTTATTGGTTAAAGGAGTTGCACACATGAAAGGCGTACTGAAGGAATTTAAAGAATTTGCTGTACGTGGCAACGTCATCGATCTGGCGGTCGGTGTCATTATCGGGGCTGCTTTTGGTAAAATTGTCACGTCCCTCGTGAATGACATTATCATGCCACCGGTAGGTAAACTGCTTGGAGGCATTGATTTCAGTCAGAAAATCATTAATCTGGATCGGGATATGCGAACTGCCAGTGGACAGGAGATCAAAACACTCGCTCAAGCCAATGAGGCTGGCGCTACGGTGATTGCATATGGGCAGTTCATCAACGTGATGATTGATTTTCTCATCGTTGCTTTCTGTATTTTCATGCTGGTAAAAGGTATCAATTACATCAAAAGCAAAGAACACAAAAAACCCGAGCCGAAAAAAACAACCAAGGCTTGCAAATACTGTCTGTCCGAAATTCCGGCTGCGGCTACTCGCTGTTCGCACTGTACTTCAGAGTTGGAAGCAGAAGGTAACGGCGCAACGGCTTAATCGATTCCATGCTTCAAGTTCATCAGAATTTAAAGTGTACCCAAACTCTATATAGAGAACAGTAGCGGATAATTGTGAATATATAAAGTTTTATGTAAAAGAACTCCTGCTTGCTCTGTCCGTCATACTTCTTCATCCGTGTTGTTGCAATCCCGCACGGGGCGGGTGGAATCAAATTGGCTCCCACATGAAAGGTCTCACCGTAAAGGTGGGGCCTTTCTTTATCTCACAAGCAGGGTATGTTGCTCTACTGTCATTATTATCTTACGCTGACCATGCTTACAAACTAGAATCGACGCGGCAACAAATGTTCCAAAATCGATTTCAAATCCCGATCTTCTTTATAAACCTCTTCCCCGGTATCGAGCTCCGTTACCCGGATATAATCAAAATTCATCGACGCATCCACAGGTTTAAACAACAATTGGCTCTCGTCTTCCAGACGTACGTTGAATCCCATATCCTTAAACATCGTTGTTAGCTGGCTATTCGCCGGTTCCTGACCCTGTCCAACAAATATAAGACCTCTAAGACTTTTACGTTCCTGAGGTTGCGGATAAATGACCTGAAAGTGTACAATGCATTCCATAAGATGGTTCCCCTTTCATTTAAAACATACTTTGTGAAATTTTGAACTTTAAAACTTGCTATATAAGGAGATACGTATCATGACCCCAGAACGTTTCGATATTTACGACGATCAGCAAAATTGGATAGGTACAGAGCTTCGCAGCGTGGTCCATGCCAAGGGATTTTGGCACCGTTCATTCCACTGCTGGATCGTGCGGGACGAAGGTTCACAGCGGTTAGTTCTATTTCAGCGAAGACGGGATATCAAGGATACCTTCCCCGGATGTTACGACATTACCGCAGCAGGGCATCTCACAGCCGGCGAACAGCTGCACGAAGCCAGTCGTGAGCTTGAGGAAGAACTGGGCGTACAAACGCCTTTTGAAACGCTGACCTATCTATTGACTGCAAGACAGCAACTTGAAGGGCAGGTTCGCGGAGTACCTTTTATCGATCGGGAATTCAGCTCCGTCTTTGGAGTGTGCTTGAATCAGCCTCTCGAGGCCTATACCTTGCAGGCAAGCGAAGTCGACAGTCTATACGAAGTGCATCTGGATGACCTGATTGCCTTGTTCCGTGGCGAAACCCATGTGATTCAAGCCGCAGGTGTGCAAGCCGTGCAGTCAGCGTCCAATCAGGTGGATCAGGCAAATCTAAACTCTGTTCCTCTTCACGTTCAAACACGTCACATGCGCGAGATTAGAGCAGCAGAGTTCGTGCCACACGGTACCGAATATTATATCAATGTACTTGAAGCGTTAGTCCACTTGCCTAAAAACTAACCAATTCTGCCTATGATAAAGAAACGTTCACAGCTTCATTTTCTCAAAAATAGCATGAATTCATACCCTATTACATTAGCTCAACAGGGAACATTTGCTGTGATGAACATCACTGCTTCTGTTAACTAGCATGAAGAGGCGTCTGCCTCATGGCAACGCCTGCTTCCTTTAAGCATGTATTTTGGAGTTCATAGGATATCTGAAGGTACGGACCAATAACGTGCCGAGAGGTTTTGATATCGATGCCCGTAACGAGACTCCAGTTCCTCCCCCATGTCCTGCTCCAGTTCATACAACACCAATTCCTGAGCAAAATGATTCAGCAGCAGTCCGGTCATGACCGGATGTTCTGTCACCATCGCTTGAGTGGCGCAAGATTCCCCGCGCATCCCTAACATACACCAACGACGATCGACCACTAAAGAGAACTTTCGGCCATTACCTGCTCCGTATGAAGGCAAACCCGGCCAAGGAGCGGGCTGATCCATAATACCCTCTCCGCCATCACATGACCATAACAGGCGCACGCCTCGGTCTTCGGCACACTGCAAGTCTGCACGCAACAGCTCCGCTTCCTCACGCCACACGTCCACCACAATCTCATGTTTGGCCTCAGCCAGTTCACGGCTTAGATTATCAAATACATTTTTGTCGCCTTCAATGTTGTAAAAGACCGGCTTCTCCGGCTCATGCTGCGGCATGCTGCTCTGCACATATTCAAGAGATGCACGCATCTGACCGGAGATCATGCTTGTCATCTCCTCAGGCTTCAAGACACTGTATTTCGCGGGCTCGCCTGCGCTGAGGCGCAAGAATCCCCGCTGTTCCAGCCGTTGCAGGGTGGCATATACATTGGAACGGGACACCCCCAGCCTTTTCGCAACCTCATATCCCGAGGCCGAGCCTTGACGAGCGAGTTCCACCATAATTTTAGATTCCATCTCGGTAAACCCCAGATGACGCAAATGATGCAGCAGTTGGTCCATATTCCCGTCCCCCCATGCTGTAAGCAACCAGCGCTGCCACACAATGATTCGGCAGCGCGTCTACTGCATCAGATCTGTTCTGCTCCGCAGCGTGGGCACCATTTCGAACCTTTAGGCAGCTCTGCTGCACAAATCTGACAATTCACCATTTCGCGTGGCACTTCGGTCTGTACGTCCACCGTGTTCACGATCGGATTATTTTCTTTCCAGTACCGAATGCGCTCATCCAGCTCCTGCTGGCGCTCACGCTCCCGTTGCATTTCTTCATCCCGACGGCGTTCCCACTCGGCATCGAAGGCTTCCTTTTCCTCTTGGGTAAACTCCGTACTGTTATACTCGGATTCGGTCTCCAGGTCCGCAATGGACGGAATTACCGTGTGATACGGCTCAGCCTCCTCCAGTTCCTCTTCAACTGGTGCATCATACATTGGTCGCTCCGGGCTTTGGGCCACGGCTGCTTCCTGTCTCGCAGGGTTTGTTGCCCCTACAGATGCTGCTGCGGGTTTGAACTCACCCAACTTGCGTCCGCATTTCGGACAGAAGTTGGCATCCAGTGAAGCGACGTGTCCACACTCGCATAAGCGCTCATTTTTCAGTTGTGCAATCTTGTTGCGCAGACCATCGATCTCATCCTGCAATTCATCGCACAGCCCCGATAGATCCACCATCTCTTTTTCGGCACGCGTCATGTCCTGTGCGCGATAACCTTCATAGAAGATACGACCCATATCTGTAAAATGGACTTCCTGTTCCTGCTGCAAGCCCACAATCTGATTATTTATTTTTCCGATTTCAACGGCGTGCTGGGCACGCTCTGTTGCTTTGTTTGCTCCGTTCTTAATTCGCTGAAGCAGTTTCATGACTTCTCCTCCTCTGTCCCGTCAGAGTTGAACCTTTTGATTCAACACTATTTGTTCCATAACCCATTTTCATTTGATTTTTTATAGTATATAACTTATACGATATCAAGCCAAAAAGTTGCGAAATCTCGCGTGAATGCCCGTTTTCTGCCGATGCTGGATGAATTCGGGGGCTTTCGTCAGGACCATACGTTCGGGTATAATGAAGCTTTGGCCCTGCTAATCCGCCTATTTGGGCGGTTATCCCTATCATACCAATTTACAATGCGATTGTGAAAAGGGCAAATGAATTACTTTTAAGCCGGGATAGTCCTATCCCTGAATGCATATAGAGGTGGATGAATGATGTTAAGTCCGAACTCAACGTTTTACCCCCGTCCGCTCGGGGTTACCCCGGCGGCATCCCTGCCCCAGTCCCCTTCAGCTCCGCTGGAGACCAGTAGGCAGCTCGTGGCCAGCGATGAACGGGATGCGCCTTATTTCCGCTCTCTGGAAGAGGTAGGCATCCGTCTGAACGGACCCCAGATCTCAGCGGTTCGCCACGGCAAAGGACCCCTGCTGACACTCGCAGGAGCTGGCTGCGGTAAAACAACCGTACTGGCTGCACGTGCTGGCTACCTGATGGAGGTTAGTGGTGCTCACGCAGGAAGCATCCTGCTGGTGACGTTCACGAACAAAGCTGCCACTGAGATGAAAGACCGCATCGCATCACTGCCTGGCATTCGTCCCGCAGCCGCACGAGCGGTGCAGGCCCGTACATTCCACTCGTTCGCGCTGACGCTGCTGCGTCATTACGGCGTGCAGGAGGAGATTTTTGGCGAGTCCCGTGCCCAGCATACCGTGCTCAAGATGCTCCTGCGTCAGAATGGCATGAGTGAGGCTTTTCAGCCTGAGAGTCTGCTGGCTATGCTGTCCGCTTGGAAAATGCAAGGCTCAGAGACGAGTGATCTTCCCGAAAAATCACAGGAGGAACGGGATGCCAAACGTGTTCTCCTTGGTTATGAAGCCTGGAAGCGGGATCGCAACAAAATGGATTTTGATGATATTTTGCTGCGAGCTGCCGCTCTGCTTCGTGATCCTGCTGTACTGGGGCCGCTTCAGCAGCGTTTTCAGTACATCATGGTCGATGAGTTTCAGGATACAAATAGTCTGCAATATGAAATTGTACAAAAACTGGCTGCCGCCCACCGCAACCTGATGGTTGTGGGAGATGATGACCAGACGATCTATACGTTTAATGGGGCACGGCAGGAATCCATTTTGGAATTCGATAAAGTTTACCCCGGTGCACGCATCGTGACGCTGGATATCAACTACCGCAGCGATGCGCGTATTCTGGGACTGGGCAGTGAATTGGTCGCCCGGAACAAACGAAGACGTGACAAGCGGCTGCGCGCAGCCGGACATCGTGGAGATGCGCCCCGGTTCGCAACCCCCTCCAATGCCGAGGAAGAAGCAGCTTGGGTTGTTAACCAGTTGTGTCAGCAAGTTGAGGAAGGTCTTCATACGTATCGAGATATCGCGATCCTGCATCGGACAGCCAGCAGCAGTCGGGCAATATTTGAGCAGCTTGTGTTGAAAGATGTGCCGTTTGTACAACATGGCGCTTCCCCGGTCTTCTATGACCAGTCACTGATTCGACCGTTAATGGATCATATGCGCTTGTCCCTGAATCCACGTGCTGTAGATGCTCTGCCGAGTGCGCTTGGGCCGCTCTATGTTTCCCGCGATGCAGGATTGGAGTGGATTCAGCGCAGTGAAGAGAAGCAGGCGAAGAAATATCCGCTCATCCACTTGGCCAAATGGGACAAGCTGAAGCCTTTTCAGCAGGAACAGGTCAAGGAACGTATCAAGCTGATCAAATCACTGACGAAGCTGAAACCGGTGATCGCGATCCAGGAGATGCGCCGCCAGTTTTACGACAAGTATATGGAAAGCGGTGATCCAAGCATCTTTACCCATTATAAGGAAACGATGCTGGAGACACTGGACGAATTCGAAGCTGCAGCCAAAAAATTCGAAACCGTTGAAGAGTTCATCCAATTCGCCGATGAACTCTCTCGCAGACACCGCGAGATGGAATCGCTGCGCCGTTCACAGGACAGCGATGCAGTCCAACTAATGACGATTCACCGGGCCAAGGGACTCGAATTCCCATGTGTATACTGGATCGGCGCCAGCGAAGGAATCGTGCCTCATAGCACTGCACTGCGGCAGGATATCCCGGAAGACCAGAAGGCTGCTCTTACGGTGCAGCAGACGGATGCCGAACTGGACATGGCTCTGGAAGAAGAGCGACGTCTCGCCTATGTCGCAATCACACGGGCCAAACAGTACTTATACATCACTTCTCCCGCCAGTCATCACGGAAAACCGGCGGACGTTTCCCGCTTTCTGCTGGAGGCCTTCGGCATGGAGGTACCAGATAAACGAAAAAAAAGTGAGGATGGCCCGACTGGAAATCACGCGTCATACGGCAGTGGTAGCAGCAACTGGAAGGGTAACGGGAACACGAATGGTAAAGCTAACGGCAATGAGAGTAGAACTAGAAATGGAAATGCAGCTTACGCCCGTTCAGGTTCGCGGCCGCAGGGACGGGATGCAATGAGTCCAGTTCAGCGTGGTTCAGATCTACGAAGTGCAGCGCAGCGCAGCGCGATCGGCCAAAGTGATCGGCGTGATTTTGAAGTACTTGATGAACGAGACGAGGATCGTCTCAGTGAGCGGCGCGGCAGCGGGGTGATTCGCAATCACAAGGCGTTCAGCACCACGGGTGTGAATCAGGCAGCTTCGTCTTCCTCGAACAGTTCGGGGTCGCGTGCTTCAGGAGATGCAGAACGCATGGAGACCGTAGCAATCTGGAAGTGCAGTTCTCCCACGTGCAAAGCATGGCTGCGCCAGAAACCGGATGGTGCTTCTGCCAAGTCATCCAAAAAGGCAACCTCTGGTCCTCCGCCCTGCCCGCTATGTTCAGGCACCATGGAGGCCAGTACCCGGAAGGTCCCCGTAACTGGGCGGTTCGGAAGGTAACAAGCAAGTATAACCATTGCACATTATACTGAACATTACATGACGATCAGAGCAAGCTTTCCCGCAAGTCATGAGTGTATGCAGATTGGCACGCTTGTTTTTTGTAACGAAACTAGCACACGCTATTTGCTCCGATTTGCTTAGAGATGAGGTGTAACGAATCACAGAGACCTTATTTCATCGATTTTGACCGATTTTTAGGTTTGCACGCACGTTTATATCGAAAATAAGGTCACTGAAGTTCGTTAAAATTTACAATCCTTGAGAATCGGCCTTTTAAGGTGCGGTAGATTCGTTAGAACTTGGAGCGAGAGGAACATCCCTTTTGAGATAGCCCCTTTGCTTAATTAGAAGAGGTGAGTTATGGAATTGGAAGCTATAATTAAAGAGCGGATACAAGAAAGATTCGACATATTACAAGAGCTGTATACGATATGGTTTACTGAAAATCCTGCTTATATCGTCCCCAAAAAAAGATTCTATCCAGATGCACACATAGAGAGACAGAGAACGATCACATATTTATTGAACAAAGGATTTATTGTTGTCGAGCCCGTAGAAAATGAACCGGAAATGGTTGCCGTGAGTATCACAGTTAATGGAATTGATTTTTTTGAACAAGGTCGCCTGGATGGCAAAGGCAATGGATGGTCGGTTGTAACCGAGCATCTTGATGAGTAAGACGAAGATGAGCGATTGCCATTCGTTTCAGGACGCTTCCTGCTGTTTATTAACAGTAGAAGCGTCTTTTTTCCATTTTAGAATGGAGGTTGGATTATGCAGGACGGCAAAAAGCATTACTATGTATCGGTAACCCATAATCTCATTGAACAGACCAAGAACGAATCAACACCGTTTGAAGTCATGGTGGACGATGAACAGTTAAATCGGCTGAAAGACCTGATGAAAGTACTGGAGGATGAAGATGCCTATACATTGCAGCGAGCTCCGGTACCCTACAAATCGGCGGATCATGACGAGGCTACAGAACAATTCTCAGATGGCATGACGTTGCTGTACACGTTCCTTTACGACCATGGTACCTCGGATACCCGGCAAGCGATTGAAAGCATGAATGTACTTCCTAGACTGCAAGATACGGATTATAATGACCCTGGGTATGAGAACTCACCAATGAATAAATGAATTTTTTTCACAAAGACTTCCTCGCTCCGATGGAATCAGACGACCTGTCTGCTTCAGGAGTGATGGGAGTCTTTTTTATAAGTTCAACTCCAATAGTATCATTATTGATACTATAAACCATAAATGATACTACTGTTTATTTTTGATATTATGATATATGTTTATACATATAAACTTATTTCTGCGAGGAGGATAACTATAGCGATGGAAAATCCAATCATGATGAAAGCATTCGGATATTACGAACCCGGGCTAGAGACTGACATACCGCCATTTCAGGAGGTAGAACTGGAGAAACCAAAACCTACAGGAAAGGATTTACTCGTTGAGGTGAAGGCGGTGTCTGTCAATCCGACGGATTGGAGATCGCATCTTTTCAAACATCCGGACGATTTATCCCTGACCGTGCCTGGTCGTGATGTAGCGGGAGTAGTAGTGGACATCGGCTCCGATTGCAATTTGTTCAACGTTGGTGACGAAGTATATTATGCGGGGAGCAATATGCGCCCAGGCGGACACAGTGAGTTTCATTTAGTGGATGAACGAATTGTCGGCAGAAAGCCGAAAAATCTGGATTTTGCCCAGGCAGCGGCTTTACCTCTGACAAGCCTTACGGCAGGAGAAGCTTTTTTTGAGCGCTTGGGCATTTCCAGGAATGCATCGGATAACGAAGGCAATAGCATGCTTATTATCGGGGCAGCGGGAGGCGTCGGCTCGATCGCTACTCAATTAGCCAAGCTCGCTGGACTTAAAGTTATAGCAACTGCCTCTCGTCCCGAATCGGTCTCTTGGGCAAAATCAAACGGGGCAGACCATGTGATCAACCATCGTCAACCATTTGGACCACAACTTAAAGATCTCGGACTCGCCGGTGTACAATATATTTTCGTGCTAAATCATATAGATGAGCATATGGAACAGATGGCAGACGTTATTTTGCCACAGGGGAAAATTTGCTCCATTCTGCCATTTGAGAAACCAGCCGAACTTCAAAAGTTATTTTCAAAAAGCGTAACGCTCGTTTGGGAAATGATGTTCACCCGTCCGATGTTCCAGACAGATGATATGATTGAACAACATCTTCTACTTAATGAAATCGCAGATCTGGTGGAGGCTGGCAAGATTCATACAACGATGGCAGAGCGGATCAACCCGATTAATGCAGCTAACTTGCTGGAAGCCTACCGAAAGAGCAAATCGGGCACTGCAATTGGCAAAATCGTATTGGAAGGGTTTGAAAAGTAAACATATATCCGTTTTGTCTAATCATGATCAATAAATTACCAAAGGGTGTTGTCTCTCCAATGATAAGATGGAGAAACAACACCCTTTAATACCACGTTAAATTCAATCTCTATTTCAGTCCAGACGAATCTCCTGACCTTTTTCGGCTGACTCGTAAATTCCACACAGCATCCTTGTTGAAGCCACACCATCCGCAATTGGACTGATGGGCTCGGTACCATTCAGACAACAATCCACAAAGTGATCAATCTGATTCTGGAAGGCACTGTGAATATCGAGACCTTTGTAGTCTGTCTGGGGTTCAATATTCAGGATCGTATTGTGTTTCTCGGTGACGATTAGTGTTTCCGGCTCCAGCTCAATTCCACCACGCTCACCGTACAATCGGACTGAAGATTCTTCCCCACGTGCATGCAGGGTAAAGCTCACATCTACCGCCAAAGAAGCCCCGTTCTCGAAGCGAATCAGCGCATTCGCCATATCCTCCACATTGTTGACAGCAGAACTGTAATCTGCGGCTTTGTAAAAAGAAAGATGCTCGATATGGGCACGATTGCCCAGTTTTCGATACGTATTACCACTCACCGAAACAGGTTTCGGTTTGCCCATCAGATACCAGCATTGGTCGATAATATGTACGCCAAGATCAATGAGCGGGCCACCGCCGGAACGGTTTTTATCCGCAAACCAGCCTCCCGGGTTTCCCAAGCGACGCAGGATAGAGGCTTTGGCATAGTACAACTCACCAAACTCACCCGCATCAATGAAACTGCGCATCATCTGCATATTGTTGTCATAACGACGCACAAATCCCACGACAAAAGTACATCCGCTTTTCTTCACAGCCTCTTCAATCCGCAGCGCATCTTCCACTTTGGTTGCTACCGGTTTTTCCAGCAGCACATGTTTGCCTGCTTCCAGGGCGGCGATGGCAAATTCGGCATGCGTATTATTCCACGTACAGATACTAACGGCGTCCACATGCGGGTCCTTCAACATCTCCCGATAATCGGTGTACACCGATTGTGCATCATACTTCTCTGCAGCCGCGGCTGCACGCTGTTCGTTCAGGTCACAGATGGCGTAAATGACGGCATTCTCGTTCTTGGCATAACATCTCATATGAAGATCCGAGATGGAGCCTGTGCCGATCATGCCGATATGCAGCATTTTGCTTGTGTTCATCTTCTTCCTCCCTTCCTTTTCCAGAACATGAATATCGTCTAGTCTGCCCGGAGCATGCCTTTGTAAATCCCTGGTGTTGAATTTTCGATCTTCACGGCCCCCAGAGTCTGAGCATAGAAATCCACAGGTCCCGCCGATCCAATAATCGCGTAAGCGTAACCATCTGCCTTCATGGCATGCATACAGGCCAACAGCAGCGCTGTACCAACACCTTTGCCCCGTGCCTCCTGACCAACACCTGTTGGACCAAAGAAATTGCGACACGTCGCTTCATAACAAGCGAAGCCAATCATTTTCCCATGCTCAAGCGCAATATAACAAGTCACGGGTTGACGTGCAAAAGCCACATCACATTCATCCACCCACGGCTGGCTAAAATGGGATCTCACCCAATCCAGCACAAGCTGCTTCTCTGGTGCGATGGCTCTTCGGATGACAATGGAGGACTCCTCCAACTTTTTCAGGCCACTCTCTTGCTCTGGCAAATGGTACAGTGCCACCAACATATCACTCATATGACTTCCCCCTCCTCATATCTGGATGCTCTCAAACCCCATGTAACACAAGGTTAATTCAAAGTCTGAATTACACGTTTTCCACTCATTGATCCTTAACCGCATCCTGCTTCTTATAACCGGGAATCTGGCATGTTTTTCAAATAATAGACTACCATGATGCTCACATTAATTACCTCAAAGTGCAACACTGGACGAATTTGTCCCGTCTATAAGGATGGAACGCGGCCTTAATAGGAGTTTACCGCGTCATAACCAAGATGAGAAGGGATGAAATCAACGATGAACAACAACATGAAAAAAGTTAGTGCCCTGATGGTCCTGTCCTTGGCCCTGGGCGGGGGAGCCGCATATGCAGCAAACCTGGACAGCATTCAGCCCGTCAATTCAACTTCCGTATCAGCCGATAGCAAAGGAACTGAAGCTGTAAAAGTATCTGTGAACGGTGCACCGATGACAGACGGTTATTGGAACAAGGATGGTCAAGTACCCATGATCGCACTGCGTGATCTCACCGAAGCACTTGGGATTGAACTGAAATGGAACAAGGAAAACAAATCTGCGGAGCTGACAAAAGGTACCCTCTGGACACTTGTAACCACAGGCAAAGACCAGTATTCCGTTAATAAAATGCTGCTTAAGCTGGGAACAGCGCCTGAAATCACAAATGGTACACTGTTTGTACCCGCTTCTTTTGCTGATAAAGTACTGCACGCACAAGTGAATACAACAGGTAACCAAGTAACCATCTCCAGTGAGGAGGAAGTGAAAACCGTTACCGAGCGTGGGGTCATTACGGGAATTAACAGCGAAGGCAAGTATCAATCCATCCATATCGGTGGTGCAGGTACAGAGGGTATCGTACTTAATATTGGTGAGGATACCACTTTCAAATCCGCGGATGGCAAAGATATCAAGCTTACTGATCTGACCATTGGCATGAATGTGGAAGCTGAGCATTCAGAGATTGCAACCCTCAGTTTACCGCCGCAAACCCCTACTTACAAAGTCACTGTACTGGATACTACTGCTTCAAAATCCGAAGCACAACCAAAAGAAGTTCTGGGTACAGCAGGCACGATTGAAAATGTAAAAACAACAGAAGATAATGGTACTCAGATCGAGATCTCCGGCTCCCGTCTGACAGAGACAGCTCCTGACCAAGTTATCCTTAACATTAGCAAAGATACACAACTGGTGAATCATCAAGGGGAAACGATCAAACCAGAAGAACTGACCAAAGGGGCCAAAGTGATTGGATTCTACAGCCCAGTTCTGACTCGCAGCCTGCCGCCAATCGGTACGGCTTGGAAAGTGGTCATCGAAACGCCAGCCGAACAACCTGAAGCGAAATAAGCTGTCAGAAAAGAAGACTAGCCTACTTTATGCGTAGAGCACAGTAGAGCTAGATTACACTATATCAATGCAGAAAAACCTTATCCCACGCTTCCTCCTTTATGGAGGTGGGGGTAAGGTTTTTTCTCTATACTGCATTTTATATATTCAATGTATATCTTGCTGTCCGAAAATATCTTCGCGAACGTATATAACAGCTCTATTCCGTTATTTCGGCATCAACTTCAGCTTCTGCTTCTGCTTAAACAATCGCTTCTGCCTCAATTTCTACCATCAGCAAAGGATCAATGAGTGCACTAACCTCCACCATCGTAGCGACAGGCTGGATCTGACCAAAAAATTCACCATGTGCCTTGCCCACTTCTTCCCACCGGGAAATGTCAGTAACAAACATGCGGGTTCTCACGACATGAGACATGTCTGCTCCCAATTCTTTCAGTGCATTTTCGATGGTCTGCAAAATAAATCTCGTCTGTGCATATGGATCACCTGCTCCAACCACAACACCGTCCTGCATAGCCGTAGTACCGGCTACCTCAATTCGGTTGCCAACACGGATGGCACGGCAATATCCTACAAGCGGCTCCCATGGAGAACCGGTAAACACCTGCTGTCTGTTCATTCTGCTTTCCCTCGCTTTAAATGTCATTTTCCTTGATTAATCATTGAAGTATATCAGTCCATTGTCCTTCTAGACAAGGAAATTCAGCTTCATTCCAGTTTGATTCTGCGTATACCAAAAAGCCCTTGAATAACCACCAATTCACCTCGGCAAATGGCGGTCTTACAAGGACCTGGGAATAACAGTATAGATTCTACGCAAAACATGTAGCAATCTACGTATGTTTACAGCTTGATATTAGCCTCGTCAAAGTATTCTTCAAGTGTCAGTCCACTTTTCACAATATCAGGAGCCAGATCAGTGCCGACATAGCGAATATGCCATGGCTCGTACACATAGCCGGTTATTCCTTCCTCACCTTTTGGATAACGGATGACGAACCCATATTCTGCGGCATGCTCAGCCAACCACTGGCCTTCTTTCGATGTGCCAAACACCTCTTCCAAGGCATTGCCTACACTTGGACTGGAAACGTCAATCGCTAGTCCGGTCTGATGTTCGCTGTGGCCTGGCACAGAGCTTACACGATCCGTGTATTCTTGACCTTTGGTTTTGACATTGTTGTTATAGATCGAAACCTGACGCTGATAAGAACGATATCCAGATACCGCACGAAGTTCAATGTCATCCGCTTTGGCACCGGCAAACAGCTTCTCCAACGCCTCGGCAGCTTCCTTGCGCATATGGCGCTTTTCATGCGGTCCGTCGAAGGAGAACGGCACGTTAGGCTCCACCAGATCATCCGGCTCGTATCCTTCTGGCAAGCTGCGCTGTTTGTTAACGATCACTGTCATCGCTTCTGAATTGGTCACTACGGATTGTGCATCAATCGTCGTTTGCATTGCGCTAATGCTGCGTTTCTCCATTAGGGGATTCTCTGCTGTGCCTCCATTGCCTGCGTCAGAAGAACCCTCTCCCCCAGTTGATGCATTGCCGGAACCACTATCCGTACCTTCACTGCTATTGTCCGAAGATGAGCTGTCATCCCCACCTGTGTTGTTGCCATCCTTGCCAGTATCCTCAGTTAAATGAACCGTGGTACCGTCCGACTCTTGCTGTGCGCTTCCTGCTGCGTTCAGATTCTGGTTCTCCTCCGAGCCCGAACCGTCCTGGCAAGCGGATAACAAAGCTCCACATATCATAAGTGAGGACAGCATAACTGCAATGTGGCGCTGTCGTCCTGTACGTAATTTCATGAAAAAACTCCTATCGCATATTGTAATAATGATTGCCGTATTCGTGCATGTGGGCTTGTCTTCCCCTGCGACAGTATACCTTAAATTGCAGCGAAGCTCCACCGTTAAAGACCTCCTTGAGAGGAGGTCACCCTAAAGATATGCCGGGTGTACAGCTTGTACGGACGTTTTTTGGACTTTTAGAGCTCTATCCCAGGTTCAACGCCTTAGAAGCAAATTAGAAAATGTATATATCTATCTTGGATAAAAAGGATTATGCCGATGCACATCACAAACAAGCGGGGGATGATCTGAGATCTCCCCCGCTCCGAATGGTGCATCATTTGGTTGCCGGGCTGTCCTTCTTCTTCTTTTGGACAGCCTCCCACATCCGCGCAGCTACGCGCTCGCGGATCAATGCCAGCCCTGCGGTGGCAGGCACGCCTGGCAGCAGCGCCGCCAGCTCCGGCGTTGCCGGGGGTTTCCCCGGCTGCGCCAGCCGCACCTTCACAGCGCCGAAGCCAGGCCCCGGCTGGTGCATGGCGCCGTCCGCGGCTGCCTCGGCGATCCACTCGCCGACGGCTGCGCCGCCTTCGCCGCCCCGCGCCTGCGGGCGGCCGGCCGTTTCGGCTGCGCGGCCGGGGCCGCTGGGATCATGGGCGAGTTCTTCCGCCCATGATCCCAGCACGCCGGCGAGCAGCGCTTCGCGCGGCAGGCCGGCGTGCGCCAGCTGCAGCAGCGGCTCGGCCGCGAAGCGCGCGGCAACGGCGCGCTCAGCGGCCGCGGCATGCGCGCAGCCCGGGCGGCCGCAGGTGCACGTCGCTGGGCCGCCCGCGCTAAGCGAGCTGCCAGCGGCTGTGCCGTGCTCAGCCTCGCTTGGCGCATGCCGCGGCAGCAGCCCGCCGAGCTCCGCCGGGGCAGGGCCGCCGCGCAGCAGCGCGTACAGCGCCAGCGGACGCTTGCGCAGCTGTGCCAGCACAGCCTCGCGTTCAGCTTCACTTAGCTGTGGCAGCGTTCCTGTTACCGTAAACAAGCCTTCGGCTGATTCGGTCTTGCCTGCGGAGGCTGCTAATGCCTCTTTGCCTGCATCAGCCGCCGCACTAACTTCTGCTGTCCATCCACCGGGGGACATATGCAGCTCTACATTCCATTTTTCGCTCACAACAATCCCCCTTCCTATCTATTTATCTCGCAACTTACAGCCATGTCTCGCCCTGAAGCGAGATCAGGCCGCGCAGCTCATCATCCGACATCTCGGTCAACCAGTTCTCACCGGAACCGACCACTTGCTCAGAAAGTGCCTTTTTACTCTCAATCAGCTCATCAATCCGTTCCTCCAGGGTACCCTGACAGATCAGCTTATGCACCTGTACGTTTCGATTCTGCCCAATCCGAAATACCCGGTCCGTCGCCTGATTCTCCACCGCAGGATTCCACCACCGATCGTAGTGAACGACATGACTGGCACGCGTCAGATTCAGGCCTACACCTCCGGCACGAAGAGACAGGACAAACAAGGATGGCCCTTCCCCTTTTTGGAAGGTTTCCACCATATCATCTCTTTGCGACTTCGATACGCCGCCATGCAGGAAGTAAGGTTCTTCCTCATACCGCTGTTTAAGCCTGGATACGAGCAGTTCCCCCATCGCTACATACTGAGTGAAAATCAGCGCCGACTCCCCGTTGTCACGGATTGCATCCAGCAATTCCAGCAAACGCTCCATTTTACCGGATGCCTCAGCCTTGCCGTGTTCCTTCCGACTGCTGTCTGCCAACACCGGATGATCACAGATTTGCTTCAGCTTGGTCAGTGATGACAACACAATTCCCTTACGAGCGATACCATTACGTCCATCCAATCCGCCCATCAGATCATCCACCACTCGCTGATACAGAACGGTCTGCTCTGGTGTCAGGGAACAATAGGATTTCAGTTCCAGCTTCTCCGGCAGATCCTTGCGGATATCCGGATCACTTTTCAGCCTGCGCAGCATAAAGGGCGATACAAGCCGATGAAGCTCACGCAAAGAGGCTGCATTTTCTTCGGATGGTCCCAGTCCGGTATATCGCTGGCGGAATGAAGAAGCCGTTCCCAAATACCCCGGATTGAGGAATTGGAAAATGGACCACAGCTCGCTTAGTCGATTCTCCACTGGCGTACCCGTCATCGCAATGCGATGCGGCGTAGACAGACGCATGACGCTTTGCGCTTGCTTTGTACGGTAATTTTTAATATATTGCGCCTCATCCAGCACAACGGTAGACCAGTGCAACGAAGCCAGATCCGGACCATCCCGGCCAGCCAGGTGATAGGTCGTCAGCACAATATCATGGGACTGTGCTTCCGCCTGGAAGGCATTGCCGTGCAACCGTTGTCCGCCATGATGAATATATAACGACAGATTCGGGGCAAACCGCTTCAGCTCACGCTGCCAGTTCCCAAGCAACGAGGTAGGGCACACAATAAGTGCAGGCAGATGCGCATCATGCACGTACGGCTGTTCACCGCTCGCAAACTCTTCTTCCATCCCCATAAACACTTCGTGCTCACGTGCTTCCTCCGCCGCGGCTTGCTGTTCCTCCTGTTTCAAGTCCAGCAGGCAGGTAATAACCTGTATCGTTTTCCCCAGTCCCATATCATCGGCAAGACATACTCCGAACCCAAGCTCACGCATGGCGGATAACCATTGGTACCCCCGCTCTTGATAGGGTCTCAACTCGCCATGCAGCTCTGCCGGAACCTGCCGAGGCTCAATGCTGCGGAGCACCTGTCCGTCGAGTAGAAAGGACAGCAACCCTTCGGATTCCGCACCAAAGACGGAAAGCCCCTTCCATGCCGTATCTTCGCCTTCTTCCGCTGCCAGATGCAGCCATTCGGAGAGTGGCATATATTGTTCTTCTTCTTTTTTCATATAACGTAGAACTTGGCGAATCTCTTTTGTATCCACTTCAATCCATTCGCCGCGGAACATCACATAAGGTACCGTTGCTTCTGCAAGCGCAGCCAGCTCCTCCGCCGTAACCGGTTTGCCGTCCAGCATCGGTTCTGCCTTAAAGGCAACCAGCTGCTCCATACCCAGTGCAGACGGGGCCCCGAGCGGCCTTTCTGTTCCACGATTGAGCATCTGCAGACGTAACCCAGCGCGGCGTTTCCCTGCCCGGCTCCACCGTGAAGGCATTAGCACCGTTATTCCAGCCTTCTGCAGACGAGGCACAGCATAAGTCAAAAATTCAAAAAAGGCTTGCTGTTCCAACTTCATTCCTTCCGGTCGTGCATGAAGAAGCGCCGTTTCCAGCTCCGGTGCCAGTTCTGTTGCATACCCCAGCGCCATCAGGAACTGTTCTGCAGCTGAAATATAACGCACTTTGCCTCGGTCCAGATCTCGTTCCGGATGTGCCCAGATCGTGCGTGCAGGCAATCTCAGGCCAGATTCCTGCACACTGTCTGCCCAGAAGGTAATCCCCCACAATGATTCATGATCACCAAGGGGCGGTTCCAGCCGCAGTACCAGCTTCAGCTCCCCTTCCGTGGGAACCGTTTCTTCACTGCCTACCACAGGTCTTGCTGTACCGCCAGCTTCTTGCAGTGTCCCAATGAGTTCTGCCATTTCCTCCGTAGGTCCCTGCACCGTTACCGGGCGGAACATCGAGATCAGACTATTCCACCACAGCTCTGCTACCGGAGAGGACCCACGCCGGAATGGCGTGCGGTAACGAGACAGTTCACTATCCATGCTTTCCATCTCACCCGTGACAACCGCATGAACCATTCCACTCATAAATGAAAATAATACAGCCGCTCCCGCTTCCTCCCGTGATTCCGGTTCAGAAGATGCGTATGCTCCCGGAGCAGACAATCCGATCGGCGGCATGGATTCTGCCAACTCCCGGAATCGCTCCACATCCGCTTCCTGCAACAGACGCGGACGCCATACACCTGTCAGCGTTTCCTGTCCGGTACGGCGACGCGCACCCGTCTTGGCTGCAAACTCAGCGGACGGAGCAAATTCTCCACGCAGCAGCAGTTCCTGTGTAAACTGTGCTGCTTTTACCCAATAGCGAATCTCTTCTCCGGCCTGAATTCCTGCCGCATTCAATATACTTTCGTCCCAATGAAGCAGCAGCTTGAATGTATCTTTAGGCGAGATTGCCAGCCCTTCCAACGTCCGTCCGAGCAATTGACGCCGCTTCATACCCTTCGCTTCCGCGGCATTACGCATCGGATTGGGCCAACGAAGCTCCGCAAGACGCAGAGCGGCAGGCTGAAACAGACGACCCCCGTCGCCAAAATTCAGCTTCCGTACCACGTGGCTCCATGCATCCACACGCGGCTCCGATGTTTCACCGGAAAAACAAAAAAATACGTCACCAAGCCATACTCCATACAGCGATTGCATCATTACAGTCTCCCGTCATCCCTTCGCATTGTTACTCTCCATCATATACGAAAATGCTCGGATTTAAAAACGTTTACGCATAAAAAGTGCTACATCACTTCGAAAAACCATCTTCAAACCACTTCATACTATGTTATGTATGCCTCTTAAAAGTTGAAACACGCCACATCATTGCATCTGTGGATAGGATGCTCATCACACTAAAAAATGCCCCTCGTCCCCAAAAAGGGATAAGGAGCATTGTCTAAATCAAGCGGATGTGTGCTTTGGATATAACACTTCAGCGTTGCGTTTACTGCGATTTGGTTAAATTACCGAGTAATACGTCCAGGTTAATAATGCCGGCCTCATGATCTTCATTGTGTGCGATTTCCTTGAATATTCCCGTTGTATAACGGCTATATTCTTCCGTAGGCTCTTCAAATCGATCATACATCACCACGGAATCCACGGAATCGACGACGAGCGGTACATAATCGTCATGGTAAGGCACAACAATGATACGTGTGGAAGGTGTAGGCTCCTCGTCAGGCATGCCGAGCAGGACGCGTACACTCACAACAGAGACCACTTTGCCGTACAAGGGCGTAAAACCCTTGATCTCGGGACTGCCAAAAGGAACGGTGGTTACCGGGAGCATTTTGATAATTTCATGAACTTCATCAATACGAAGCGCACAAATCTGATTTCCGACCGAGAAATTAATGTATTGAATTTGAACTTCCTCATCCATAGATGTTTTCATACCCTTCTTGTTTTCAGTTTCAATAGAAGCTTTTTTTATAGTCATCTTAATCATGAATAATTACATTTCATGTTGCATTCTCTGTGATTATATCGGTTATCGCGGGGAAAATTTTTACCCATTTCTTAATATGAAGCTTCTACCTTCAGAAATAAAGGCAGCAGAGAAGATAAAAAAAGAAAACTGCAAACAAAGCCCAGAGTAAACTGGGAGTTTGTTTGCAGTTTCTGAACGTATTTTTCGGCTGAAATGATCACTTCTAATACAAATGACACGCCACCTGACGCCCCGGTGAAATCTCCCTCAGCTCCGGAACGACGGAGCGGCATTCGTCCTTCACATACGGGCAGCGGGTATGGAACGTGCAGCCGGACGGTGGATTTTCCGGATTGGGCACATCGCCGCCCAGGACGATCCGTTCCTTTTGCACATTCGGATCAGGAACCGGAACAGCGGACATTAATGCTTTGGTATATGGATGCAGCGCCTCGGTAAACAGCTCGGATGTGGGCGCAAGCTCGACCACTTTGCCCAGATACATGACAGCCACACGATCACTGATGAACTTGACGACGGACAGGTCATGAGAGATGAACATATATGTCAGTCCAAATTGTTCCTGCAGATCCTGCATCAGGTTCAGCACCTGTGCCTGAATGGACACATCCAGCGCTGACACAGGCTCGTCACACACAATGAATTTGGGATTCAAAGCGAGAGCACGGGCAATTCCGATCCGTTGGCGTTGTCCACCCGAGAACTCGTGCGGAAAGCGGTGCGCCTGGTAGGGGGATAATCCGACCACTTCCATCAATTCTTCGATTCGGCTTTTCAGCTCGTTTTTCCCCAGATTGTGGTGGGTAAGCAGCGGTTCCTCCAGTGTACGCTGTACCGTCCAGCGCGGATCAAGGGAGGCATATGGGTCCTGGAACACCATCTGCATATCCGTTCGGAAACGACGCAGCTCTTCTTGCGGCAGCTTCCGTACATCCTTGCCTTCGAAGAATACCTCACCATCTGTCGGTTCAATTAGACGCAGGATGGCACGCCCCGTGGTGGATTTTCCGCAGCCGGACTCTCCAACCACGGCGAGTGTTTCCCCGCGCTCCACGGACAACGTTACACCATCAACTGCTTTGACAGCACCGACCTGTTTGGAGAACAGGCCCTTGCGGATAGGATAATGCTTCTTGAGGTTTCTGACTTCCAATATCGCACTCATATAATCCCCTCCTGTTGCAGCAGACAGCGACAGCTATGACTTGGTGCTGTCTCCAGTAATTCGGGCTGTATCGTCTCGCACCGCGCTTCCTTAACTGGACAACGAGGAGCAAAACGGCAGCCGGACGGCATATGGGCCGGATTCGGCACCTGGCCCGGGATGGACTGAAGACGGTCCTGATCCCCTGCAAGCTGTGGCAGAGAAGCGAGCAGACCGCGAGTATATGGATGCTTGGGATCAGCAAAAAGGGTTTTGACATCCGTCTCTTCCACCACTTGCCCGGCATACATCACCATGACGCGATCACACATCTCAGCTACAACACCAAGATCATGAGTGATCATCATAATTGCCATATTCTCCGTCCGCTGGAGGTCACGCATCAAGTCCAGAATCTGTGCCTGGATAGTCACATCCAGGGCTGTTGTTGGTTCATCTGCGATGAGCAGCTGCGGGCTGCATACCATCGCCATGGCGATCATCACCCGCTGGCGCATGCCACCTGAGAGCTGGTGCGGGTATTGTTCTGCAATTTTGTCAGGGCGGGGAATGCCAACTTTGCGAAGCATATCAACCGACCGTGCCCAAGCCTCTTTTTTGCCCAGCTTCAGATGGTATCGTGCCGCTTCCGAGATTTGTTTGCCGATTTTGAATACCGGATTGAGTGAGGTCATCGGCTCCTGAAAAATCATGGCCATTTGGTTACCCCGAATTCGGCGAATTTCACGCCCGGACAGCTTAAGCATGTCTTTCCCCTGGAAACGGACTTCCCCTGACGCCACGCGGCCGATCTTTTTGGGGAGCAGCTGCATGATTGATAACGATGTAATACTTTTCCCGCATCCCGATTCTCCGACGATACCCAGCGTTTCACCCTGCCGTATGGAAAGACTGATCCCGTCCACGGCACGTATCACGCCTGCATCCGTGATGAACTCTGTCCGCAAATCCGAAACTTCGAGCAGTTCAGTCATGTTGTTCCCCTCCCATGCCATTACGTTCTGAACCTTTAGCTTTGCTCCTTCTAAAAAAAATTAACGCTTGGACGTCGTGGCTTCTTCGGAAGCCGCAGTCTTCGAATTCTTCAATGACGTTTCATCTTCCATACCTTCCACGCCCAAATATTTAAGCGCGCTCAGCGCGTACACTTTGGCGCACTGGATAATCTGCCATACGGGTGCTTTTTCGTTAAAATTATGAATTGTGGACAGCTCTGCCGGACCATATTGCAATACCGGAATCTGATGATTACGGAAGTGGCGTGCATCGCTGGATGCCCATTGCAGCACACCGTACGCCTCTTCACCACTCACTTCGCTGATACTCTCCACCAGTTGGCTCACGATTGGCTCATGCGCTGGTGTCCAGTTGGCATTGCCCTGGAAGCCAAACGGCTTCAGCTCCGATTCTATTCCTGCTTCAAGCAGAAGCGAGCGAGCACGGTCCAATACATCGCGGTAATCCACACCGAATGGAACGCGAGAGTCCACCTGAACAGTGCAGCGATCCGCTACCACATTTACCTTGGTTCCACCCTGAATGGAACCGATATTCACCGTGACATGGTCGAACACTTGATAGGCCAGACCTGCCTTCTCCCGATCACGCGCATACTCCTGCGAGATGCGGATAATATCCTTCACCTCTTCCGGTATGTCCGGCTTGATGTCCCACAGACGCTGCAATGCTTCAATGCCTTTGGCTGCCTTCACAATCGCATTATCGCCTACAATGGGTTGAAGACTGCCGTGACCCGGTGTACCTTCCACCGTAAACTCAAACCAGCAGCTCCCCTTTTGTCCAATGGTTGGATGCTGTGGGCTGGATGGCTCTGCAATTACTGCGGCAGTTCCGGTTGCAAGACCACGTTCCAGAACCCATGGTACCCCCAGGTCACCGCCTGTTTCTTCATCCGGAACAATCATCAGCGACAGATCTCCGCGCAAAGGCACATTCAACTTTGCCAGAACAACCGTCGCAAAGATCAGGCCCGCAAGCCCGCCTTTCATGTCGGATGCCCCACGTCCAAGCATATATCCATCCTTAATTTCACCGCAGAACGGATCAAAATCCCAACGGGAAAGATCCCCGGCTGGCACAACGTCCGTATGACCACAGAAAATCAGATGTTTGTCTGACTTGTCCGCCCCTTCTCCGTTCAACGTGGAGATCAGGTTAAACATCGTTTCCGTTGCCGCATGTACTTTGGTGTCGATTCCGGCCTGATGCAGATATTCGATAATAAAAGCACTAATCTCACGCGAATCCCCTGGAGGGTTCTCCGTCGGAAAACGAATCAGTTGTGAACAGAGCTCCAGTAATTCATCCTGGCCTTCCTCGATTGCATCAAGTACCTTCCTTTTCCAATCCATCCTGTTCAGGCTCCTTTCAATATGGGCTGTATTGTGGTCCGTACGAATCGTCAGAAGACAGGCATGATTGCCTGTCCTCCAGATCGTCCGTTCGTTTACTGCTCTTTGCTAAGCGGGTAAAAACGCAGAACCTCATCCGGGTAATACACGTATCCGCTGACCTTGTTATTCATGCCGACAACCCGGTTGTATTCGTATAGATACGCCCATGGCGCTTCTGTCGTAATAATCTCCTGTGCCTTCATGTATAGCTCGTTGCGTTTCGCCTGATCTGGCTCGGCACCTGCTTCTTCCCACAGCTTGTTAACTTCCGCATTGTTGTAATGAATGTAGTTGGAAGAGCCTTTGCCATAGAGCAGGAAGCCCAGATGGTACCCAGGGTCGTTAACAAATGAAGTCCATTTGGAGATGTAAGAGACTAAGTTCCCTTCTTTTTGCTGTTCCAGGAACTGTGCACGAGCGACTTTGTTAATATTCATTTTGACACCGATCTTGGCCAGCTCTGCTTGAATCAGGACCGCATCATACTCCCAGTCGTCAAAGCCGGAACCGAGGGTAAAGTCAAAGCTGAACCCTTCCGCATAACCTGCTTCTTTCAACAATGCCTTGGCTTTGTCCAGATTGTACTCGTACACATAGCCTGCATCCGTAAAGCCCGGTGTGTTACTTGCGACAGCACTCTTCATCTCTTTGGCCTGACCGTACATAACATCGTTGATCAATTGATCATAAGGGATCGCATAGTTGATGGCCTGACGCACTTTTTCATTATCGAACGGTTTGACATTGTTGTTCATGGCGAAGAACAAAATGCGGTTACTCGCATTCGACTTGATGGTCAAATTACTGTTCTCCTGCAAAGCCGCAACATCTTTGGGAGGAATCTCGATCGCCATGTCCACGTCACTCTTGTTCAGCAGTAGAACACGGTTGGAGGCTTCCTTCGTGAATTTCAGCGTAACTTTGCTAAGCTTCGGTGCACCCTGCCAGTAGTCGTTGTTGGCCTGGAAGACTGCTTCACTGGCCGGGTCCCACTTTTCAAGCGTGAATGGGCCTGATCCGGCAGCATTCGTTTTCAGATAATCATCACCTTTTTCCTCGACCAGCTTCTGGTCCACAATGGAGAAGGTATACATGGCAATGATCTGGGTGAACATATGGTTTGCTTTATTCAGCACGATCTCCACGGTGGAGTCGTCCTTGGCGGTCACGCTCTTGATGTCGGCCATTCCATATAGAAAGCTGCCGGAGCTGGACTTCGCCACACGGTCAAAAGAGTACACAACCGCATCCGCATTGACCGGATTTCCACTTTGGAATTTCAGACCGCTTTTGATTTTGAACGTATACGTTGTATTGTCATCAGACACTTCCCAGCTCTCGGCGAGCATCGGCTGAATATCCTCCGTGTTGGCTACGTCAGCACCATCCACCGTTTTGACACCATAGGTTACCAACTGGTCATAGGTTGCCAGTACCAAGGTATCCGAGGTCAGGTCATTCGCTTCCGCCGGGTCCATCGTGGTTCCCCCCTCAGAGTAAGCAACCGTCAGTGTTGGAGCGGGTTTTGTTTCCTCTCCTGAGCCGGATGCCGCAGGCTGCTGGTTGGCATTGCTGGCACAGCCGCCAAGAACAACGGTAAGAGCAATCATTGCAGAAAACCATTTGAGCTTTTTCATTTTTAGTTTCCTCCCCTTTTTGAACCAGTCTTATGATGTGATACTGTAAAACGTTGCAGCTTTTATTAGACAAAGCAAATGTGTGCACCAGTACCTTGGAAAGCAACTTACCCATCTCCTGATACCAACCACAGCAGCGTTCATTCTGCCTAATGCCGGTGATGGAACCTTGCATGCCATTAGTCCAAGGCATTCCCCGCAAGTCGGTTCCCCCATCCAGCTATCTATGAATCGGTTCTGTAGAGGTCGGTGGTGACCCACCTCTATTTTCCCGAACGCAACCTTGGGTCCAGTACATCACGGAAACCATCTCCGAGCAGGTTAAAGCCAAGAATGGATGTGGCTATAGCCAGTCCAGGGAATGTCACGAGCCACCATTGTCCGGAAATGATATACTCCCGACCTTCAGAGATCATGGCCCCCCATTCGGCTGTAGGCGGTTTGACGCCAAGACCAAGAAAACTCAAACTGGATGCCGTCAGGATGGCAAAGCCCATACCGAGTGTGGCTTGTACCAGCAGTGGTGCCAAAGCATTCGGCAAGATGTGGCGAAACAGAATCACTCTGTCCCTCACACCGATGGCTCTGCTTGCCTCCACGTATTCCTTTTCGCGCAGGGATACCGTCTGCCCATACATCAATCTGGCAAATTCGGGAATGCCCACTATCCCTACAGCAATCATGGCACTCGTCAGTCCGTTGCCGATGGAAGCCGCGATGGCCATGGAGAGTACCAGCGAGGGAAATGCAAGCAATACATCCATTACCCGCATGATGATATTGCCGGTACGTCCGCCGTAGTAAGCAGCGATTCCGCCCAGCGGAACCCCGATGACAAACGAGATGCTGACGGCAATCAAGCCTGTCCAGATGCTGATTCTGGTTCCATACAGAACACGACTCAGAATGTCACGACCATAGTTATCGGTACCAAACCAGTGAACACCTGATGGCGATTCCAGCTTCACAGCCGTATTCGTCACGTACGGATCATACGGGGCAATCCAAGGGGCAATAGCTGCAATGACAGTCCACATGACGATAAAGGCCAGACCAATAGCAGCGAGCCGATTGCGGAGCAACAATCTCAGAAAGGTTTTGGGTTTGGGAACAACCGCTGGTGCAGGTTTGGTTCCCATGGAAGTCGGTGCGGCAGTACTCACAGCGGTACTCCTCCTTTCGCGGCGACCCTATTCATAACGGATTCGTGGATCAATCAATCCATAAACGAGATCCACCGCCAGATTTATAAAGCTGAACAGAATGGCACTTACCAGTGTGAATGCCTGAATTGGTGCATAATCGGCAGCCAGAATCGAATCTGTGACATAACCGCCTACGCCAGGCCAGGAAAAGATGGTTTCCGTGATGACCGCACCACCGAGTAATCCGCCAAATTGAAGGCCAAGAACGGTCAGCGTGGGAATCAGCGCATTAATCAGGGAGTGTTTGCCGACGACCGCAGTTTCGCTCAAGCCCTTGGCTCGTGCGGTACGTACATAATCCTGTCCGATGACTTCCAGCATGCTGGACCTGGTCATACGCGCCACAATTGCCATTGTCCCTGTACTCAGGCAGATGGCCGGGAGCAGCAAATGAGCAAGACTGCTTTTGAGTGCAACCATATCTCCGGTCATAAGACTGTCTACCACGTACAATCCGGTAATATGCGTCGGTGGATTGAGGTCTCCGCTGATGCGTCCCATTGGAGCTGGTGCCCAGCCGAGGATGGAATAGAAGATGTAAATAAATAGCAGTCCCAGCCAGAAAATCGGTACACATGCTCCAATCAGTGAGAACACCCTGGAGATGTGGTCGATAAAGGACTCTTTTCGAGTTGCAGCGATAATGCCTACCGGAATTGCAACACAGATGGCTATAATCACACTGGCCAATGTCAGCTCGATGGTCGCCGGAAAGCGGATAGCGAAGTCACTTAGTACCGTATGACCGGTATGGTAGGCAAAACCCAGATTGCCTTGAAGCAACTGTCCCACGTAACTAAAAAACTGTACAAATAATGGCTTGTCCAATCCCATGTCCATTCGGATTTTGGCAATGACATCATCCGTGGCCTGTTCGCCAGCCATAACAATGGCGGGATCTCCCGGAAGAACGCGGGACAGGATGAAGGTAATCACCACAATGCCGATCAGCGCCGGAATCATCTGCAGCAGCCTTCGGAGCGTGTAAGCAAACAATCGATCAACCCCTTTAACTCTGATGTCTCACTTGCTGTTTTACGGTTCTCTGTGGACGGCTCAGTCTTGAAAACTTGTCTGTTTATCCGTCTCTTCTTTGTAATTGTGCTTATTTTACCTAGAATCCGAGCGTCGAACTACGTCCCTTTTAGCTAAAAAAAAGCACAACCGTTTGTCGATTGTGCACTAATGTCTCTTATTTATGTCATGTTAAATTACACCCTAAGACATAGTTCGCTATTTTTCGACCTATATCTACCATAAAGTTCATCGTTGGTATTGCTGTAGAAACAATTGTCCGATTGGCAGGTCCTACACCTCTTGTTTATCCTGCTTCATGTAGTAATACACAAGACACAGATGACAGACAAATTGTTCACGCGGATGATTCAGGTCGAAGCCCGTAATGTCCCGAATTCGCTCCAGTCGGTATTTCACGGAATTCCGGTGAATATAGAGGCGATTTGCTGTCTCGATCAGGCTGCCCCGACTCTCCAGATAATAAAAAAACGTACGCAGCAGATCCCCACTGTGTTCATCATCATAAGCACGCAATTTCCCCAGCTTCCGCTCAAACAATGCCGCAAAACCCGGATCATTCGCCGTTTCACTAAGCAAATGATATACCTCCACATCCTCAAACCGGGTTGTACGCCCACCGGACAAGCGGGAGGATACGAGCAGGGCATTTCTGGCCTCGCCATAGCTTTGATGCATATTCCAAAGTGGAACCTGAGTGCCTACGCCTGTTCTGAATTGTCCAAGCTTGTTGGCCGGATCTTCGAGCCATAGCCCGATCGTATCAGACCAGGATTGAACGTCATCCTTCCATGCCGCATCCCGGGATTCCGGTGTTGGCAAGAAGAGCACCGCCCTGTTGGTCCGAAACTCAATATGAGGCGCTACCCTCCGTTTTCTGGCCTCCTGACCAAGCAATTCGGTCAATAAGTCTTCATCTGGAGCAGTCTCACCTTCCATCACGGCTACTTCCCATAAATGCTCCGGATTCATGCCAAGCTTGCGACCTCTCGATTCGGCTTCATGTGGCAACAACAGAGGTGGTGTCAGCAGTTCGTCAATGAAGTTGCCCCGCAGACGCAATTCGGTATCTTCCGCCACCTTGTTTCTCATCAATTCCAGGGATAATACTAATCTGGCTTGCTCAATACCGACTTGTTCCATCTCATCCAGGGAGTCCTTGTCCACCAGCAGTCGGGCAACCTTCCGCCGATCCAGATTTATCTCCCATACGAGCGGGTCCACAGCTTCTTTCCAGTCATAATCCGGCGGTGAAGACACAATCATCTGACCAGCATTGTCGATAACACCCACGGGTGCCTGAAGCAGCTCAGCCACATTGTCCCCCACCGCCTGTATTCCGCTGTTTTCAAGTACCATGGTCATCAGTGTCCGATATACTTCCTCTGACCTGCGGAGAAGTGCGGCCTGTCGACTCAGTACCAATTCCATAACAGGTTGCGTAATATCCATGTAGGGTATTTCCGGAGGAATTTCAATGATGGGCAGACCGCAGTCATTACTGGCTGCAACGGCTTCTTTCGGGATTTCTTTGAGAAAACGCGCAGGCTTGATGGCCAAAGCAGCCGCCCCCGCTTCATTAAGGGTATAGATTAGTTCTCCGAGCAAGCCGGGATTATCTCGAATCGAATAGGCTGTCGTCAGCATAAGCATGCCTTCTCGCAACCATCCTTGCAGATCCGGCACCTCCATAATATCCACGAACCGTACAACCCGATCCAATCCCTGGTGCCCACTAATGACTTTGGCCTTGCTAAGTATAGGAATATTCAACAGTTCTTTCAATGTTATACCTGTCGTTTTCAAGCCTATCGACCACCCTGAGCCAGATTTGCAAATCATTTTTGCATACTGTATCTAATTTTTTTGGATAGTTTACCAGACTATCTGATCAAAAAAAACGGGAATTTCTGTGATATCCGTATGTTATATATTCATTTCATAAATTACAGTAATAACAATACGTTGTTAATTGTAGTTAATACTACAAAAAAATAAATTTATCACTTTATCGCTTCACATTAGAAAATAGGAAGAGTTATACCCACGCTCCTTGCAGACCGGGGCCAAGCTATTCCAAGAGCCCGAATAACACCTTATCCAACACAAATAACGCCGATGCAAGTTATACACATTGCATCGGCGTCAAAATCAAATCAGCCAAACCATAAAAAACGATCAAATACCCACACCCGGCATTACATAGATCAAACATTCAACGCAGACACAGCTGCCCCTAACGAATAGATCGGGTCAAGCGCCCGGATATGCAGTTCTTTTTCCACATCCAAGGCGAATCCCATCGTTGCAAAACCGGTACACGCAAGAACGATGGACTCAGCGCCCTCCACCTTCAGTCTTCTGGCGGCTTCCATAGCCGCGATTCGCCCCTGTGGCGTGTTGAGATCCAGCGTAGTTACCACACCTTCGGGACGCTCCATCCCAATATAGGCATCACCTAGTATTCCTCGAATCAGATGAGGCACTTCCTCAAGGATGGTCAATACACCTACACGCGCCGCTGATGTGAGCGCAAGATGTGCGGCACATGATCCAGCTCCATAGACTGGGATGTCAACAGCCGCACGCATTTCTGCGAGAGCCGGATCGGCTGCACAACTGATACCGATGGAGGTACAGCCTTCCTGTTCCAGTTTTCGTGCCAGATCCACAATTTTCGGAATCGATTCAAGCTCTGTGGCCTGATCATATACCCCCAGCGGTTGATCGGGAATGCAGCGACTCCGAACCGGAATGCCATAACGTCCTTCAATCAATGCCCCGTGTCTGTGGATATCTTCTTCATGATGAAGCGAAATTACTCTGATAAGACCCAACATCGGCATTCCTCCCCAGGCTGTGGATATCTTGTGCATATGTTACCCACAAACTGTTGATAGTTACCCCCAGATATGTGGATATCTCTTTTTATATTGTGAATATGTTGTGTATTTGTCGCTAAAACTACCGCGTAATTTACGCATGGGTCCCCACTGTGGATATGTTGTGCATACGCTATCATTCATTTTTTTGATCCACAAGGTTATCCCTTGAATGTTCTGCTTTATTATTGATCAAGCAGTTCTCCCTGACGCATAATCAACACATCATCAATGTACACATCCGGCTTCTGCACAACGGCATCAATGTGAACACCTGCCGCAACTGTGCCACCAAAGGTATTATTACTTCCAAAAGCAACATGAATCGTACCGTAGACTTTCTCGTCCTCCAGGACAACACCTGTAATTCGAGCCTTGTCATTGGTGCCAATGCCGAACTCGCCAAGAATTCGACCATCGCCTTCGCCCAGCATGGATAACAACTTGTCTCCTTCAGCGCCAGTTGCCGTAACAAGGCGGCCCTCTCTAACCGTCAATAGGACAGGTTCACTGATCGCACCTATTCCTGCTATTGAGCCATCCACCAGGATTTCACCTTCTCCAATACCTTCAACGGGGGCGATGTAAGCTTCACCGGAAGGCAAATTGCCGGACTCACCTGGATTGAGGTACATACCTGTGCTCGGCACGCCGTTACGTCCCTGAATCGAGAACGACAGCTGGTGTCCATCTTTCTCGATACGGACATTTCTCCCTGCACTCAGCATGGCTGTAACCTTATCTGTCAAAGCCTTCACTTTGGGATATTCTGCGGTAATCGCACCATTCATGAACATATCATCCGTCATGCCAGGCATCGTGGCTACCCTGGTTCCAGCAGCTGCAGCTTGTTTACGAGCCTGCGTATGGGTTAGTGAATAACGCGTTACGCATACCGCGACATCTGCACACTTCATCGCTTCGGCAATCGGTGCAGGCGGCTCCTCACCGGATTTGCTTCGTTCCTTCATCACCATTAGTACCGCATCTGCTCCCAATGCCTTGCCTGCCTCATATATGGATTCGGCCAGTTCTCTCTTGGCATCATCCGCTACGACAGCCAGTGTCTCACCACTGCGAAGTCCAAGGCATTCCACCAAAACATTTTTACTGACGTCAATTCGTTGCTGATTCATTTGTTCGTCTCCTCCTGTGTCAGACCATTTCCGCTACTAGTTTACCCATTAGAGCATTCGACAAAATGACAGGGATTCCTGCGCTGGCATTGGCAACCCATTGACGGTGGCGCTCATCATACCCCATGCAATCCAGTAAAATGAGTTCAACACGCCCCTTTAATGATTCCGTCGCCTGCCGGAACTCAGACTCGCCGGATGTATAAGGAGAAGCAGCGGCAAACGCAGGTTGGACCAGGGAGGAAAACTTCAAATCAAGCTGTCCCGCTTGCTCTGGCAATGGTCCGATCAGCCCCAGACGGCGGCCATCGGCCATCGCCTGTACGGCTGGCGGAATAATGCGGTCAGGCTCAATGAGGTGCACTTTGGCTGAACGCAGACCCGGAAATGAACCTGTGCACAGCAGCAGAATATTGGGGACACCCATAGCTTCGAATTCACGAATCTTTTGATTCAGCAGCGGTCTGATTTTTTCACGGGATACGATAGCGGCACTGCCATCCTGCAGACGGGAAGTGAGCACATATTCACCAGGTTCCGGGGCCAGCGCAGCGATCTGAGTTGCCGACAGTCCGTCCAGCACCCCGACCTGAAGGAGTTCCGCTCGTCCCTCTAGATACTTCTCTATCACAGGCGCAACATCAGTTCGCGGAGCTTGTCCAATCGTAATCATGCCAAGCTGCTTGGTCATCTTATTGCCTCCTACATATCAGATCGGCTGTAGAAGCCACGTATGTCCACAGCAGTGTTTCCATCTGCCGCTTCAACCGTGACCTTCTCGACTAAACTATGCAGACGGAGCTGCCTGGATTCCTGGGGTTTGAAGTACTTTCATTGATCCATACAGACGAGTAATCAGGTTATACTCCTCCACATTGTAGAAAGAACAGGTGCCATTCGTGAATTCCTTGGCTGTCTCCACGACCAAACGAACTGCGCTTGCAATATCAACCTCATGGCTCGCTCCTGTACCGCATCCCGGAACTACGGATTGAGCGGTTACAGCTACGCCTACAACAGGTGCATGTGTAGCCACAGCTGGCTGTAAAATGGAATTGATATGGTATAAATCATTGCCGTATGGCGTAATATCCTGCGTCGTAATCGGGAAAGTCACAGGCAGCTGCCCTGTCGTCATCTCCATAATTCGGAGCAAATCATCGCTCACCCGCAAAATATATCCCTCTTTCACCGTTGGCGAAATGGCGATGCCTTTATGGTTAATCACCCGGTTTCCTTTGGTTGTATCGATGGACAAAATAGCTTCCATCTCGGGCAGAACCTCATGTTCGTTCATCTGCAAAATGTCGACCGGAGAGTCCATAAAATCAACCGGTTCATGCGGAAGCGTGGGAGCATCCGGACAGATATGCGTAGTTACAATGACATCCCCTTTGAGTGAATCACCCTTGGTCTGCATATCAGCGAGCTTCAATCCTGCTGCGACAGCAGCGACGGCGCCATCGGCATCTGAGACGAGTCCGATACGTATAGGACGGGCACCAATTCCACCCAGTCGTCCGACAATCCCCATGGTCGGGGCCTGCCCTCCCGACAGCTTGCCTTGTGTACCAGGGATGATGATTTTAACAAAATCCGTACTTCCCTTTTCCCCTTGTACGGTCAGCACTTCAACGGAAACTTGTGGATATTGAACAAATAGTTGCTTTACACTTTCACCATTTACATAAGCGCTGTCCAGCGCGTCCAGTGCCAATAACGTTTTTTGAAGTGGCATCGTACACATCCTCCTCTTAGCTGTTGATCTTGAGATCAAGTTTATCGCAGTTCAGAAGAGGCTCACAATGTACTGCCTTGCCAAAATGAGCATCGTTTTATTGTGCGACAAGTATAAATGGGAGTGAAAATAACGTTTTCATTCCGTTTATCTAACTGTATGTGTAATATAATTTAACATTTTATTATCGGGTGTACTGAATATTTTGTAATTTCGGGAATGCACACTTCATTTCTTCGCATGCTACCCTCTCTTCATTTGCCATTCCACAAGCAGTGAAGCAGTTTCTTCCGCATGAAACAGGGGAAAATGATGTCCATAGGGAAGTTCCACCTGTTGAACGAATGAATGGATATTTTTGGGGCGAGCGTATCCCTTATCGTTTGTCCCCCAAACCATAAGTGTGCGCTGCGCATCTGCACTTGTCTGCGAGACTTCACTGGTTGGATGGGACTGTATCCAGTGGAGCAAATCAGCATTCGCTCCTGCGATGCGGGGAGACTTCAAACCAGAAGAGACCCTTCTCGCATAGGCTTCCAGCAGGGTTGGATTGATCTCCGAAGCATCTGCTCTTGTGAACTGCCCAGCCACTTGCTGTGGGGTCATCCAAGATAACAGTCCTTGCAGCATTTTTCTCGGGAACCTTGATATCAGGCGCTGCATTCCGTCCTTCGGAGCTCCCCATACGGGTTGCAACATAGCAAGCTGGATATTTTCACGTCCACTCTCCTGCATCACCGCCGTGGCTATTGCTGCCCCAACAGAATGTCCTACCAGTTTGACCGGACCTTGTATCTCATCCAGCACACTTCGCACCGATTCCACCTGCCCTTTGAAGGCCATCCCTCTTACCTTGTTCCGATGAACCGGAGAACGCCCAAATCCGGCAAGATCCACAAGCCATACCGGGTTTCCCGTCATACTCCATAGTGCATCTCCCAGCGGGATCATATCGTCAGCACTGCTCATCAATCCATGAACAATCACCCACGGCTCCCCTTGACCCTCATGGAGCAGCACCGCAAGACTGCCCTTACGTGCCCGAGTCCAGCTCTGAGGCAGATCCTCCTGTGCAGGATAGCTGAAACGATAATCCAAATCGGCTGTTACGTACGGCAGTAGCTCGCTAACTTCAGGCAACTTTTGCCCCATTCGCTGAAACAACCGCTCCGTTTGCTGAACTTCAAACTCCTGTTTGGTAATAAACGCGATTGATTCAGGCGGTATCCCGCTGATCTTTGTGCCACCAGCCTTCATCGCTGCATGAATCATGGGCAGGGGCACTGACCATCGAGGTGCAGATACATCCAACTCTGCCGCCAGTAACCGAATCAAGTCCTTCATATCCAGGCTGTCTGCTTTTCTGGACAACAGGGGGTATGTACCGCCGGATGGATGACTGTCCTGAGTCAGAAAAACAAGGGTCTTTGCAACCACATCATTGGATACAAGGGGCAGCCAATGCTGTCGACCACCAGGAACCACCGGCATTCTACGCCTTCTCATCGCCTGTATCATCATGCCAATTCCGCCCGTTTGTTCGGTTGCCCCTGTAGGATATGGACCCACGATTGTACTCGGGTTAACAACAGATAAGACATACGAATGCTGCTCAGCGTGCTGTCGAATATAGCGGTCCGCTTCAAATTTCATATGTTCATAAGCACTTTCCGAATGGAAGGCTTTGCTAATCAATGACTTCTGACCGCTCGACTTATCCCCAACATCTTCATTCGTTGAAGATATAGGCGGAGAATCCTTCCTTCCATACGGACTCATAAAACCAACCACGTGGATAAAGTGCCTCAATCCTTGTTTACGTTGAATTTCTTCGGCCAATTCGGCCATCCCTCTTGCTCCATTCATAAAAATCTGTTCTGCCACCTGCGGTTGCAATGTGACATCCATCGTCCCACCTGCATGAATTATGACATTGGCCTGAAGAGCACGTTCACGATCAGCTTTGGTCAGTCCGAGGCCAGGAGCTGACAGATCTCCCTGAATACAGGTGATTCGGCTGAAATCCGTTACTCCGTATGCATTCAGAACCATCCTCGCTTTGGATTCAGAACGTACAAGAAGTAGTAACTGCGCTTCACTGTTCCCAAGTTGTTTTATTGCCTCTTTGCCTATAAATCCGGTACTGCCCGTCATCAAAATAGTGGTTGATTCAGTTGCCATGTTGTTCTTAGCTGGATTGGGGTCAGTTTCACGTTCTGCGTTTAATGATGTTGATGAATTATGTATACTCATTTCTAATCTCTCTCCCTTTTTAGTATTATTTATTTTAGTACTATATAGTACTAGTTATGATCAAAAAAAGAGCTTCGTTTACCGAAGCATCTGACAAAATGTACGTGCTGACTGTTCAATAATCCCTATATCACGTGCAGTCTCCGCGAGTACAAGTGAACCCTCGAATGCAGCGATAAATAATGCAGCCGCGGGTCCCGGCTCAATCCCTTTACGAAATTCGCCACGATCCACCCCTTGCTGCAACAGCTTTTCCATCATCGGTTGCAGCTCACGGAAGAAACGAGCTATGCTCTCTTTCACTTCGGGTGCGCTGGCTGGTGTCTGCATATACAATGCAATAAACGGACAACTTCCTTTATAATCGCGTCCTTCCATGCCTGCGGACAGTAACGCCATGAACGAATAGATCCGTTCTGTAACCCCTCGTTCACGCTGACTGAGCAGCAGGTAGAGCTCCGATTCATACTGGGCAATCCAGTACTGCACCACGGCCTGGAGCAATTCCTCCTTGTTTTTGAAATGGTAATAAATATTCGATTTGGATACCCCGCTTGCCCGCACGACCTCATCCATGCTGACATAGCTGTATCCCTGACGCAAAAATAACTGAGCAGCCACTTCGACTGCCTTGGTCCGATTAACCGGATTGGGACTTTTGGATTTCAAAGAAGCCGAGATCGATTTTTGATTTGTCATAAATAGAACTATACAGTACTAATTAAACAAACACAAGTTATGTTGTTAACAAAAGATGGTCTTTGCCCAAATATTTCTCGGACTTGTCCACATTTAGAACGTTGTACACACAGGATATCCACATATAGTATTAACTCTGTGTTAAATATGTCATTGGGCCTCTACATATGATGGGGTTATCCACATTTCAGGAGCGGGTTCGCCATTTGTTCTTCCATTCGGCAATTATGGCGTCCACTTACAATAAAACAGGCCAACCAGAATGAAATTCTGGCTGACCTGTTCGAGGCTCGATATACTCGATATATGAATTAGATAATATGAACTGTCCATCGAATCAAATCAGTTGCGAACGGCTCCATTTGCCTGTGGATACTAGTATGTGGATAACCATTCAAGGATGGGACAGTACTATTTTACTTATACGGATAGCTCATCCGAGTGATTATTTTTTCAGACTATCCCAGTTTTGCTGCAATGCGTCAAGCAGAGCTTTTTTGTCCGATTTGCCTGCCACATATGCCTGAATCGTGCTGCCGAATTCTTGTGGAACACCCTCAGGGAAACGGTTAAAGTTCCAGCTTAATGTTTTGTTTTCCTGGCTGTATTTCATGATATCCGTTGCGAGGTCACCCAGATCCTCTTCGGATGCCTGAATGGAACTGAATGCCGGGATAAACTTGAATTCTTTGGTCATATACTGTTTCCCGATGTCGGATGTCACGAGCCATTCCAGAAACTCTTTCGCTTCCGGTTTCACTTGCGAATTCTTGTTCACAACCCAGTAGTTCGGTACGCCAACAAACAATTTGTCGTTCGGCTCATTCGTAATTGGCATCGGCAGAATGCCGAGATTCAGATTAGGATCAATGCCATCAATTTGTACTTGCGTCCAGTTCCCTTGCTGCATCATCGCTGCTTCCCCACTGGCAAACAGGGTTACCTGAGTGTTGTAGTCGGTTGTGAGCGGGTTTTTGTTGCTGTATTTCAGCGTCAAGTCGAGCAGGTTCATCCAGTCCGTGAACACCTGATTGCCAGGGATTTTCTCCGTACCTTCGTTAAGACCTTGAATAAATTTCACCGGATCTGCCTGATTCGCGAATGCCACGTTCACGTTATGATTGCCGAGCACCCACCATTCCTGATATCCATTGGAGAACGGGGTAATGCCTGCGGCTTGAAGTTTCTGTGCAGCCTGATCCAATTGTTCCAGTGTCGTTGGAATTTCAGTGATGCCAGCTTTTTGGAAGAGGTCTTTGTTATAAATGAAGCCATAGCCTTCCAGTGCCAGCGGCTGTCCATACAGTTTGCCGTCTTTGGTCATAGGCTCTTTGGCAACTTCAAGCACATCTTTTGCCCATGCTTCACCTGACAGATCTTCCAGGTATTCGAGCCATGTGTCCAGCTCACGATAACCACCAACGTTGAAAATGTCCGGTTGCTCGCCAGCAGCGAACTTGGCTTTCAATGCAGCGCCGTAGTCACTGCCGCCGCCCACGGTCTGAATGTCCAGCTTAATTCCTGGATGGGAGGACTCATATTCCGCTTTGAGACGGTTAAACGCTTCCGCAATTTCGACTTTGTACTGGAATATTTTAATCGTTTTGTCTCCTGCAGCAGCCTCTCCACCACCTTGTGTGTCTGTGTTAACAGGACTTCCACTCTTATCTCCGTTGCCACAACCCGCAAGCATTACAGAAAAAGCAATCAGCATAAGCAACGTCAACTTGGTCATTCTTTTCATACATACACTCTCCCTATAGTAGTTTCAGTATAACAGCTTCGTTGCATTTTTTATTCAGGCCACCGGGATGCAGGCCGACAATGGATTTACAACCGAAATTCCGCAAGTCGTTAAACCTTGCACTTGCTAAGTGATCTGGTTCTTCCAGTTTAACGAACCCCGCGCACGCTAATCGCTCCTATTTGGTATGGTTTGCATTCTAACGAATCCTGGAAGCGTTATTTCGCCGATTTGGTCGATTTTTAAGGCTCTGACGCCGTTTTGCACCAGACTAGCGTTACTGAGGTTCGTTAAACTTTGCATGCCTCAATTATTCACCTCATAAGATGCGGTGAGTTCGTTAGAACTTTAACCCATGTTTTTATCTTTTCCCCAGGAGTCAGGCTCACGCTATGCGGGCCTGACTCCCTTGCACACCTCCGTGCGAGGTCGGAGCGGAGGGATCATGATGCGCTGTAGGAGCGGAGCGATCGCCTTTGATACTCGGTGGCTTCTTTGCCTTCATTCATTCAGGCCACCGAGGAGCAACAGCGACCGAAAGCGCACATGATCCCGGAGCGACTCCCAGCTTTAATCCTTTTCTGTCATGATCTTTTCCCCAGGAGTCAGGCCCATGCTTTGCGGGCCTGACTCCCCTTGCACACCTCCATGCGAGGTTGGAGCGGAGGGATCATGATGCGCTGGAGGAGCGAAGCGCTCGCCTTTGATACTCGGTGGCTTCGTTGCCTTAATTCATTCAGGCCACCGAGGAGCAACAGCGACCGAAAGCGCACATGGTCCCGGAGCGGACTTCCCTCGCACTCCCCCACATGATCCCGGAGCGGACTTCCCTCGCACTCACCCTTTAACGGATCCGGCGGTGATCCCCTGAATGATGTATTTCTGCATCAGCAGGAAGAAGATGATAATTGGCATGATGCCAAGCACCAGTGCAGGCAGGGCCAGATCCCATTGCTTCGTATATTGTCCGAAGAGCGCAAAGGTCGCAATCGGAATGGTACGCAAATTGGAGCTTTGCAGAATCAGGGATGGCAGCAGATAGTCATTCCAGATCCAGAGTGTATTCAGGATGATGACGGTTACATACATCGGCTTCATAAGCGGGAATACAATCCGGAAGAACACGCCGTACGCGGAGCTTCCATCCACCCGAGCTGCCTCTTCAATTTCGAGCGGAACCGATTTGACGAATCCGTGGAACAGGAAGATGGACATCGGTGCGCCAAAACCGAGATAACAGATGATAAGTCCGAAGAGACTGTCGATCAGTCCAAGATTACTGGTTACGGTAACGAGTGGAATCATGATAGACTGAAACGGAATCACCATGGCGGCAATAAACACGCCGAACAAAATCCGGTTGAAGCGCGTATCGCTGCGTACCATTCGGTAGGCGGCCATGGAGCTGATCAACACGAGCAGCAGATTGCTGACTACGGTGACGATGAGCGAGTTCATCAGCGCTGACGGGAATTTAATTTTCTCCCAGGCGTTTGCATAGTTGCCCCATTGGAATACCTCCGGCCATGCGGCCGAATTGGTAAGCAGGTCACCGAAAGTTTTGACCGAATTGACAAACAGGAAGTAAAACGGAACCAGGAACAATAAACCAATGAGCACCATAACAATCTCGGTTACAATGGTACTGAAGCGGTAATTTTTTGACGTTTCCATCTATGCCTCCACCTCCTTGCTCTTCGTCACACGTACCTGAATCATGGTGATAATGGCAACGATTACGAAGAACACAAGTGCTTTGGCTGTACCGATGCCGTACCGATTATTCACAAAAGCCTCATTGTAAATATTCAGCGCTACCGATTCTGTTGATCCAAACGGTCCGCCTTTGGTCAGCGACAGATTGAGATCGAACATTTTGAATGACCAGGAGATGGCAAGGAACAGACAGATTGTAACTCCCGGCATAATGAGCGGGAAAATAATGCTGCGCAGTACCTGCCAGCGGCTGGCACCATCAATTTCGGCAGCTTCCAGCAGATCAGGTGATACGTTGGTCAAGGACGAGATGTAGATAACCATCAGATACCCTGCGGTCTGCCATACAAATACAATGACGATACCCCAGAAGGCGGTCGGCTCGTCTCCCAACCATGGGAGGTTGAAGAATGACCATCCGGTTACGTCGCCTACTGCTGAAAACCCTTTCACAAATATGAACTGCCAGATAAAGCCGAGCAACAATCCACCGATCACGTTAGGCATAAAAAAGATCGTGCGCAGAAAGTTTCTCGTCTTGAGCGGTTTGGTCAGGAAATACGCCAGGAAGAAACCGATAACATTGGTCAAAATTACACCAACCACGGTGAAGCGCACCGTAAACCAAAACGCAGATAGAAACTTGGGATCATTCGCAAAAATTTGCTTGAAATTGTCGAATCCTACCCAATGAATGTTCGCCGACACCCCGTTCCAGTCGGTAAAGGAATATACCATGCCAAGCAGGAAAGGGACCACGATAATGAGAATAAAAAAGACGATGGAGGGACCCACGAACACAAGCTGCTGTAACAGCTGTGAAGATTTTCGATGCTTCATATCGTTCTCCCCTTCTATAGATGGATGAAATTGGTCTCTTGTTCTATTAAACCCCATTCTAGCACAGGGAAACACCGACCCTGGTGAACAGTTGGGTGTAAAATATTGTCCTTTCTTAACCTGCAACCAGAAGGGGTGTCACGATGTCAAAATACTACAGCATTCGCACCAAGCTAATCGCTTTTATGCTCATTGCCACAACAATCCCGCTGCTGGCATCCATCAGCATGACGTTTATCCAGACCAAGACTGCCCTGCGCGAGCAGGCCGTCGCAGAGAACAAACGCCTGATCTTTCAGGCGTCCACCAATCTCAACAATTACGTGGATAACGTGGCAAGGGCTTCGCTTGCTGTGTACAACGATCCGAATTTCTTGCGAAATCTGGCGAAAATCCCTGGGGACTATCGTGCAGTTGCAGAAGTATACACCACCTTGCAGACGATACGTTCGGCTGTACCCGATGTATTCCAGCTGTATTTGCACTCCTTTGCTGCCAATCAATCGACATTAATTGCGAATCCTTTTCCAAAGCGGGAAGAGCGCAAACAGGCCTACTCTGACTCGCTTCATGGAAAATCGGACGCTAATAGTCCGGATATCTGGGTCGAATCCGCGCACCTTAGCCATTCCTATGGCTTCAAGGCAGCGTCAGCGGATGACCCTCCAAGAACAGTGATTACCCTTCACCGTGTGATCAAGGATGTGCCATCGACAGAACGATTGGGTGTGCTCGCCATCGATTTGAACATGGATACCATTGCGGAAATTTGCAGCAGACTGTATGATCCGGCAAAGGAACAGATTTATGTCATCGACAATCAGAACCAGATTATTTACGAAGGGAAGTCGGAAGTCAGCGGAACGGATGCATTACGGCAGGAAGCAGCGACTGAGCTGAATTCGGCACGTTCCGGTGCTGGCACAGTACAGACCGCTTCAGGTCATTTTGAACAGGATCATTCGATGTATGTGTATCAGCAGTTAGGAAGCCAATTTGCAGACTGGACCATTGTTAAACAGATTCCGAATGAAACACTGTACGCGAGTGCCACCACTTTAACTTGGAATAATGCCATGATCGCTATTGCTGCTCTGTTATTGGTCATTGTGGCAACCCTCTTCATCTCGATCCGGATTACCGGACCGCTCAAGCAATTGATGCGTTATATGAATCAAATTCAGGCAGGACGCCTGCATGTGGATATCCGTTTAACGAGTCGGGACGAGATCGGTGTACTGGCCCGTCATTTCCGGGATATGATGGATACGGTGAACAACTTGATTTTGCGGGAATATCGCCTTGAAATTGCGAATAAAACGAATCAGCTCAAAGCGCTGCAAGCCCAGATTCATCCCCATTTTCTGTATAATACGTTGCAATCTATCGGTACACTGGCGCTTCAACAGCAAGGACAACGGGTGTATGTGCTGCTCTCTTCCCTATCCAAAATGCTGCGCTACAGCATGCGTGACCAGACCCGGGTCACTTTGAACGAAGAAGCCGAGCATGCACGGCTCTATCTGGAACTACAAAAAGAGCGGTTCGGTGACCGCCTGGAGGTTGAACTGGATTTTGCCGAAGATACCCTGCGCGCCGAAATGCCGAGGATGACCTTGCAGCCTTTAATTGAGAATTACTTCAAGCATGGAGCCGATGTTCAGCCTGGCAAAGGCAGGATACGCATATCCAGTCAGCGAACGCCTGACGATTGGATTCAGATTCGGCTGGAAAATAACGGACCGTGCATTCCGGAAGACAAGTTGTCCGAAATTCAGCGTTGGTTGCGTCCGGCATCTATATCTTCAGATTCCTCACACGAACCGGACGAAACCGAGTCAATTGGACTGCGTAATGTGATGCGCAGACTGCAACTGAACTCACCTCCGGGATGCAATGCCACGCTTACGATTGGCAATCTGGAACCGAATGGCGTGCAGATCATAGCCAAAATATACGCGGGAGAGTGAACAACATGAAAGCCTTGATTGTCGATGATGAAAAACACGTCCGCGATGCGATTAAGCTGCTTGGTCAATGGGAAGCCGCAGGAATTGATACTTTGTATGAAGCGGCAGATGGTCACGAAGCGGTCGCTGCCATTACGGCTCATCAACCGCAAATTGTAATCAGCGATATGCGAATGCCTGGCAAAGATGGTATGGCTCTGCTTGAATGGATATCTGTTCATGCTCCGCACAGCAAGGTACTGGTCATCAGTGGATATGATGATTTTGAACTGGTCAGACATGCGATTCGCTATGGAGGTACGGACTACCTGCTCAAACCAGTCGAAGCAGACGAACTGAATTCATCCTTATTTAGAGCAGTCGATGCCTGGAAAGAAGACGATGCTGTTCGTGTGCAGTCCACAAGACAATCCATGGTGGTCAATCAGATGCGTCCGCATTATCATGACAGACTGCTCACAGAGCTTGTCGTGGGACGTGGAAGCAACAATACCCAATTCCAACGGCTGCGGGATGAATTAAATCTGCCCAAGCAGATCGACAGTTGCAGTGTGGCAGTCACCAGCCTTTCCCATCTTGATGCTCAATGCTTGGCAAAATATCGCAGTCAGCCTGACCTTCTTGTATTTTCTGTGCTGAATATCTGTGCGGAGATGTTATGCCCACCTGCCGAAGGTGTCGTGTTCCGCCAGCTTGATCAGCCAGATGAAGTCGTTCTCCTGTATTGGGGTCAGTGCTCGACATTTCAAACCATTCTCGAAAAAGTGAACGATGGTCTGGAGCAGATCATCCAACGCCGTCTTCATTTTGGTATCTCCAGCTGTGAGTTTTACCCTACCGGAACCTCGGGAGCTTATCAGGAAGCAAGTTTGCGGTTGTGGCGACGCAATGCCTTAACGAAACAGTGTATTCACGATGCATTGGAGTCCTCCAACGGAAACAAGGGGCTGCGGTTATCTACCTTTGAGGAGTCCTTACGACTTGCTTCTATGAGCGGGCGCGCTTCCAGCGTGTCCGATGCGGTTGCAGAATGGATTGATCCCATTACCAGGCTCGATGTCGTAACAGCGGAGCAGATACAGCAATGGGGGGATGAAATGGAATGGATGATTGGCCGTTGGCTCGACGATGCCGCAGGCGCCCCACCGAAGGAGGAAGATGAAGCAATAGAGGAACAATCCATTCCATTCGCCGAGTTGCCTTTGGACCGTGACGGACTGTTATCGCTGCCCTTGCTCCGTTCGCTGCTGGAGCAGCGGTTGCTCGCAGCCGGAAAGGCCCTCACTGCACATCATCACGCCACACCGGACCCGATGAGTGAGATCGCACGTTATATGGATGCCCATTATCAAGAAGACCTGTCTCTACAGCAGATTGCTGCACGGTTCTACCTGAGTCGCGAATATATATCTCGCAAATTCAAACAGCAGTTCGGATTGAACTGGTCGGAGTATTTGGGCAAACTGCGAATCAATAACGCCAAGCTGCTGTTACAGAACCCTTCACTACGAATTGCAAAAATCTCGGAGATGGTCGGCTACCAGGACGAGAAGTATTTCAGTAAAGTGTTCAAAAAAATGGAGGGCATCACACCAGGGGAGTACCGCAAATCGTTATCTGACGGAAATGCTTAAATGAGCGGCCGGAGCTGTGGAAATTCGTCTAATAGAACGTGCACAATTCGTTAAACGATAAAAGGGGCATCCCGTCATGTTCATGACTCCGGGAATAGCCCCTTTCCTTTTTTACATATATGGATGAATCTTAATGGATACACCCTCATCTACTTCTATAAGGGATCAGCGATCCCGCAGTATGACGGAAGGAACAATACGAATATAGATTAATTCTCCCGCCAGCTCGACGATCGTCTGGGTTACAATTACAGCGGCAGCGATTGTGGCCCACTCTTGCGGCAATGCAAGTGCCAATGGCAGAACGACAAGTGAATTTCGGGTCCCTGCACTGAAAATAACGGCCCTGCCTGCGCCTGTGTCCAATCGAAATAGAGCAACTACGATTCGGGATATGAAGGGCATAACAACTAGAAAAATAATATAGATGGGCAGTACATCTACAATTACAGCAAAGTCATTGTAGACCTTCCCGATTTGGGACGCGACAACCACAATCAAGGCCAAAGCCATCATGGGTACAGGCAGCCAGGCGGTTGCGTTCATCACTCGTTCTCCTCCGGCTTTCCCTTTGGTCACGACTTGCGTAACAATAGCCAACAGCAGCGGAATAACGATCAGGAATAGAAAAGCCTCCACGAAAGGCCCCACCTGCATGACCTGTGCCGCTTCCTTTCCGATGAACAGCCATAAATATACCGGTAATAAAACCATTTGTATAACAAACAGGATTGGCGTTGCAGCCAGCATCAGTTTCTCATTGCCACGCCCCAGCTGTGTAAAAACAATGACGTAATCAATGCAGGGGGTTAGCAGTACCAGATAAACGCCGATGAGCACGGCCGGAGGCTGTGGAAATGCCAGGGTTAACAACCACACGACCACAGGTACAACGATAAAATTAGCCAGCAGCAAAGCTCCAATAAATCGCAGGTTGGACAAGGATTCTTTCAGCTGTAAAAAAGGAATCTGTGCAAACATGCTATATAGCAAAATCGCAAGCACAGGTGAAACCGTATAATGCAGCGCTGCCCCCCATTCAGGGGTGCCCAGCCCCATCGCTGCTCCCACGAACAGAGCAACGACATAAAACCACGTTTGTTGCTTCTCTATCGTTTCTCTCGTAAACAACCTTCTTCCTCTCCCTCTGAGAATTAGCATTTTATCACAATATCAAAATGATAATTGTACGTATATAGTGAGTTGTAGTGAATTGAAGTATATGTTATTGTCATATTAGAAAGCAGTTCTGGGTAATATGAAAATATCCGCAATGCGCTAACATTGCGGATATCCAGACAAAAGACCGATGGGTGACCACGGCGCGAATTTCAAATGCATGAAAAACCACCGAATTAAGGGGCCAACCTATCGTCGGTGGTTTTTCTTGTTCTTACGTGTCTTCTTAACGCTGAATAAAGTTCTCAGGCCAGTACAAATACTGACGACCTTTAATAAAGCGTCCAGAATCTTCACGATCAAATCAAGGGACACAGCTCCACCTCCTTTCGGAGCAGCTTCGCCGTGTCTTCCCACCGATTCCATTTGTCCTAAATTTGAGTATAGCAGAGCGTTGTGAACGAATATAGATAAACTCACCAGACAAATGAATAAGAAAGACGTTCATGCTATTAACATATTTCTGCTTCAACCAGCGTACATTGAGACGTAGCACAACGAATAAGAGAGCGGCAAAAACCGCAGGATAGCAGACAATGATCCTGTGAATTTTTTGCGGCTTCTTATTAGAATGCGAAAGAACTGGGTATATTCATTGTAGACTGACCCGTGGTTCATTCATTTTCGTTAAACCAAGGAGGAAACACAATGTCACGTAACAATCCGTACAAGTGGTTAAACGCGATTGGATTCATCGCTGTTATCGTCGTAAACTACCTTTCCAACGCGCTGCCGATCGGAGGCAGAACCAACAAGGAAGTATCGGATATGTACCCTGTATTGCTCACCCCTTCAGGCTATGCTTTCTCCATATGGGGACTCATCTATCTGCTGCTCGCTGGCTTTGTCATCTATCAATTCGTTCCCTCTTCTTGGAAAAGGGACTCCATTACCCGCCTCGGTTACTGGTTTCTCGCAAGCTGTGCCTTTAATGTAGCGTGGATCTTTGCTTTTCAAAATCTCAAAATCGGCCTCGCATTAGTCGTCATCGTTCTGCTTCTGCTCACCCTGATCATGTTGTATGTAAAAACGCGTTCAATCACCCTTCCCACAACTGCCGAAATCTGGCTCGTGAAGCTGCCGTTCAGCATATATCTTGGATGGGTTAGCGTGGCAACCATTATCAATGCGGCTGTATTATTATATAAAATCGGCTGGGATGGCTTCGGACTCAGTGAACCGACCTGGACCATCATTATGTTGATAGTCGGCCTGGTGCTGGCTGTACTGGTGAGTTTTCCTTACCGGGATAGCGTATACCCACTTGTCTTTACATGGGCATACATTGCCATCGCACTCAAACAAAAAGACGTCACCTCCGTGTATTATACGGCAATTTTCATTGCGATCGTACTGGCCATTTATGCGGTATGGCTGTTCTTCGCCCGTAATCAGGATCGGGATTAATCCGGATCTGTTCATATAAATCAAAAAAGCCGATTTCGGTCATATGACCCGAAATCGGCTTTTTATGTATCTTTTCTTACTTGGCGAATATGAGCTTCCCCTATTTGAGGGCAATGACTTCAATTTCCACAAGTGCATCCTTCGGCAGACGAGCAACTTCAACTGCGCTGCGTGCCGGATAAGGCTGTTCAAAGAACGTGCTGTACACTTCGTTTACCGGAACAAAATCATTCATGTCTTTCAGGAAAACAGTCGTTTTCACAACTTTGTCCATACTCGTGCCTGCTGCTTCAAGGATGGCCTTCACATTGCTCAGGGACAAACGAGTCTGCTCCTGTACATCGGCTCCAAATTCTCCTGTTTGCGCGTTCAGGCCAAGCTGACCGGATGTATAGATGAAATCGCCTGCTTCAACAGCCTGACTGTATGGACCAATAGCGCCTGGCGCCTGATCGGTAGAGATTGGTTTTTTCATGGATGAGTTCTCCTTCCATGTTCGCTGTCCTGCCGCCGCGAGGAGACAAGCCTCGAACTCATTTTTGAAGCTTATTATACCACGATCCCGCCCAGGCAAGAAACGTCTATCCTTAGCTCTCGTTCCGATATGGGTAAACCATGAATATCTCAGGACTCATCCAAACCAAGCACATGAATAACATCATTGGAATAGACGTGGTTTCCATTGGTTTGAACAAGTGCAATGTTGATCATCGCCCGAGCTATGGTTGCAGCCTGGATTGCCCGATATTTATCCACCCTGCCTTTCATCCAGCGATCCAGAAACGTCATGGCATGAGCTGCCAACTGTTCACCCAACCGTTTTTCTTTGCGATCTCCAAGGATTAACGACGGACGGAATATATGCAGTGAACGTAAACCGATAGCCGATAACGCCTCTTCCATCTCTCCCTTGGTCCGACTATAAAATACCCGTGACCCGGCGTCCGCTCCCATGGAAGAAATGACGAGCATCTGGGATACACTATGCTCCTTGGCAAGTTTGGCAGCTCTAACAGGGTAGTGAAGATCCACTTGGCGGAAGTTTTCCTGACTACCGGCTTTTTTTATCGTTGTACCCAAGCAACAATATAAATCATCTATATCGCGAAACACATCTTTTTGCTCTTCAAGTTGCTCCCAGTCCACGACATGCTGCTCCAGCTTTGCATGTTCCAATTCGAGCGGTCGTCTGACCAACACACGAATTCGCCCATAAGCCGGATTCTGAAGCAAGTTCCTGACCAGCAGTCCACCCACAAGCCCGGTGGCTCCAATCACAAGGGCTTGCCGTTCGTGATTCTCCAAGTACATCCCTCCACATCTCTCTATTTCAGAAGCACACGACGTCCAAGCGTAAACGTAAGCACCAGCATCGCTGCACCAACACCCACTTGGAAGCCATAGGCGGAAACCCAATTCATCGTGTCCGGCCAGGTTTCCATTTTCTCATATAACCAGCCACCAATCAGCGGTCCAAGAAACGAGGTCACTCCGGTCAGTGCCGAATACACAGCGACAAACATCGGTCTTTCGCTTTTCGGTGTATCCCCGATTGTGAAGTTAAAGGCAAGCTGGTTGAATCCTCCCACACCAACACCGAGAAAAATATGGGATAAAAAAAGCGCTATCAAAACAGGCATAAACGACATCAACCCCCATGAAAGACAGGAGAGTGCGATAATCGGTAATGTCCAAAATAATAAGGTTTTGTTGCTGAATCTGGCGTTCAGATTGCCCCAAATATAGAATCCGGCCATCATAACGAGCGTCTGTACCACGGTAATTATGGATACCGTCTGATAATTAATGTTAAGCAGGTCAAGCATCACATAGGAAAATAGCGGAACGATCAACGTCTGGATCAGTAACCAGGCCGCGAGGAACAGTGCAGCCTTCAGAAAGGAAGGATCCTGAAACGGCTTTTTGAACATCCTCCAAAAAACCTTTTCAGTTGAACGTTCAAAAGGTACATCCGGGTAAAAGCAATAAATAACCGTATTGGCTATGGCGCAAATCCACACAGGAATGAACAGAATTAAGAAGCCCGTCTCCCCGGGGAAACGGTCCAGAACGATGCCTCCCGCAAATAAGCATGCGCTTCCAAGTGCGTTCAGAATCGTGTTTCGGATTCCGAAATAACGCCCTCTCACCTTGGCAGGAACGATATCTCCAATCAACGAGGTCCAGATCATACCGCCAATGGTATTCGCTATGAATGCAACCGTATACACACCAATATAAATGCCTACCCACCACTCCTTGGGAAACAGGAACGGTATCAGTCCCGTCGAACTCCACAGGATGCGATGCATCCCCACAAACAATACAAGCATGCGTTTGCGGCTGCGGATGCGCTGCATCCAGTAAGCCGCTCCAATCTGGGCGATATTGACAAACGTTGTAATGGCCAGTACAAAGCCAATATGTCTTGACCCGGCCCCAAGGTACAGCAGAAATCCGGTTAAAAATGGGCCTCCCAGCAACGTCTGCAAAATAATTGCCGGTACACCCTCCCATGTTGCAATGGATAAATTCGTGCGTTGTGTCGAACCCTTGCGCCGTGGTTTGCTTGCAAACGGAGGAGGGTTAACGTTGACCGTCTTCTGTATGGGGATACACTCCTTAGACCGGGTTTCAAGTGCCGGTCGATGCTAGTTGTCACCCCAAATTCTACTCACAGCGTGAAGGTTGTCAACTCATTTTTTCACGGTTCAACGGGAGATAGAGATAGAAGGTGCTACCCTTGCCCTCAGCGCTTTCAAGTTCGATCGATCCGTCCAGTAATCTCGCCAAATCCCTACTAATGGACAGGCCAAGTCCTGTTCCCCCAAATTTCCGGGTGATGGACCCGTCAGCCTGTTGAAATGCTTCGAAAATGGACTGATGTTTATCTTCAGCAATGCCAATTCCCGTATCTTGCACCGAGAAAACAATCCATTGAGTCAGAATGCCTGACTTCTTGATTTGCTTGGTGCTCACCGTCAGTGTGACCTTCCCCTGGTGCGTAAACTTGATGGCATTGGACATGAGATTACGCAAAATCTGCTGAACCCGTTGGGGATCAGACCAGAGGGTCTCTGGCAGTCCTGGCTTCTTGTCCAGTTGCAGCTGGACTCCCTTTTTCTCCGCAACCAGCTGAAAGTGATTCATGGCATCTTCTGTGAGTTGTGCAATACTGATATCCTCCAAGACGATATCCAGTCTGCCTGCCTCCACTTTGGACAGATCGAGAATGTCATTGATTAACGTTAGCAACTCCTGACCCGAATGTTCAATCATTGTGGCAAAACGTACGACATCCTCCTGCTCCATCGTATCACTGTTCTCGCCGATCATCTGGGCAAAGTTAATGACACTGTTCAGCGGTGTTCGCAGTTCATGCGACATATTCGCCAGAAATTCCGATTTGTACTGCGAAGCAATACTCAGCTGCTTGGCGCGGTCTTCCAGCACAATCTGGGCTTTCTGCAATTCTTCCTTTTGCACAGACAATAAACGATTGGTGCTCTGGATGAGCAAAATCCGATTCTGTTCATTCTGGAAATCTCGTAAAATAAAAGCAAAAATAAGACTAAGTAAAATACCAACAGGAAGGGTATACGGCATAATATGTGAGAAAAAATAAGTAGCCGGGATAACGCCGAAAACAGCGATGTTCACACTATTGACCACATTTACAATCAATATGACGATGACACCTTTAACAATTAGTCTGTAGTCACTGCGTCTCATCCATATGTTCAACCCTGCACACAGCACACCCAAGATTGACATGTTGATCAGTGCAGCCAACGTAGCATCATTGATACCGAAAGTTAACCGGGTCAGTCCAATCCCAACACCCACGATAATAACGCTATAGGGTTGTCTGTACGTCAAAATGGCAACAATTAAAGGAACAAAACGAAGATCGAAGACGACTTCATCATTAAGCTGAAACCCAAATACCGTGCTTATCCAGCCTGCAAAAATGAGTACAAACAACGAACTGATCTGTTTCACTCGTGATGAAGCTCGTATTACGATGTATTTATAGAACACACTAGCAAGATAAGCAATAGTAATTAGCATACCCATATTTAATACGAACATTTTTGAAAATTGCATTCACTCACTCCTGTTGTCGTGTATTCATTGACAGAAAACCTTTAGTCCGTATGCATCTCTATCATATCATGCCCATTCAACCTTCAACATTCCTTGTCGTCAAAAGAATGCACAAAAATACACAAATCAGGATTCAATTTGTGCGCCGAACGTAGTAGAATATATTGTTGTTCGATTTTAATTGCTGTGATCCAGTTCCTTGCGAACATGGATGAAAGGAGAAACGGTGTTGTGCACGTGTTAAAAAGCAAATCCTACTGGCTGTCGTTAAGCTTGATGCTTTCCCTGGCTGTCATGGGGATGTTCTATGATATTCTGAATAGTCCGGAACGCGGTTTCTCTGTGCTGAATTCCCCGTTGGACCGGATCATCCCTTATGTACCTTCCATGTCCATACCCTATCTGGGTTGGTATCCGTTTGTCTTCGGCGTGCTGGCTTATTTATGCGCCAAGGATCGGCTTACTTATTATCGCGTCCTGTTATCCATGAACATCTGTGTCTGGATCTGTTACCTGATCTATTTTAATTTCCAGACCATGGTGCCGCGTCCCGAGTTAACAGGTACAGGTCTCGGTGCATCTCTTCTTGGGTGGCTCTACGGCCAGGACCGTCCATATAATTGCTTTCCAAGTATTCATGCTCTTCATTCTTATCTGGTGATGCGTGCTGTTCTCTCCGTTCAGAGCATTCGCAAACAGGTTAAGATGTTGGTTGCTGCCGGGGCAGCACTGATTATATTATCCACCTTAATGATCAAACAACATGTCATCTATGACGCCCTTGGTGCGGTCGTACTGGGTGAATGCATTTTCACGATTATCACTGGGCTCTCGCTGCACCGTCGTCGTAGAAAAGAATCGAAGTGGACAGAGGGGATCAGCTGACCCCTCGCTCCGACGTTTTCTGGAGATGCTGTTGCCGTCTCCACTCATCAATAAACAAGCTTGCAAAATAGGGATCCCATTGGGTCCCTTTTCCTTCTTCCAAAATAGATAGCGCTTTCTCATGACTCATCCCGTTCCGGTATGGACGATCAGACGTCATGGCATCAAAAGCATCAGCAACAGCAATGATACGGCCAAACAGGGGGATTTCTTCACCTGCTATACCATCAGGATATCCTTTGCCATCATATCTTTCGTGATGAGACCTTACACCCGGCAGGAAATCTGCCATGGCATCAATCGGTTCAATCTGCAGCAAAATACTCTCTCCAAGAACTGGATGTGTGCGAATGATGGCGAATTCCTCATCGGTGAGTTTTCCATCTTTCAATAACACTTCGTCGGGTATGCCGATTTTCCCAATATCATGCAGCAGCGCTGATTTGTATAACAGATCTGCTTGTTCTTCATTCATGCCGCTCAATTTGCCAATCATAATTGAATACTCTGCCACCCGCATGGAATGACCGGCCGTATATTTGTCCCGTGCGTCCAATGCAGCCGCCAGGGTGGAAAAATAACTTTGCAGCAACTGCCGATTGCGTTCCTGTCTCATCTCAAGCCGGTTAATCATCATATTGAATCCGGAGATGAGCGCAGAAAATTCGTCCGCGTACAGATCGGGGGTTCTTCTGCCGAGGTCTCCCTCTTGAATTCGGTTCATCTCCTCAGTCAATTCTGCAACCGGACCGCGAACATCCCGAATCAGCAGCCAGCTCGCCACAAGGGCGAAGCCCCCGCCCAGCACAACGATAAGAATGGCCCACAGAATATACTCTTTCGCAAACTCGCTATCCATGTACTGAAGACGGATCGATGTAGCCAGGAAGAACAGAAATAAAGGAAACAATCCGATCAGTGCGGTGCTCAGCTGAAATTTGCGCTGTATGGACACCAGGATACGTCCACCAAGGGATGGTTCCATGCCATGCTGCTCTTTGCCTCTGCGGCGAACTTCCAGCAGCAGCGGTCTCACGGTCCGAACGGTCAGGAAATATTCAATCAGGGCATGCATCACGGCGATCAATAAGGCACACGCAGCTGCAACTGCGACGTATCCATACGGAAATTCCAGCCATCCCATGGAGATCATCCATAACGTCAATCCGGCAGCAGGCAAGGAAAATCCAAGCATATGTGGACCCAAAATACGATAGATCGTTTGTCCCGGAAAACGGTGAATGCTCTCATACATCTTTGTCAATTCGGCCTTTTCATGATGCTCTGCGGCAAAAAATTGCCGAATGGGGCCAAGTTGTGCCCATAGCGTAATCAGTTCAGCAACAAGCATGAACAACAGAGAAATTAACACAATGATAATGAGGCGTACAAATTGAATATTCGGTATTTGTAAGGTAGACACCATAACCACTGTACCTACCACAAAAACAGCTGCCATTGAACCGATAATATAATTTCGCATCAGACGAAAGATAAATGAACGGTATACTTCCACCCTAACCCCTCACTCTCTAGCTGTAGACCGGTTCTCCCCATTAATGATGACAGAGGAAGATTAAGGGTACAGCCTCCTATTTGTTATCGGTTACTCGGACTGAAAAAATTAATTCATTTCACGGACGGGGACCTCCATCCTGGAATGAACTATGAATCGCTCATTTAACTTATATGTACGCGTACAACCATACAAAAAAGACTGCTCCCCGTAGGAAACAGCCTGATATGGCAAGACATTTCTTATCCTTTAATTTTGGCAGCCAGAATCATTGTACCACGCGGCTCATCACCCATCGCATCCGGTTCAAGTGTGATGGCGACCGTGTCGTAATCGTTGGCAGAGTCTAACGTATAGTATACCGCTCCCGTTCCATTATGACTTAGGAAAGTCCCCGCATTCTGAGGTATATCGCCCTTGATCAGCCAAACCTGGAACGCCTCATTCCCTTCCAGAGTAGGCAAGTTCTCCGCCTGTACGACCAGGTGAGTGCCTTTGCTGTCAATGACGATGGTAGCCAGACCTTGGGCCACAATGTCCTGTGTCGCAGGACTGAGCTTGACGGCTTCGCCTGTCTGCATTCCCTGTGCAGGCTGCAGGGATGAAGCAAGCTGCTCTTGCAGCTGAGCATTCTGTGCCTGCGCCTGAGCAAGCTGCTCTTGCACCGCCGATGAGCCCGCAGCTTGCTGCTTCAGCGAATCGACCTGGCCTTGCAGCTGCCCGGCGTAGATGCCAAGCACGAGCGCCGCTGCCGCGAGGGCTGCGCTCGCTACGCGCCAGGCGCGGCTGCTGCGCGCACGCGCGCGCCCTTGAGGCTGCCACGGCTGTGCCTGTGCAGCCTCTTCTGCCCGGGCTGCAGGCACCGCCGTTTCCGGCGGCAAGCCTTGCCCGGGCTGCGCCGCTTCATGCTGCGGCGCAAGATCCCCCTGAAGCACCACGGGTGCTTCAGGCTGCGCAGGAGCAGCCGCCGGCTTCGTTCCGGCGCTCTCCTGCGCGTGTCCGAGCACGTTGCCCAGCACACGTGCTCGCATACCAGGCGGCGGTGTAACAGGTTCCGCCGCGAGTGGCAGGAAGCCTGTTACTTCCTGCAATTCCCTCACCTCCTGGCGACAAGACTCGCAATGGGCCAAATGCGCTTCAAATGCTGCCACTTCCTCCGCTTCGAGTCCTCCCAGCACATACACCGGTGCCAGATCAGACCATTCCTCATGTCGTTCTATCATGGATGTATGCCCTCCCTTCCCGCGTCCGGATGCAATTCAGCATCGGCGAGCAGCTTCTGAAGCTGCCGCATCGCAAGCCTGACACGGCTCTTTACCGTACCCAGCGGAATCCCGAATCTGCTGGATACCTCCTGTTGCGTTAAGCCTGCATAATAGATCGATTCAATGACCTGTTGCTGGTCACCATTCAACTGGGACAGGGCCTCCTTGATTCGGACACCTTCCCATTTGCGTTCTATTTCCTCTTCTGTATTTGTATGTTCATCGGCATAAGCCGCCAGTGTTTCGTTCTCCACTGAGGTCGTAGCTGCGCTTTTGGATTTTCGCCTCAGCATGTCCACCGCAATGTTGCGCGTAATGGCGAACATCCACGTGGTCAGCTTCCCCTGTGAGGCCTCATATCGTTCAGCATTGTTCCAAACCCGCAGGAATAATTCCTGGACAGTCTCTTCTGCTGTCATTGGATCACCAACGATCCGATAAGCAAAAGAATACACCGCCCGCTCGTAGCGGTCATATAAAAGCTCCAGTGCAGAAGCATCTCGCTCTGCAATCTGTCGCATTAACCTGCTGTCCTCAATTGATTCAGTCATGCGAGGGCCCCTTTCCGTGTCATCCCCCTTATTATAACCTACGCAGAATCATTTGAAGAGGATTACCTTATTGAAGAAAAAAATCTGAAATGTTTTCGCAATTGTTTTCAAAAAAGCTTCACCCTTCCTTTTTATTGCAAAAAATTACAGCCTGTGGTATACTCTAAGAGTTGGTTTTTAAACAACCTCATATGATTTTCTGTCTTCTTTAAACCCCGGAATATTTTCTTCATGCTGCGACCGCAGCGAATATGCACATTAACCTATGAAGATTGAAGAACCTGAATCACAATAACCCGGTAGTACAGAGTTTCACAAGATGTTCCCATTCACACTGGCGCGGTCATCGGAGCCGCAAGGACAAAAGAGAGGTAGGGCTTTTGTTGTTTTGGATGTCACTTATTCTTGAGAAGATTGAAAACATACACAAAGCACCCGGAATTGGGTTCCGGGTGTTTTTCCATGTCCACTTTTAATAAAAAAGGTCCAGACAGCCAAAAGGCACCGATACAATCTCGGAGCCTTTCAACGGAGTTGTATGGATCAACTCCCTGATATAGTTGCTGTTGCACGATCTAGATAAACATCGTTTTGGATATAATAACCAGCAGGATAAACAATACGAGAATCGTACCCATGGATCCCCAGCTTCCCCCGAAATGCCCATGGGAGGTTCCACACCCATGATGATAACCATGCAGCATCGGAGCATGATTGGCATGATGTACGTATCCGTAGCCATACCCCGTTGGAATTGCTCCATATCCATACCCATACCCGTATCCATGCATTTCATGACCTGTGTATCCATGCATGTGTTCATACCCTCCCACGTATCCGTATACGTGTCCCTGTCCGTTCGGTGAATTCGGTTTTACTTCGCTCATTGTTCATTCCTCCTTAACATTTGCCTACACCCCTAAGCTATGTATTATGCCTACCTCTGGACCGGGCTATGGCCCTACTTTGACAAAATAGGCGTTTTCACTATTCCTGTAGGCTTGTCCTCAAAAAAAAAACCCCACCGGTTAACCGGCGGAGTCCAACCTATTATACCCAGAAAGATTTAGTGATGATGACAAGGAGAATGAACAGAACCAAAATTGCACCAGTCGATGTCCAGCCGCCGTATCCATATCCTGCGCCTCCGACTTCACTCATAGGAAACCCTCCTTTACTAAAGTATTAGGTTCCAGAAAGTCTATTAAATCAGGAATGCTTTAGAGATGATGACCAACAGGATGAAGAGTACCAATATGGCACCAGTCGATGTCCATGCACCGCCAACACCGTAACCTACTCCTCCAACTACTCCACTCATTGAAAACCCTCCTTTGATTTGAGGTACAGTTCACTATATGCAAAAGTCACACGCTAGACCGGGCTTTGGTTAAATTTGGGCAGGTATACCAACGAAGACAACATAATGTCCTTTTTCTTTGAACCAATGAGATCCAAAAAAACTGCAAGCCCCAGACAGGGACTTGCAGTACATGTATAAGACTACTTTCCTTACGCTGCTGACTTCCGTCAGTTCGGCCGTGCCTGACGGGATGCCAGTTTCTCCTGAACAGATTGCAGCTTCTGCACACTGGAGGCATCTGGTTTGTCACGACGATCGTCAATCTTGACGGAGGTGGAGACACGCTGAGCTCCCGATAGAAACGGAGCTTCATGCAGAGCCGCAATTGCGGTAAATACTTCATTGAGGGGGCCTTCGATAATGGTACTCATGGAGGTCAACTGATATGTAATGCCCCGCTGGTTTTCCAATACTTTCTGCATGTCTGCCACATAACTGCTCAAGCTGGTTGTTCCGGTGCCAATTGGAATTACGGTCACCTCTGCTATTGCCATTTCGCTCCGCCTCCCTTGGGCCCGCAAGTTACCGGTGCCACTCATTTTTAGTCGATTTTTGCCTGTTTTTATTCTACCAGTTGAAGGAGCCACAATTCAAACTGACGTGATAACGTCATCTGATTTGACTAAAAATTTTTTTTGATTAATCTTCAAATCTTCCAGTCCTTTTCCTTTGCGGAATCCTGGCTTAAATGGTATACTCGGAATTACGTTTTACTGTGTTGACCCTGTTTACAAACACTATATGTTGGGTTACATTAAGAGAACAGCAACAAAATGTAGTAAAATTGAATTACCCCACTTCTGTTAGTCATCTTCTGAAATCTCGCGAAAAACAGGATGAAATCACCTCCAAAGGCACGTCCCTGTAGGTGTAAATCGCTTTCTCGAAACAGACTTGACTCGGAGGTAACGGGGCTATTTGGACTGCACCGGTATCTCTAATTTAAAGGCGTGTCCGCTATAGACAAAAGACTACATAAGCACCCTTTTCTGTCTTTTTTTGAATCTTTAAAGACAGCAAAGAAATCAGGGCATCCATGGCATTTTCGGCCAATAGGCAGAGGGAATGCTTTTTATGTGACCATGTTCTGCGTGCTGCTCCTATGTGCAAGATGAGGCTAGACACGCTACCACCGCCGTTCAGTCCGCTATATGCAGCTAATATCTTTATCTCACCGTAAGAAGACACTCAATTCTTTATATAAAGAATTTCTCCAATTTATCTCTTAAACATGCGAAAGCGAGGAATATTCATGCCACAAGTTGTGACCAAGCCGAACAACCGCCAGCTTGCCTTTGATGATATGCGCATCTCGGTATATGCAGATCGTATTCTGGAAGGACTGGACATGCTCGACAAAGAACGTCTGGTACGCGGGGTAAACAGCAAGCTCCGTCGTGACGAAGTTACCGGAGACGAGATCAGCAACGCTTTTATGATGAGCGCGCTGGAACTGGTAACGAAGGAAGAGCCTAACTGGAAATTTGCAGCGGCACGCTCCCTTCTCACTTCCCTTTACAAGAAAGCGGCAACCAACCGCAGATACAAATCTTACCCGGAAGAGCCTTACGGTGCGTTCCACCCGCTTCTTGTGGATCTTGTGAAGAAAGGCATCTACCGCGAAGAACTGCTGGAATGTTACACCAAAGAGCAGATCGACGAACTTGCTGAATGCATCGACTACCGAAACGATCTGTTGTTCGACTACATCGGCTTGCTTACCCTGGCAGAACGTTACCTTGCTCACGATTTTGACGGAAAAGTCATGGAATTGCCTCAAGAGCGTTACATGGTTATCGCGATGTACCTGATGCATCAGGAGCCTGCTGAGAGACGTATGGATCTCGTTAAGGAAGCTTACTGGGCAATGAGTAACATGTACATGACAGCAGCTACACCTACGATGTCCAATGCGGGCAAAAAGGTGGCGGGACAACTCTCCAGCTGCTTCATTGATACCGTGGATGATTCCCTTGAGGGCATCTTCGATTCCAACACAGATGTAGCACGTCTCAGCAAAATGGGCGGCGGCATCGGCGTTTACCTCGGTAAAGTCAGAGCTCGCGGTTCAGACATCCGTGGTCACAAAAACACAAGCTCTGGCGTAATCCCTTGGATTCGCCAACTGAATAACACTGCGGTCAGCGTAGACCAGCTCGGAACACGTAAAGGTGCGATCGCCGTTTATCTGGACGTTTTCCACAAAGACATTCTGGCCTTCCTCGATCTGAAATTGAACAATGGTGACGAGCGGATGCGTGCACATGACGTATTCCACGGTATCTGCCTGCCTGACCTGTTCATGGAGCGAGTAGCGAGCCGCGGAGAATGGAGTCTGTTCTGCCCGCATGAAACAAAAAAAGTGATGGGTTGGAAAGACGAGAACGGTCGTCCACTCGGACTGGAAGACTTCTATGATGAGTCCGTAGGCGAAGGCGCGTTCCGTGAGAAATATGAAGAAGCGGTCAACCACCCGCTGTTGTCCCGGATTACGGTTCAGGCGATTGACATCATGAAACGTGTCATGAAATCCCAACTGGAAACCGGTACACCTTACATGTTCTACCGGGATACGGTTAACCGTGCGAATCCGAACAGTGCACACGGCATGGTGTACTCTTCCAACCTTTGTACTGAAATTATGCAGAACCAATCTGCAACTGTCGTTGAAAAGGAAGAGCTCGTAACCAAAGATGGACAAACCCGCATCGTGATTTCCAAAGTGCCGGGCGATTTCGTAGTCTGCAACCTGAACTCCATTCACTTGGCACGTGCTGTGCCTCATGATGTACTGGAGCGTCTGATACCGATTCAGGTTCGTATGCTGGACAACGTTATTGACATCAACAACATTGAAGTGCTGCAAGCCCAATACACCAACAGTCAATACCGTGCAGTTGGTCTGGGAACATTCGGACTCCATCACCTGCTTGCTCTTGAAGGCATTCGTTGGGAATCGGAAGAAGCAGTCACGTATAACGATAACTTGTATGAAAAAATTAACTATCTGCTCGTGAAAGCCAGCATGGAGCTGTCCAAGGAAAAAGGACATTATCCGAAATTCCAAGGTTCCGATTGGCAGACAGGCAAATACTTCGACCAACGGGATTACACGACAGGTGAACGCGTAGGTCAATTCGTTACAACGGAACAATGGAAAGAACTGCAAGCACAAGTACAGCAGAACGGTGTACGTAACGCCTGGTTGTTCGCCATTGCACCAAATGGTTCAACATCCATCATTGCCGGTTCAACAGCCAGCATTGATCCGCTTTATGAACTGTTGTCCTATGAAGAAAAAACGACATACAAAATTGCCAACCCGGCACCTGACCTGTCTGAAAAAACGATCTGGTACTACAAAACAGCGTTTATGGTGGATCAACATGCTTCCATCAATATGGCTGCTGCCCGTCAGCGCCACGTCGATCAAGGACAAAGTTTCAACTTGTATGTTCGTCCAGATATCAAAGCAACGGAATTCCTGGAACTGCATCTGCACGCCTGGAGAGCCGGCATTAAATCAACTTATTATGTCCGCAGTCGGGCACTGACTATTGAAGAATGCGATTCTTGCGCAAGCTAATGTTTATCGTGATGCTGAAGGCTCACTAGATCTACGATGACCACCAGGGCATCCTGTTTTGATTGCAAAATGGCGTTGCCCTGGTACTTTTTTGCCCAAAACACGATCACAACATCATGAGATGTTGATATAGATGCCACATTACAGCCCCTAATATATAAGTTGAAATAATATTACAGTGTAAATTCATTCAAGGAGTGAACGGATTATGCAATTGCAGAAAATTTTCAATACCGAAGCGCCTAACCAGTCTACCCGTATCATTGAAGGGGAATGCTCAGGCATTCTGAACTGGAACGATATTCGTATGCCTCATATGTACAAACTGTACAAAGTACTGCTGCTTAACCACTGGATCGCGGATGAAATTCCAATGTCCAAGGACGCTTCCCAATTTGCCCAATTGGACCCTGAAGAACAGCGTACATTCAAAGTCAATATCTCCCTGCTCGCTGTATTGGACTCCATGCAAACGATGTTTGTAGGTGACGTGAAACGTTATTTCACGGATTCCTCACTGGAAGCGATCTCGGCAATCATCGGACAACAGGAAGTGGTACACAACCAATCGTACTCTTACGTCCTGTCCTCCATCGTATCCGACCGGGAACAAAAGGAAATTTTTGAATACTGGAAACATGATCCGGTGCTGCTTGACCGTAACCGGTTCATCGCCGACATCTACCAAACCTTCCGGGATAACCCGTCTCCACAGACGTTCTTCCAAGCTATGGTAGCCGATCTGGTACTTGAAGGTATTTTCTTCTATAGTACATTTGCCTTCTTCTACAACCTGGCCCGTGACCAGAAGATGATGGCAACCAGCCAAATGATCTCTTATATTCAGCGCGACGAGAACCAACATTGCTATTTCTTCGCTGAAGTGTACAAACAGTTGCTGGTAGACTTCCCTGAACTGAACACACCAGAGAACATGGACTATGTGTACAAAACGATCAACCGTGCCGTTGAACTCGAAACCAACTGGGCACACTACACTCTCAGCAACGTACGCGGGATTGATCTGAATGAATTGGAAGACTACATCAAGTACATCGCCAACAAACGTTTGCGCCTGATGGGTATGGAAAAAGCATACGAAGGCGTGGATGTAAACTGCATGCCTTGGATCAAGCCTTTCTCCGACGAAGCGCTGAATGCGACGAAAACAGACTTCTTCGAAGCCAAATCGCGTAACTACGGCAAAGTCGGCGACGATAATGGATTTGACGATCTTTAAGTTGATTGATCCAGTGAACGCAACCTAAAACAAAACACTCTTCTTGTTGAAATGTCTTGATGACTTTCTGCTTGTGGGAGTGTTTTTTCTATACATCTGAATAGGATACTATACCCATTCATCCTGCACGCTTGTAAGATATAATGGAAAAAGGTTCACATTCCCCTATTGAAATGAGGCATAGTGATGGAAAGAGAACTGCTGGAACAACTAAACAAGTGGCATGAACAGGACCAGTTCCGTCCTATTATTGAACGTATTCAACAAATCCCTGAATCGGAGCGGGATTATGAGTTAATTGGACAACTTTCCAGAGCGTATAACAATGAAGGACGTTACCGTGGGGCTGTCCAACAGTTACTATCCGTCCATGAACAGGGAGCAAGAGACCCTCTCTGGCAGTACCGGTTGGGTTACGCTTATTATCATATGGCAATGTATGAGCAGGCACTCAAAGCTTTTGAGATGGCAAACGAGCTCTTGCCCCATGACGAATCAACCATCGAATTTCTCGAATGGACAAGGCCCAAAGCTGAAAAAATGCAACAGGATCGACAGCGACATCAAGAGATATTGTTGGAATTGGAGCACAGTGGCAGGCTGAACAATCTCAGAGCCGCTTCCGGGTCCTACGATCCCGCTTCATTCTGGGAACAGAGTGAGTATGCATTAGAAAGTTATGTATCTCCACCTTTTGACGAAGAGTTGATCCAAACCATTGAACAGAAGCTAGGCTATAAACTACCTGCTTCCTATATCCAGTTAATGAACACACAGAATGGCGGGATTCCTGCACACACCGTTTTCCCAACCAAAGAAGCCACTTCATGGGCCGAAGACCATATCGCCATTACGGGGATTATGGGCATTGCGCGCGACAAGTCCAATACACTGGGTGGAGAATTTGGAAGTCGTTTCATGATTGAAGATTGGGGATACCCTGATCTCGGTGTTGTGATCTGTGATTGTCCGTCTGCCGGACACGATGTGGTGATGCTGGATTATCGATTCTGTGGCCCTGAAGGCGAACCTGCTGTGGTTCATGTGGATCAGGAAGACGATTATGAGATTACATATCTGGCGCCTAATTTTGAAGTTTTTATTCGCGGATTGGTTGATGCCGATACGTTTGATCTGTCTGACGAAGAGGATGAAGACTGAGATCGCAGGAGGGGCTTATGACAACCCGTATTTATTTTGGCTCCAATAAACTTGGTGAGATTGAGCAAGCATCATTGCAAAAGGCGCTTCATGATTTCAATCTGGGAACGCTTATGGATTATAAGCGAACCGATGAGGGTGTGATGGGTCAGACACTTCTTATTCGCTCTTCAGAGGGAGAATATATTCTGAAAGGCAACCCGTTATATGCAGGACAACTTCAGGAGGAGCAGTTTTTCGTAGAACAGCTGAGAACTCACACCAACATTCCTGTACCTGATCCATATTTATTACATGAAGATACCGACATATTGGGCTGGAGCTATGCCATCATGCCCCGATTACCTGGAATACACCTGCATGATCCGTCATTACAGGCCTCACTTTCACAGGAGGATCAGGAAAAGATCGCTACGATGCTTGCCCACTCCTTGGCAGAACTGCACCGTTGGAAGGTCCCTGACGCGGGAGAGTATGACCCTGTAGCAAAACAGATCGTTCCCTTTGCGGGCAAATATCTGGACTGGCTGTACGGGACAATCCATCACTGGCTGCAGGATGCTGCAAAGTACTCCGTGATAACAGACGAAGATATACAGTGGGTGGACGAGCAGTTAAAAAACGCTGAATCTGCATTTCAATCCATGCCTGTTCCCGGATTTGTGATGGGCGATTTTAAGGTCGAGAACTTTGTGATTCAGAGGAATGGTGATAGCCTTGCTTCGGACTGGGAGATTAGTGGTCTGTTTGATTTTACAACGGCCTATTTTGGTGACGGCACAGCTGACCTAACCAAAATGACAGCCATGTATGTACGCAAAGGCCAACCGGAACTAGCCAAACAATTTCTTCATGGTTACCGGGAGGTTGTCTTCGCAGCAGATACGGAACGATACCAGCACTTTGCCACACGTCTTAGGGTGCACCTGCTCTATCAGCGCATTTTATTATGGGGTGAATGCAAAGCAACAGGACGAGTCACCTGGGCAGCGGATATGCCTTTTGCAGATTGGGCGGCGCAGTACATGGATTCGGTAATTGCTTTGCTGGATTAACACAACAAAAAACCGCCAGAAGGATGAGATGCACTCACTCCTGGCGGTTTTCTCAAACCATCACTATCTTTAAATTGGTGATACAATCCTATGAATTACGATTGTGCGACAGGCACTTCCTGATGTTTCTGCAAAAACTCCAGCATCCGCCGATAAACGAGAATCTCATTCGTTTTTCTGGAGAAGCCATGGCCTTCATCATCCAGAACGATGTATTCCACGTCTACCCCTTTCCCCTGCAACGCGGCCACGATCTGATCCGATTCCGCCTTCACGACCCTTGGATCATTGGCCCCTTGAATGACCAGCATCGGGTTCACCATCTGGTCGAGATACGTAATTGGTGAATCCTTCGTTAAACGTTCGCGGTCACGGACCGGATCACCCAGCCAGTTGTCCATCATCGGTTTCCAGTCTTCCGGCACGGATTCCAGGAAGGTGAACAGGTTACTTGGCCCAAAAATATCAACCGCAGCGCGGAATAATTCCGGATGACGCCCTGCCAGCAGCAAGGTCATATATCCGCCGTAACTGCCTCCCACCACGAACAGGCGATCCGGTGATGAGATGCCCTCGTCAAACAGCCAGTTTATACCCGCAACACAGTCCAGCCTTGGGCCCTCGCCCCAATCTCTCTCGACCATTTTGCCAAACTCGGCGCCATATCCAGTGCTCCCTCGGAAGTTCGGAGCAAAAATATGATAACCCTGAGCCAGCATCATTTGGAACATCGGACGGAAGAACTTCGCTTCCGATGCCTGTGGGCCCCCATGCGGCCAAAATACCGTGTAACCATTAGCCTGCTCCGGCTTCGCCTTGAAGAAGAGCGCTTCGATCTCAAGTCCGTCGTAGGAGTTATATCGAATGACATCCGGGTAGACGAGATCGCTCGGATCAAGCCCTGTTACCCGATTGTCAGTCAGCGGTTCCCAGGACTCACTACCTGCCATCAACCGATAGATATTATGCGGCTGGATAGCTCCACGCCCCAAGATATACACATTGCCAGCCTTGGTAACCGTCACATCCTCCACCGTATCCAGTGGCATGTCCACACGCCGAGGCTGCTCGGAACCTTTGTCCAGCGCATACATCCGATTCTCAGGACCTGTAAACGTCCAGAAGTATAACGTCTCTGAATCCTTGTGCCAGCGGATGATATCCACGTCTTCTCCCTCCACATTGCACAGAGGACGAAATTCATGAGTATCCAGCCAATATTCAGCCACATAGGTGTACGGTTCATTATCATTTGTAATCATCAGAAGCCGATTATTGTCTGCAAATAGGACATACGAGACCTGACTCTGCCGCTCGGAGACCGGAATAATGGATTCTGACTCACCGTTCCGGTACACATATGCTGTCTGGTAGGTATTGGAGTATACATTCAAGATCACATAGGCTTGTTCATCCGAACTCACAGCAATCAGATTGCTTGTGACCTCTTCCCCTTGATGCAAGAGCTCATCCTCTCCAGTTTCCAGGTTCATCCGGCGTGAATTGAGATAGTTCGGGTTATCCTTACTTGTCATATAATAAAGACGCTGTCCATCCTCGGACAAATGGGAGAAATAACAACGATCATTGGGCTCTGCCGGCACAACAGGAAATGGGACCCCACCTTCAGGTTGAAGTGCATACAGATGATAATTCTCATCCCCATCCCGATCAAACGCCGTGAGCATATGACGTCCTTCCGGGTCTGGTTTGATAAACTGGCTGCTCTGATTCAAATACGTCAAAGGATACGGGTAACCACCCGGCAGATTCATCGCCCAGATATTGGGCTGGCCATTCAGATTGCTGTCAAAAAACAAACGTTTCTCGTCGGCCGATACGGCAAAATGGGAAATGCGATACGTCTGGAAATACTGTTCTACATCCGGTTTGGGAAACTGAATCATAACAAACCTCCTTGAGTATGAACGAAGTATCAAACAGTGGTAAATTAAGGGTATATTTATCCATATTATATGTACATCCATTGTTTGTACAATAGATATGTAAGCTATTTCCTATTCAAATTCAAATACATGGCATCCATCGGATAGAGGCATGTACTTTCCCTTCCATACATAGTGCGGCAATATACCCCCTACCCACGTCCAACTCCCGAAGCACATAGGATCGCCCATCGCGCTCAACCAGACTCATCTCGGCAGAATGTTCATCCACCGTATTTAACGTTCTCCATTTCCCGCACAGCGCTTGACCGGAGGCTTTGATCCAGGCCTCCTTGCGCGTAAGCATCTCCCATAACAGATGGGAACGCTCCTGCCCTTTCCGCATGCCAGTTAGAATGTAACGCTGCTCCTCCACGGTCAGAAATCGGTCAATGATGGCTTGCTGCCGCAAGAGTGGTCGCATCCATTCCACGTCTATGCCAAGCTCGGCATTACTGGACGTAACTGCCAGAACACACAGACCTTTCGTATGCGATAGACTGAACCGGGGCCCGCCCTGAACATATGGCTTTCCATAGCTACCGTAATTGAATTGAATATCGCGTGCTTGCAGCTGCATGTATTGGGCCAGCACACTTCGCAGGAAAAACCTTGAAGTCATCCAGCCATGAGCCTCAAGCAAGGAGGATTCCCCGATTCTGGACATCCGCTGCTGTTCTTCTGGAGTAAGTGTATCTTGAGCGATCATCACGGCTGACTGCACCTGATCCTCGCTTATAGGAAGAGCTTGCTTCCAGAGATGGATCTCCGTTTTCCCGGCATTCGGCATGAGCCTGTCCCTCCTACGACTTCATACTCCTAAGTTGAGACGAAAAGGATGTCCTCCGATACATCAAGAAATCATCCAACTCTCATCCTCAGCCCACTTCACAGCTAGCGTAAAACAACCATCCGCAAATGAGCAGGCGTGGCCACTTTTCTCAAACCGCTTATAATCTCTTCTTCTGTCAATTCAGATACATACATACCGATCTGCATATAGTCCAGTCCAATCACTTTATGCTCCGATACATTCATGCATCGCTGTTTAAGCGAATCCATATCTGTATAATACCGACTTAACCATGTCAATCGCGCAACCTCTAGATTATTCAGGGATATGACACTGTCCTGGATACGATGACACTGCTCCTCAATACGGGTATACAATGAAGCCGGGTCTGTTGAATAACCGCAAGTATTCGAGAACGCAAATTTCTGACGGTAGTAGTGGTCCCAGGCCGCTCCTTTGCTGAGCAGACCCAATTGGATGCACTCCGCATGAAAATCGGAAGTTTCACCCAGAAGCGCTTCGATCCCGAGCACACAGGCGATCTGGTCCTTTAATCCCATTCCACTCTCAGCACGAAATCCAAACCTAACAAGAGACAGAGGCAACCCACATTCAAGTTCCAGATAACGGTCACTGGACTCCTCCCCCCTCTCATCCCTGCGGGCCCACGGAACCGTACCATATAGAGAAGCTCTCCCCCGCTCCTTCATCGGAAATTGCTCCAGTATTTCAATAACGGCCTCTGGTTCCACCGGACCTGCCACGGCTACCGCCATGTTTTCCGTGGAGTAATAATCGTTGTAGGCAATGTTCAACTCATCCGGTGTCATTTGATACAGACTGTCCGGTGTACCAGCAACATCCGATATTATGGGGTGGTTATTGCCATACATCATCTGAGTCAGCTGCTGCAAAGCTCGCCAGGACGGCTGATCTTCATACATGGACAGTTCCTGATGGATGGCCGCTCGTTCCTTTTCAATATGTATCGGGGTAAAATACGGCGTTGCCAGCATCCGCATAAATAGCTCCATACTTTGCTTTAACTGGCCTGTGCAGGCCATCTGATATGTCGTTACATCATAACGTGTCAATGCGGACGTTGAAGCCCCAAGAGCATGCAATAGCGACTTCACAGGCTGCTCATCCGGATTGTAGAACATCATGTGTTCAAGAAAATGTGCCCTCCCGGGCAGTGCGGCATCCTGGATCGATCCATAAGATACGGACCAAGAAACAAAGGTATGATGGAAATGGGGCTCAGGGAAAATACTGATATAGAGGCCATTGGACAAGCGGCGCTGGATGGGCGCGACATTCACAGCAAAATTCATGATTTTCCTCCTCAGCTATGCCGAATACTCGCATTCCGGATACAAAATCCAAGTTACTGCTTTTTTCAATCCGGAAGCTACTTCTGCCACTTGTTCGGAAGTCACTTCCGCTATGGCATCCAGAAATTGCGGAGTGGTCATCTGGACCCGATTGAGCAGCCGATCGATATGGAGGGCTATCACCTGCTCAGGCAGATCGTAACCCACCTGCACATAATGCGTGACATTCTGAATAGCTCTGTGCAGTTCTCGTTCCCGGATGTCTCGGTTGCATAATTTCAACCATTCCTCATCTATCGCTTCAAGAACCTCTGATGCATATCCGCTGCTTGTTCCCGTTGTCACATGAAGCGTTCCGCGATAATCGTCCAGTGTGCTGTAGATCTGGTATACCCATTGCTTTTGTTCGCGAAGTCTGTACTGGAGCCTCGATGCAGGCGTGGCGCCAAACAGCGAATGAAAAAGAAACAAGGCAGGGTAGTTAGAGGTCCCGTAATCCACTCCCGTCGCAAAGGCCACATTAATTTTGCATTGCTGAACATCGATTAGCTCCATCATCAGCTCGCCTTCTTCCCTTTGCGCAGCAGACTCATCTTCCCGTGTTACGATTGGAGCCCGCTTGTCATCCATGCGCCTCCCCTCTTCATCCAATGTTCGGAATGCAGACAGGACAAGTGCTATCATAGGATCAGGCTCGAAATCGCCAATAACATGAATATGGATTGGACAACGGAGTACCTCTCTGTACCATTGCAGCAGTTCATCCTCGCGCACACAATGCCGAAGCTTCTCAAGCTCGGATGCTCTGCCTCGTTCAGCATATCCCAGCCATTCCAGACAGCGCCCCCGCACCACCTTGTCCCATTCAGAGACATCGTAACCAGCGTGATTCTCTGCCCATTTGATCTCTTCCTGTATCTGCGCTTCATCAATATCAAAACCACCATTAGAGGCTGGCTGCAGCATCAGCTCCGAAAGCATCTCCACTATATCCTTCGTTCGCGCCTCCGGCCAGGGCATCACATTTCCGGGAGTACGCAAACGGACGAATGCTAGTTGTGCATCCCCCTTGTACTCAAAATTGCACCCAGGCTCGTCCGCATAAAGGGACCATAGCCGCCGCCGCGGGTGTCCTTCGGCCAACGGATTCTGACATTGGTTGAGCAGTAGACGAACAACGACCATAAACACTGCTGCTGGAATTCTCTCTTGTTCATTAACGATACTGAGCTGGATATATCGGCTTGCATATTGGCGTGTTGACATCACATGGACCGACAGTTGATTGCGCTGCTCCGTAATGAATGACTGCATACTGCTCCCCCTTGTTTGACGGTTAACCCAAATTGTAGATCAGACCACTCTCGGTATTTAGACCAAGCTGACCGAATCCATCCAGTGGTCTGGAGAACCAGTCCAACCGGCTCTCTGCTTCATCGGAACGCATTGGAATTTCATCCTCTTTCCAGTGAATAACCTGCTGATGGTGTCGATCCCAAAACCGCCAAAGTGCAGGCTGCTTCCACAGCTGGGCACGAAACGGCTCATATACACGTCCTGCCGATATCTGAATATCCTCTTCCAATGTGAAAGGAGGCAGAAAGACGATCTTGGAACGAAAATCTTCGGTTAACGTCATAAAATAGGGACATACCGGCTTGCGTGTCTTTGCCAAAATGCGAAAAATGCCGCTCCTCGTCCGAATACGCGAGCTAAGAAAAGGAAGTTCCACTGCATGATTATCCGCATTGAATCCGGTCTGTCCATCCACAAAAAGATTAAATGAACCTCCCTTCCGCAAATGGGAATATAACCGGATACCAATCATTTCATCCTCTGCATTAAGCAATTCAGCCCCAGCATACTGCCGGATGGAGTTCCAGGCTTGCAACTTCTGCTCCTGCTCCACGGTCCCTCGCTCAGCGACCAGATAAAAGGGGAGTTTGGCCTTCATATGCCCTGCGCGAATTTCCTGTCCAATTGTAATCATATTGTGTCTGACAAAACCGTAGTGCCAGGTCAGCAAAGCTCCCCCTTCCTTAAGCGTGGTTCTCAGATGCTCTCGTCCCTCAACCTCATCCCACTCCATAAAGGAAAACGGGCTTTTTTTGTGTTCATCAATCGTACGCAAAAAAGCGAGATAATCCATCCAGATCGACTCAGGTGACATTGCCGGCTGTAACGGTGCAAGCTCCTTAACAATATTCATCAACGCATAGAAGTAACCCAGATGAATACCGGCTGTCCTTTCCTTGTATAGCTGATCCTGGACCTGTTCCCGGTGAAACGTATATAATGATCGAAAATCCTTCATCATCGCGTCTCCTTTGTTCCCTTATTCATCGATGCTCCAGTTCCCGACAGTATACCTTCCTTGATTGCATCCCCGTCCATAGGCGAAGCAAACTGGCGACGATTCCGGTCCATACCGTCCAGCATATAAGCCAGCATGCGAAGTGCCAACTCGTATTGCCCAGGAATATTCCTATCTGATGACACACCCTGCCCTTCAACCATGTCCATACCGAGATAAGGAAGCGGGGCATCAAGCGCTGCAATTACGCAATTTCGAATGTTCTGCCAGGTCGGTCCACCGCCGATTGGAAAATCAACATAAGGGAATTCCCCCGGATCAAGGCAATCCAGATCAAAGGTCAAATATGCCGAATCGATATCGTATCTCTCCCGAACCTCATTCAGAATGCCGCTTACCTTCTCTGGTGTCATTTGCTCCGCCGATATCTGCATCAAGCCCGGATGCTTGTACATTTGATCCGCCGAGCGAAGACCGCGCAGACCGATCTGCACAACAGCCTCAACAGTCCCATCTTCCAGCAGATGCCTTACGAAATTGGAGTGACTGGGCAGGTCCTGATGAATGGCATCTATGCCGCAATCATGATGGGCATCGAACTGGACCAGAACCCTGCGGCTTCCTCTGGCCTTTGGCATCCGTTGAAGCACGCCCTGTGTTATTGAATGATCGCCACCCAAGCAACAGAGCAATGCCTGATGTTCTCTGGAACGCTCCAGAGCAGATGTAATTCCTCTTGAATAGGGCAATTCCGCATGATTATCCGCTTCTTCCATGAGGCACCAACCCCAATCCTGCATGACCACGTCTTCAAGCAACCGCGTTCCATTTCCGATATCATATAATCCCGAATTCCCTGATCCTTTTAATGATGGATACAACACTTTTTTATACGATTCCGCACGTAACGCGTGCACGAACCCGGATACAGAGGAATTCTCCAAGCTTGTTCCACCAGAATAGGGAATGCCCAAGATACATAGTTTGGGGGCCTGTTCTTTAAGTGGCTCATACAAAAAAAAAGGGACCTCCGGCGGTTCAACTCCCGGCAAATCCGGTGGGAAACGTGGCTCCAGTGTGTGCTCAGGTTCAAGTTCATAGAACTGGTCGAATGTTTCATCCGCAGCGATCCATGTATCTCCGATACGACGCACGAGATAAGCAGGTTCGGAATGTTTCATGCAAGATCCTCCTGTACTTAGTTAGAGTCAAGTCTGTGTGGAATATCCCTGATTGGAAAGAGCTGCTTCTCCCTCTGTAACTCCTGCCTCGTATGAAGACGGCTCTACATAATCCCGTTTTAACCTTCGCATGAAAGGCAGAAAGAAAGACATGCCTATAACGTTCATACCAGCAATAACACCATAGAAATAGATAACCTGATTAAACAGGCGAGTCAGTCCCCATCCCAGTAAAATAATTAGCAGAAAATATACTGCATTAAGGAACATGGCCTGATACCCGCGCCCACTCTGTTCCATTGTAAGCAGCGTGGTCATCATAGGGCCCATGCCCACATAGGAAAGAGCAACCACAGAAAGATAACGTGCAGCTTCCGCACGAGATGCCGCGTCTTCAATCAGGAATGCAGTAAGCGGTTCTCTCCAGACCCAGATTGCAATAGCAATCATTACGTAGAGAGCGAAGGATTGCAGCAGACCTTGACGATAGCTTGCGTAGGCCCTTGGGCGATTCGGCGACTGCAAGTTGTGATTGATCATGATACCGATCGCTGAACCAATCACAATACCCGGCAAAATCGCCATCGTCTGGATTCGATACCCCACACCAAAACCGGCAACGGCACCTTCACCAAAGTGGCTGACGATTTTATTAAAGAAAAAGGTGCTCAGAAAAATCATGCAGTATGAGATGAAAACGGGAATCCCTACATGTCGGAGAGCAATAAAATGCTTCTTTGCAAAAACGATGTGTTCCAAAAGCACTTCTTTGCGAACGAAAAGAATGAGCAGGGAGATGAGCAGGGATAATGTCGATGAGATCAAGTTGGCATACACGATCCCTTTCAGATCCAGCCCGAACATCGATACAAAGACATACACAAGGGAAATATTCAGCATAGCCATGCCTACCGAATTCCACGATGCAGATTGCGCCCGGCCCAAACCCCGAAGCGCCGCACCACTTACTGCTGCCAGAACAGCCGGAACACCGGCGATCATCATGCCTCCAACGTACAACGTAAACATGGGAGCAATGTCGGCAGGTACGGCATAAAACCATGTCAACGCGGGAGTCAGCAGCATTACGATGCCGCCTGTTAGGATAGCAAGCAGCACTGCACTTCCCATCATATGGACAAATAACTGTGTAAACGCCCGTGAACCCCCGGCACGACTGCGAGCCACCGCCACCTGAACCGAGAGCTGCATCGCTTCAATGATAGCAATCATAACGAAGGAGACAGGGATGTACAACGACAGGACATAAAGAACGCTCTGGCTCGTATGTCCCATGAAAAATACGTTGGCCAGTTGCGTAATTACATTGACCAGTGAAGCAAGCAGCATCGGGACAGCCGTTCGCAACAGCAATCGCTGGATCGAACCGACCGTATAATCGATCCCTTGCATGATGACTCACCTCCACAATTCATGTTGTCTTGATTTCCTGGTTTATTACAAGACTGCTGAGCAATGGCAGATGGATCACGTGTACACAGCAAGCGGATATCATGCGGTCCCCATCCCACGAAACGAGCACTACCCTTTCTTTCGGCCTGATAATTCCTCGCTTCAGTTTTTCTGCTAGTTGTATCCACACATCCCCGCTCTGATAATCCGTATAGGGTACGCATACGGTCTGGTCAGGATCTATATGCAAAATGGAGTTGTCGCTTATGTGCAGCCCCAGCCTTGACTGAAGAATCATATGATCCGCTGTGCAACTCTCCATCAGTTCACGAATAATATCCTGTACCTGGGAGGCAAAAGAATCGGCTTCGCCCGACTGGATGATCCGTTTGCCGACATAGCTTACTTGCAATGCGCCTTGATTGGTACATGCCTGAAGGGCAACCGCCATATCGGCCGTATCGCCACGCTTCTCGTTTTTCAGTCCATATCCGGCCTGACCATCTTCATGAAATACCCGCTGTTCCACCAGTACAATGGCAGCACGCTCCTTCTCACGTATGCTCCACTGAGCCGCCTGGATGGCTTCCGTACCCGCCAGCGCACCCATATGTGATAACCCAAGCGGATAATCAACGTGCCATGCAGCCGTTTCGAGCATACGGGCAAGGGGGGCATTCAGAGCATGACGCTCAGGGGAAGTCTGCGCCAAAATCAACCAGTCCCAGTGCCCCTCAGTAGATAACCGTTCCATCACGATGAACGCAAGATCACCTGCAGTCAGGCGTTTCCCATCTGCCATGAGCGAACGGGTCAACGTTCCCACACGACCATAATAATGATCTTCCATATATATGTGTGGGGAAACATAAAAATAATCATCCGGTGTTGGCCAGTCGAGGGTATACAGATGATCCTCCGCGGTTAACCAGCAGATATGATCCACGTAAATAGGGTCAAAGTCAGCACTGTAAAATGGTTCAGGCATGCTGCATCTTCCCGTTGGCATAAGCTTGGAACACATTGATTTTCTGAATGGACGTTGTTCCTTCCATAAACTCGAAGGCTCTGGCATCGCGATACCATTTGTTCAACAAGGGATGTTCCATCATCGAGCCGGGTCCCATCATGCCCAGTGCCAATTCCGTCGCTTCCTCGGCCAGCGCAGCCGCACGAATTTTACTAAGGGAAGCGAGGTACCCTTTCTGGGCATCATGATCAATCTCTGCCGCTGCATTGCGAATCATGCTGCGAAGCGAATGCAGGCGCATCTCCATTCTCTCCAGCTTCATCTTTTCCCGCTCTTTGAAAATGGATCTGTGCTCCAGTACGTAATCGTATGAAGCCTGTGCAACACCAAGCGCCAATGCCGCTACGCTTGGGCGCATGCGATGGAATGTACGCAGTGCCCCCCATAACCCCCGCTTGGTAGGACTAAGATGACGGCCGATGATATCCTTCTCTTCCAGCGGGAAACCTTCAAACTTCAAATGACTGATCTGCAGCGCGCAAAGTCCCATCGTATCCAGCGGGGTCGCCGTAAAGCCCTTCATCGAGGGATCGACAAGCGCGATCTGAATGCCGAGAGGTGTCCGATTGGTTTGGGCAAACACCAGGCCAACACGCGCACGGCTTCCATTCCCGATGTAGATTTTATGACCGTTCAGCTCGATTCCCCCGCCAGGATGACGCGTAATACGTGTACCGATATCGGTGGCATCCGAGCCCTTCTCCGGCTCTGACATGGCAAAAAAGGCCCATGACGCGCCCTTCATAAAATGGCTATAAAAACGTTCCTTCTGCTCCTCATCGGCGAGATCGGTCATGACGATGCTGGACATCGAGGGACCCGGGCCGCCCAGAAAAGCTCCGGCATCTCCTGTAGCCAACTTCTCAATCGTGATCACCCTCTCTAGGGAGGAGAGTCCGTAATATCGTTCATTGCCTATGGTTACGATCGGTTGACCGCCATACTCCGGTGGAATCATCATATGATTGATGGCCTGCATGGAAGGCAAATGCAAAAATTCATGAATCCGTTCAGGCTCACGGTCGATTAAAAGGCCGACCTCGCGCAGCTCCGCAGCATACTCCTGCATGACATGCTCAAAGACCGCAATGGTTGACGGTGTGATCATCAATAATCCTCCTCGCCTAATAACAGCATGTTTTTCACCAGTTGGCCCGTATATATATAGGAAGATACACCCTGTCTCAAAAATCCGAAGCCTCCACCCAACCGCTGAATCTGCCTGAAAGCCTCATCCAATTCCTGGTGAATCCATGCGTGGACCCGGCCCAACGGAAGGTCCGGCTTCGCTGACAGGAATTGGTCCTGAGGCAGCGTCTCAGTCATGTAAAGCGTTGTCAAAACATCAGCGACCATGCCTTTGACCAGTTGATGCTGAAGGGTGGACTGGCCTCCGGATATACGACCGGACAGATGCCTGCGCATCTGCTCTAAAGCAGCTCTGCACAATTCGGCTCGGAATTGGAGCAAGCTCGTTCTCAAAGCGTCGCCCCACGTCATTCCCACGTCATTGCCAAACTCCTGGGACTCCTCAGCCGAACTGAGCTGTACACGATATAGCTGAATCCCGGTAGGGTCAAGCATCCGGTCCTGCACAAGCACGGCACGTAACTGTTCCCAACGATACAGTCCTCCTGCAGCTTCATGCCAAACCACAGGCTCTTGTTCAACCAGACCGGCTGTCGCCAAAATGTATGTCCCCGCAGCCAAAAGCACGGGATGGTTGTTCCACCGCATGGTTGCGTCTTCGAACAATTTCGAGATTGGAGCAACAGGATTACCTGCTGCTTGCAGACCCACCGATCTCGCTCCCGCACCCTGGAATTCAATGACGTGCATTGTCACTCCTCCTGTTCACTCGTTCTTCTTATTCTCCATGCCCTACCAATGCAAAACCAAAAAAACTGCCCAGCCCGATGCTGACCATGACGGAGCGCCCCTTCCTGCATACCCAGTTCTGCTCCAGTCCCGAGCTCAAATTAATAAACGGATCCGTGGAGAAGGTATGGCCAATTCGCTGAATGTTATCCAGATAGATCCGCTCCTGCTCAAACCCCGTTCTTCGCGAGAATTCTCTCCAGGTCGTCCAGTTAACGTTATGAGGAAAGATATGATCGACATCCTCAAGAGTCAATCCTTCCTTGGACAGCAGCTCTTCCATACCTTGAATGATATGATCGACATACAATCGATTAAATGCCGTGATCTCATCAGCAGTGGCATGATAGCCCGTATGGAACCGGGTATCCCGAAAAATATGCGTTGCCTGAATGACGTGCTGACGACTATCCCTGCTTAGCAGGACAGCTACAGCGGAATCACCCAGGATGGCCGACTTGCGTAGATAGCGCCATTCGGAAGGAAGAAAATTGAATTGATCCGCGCAAACAAGCAGTACATTCTGAATGTGAGGCTGTGTTTGTGATAGGCGTTCTAGCCATTGAAGAGCCGCTATCGACGAAGCACAGTTCATTTGGGATATGCCATAAAAAGGTACTTGTTCCATTCCGAAGCGTCGTAAGACACGCTGTACAAGCCTGTAGTCGCCGGGTGTCTGCACCTGGAAGGAATGGACATAAAGAACAAGGTCTATTCCGGCGAGAGATTGCCTGGTCTGAAGACGTTCCACAGCCTGCGCAATCGTATCATCCAGCATTTGACCGGAATCCGTAACAGGTACACCTTCCAAGTGATGGCATTTACGCAAAAACTGAAGTTCCCCCGTTCCCAGTTCCAAGGCAGCCAGAACTTCTTCCGGTTGCTGGATTTGTTCAGGCAGGTAGACGCCAATATCCTCAATACCGAACGCCACTGTGCTCCCTCCTCCTTGTTACTGATGGTCCACCCTTGCATCGCCCGTTTGGATTAACAACGCATGAATAAATGAATCGGTTTGCTCCAGATGCATAAGGCATATGTACTCGCTCCTATCCTTCTCTTCCAGAAGCTCCTGCAATGCGAAGAACGGAGCGGCACTCCAGCGTGATGGATCGTAACACCCCTTCCATTCAATCGCCTCGTACCATGAAGTGCCCGTACATTCCTGCTCCAGATCAGGGTGAATGAGCAAGGTAATCTGATTCTGGTAAATGGAAGTCTCCTTGCACAATTGATCCAGCACCAGAGCAGCGGTATCGGATATGGACTGGTCGGCATATCGCATCTCCACGCCCAGCAGGCAAGGTCCCTTGCCTGTCATCCGTTCGAGCAAAATGACTGCAGCTGTATCCGGCCCAGGCGATAATTTCAATTCAATGGTTTCATAGGGGAGAGCTGTCTGATCCATGATCAGCAGCATACCTTTATTGAATCCCTCCTGGTTCAAATAATGCTGAAGCATATGGAGTGCTGCAAAGGGGGCGCCAAAACCAAGATCGTTTACCGCAAAACTGATAAAGCGCGCTTGATAGCGATCCATCAAATAATTCACGATCGAAATATCGGGACGAATATTCGGGAAATTGTAAGCAAGCAGCAGCACATCCACATCCTGCATAACCTGATCAAGACCTGTCGCTTCCAATAGCTCCACGCTCATATCGTGATAGGCATTGTTGTTACGCTCCTGCAAAAGATGAACATCATACTTTACCGGAGTATTGGCAAACATATCCCGGTGCAAGCGCAATAAATCAGGATGTTCGAATGGAGGATGGCTGTCCAAGAAAAGCCTGACCCCCATCTCACGAATGGCAACAGGCGAAGCCATCAAGCCGCGATCAGCTGCTTCTCAATATAAGCAGCCAAAGAGCCTACTGTATCGAAAACATCCGGCTCCAGCTCATCCGGGTCGATCTCCAGACCCTCAATTCGGTCTTCCAGCGTCATCAGCAGTTCTAGAACCGACGTCGAATCCAGATACAGTTCGTCAAATAAAGAAGTACTCAGTTGGATATCCTGCCTGGCTTCCGTATTCAACACTTCAGCAATAGCACCCTTAATCTCTTCAAGCAGCAATGCAGTTGTCATGTTTATCATCTCTCCTTATCAATTGGTTATTGCGGTATGGGACACTTGTATCAAACGCTGTTTGCCCAGCAGGTCCTCCGGAGTATCCCTATCCCGAATCAGATGGGCTTCTCCACCAATGATCAGCACTTCTGCTGGACTACCGTGACTTAAAAAGTGTGTTGGAGAAGCCGTTGGCCCGTAAGCTCCAGAATGGAACACGCCAATTAAATCGCCTTGCATGATGGGCGGAAGCTGAACCCGTTTGCCCACAACATCGTTAGGCGTACACAAGGGACCCGTGATATTGTACTCGGCTACAGGTGCTTCTCCATAACGCGTCAGGGATGCAATCGGAAAGTTGCGCTTTACGTAGGAGCCTGTACCTACCGCTGCCATATGACAGTTCGTTCCGCCATCTGTCACAACAAAGTTTTCTCCATACGATTGTTTGACGTACAAGGCGCGGCTGACCAACAGGCCGGAGGTGCCTACCAGATAACGCCCAAGCTCCATAAACAGCCGCGTATTCGGGTGTCCGTGACGAAAGGCTTCAAACTGTGGATTTAATTGTTCCGTTAGTAATGCAATGGACAGGGACTGCTCGCCCTCATGGTACGGGACACCCAATCCCCCACCGACATCGACCATTCGCAGCGTAATATCAAGCTCATGTTCAAGACGCTCAGCCAAATCCAGAATATGACGGGTATTCTCGACAATCGGTTCTACCTCCAACATGCGGGTTCCCATGTATACATGAAGTCCCATGATCTCCACATGGGAGCAGCTTTCGAACAGCTTCCTCCCCTGAAGCACACTCTCTTCATCCATGCCGAACTGGCGCGGTTTGCCGCCCATAGTCAGCCTTGATCCTTTTACGGAAAAGGAAGGATTCACTCTCAGCGCAACCGATACAATTCGCCCTTCCCTGGCGGCGATCGTCTCAATGCGCTCAAGCTCCTGGAATGATTCGCACACGATAGCATATATGCCATAACGTATACACGCTTCAATCTCATCATCGCTTTTTCCAGGCCCAAGAAAAATAATGCTGTCCGGAGCTACTCCTGCCTTTAGAGCCGTATGCAACTCCGTCAGGGAACACACCTCCGCCTGCGCACCCATTTCTTGCAGCATGTGTACAATCGACACATTCGGATTAGCCTTCAATGAATAAAACAACTCTACATGGGGCGTAAGCGATCCCCTAAGCTCCTGATACACCTCTCGCAGTACTTCCCCGTCATAAACATATAGGGGTGTCCCGAATTTCCCGGCTATTTCCGAGATGGGCAGCTGCTGAATCTGATATTCCGTGGACATTCACATCACCTCATTTATGGAAGATAAGACGGCTTCTACAGATTCATCGATGTCTCGCAGCCGTTCCGGGGAGGAAGCAATAATTACGCCATACAGACGTCCGGAAAACAGGCTTCCCTCACTCCTGAATGCTGCATTGACCGTGGCAAAGTTGTTGATGAACAACCCTTCGCCTTTCTCTGGTGTGAACATCAGTCCACCCAGTCTTGATCGCAGCTCCCCATATTCCAGCAAATGCTTGAGCCGAAGTGCGTATTTTTTGGCGAGACCGAACATGCCGGCCGGAAGCCAACGATTTTGAATGTTTGTCTGATATGTAGACATGTTAAACCTTGCATTAATTTCAAGGTTAGGCCAAACCGTGCCATCCTGGTCCAGAATTGCATCCATGCCGGCAATGCCGTAATATCCATCCCGATGCAAAGCTGCACCGATCTGCAAAGCTGCCTCCCGAATAATGCCAAGCTGAATGTCATCTAAACGAGAAGGCATGAGATGTCCCTGATGTACGCCCTGTTCTACCAGCGATTCCTTTACGCCGAGGAATTCGACTCCACCAGACCGATCGATGAGGATCTGGTAATTCAGGTCACAGATTTTGTCAATCCATTGCTCAAGAACATAATTGATCCGGCGAATGTCCTTTTTGCTCGCCTGCTTTTCCAGCATGCTCATACATTTGTAAAACCGGCTTTCATCAGAAATTACAGTAATGCCTTTGCCCGACACACCCATGGAATCCTTCAGCACAAGGCGTCCACCCTGCTCGAGCACAGGCTTCAATCGTTCGAAACCAACTGCAAGCTCTTCCAGGGACGTACATTCTGCGCCTGGAATCTGGCGAATGCCCAGCTCTGTATTGAGGCGGCGCGAATAACCCTTGTCATTCACCTTACGAAACACGTCTGCGGAGGGAACTGCAAGAGGAATTCCAGTAAGGCGGGAGAGCTCCTCTTCCTGATCCGATGTCCCGAAGGGGACCAGATAAGCACGGGTTTCGGAATCCTCGGACAGCTCACGCAGCTTGTCCAGCGTGTCGGGACAACTGAGGAGATTAGCAGTGATGTTGAGTGCGGGCTCATTGCATTCCGCAGCAATGCACCTTGATTGGCCAAAACCGAGGGACTGCGCCTCTGCCATGAACGCTTGATCCGGCAGACTCTTAAGCAAAATGATATCGTTCTCTCCGGCCAGAAACAGCCCCAATTCTTCCATCCGGTTCACGACATCCGCTGCCGAGCCGATACTCAATGAAGGCAGCTTAAGAATTCCCTGCTCACTCCAATATTCCTCAACCTCAAAATTGTTCAGATATACAAAAGTAACATTATCCCGGCCCGTTAACGCCCACTTCAATTTGCTCGAAAAATCGGTCAACACTGTCGTCACGACTACCGCCTCCAATTCCTGCATATTGCATTACCGCTACGCTGAAGGTAACCCCAAGACCAACCGTAACAAGCAGATAGTAATCATCCAGTTGCAGAAGCTCCTGCTCCAGAACGGCTTGAAGGTTGATATACGGATCGGAACAGAAGCAATGACCAATCTCCTGCACATTCGATGTATATATACGTTCAAGGGGATACGATAATCGGGCGGCTACTTTTTTCCAGGAGGATAGATTTACATTGTGCGGTACGATATATCGAATATCCTGCAATGCAAGACCCGCCTGCTCCACAGCTTCAAGAATGGCATCACATAACCGGGGCGTGTAGATCTCCTGGAATTCCCTTTGTAATCGGGGATTCCCCGTCAGCACATTGCAGTACTGACCAAGTGTAATATTCGTAAGTCCAACCAGCCGGCTTCCATCTCCGTTATTGCCGACCAGGACAGCCGCGGCTGCCTCTCCCATCACGGTTGTGTTAGGAATCAGTTGCACAACGGGGCTGAACGTTTTCTCCCCTGTCAAAATTAAAATATGATCATCCGCTTCCAATGAAGGCAGCAAAGTCTCGGCAACATTCAGAGCAACCAAACCCGATGCACAGTTCTGCTGCGTAAGTGAAAACGCAATGGCATGCTGCAATCCGTACGCCCGTTTCAGGCCTTGCAAAACTTTCATAGGAAAGGGGAAATTTTCCTGAATTGTGTGGCAATAAATGATATACTTAATCGAAGCAGGAGCTACCTCCTGATGGGTAACCACCTGGGTAAGCACACGCCCGAGCAGGGCCGCCAGATCCCCGTCCCTGTCTTGCCGAACCTGTTTCAAACCATGAATTTTTTCCAGTACTTTCGTCTGGGCAGTGTTGAGTCCCAGAGCATCGTTCAGTTCCCGGATGGGTACGATATGTTCTGGAATATAGGACCATATTTGTTTAATATGCATCGGCTCAAGACACCTCGTTATCACCAACGTGCGAATCTCTCTGAATATAGGGAGAGAGCTTCCGTGGAAGCTCCCATCTATGAATCTAACGTAATGCGATAAGTAAGTAAGATCAGGCACGGGCTGCTGCTGCGCGAGCTTCTACTGCACGAGCTGCTGCCGCACGAGCTTCTACTGCACGAGCCGCTACTGCACGAGCTTCTACTGCACGAGCTTCTACTGCACGGGCTTCTACTGCACGGGCACTGACTTCACGAGTCTCACCCAGCACGTTAGCTTCCAATTGTGCTGCTTCGATTTCTTTGCGTTTCAGTTGTTCCAGTGTAATCGGAGTCGCTTTAAGGACCATTCATTTCTCCTCCTTTCATCTTGGATACTATCATTCTATAATCTCCCAAATTGGAATTAAACTGTAAATGGAGGTAAATGCCCCTTACATCCTTACCCCTTGTTTTTGCCTACTCCATGGAGTCAACATACAATCCACAATTCTAGTAAGATCCAACTATAATTAAGGGACGGTGAATGAACATGGTCGGACCCAAAATCCGGGAAATCCGGGAGCAGCTTGGACTTTCGCAAAAGCAACTGGCGGGAGAGGATATGACACGCTCTTATATCAGTCTTATCGAAAAGGGCAGAGCCGTTCCTTCCCAACGTATGTTGAAGATCATTGCGAGACGATTGAATACACCTATGGAGTATTTTTTGGAAGGAAATACAGAGACTGATACGGATATTGGTGAGGCTGTACTGGACAAAGCAAAATCATATTTTGAGGAAAACAACGACCACGCTTGCATTCGCATGGCTCATAACGTGCTTACACTAACCAAGGATACGCTAGACCAGACAGAAGCCTACCTCCTGATCATGCGCAGCCATAATCGATTGGGGGAACATCGGGAAGCCATGGATAAGGGAGAAGCAGCAGCCTTTACGGTAACCCGCACCGGAGATCGGGAGCGTATTGTTCAATATTATCTGGAAATGGGGCGATCCGCTTTTCATGCAGAGCTGTTCCATGCTGCCCGGAAATATTATGAACAGGCGTATACCTACAGCAGCAGACTTAAGTACCTCCAGGATAATCATATTCGTGCATTAATGTATCTTGGAACCACTCATTTGCGCTTGGGGAATGTCGATCAGGGCCTGGATTTCTATCATAAAGCAGAAAAAGAAGCCCGGATGACAGGACAGCAGGAACTTTATGGTGAGATCACGCTTGGTCTGGGCAAAGCCTACTACATGTCCGAACAGGAAGGCCACCTGTCATTAAGCCAGGACTGGACCAAATCGTCGGCAGATTCATATAGACAAGCAAAGAGTGAATCCTATGTCCTAGCCCTTCATAACCTTGCCGTAATTCAGCTCCATATGGGGCAAAAAAAAGAAGCCCTTCCCTTACTGGCTGAATGCGCCGAAATATACGACAAACGCAAACTGCCCGATAAAAAGGCTTCCATATTGGAGGAAATCAGTAAAATCTATCTGGAGGAACGCGAACCGCTGCAGGCAGAGGCAGCCATCAAAGAAGCCCTTCAACTGCTGGATCAGCGGGATGAAGGGATACTGCGGGCAAAACTATATCGTCTTCTCGGCGTGGTGTTCCACGAGAAAGACAATCCGGACGAAGGTTATTACTTTCTGCGAATGAGTCACGACCTGCTAAAACGTATCTATGCAGAGCGTGAAGCGAACATCAGCCACCAATTACTCCTCTTAAGCAAACAGGATCGTAAAATGGAATATAGCGACTACAAAGCATTTATCAAGTAAAGACAAACCCTATCTTCTTCTAACAACTACAGAGACAAACGAAAAGGTTTTATGAACTGCAGGGTCTCTGATACAGAGGCCCCCATTCATCTAACAGGAACCGGATCATTCAAGTCAAGCTGAGTCACTGGTAGAAGTTCGTAATTCTGTTGATTTAAACCTGTAAGAATTGAAAACAGCACGACTGTGGCCATGCAGAGACCACTTGCAATTACCCGTATATTAGATCTTTTGCTCTCCACGCCCATCTCTCCTTCGATATCATTTGGCAATAGACAAATTACTTATCCTTATCGAACATGAGACTAATTTTACGGATAATTGCAGTGACATTAAATACGTTAAATACCATTTACCTCCATTTGCGCAAAGTTTTTATGGATAAAAAGTCATATGCGGTTTGTCTTCCCGGTAATAATCCAGCCTCTGCTTCATGTTGCCTGTATGCAGTTCGAACAAATGACCATCGGGATCGGTAAAATATACGGATAATGCATCCTTCGGGTCGCGTGGTCTTCCGGGAAGAATGTCAGCCCCGGCTGCTCGCAGCTGCTGTACGGACTCGTCGAATTCCTCTTCTTTTACGGTAAATGCAATATGTGTATACGTTCGTTCCGTGTAGTTGCGAATGACGTCTTCCTGATTCAAAGCGATCCATAGTCCGGCAAGTTCGAAATACGCCAGCTTCCGCCCTTTTACCTGAATGCGGGCACCGAGAGCCTGCTCATAAAAAGTAATGGACCGTTCCAGATTGGATACGGAAAAGCACAGATGATTAATCCCCTGAATATTCATTTGGCTCCTGACACCTCCACATTTAATGAACTGTTACAATAGCTACATCCTTATTATGGTATATTTTGCGTTAAAAACAAATGTCCTTCTTCCTCCTGCCGCACCTTCTTCTGGGCGAATGCATAGATTAGGCGTATGAACGAACGTGCGAGGAGGATGTAAACCGAATGAATCCTGTCTATCCTTTTTACGGTGAGAAAACGGTGTGCAAGCCACAAAAGCTGGCTTTCCCGCCCCAGCATCAGGACCAGCAGCCGGGTCTGGAAACCCTGATGGTGCCTGAACCGATCAGCGAAGATCCTGCTTATATTGGCAGCTGCAAGCTGGAAGGCAAGGTTGCGATTATTACCGGTGGTGACAGTGGAATCGGCAGAGCGGCAGCCATTGCTTTTGCCAAAGAAGGTGCAGATATCACCATCGCTTATTTATATGAACGGACAGACGCTGAAAGGACACGTGATCGCATTGAAGAACTGGGACAACGGTGTCTGTTGATCGAGATTGATCTCCGGTTGAAGAAAAACTGCGAGGCTGTCATCCGAACGACCATGGAAACCTTCGGAAAGATCGATGTCCTTGTTAACAATCATGGCGTGCAGTACGTACAGCCGAGCATTGTCGATATTACGGAGGAGCAGTTATACCATACGTTCCAGACGAATGTTTTTGCCTATTTCTTTCTTATTCAGGCGGCTCTTCCTCGTATGTGTAAGGGTGCTTCCATTATTAATACAGCTTCCATTACGGCCTATAAAGGTAACGTGCAGCTGATTGATTACTCCTCCACCAAAGGGGCTGTGGTCTCTCTGACACGGGTACTCGCCAAATCGCTCGCATCGGAAGGAATCCGGGTGAATTGCGTGGCTCCGGGACCCATCTGGACACCACTCATCCCATCCAGCTTCTCCGCTGAAGACGTGCAGATATTCGGAACCGAGACGCCGATGGGCCGGGCAGGCCAACCTTATGAACTAGCTGCTGCCTACGTCTATCTCGCATCGCGCGATTCCTCCTATGTCACTGGTGAGTGCATTCATGTCAATGGCGGCGATATGGTAACGACCTAGTCATCTGGAGAACACCTTAAATCTTTGAAAAAAATATAATGGCACTGATATGAATACAACTGTATCATCTCCATTCACGGGCCATGTCAGGTTGGATTTCGCGTTGGCAGCAGGAGATCACGTCACCTGTTCCGAAAAGGGTTAGGAATAATTGATCCGGCGAGCCGGAACCTGACATCTTGCGACAAGGAGCTGAATAACCTGATGAACTACGATCCACTCTACCAACCGTATCCGTCTTACCGTGTGCCCGTTTATGCCAAACAAGGCATGGTTGCCACTTCACAGCCTTTGGCTGCACAGGCCGGTCTGGATGTGTTAAAAAAGGGCGGCAACGCCATTGATGCCGCGATCGCCACCGCTGCTGCGCTCACGGTGCTGGAGCCAACGTCCAATGGCATTGGGGGCGATGCCTTTGCCCTCGTCTGGACCGAGGGCAAGCTGCATGGCCTGAATGCAAGTGGGCCTGCGCCTCAGAGTATATCGATTGAGGCGCTCAAGGCGGCAGGCCATTCGGAGATGCCGAAGCTGGGGGTCATCCCGGTGACGGTGCCTGGCGCACCGGCGGGTTGGGCTGAGCTGAGCCGCCGATTCGGGCGGCTCACGCTGGCGGAAGCGCTGGAACCGGCTGTCCGCTACGCGGAAGAAGGTTACCCGCTTGCGCCGGGGCTGGCCCGCCATTGGGCACGGGCAGCCGACATCTATGCACGCCAAGGCGATGCGGAAGCCGGGCGGGCGTGGTTTGAGACGTTTGCCCCAGGCGGGCGTGTTCCAGCTGTAGGCGAGGTGTGGCGTTCGCCGGATCATGCGGCAACAATGCGCCGGATTGGCGAGAGTGGAGCGCGAGACTTCTATGAAGGCCAACTTGCGGAGCGTATTCATTCTTTTATGGCAGAACACGGAGGTTACTTGACCAAAGAAGATCTGGCTGCATTCCAGCCTGAATGGGTTGATCCGATCTCGGTCTCCTATCGCGGATATGACGTGTGGGAGATCCCACCGAACGGTCAGGGGCTGATAGCTTTGGCAGCGCTCAATCTGTTAAAGGGCTTTGATTTTAAAGAAAAGGAATCCGTCCTGACATACCACAGGCAGCTGGAAGCCATGAAGCTGGCGTTTGCCGATGGGGAGACATACATTACCGAGGAACGCAAGATGGGCGTAACGGTGCAGGAATTATTATCCGAAGCGTATGCAGACGAACGACGCAAGCTCATTGGTGATACGGCACTTCCGCCTGAGGCAGGCGACCCAAGGGCAAGCGGAACGGTGTATCTGGCAACGGCAGATGGCGAGGGCAACATGGTTTCCTTCATTCAGAGCAATTACATGGGCTTCGGCTCCGGGCTGGTTGTGCCGGGTACGGGCATTGCCCTGCAAAACCGGGGACATAATTTCTCGCTTGATTCCGATCATGCCAACGCGCTGGAGCCGGGCAAACGGACATTTCATACGATCATTCCGGGTTTCCTCACACGTGGCGATGAAGCGGTCGGACCATTCGGGGTCATGGGCGGTTTCATGCAGCCCCAGGGTCATGTGCAGGTCGTCATGAATACGGTGGACTTCCACCTCAATCCACAGGCTGCGCTCGATTCTCCGCGCTGGCAGTGGACCAAAGGCAAAACGATCCTGGTTGAGCCCGGATTCCCTCAGCATATTGCACAGGCACTTGCCCGCAAAGGGCATGAAATACACATCGCCCTCGATCCGTCGATGTTTGGACGCGGCCAGATCATCTGGCGCAACCCGGACAACGGCGTATTGTGCGGCGGCACGGAAAGCCGGGCCGATGGCTCGATAGCAGCGTGGTAATACGCGCTGCAAGTGCAGCTGAATGAGAGTGGGAACGTAACGCTCAGGAGTATTGCATATGCTAAGGGAACCAGGAAAACCGTTCATATATATGAATTTTTTGATTCATGATATGTAATCATTCATCATTCGTTTGGTTTCAGGAAAAAGGCAAAGAAGAGATCTACTCGGTCTCTTCTTTGCCTTTTTTATCTTTCTTTTTCCCGTTGACCAGCAAGACGTATTACAGGTTCTGTATAGATTTCATACCTCTTCAAATGTAAATCCTATGTATAATTTATGGGTTTCAGTGGAATTTCATTGAGTTTTCGTAAATTTTCATCCTTACCCATTATGGAGACTCTGGCTTCGTCCGATATACATATAGAGGAATTGCTCACCTCACACGTCATCTCCATCTTATAGAAAAGAGGGCATACGCACATGAAAACACAATGGAAAATCAAATTCGGGTTCACCATGATGATGGTTCTCGTTGTTCTAATGCTGGGAGCATGTTCGGCAACCGATAAGGTGTCCCCTGCAGATCAGCGAACCAAAGTCGGAATCGTTCTTACGGATGTCGGCCTGGGTGATCATTCTTTCAGTGACGCATCTTTTGAAGGATTGGTACAGGCAAGAAACGAGAACAGTATTGTTTTTGATTACAAGGAACCGGGAAAGGATTTGACATCCGAGGCAGCCTTTGAGCAATTTGCGAAGGATAAGGTTGATCTGATTATTGGTCTAAGCGACACGATAAAAGCCGATTTGGAGAAGGTTGCTCAAAAATATCCCGATCAGCACTTTCTCATCATTGACGGACATTCCGATCTCCCCAATGTGACCTCCATGTCCTTCAAAGCAGAAGAAGGCAGCTATCTTGCAGGTATCATTGCTGGCTTTGCAACAAACGATGACCATGTAGGCTTCCTGGGTGGAATGGATATTCCGGTGCTTCACGATTTCCAGCAAGGTTTCGAGCAAGGTGTAAAGGCAGCCAATCCGGATGCCACAGTCCATGTCGTGTACGCCGGGGATTTCGGCAATCCTGATCTTGGAGGAAAACTCGCGGCACAGATGATTCAGGAGCAGCGTGTTGACGTCATTTACGTTGCTGCCGGACTGACAGGCATAGGCTCACTTTCAGAGATTCAGAGATTGGGTAAATACGCCATTGGCGTGGACCAGGATCAGTTCTTTTTAGCAGAAAAAGCAGTACTCACTTCCATGCTCAAAAATGTAGATGTCTCTCTTCATAACGCCATTAATACGTTCATTCAGAACCAGCATTCATTTCCCGAAAAAGAAATGTTCTATGGTCTGGCAGAAAACGGCGTAGGTTTAACCGCCCTACATAACATCACACTCACGGACGAACAACAGCAAACGTTCGAAGATTTGAAAGCACAGATCGCTTCCGGCAAAACCAAAATTACCCTAGATCAATAAACCAATTGCTAATATGGAGGCACGCTTATGAAATTGCAGGGAAAGCTGATATTGAATGCCATCGTATCGTTACTGTTATGCCTTTTGCTGGTAGCCTATATCATTATTCAATTGCTAAACATGAATGCCAAAAATCAAAATCTGGTGCCTGCCATGCTGAAGGTCACGGAGCTGAACGCTAACCAGATACAGACCGAGCAGGCGCTCGATGTGTACTCGTTCTCCATGACAGCTGGCAATCAGGATAATGTAGCACGCTTGCTGAATGAAGGTAAAACCATGGTAAAGCAGCTCACAGAAGGCTTGCTGGAAACGGATGAACAGCTTCGCCTGATCCAGTCGATCCAAACCAAATTGACGGCTCTGGACACGGGCGCCACCGAAGCCATCACAGCCATGAACAGTTCGGACGCCAAACGTTTCAGCTCACGGGTCAAAGGCATACAAAATGATATTTATATGCTGGATGAGGTGACTCGGGATCGATATGACCAATACACAGTAGAACTTGAACAAGATATTCAGCGGACCTGGCAGATTGCTCTCGCCGGAGCCATCATCCTGCTTGTCGCTGTCCTGCTGTTCAACATGTACACTTCACGCAAATTGGCGAGACGCATCCGCACCTTGAAGGAAGCCGCAGGACAAATTGCGAACGGCGATCTTACGCAGCAGCTTCCGGAGACACGAGGCAAAGATGAACTGGATGACTTAAACCGCTCCTTCCGCCTTATGACGGGGAATATTCGCAGTATCATTCAATCCATCGGTGCCGCAGGAAACCGTGTTGATGGGATGGCGCAGGACATTGATCGCGGCAATGATACCGTGCAGGCCATTGTGCAGCAAGTATCCAGAACAACCGAAGAGTTGTCGATTGGCAGTCAGAAAATTGCTGAGGATCTAAGTGACACGGTCATGGTCGTGGACAAGATGCAGCATATGTTTGAAAGCAATCTTCAGGCGACTTCACAATCCGCCATCTATGGTAACGAAGTTTTGACTTCTGTGCAGGAGGGACACATCGCCGTACAGGAACAGCTTCGACTGGCTGAAGTAAACCGGCTGGCCATGTCTGAGGTAGAAAAGACTGTACAGGAACTGGAGGAGAGCGCCTCCCGGATCGCAACGATGACTGCCTATGTATCAAGCATCGCTACGCAGACAACCCTTCTGTCTCTGAACGCCTCCATCGAAGCGGCACGTGCAGGTGAAGCCGGACGCGGCTTTGCTGTCGTCGCGGGGGAAGTGAAGAAACTGGCCGAGCAATCGGAGCAATCGGTACAGCATATCTTTGGGGCTGTCGGTGAAATCACAGCGGCTATGGGCAAAGTGAAAAACTCTGTGACCCAGAGCATTCAGCTCTTTGCAGAACAGGAGCAGGCTACCGGAAAAACTGGCGAATCCTTCTCCGGGATTCGTCACAGTGTAGAGCGGATCAGCACAAGCATTAATCAGCTTACCGAAGACATGCAGCAGTCCAGTGAACTTAGCGCACAGGTTCAGCAGGCGATTGAAAATATAAGTGCTATTACGGAACAATCGGCTGCAAGCAGTGAGGAAATTACAGCTTCAACGGCCGAGCAACAACGTTCGTTCGCCGAAGCGAGCACCAAGGTGAAAACCCTGCGGGATATCAGTGCGGAGATGCATCAGGAGCTTTTACGGTTCCGGTTGTAGCTGAACGAAGATAAAGAATGAAGAGAAGCGGCTGTACCGGAGGTTGGAAGGGACTTCCTTTCTCGGGTCGAAGCGCTAATCAATTCTAACGAATCGACCACACCTTCATTGGAGTGATTTGGGTCGAATCCACAGATTAACGAACTTCAGTCACGTTATTCCGGTTAATCCGCGACAATCCTGCGGTAAGAGCTGCCGATGGAGGGGATAACTTCTCTGGGATTCGTTAAATCGCAGAACTGCGGAAATTGCAGCTAATAGCATGTGTTTGATTCGTTAAATGTTAATACCATTAAAAAGGGATGTCCTCGTCATGTTTATGACTAAGGGACATCCCTTACTTTATGTTATGAATGGTTTATATCATTAAGCTGTGTGCAGAGGCATGAAGGACATGAAGGACATGCTATCTAACTGTACCTATCCCACGAGCTCAAAGCGGTGTGATGCAGCTTATGAAGTAACGAATGTACGTACCAAGAGTCGGCACTAATCATGCCCGGGATTTATAGTGCATCCACGATATCCCCGGCGAGCAGGGATGCCGGATCACCACGCAACAGCGCGGCTCTCTCCCCTGCCTGGCCGTGTAGAAACACGCCGAAGGCAGCAGCCTGCTCCGCGCTGAGCCCTTGGGCGAGCAGACCGGCGATAATCCCGGTCAATACGTCTCCCGCACCGCCGGTTGCCATGCCGGCGTGCCCCGTGGTGTTGATATACGCCTCGCCGGATGGCGTTGCGATGACCGTTCGTGCTCCCTTGAGCACCAGGGTCACGCCCTGCTCGCGGGCGTACCGTGCAGCGTGTCCGATTCGGTCACGCTGCACTTCGGGGGTCGACATGCCCAGCAGTCGGCCCATCTCCCCCGGGTGCGGCGTCAGGATAGTCGCCGCACTTCGTTTGCCCCAGTCGCGAGGCCCGGTTGGGCCAGCGTCTGCCAGCATGTTGAGGGCGTCCGCGTCGATGACGAGCGGGCGATCCGAATGTTGCCACAGACGGCGCAGCCAGTCTGTGTCGCTCTTGAAGCGGCCGAGGCCCGGGCCGGTCGCGAGCACGTCGCGGCTTTCCACGAGACGCAGCACGGCGTCCGCGGAAGCCGCGTTCCACTCGCCGCTGTCGCCATCTGCGGCGGCAGCGAGCATGAGCTCGGGCACGGTGCCGATGACATGCGGCAGCAGTGCCGCGGGCAACGCCCATGTGGCGAGCCCGCAGCCAGCGCGCAGCGCGGCTTTGGCCGAGAGCAGGCCTGCGCCGCTCATCGGCAGACTGCCTGCGGCCAACAGCACGTGGCCGTAGGTGCCCTTGTGGCCGTCCGGTGCCCGGAGACGGCCCGTGTCCACGCGCAGCGCACTGCGCAGCACCTCTTCCGTCAGCAGACGGACCGAGGAGCCATGCTCCGGCGCAAGCCGCGCGGGAATGCCGATGGAGCGCACCACGATGCGCCCCGCGGCAGATGCACCCGGGTACTGCACCAGCCCGCGCTTAAGCAGCGCGAGACATACGGTCACCCGGGCCTGAATGCAGGGCTCATATACCTCTCCGGTGTCGGCATTCATCCCACTTGGCACATCGGCGGACACGACCGGCTTGCCGCTGTCGTTCGCCGCCGCGATCAGCGCCGCATATGCTCCGTGCGGCGCCCCCCGCGAGCCGGTGCCCAACAGCGCATCTACGATGCCTGTGCACCGGCTGAAGTCTACGGCTTCGCGCCCGTGGACCAGAGCAGGGATGCCGAGCTGCGCAGCGGCATCCCGCTGCACTGCGGCTTCGCCCCGAAATGCATCAGGCGCATCGGCGTAGACCAAAGTCACGCCGAGCCCCGCTTCAACCAAATGGCGCGCCGCAACCAGCCCGTCGCCGCCATTATTACCCTTGCCGATCAGCATGTACCACTGCTGATCGCCGGGCTGCTCCATCACGAGCGCCGGATCGACGATGATGTCGCCACCATGAGCAGGCCGATCCCCGGGCCCGGTGTGCGCCCGCTTCACGTTTACATCGTTCCAGCAGGCATTCTGCTCCAAACGGTGGTCAACATCGCCTTCCCGGCACAGCTGGATAACCTCTTCGGCGATGGCTCTGCCTGCGTTCTCCATCAGACTGGCAGCAGGAATGCCAAGCGTCTGAATCGTATGCTCATCCACAGCTCTCATCTGTTCAGCGGTTACGATAAACAACGTTCATCCCTCCCCGGTGACAACCCTTTTAGAAATAATTTCTGGCTATTAAACCTGAACTATTAAGCTATTCTATGCTCCAAACCTCAACTCAGCAAACCTGTTTTGTTCACCGCTCCAAGTTAATTCTCGGTTTCATTGATCTGGTTTAGCCGAATAACGATTAATAGCCCACCGTAAACCGGGATTGAATAAATTGCGGATCATCCAGCTCATCCACCAAAGCCGCTGCAAAATCACCAACGGAAATCGAACTCTCACCCAGATCATCGGTAATCACACGATTCATGCCAACCCGGAACAGACCTGTCCGTCTTCCTGTTGTGATCGTAGCCGCAGGACTCATGTAGGTCCAGTGAATATCCGATGCCTCAATCAGGTTATACGCATCGACATGAGCCTTCGCCAGTGGTTTCACTTCCTCAGGGAATCCTGGTGTGTCCATCAGCATTTCTCCAGAATCCGTAAGCAAGCTTCCTGCTCCACCAACAACAACCAAACGTCCTGCTTTTGCACGGCGAACACCCTCAATTAATGAACGTGTAACTTCCAGCATCTCTTCCTCCGCACCAAATTTCGGTCCATAGGCACTCACAACAGCTTCCTGTCCTGCTGTAAAATCGGCAACCTGGTCCGGGTTAAGCAAATCCCCCTGTATCACACGCAAACGCTCATGCTCCATCTCAACCTTTGAAGGATCACGAACAATCGCCGTTACCTCATGACCACGGTCCATTAACTCCCACAGTATCGTTTTTCCAATCGCTCCGGTTGCTCCAAAAATGGCAACTTTCATATCCTATCCCTCTTTTCAGTAGATATCATCTTGTCAACTTACCGTTATTTTAATACTTAATCCCATTGTTATATACCTTAAACGGCTCACGCCATCTTAAACCGTCTTCACCCACTTGTAAACCATCGCGAAAAAATCTCTTCCAGCTCTTACTCCACACAAAAAGCCGCAATATGCGGCTCAGCATCAATTACTTCATATTAATTTGAGGTTATGCATGCTTCCCTCATTTCACTTTTTAATGAACTGTGCTTTATTCCTGCCCTATTCCCCTTGTCTCCACCACATGCCTTCCGATTTCGGACTGGTGTAGGTGAAGCCAAATTGAGCGTACAGACGATCGGCAGGAACATCTGCCAGCAGGCTCACCAGACCACGAGCAGGCACATGTTCACGCAAATAATTCATAATCTCGCTCATGATTAATTTGCCATATCCTCTTCCCTGCTGATCCGGGCGCACGGCGATATCCACCACCTGAAAGAAGCAACCACCGTCCCCGATGACCCGGCCCATGCCTACGATTTTATTTTCTTCACGCAGACATACGGCAAAAAGACTATTGGGCAGCCCAATCTCCGCCCCCTCCTTGCTCATCGCACTAAGACCTGCGCTTTTCCGTAATGCAAGATACTCTTCTGCTGAGGGTGGTGTATGTTCAATGTTGATCTGGTCCATAGATCATGCTCCCTTCCTATTAAACCTATAATTATGTGTAGAATTAAAAAATTCATGGAAATTACATCTTCTTTGCTTGGGTGCTCAGGTCCTTCTTATAACAGTTAATTCCTACTGTTCCTGCTTGAATTCACGCAATTCCTGTGTAATAGTGAGAGAAAGCTGATGTGAACCGTGTTTCATGCTACGCTACAGTTTTTGCAAAGGAGGAACCATTGTGCTTCAACGCTGGATGCTTGCTCTATTCTCATATCCGGGTTTCGCGGCGGTGCTACTCGGAATCATCGCTGTGCTGCTTGGACTATACATATGGTCAGCAACTGAGGTCAGACGAAGCCGTGACAGGCGAATGCACGCGATACGAGATACATTATACATAAGTACAACCCTGTTGGGACAACTCACAGCCAAAGAACATCGGAATGTTGCGCTTACGGAACATGAGCACCATGAACTATTAACGGCCATGCTGTCCTGCAGAGCTGCTGTGCATCTGTCTCCACAGCTTCAGGATCAGATCCGCAGCTGTATCATCGATGTTGATCCCGCTCGACTCGCATTGATGCACAGGGCTCTGGAACGAGAGAGTGCAGCATTGTCCGATGAATTGAATCGATACGCACATTCTGACCATTGGGGAAGGGCGATCTGGAATGTCATTCGTCCGGCTGCCGAGCCCACCGCTGTCGCGGCTGTACTGTACCTGATCGCTGATTTTGTGTTTCGTCAACAAGGTCTGTTGTATCCTTTCTGGCATTCCTGGTTCAATGCTTTGCCATGGATACGCTTCGTTTCCTTAATTATCACGGTGTTCTATGGTTATCTGCTCTGGTCCAGCCCAAGACAGGGTTCATCGGGCACATTAACCAAAGCACTTGTTACGCTAATTGCCATGTGCTCCCTGCTTCATCTGCTCGGACTTGCTGCTGCGCCCTATGCATTGGGATTGCAACTCATCCTGTTCATCTCTGGCTTCAGCCTGACGGGGACGCCTTCTCGCAGTGATCGCCCCTACGCGGGACACACCGATTCGGATAAGGAATTGAATAGCAGTGCAGAAGCACATGAGGATGAGAACTTGGATATGGAGCTAAACCTCTATAAACCACGCACATCCGGAGCCATATCCGAAAAGTAAACCTTTCTTTTAACTTGGTTTGCCCGGCGTCATCAGTCTCAGTTCATTCAACACCAAAAAAGAGAAGCCCGCAAAATTGGCGGCTTCTCTTTTTTTGATTTCTACTATTTTCTGCATTATGACTAATTCGATCCTGAATTACATGAAGCCTATCCCTTGGCGCTTGCATTCGATGAGCGCAATGAACGGGGTGAGCTGCTTCGTGCAGTGCTGCCGGATTTGGAGGCGCTGCCGGAGGGCGTATTTTCAAAACGTTTGCGTTCGGTCCGCTCCATCTGCACAATCTGGCCTTCGTGTACAACGATGTGTAACGAGCCAAACTCCATGTCATTCAGTTGTCCGGCAATTCGATCCATCCATACCTCATCCACTTTTAACGGCTTAGCCATAGAGCCGCCTCCTCTTCTCGGGCTACTGCCCGCTATATTCCTCGAAGTGCGCTGTCATCCAACCCGACTTATAATTCATTCTTATCCAACCTATATACTTGGTTTATACATTAGCAGGGCTTCCAGTAGCTGTCAATCCGAATTTTCATGAAGAATAAACAAAATTGAGGTTTCATTCAGAGTCCCTTTCAAAACCAAGATGATCGGCATGGATTCAGGTGTGTTACATCACTTTTCGGGAATCGTTCTATGACCCAACCAGCTCTTGAGCAGCAACGTTGCCAGAGCCAAAATCAGCAGCAAGGAGGCGACGGCAAACGAAGCAGAGAATTGATATTCGTTATACAGGATCTCGACATGCAGCGGCAAGGTGTTGGTCTCCCCGCGAATATGTCCCGATACAACAGACACGGCCCCGAACTCACCCATCGCCCGCGCATTACACAGAATAATGCCATACAGCAGTCCCCACTTGATGTTGGGCAGGGTCACATTCCAGAAAATCCGCCACCCGGAGGCCCCAAGCGTAACCGCCGCTTCTTCTTCCCTCGTACCTTGATCCTCCATCAGCGGAATCAGTTCTCTGGCGACAAAGGGAAACGTAATGAACAACGTCGCGATGACAATGCCGGGCAAGGCAAAAATAATTTTGATATCATGCTCGGCCAGCCACGGTCCAAACCATCCATTCGAACCAAAGACGAGGACAAAGATCAACCCGCCTACCACTGGCGAGATCGAAAAAGGAAGATCGATCAGGGTGATCATGAGTCCTTTGCCCCTGAACTGGAACTTGGTAATGACCCACGCAGCCGCCACACCGAATATCGTATTGAGCGGTACGGTGATCCCGGCAACCAGCAGCGTAAGTTTCAATGCCGACATCGCGTCCGGCTCGGTAAGCGCGGCGATGTAGACACCCCAGCCTTGCTTTAACGCCTCCATCAGCACGATCACCAGCGGCAAGATGAGCAGCCAGAGCAGCACCAGACTTGCCAATCCGATCAACAACCATTTGACCCATGGTGCTTCCGTCGTTGCACGGTTTGGACCCGGCCCGGTTCGCACACGGGAAGCAGGCGTCAATGGAACGGAACCCGCCATATTCTGTACCTCCTTTTGGTTTAGGTTGGTTCACTGCTCACTAAGCTCTGCCTGCCTTGCGGCTCCAGCGTTGAAGTGAATTAATGATAAGCAATAGGACAAAAGAGACCAGCAGCAGCAGCAAGGCTACCGCCGTAGCTCCCGCATAATCGAACTGCTCCAGCTTCGCCATGATCAGCAGGGGCGCAATCTCCGTTTTCATCGGCATATTGCCTGAGATAAATACCACTGAGCCATATTCGCCAATACCTCGGGCAAAGGCTAGTGCAAAACCTGTCAGCAGCGGCGGGATCAGATCCGGAAGCAGAATCTTCCGAAATATCCGCCATCTCCCCGCTCCCAGCGTAGCCGCAGCTTCCTCCACCTCAGTCTCCAGTTCCTGCAATACCGGCTGCACCGTACGAACCACAAACGGAATCCCGATAAACATCAGCGCGAGCGTAATGCCCGCCTGTGAATAGGCCAGCTTGATGCCCAAAGGCTCCACAAACTGCCCAATCCATCCATTTCCGGCATACAGCGCCGTTAAGGCAACCCCCGCCACTGCCGTAGGCAAGGCAAAAGGCAGATCAATGACGGCATCAAACAACCGTTTTCCAGGAAACTCATACCGGACGAGTACCCAAGCCAGGAGCAGCCCGAGAACCAGATCGATCAGGGCCGCTGCACCTGCAGTCAGAAAACTCACCTGGAAGGAAGCCAGTACCCGGGGATTGGTCGCCACCTCAATCAGTGTGGACCAGGTCAACCCCGTGGAGTTAAACAAGAGCGCTGCGAGTGGAATAAGTACAACCAGGCTCAGGTAAAGCACACTGTAACCCATCGTTAATCCGAATCCCGGCAGTGTGCGACTCCGGGCCACCATCACCTTGCTCATGCACGTTCATCCTCTCTGCCTTCAGTCGGTCGGACTGGTTGGCCACTTACATGGTCACGCAGCATCATCGACGTCAGATGCATTAGCTGCCTGGAACATAAATCTGGTCAAAGATACCGCCGTCATTAAAATGCTTGGCCTGGGTATCGCGCCATGTGCCAAATACATCGTTCAATGTGAACAGCTCAAGCTGCGGGAACTGATCCTTGAACTTTTCCTTCACGCTGTCCAGGGTTGGACGATAATAGTTTTCGGCAGCAATGGTTTGCCCCTCTTCGCTGTACAAATATTTCAGATAGGCGTCAGCCACTTCGCGGCTGCCTTTTTTGTCTGCATTTTTATCTACAATCGCTACAGGTGGTTCAGCCAAAATACTGACCGAAGGCACAACAATATCGAATTTGTCCGGTCCCAGCTCTTTAACTGACAAGAAAGCCTCATTCTCCCATGCAAGCAGTACATCACCAATACCCCGCTCTACAAACGTAGTCGTCGCCCCACGTGCTCCAGAGTCAAGGACAGGCGCATGTTTGAACAGCTCTGCAACAAATGCTTTGGCCTTCTCTTCATCATTGTTGTTATGTTTGAGCGCATATCCCCATGCCGCCAGATAGTTCCAACGTGCCCCGCCAGACGTTTTTGGATTCGGGGTAATGACTTGGGTATCTCCCTTGATGAGATCATCCCAGTCCTTAATGCCTTTCGGATTGCCTTTGCGTACCAAAAATACGACCGTTGATGTATACGGGGAGCTGTTATGCTCGTATTTATCCTGCCAACCCGCATTGATCAGACCTTTATCTTCAATAGCATCGATATCGTATCCCAATGCCAGCGTAACCACATCCGCGTCCAGCCCATCAATGACAGAACGACTTTGTTTACCTGAACCGCCATGAGACTGCTTAACCGTTACTTCCTGGCCTTTCTCTTTCAGCCAATACGCCGCAAACGCCTTGTTATATTGCTCATAGAGTTCACGTGTCGGATCATAGGAAACATTCAGCAGCTCGATCGCCTTTGCCCCTTCTTTGCCGCCTTCCGTTCCCCCCGATGTTCCTGCCGCATTCGTGCCACCGCTATCCGATCCGCATGCCGCCAGTACCCCTGTTAATACCAATGCCAGACCAACCAGAATACCCTTATGAATTCTCTTTTTCATAGATAACACTCCCCCCGAATGGATCTGCAAGATTACCTCAACAGGCTGAACAGCATGGAACGCACCGAAAAAAAACAAAAAACGGAGGAACCCCCGCACACTTCTCCCTCATAAAGTCATGCCGGCCCAAAGGCCGTGTATGCTTCATCCAGGTTGATGCGCTGCGGTGTTCCTCCGTCTATACGGTGAGAACGTTATTCTGTTCACGTTACGATCTCTCATGTGACTGTAAATGACTGCTTCCGCAATTAGAGTGTAGCCATTTTTATTATTCCTACCTGTTTAGTGAGTTATATACGTATCATAAGGGCAGTACATATGGCTGTCAAACGTTTTTTTTTCGATTTCTACCGAATATCTGTGTAAATGGCAGAAAAAAAAAAGAACAACGGACCAAAGTCCGTTGTTCCCCTTCTCAGCGGTAAGCTTTATACGCTGTAACATCATCCCTGGGGTTGGCAAGAGCTCATGCCCTTTCCCTCTTATTTTCCAGCGTACCGGATATTCGGTACAGGAGGTGTGCTCATGCCATCTCCCAAATAAAAGCCCGTGTGTGGCGGTTGGTTATAGGCTACATTTTGCCACGCTACGCCAAGACGGTATACCGGATCATGCATCAGGGTGTAGATCCGTTTGTCCGTAACGGCTGTTGTTGTATAGATGCGCAGCGCAGAGCTATCATTGGTCCGCCATACCACTTCTTCTCTCCAGTCGCCGAACAAGTCAGCCTGCAGATTCGGTGTGGATTTCGTTCCATTATTGGAAGAAACACCGGATGCCGTCAATAGATTAACCGTTTTGCTATTGGCGTAGTCCCATTTATCAATCCGGTTGCTGTCCAGCAATTCGCGGAGCAAATCACCGTCCCACCAGATGCCAAAATTCGTGGAGGAAGGCAAGGTTGTCCCCATTTTCTGTCCTTTGGCTGTATACAAACCACCATCAGCCCACACTTCAGCACCCTTATAACGTGGATCGATATCGGCTGCCATGCCGCGTCCAATATCTTTGGTCGTAGGTATGCCCCAGATCAACTGACCTGTACGCGCATCACGGAATTCCACTCCGGCATTGGACGCTGTCTCATGAACCTGAAATACTTCAAGTCCTGCACGATCCGGGTCCAGATCACTGAGATGCATGGCATCCCCATGATGAAGTCCTGTCGTATAGAGTCCTTTGCCGTTATCATCTACCGCCATCGCCCCATATACGATCTCATCTTTGCCATCGCCATCCACGTCCGCCACGCTCAGATTATGATTACCTTGTCCAGCATAACCGGAATTACCTGATGTATTGGAATCAAAAGTCCATTGTTTCGTCAATTGTCCATCCCGCCAGTTGTACGCCACCAGCACGGTCCGGGTGTAGTATCCACGGGCCATGACCAGACTTGGCCGCTCCCCATCCAAATACGCAATCGCTGCAAGGAATCGATCGACCCGATTGCCATAGTTGTCTCCCCAATCGGACACATTGCCGCGTGCCGGTTCGTAGTTCACTGTGGAGAGTGCTTTGCCGGTCTGTCCATTGAAGATCGTAAGGAACTCCGGTCCGGACAGAACGTATCCTCTGGAATTACGATAATCCTTGCTGGCATCACCGATAACTACGCCCGTACCATCCTTTGTACCATCAGCCGTTTTCATCGCGACTTCGGCCTTGCCATCTCCGTCCAGATCGTACACCATAAACTGGGTGTAATGAGCACCCGCACGGATATTTTTACCCAGACTGATACGCCACAGGCGCGTTCCATTCAATTTGTAGGCATCGATAAATACTTCACCCGTGTAGCCGCTTTGAGAGTTATCCTTGGAGTTGGACGGGTCCCACTTCACGATCAATTCATACTCGCCATCCCCATCCACATCCCCCGCACTCGCATCGTTGGCACTATACGTATAGGCTACACCATCCGGCGTTGTACCACCTGCTGGCACACTAAGAGGTACAGACAAATAATTATTGCCCCATACGCTCGCTGCCGCCGAAGCAGCCTGTTCGGTTCCACTGACTACGGCTCGAACCGTATATTTGGAACTGCTTGTCCCGCTTGCATCCTGGAGGTTGGTGCTGTTCGTTATGGGCGATGCGTTTACCTTGGTTCCATCCCGATAGACATTAAACGATACATTCGACCCTTCCGTACCCAGAAGCCGCCAACTGACAAACACACCTGTGCCTGTCTTCACTGCAACTACACCGCGATCCAGAAACTCCATCTGACGGGCACCCGCAGCATGAGTGACCGACGTGTTTCCAAGACCGAGCGAAGTAACCAGTAACGCAGAACTCAGCAAGGATACCCCTGCGGTCTGTAATGTTCGCTTCCATAACGATCGTTTTCCCATAAAGCCATTGCCTCCCCAATCGAATTGGTAAGCCCGATGCCCTTGGTAGCGCCATCTTAATATGCAAGCGTATATGTAAGCGCTTTAATATAATTATTTTAAATTAAACATATAATTCCATCTATAGGTCTAACTTAGTAATTTTATGTATGAAAAAAAGGAAAAAAGCCGAAAGATGAATCTTTCGACTTGGATGCTTCTTTCTTTCTCGCTCGCTCGATCAATCAGAATCTGAACGTAACAAAGAATGTTTCGTTATCCCACCTTATACTACCGGAGCAATACATACTGGGCGGGGTATCTCCAGCTTGAATCCGTTGTGTGTCAGACGTCCATCTTCACCATTGATCTGAAAAGCAACGAGGTTATTGCTGTCCTGATTGGCGACCAGCAGAATGCCACCTGGCAGCAGGTTGAAGTTACGCGGAGTCTGACCAATAGTGGAAGTCCACTCTATAGCCTCCAGCTCACCGGATTCCTGGTCAATGTGATACAGCACTATACTGTCGTCCCCACGGTTGGAAGCATAAAGGAAGCGACCACATGGGGACACACGGATATCCGCTCCCGTACCTTCACCAGAATGTCCTTCAGGCAGTGTGGTGATGTGCTGCAACGTGGTGAACTCACCTCTGCGCTGATCATACATGAATGCCGTAACGGTGTTACTCAATTCATTAATTACGTAGGCCCATTGCGAGTTTGGATGGAAGACGAGATGTCTCGGTCCGGAGCCTGGAGGCTGATTCGTCTCACGATGCGTTACCAAGCGACCTTCTTCCTGACGATACACAATAATCTGATCCAGACCCAGATCACAGACAATGGCGTACTGACCCGAAGGGTCCGGTTGAATGGAGTGGGCGTGCGGCCCTTCCTGACGGTCATCATTCTGCCCTCTTCCTGTATGCTCAATCAATGCACTCATCTCTTCAAGCGTGCCTTGATCTCCTACCGGGAATACGTTCACACTGCCGCTGCTGTAGTTCGAAGTCAGCACCCACTTGCCGTCCTCCGTTACAGATACATAACAAGGCGATGCGCCCTTCGTCAATTTGCGATCCATCAAGTGCAGCTCACCCGTTGCGGCATCCTTGCGATAGACCAGCACCTCTCCTTCATCTGTCTCACTTACCACGTACAGACAATCCCCATCCGCAGATAAAGCCAGATAGGATGGATTATCCACCCCATCCATATGATTTACAATCCGCAACTCGCCTGTATCCTTGTTCAACGCACATAGAAAAATCCCTGGTTGATCTGCTGATGCATAAGTACCTGTATAGAAAAACGCTTCATTCGTTGCTGTCGGTTCCATCGTCTCATTCTCTCCTTATTGATTCAAATGATTGACCTTACTCCGCAATTACAAGCAATTATGAGAAGTTTTAACCCGAATAGTTGATTCCACTGTTATGTACTTACCCAATTCACAGACCTTTGCTTCAGTGGTAATCTTTCCTCACCATAATACAAAGCAAGAGGGCTTACAATAGTCCAACCACACTGTACCTAATCCAACGGAATTCCAAGTTGAAAACCAATGGAAAATTACAGCAACCTTTTGAGGAATAGGGTCGTCTATAGGGACAAATAGCTTTTAAACAAAGGGATACCCCCTGGAAAAGTGAGGCGAACCTGACATGAAAAAAAATATATTGGCTACATTAACAGCCGGAGCTTTACTCACCCTTTCTCTGAGCGCTGGCCCAATTCACGCAGCTCAAGCGGAATTCACTGATATTCAAGGTATTGCGGGGGCAGACAAGATTGAATCCTTGCATCAGGATGGCTTAATCAAAGGCGTGAGTGATAGCTTGTTCAAACCGGAACAGGAGCTAAACACGGCTCAGGGTATACAGCTCATTGCAGATGGTCTGAATCTGAATTTGGACACGATTCGTTTTGTCAAACAACCAATGCCAAGTGACTACTTCTCCAACGTAAAAGATGGCGTATGGTACAGTGATGCTTTTATCCGTGCCCAGTTCAATGGTATTAAGATGTCCAACGATATCGATCCCTCCAAGGCGTTGACCCGTGAGCAGTATACTCTTTTCTTGATGCAGGGCATTGAAGCCAAGGGTGGCCTGCCGATGATTAACATCAAACCTGTAGATATCACGGACGAAAAAGAGCTTACTCCAGAATTTCAAGGCGCGGTTCAACGCTCCCTTGTCTTGAAGATTAACACACTCGATGCAGAGGGCAACTTCAATCCGAAGGAAACGATTACCCGCGCCGACGCTGCAGTTATGATGTATAACGCAATCAAGTATCTGGAAGATTTCAATGCACCGAAAATCCCGGAAACACCAGAAAAATAATGCCCCAGCGTTATTTTAAACACCAAAAGGCCGCATGTTCCCTAAAGGGGACATGCGGCTGTTTTCGTTATATCTTGTTATATCTATAGCGATAACTGATCCAAAATCAGTCTTAGAAAGAACCTTTAACAACAACCTCGGACAGCGGGAAACGACCTGACGGGCGAGCCGGTACTGCTGCTTTACCTACAGTGATCAACAACGTTGGCAAATAACGCGCAGGAATGTTGAATGTTTCAATCAATTGTTGCGGGTTGTAACCACCCATTGGGCAAGTATCATATCCCAGGGAACGTGCAGCAAGCATAATGTTCTGTGAAGCAAAAGATGCATTGCGAATTGCTTCGTCACGGGCGATTTGTGGATTTTGGTAAGCACCATTGATCTGTCCAACCAATGCGTCACGAACTTCAGCCGGGATTGCACCTGCTTCAACAGCCTGATCATAAATCACGGCGTTGCGGTTCGCTTCCAGATCTCCGAGTACAGCGATCGTAACGGAGCTGTCTGTGATTTGACTTTGGCCGTAAGCAATTGGCAGCAACTTGGCTTTGTCCGCTTCGGATTCGATCACGAGGAATTTCCAGTGCTGCAGGTTCCATGAAGACGGTGCTTCGGAAGCGGCAGTCAGGATAGCGTTCAGGTCTGCTTCAGGCATAACAAAACCACTTTCGTACTTCTTGACAGCGTGACGTTCGTTAATCACGCGAAGTGTTTCATTGTTTTCAATGCTGGACATGCGTTCCACTCCCCAAGTTCTTTTTTTATTTTTTTACGTTCGCAAGGCCAAACTCTAACGAGTGCTCACCTTCCGAAAATAACATCAGCGCAGACGATCGCTTCCATCTGTGTTCACGTTATGCCCGGAATCGCCTGAAACATCCACGGATCTTACAACCGGAGCAAACGCCCTTATATCGCCTGTCCACCATGCCTGACAGCAGCAGTTCAATGCCAGGTCATGAAGAGCTGTTAACAATCAGTTCTGTCATGACCTATCCTTCATGGACAAGGTTTTCATAGACAAGGAACATTCTTCCCCATTACCGATACGATGCTTCACATCCTCAATGGATATACGGTCAAAATAAGCGCTCAGTGCTTCTTCGCCTCCATCGTAGATACTTCCCATCACATCCTGCATATTGGAAGAAACAACGCATGTTGAACCGGATTCTCCCGAGCACCAGCTTGGACCAAGTGATCCACCTGCTACCAGCCTGTACAGTTCTCCAAGCTTGATTTCATCACTCGGACGGCTGAGCAGATATCCACCGTGCGCACCTTCCTTGGTTGTCAGGTATCCATGCTTCCGCAGTACACTAAGCACCTTGCGTACTCTGGCTGGATGCGTACCCACACTTTGAGACAAGTCTTCACTATTGGCCATACACTCATCCTTCATGGACAGAAAGACCAGACAGTGCACAGCAATGGTAAATTCACTGTTCATTACTTACTCCCTTCCCGGCATACCGTTCACCGCTGAAAATTCAATCCAAGGTAAGTATAACTGTTATTATAGGAATAACAGTTATGTTTGTCAACACTCTCAACTCAGGGGCTAGAAAACCTGATTTCCCCTGTCATACCAGTATATACAGGCCCTTCATCGGCTAACAAAAAAGGTTGAGTTCCATCCGTGTTTTAAGGGAACAGAACAAAAAAAGTGAGCCTATCGCTTCGCGAAAGGCTCCAATAAGATAGACATATGAAAGGGCTTACGAGATTATTATAATCGGTTATTCTTATTTTGAAAACGCTTTTTTTGTAAAGTGTTTTTGGTTTTTAAAATATCCTATTTTTTAAGCATATTCACATAGGGTATTGCAAAAACTAATGTCATTAGTTATATTACTAATAACATTAGTTTTAAGGAGGATTTAATGATGCGAATTACACATGAGCATGATGTTGTCCAAGTTTCATTCCTCCCACGCCTCTTCCCTGTGAACGTATATCTTGTTGAAGAAGATGATGGGTTTACCCTTATTGATGCCGGAATGCCATTCAGTCTGAAGGGGATTCTGACTACAGCACAATCGCTAGGCAAACCGATTACCAAAATCATTCTGACTCACGCCCATGGCGATCATGTTGGAGCACTGGATGGTCTTAAGGATGCGCTGCCTAAAGCCGAGGTCTGCATCTCCAGAAGAGATGCCCCGCTGCTGGCCGGAGATGCTTCCCTGCTTCCCGGCGAGCCGCAGACTCCGGTACGCGGCAGTGTACCCAAATCGATCCGCACCCGGCCGGATCGCTTGCTCGACGATGGCGACCGGATCGGATCCCTGGTCGCCATTGCTACCCCAGGCCATACGCCGGGCCATATGGCCTTCATGGATACGCGCAGCCGCGTGCTCATCGCTGGCGACGCGTATCAGCTGCACGGCGGCCTCGCCGTATCGGGCCGCCTGCGCCCGCTCTTTCCGTTCCCCGCGCTGGCGACGTGGAACCGTGAACTTGCTCTTGCCAGCGCCAAGCGCCTGGCTGAGCTGGAGCCGTCCGTGCTTGCAGTAGGGCACGGACGAATGCTGCGTCAGCCCGCCGCGGCCATGCGCGCAGCTACGGCAGACGCGGAGCAGCGGCTGCGCCCTGCCGGGGGGCAGCTGTGAGCCCCCGCCAAGGGCTGGATCGGGGCGCTCTGTTAAGCGCCGCCATCCAGCTTGCCGACAGCGACGGATTCCATTCGCTAACACTGGCCGCTCTGGCCCAGCGGCTGGATGTGCGCTCCCCGTCGCTCTACAACCACATCAACGGTCTTCCCGGGCTTCGCCAGGAATTGGCGTTGATGTCCGCACAGCAGCTCAGGTATGCATTAACTGAGGCTTCGGCCGGCCGTTCGGGCGACGAAGCCATTCAGGAAGTCGCTGCTGCATATATCGGCTTCGTCCGCAAGCATCCAGGGCTGTATGAAGCCTTCTTCCATGCTCCGGACCGTCAGGAACCGCAGCTCGTTGTCGAGAGTACAGCTGCCCTAGAACTGCTGCTCCGCCTATTGCAGCCCTATACGCTAAGTGAAGCGGAAGCGCTGCATGCCGTTCGCGGTTTGCGCAGTCTTTGCCACGGCTTCGCCTCCATGGGTGAAAAAGGTGGGTTCGGTATGAACTTTGACCCGGATGAGAGCCTGCAGCTGTCCGTGGCCGCTTTCCTGAATGGGTTGCAACATCTTCATTCATGAAACCCGGTATATCTTGATGCCAAATGGAAGTGGGCTGCAGATCATCTGCAGCCCACCCTTATGTATCCTACCGTCCCGTACCAAAGGAACGGTTTTTCTATTGCCAGGGTGCTTGCCCTGTTTGGACTTCCTGCAAAATCTTCTTCATCACGGGCACGTATACTTTCCAGTAAAACCGATCCGGAACGTCCTTTTGATCAGGAGTGAGCCACGTTTTTAGCACATCCCATCCCTTGATACGACGCCAAAACGAATAATTCTCCAGCTCTCCGAAGGATCCTGCCATATAATAAGTCCGATTATAGCCCTCATGCCGGATCAGAGCAGCGAATTCCGCCGGAATACCTGCGTCCATCAGTTTCTGCTGACCATTCTCCGTCAGATCCGTCTTGTACCAGGCCAGTACAGTAGCCTGTTGTTCAGGCACAATGATGTCGAACCATTCGCTGTAATGGATGTCTCGGGTAATTCCACTCCATTCCCTACCTTCCTGTGTAAAGGCGAGTTTTATGTCACCGGTCTTTACATCCCGGCCTTGCTTCAGTACCATCACCCGTCCATCCTTATGAACCAGTACAATGCCTGCTCCATGATAGGGCCACTGCCTTTTCTCCCTACGCTCGTAGTTCATTCTTAACCGCTGCGGCACTTCATCCAGGCTCTGCAGATCCGATACCGATCTCCCTTCCCATCCACTGCTTTTCATGCCCAGAATCGGATACAATTGCTCTCTTGTCATGTCCGAAACAGCATTCGTCAAGGCGCTAAACTCAGCGACAATCGTTACGCCTTTGGTCGCGGCTTCACGAATTTTGTGCGCATCATATATCGTAAGACCTTCATAGGTTTTGCCTTGTATACGTTCATTCGTTTCTGTAGATGAAAGATGGTGATTCGCCGTCAGATAGATCAGGTCCGTGTCGGTCACCTCATCCGGCAATGTCCGCTCAATACGGGAGGTCCCGTTCTCTATATCATATCCGTAGTAGTCTTCTTCATACTTATAATGTTCCCCTGTCTGCTGAACAATCTTCTGCTGATTCAAAATCCATACCAGTCCCTTATGCCCCACATAGGACAAGTCCGGTTTACTTTTGTCGACAATCATGATGTTAAGCGGTGTCGGTGCCTGTGATTGCCACAAAATCCAGGGGATAACCAGAACCACTGATACCACGGTCAGACAAGCCAACGCCCATACCGTGAGTGGCCTGTGATTTCTATTCATGAAGCGTATTCCTCCTTGCTCTGTTCCAAGGTATTTCTATGATCGGCATATTACCCCTTTCCGTTCTTATTGTTGTTCCCTCTGTAGCCCATCCACCCATAAATCGGATCAGGAATGTATATAATACGCCCCCGTTCATTCATCTGTTTCATATGTTTGTGCAGTCGCATGACAGCTCTATATGGCCCACTTGGTTCTCTGTCTTGTCACTGTCGATTTTTATGACCCTACATGTTCGTTCATTTCCTGATTTCCCCTTAATCGAATAAACCGCCTCACACTGGGTACAATAATACAAATTTTTCAAATGAACCCTCTATATACAATCCGGGTAAATGATCACTAAGCATTCTATCGGCTTTCTTCGTTTGTGATATAATAGAAACAGAAAATTCCGGTAATTCGCATCATCTTCCGGATGTCCGGATAACATATCATTCCAGAAAGAGGGAGTTTTACGTGGCTCAAATCAGTCCGTCTTACCTTCAGATCGGCGCAACTCTGGGTATGCTCGTCATGGCCCTGCTTGCCATTTTTATTCGAATGAAAGCCAGCCACCGTCCGGTTACCATTCGCAAAATACTTATTCCCCCGTTGGGAATGAGTACGGGGTTTCTCATGTTTGTAGTACCCGAGACACATGTTCCGCTTCTATGGGCACTTATCGCGCTGTTGGTGGGCTGGTTTATATTCTCGTATCCCCTCATTCGCAGTACCCGTTTTGAACGAGTTAACGAAGAAATTTTTGCCACACGTTCACGAAGCTTCGCTTTCATTCTGCTTGGATTGCTGGCTATACGTCTAATCCTGCATGAAGTCATTCAGCGTTATGTGAGCATCCCTCAAACGGGCGGCTTGTTCTTCCTTCTGGCCTTCGGCATGATCGTACGCTGGCGGGTATATATGTACAAGCACTATAAGGAAGTTGTTGCTGCGGAATCTTAGAATCATCGCAACTTCCTAACAACTAAAAAGACACGTTCGTGCACTTTCACCGTGCGGAACGTGTCTTTTCCTGTTCGGGCATTTTTTTAAAGGATTCTATTTTTATTCAGGGTCTGCAACCTTTACAAGCTGTTTTCCCAGGTTATCTCCCGAGAAGAGTCCCATAAATGCCTCTGGCGTCTGGTCAAAACCTTCCACAATGTTTTCTTCAAACTGAATGTGGCCTTCCTTGATCCATTTTGCCAATTTGGCTCGGCCTTCCTTAAAGGATTTGGCATAGTCACCCACCAGAAAGCCTTTCATCAATGCTGTATTGGTTAACAGTAACGTCTGCGGGCGCAGTCCGATATCCGGTTTCTCCAGATTATATGACGAAATCTGTCCACAAAGCGGAATACGTGCATTCCGATTAATATGGCGCAATACCGCATCGGAGATTTCACCGCCAACGTTGTCGAAATAAACGTCTACGCCAGCCGGGCAAGCCCGCTCAATAGCAGCAGACATATCCTCTTCATGTTTATAGTTCAACACCACGTCGAATCCCAGCTTTTCTTTCAGATAAGCACATTTTTCGTCAGAACCTGCAATCCCGATTACACGTGCACCTACAATCTTGGCAATCTGACCCGCAATCATGCCTACCGCTCCGGCTGCTCCCGATACGACCACCGTTTCGCCGTCCTTCGGCTTACCGATATCTTCCATGCCAAAATAAGCGGTCAAACCAGTCATGCCCAGCGCACCCAGGTAAGCCGTAATTGGAGCTTCTTCTGTATCAATTAGGGAAATATCTCCCGTATTAACGGCTGCATACTGCTGCCAGCCCCACATTCCGGATACCAAATCCCCTTTGCGCAGATTGGGTTCCGAAGACTCCACCACCTGCCCAATCGTTCCGCCCTTGATCACTTCATTCAACGCATAGGGGGGAGCATAGGATTTTGTATCTTTCATGCGGCCCCGCATGTATGGGTCTACAGACAAATATAGCGTACGTACCAGGACTTGTCCTGCATCCGGTTCAGGAAGCGGTGCATTAATGAATTTAAAGTCTTCTCTGGACGGGGCACCTTCTGGACGAGACGCAAGTACGATCTGTTTATTTTCAGACAACAAAATGACCTCCTTCTTGCCAGTGGACCAGGGTTAACCCTCTGTCAGCTGTTATTATTCACCACCGGCTCTATGTGTATCGCCTCTAAATAGTTTAAACCGAAACAGGCGGATCACAAACGTGGGCCGCCTTGAAATATGCAAATATCATCACATTGAAGACATCGGGAGCCATTATTGAGCAGTCAGAATGACAGGACCATCTGCTGTAATGGCAATCGTATGCTCATATTGGGCTGACAGGCTTCCATCCTGAGTACGTGCTGTCCAACCATCCGAGTCCAGCTTGCTGCGGTACGTACCAATGTTCAGCATCGGCTCAATCGTAATAACCATACCTTCCTTAAGACGTGGACCACGGTGTGGTGGGCCGTAGTGAGGCACCTGTGGTTCCTCATGCATCTTCTCGCCAATGCCGTGACCGATAAATTCACGGACAACCGATAGACCTTCACCTTCCGCATACGTCTGAATCGCATTGGAGATATCACCGATCCGGTTGCCAATCACAGCCAGTTCAATTCCTTTGTAGAGGGATGTTTTGGTGACGTCCAATAGATGTTGTGCTTCTGGAGTCACCTGACCCACCGCATACGACCAAGCGGAATCGGCCAGCCAGCCGTTCAGATTCACGACCATATCAATCGTAACGATGTCTCCATCCTGCAGTATATATTTTCCCGGAAATCCATGACAGATCACATCATTAACCGACGCACATGTCGCATATTGGTACCCGTTGTACCCCTTTTGTTCCGGCGTAGCGCCATTTTTCTTCATAAAAGCTTCTGCAAACTGATCAATTTCCTGTGTCGTGATCCCTGGACGGATCATTCCGGCGATTTCTCTATGGCATGCGGCAAGAATTTCTCCGGCCTTCTTCATAAGTTCGATTTGTTCTTTAGTCTTCAACGTAATCATTACAACTACTCCTGTCCGTTAAAATCTCATCCTGTCTTCTATTGTAACGCGAATTGCTCAAAATAAAAAATTCCGTGTCATCCTTGAGCATCCTATTATTCGCCCAGCCCCTGTCCAATGAATATAATCCTCCTAAAAAAAATCCGAAACCCGTCCAATCGAAGCTCCGTATATGCTTAAAACGGCTGAAGTCGAAAGGATGAACGTTCATGTTCAAAAAGATTATAGGCAAACTTCTGGATTCTAAATCTTCATCTCACCGTAGGCGCAGCTCATCAGATCGACGTTCATATAAACGTTACAGCAGTTCCTCTGGCAAACGCAACTACAGACGATATTCATCTTCGGATGCTAAACACCGGGATAGTCGCCATGGCTCCGGTTATTATAAAAGCAGAAAGTACAGCTCCAGCTAAGCTGGTATTACAATTTCAAAACAGAATGGTTCGTATCAGCTAGACTGGCGCTAAATCATGATATATGTATCGAAAGGGGTGTTCTGCCAGCCGTTCTCACGGTTAGCAAAACACCCCTTATTTTTTCATCATTATGTATCAAATTTGTTGATGTTGATGCCTCAATGCCTCAATGTAACAAGTTCTCTTATCCATGGAAAATGAGTAATACACTTTAAATTAATCAACCAAAATCCGGTAAGTTCCTTGCCATGATGGTTCTTGAGCTGGCATGGATTCAGCCATGACAGCCACTTTCATCTCAATTTTACGAACCCGTTCAATCTTATAGAGCTTAGTCTCTTCCTGTGTAAAATGAATACTTCCAATCTTGAGCAAGTCCTTGTCTTGCTGAAGGAGTCCACCGGATTAACATCTAATTAAAGATTTGAGCTCCATGTCGCTTTCTATTTCTTCTTGAACCACGTTTTCCAGCGGCTTAATTAAATAATGCTTCCCTTCAATATCTACAATGGTATCTTTCTTGCTATGAAACCATGTTTTGAATAATTCCGCATTATCGCCTTCCAGTTTTTTTAACATAAGAGGAATCGCCTCCTTAACGTATAATTCATATCCATTATATAACCCTCTGTTTTGATACGTTATGCACTTCTCATAATAAAGGAAAAAGACCCCTGTAGATAAATACCAAGAGGTCATGGATATCAAATATCTGTCACCTATAGAGGCTTATTTCATCGCAATTTCATCAGCACACGGTCAATATCCACCTGTAATTCCAGCGCATCGCCTTCATAGCCTGGACGAAGTCCAAGCAGTCTTTCCAGCATATTACGAACTTCCGGCGTAAGCTTGAGCTCTTCCTGCCAGCTGGCCGGTTTGCGACCCTTCTCCGGTTCGTAAGCGGAATACAGCATGAACAAAAGAAAATGACCGAGATCCTGCAAATCCTGGTCAGGTGCAGCCAGCTCATCTTCCGGCTCGGGCAATTCATGTATCCGGCGTTTCAGCTCAGGCAACAACGGCTCCCCCATGCGCCGCGCCAGGCCAAAATCAATTAAATGCACCTGCCCGTCACGTAAAATGACATTTGGGATACGCACATCCCCATGGATATATCCCTGCTCATGAACATGCATAATAGGAGACAGCAGTTGCTTTACCAGCTCAAGACACTCCTGTTCCGTATATTTGCGGCCTTGATCGAATATGCACTGTTCCAGTGTCTCCCCAAGAATATACTCGGTGACAATGTAACTGCGCGTCCGGTATGTGAACACATCCAGCAACTCAGGGATGGCCGGATGATCCATCCGATTCATCACATCCGCCTCCCTGTCCAGCAACCGTACAGCGAGTCTACCCTTGCTGGGTTTGGATTCTTTTAAGGCCACATCCTTGCCAGTCTGTTCATCCGTACACAAGTATGTCAGTCCATAACTTCCCATACCGAGTAAGCCATATATCGTGTAACGCCCGGCAATCTTCGTACCTTTCCGCCGGGGGCGATCAGTCCACAGGCCGAGCAGTCTTTGCCAGCTTCGTCGCAGCTCCACAGGTCCTCCCACGCCAGCCATCTGATCTCCTGTTCTCCGTTTAGGCAGAGCAGATCAGCAGCCAGTCTTGTTGTTGTATGCGCTCATTATATCAAGCTGCCTGTGTAAAATCACGACGAGTGTGGACCAGATCCTCAGGCTTCCTTATGCTTTTTGGGCAGCAGCCCAAACAACATTCGGAGCGACGTTCCTTTGGGTTTGCGTTTTCTTCCCTGAAAGCTGCGCAAATTGGTGACCAGTTCACGATCCCGCTCCTCTTCGAGCTTCTCATTCATCCACAGGCGCTGCTTCTCCATCTGCTCCTGGAGAGCAAGATGGGTATCCGCCAGATGTTGCAGCGTTAACTCCAGTTCGTCCACTCGATGCTGCAGCAGTTGGACCTGATCGTCCTGCTGTCCCACAGCACCGTATGTCACTTCACTCACCAATTGTCCCAGACCCTCATAAGATCTCAGGGCTCCAGTTGGCTCAGGTCCCTCAGGGAATATGGTGGGCATCACTGTTGCCGCACATTCCGTCTTCGAAGCATCCTCCACTGCCATCACAGGCACGTCTGGAGTCAACACGGTCACCACAGCATCTGCAAGTGGCAGATTATGTTCCCTAAGTTCTGTCATCAGACGTTCGATGCACTCAATATCGTCTGACTTGAACAATCTGGATTTGTTGGCGGAACGCTCGAATCGATACCCTTGTTCCTCAAGCGCTGCCGCATATTTACGAAGAGTACTGGCACCAATGCCCAGGCTCTTGGCCGTTTCCGTCGTTGCTCCTGCTTCTTCAATCATTATTATTCCCTCCCGGAATGAAGTCTTTTTGATACAAGGTAGTGGCTTCAGCGTTCCCTTCTGGAACTGTCATCGGATCGGGTCAACCTGTCTCATAGATCAAGTACGCATTTTTCATTTGCTTGTCCGTATGTATTCGTCAGTCTCTTTGCAGATCCCTTTGACGCTTTTCTTCTGTTTCTGCGGATTCATAAGAACTTTTGTCAGTTGCCTCGTTCGTAAAAATAACCCTTCATCCGACAAGGAGCATGAATGCTGTCATGTCGAAATCCGGTGGTGCAAACGCCGTCACTTTTATGAAGATGAATCATTCATGTCAATTTTGTTAACCCCATCACTCCAATACGCTCCCGCGACAGAGGAAATCATTGCTGCACAGCTTTTCCATGTGTTATCTTATGTAACGTAGAAGCAGTTATTCGCATAAAATAAAGGACTATACTTAACATAAGTCTCGTCATGAACGGATAAATCAAATGTAAATGGGGGCTGAACGGCAGTGTTAGGAAAATCAGGTAAAGTAGCGGTGATCGGGGCGGGACTGGTCGGTTCAAGTTGTGCGTATTCGATGATTAATCAATCGATATGCAGAGAAATTATGATGGTTGACCGGACGTATGACCGCGCGGTTGCACAGGCACTGGATTTTTCCCATTGCATGGACTTCACACATAACCGCACGAAGGTCTACGCTGGCACGTATGCAGATTGCGGCAGCATGGACGTCATTGTCCTGACTGCCGGAGCGAATCCGAAGCCAGGGCAGACTCGTCTGGATATTCTGGAGGAAGCGGAGTCCATTGCCAAAGATATCGTTGTGCCCATCATGAATAGCGGATTCCGGGGGATTTTTGTCGTAGCGGCCAATCCGGTTGACATAGTAACTTATATGGTATGGAAGCTGTCCGGTCTTCCGCGTGAACGAGTCATCGGTACAGGTACGTCTATTGATTCCTCCCGGCTCAAAACGCTGTTGTCCGAAGTCTTCTCCATCGATCCACGCAGCGTGCACGGATATGCTCTCGGGGAGCATGGGGAATCCCAATTCGTCGCATGGTCGCATGTCACCATCGGAGGCAAACCGATTATGCACATTATGGAGCAGCACAAGGAACGCTTCAAACATCTGGATCTGGAAGATATCGCCCGCAAAACGAAAGATGCGGGTTGGGAAATTTTCACTCGTAAAGGTTCCACCCAATTCGGGATCGGTAACGCCCTCGCACATATTACCCGTTCGATTCTAAACGATGAACACAAGATCATTGCTGTCTCCGCGATTCTTGATGGAGAGTATGGACAGAGCAACGTCTGCGCAGGTGTTCCAGCCATTATTGGCGGGGATGGAATTCAGGAGATTATCGAATTGAATCTGGATGCATCTGAACGTGAGAAATTCGAGCGTTCCTGTGAGGTTTTGTCGGGCAACATCAACCGTCTTACCCTGGTTTGACCAGTTGAGCCATTCAAGGATGGTAAATAACAAAATAATCAGAACCACAAAAACGCCAATACCCTCCTGATACAGAAGCGTCATTGGCGTTTTTATGTTTGTCTTTATCCACCTTGGGAGTACGGGTCTTCAGCTCGGTGCAAGCTGCGGTTCATCTGTTGGTCCCCATTGCTGTAATACACGCTTTAATTCACTCAGCATGACTGGTTTACTAATGAAGTCACGCATCCCAATCTCCAAACAAGCTTCCTTGTCCTCACGTTTGGCATTTCCGGTTACTGCTATAATCGCTGGAATACGCTCCTGCGGAATCAATCGGTGTACAAGGTCTGTCGCTTTGAGTCCATCCATAACAGGCATCTGTAGATCCATCAGGACAATATCATAGGCATTTTGTGAAATAGCCTCAATCGCTTCTACCCCATTGGTGCATACATCCGCTTGGTAACCAAGCTTCTCCAGATATTCTGTCAAAATCTTTCGATTTACCGGATGGTCCTCAGCCACCAAAATTCGCATCGCCACTTTATCACCCTGGCGTGTCCGATCATGGCTGAATTGACGGGCAGATTGCTCTGCCTCTGCAGTCGCATCTACACTTGTGGCAGGCACCGCGAAGCGGAAGGTTGATCCCTTTCCATCTTCACTCTCCACACTGATACTGCCCCCCATAATCTCCACAAGTCGCTTCGAGATGACCAATCCAAGACCTGTCCCGCCATATTTGCGATTAATCACAGGATGCAGTTGAGAGAACGACTGGAACAGTTGATCCAGCTTATCTTCAGGAATACCAATCCCTGTATCCTTCACTGCAAAGTCCAGCACACTCGCTTCCGGTTTACTGCCGCGAATAATATCCACCGTGACATCGATGCTCCCCTGATCCGTAAACTTCAATGCATTGCTCACCAGATTGACGAGAATTTGCCGAATACGCATCGCATCTCCCACCATAAACTCAGGAATGTCGGGATTGAGTCGATACCGAATCTTCAAATGCTTCTCTTCCGCTCTAGAGGAGAAAAGTTCCGCAACCTGTTCCAGCATAATGCGCAGCGAGAACGGTTCGTAGGCCAGAGCCATTTTCCCGGACTCCAATTTACTGAAATCAAGGATGTCATTTAAAATATTTAATAGTGCATCTCCACTCTCACGGATAATCTCGGCATATTCTCGCTGTTCCTCCGATAAATCCGTACCGATGAGCAATTCAGTCATACCTACGATTCCATTCATCGGTGTACGAATTTCATGACTGACCATGGACAGGAATTCAGACTTGGCCTGTGCCGCCAGTTCAGCGGTTTCCTTGGCGCGTACAATCTCGCGATCACCAGTCACATCATTGAACACGATAACGGCGCCACGAATCTGACCCTCATCGATAATCGGTGTAACCTGGTATTCCACCAGAAAGCTGGTTCCGTCTTTGCGCCAGAACACATCCTCCTTCACTGTACGGCGCTGCCCATCCATCACTGTCATATGAATAGGACATTCATTTTTTGGAAAATAGCTGCCGTCTGCACGTGAATGATGAATGATGGGATGCGGGCTTTTGCCAACAAACTCTTCCGCTTCGTAGCCGAACATGGAAGCAGCAGCCGGATTCATAAATCGGGTGATGCCATCTGCGTCCAATCCGTAGATGCCCTCTGAAACCGTGTTAAGAATCAGGGCATGCTGTTTGCTAAGCTCCTGAATCTGCTCCGTATAATCCTTACGCTCCGTAATATCAGACAAGATCCCATACACACCCACAAGTTCCTGGTCCACAATGATGGGAACATTAATAATAGATACATCAACCTTCCGGCCACTGGAATTCACGATCCGAGTTTCATAATGTTGAGGTTTCCCCTGCTTCACCAGTTCGAAATAGGCTTGCCCGGCGTGCACTTCACATTTGTCCAAATGCGAAATAAAGGACTGCCCGATCAATTTACTCCGAGGCACATCCAGCATTTTTACCAGATTGCGGTTCACTGCCGTATATTTGCCTTCGAGATTCAGCGAGTATACCGCTGCCGGATTATGTTCGAAGAGAGATTTGTAACGTTGACGACTCTCTCTGAGACGTCTTTCTGCATTTTTATGCTGGGTAATATCCCGGCTGACGCTGACAATCTGAGTATTCTTGCCCTCTTCTCCGGCCACAGGCTTCGCTAACGTTTCCATCCAGATGTAGTGCCCCTTCTTATGGAGCACTCGCATCTTGCAGCCATTCCCACTCGACGACATCTTCAGGAGTTCAGGGTAATCGCCAGGATAACAGTATTCCTTAAGGAACTTCCCTGTCACCTCTTCCGGCCGATATCCAAGCAACGAATAAACGGAAGGAGAAACATACAGCAGCTTGCCGTCCATCGAACTCGTGGTAATTAGATCCTGGGCATGGTCAGCCAACATCTGATATTTCTCTTGCGTTTCGTGCAATTTACGTTCCACTTCTACGATCTCGGTTACATCCCTGGCAATACCGTATATCCCCACAATTTCTTCTTTTTCCGTTATGGGGACATAGGTAATCTCGGCCTGTTTCAGAGAACCGTCTTTATGATAAAACGTGATCGAATTACTGACTGAATGTCCAGCCAGCACCTCACGAATGTATTCTTTACGCGACTCCTCGCTCTCGGGAGGGCAAATTACATCTCGATTCAAACTACGGAGTTCTTCAAATGTATACCCTGAAATCCTCTCAATCGAGGGATTGGCATCAATATAATTTCCATGGATGTCCATCACATATATGGCATCTGGGTGATTAAAAAACAATGATTGGTAAGAACTTCCCTCAGAAATAATGCGCTTCAGGGTTTCCGTTTTATTAATATCCAAGGCTTACCCCTCTTTTCTTAGCCTATATCTTCATCTAACAACCAAAAATATAATTTTCGGCGAAATGGGCCTACCCTCGAATAACCATGTAAGCCTTCCTAGAAACAGCTTTTTTTATTTTACCAGATTCCAGTTCGAATTTGCTTACAATCTCTTCACCAAAACCATATATAAACGACAAAAAAATCCCCTTTAAGCGACATAGTCCGTCAATAACTGAGGTCTATGTTTGCTTAAAAGGAATTTATTATACAATCAATTGTAATATTCTGTAATTAAATTTCTTTTTTTCTAAAATAAATAATTCCTATTAAAATGAAGAGAATTGCACTGCCCCCGACTACCGACAGCATCGTACCCAGCGGAACATTATAGGCTCCGAAACCTCCACCTTCAAACGGTGTCATGAGAATCATCGGTTGCGCCCAAGGGTAATATGGGCCAAATGTAGCCGAGTTCACGATCAGAATGTTCGGTACGGTCAACGCAAAATTCAATGCCAGCGGTGCGGCAAAGCTGCTCCATATCAAGGAAACGAACATTTGGAGAGCAGCGAGCGGCACACAAGCAAATAACCCCAGCAGCAGCTTACCCGTAAGAAATCCCCAAGGGATGGGATCCGTCATGCCCTGGATCGTACCTGCCAGCAGGATAGACCCCAGCAGCAGCAATTGTGTGCCTGCCAGAAGCAAAATCACAATGGTCAGTTTGCCTGCATATACGCCCGTACGGGTAAGCGGCAGCACCAGCATTTGTTTCCAGCCTCCCCCCGCATGCTCGAAACGACAGACGAAAGAGGTAAATACGCCGGTCAGAATGGGCAGCAATAACAAACCGTGAAGAAAGACCATTGAACCCATAAGTACACTCCATTGACCTGATGGTGTGGAAAGCAGCCCGATAAGCAGTGCGATCAACGGACTAAGCAGAATCAGAAGCCATACAGGTGATTTGCCCATTTTGAGTCGCTCAGAGGATAGGATTCGAAAATAAGTCGTTGCAAAACTCATCTTAGGCCACATCCTTCCGGCTAAAGTGCACCATCCCCAGCAGCATGATCAGCAGACCCGAACCTACGCCCAAACCGACAAACACGAATGGTGTTGGGCTGGCCCAAGCCATCTGTGCCCATGCAAGCGGAAAGTACGGTGAGATACTTAGTGCGAACATGCCCATTACTGCGAGGACAATGCCAAGCGTGACGGGAAGAGCCTGATTTTTGTTTACCATCGTAAGCCATAGCTCCAGCGATAACACCGGAAGTGCGCCAGCCAACGGCAGTAAACCCAGTTTAATTGCATGTATCCAGGGAATCTCACCTGCGTTGAATCCAAGCACCAGTCCCAGACCAATAATTCCCGCTGTTAATAACAAACAGGAGATGATGAGCAGCATACAAGCGAGCAGGAATTTGGCCAGGTACACCGCAGGTCTTGGGATTGGCATCGCCAGCAATTGCTTCCAAGATCCCTGTTCATGTTCAACATTTGCGATCATCGAACTGAGAATCGTCGCCCCCAGCATCAAGGCAAGCGGTACAAAAACAACCACATTATCCAGCAAACTCTCCCACAGATGACCCCCATACTGTTCTTTCAGATAGTCCAAACGAAGCCCGAAATTCAAAGCTTGCATGGCCGTCAGTCCAATGGGGGCCAAGAAAACGAGGAACCAAATACCTTTCCCACGAATTTTGAGCCAGTCGGACGATAACGCACGGCCCGTCATAGCGTTGCCCCCTCACCGATGACTCGCATGAACAAGTCTTCCAGGGATTGACGGTGCTCTTCCACACGATAGACCGCGTGATCCTGCTCAACCAATCGGCGAACCAGCAATGCAATCGCGCTATTATCCATATACGGGAACGTGAGCGCGGCTCCTTCACGTTGACCGAACTGTCCCTGCTCTCTTGCCAGCTTCATCGCCTCTTCCGGCTCGGAAACCGTCAGTCGAATGGAACTGCCCGTCTGGCTATGCAGATTGGCGATCGTATCCTGAAGGACCATTTTTCCCTCACGGATAATGCCGACCCGGCTCGCCATCTGTTCCACTTCACTGAGCAAATGGCTGGACACCAGGACGGTAATGCCGTGTTCCAGCGGCATGCGTTTGATTAACTCCCGGATCTCCTGAATGCCCGCCGGATCAAGGCCGTTCGTCGGCTCGTCCAAAATCAGCAGCTCGGGCTGACCCAGCAAGGCACTTGCAATCCCCAACCGCTGTTTCATGCCAAGCGAGTAACCTTTTACGGAACGCTTCGCATCCCGGGTCAGATCCACAATGGAAAGTACTTCAGCAATCCTCGATTTGGGTACATCCAATATCCGGCGCAAGGTTTCCAGATTCTCCACTGCGTTCAGATGTCCATAGTAAGACGGATATTCAACCAATGACCCTACACGTCGCAGAATATCCATGCGATCCTTGCGGATATCCTTGTCGAATATACGGATGACACCTTTGGTTGGCTTGATTAAGCCAAGAAGCATACGAATGGTTGTTGTTTTGCCAGCGCCGTTGGGACCAAGGAAGCCATAAATGTCTCCCTTTTTAATATGCAGATCAAGTTCACGGACCGCCGCACGGTCCCGGTATGTTTTCCATAAGTTAGCGGTTTGAATAATGTTTTCACTCACTGTTTGATCACCTCGGATATCATCGTAACCTTCCAAGGTTAAAGCTGAAGTCGCCTGAAGTTTAAGTTTAGTTTAAAAAAAGGTTAGGGCCTTGGTTTTTCAACACCCACACCGCTATAGAGGCACACCCGCAGTCCGTTCTCGGAACTGTCCACCCTCTTCCGCAGACCCATCTCACGAATCAGCAGATCCACGATAGATAACCCGAGACCTGTTCCCTTGGTATCCGAATCTTCCTGCAATCCTGGACCCCTATCTTGAATAACAAGAGCTATCTCCCCATGGATCTGTTCTGTCGATATGCCAATATATTTTCCACTCGCTGCATGACGGATGATATTCTGAAACAAGTTATCGAGAACACGACGCAATCCCTGTTCATCCACCTGCCAGATCAACGGTTCTTCCGGCAGATCGATATCAATCTCAAACTGCTCTTTCTCCCACACAGGATACCAGGCTGCTGCCGTTTCTCTGACGATTCGCAGGACGTCCTTCTGTTCCAGCTTCAATGTATATTTTCCGCTGGTGAGCAGGTTGTACGATAACATGTTATCGATCAGTCCGCTCAAGTCATCCATCTTGGCTTCCATACGACGCAATGAAGTATCCGCAGCCATGCTTAGTGGTTCTTTGTGAAGGGAATGCATATGTCCACGAATGACAGTCAGCGGTGTGCGCAGATCATGCGACAGTCCTGCGACAAGACGTTTGCGAAGCTGCTCTTCCTCCCGCTCCCGGTGACGGCTGTCTGTCAACTGATGCACCATTTCATTGAACGATTCCTCCAGCTGCCCGATCTCGTCCGATCTGCGAATTTCCACAGGAAGTGGAATGCCTTCCTTGCCCGGAGTGATCATCGCCGTCTGGAGACGGATGAGACGCTTGCGAATTCGCGCAAAGAATAGGATCGACATAATGATAAATAACAGGAAGATAACCATCATCAGTCCACCCAAATACAAGAGTTCCATGGGCCAGTTGTTCTGCGGCTTTTGCAAAAGATACCTTGGGACTTCAATCACCATAAAGCCTTGTCCCTTGTCTTCGCTATCTCCCCCTACAAAAGAAACCACAGTTAGCGGATCACGATAGGACGCTTCCTTCATAAATTCCAGGGTAGTGTTTGCATTCCATATCGCAGGAATCCGGGTCTCGGTTGTCTGATGATTCAACGTCCACTTCAATGTCGTCATTGTTGTTCCATCCACGGTAGATTCCGATACATCAACATCCTCTCCGGCGAGAATAAATGCTGTTTCACCTTTTTGGTCCACACGGTACATCGAAGATTTGGGATATTTGCGGTGCAGCTGCTCCATACGTTGATTGATTTTTTCAGATGTCGCCCCATCCAGCTTCTCGGATTCCCGGGTCCACAGGTTACTGATTTTCGTGCTATCCCCATAAGGTGCCGTATTCTCTTTATTTGTATTGTTCACCACCACTACATAGATGATAGATGTAATGGGGAGAACGACCGGCACAAACAAAACCGCTGCCAAGATCAGAAGAATATATCGGGACATCAGGGTCCGTCCAAAACGCATTTTCCGTTTGCCCGGAAAACTTCGTTTCACTCCTTCACCCCTATGGGATGGATCGCGCATCGTCGCCTTTTTGCTCATGGCTTCTTCACACGATACCCGACACCACGAACAGTCTGAATGATGGTCGGGTTAGCCGGATCACGCTCCAGCTTCTCACGCAGATGCCGAATATGTACCATTAATGTCTTGTCTCCGTCGAGGTAAGATTCGTTCCAAACGGCTTCGTAGATCTGTTCCTTGGTTCGAATCATGCCCATATGCCTGAGCAGGTAGGCGAAGATATGAAACTGTTTGCCTGATAAAATAATTTCTCCCCCCGTCTCCTCATTCACAATCCGGTGATCCTTCTCGTAGATGGACAAGTGGTCCATTTTCACCACGTTATCAGGCGAGATCGAAGTTCCTGCCTTCCGAAGCTGGACTTCAATCCGTGCGGCAAGTTCATCGGGATGGAATGGCTTGGTTACATAATCGTCGGCAAAATCAAGCCCATGCAGCTTGTCGTCAATGGACGTTCTGGCCGAGAGCATGACAATGGGCACTTCAGGATGTTCCTTTTTGAGTCGCTGCCCTACCGTAAATCCATCCAGTCCCGGCAGCATGACATCCAGAATAACCAACGAGCAGCCCCCGGCAGCTTCAGCAGCCCCTTCACCACTTCCGAGCCATACCACTTCATACCCACGCTCCTCCAAGTCGGCCCTGACCCATGTGGCAATTTCCGTATCGTCTTCAATGTATAACAGTTTCGTTTTCATGCGCGTATTCGTTTCCTTTCTGCACCCTTTGGGTTAATTATATATTTGAAACATAATGAAATATCTGGTTTATATAAAATGTACGAGTGATGATCCCACGATCATTGATGTCTGTTTATTTTAAATTATACCTTAATCATCTGCTTCGCATAATTCTGCATCGAATGCTGCGACTTGCTCACATAATACATGTGTATACGACGGGAGGAAATTCAACATGCTGCTGGAAGCCATCTATCATCAACCAAAACAGAACTGGGCCTATGCCTACGATAAGGATACCATTCGTCTGCGTCTGCGTGCCAAAAAGAATGATCTTACCGAGGTACATGCCCTGACTGGGGACAAATACGCCTGGGATCGCACCAAAGAGCTGATTCCTTTAACCAAATATACATCCGATTCCATGTTCGATTATTATGAGGGCCAAGTAAAGCCTCCGTATCATCGACTGAAGTATTCCTTCCTGCTGAAAAGTGGCACAGAACAGATCTGGATGACTGAAACCGATTTTCAAGACCATGAACCCGACGATCCTGGCCGCATGTTCCAGTTCCCGTATATCCATCCTGGGGCTGTATTTACACCGCCTGCGTGGGTGAAGGATGCGATCTTCTATCAGATCTTCCCTGAACGATTCGCAAATGGGAACCCCGACCTCAATCCAGAACATGTGGAGCCCTGGGGTGGCGAGCCGACCCCGTTCAACTTCTTCGGCGGTGATCTCCAGGGCATCATCGACCATCTGGATTACCTTGAAGAGTTGGGCATTAACGCCATTTATTTCACTCCGATCTTCGAGGCAACGACTAATCACAAATACGATACCGAAGATTATCTGCGGGTAGATCGGCATTTTGGTGATGCAGATACAGTCAAACGGCTTGTTGAGCTATGCCATGCACGCGGAATCCGGGTGCTGCTGGATGCGGTGTTCAATCATTCCGGGAAGACGTTCGCTCCATTTGTTGATGTGCAGAAGAACGGGGAGAATTCCAAATACAAGGATTGGTTCCATGTGCATGAATTCCCGCTGGATGTGAAGGATGGCATTCCTACGTATGAAACGTTTGGATTCGTAGCCCACATGCCGAAGCTGAACACGGAAAATCCGGAGGTGAAGGCATATTTACTGGAGGTGGCCGAATACTGGATTAAGGAAGTGGGCACCGACGGCTGGCGGCTGGATGTCGCAGACGAAGTGGATAATGCGTTCTGGCGTGACTTCCGCCGTGTGGTCAAGGCTGCGAATCCGGATGCCTATATCTTGGGTGAGGTATGGAATGAGTCCTCTTCCTGGCTGCAAGGTGACCAGTTCGATGCCTCGATGAACTATCCATTTACGGAAGCCGTAAATCGTTTTTTTGTAAAAGATGCCATGCACGCCGAACAGTTCGCGAACTCGATCGGTCGACAGCTGTCCCGCTATCCGCTGCAAGCCAGCGAAGTGGCATTTAATCTGCTGGACAGCCACGATACACCGCGGCTGCTCACCTTATGTGAGGGCGACCAGCGGAAGATGAAACTGGCTGCGTTGTTCCAATTCACTTATATGGGTGCCCCATGCATCTATTACGGGGACGAGATCGGGCTGGACGGCGATCATGATCCCGGTTGTAGGAAATGTATGGAATGGGATGAAACGAAGCAGGATCGCGAGCTGTTCTCCTTTTATCAAAAACTGATTGCACTTCGACATGCCCATCCAGCCCTGCGTGCAGAAGGCAGCATTCGATTCCTGCAGGCCCGTGAAGGCGGAAGCCAGCTTGTGATGGAACGACAGGATAAGGAGGAGCGTATTCTGATCCTGTTCAATCGTTCGGAAGAAACAGCGATCGTCGAGCTGGAGGCGGGTGCAGGGGAATGGACGGAGTTATTTGGCGCGAATTATCGTACAGCCAAGGAAGAGGGAATCCTGGCCGTTGAGCTGCCCGCATACGGATATGTTGTACTACGTACAGATATCGCGTAACTAAAGTAACGCCGAATAAGCGCTCACAGACCTGTTATTGATCTGTAGAGCGCTTTTTGCGCGTTATAGATGAATCGTCAATTGATTTAGTGACACGGATACTATTAAAAGCTACTGAGGCGCGGCCATCTGTTCCTTAAGCAATCGGATGGTAGCCTCATATTGCACAAGCCCCACTTGCATACATAAACGCTGTGCAGGTGAGATCTGTTCGCCAAATTGCTTCATCTGGCGCTGCAGCTCGGCATACAACATTTCTTTACGATTCAGCTCCGACTGGACCCACCCTGCGACGGTATCCTCATCCGCCAATTCTCCGAAATACAGACGCATCAGAAAATCAGAACGGAACACCTCGGCTTCCAGGGGACTCATCAAATAGGTATTGAACTCTGCAGACCCTTCCGGTGTTAAGGTATACACATTTTTGTCAGGTTTCCCTTCCTGTCTAACGGATTCCTTGGTCAACAACCCTGACTTTTCCATCTTCGCAAGTGTAGGATAAATGGTGCCAAAGCTGGCATCGAAGAAAAATGAAAAATATTGTTCAAAGTACTGCTTGATCTCATATCCGGAACATGGCTTGTTGTGCAGTATTCCGAGGATGACATGCTGCGTGTTCATCGGTGTACCGCTCCTTTCCAATTGCTCTTAACGTATCACATCCTCCCTTATACGTTCAACATCATCAGCCGATCTCGGATTGGTTTATCCGGCTAAAAGAGGGTGTATCGTTACCCATGTTATCCTCGATCAGGTGAAGGCAGGTTACCAGTCAGAGCACCAGGTGTCGCTGCAGACTTGGACTCCAAAGGAATGCCGGATTGTGCAGGACCTGAGCGCTTGATCCACGTGCACAGCACTCCCAGAACCAACGTCGCCGCTCCAATCACCACCAGAAGCAGAACATCATGACTAATCCCGTCTCCGCCAAGCACCAGATTCATCATACCCTCCACCGCGTAGGTGGCCGGCAAATAATGACCAATCTGTTGATAGAAGTCAGGCATGACATCGCGCGGAATGGTTGCGCCTGATGACAACATCAGCAGAGGCAACAAGGCACTGTTTAACCATGCTCCAGCATTTCCAAGCAGCAGCAAGCTCAATTGCGCCACGGATAGAAAAGATAAAGTAATCAACAACTGAAATAGCCATAACATCCACCATCCATCTGCTGATGACACACCCATAACATGCATCATGCCTGCTCCAACGAGCGATACGATTAATGCAGCACCAACATTGATGATATTGCGTGCCCAGAAACGTTCCCATTTCCCTGCCCTGCTACGGAGTTCACCAGAAACCTTTTGCAGATTCATGCCAAGCAGCATTGCACCTGTAAACGTAGCCGTCACAATTAACATCGGTACCATGGAAAAGGAAAAATTATAAACGGGATTCAGTCGTTCCACTTCTGCCTCCACCCGGGAAGATAACCCCACCGCTATCGCATTCGCCTGATCGTCAGCCATACCTGATTGATTCAGCACTCCACGAATGCTGTTTTGCTGTACTTCACGGTTCAACGTCGCTGTAACTTGTGCGGATACGGTCTGCATCACACTTTTTACGGTAGCCACATTGGATTCATTCATCACATACTTTACAGCTACCGGACTCGACAAGTCTCCCGCCTGCTGCATGAAACCGGATGGAATCTCGATAATCATGTATACATCCCGGTCCGTCAACATCTGTCTGGCTTCTTCCATAGTTGACGAAGGCTTGATCGCGAAATGAAGGCCCTCTGCAAGAGACTTTGCCACAGGCTCCGCCGCAGCCCCATCTTCATTAACGATGGTCACTGCAAGCTGATTCATCCGTTCATTGACCTGATCATACCCACTAAGCCAAATGGTATTAAAAAAAACCTGGAACAGTACGGCTGTAATTAACCCGACTACTGTAGCTCCATTTTTCAAAAACAGAAGACTCGTTTGAAAAACACTTTTCATGTTATCCATCTCCTTAAGTTGTATAACTTATTCTCGGTCATATATATCGTATTGATATATAACAATAAATAATATATCTAATCGATATATAAACGTCAATACCTATTTTTCTTTGTTGGAACAACAAAAAGCCGATACGCTTCTTCATCAGGAAGAATTCATATCGGCTTTCATATTATGAGGGGAGCAGATCACCGTTCATGATCCAGGCTCCACGAGTTAAATTCATTTCAAGTTCGTTCATGTTCGTTCATAGATGTTATGCCTTGGCTTCTGGCTCATTTTCAGCAGGAGACTCGGCTTCAACCTCCGGCTCTGCACGCTTCGCCTTCGGTTTGGCAAGCTTCTCCATCATTTTCCGTCCTGTCGGCGTTTGAGCTAGCCCTCCTTGAGCCGTCTCACGGTGCCTGCTCGGCATCGCACTGCCCACTTCCAGCATGACATCAATGACTTCGTCAGAAGGGATAGCACTTCGTACCCCGGCCAGCGCCATGTCGGCCGCAGCCAACGCGGTTACGGCACCTAGACCGTTACGGACGATGCACGGAATTTCCACGAGGCCTGCGACGGGATCGCAGATAAGGCCTAGTGTATTTTTTAACGCTAGGCCAACCGCATGAACTACTTGCTCCGGCGTCCCTCCACGCAGCTCCACCATAGCTCCAGCGGCCATGCCGATGGCAGAACCCACTTCCGCCTGACAGCCACCCTCGGCACCGGAGATAAATGAATTGTTGGCAATAACATATCCGATCGCTCCCGCACAGAACAGACCGTTCACCAGGTGCTCGTCACTCCAGCCAAAACGCTCCTGGGAGCTGATAAACACACCCGGAATGATGCCGCAGGAGCCGGCTGTTGGTGTCGCGACGATCCGGCCCATGGAGGCATTCACTTCCGATACACAAAGGGCATATGCCATGGCCAGTGCAGAGGCATCTCCAGAACAAGTCTCGCCTTTACGAATGTACTCAGCCATTTTTTTGCCGTCTCCGCCAGTCAAGCCGCTGCGTGATGTCGTATCTTCTGTCAGCCCTTTGTGTACAGCTTCCTTCATCACCTGATAGTAATCTGACATCTGCTGCACAACATCCGCTTCAGGGATATTCGTCTCCTGAACCTGCTCTTCGATCATCAGCTCGGCAATGGTTTTGGACTCTGCTGTACAGATGGTATTCAGTTCATGTAGATGTTTAAACCGCATCAGGCTCGACCCCTCTCTTCAAATCAATCACGCGAATGTCCAGCATATGATCCAGCGACCGCAGACGGTTCAGCATCTCAGGATTCGGCACACCATCCATCTCCATCGCTGTCAGTGCTTCACCATCCCGGGCTTTCCGATCCACTTGCATGTACCCGATGTTCACCCCGGACGAACTGATTGTGGAGGTTACAGAAGCGAGCACCCCTGCTTTGTCGGAATGTCGCAGCACAAGTGTGGGAAACTCTCCGCTGATCTGTACTCGAAAGTCGTTCAAGGCATGCACTGATACACTACCACCGCCAATGGAAGCACCGATTAATGAACATTCGCGGTCTCCGTGCCACAGCTCAATCTTGACCGTGTTGGGATGAGGAGCAGGCAGGCCGCTTGTGAAAAACTCTACCTCCATACCCGCTTCCTCTGCATATTGTTCTGCATCCGGTATACGTGGATCATCCGTCACATAATCAAGCAAGCCACCGATCAACGCAAGATCCGTACCATGCCCTTGATACGTATCAGCAAACGAGCCGTACAGCGTTAATCGGGCGCGTTCAGGAGTACATCCCAGCCACTGACGGGCAATTCGCCCCAATCTTGCCGCTCCAGCCGTATGTGAACTTGATGGACCTGTCATGGACGGACCAATAATTGAAAAAACGTCTTTAAAACGCATCGCAAACCCTCCATTTATAATCGTCATTTTCATCCAGACGTACACCCATAATGTTCCTTTATTACTGAATGATGACATGAGAAAAGGACAGAAGAAGGCCCTAGGCCCTCTCTCTGTCCTCGATACCTGAGAGTTTCATGATAAGCAGCGCGGCGAATCGATGCATCCCTGTATTCACAGGTGATGTCACCCTGCACACCGTGCTGCTTGACCATATACCCCTTGGGTGGCGCAGTTTGCGCACTCTCCAGAGTTGCGTCCAACGATGGTACATTTACCTGAGAGATTAACCGCTGCGCCGGGTGCGCAGCAGCTTGCTCCTTCGGTGCCCGACAGCTGTCATGTTACTCGACATGCCCAGGTCTCTCCCGCTCGCTATCATTCGCTGTATGGAACCATTCTGGTCTTGTACCAGAACGATAATTGAAGTTTTTAATACTTTCTCATTAAGATTAATCGACCGGAAGATCAGTGTCAACAAACTTAACGATTTCGTTGTGAATATTTGCTTTTTTCCATTTTATACACAAAATAAACTGACAAACTGTAAACTTTCATCACATGAATGTGTTAATGCGTTTTATCTCGAAAGCGTATACATTATTCATTATCTATTAGCCAATATCTGTGTTTAATACTATTTATGTTATGTTCCACAGAACGGTTCGGGTATTCAGGTAACCATTATTTTGCACTAGAATTGCAATTGCCGCATTCCTGCCTTTCACCCCACCATCGCCTTGGGCTTCTCCGGTTCATTGTAATACCTGCTTCGGGAAGGAAACATGCTCGTCACCCACAATCCCAACGCAGCCAGCACCATAACCCCAGATACAACCGTATATACCATACGAAGCGACAACTGCTCTGCCACTACCCCTGCAATCAAAATGGAAGCCACCTGCAGCACGCTTAACACCAGTCCAAGTACACTGCTCATTCGCCCCATCAGATCCACAGGAATATTATTTTGATAAAAGGTAACCAGGCCCGTATTCGCCAGTGCCGAGCACAGACCGAGCACAATAAAGGCAACCGCCGCCAACTCAAACGAGAATGAACGGGCGAACAGGAAATAACCCAGCGCAACCAGAAGTACACCGCCACCCATCATGTGACGGATCGGCAAATGTTTGGCGAACAGCCAAACCAGCATGGAGCCTGCCAAATAACCGATGCCGGTGATACTCATTAATGCTCCGTACTGCGATTCAGGCAGGTTCATCACCTGACGGATAAATACCACTTCCTGGGCATCCAGCGACATGCCGACTACCAGAATAATCTGGAACAGAGCATATATACCGACCACGTAGCCCGACTTCCGGCTGAAGCTCAGTACAGCTCTCCAATCCTGGGCAATCATCCGAGGGGTCAGTCTGCTTCCCGTCCCTATATTCTGTTCTCCAATGCCCAGTTTGGGAAGAAACATTAGAATCAACGCAGAAGCAGCAAAGGAAGCCGCATTGGCATAAATAGCTGCCGAAGGAGATAAATATATCAGCATCACTCCTGCGACTGCCGGGCCGGTAATAAATGCCCCTGAGCTGATCAAGGCTTGTAGAGAGTTAAAGCGTTTGCGTCGTTCAGCAGGTACCAGCCGGGTGATGTATACCTGAGAGGAAGGGACAAATATGGAAGAGGACATGCTGATCAGAAACATCACTGCGTACATCAGCCATAAGCTGGACATTAGTGGGAGCGTAGCCACCAACAATGCCCGAAGCATATCGGCACCAATCATCAACTGCCGCTGATCATAACGATCAATCAGACTGCCTGACCAAAACTTAGTGCACACCGAAGCAATCGGCGAGATAATCCATAACCCTGCGACTGCCGCTGGAGACTGTGTCATATTCAATACCATCAGGTTAATTGCCACAATATATATATAATCACCCAGATTGGATATGCCCACTCCGCTAAGCAGCAATCCGGTATGCTTCCAGCCACCAGACTGACCCTTCGATGCAACTCTCTTTGCACGAATATTCTTCATAGCGCTACCCACCCACTAGAAATCACAAATTATAACTCATAGAAAATACTTTCGTTCTGTACATATGGTCTACAAAATTTGCTACATAGAAGAGGCATGCGATCTTTCATCCATTCGTACCTGGATTCATTCTCCATCTGGAATGCGAAATAGCCGAACGTAAAGATCAGCATGAATCCTTCCATTAACCGAATATCACGCTTCGTCAGTGGTCCTGTCTGCTCTGTATAACCCGATAGGAAGACATCCCGTTCCTCCCGATTGAAAATAAGAGCTGCACCTCCGGCATCAAACAGATAGTAGCCATAGCCGTATAAACAAAAATCAATCATGGATATGCCCTGATCCGTCACTAACAGATTGCCGCGGGTAATATCTCCGTGAATTACTCCCCATGTCTCGGCATTGTGCGGATACGTTTCGAGTTGCCCGTTAATGTTCTCAAACGTCTCGCGAATCAGATCGAAATCTTCAGAAGTAAAAATGCCACGTCTAACGCCTTCCTCCAATTGCTCCAACATGACCAGATTCTCTTTGATCGAGCCATAGGCTGGTCGTACTTCCGTTTGCTTCAAGGTAGGGCTATCGCTATCGGTATACTTCTCTGAGATGATCGCCTTATCAGCGTGCTGTTCACGGTCATTCATCTGCTGTCCACTTTCAGACACCTGTGAACCCACCTGTGGCTTGGGAGCTTCCTTTGGTTTTCGTCCATATTGGTGCAATATCTGCAACTGTACGCCCAAATCATGAATCTGCGCTGTTGTCAGACGTTCTCCCTGCTTGATATCCCTGCCCTCAATCCATTCCAGAACAGTACAACAGATCTCTTCTCCTGTTTCGTCCAAACAGACAGTGACCCACTCATCCGATGTATTTCGCACCGGTGTCTGCACTCGCAATGGGCTGGTAGCCCGTAATTCATGAAGTAGATTCATCTCTGCTTCAAGTGCAGGTCGTGTATGCTGGATGCCCGTCATGCTTGCAAAAGCGGCTTTATGTATACGCAATAGGTATTTCTGTCCGGTCGATTCATCAACCACCTGATACGTTAGATTTTCATTATGTCGGATAAAGGAAATTGAAGGCTTTTCTATAGAATAATGCGAGATAATTTCAATTGCCATGGTGTCATGGGAAATCTTATGGGTAGTTATAATCCACATCTCCTTCTCTTATCAAGTTAAAGGTAGCGCTTACCAATATCGTAGCATGATTGTTTTTATTTTGGCAAACTATTCCATATGTGCAATGATGTAAAAAAGCATAACCCCCGAACGACCTCGCCCGAGTGTTATGCTTCCTTCTATCTCTATAAAAATATCTCTATCTCATACTCCATCCAATATAACAATTAACCGAAACGTCCCATAATATATTCCTGAGTCAGACGATTGTCCGGATTGGTGAAAATATGCTCTGTATCTCCGTGCTCAACCATGCTTCCCAGATAAAAATAAGCCGTATAATCCGAGATGCGTGCCGCTTGCTGCATATTATGGGTAACAATCACGATCCGCAGCTCCTTCTTGAGCTCCGAGATCAGCTCCTCGACCTTGCCTGTAGATACCGGGTCAAGCGCAGATGCCGGCTCATCGAGCAGCAAAATCTGCGGATCAACCGACAACGCGCGGGCCATACAGAGCCGCTGCTGTTGTCCACCCGAAAGGGCCAGGGCAGACTCATTCAGTCTGTCCTTCACTTCGTCCCAGAGCGCAGCGCGGCGCAAGCTTTTTTCCACAATTTCATCCAGTGCCTTCTTGCTCTTGATACCGCGATAGCGGGGGCCAAACGCGATATTATTGTAGATCGATTTGTGGAAAGGGTTAGGCTTCTGCCACACCATGCCAATCTTCTGACGAAGCTTGATTACATCTGTGCCCGGCTCATTCAGATCATTGCCATCCATCCAGATATGTCCCTCCGTGCGAGAACCGGCAATCTCGTCGTTCATTCGGTTGAGCGACCGCAGGAACGTGGATTTACCGCAGCCGGATGGTCCAATGAGTGCCGTTACACTGGCTTCGGGAAAAGTCAGGCTGATCTGCTTAACTGCCTGAAAATGCCCATAATATATGCTTAACTGTTCCGTACCAAAAGGTATGGCCATGTTGGTTCCTCCTTATTTCGAAGCTGTCATGCGGCGGTAAACCACCCGACCGATCCAGCGTGCACTCAGATTGAACGCCAGCACGAGAAGTACAAGCACGGCTGAAGCGCCAGCTGCTACTTCTTTGGAATCCGGTCCAATGCCTTCACTGTTTACTTTCCAGATGTGCACGGCCAGCGTCTCTGCCGGACGCAATGGATTGATCGGAGACCTTGGACTTGTTGGATTCCAGTCCGTGAAGTCCAGCGGTGGACTACTCATACCCGCTGTGAACATCAGGGCTGCTGCTTCACCGAAGATCCGGCCCGATGCCAGGATCGTACCCGTGATTAAGCTTGGCAATGCCACAGGCAGCAGGATGGAGGTAATAATTTTCCATTTGGACAATCCGAGTGCAAGACCCGCTTCCTTCTGCTCTTTCGGAACGGCCCGGAACGCCTGCTCCGTTGTCCGCACCATGAGTGGAAGATTGAATATAGCCAAGGCCATGGCACCCGATAACAGGGAGAATCCGAGACCAAATGTATTAACTATTAACAAGAGTCCGAACAAACCAATAACGATAGACGGGAACGAGGATAACACTTCGACAACCAGTCGAATAAAGCTTGTGATCCGGCCTGGCTTGGCGTACTCAGCCATATAAATACCGCCGCCCCATCCGAGCGGAATCGTAATAATCAAGGTCAGAACAAGCAGGAATATCGAGTTGAATAATTGCGGTCCAATCCCGCCTCCACCTTTGAGCAGCTGTGGTGCACTGGTCAGGAAGTGCCAGTTAATCTGTCCGATCCCACGTACCAGAATGAAGCCAAGCAAACCGAGCAAGAGAACAACAATGAACAGGGCCAGAACAACGATAATGGAAGTGGCAACTTTATCTACCGTTTTAGCCTTCATTTTCATACCCGGTTCCTCCTTTCAAGCAGGCGAACCAGAATGACGAAGACAAAGGTCATCACCAGCAGGACAAGCGCCATACTCCACAGTGCATTATTATGAACAGATCCCATCGTGGTGTTACCCATACTCAGGGTGATTACACTCGTTAACGTTGAAGCGGATTCGAGCAGTGATGTCGGTACATGCGGTGCATTCCCGATGACCATCTGTACGGCAAGAGCTTCACCAAATGCGCGAGCCATACCCAGTACAATCCCTGTCAGCAAAGCTGGAAGAACCGTAGGGATAATGACACGGTAGATCGTTTGCCAGCGAGTTGCCCCCAGCGCGTAGGACGATTCACGCAGACCTTTCGGCAGTGCAGACAGTGCATCTGCCATAATGCTTGTTACGGTAGGCAAAATCATAACAGACAGAACCAAACATCCGGCTGCAATCCCGACGCCGGCTCCGCCAAACATGCTGCGCAATAATGGAACGATCACACTGAGACCGATAAACCCGTACACAACGGAAGGGATACCGGACAGCAGTTCAATCGCAGGTTGCAATATCTTTTTACCTTTACCCGGTACAATCTCGGTCATGAAGAGCGCTGCACACAAGCTAAGCGGACTTGCGATCAAAGCTGCTAGCAATGTTGTTATGAATGAACCGGTAATGAACGGCAACGCTCCATAGGCAGCAGGTTCCCCCGTTGGATTCCACGTTTTTCCGGTTAAAAATTCGCGCAAACTTACGCCATCCTGGAAAAAGGTCGACAAGCCTTTGGACGCTACAAAATAAACGATGGAAAACATGACAACGATCAGGAAAACGACACAAATCGACGTATAGATCCGTCCCGTCCACTCTTCCCAATAATGCTTCTCTCTCAAGGGCCGGCGCGGTTTCAACTTGTTGTTCATTACCGTTCCCCCTTCGGTCTGTTCCATAACAACCATCCTTCTATAGTAGAATTCATAAATATGGGATTATTCCAGAGCAAACCGCGCAAAGAGGCAGGACCTGGGTCCGCCTCTCTCGCTGTATGCGCAAGTTCAAAGATTATTGAGTTACATTGCCTGCTGCGTCACGTTTTACTTTCATGCCAGCTACTGGAATGTAACCAAGCTCCGTCACGTCGTTTTGTTGAATTTCGTCACTCAGGATGTAGTCGAGAAATGCTTTGGTTGCTGCATCCGGGTCACCTTTAGTGTACATGTGCTCGTAAGCCCATACCGGATAAGTTCCTGCTTCTACGTTCTCAACCGTTGCTTCTACACCTTCGTATTTCAAAACTTGCAGGCTATCATCCAGGTAGGACAGAGCCAGATAACCAATTGCGCCTGGCGTTTCAGCTACGAGTTTTTTAACTGTACCGGAGGAATCTTCCTGAATAGAACCTTGGATATCTTCTACTTTTGTTCCCAGTGCAAAGTTCTCGAATGTTGCACGAGTACCGGAGCTGCTAGGACGGTTTACGATAACGATGGCTTGATCTTTACCGCCAACATCTTTCCAGTTTGTGATTTTACCAGAGAAAATGTCGATCAGTTGTTGCTTCGTCAAATCTTGTACACCTGCATCTTTGTTGCTTACTGGAGCGATGGCTACAACAGCCACTTGGTGATCTTTCAGTTCGCTTACTTTTGCTGCGTCATCAATTTTCTCTTCTGCAAATACGTCAGAGTTACCGATTGTAGCTTGTCCGTCGGATACTTGTGTCAAACCAGTACCACTACCGCCGCCTTGCACTTGTACTGTTACGTTTTTATATTCATCAACTGCCATAAATTTTTGTCCAGCTTGCTCTACCAGAGGTTGCAGTGCTGTTGAACCAACAGCCAGAATGTTACCGCTAAGTTCAGTAGCAGTTTCTCCTGTGGAATTATTGCTTCCCTCTGTACCAGCGTCATTTTTCGATCCGCATGCTGCGAGAACCAGTACGAACGTTAAGGTCATCAAAATGAACGGCAACTTTTTAAACATGTTTTGTTTTCCTCCCCCAATTTAGTGACGGTGATTTGGCTTTTATTTTTGTTCACCATCAACTCTTTAATCATTGTAGTTTCGTTATGTCATCTCAAAATCAATGTTTTGTAAACGCAATGTTAAAAATGTGGGCTGGGGATAGAAAATGGGGAAGCTACTTTTGTGCGCTGGTTGGCCGCTTCGGGAACGGACGTTGTTTCAATCGCTGTTATCCCGGGATATATTTGATTCTATGTTTTAAGAGGAATATATCCGGAGATAAAGGCGAACGCTTCGCTTTTACACAATCGTTCCGTTCCCTCCGCTAGATTCAGCGCTTATTCGTTCGTTCCCAAAAATGAATCCCCAGCCGGGAGGGGGCAGGAAAAGGCCACTCCTTGCAAGGCATTCCGGTTCCGGATCGTTCTTACGATCGCTGTTGTTTCCAAGTTTTTTTGATCTAATATTCCAAATGGTAAAATTCAGAAACAAAGGCGAACGCTTCGCTTCTTCAGAATCGATTCCGTCTCCTCCACTACTTCGTTGTTGTTTGGTAGCTCCCAGACGTTTCAATCCTCAGCCTGGGGGAAGGTAAAAAAAGGCCAGCATACAATGGCTGGCCTTCTGTAAATGCATAAGTGCTTATAGGAATAGAGAATTCATTTCTTCTATAGAAGAAATGGAAAAGGACCAAAAAAACTACCTCCCCTGCCCGTGCGTAGCACCAGCGGAGAAGGCAGCTTTTTTACAATACATTGAATGATTTAGATGCTCCTAAAGTAAAATGCGATTTTACTAACCCAATATCCATAGCCATAACGCTAATCCGGCCAAGGTGATTAATAGGGTGGGGATGGTTAAGATGATGCCTGCCTTGAAATAATATCCCCATGTAATCTTCACACCTTTGCGGGACAGCACATGCAGCCATAGTAATGTCGCAAGTGAGCCGATCGGCGTCATCTTGGGACCCAGATCAGAACCAATCACATTGGCATAGATCAGCGCCTCACGCACAATGCCTTCGGTATGTGCACCCTGAATCGCCAATGCGTTAATTAACACGGTGGGCAGATTGTTCATTACGGATGACAATATCGCTGCAATCATGCCCATTCCCACTGAGGCAGCCAGCAGACCATGCTCTGCTATGGCATCAAGCCAGCGGCTCAGGTGATCGGTTAAGCCAGCATTACGCAGTCCATACACCACGATATACATGCCAACTGAAAACACGACAATGGACCATGGGGCTTCCTTGATCACGCGTTTCAGGTTCACAGCTTTGCTCTTTCTTGCCAATATGGCGAACAAAAGAGCCACTGCCCCGACGATAACCGATACGGGAATCGGCAAAAACTCACTGGAGGCATAGGCCACGAGCAGCAGCACCAGCATAAACCAGGCGATGCGAAACATCCGCGGATCACGAATAGCTTCCCGTGGATCTCGTGCTGCAGAAATATCGTAGCGAAGCGGGATGTTTTTGCGATAAAACAAGAACAACATCCCTGTACTCGCCACGATGGAAAAGAGATTGGGCACAATCATCCGCACCGCATACTCCACAAATGTAATACCAAAATAATCCGCAGATACGATATTCACCAGGTTGCTGACGACCAGCGGCAACGACGTTGTATCCGCGATAAATCCACTAGCCATAACAAAGGCAAGGACCATGCGCTCATCGAACTTCAATGCACGTACCATCGCGAGCACAATCGGGGTAAGGATTAGCGCTGCACCATCATTGGCGAAGAGAGCCGACACCGCCGCCCCGAGCAAAATGGAATAGATAAACAGCCTACGTCCATTTCCTCCTGCCAACCTTGCCATATGAAGAGCGGCCCATTCGAAGAAACCTGTCTCATCGAGTATTAATGAAATCATAATAATGCCGACAAAAGCGAGCGTTGCATTCCATACAATAGATGCCACATCAGAGGCATCGTTCAGACTGACGACACCGCACATCAATGCTAGCAAAGCCCCACCCATGGCGGACCAACCAATACCTAATCCGCGTGGTTGCCAGATAACCATTGTGATGGTCAGTACAAAAATCAGAATTGCTACATATGTCATAAAGCCTCCTGCGCCGATATATTCATCATGTTTTGGAGCATGATATGAGAATGGTCTGCCAGATATGATTACACCCCAATTATTGCGGATAAACCAGACGCTATATTTATACATGGCTGCAGGAGAAATGTCTATCTTTATTTCCTTCTAATTTCTATAGAAACTGCGATAAAAGATATCACCTAATGGTTAGGACTTATCCTCATCCTTCGGCGTGTCCTCTACCATTTTGAACATACCCAACAATCCTTGTAATTGCTCCGCCATACTGTTCAGATGTGCTGAAGACGAAGCGATCTCCTCCACAGATGCCAGCTGTTCCTGAGAAGACGCCGAGACGGATTCCGTATTCGCAGCAGATTCTTGGGTCACGATCGAAATGTCGTTCATAGCTTTGGCAACATTGGATGCACCATCCTCCAATTGCTTCGTCGTTTCGGACAAATCATCAAGTGTATGAACAGCATCCTCTACAGCCTCTCGTATCTGCGCAAAGGATTGCCCAGACGTATTCACGGCCTGGATTCCGTCCCCAACCCGAGTCTGAGCTGAATTCATAGCGTTCAGAGCAGCATCCATATCCTGACGGATATTATGAACGAGTTCACCGATCTGCGCAGCCGAGCTTCCCGATTCCTCTGCAAGCTTCCGCACCTCACCCGCAACAACAGCGAAACCACGGCCAGCATCTCCCGCTCTTGCAGCTTCAATGGAAGCATTCAGAGCCAGCAGATTGGTCTGCTTCGAGATGGTAGCAATCACATCTACCATGCTGACAATCTCGACGGACCGTGCGTTCAGTGACTGAACCACCGTCGCCAGCTGTTCCACCGTTTCCTGAATGCTATTCATCTGCACTACTGCCTCACCTGCAGCCTCATTACCTGAATAGGCCGCTGCGGATGTATGCCGCATGTTCGTTGTAATGGATTGCACACGCTCAGACATCATGCGAACATCTTCCGCCATCTGACTCATTTGTCCTGATCCATCCGTTACACTCTTCACTTGCTGCTCAGCACCCTCGGCAAGTTCCTGAATAGCCATCGTTGAATGCTCAATGGCCTTGGTTGTTTGATCTGCACTAGCGGACAATTCCTGCGAGGAGGCAGACACCTGCTCTGCCGTTTCCTGCACACCCAGAATCATCATGCGCAGATTGTCGACCATCCGTTCAAAGTACTTCGCCAGATCACCTACCTCATCTTTGCGCCCTGTGTCCAATTTCACCGTCAGGTCACCTTTACTTACGGCTCTGGCGGATTCCTGCAGACGTTTGATTGGACGCAACATGGAACGTGTAAGCCAGATAATAAATATCAGCGTTAAGAAGGTTGCCGTCAGAATGACCAGCAGGGTTGCCATCCGAATGTCTTTACTTGCATTCGATACTTCACTTTTGAACATTGTGCCGCCAATCTTCCACCCGGTTTCCTCATTAGTAGAGAAAATCATGGTCTTTAGATCATCATTATAGATATAGCTGAACTCACCTTCCTTGCTTTCATACATTTGATCCAGCGTCGTTGTTTGTTCTTGTGTACCAGCTTCCACGACTGGAGATACAATATAATTTTTGTCCGCATCCATGATGATGACATACCCTTCCTTGCCAATCTTAATGGATGCCTGTTCTCGCAGCTTTGTTAGATCCAGGGAGAGACCTACTACACCCGATTGATCATCAAGCGTTTTGGAGACAAATACAACAGCAATGCCGTCCGTATTCTTGGACACAGGTGAAACTACCGTAGTACCTGGCTTCTCCATCGCGAGCTTATACCATTCTCGTTCCCGGGGATCATAAGCGGACCCTTGTGAACTTCCCGCAGATTCCTTGCCGCGGACCATGACTCCCTCTTTGGTTCCCACAAAGATATTTAAAGCATCCGGATGCAGTCCAAGATACTGTTTCAATTTCATCTCAAGCTCAGGGCTTTCATTTTGCCCTTTTATCATGTCAGTCACAATCAAACTGGCAAAATAATTGATATCATGAATCTTCGCATCCACATGTGTGCCAATGATTGAATTCGTTGTGTCTACACTTTGTTTGGCACTGTCCATCAGTTGGTCTTCCACTGTATCATCAGCGATAATCAGCGTAACGATCCCAATGGTTAGACTCGGCAAGAGCAGAACCGCCAGGAAGGATACCAATAATTTGTTCCTTATACTCCAGACAAAGCCTTTTTTCTTTTTGTGTTTCTTTTTCGGTTTATTATTTTTTGGCTTGGCTGGCTTGGTTGCTGCCTTTTCTTCCTCATTCATCCGAATGTTACCCATCTTGCTTCTCCCCCTCCAAATATACATCTGCCCTTTTTTCTTTTTTATGTAGGACCTCTCTAACCTGATTAAATAAGGTGTCACATAAACACCGATCTAATCTAAAGGCCTATCCTATATATCGGCTAAATAAGCGTATTTATTTGATTGAAAAAAATTCCACGCCATGTCAAACAAGCCCCTCCGATCATGCGAAGTGACTTGTTAGTACAACTATATTTTATTACATTCACGCAGAGGTTTTTCCGTAGGGACCTTGTGGCGGATATGCGGTCGGCTTACCAAAATAATACCCTTGTGCCAAATCAATACCCACGGATCGACAGAATTCAAATTCCTCGATTCGCTCAATGCCTTCAGCAAGTACCCGCCCGCCAAATCGACGCGACATCTCAACAATATCGATAATTTGCTGCTGTTTGTTTACATCATGATCACAACGATCAATGAGACTCCGATCTATTTTGACAAAATCCGGCTCCAGCCGATTCATTACTTCGATCGTCGAGAATCCGGCTCCCACGTCATCCAAGGCAACCGACATCCCATGAGAACGATACACCTCAAAAATACGCTGCAAAATGGACATATGCTGAATTTGTTCCGTTTCCACCACTTCAAACACAAAATCCTTAGGGTCTAGCGAAAGGCGTTCAATCGCTTCAAAGGTATGCGTCAGGCAAAATTCGGGGTTATAGATGGAAGAAGGCAGGAAATTTACGAAACGTTTGACACCATGCGGTAAAAGAACGGCACTCGTCTCAATGGCAGCAATACGTGCTGTCCGATCCAGAAAAGAATGCAATCCGGTATCCCGTGCAACTTCGAATAATTCATATGCACTGAAGGGTCTGCCCTGTTCAGCAGGACGAAGTAAAAATTCAAATCCGATGATCTGCTCCGATGCATCTACGATCGGCTGCATATGACTGCTAAATTGATGTTCCAGGATAACGGAAACCAGATCCGCATGTTTGAGGCGAGCTTCCTGCATGGAGAGACTGATCCAGCTAGCCGCATCTGCCTGACCATATAGTGGAGTGACCTGAACCGCTAACTTATCCGGCAGGGTCGCTTCAATCTTCCGAATATCCTCAATACAATGCTGTGCAGATTCAAGATTCAAAAAATGCATCCAGACGAGTTCATCCGAATGTTCGACATGTCTTCCCTGCACTTGCAGTGCTTCCAGCAAAGCGGGGGAGATAGGACGCATATACAGGGTACCTTGATCCTCTATAGGATGAATTGGGCTGCAGCCACTGCAATTCATGTAGAACCCCCTTGCCAGTTTGTGATTCTATCTCATTAATGTTTACTGGTATATACCCAAAGTTTGTAAATATTATAGCATGGGTATGGAAATTTATCTCTACTGTTTTGATGACTTCAACGATGACGGTTACTGATGCATTAACGGATCAGCATAGCATGAAAAAGACCGACAGTCTGCTGACTGTCGGTCTTCATTTACCGCTAATTCATCTTAAGAAGCGGGAATTACGATTTTCTGTCCAACTTTAAGATTGTGCACATTTGTAATTTTGTTTGCGGAAACCAGCTTACGCCAGTCCACACCATATTTCAAGCCGATGCGGTAGAGGTTATCTCCTTTTTTCACTACATATACCACTTTGCCGCCTGTTGGTTTCTCAGGTTGTGGCTTGGTTGTAGGTTTAGTTGGAGTCGGGTCTGGCTTCGTAGGCGTTGGAGCAGGCTCCGTACCTGTTTCAGGAGTCGTTGTTGCTTCTCCTGTCAATTTCAAGCCATACTCAGCAAAACCGTCTTTGTTTGTCCCAATGAAGGACATCGCCGGGTTCGCTTCAACCAATGCCTTGGCATCTGGGGAAGAGGCGAACACTACTTCAAGATCGTTAAGTGCAGCTGCCGATACACCTGCAGAAGGCTTAATTGGTGCAAGCGACCAGTTGCCATCTGCTGCCGGGTTAATCGTTTTGTTCTCACGGATGTAATCAATGATCACTTGACGGTTCTCATCCGGTGCAGCCAAGACGATACGTTTACCGTCCGGGTTAGCCAGTTTGGACGAAGAAGCACGATAGTTATTCGTTGCCACGATGAATTTTTGTGCCGGATCAACCGGTTTACCATTGAAGCTCAGGTCTTTAATCCGGTTAGCAGATGCATTCACAATCGTTGCTTTGCTGTCGTATTTCGCTGGTTGAGTTACATCAATCTGGTACGTAACACCATCGATAACGTCAAAGTTATACGTTGGGAAGTCCATATTAACCAACTGTTGCTGTCCGCCTTTTGCCGGGTCGATCTGGTTAAATTGGCCAGCAGACCATTCCAACCATTCTTTCAGCTCAGCGCCATTAACCAACACGGCATGTACCGTATTTGGATACACGTACAAGTCAGCTACGTTTTTGATCGCAATGGTGCCTTTAGGGATATTCGTGTAATACGAAGCACCTGAACGTCCGCCTGCTTTGAACGGAGCTCCTGCAGACAATACAGGAATATCTTCGTATTCTGTTCCTTGCATATGTTTTTCAACATACCATTTTTGTGCATTTGTTACGATCTGAATGGATGGATCATCCTGAACCAGTGCAAAGAAGCTGTTGATTGGAGCTGTCGTTTCGCCGACTGGGCCACGCACATACTCCAGCGTACCTTCATGTTCGTCATGAACAGCATCAACAATCTCTTGATCAGCATCTACCAGCGCTTTTTTGTTGGCTGTGTCATAGATAGGGCGTGCTTCCACTTTGGAGTCTGCCACTTTCCATTTGCCATCTACCAGTTCCAGATCCAGATCGATAATTCCAAGGTGGTCACCCCAGAAACCTGGCTCTACAGCAGGAACGCCATTGATTGTACCTTTTTCAAGGTCTACGCCTTTTTTACCGGCAAAATCAGCGCTTGGGAATACTTTGTGGGCATGTCCAAACAGGATGGCATTAATGCCTTCAACCTGGCTCAGATACAATACCGAGTTTTCCATCAGATCCGTTTGCGGGATATCTTCAAAACCGGAGTGAGGAATAGCCACAATAATGTCGGCACCTTCAGCCTTCATTTTAGGAATGAATTTTTTCGCAGTAGCGATAATGTCTTTGGCAATGACTTTGCCTTCCAGATTAGCGCTGTCCCACTGCATGACTTGTGGTGGTACAAATCCGATTACACCCACCTTGATGGTGTGCTCTTTGCCACTCTCGTCGGTAACTTTTTTGTCTAGAATTTTATACGGGGTAAAGTAGTTTTTGTCGTTTGTCTCATCGTCGTCACCGTCATCTACATATACGTTGGCATTGATGTAAGGGAAGTTCGCACCTTCCAGCGTCATGTCAAGGAAATCCAAACCATAGTTAAACTCATGGTTACCGATGTTTCCTGCATCATAATCGAGCAGGTTCATCGCTTTATATACAGGGTGAGTTTCACCCTTTTTGAGTGGATCAATCTTCGCTACATAATCCCCGAGCGGGTTACCCTGGATCAGGTCACCGTTGTCGAACAGCAAGCTGTTCTTCGCTTCGTCACGGGCTTTTTTGATCAGCGTAGCCGTCTTCGCCAGACCATACTGGTCTGTCTCTTTGTCGGAATAGTAGTCATAGTTAATCAGGTTGTCGTGAATGTCCGTTGTTTCCATGATCCGCAATTTAACCTTGGTAGCGTCCGCAGCCGATACAGGTACCGGAAATACCGCAAGCACGTTTAATGCAACCAAAGCGGCAGTCAGGCTCGATAATACTTTTTTACTCTTTCTCAAAATAACCCCTCCCGGTTATGTACATTGAATCATGCATTAGTGAGCAAACGAATAAGCGCAGAAATGCGAGAGATCTCATGGGTTGTGCGTACTGATTTTCCGATCGTATGGTTCAGAATATCAGGTTAGTTTATCTCACATGAACATCTATTCATATCTGTGCGTATCGTTTACATTCCAAATCATAACGCAATGTTTAGCCATTGAAAAGCATTATTTTTTACGTTATCCGCACATACATGCCCTAGTTTACAATAACATGCGTGATTTCGACATCTTTTGCATGTTTTTGGATGAAAATAGTTTACTCGCGTTGTTAAAAACGTATATTACATGTGGCTTACATCTATATCCATATTAGCTGAATCGGTCCATATCAAAAAACCGTGAAGCCTCTGGCGTTCACGGTTGGCTGTATCTTTTCCGAATAGTTGGCACGGCCTCCCACTCAGAAAAGGTGATTTTCAATATGCGAAATTACTGCTCCCACACCTGATGCTCATGATCCTTGCCGATGTATTCAATCCGATTTGGGGTAATGTCCAGAATGACATAATTGGGATCGTTCGGGCCGTCAAACCAAGCTTTTAGTTCATCATTCCATACCTGTTCGCGCAAACTTTCATTTTTCGTCACTTCGCACGTTCCTTCAATCTCGACCACTTCCTTGGAGCCACCCGCTTCATAACCTAACAAAAGGCTGACGTTCGGATTATTCTCCAGCTCCTCTACCTTGTGCGTACGGCGGTTTGTCGCCAGATGAATGTTCATTCCATCGTTGAAAAGCGCCATATATCGGGATTTCGGTTTACCGTTCTCCACCGTGGAGAAACTGCAAAAAGGGTTGTTTTCCAATGCCTTTACAATGTTTTGTTCCAGTTCAGTCTGGTTCATGGGAAATGCTCCTTTCGATTTGGGGGATATTTGAAGAACCTAGTAGGCGGCCGTTACGGGTACGGATCGTTCTTTCGATCGCTGTTATCCCCAGATTTTTTGATTCCCTTTTCTCAAGGGAAAATCCGGTGATAAAGGCGAACGCTGCCGCTTCTACAGAATCGATTCCGTTCCCTCCACTACGTCTACCGTTCTTTCAAATGGAGGAGTGGGTAAGTTAAAGTTCAAACCGAAACCTATCAACGCCTAAACTTTTGAAGGTTTTGCTTCTTTAATTTTTATCCGCTCCATTGTTGTGTATAAGTACTGTCAGCTTACCTTAGGTATAATAAGCCTGTACTTATAGTGTACCCACCTCATCTATGGTGAATCCATGAACTCGTTCGTAAACGTGACCGTTTTAATTCAAATCTCCAAGGTAAATGCGTGATGAATTCTTATTCTTCAACAACTCACCAATGGTTTTCGGATATAAGCGAACCTTGGACAGCTCTTCGAGAGGTATCCATTCTACGGCGACCTGGTGGTCGTCTGGACTGGAGCCTTCAAAGATCGTAGCTTTTGGGTCAACTAACTTGCATTCAAAATAGAATTCAACCTGGTGGACATCGGCATCCCACTCGGCAAATTCATGGTTTTTTCCGATATACTCCCGGATATGCAGCAATTCTCCCACGTCCACTGCCTGTCCAATCTCCTCCAGACATTCACGCGCAACGGCATCCTTGAGTTCTTCGCCTTTCTCCTGTCCTCCGCCGGGGAAAACATAGGCGTCACCATATTGATCCTCCAGCCGGATTACCAGCAAACGTCCATCCTGTACAATAACAGCCTTCGCCGAATTACGTATCGGTTTCATGCTCTAATTTCACTCCTTACAAACTCGTATAGTTCAACCTCTGAGCCTCGGTTACTGTAGCAATCATCTAGCATCTCCAGGTGCAGATAGGTTAACTCCCTCAGATTCAAGCAACGTACGTATCTCTTGAGCAAATGCAAGGGCATGCGCTCCGTCGCCGTGGATGCAAATGGTCTCTGCCTTTATGGATACAGGTGTACCTTCCGTGGACACAACAATGCCCTCTTTCACCATACGCAGCACTTGAGCAAGAGCTTGTTCCGTCTGCTGAATGACAGCCCCCGGATGACTGCGTGGGGTCAATCTCCCATTCGGTCCGTAGGTTCGATCTGCAAAAACTTCACTGACGCTGCGCAGTCCAATGCGATCTGCTGCCTGTATCAATGCACTTCCAGCCAAGCCATAGAGATACAGTTCCGGTTGTACTTTATAGATCGCCTCGGCGATTCCCTCAGCGAGACGATCATCTTCAGCAGCCATGTTATACAAAGCTCCATGAGGTTTCACATGATGCATGCGCCCTCCGTATGAACGGACAAAAGCATTCAGCGCACCCATTTGATACACAACCATGTCATAGGCTTCCCGGGGTGTAATGTCCATACGTCTTCTGCCAAAACCCTGCAAATCCGGCAGACCGGGATGGGCGCCTATAGCGACCTGATGCTCCAATGCTTGCTGCACCGTTTGTCTCATCGTTGCCGGGTCACCCGCATGAAATCCACAAGCGATGTTGGCTGAAGTGATTAGCGGGAGAATTGCCTCATCCGACGCCATCCGGTACACTCCGTAACTTTCGCCAAGGTCACAGTTGATATCCACCGTGTTCATTAATGGTCCCCCATTCCTGCCAATCTCCTGCGAATCAACTGATTGGTTAGCCGCCACTCCAACTCCTGTTCCAGGAATAGTTGCTGTGCTTCTTCATATGTAATCCGTTCAAAAGCAACCCGTGCCCCCGGCCTAGCCTGTGCCAGTATCGGCAAATCTACCCGGGCCACCTGGGCAATCACAGGATAGCCCCCAATGGTCTGATGATCGGCCATCAATATGATGGGCTGACCATCTGCTGGCACCTGCACTGTACCATAGGTGACGGCTTCAGACAGCCGATCCATTGGTTGACCGAGTTCCAACTTTGCACCCTCCAATCGATAACCCATCCGATCCGATTGAGGAGAGATCATATATCGTTCTTTATGGAATCGTTCCAGGCTATCTCCATCAAACGCTGCGCTGTCTTTGCCCGGCATGACACGAATAACAGGTTCAGCATGATATGCTGGCCATTCCCTACTGGACAAATACCAGGTAGGTGCATGCATCCGCCGGTTGTTCTTCTCAGCTTCTACACTTAATCCATACAACGCCGCTTGTGCTTCACAAGAAGCTTCCCCCGCAGACAACCTGTCGCCCACCTTCAAGGCACGCCCTTCAACCCCACCAAAACCTGTCTTGAGATCCGTACTGCGACTGCCCATGATCTCAGGCACTGCGATTCCACCAGCAATCGCCATATATGCCCGCAAACCGGAACGGCATAGCCCAAATCTCAGCACACTTCCAGCAAGAAGCACGACCGGACGCCATAGCGGAACAGGCAGGCCATCCACAGTTGCTGTCAGATCGGCACCACATAAAGAGATCAGCCGATTGTCATGGAATTGAAGCTCCGGTCCCGTCATCGTCATCTCCAGCACAGCTGAATCACGGGAATTCCCAACCAGTGCATTGGCTGCTCTGGCTGCAAAAGTATCCATAACCCCGCCCGGATGAATTCCATACCGGCGAAATCCCGTCCTTCCTTCGTCCTGAACGGAGGATAACAAACCTGGGCGAATGACTTCAATATTCATCGTTCGCCCTCCTTTTGTTCCATATACTCCTGCAGTGATATCGATGCAAAACGAACCCGATCACCAGCTGCCAGCAGGCTTGGCGGATTTTCCAGCGGACGAAATAGCGCCATTGGCGTACGCCCAATGCACTGCCATCCCCCGGGGGTCGTCACCGGGTAAACTCCCGTTTGTTTGCCACCAATACCCACCGTTCCCGCTTCAACCCGAAGCCGCGGTGTAGGTCGTCTGGGCGTAGCGATCTTCTCCGATAATCCACCCAGATACGGAAAACCTGGTGCAAATCCAATCATGTGAACCAGGTAATCGCCAGATGTATGAATAGCTATGACCTCATCTGGCGTAAGCCCATGTTCAGTAGCGACATAATCCAGGTCAGGACCCAGTTCACCACCATAACATACCGGAATAATGATCGTTCTGGATTGATCCAGCGTTGCCTCTTCCATCTTGTTCAACTCATGAAGCAGCATTTCACATACCTCGTGATCTGGAGAGATCAACGGATCATAGAACAGCGTGACCGATGCAAAAGAAGGTAGCCACTCCACGATGCCCGGCAGTTGGCTCTTTTCCAACAAAGCACATACCGACATCACCCTCCGGTGCACCGCTTCGGATATGGTATCCCCACAACGAATCATAACCCCTGTTTCGCCCAGAGGAGACAGCACATCCTCAGTCCATGAATACGACAGTTCAGTCATGCTATCACCCTCCTTGTCTACAAGTTTATAATCCCTTGGTCATTTTTTCTCCAAAGCCTGCAAAATAAGTGAACGAACAACTTGAAAGGGCTCTGCTTCTTCTGTCCTTATGGCAAGATAGAGCGTCTGTAGAAAGACGCGCACATTCAAGCTCATCTGGCTGATCTCCAGTAGAGTTTTCCCCTCCGTCTTATCGTTTGGATTCAGCGAATCGACCCAAGACGAAATATCGTTTTGCTCCAGCAGATTGCGACGAAGGATGGTGACCACTGCATGAGCAATCCGCTGATCCTCATCATAGATGTACACTACACTCGATTCAGTAATTTTCACAGTGAGTGCAAGTAAAAGCTCCCGCAAGGCGGCCCGCTCCATATAGGGCGACTGTGCAAGATCTTCAACCGCATCTGCCGCGTGTGCCGGGGCGTGCGCCCAGCCCTTATCATCGGTATAGCCACGAACATCTTTTTCACGCTCTAAATATGTAGTCAACCGACGATGAATAACCTCGATATCTTCCTTTTTCAGAAAAGGCCGCTGACGATCCACACTCAGAATTGGAGGCAGGATCAGCACAGAGAAGGTTCGGGTAAACACACTGTCCGTGCCTTGTTCTCCAATTCCATGAAAAAGGTGCTGATCATCCAGCGCCAACTGTAACAACTGATTAAGCTGTTCTTCCGTGAATACGCCCTGTCCAATCCAGGTCGCAAACGTAACATAGATCAATTCGTCCCGCAGAACCGGGTCTGGACTGCCAATATGCTGCATCATATGAAGAGCGAATTCGTAAGGATCTTCTACTTCATGGGCGGATAGATTAGCCGACTGAATCTGCCGCAATTTCTGTTTTAATGCCAGAGCATCCATCGATCACAACTCCTTGGAGGAGTCCAAATGCACGCTGCAATTGTATAGCTCACATTGCCAAGACTCCGCTTCCCAAGAAATCCGGGTGATGGACGTGTTGGACAGCTTTGCGCTCACATCAAGTTCAGGCACCAAACCTCGCAGTGTATTGCGGAGAATAGCACCATGGCTGACAACGATCACTCTTCCATTGGGATGCTGACGTACAATATCTTCTATCGCAGCACTGCCCCGAATCGTACCTGCATCCGCAAGCTCCCGGCCCAAGTCGAGATCACTCCAATCCGCTCCCCATTGAGCTACACGTTCAGCTTCGGTCGTACCCTCCACCTGCCCACCGCCCATTTCACGCAACCTCGGGTCCAAATGAATCTCCTGTATTCCCAAACGATCTCCAATGATGCGAGCCGTCTCACTTGCACGCTCCAGATCACTTGCATAGATGGCATCCCACGTTTCCTCGCTCAGTCTTGCAGCAAGCAATAGCGCCTGTTCTCTTCCTTCCTGATCCAGCGGATTATCCGTCTGTCCCTGTGAACGTTTTTCCTTATTCCACGCCGTGCTTCCATGGCGAATCAATGCGATCTGTGTCATTGCTGTTCCTCACCTTTACCTTTTTCTATGCGTAATTCATCATCTGTAAAGTGTTTTCGTGCCTTCGGCTTGGCAAATTTGCCACCATTATATTGATCCGAACCATTTCTCGGAATGGAAAGACTGTTCCAAGAGGTTTCTTTGAGCATTTTGGCTGCATAGATAATCTGCCCCACATGATAGGGGTAATGCGCCAATTGCCGGATAATTGCTTCCATGACGGTATGTCCTTCATTGCGAATATATATAATATGAGACAGTTGCTCCGGTGTAAAAGAACGAATGGCTCCCAGCAGACAGTTCCAGCCTTCCTCCCATTTGGCGAGCAGCTCTTCCCGGGTCGAGATATCATTTACAAATTCCGCATCACGTTCACGCCATGGCTTTTCTCCATCGGTTGTCAGCACATCCGTCCAACGGGACAGCATATTGCCCCATAGATGCTTCACAATAACCGCAATGCTGTTGGCATCTTCATTCCAGGATTGAAACAGCTGCTCGGATTCCAGTTGCTCCATGGCCTTTTCCCCAAGCTGTTTGTAATATAAAAATTGCTTCTCGGCTGTATCCAGAAATACCTGATTCATATCCACACGTTCACAACCCTTCACAAAAAGTGTTTATTCAGGAAAAGAAAACGTCCCGTCCTCATTCGGTTCAAAGGAAATGACTTTCCGTACAGCATCCAAATTAAGTTCACCATAAATATGTGGAAATAGTTCATTCAACTCATACAGGTCCTCATACACCAGTTCCGGCTTTAAGGCCCTCTCATCAATGCCAATCAATAACAAATCCGTACGCCCTTGATAAAATTGAGCCGCTACCCATGGAATCTGTTCTTTAGTGGAACAATGAATGAAACCGTCCGTCTCCAGGCTATCCGGTGCATACACGCTCTGCTTGGATACCTGCTCCCATACCGCTTGGGGAATAATACTGTAGATCATTGTCCCGCCTCCTTCGATTTCTCCTATGTATCCTGCATGTCATTGGAAGTATTATAGATCATCCCGGATACGGGAGTACAATTTTTGATCTGTAAACACACCTTTGATCTTCAATTGTTTACGCATCAAACCTTCATATGACATGCCCAGCTTCTCCATCACTCGTGCAGAGCCGATATTGCCTGCATTGCATTTCCCCTCCAGCCGATTGCAGTCCAGTTCCTGAAAACAGTATTCAACAATCGGCTGCATCGCTTCTGCTGCAAGGCCCTTGCCCCAGCAACTGCTGGCAATCGCGTACCCCAGTTCAGCACTTTGCATGGATTCATTGAGATGAAAAATGCCACCCCGCCCGATCAGCCTCCCCGTTTCCTTCAGAATAAAGGCCCATAGATAAACCGTCTTTTTCTCATAATTGTCCAACACCCTTTGAATATATTGAACGGAGTCGTCCAACGTCTCATGACAGTTCCACAGACTTTGCTGACTCACGTTCGGATCGGAGGCAAACATAAAATAATCATCGAGGTCGTTGAGCGTAAGACGTCTCAGTACCAAACGCTTAGTCTCAAATTCGGGCGATTCCGTAAAAAGCTTCTCTACATTCACTTTTGCCCCTCCCCATCATCTAGTCTTCTTATTTCTCAGGAAATAAAGATCCATCCCATACACACAGAGAATGCCGACAGCATACCTCAGCAGATCCATCACCAGAAATCCACGTCCCAAAATAAGCGCACCCAGCACCGTTGAACGCACTTCGTTCAGCCAAGGGATCTGAATCATTTGCGAACATTCGACGGCCCAGCTAAAAATCAGGCTCACGATCAGCGCCAACTCTTTGCTGCGATTGATCCAAATCATGCGTACCCCAAAATAAATCATCGCTGCCCACAAGGCATCACCGAAATGCTCACGTACAAAATCGGGTAAAAGTTCACCAAAGTGTCTGGATGCCAGTCCTGCCGCCATGGTTATGATCATTGCGATGAAATAAATCAGCCTCTGTTTGCTAAATACAGTCATCCATGGATTAAATGTCTTCATCAAGCACTTGTAAAATAAATTCCGTTTTGGCAGCGGTATACGCTTCTCTGTCGTCCTTATTCTCATTAGCAAGTTTAGCTTTCAAGGCAGCGTAAGCTTCTACCAGATCAGGGCGCTGTCTCAGCACATCCCGAAACTTGATTTGGCGATCCCAACGTTCCTCGCCTGGGCGCATCAGATGGAGATGTACAGCCCTTTTGCCATCCTTCACTCTGACCCAGAAACGTCTATAGTCCCGACCATCCAGTTCAGGCGGAACGTAGTTCCAGTCGACCGGATTCAGCTGATCGGCAATCAAGTCCATGTCCTCCCACGACTGCACCTCTCCCATCAAATCAATAATGGGCTTTGCGGGCAATCCGGGAATGGACGTGCTTCCGATATGTTCAAATCGATGAATATTGAGCTGCTGTAATAGTTCTCTGAGCTGGCGAATCTCTTCCTGAGCCTGTAGGCCCCACGTAGGGTTGGCTTCAACAATCTCTACCGATTCTGTCGCCCATGCAGGCCAATTTTCCGGTTGCAGATGATATGTCATTCAGATTCACCCTCCTTTACGGGACTGAATTTCAATCGGTATTGTTCCAGGTACTTCGAATGGGCTCGTTTCTTCGTGTCCTCAATTGAAGAATTCAGTTTTCATCACATCCAATTTTTTATACTTAAAAGGGGCGTATGTCTACGCCCCATCTGCTTCTGTTCACGATGATGAAATGACCTCAATTGATATACTTCATTCGTTGAAACTTTATTTTACCGTCACCGGTATGGTAACTTTTTTATTGCCCCATTTGGCGGTAATGGATGTTTTGCCTTTACCTACGGCCACAATCTTACCACCCGTTACTGTGGCTACACTTGGTTTGGTGCTGCTCCACACGGCACTGCTCGTTACAATCGTGGTTTTGCCTGTATCATACTGCGCCATTACACTCAGTGTTGAACTTGCCTGTGGCGATAAGACGAGTGTTTTCTGGCCTGTGATCAGCTTTTTGAGCAAAGGAACGACGGTAACCTCTGCCTTTATTGTCTGATTTTGATAAGTTCCTGTCAAGGTGGCTTGTCCTTCCGTCAGTGTTTTGACTGTACCATTTTTGACGATGGCTACATTATTGTTGGAAGAGGTCCACGTTACTTGTTTTGAAATATTAATTGTTTTCCCATTGGCATATGTACCGATTACCTTCAACGCTTTCGATTTCTTAATATTCAGCTGCATGACAGCAGGAGTTACTTCGACTTTGGTAATCTCGTCCGTGATCGCTACGGGAACTTTAACCGTCTCTGAGCCATATTTGCCTTGTAACAGCACTCTGCCAGGCGTAATTCCTTTGATTTTACCACTCTCCAGCACCGCGGAAGCACTCGATACCGTCCATACGATCTCGGATGTAACGTCTTCTTCCTTGCCGTTTGCACGCACAATGCTTACTTTGGGCAGCGTACTTTCACTACCTTTGACAAAATTATAGGAGCTTGGCGAAGCTTTGATGCTTTTAATTTTATCCTGAACCTTAACCAGCAATTGCGCTTTGGCGCCATCTACCTGTGCGTATATTGTCGCTTCTCCCGCTGCCACAGCCTTCAATTTGCCTTTAATAATGGTGGCAACAGCTTCGTTACTCGTGGACCATGTGACGCCACCCGTAACATCCTGCTTGTTATCAAATCCTTCAATTACCGCCATCACCTGAAGCGTAGCTGTCTGGGACACACTCATCTGTTGCGGACTACTGTTGGTAATCTCGATAGATGTCACGTCACCCGTGGCTGCTAGGGCAAACGAAGGAGCCAGTAATGCCAATACTAAAATAAAGGCCAAGGCGCCTCGTATTGCTAATTTCAGTCCATTCATTGCAATCCTCATCTCCTGTAATCCAATATTTTACTTCTATTATATTATATCGGAAACTCATTACATAAAAGTGAATATCCCGAAATAGGTAGAGGCATTCTTCAAGTCATTAAGAAGTGACTGAGGAATGCCTCTTTATTCAGAAGAAGAACGGAATTGTAACAGACTGCAATTCTATATAAATTAAACTATTCATTTACACAGAAACGGAGAGGACAGAAAAAACCTGGAAAAGCGAAGCGTTCGCCTTTATCACCGGATTTTCCCCTTGAGAAAAGGAAATTTAAAAAATCTGGGGATAACAGCGATTGGAAGGTTATTCTGTCATCGGAGTGTTCAGTGTAAAATCTTTAGTTCTGCTTATATAGTTTAATACAATAAACGTTTTGAGATAATCAGGATAGATACGATGAGCAAAAAGAACATGACCAGCAAGAGTTCGGAAAATCTTTTATTCATGTTCAGCTCTTTCTACCGAAGAAACCGTTGTACGAATAAGCTGCAGAACCTTGTCAACGGCGTTGTCCGTTCCACTCGCCCTCATATGGCCCACCATTTGATCCCTCTCCTTATATACAAGGTTAATATCTCGCAGGAATGTCTGAGCAGACAGCTCCTCTTCTTGGAGAACCCTTGCATAACCTCGCTCCTGAAAATACTTTGCGTTCAACGTCTGTCCAACAAGCGACCCGCCGTTGGCATGGGGAATCAGGAGCATCGGCTTGCGGAGCAGCAGCCACTCATGTATCGCATTGGAGCCGGCACGTGACACAACTATATCCGCCATAGCCATTAAATCCGCAAGTTCTTCATGCACGTATTCAAATGCCTTGTAGCCTGCAATCCGTGGGAAGGATGAGTTCAATTTACCTGTGCCACATATATGAATGATTTGATACCGCTTTAGCAGTTCCGGCAGTGTTTCAAATACCATATGATTAAGCTTTTCCGAACCCTGACTGCCACCCATAATCAACAGAATAGGTCTGTCGGAGACAAATCGGCAAAAATGAATCCCCCGTGCACGGCTGCCAAGCTTCAACTCCTCCCTGATTACAGGTCCCACGTACATCGTCTTGCCTGAACCTTTTGAGGAGGCGAATGTCGCTGTATCCATAAACGTAGTACACATCATTTGAGCGTATCGCCGTGACAGCCTGTTGGCCAGACCCGGATGAAGATCCGGCTCCAGAATCAGCACCGGAACCCGGTTCCACCTGGCACCTATTACAGCAGGAACAGCCACGAACCCCCCTAACGAAAAGCAAACATGAGGTTTAATTCGTAAAATGAGCAGATAAGCCTGCAGCATTCCAAGCATAATTTTGAACACATCGGAAATATTCCCCCACGCCCAATACCTTCTCAACTTGCCTGTTGCAACCGCATGATAGTGAACAGCCGGGATTTTGCCGATTAATTGACGTTCGATGCCATGCTTGGAACCGATATAATGAATTTCCCATTGCTCCTGAAGCAATCTGGAGATCAGAATGAGATTGGCTGTCACATGACCGGCGGAGCCGCCTCCTGTAAATATGATCCTCCGCTTGAACACAGAAATCCCCCTCTCCACAGCATATCGCGTACTTCCGCCTTGGTCATGATGACATCCTGCGAATGATATCCTCTGCCAGGAAGAACAGATGTCTCACAACCCTCTTTATCCGCTAATTTGGCTGAAGGGGAGGCGGTGACAACAAAGTAGGACTTCTCCTCTTCCACTTCCTTAACGTTTTCCCAATCTGAAATCAGCGTTTCATAAAGCCGTTCTCCCGGACGGGCACCGATGAGCTGTATCGGAACATCCTTTTGCCCGGCATCCTCTGCCAAAACCTGTGCGATATCCGTTATTTTGCAGGATGGCATTCGAGGCACAATAATCTCGCCGCCCTCGCATTGCTCCATGGCCGACAGCAGAATTTCCACGGCGTCTCCAAGGGGAAGAAAAAAACGTGTCATTCTGGAATCGGTAACGCTAAGTGGCTGCTCCAACTCAAGCTGGCGTTTGAATAACGGTACTACGCTGCCCGTGGAACCAAGAACATTCCCGCTTCGTACACACGCAAAGCTTGTAGCGGAACGGCTGTCAGCTAATAAAATCAATTTTTCCCCGATGGCTTTGGTCATCCCGTACATGCTGGAAGGATTCGCTGCCTTGTCCGTAGAGACATATACCACCTTCCGCACGCCATTCTCGATTGCAGCATCAATGACGTTCTGCGTTCCGATAATATTGGTCTTGACTGCACAATCCGGTTGGTCCTCGCAGACCGGAACATGTTTAAGCGCCGCAAGATGAAAGACATAATCTACATCCTTGCAGGCACCTGCCAGCTCCCATCGGTCTCTGATATCCCCCAGTACAAACTTCACTCTCGGGTCAGAGATGGCTTGTCTCATTTGTGCCTGAAGTGACTCATTTCGTGAGAAAATACGAACCTCTTTTGGCTCCTTAACGAGCAATTGTTTGACCAACTCTTCTCCCCATGAGCCTGTGCCTCCCGTTATTAAAAAGATTTTATTGAACATCGGATATCCCTCCATGAATTAAGTTCAGATTTGGTGATAGGCCTATCCTAAGGCAATTGTGTTACATCAGTATGACAGGGGAACAATTGGCTTTTCCCAACGTGAACATGCTTTAATGCAGGTTGCTTCACACACAAAAAAACCACCATTTGCATGGCGGCATCCTTAATTAACGTTGTATTAAAGGTAAAGAAAAATAAAACATAACTTTTCCATCGGCTACTTTAAGGCCATAATCGGCATGGTGGTTCTCCAGAATCGTCCGGGCGATAGACAAGCCCAGTCCCGTCCCGCTAAACTTTTTGCTGCGCGAACTATCCATTACATAGAAGGGCTCCCATACCTGATCCCACTGTTCATGCTCTTCCTTATCCGTTTCATTGGCGATACCGAAGTATGCCGCTTCCCCTTTCAGTTCAAGTGCAATGCTTATTCTGTCTCCGCTTGTATATTTCACCGCGTTGGTCATCCAATTGTGCAGAACAGACTCCAGCTTTCGTCGATCAGCCAGCACCCAGGTCTCTGCAGTCCATCCATCCTCCACTTCCACATGCAAGCCATGCTGCTGAAATACGGTTTCATAGGTATGAAGGGTCTCCGTGAGCAGTTGGCGAAGATCAATGGGTTCAACATCATATACTTCGGCTTGCAGACGGGATAACTCCAACAGACGGTCAATTAAACCAGCCAGCTCTTCGCTCTGTTGCTGGATTACCCCGGCATAGGTTCCGTCATCCAGGCCATCCTGAATACCAGAGGCATAGACTCGAATCAGGGAGAGCGGTGTTTTCAATTCATGCGAGATATCCGAGATGAACGTTCGCAGATTGGCGTTTTTCATTTCCAGAGAATGTTGCGCCTGCTGCAATTTGTCGCTCATCACATTGATGCTACGTCCTAAAGACTCAATCTCATCACCTGTCTTTATATCCACTTTTGCAAACGATAAATTGGAAATGGCTTCAGCCGTTTCGCTTAGTTTTGCGAGGGGTTTAACGATCCGGGCGGTATACAGCACGGAAAGCAGAATAAGCAACATCAGCATGCCGAGCCATATGTACGCATTGAACTGATTAATAATTCGAATCGTCTCGGCTGAATGGGAGATGGATTCGCCGACAGCAAACACGGAATCGCCCACCTTCACAAAGTTCACGAGAAAGCTTGATTTCAGCTTGGTCTGATCATAAAATTTATTAACCCGGGCACCCTCATTCAGCGCAGAGATACTCTCTTCTGTCAGCCAAAATTTACTGAGGGCAATGCCCTTGCGGTTATATTGAAATAACAATTGATCGTTAATATCATTCACACTATCCTTCAACGATGCATAAGCGACAGCGACCTCGTATTGCGTTTCAAGGCTCTCAATCCGTGATATTGGAACGCCATGTTCTGAAGCAGAGATTTCAGTCGTTAACTCGGCCAACTTCTGCTTTTTCTGATACAAAAAATAGCTAGGCAGGAAAAACGTATTGACGATAAAGGATAGGAAAAAGACAACACACAATGCACCGATAATGCGCACGAGCAGTTTTCGGGTCAGTTTACTCATTTTGATCCTCTAGGCAATAGCCCATTCCCCGGTACGTTTTGATCGAATCTTCTCCAATTTTCTCACGCAGTCTGCGGATATGAGTGTCTACGGTGCGCTCCTCGCCGAAATAATCGAAACCCCACACCTGATCCAGCAAAATTTTACGGGTTACGATCTGCCCCTTATTCATTCCCAGAACCTTCATTAATTCAAATTCCTTATGGGTAGCCCCTACATCCACTCCACCACGGTAGATCTTCTGGCCTTCCAGATCAACGGTCAGCTCTCCCACCATGATCTTGGAGGAAAGTTGCAGCAGCTTCTTTACACGCAATAGCAGAATACGCGAATCAAATGGCTTGCGCAGATAATCATCCGCCCCGGCCTTCAAGGCAACAAACTCATCATCCGATTCCCCTTTGGCTGTCAGCAGCAGTACCTTCGCCCGACTCGTACGCTTGATTTCCCGACATACCTCGACACCGCTGCGTCCTGGCATCATCCAATCCAAAACCGCCAAATCGATTTGATTATTATAAAAGAGTTTCAGGGCTGCTTCCCCATCCTCGGCTAAAAACACCTGAAAGCCCTCTTTAACGAAATAGGCTTTCAATATTTGCAGCATCAGCGGCTCATCATCCGCGAGTAGCAGGTTCATATCTGTGCCTCCTTTCCACACTGGATTCTACTATACAATCTGTACGTTACAGCTGTGTGACATACCCGTCTGGTTTGGCCATTTCCCACATCTCTATACTGCGGCCTCCGTAACACAAAAGCGCTGAACACTCTTCACTGGTCCCCACATCACAGGCAAAACAAAAAGGAACCCCATAAAGGTTCCCTTTTTACTTCTCAACACAGGTTGTAATCCTTTTAAATCTCTTCATCCTGTTGCGGCAAAATCAAATATTCAGCCCCGCCCATATAAGGCTGAAGTGCGGCTGGAATGCGAATGCTTCCATCCGCCTGCTGATGATTTTCCAGCAATGGAATCAGAATGCGTGGCGAAGCCACAGCCGTATTGTTCAACGTATGGCAGTATGCAAGCTTGCCTTGGTTATCGCGACAACGAATATTCGAACGACGAGCCTGGAAATCATGCAGATTCGACGACGAATGTGTCTCCCCGTAAGCATTGCGACTTGGCATCCAGGTCTCAATATCGTACTGTTTGTACGTTTTCTGCGACATATCCCCTGTACACACAGCCACCACGCGATAAGGCAGCTCCAGCAATTGCAATAATTCCTCGGCGTGTCCCGTAATTTCCTGCAGCATTCGCTCCGATTCTTTCGCATCCGGTGCACAGAGAATGACTTGTTCCACTTTGGCAAATTGATGCACCCGGTACAAGCCGCGCACATCCCGCCCGCCTGAGCCAACCTCACTGCGGAAACATGTCGAAACGGCAGCCAGCTTGATCGGCTCCTGCACATCCACAATCTCATCCGCATAATACGAAACCAGCGGCACTTCCGATGTTCCCACCAGCCACTTGTTCTCGCCTTGTAATTCATAGACCTGATCCCGTCCTGTGGGGAAGAACCCCGTGTTCAAGAGTGTATTCTCCCTCACCATCAATGGAACTTCCATTGGCGTAAATCCATGCTTCAACAGCAGATCAAGCGCAAGTTGCTGTACAGCCCGGTGCAGGAGCAGCCCTGCTCCTTTGAGCACATAGCTTCGTGTTCCGCCGATTTTCACCCCACGCGGGATATCGATTAGGTCATGTCTTTCACCGAGCTCCACGTGATCCTTGGCCTCATAATCGAATACCGGCAGCGCACCCACACGTCTCAGCTCCACATTATCCTCATCCGATGCGCCCAATGGCGTGTCTGGCGATACAACATTGGGTACCAACCATTGCAGCCTTGTCACTTCCTCTTGCACAACGGCAAGCTTGGCTTCAACTTGCTCTAACTGACCATTCAGCTGTTTCACCTGTTCTCTTAAACCCTCGGCCTGTTCACGCTCACCAGCTTGCATCAGTCTGCCGATATCTGCAGATAACGAATTACGTACTCTACGCCCTTCTTCCGTTTCCAGTAAAAGTGCTCTGCGCTCTTCGTCCCGTTCCAACAATTCGCGAATGCTGATATCCATTCTCTTGCCAATTGCCGCAGCCTGCACCTCTTCAGCATGCTCCCGAATCCACTTCATTTCCAACATGGTCACCGTCTCCTTTGGCTGTAAAAATACAAAGAGCGCCCTCATCCCTTGGGACGAGGAGCGCTCTGCTCGCGGTGCCACCCAACTTGCCAAACCAGAATATTCTGGTTCAGCCTCTTGGTCCGCGATAACGGGCGGTTCCGGTTAACTTGGGGAATGGTTCGCTCCCCTGGCGAAAACGCCTCCGAGTTGGATGCTCTTCAACGGCATGGTCCGATCTGTAATTGTTGTGTTTCAGTATATACGAACCCTTGCCTCCATTGCAAGTTATCCGTGCACCCCCTTACATGTCCTGTTATGATAGAGATTGTTGTTTTTAGGAAATACTCCTGAATGGCAGACTTACTACATATACATCATATTTAGAAGGAGTTTTTCTTTATGAAAAAATTGCTTTGGATTGGATGCTTGTCCTATTTCCTCATCGGACTTGCCCACGTCGTTCTCGGCTCCATCCTGCCCGTTGCTCTTGAACATTATGGCAAGGATTACAGTCAGGGAGGCACACTGATATTTGCCCAATTTGCCGGGTTCCTGGGTGGTGTACTGTTATCTCCGTGGTTGAATAAACGATTTGGTAAGCGAGGTGGCATATTAATTGCTACCGCTCTGCTCTGCATTGCAGAGTTATCCTATATGCTGCTGCCTCCTTGGGGCTGGATGTTCGTCATAGCACCCGCAGCCGGATTCGGATTCGGCATGATCGAGGCTGTCATCGGTACAATCATCATTGCTGCAATTAAAGATAATACGGCGGTTGCCATGAGCCGACTCGAAGTGTTATTTGGTATCGGCGCCATGGTCATGCCGCTCATTGCCAGCGGTCTGATTTCTGCCGGGTACTGGCGCATGTCGTTCCTCGTGGTTGCCGTCTGTGCAGCGATGACTTTTATCTTCTGGGCCAAAAGTTCATTCGGTGAGCTGGACAACGAGCTGAGTCGACGCAGCTCAGACCAGACTCCTGTACACACTCATGCTGCTGAATCGCCAAATGGATCGAATCCTGAAGACATTAAACCAACTCGTTCAACCTATCGCGGCCGCAATTTGGCTCTTCTGTCTTTATTTGTACTGTTTTTCTTTCTCTATGTCGGCACTGAAATGAGCCTTGCCAACTTCATGCCAGCCATTCTGATTGAGAAAATGAGTATGAAGGAAGCAGGTGCCGCTCTTAGTGTTACCTGCTTCTGGATCGCCATGTCTGTTGGACGACTGTTTGCCGGATATATTGCGGAGAAATTCCAATATCGCGTCTACGTTCTGTACAGCTGCCTTGCAGCAGTTGTACTCCTGATGATCTTTCCTTTTACCAACCAGCTCTGGTCGGCATTTCTAATCATTCTATTGCTCGGGCTTGCACTTTCGGGCGTGTTCTCCATTGCCCTCGTCTTCGCCAGCAAAATGATGCCTGGTACAGAGGAATCGACGCCGAGCATCCTGATTGCATCAGGTGGTGTTGGTGGTGCCATTCTGCCTTTGGTTACAGGCTGGAGCCTGGATCATTTGGAAGTGAACCAGTCCGCTTGGATGCTTGCCATTTTTGCAGTTGGTCTGCTGATGATCAGCGTGATCGCCTATCAATGGCAGAACAAACATGTGGTCGATACAGTGAATTAACAGTTATGTGTCGAGGCAGACCTGAGAATTAGAATCAGAAATAGAATACCTATTATAGAGATGAGATGTCCACCGCCATGAATTGGCGGTGGACATTTTATTGTAGCGTTATTCTGTTCTAACGAACCTGGTACACGCTATTCATCTCCATTTCTGCATGTTTGAAATCTAACGAATCCTAGAGACGTTATTCTAGATAATTAGCTCCAAATCAAGGTCTCGTTGCAGTTTCTTAGCATAATAACGCCGCTGAGATTCGTTAGATTTTTCATTCCTTAAAAACCGGCCTAATAAGATGTTCTCGATTCGTTAGCGCTGTAATCATGGTAGAAAGTGTCCTATCTTTGCCTCAGATCACCTTTCATTAAAGGTGAGCATACAATCTATTTATTTGCACAAGATTGCCCAGGAAATACTTTAGGCCCATCTGAATCACACACTTTTGTTAACGGCAGGCAATACAGACCCTTTATCCTTAATGAATTTACCGAATATATATCGAACGAGTGGTCCCAGAATGATCAACTGATAAGGAAGCGCCAGGCTGAAATTACGAGCAATCGTATGAAGATACGTACTTAGTATGGATGCTCCATTTAACTGATTCGCAAGATAAGCGGAAATCATTCCGTATAAGGACATGATCAGAACCATCCCAATGACCATGAAAAATGACATAGCGATTACGCCCAAAATTTTATTGGATTTGTCAAAAGGTAAGGAAAATGCAATTTTTCTCGCTACAGGTCCGACAATGAAGGACTCCACCAGGAACGCAATGATAAAACACAATATGAATTGAAGCAGTATTTCAAGCGCGGACATCTTGCCGAGTAACCCATTGTGCCATAAATTGAAAGTCATCATGACGATGACCATTCCTGTGCACATCATCATTCCAAAAACAATCTGTTCTTTTTTCGTTGTTGGCAAATCTCTCATCCTCTCTGTTTACCTTCGTAATTATAGAGATAATGGACCCCTCCTCATAAGTGAACATTCTGTGAACAATTATTATTTTCCCAAATTAAAATCTTATTTGACAACCTCGTAGTACAGCCCTATGATATCCCTTAAAATGGTAGAAAAGATTCACTACATATAAGGAGGATTTTGATTATGAATTTTCAAAAGCGAATTGACCACGTCGGCATTGCCGTTCGTGATCTGGAGACCACGCTGCGTTTCTATACGGAGATTGTTGGTCTTGAATTGAAAGACCGGGTAACCCACACCAACGGTGTCATTCAGCTCGCCTTTCTCGGCTTCAACGGAAGCGATGAGACTGAGATTGAGTTGATTCAGGGATACAGCGACAAGCTGCCTTCCGAAGGGACGGTGCACCATTTTGCAATCCATGTCGATGACCTTGAGTCTGAGTACAACCGCATTAAGGAAACCGAGGCCGAGTTTATTGATGGAGAGATGATTACACTGCCTAACGGTTACCGTTATTTCTTCATCTATGGACCTGAAAAGGAATGGATTGAGTTCTTCCAGCGCTAAGAATTGGAGCTGATTTCGGTTTAAACGATTGAATCTGGAAACCACTCAGAAACAGGTAGGCTATGACCCGAAATCCGATGCTTTTGCACTCAGTCAGATTTCCTTATATGATTCGCCACGATAACTGTTCAAAATCACACATCTAAAGAGGTCGTTATACGCATGTATAATGGCCTCTTTGATTCATCCATACGAGCCTCTATCCAGTTCCTGACTGGACATGCATGGGCCTCTGGCCTATAATTACACCTAGTAATGCCCGTAACTTCATAGTTTCCCAGGGGAGTCGGAATAGGCCGGCTGAGAGTGTATCCCACCAAGATACTGACCCTTAGACCTGATCTGGATCATGCCAGCGTAGGAATCGGAGTATATCGAATTGGCCCAGCCTCTCTTGCTGAGTGTCACATCTCTAACGCCTGCACGCGTCCCGGATTAACGGGGCGCTTTTTTAATGTTCTTTTATATAGCCAGAGAGCTAAAAAAGTGACGTCATCCGGATCATAGCTGGTATAAATCTGTCGATTTATGCAAGAAGCTTGGATATGAAGCCAAGGAGTACCCCGTGCCACTGGCCGGACAACATGAAGGAGAGAAATGAAGATGAGATGGCGTAAAATGATGGGCCTAATGCTCTTGTGCGTACTACTCGTGGCTGTGGCCGCATGTGGCGGCAAAGAAGCTGCACCTTCAGGAGAAAATGGCAGCAGCAACACCGAAAACAGCAATGAAGGTGACAACGCAGCCCTCAAGGACATTAAAGTGGTGCTGGACTGGACACCAAATACGAATCATACCGGCCTGTATGCGGCCGTAGATCAAGGTTTTTACAAAGCCGAAGGCCTGAATGTCGAGATTGTACAGCCAGGTGCCGGAGGCGCGGATACGATGGTAGCTTCGAACGAAGTGCCTTTTGGCGTAAGTTATCAGGAGAGTGTAACCCAGGCCCGCACACAGGGCGTACCGCTGGTGTCCATCGCTGCAGTCATTCAGCATAACACGTCCGGATTTGCTGCTCCGGTGGATCGGAACATCAAATCTCCCAAAGATTTTGAAGGCAAAACCTATGGTGGCTGGGGCTCCCCGGTAGAAGAAGCCGTGATGCAGTCCATTATGGAAGGCGAAGGCGCCGATGTATCCAAAGTAAAAAATATTAGCATGGGCGATGCAGACTTCTTCACCGCTGTGAAACGTGATATCGACTTTGCCTGGATTTTCTACGCATGGACGGGCATCGAAGCCGAACTGCGCGGCGAACCGATCGACATGCTGTATGTAAAAGATTATTCCGAAGCACTGGACTACTACACACCTGTACTCGTTACCAATGAAAAGACGATTCAGAACGATCCCGAGCTGGTTAAAGCGTTCTTGAAAGCAACTTCCGAAGGATATCAATACGCGATTGAACATCCCGAAGACGCTGCCAACATTCTGATCAAGGCCGTACCGGATCTGGACAAGGATCTTGTACTCGCAAGCCAAAAGTGGCTGAGTCCGAAATATCAGGATGACGCACCACGCTGGGGTGAGCAGAAGCAGGAAGTATGGCAGAACTACACGGATTGGATGTTTAGCAAAAAACTGCTCGATAAGCAGGTAGATGTATCCAAAGCGTATACAAACGAATTTCTACCCCAATAAAAATTGTTTAAGTTTAACTTTTTTTACACCAGAACGAAGAGTGCAGAACCCATCTGAAGAAACGAAGTGGTCGCCTAAAAGCTTTCTGAAAGAAAGCTCCTTCGGAAGCATATGCTATCCCCGGATTTTCCCCTTCCGGAAAATGAAATCAAAAAAATTCGGGGATAACAGCGATCGGAAGAGGGTACTGCAATCGGAGTGGTCAAGTGTAAAGCTGGTTTAACTCATGCAATTTAACTCGAAAGGAAAAGTGATCTCTCATGGCAAGCACATTACTTAGCATTCAAGTCATTCCCAAAACGCCAAATGGCGAAAATTCCTATCCTTATGTTGATCGTGCCATTGAAGTTATTCAGCAGTCCGGCTTGAAATATCAGGTTAATCCACTGGATACCACGATGGAGGGAGAACTGGAGGAACTGCTGGAGGTTGTGCGCAAAATGCACGAAGTTCTCGTGGAAGCTGGCAGCCCGAGCATCATCTCACAGATCAAGATCGCCCATAGCCCTAGTGGGTTCAGCATGGACACCCTGACGGAGAAATATCGCTAATGCATGCCTATTGGAAAAGCGTATGGCCGCCCTTTGTGGCGGTTATTCTCTTTATAGCGTTATGGCAGGGAGCCGTCTCCCTGTTCCATATTGAGAAATGGATGCTGCCTGCGCCTTCGGACATCGCCCATGAAGCAGCGTCCCAAGCAGATCGACTTGGCATGCATGCATGGGCAACAATCCAGCTGACATTGATTGGGTTTGCAGCAGGTACGCTCGTGGGATTACTGATTGCGATGGTGCTGCATTTGATTCCATTTTTGAAATCTGCACTCTATCCATTACTTATTCTTAGTCAAAATATACCGACCATTGCGCTTGCTCCGCTCTTGCTGATCTGGTTCGGATTTGGGCTGCTGCCCAAACTGATTACCATCATCCTGGTCTGCTTCTTCCCGGTGGCTGTAGCTGCCATGGACGGGTTGACCCGCACCGATGCAGCGATGATGAACTATATGCGCATGGCTGGTGCAAAACGCGGCCAAATTTTCTGGAAGCTCGAACTTCCACATGCATTGCCCTCTGTGTTCTCGGGGATTAAAATTGCCGCTACGTACAGCGTCATGGGTGCGATTATCGCCGAATGGATCGGTGCAGATAAGGGCATCGGCTATTATATGATGCTGCAAAAATCGGCCTATCGGACGGATCGTCTTTTCGTGGCAATCATGATTATTGTAGCACTGAGTCTGCTGCTCTTCCTGCTCATTGCGCTACTGGAGAAGCTGCTCGTACGCTGGCGGCCACAAAAGCGATAACTTTGAAATATGCACCCTATAAAGGTTAGGAAGTGATGACAAGATGACACCCGAACACAACGAGCGGGTAGCTGCTGCGCCGGATGAAGATACAACCACTCCAACGAGCAGTGGAGGTCCTGAGCATGGAGCTGTGGCCTTACCTGCACATCATTCATCACCAGCTCTCGAAGTTCTGAACGTGCATGCTTCGTTTCGAGAGCGACGCAGCACATTGCCCGTTCTGGATGGCCTTTCTCTGACCGTGGAACAAGGAGAATTCGTAGCCATTGTCGGTCCTTCCGGCTGCGGTAAAAGCACCCTGTTTCACATCATCGGCGGTCTGCTGAAACCTCAGGAGGGCCAAATCCTGATGAATGGTCAGGATGTTACCGGACAACGCGGCAAGATTAGCTATATGCCACAGCAGCCTGCCCTCTTTCCATGGCGTACCATTGAGGACAATGTGCTGCTTGCAGGTGAAGTATCTGCGGATGCACCACCCCGAGCAGAAGCGCTTGCAGGTGCCCGGAAGTGGCTGAGCAGTGTCGGACTGGCCGGATTTGAACAAGCCTATCCGCATATGTTATCGGGCGGCATGCAGCAGCGGGTTGCCTTTCTGCGCGCCCTGCTCAGTCCGCAGGAGCTGATGCTGCTGGATGAGCCTTTCAGTGCGCTGGATGCACTGACCCGCAGCGACATGCAGCGCTGGCTGCTCGATATCTGGGAACAGAACCGCCGCTCGGTGCTGTTCATTACGCATAATATCGAGGAAGCATTGCTGCTCGCTGACCGTATCTATGTCCTGTCGAATCGGCCTGCAGCTGTACTTCACGAGGTCGATGTCCCCTTTGATCGTCCACGTCGCGAAGCGATCACGGAGGAATCTGCTTTTCTTGAACGGAAACGGCAGATTTCCCAGTGGATGAGAGAAGAACAGCAGAAAGCCCGCCTATCCAAATAGGGCGGGTTTTTGAGTTATTTTTTCCCTATAATGGGTGATCCAAGATACACTACCCTGCGTATCATTGGTAATAGACAAAAAGGAGGGGTCCATCCATGCAATCAACCGCTTTTGCACCCTTAATTGATGCCCATCTTCACCTGGACAAATATACACCTGAAGAACAACGTGAGATGCTGCATTCCTTCCCATCCCAACAGGTTGAGGCCGTCATCGCCGTTTCCATGAATCTGGCTTCTGCCCAGATCAACCTGGAACTCGCTTCACAATACCCCCGTACCGTATATCCGGCCTTTGGGTTCCATCCTGAGCAGCCCCTGCCGTCCCTGGCAGAGCAGAATCTGTTCTTCGAATGGATCGAAAAGCATATGGGACAAGCCACAGCGATTGGGGAAGTTGGATTGCCTTATTACAACCGACGGGAAGCCGAACAGGCAGGACAGCTCTTTGATCAGAGCGGCTATATCGATCTGTTAGAGAGATTTATCCAGCTAGCCAAACGGCACGGTAAACCGATCGTACTGCACGCTGTATACGAGGATGCCGATATCGCCTGTGACCTGCTGGAGCAATATCATCATCGCCGGGCTCATTTTCACTGGTTCAAAGGCTGCAAGCGGACCGTCCAGCGAATGGCTGACAACGGTTACTTCGTCTCATTCACACCTGATATTGTGTACGAAGAGGAAATTCGTGAATTAGCGCGCCAGTATCCTTCCGAGCAGGTTATGGCAGAGACCGATGGGCCTTGGCCTTTCGAGGGACCTTTCCAGGGAAGAATGACGCATCCGGCCATGACGAGACAGGTTATTCAGGCATGGAGTGAAGTGACCGGTATGGGAACGGAGCGGGCAGCGCGTCTCTTTTATCAGAATACGAAACGCTTCTACGGTCTTCCTTAGATTCGAATTGGCATCCCGTCTTGTGTTGATTCCTTCACTAAATAGGTACAGTATGCAAAAAAAAGAAGTCAGTCGGCATCCACCGAACTGACTTCTTTTGGATTTGCGCTTAACGTTTCAAGAATCCTTTGCCTTCGAGGAATGGCTTCATCTGCAGACGTACCGGTTCAGTGAGGCGTTTCGCCATCATTTCGGACCACGGTGTAGAACGTTCCCCTTGGGTTCGCTCCTTCATGTAAGCAGCGGTTGTTTCGTCATAGCTCTCGACGCCTTTGAGGGTCTGCTCGGCGTTATAGCGGCCATGGTGCAAGACGGCATCAAGCGGCAGACGCGGACGAATTCCCGTCTCCTGATCAGCAACGCCAATGCACATGCCATATACTGGATAGACACCGTCAGGCAAGCCCAATACTTCGCTAACTTCCTCAATGCGATTGCGCAGTCCACCAATATATACAATTCCGAAACCTAGTGACTCTGCTGCAAGCGCAGCATTTTGCGATGCGAGTGCTACATCGATTGTCGCCACCATAAAGTTTTCAGTGGAGTCCTCATAGGATTCTTTTTCAGGCAAATGACGCTTGGCAGCATCACTTAACCGATATAAATCAGCACACCATACGAGGAACACAGGACATTCGTTGACGTAAGACTGATTGCCTGCCAATTCAGCCAATTTGGCCTTTTGCTCCTGTTCGGTAACAGCAATTACAGTATAGGCCTGCACACTACTTGAAGAGGAAGCCATCTGCCCGGCCGCCACGATTGCTGCCAGCTGCTCTTCACTGACCGGGTTTGGCTTGAATTTCCGCACAGAGCGGTGTTTCATCATCAATTCAATGGTTTCGTTCATTACTATTCACTCCCAATCCTCGTAGTACAAATTTAATGGTCTGCTCAGCCAGTTCGTCTGTGTTCATATTCTGATAGTCAAAGCTAAATCGTGAGTTCTTGGCCCGTTTGTGTGCCAAAGCCACACCCATGACCTGAAGCATCGCATAAGATACGGACTCGATCTGGAATACGCCCTGCTCCTTGCCTTCTTGCAGCAGTTCTCTCACTCTGGTCCAGACGGGGTCCAAAAAACGAAACACGGTAGCAGTGCGATGGGTACGCAGCGTAATTTCAAGCTGCACAATATCGCTCATCTCCCGGTCCGTCATTGTGAACTTTACAACTTCACCTATGATTCGTCGGATACCCTCCACAGGGGAGGACATGGACTCTTCAGCCAACTCGTTCATCATATGATCAGGAAAAAAGTGCTCAAATAAGGCTTCAAACACCTTTTCTTTTCCGCCAAAATGATACGAGACCAGCGATACATTCGCACCCGCCTCATCACAGATTTGACGAACACTCGTCCCGTCATACCCCTGCTGTGCAAAAAGCTTTTTGGCTGCAAGCAATATCCTCGTTTTTATATCCAATTCCGGTTCCGTCATTCCGTCCGCTCCTCTTGTCCGTTCTATTCATCTGCTCCAGCTCACCGGGCTGCAGCGAGACTGCTCTATCGTTTCATTATGAAAGTTTGTGCATCAAAGCGCAAGGTGTGCCGCCAGTGTTCCTGCAAAGCCAGCTACCTCAACCTACTATTAAACCAAGCACCCCGGTGAAAATCACCGGGGTGCTTGACCATATCCTATGAAGAACAACCATTATGACTGGAACATTAGCTGTTCATTTGAGCCGGGCTTGGTGCCCCAACTGGCATGCGTTGTTTTTTCAACAACGTCACCACCAGGGAGAGGGCTACAGCAACCAGCAATACAATAACAATCGAGCCAGCAGCGGATTGAACTCCAGGACCGCCCAGTTGAGCGCTCAGAACACCTTGAACGGCATATGTGGCTGGCAGATACTGACCAATACCACTGTAGAAACTGTTCAGCAATTCACGCGGCACCATTGCACCGGAAGATACCAGTTGCAGCGACAGTGAAATGATGTTGAACAAACTTCCTGCTGGTCCAAAGCAGATCAGGAAGAACTGGGAGAAGAACATGAACGTGCAGAGGAACAACGCCTGGAACAACCAGAATACGATAAATCCTTGCTCGATCTGTCCACCCAGCGAAACAATCAGTGATGATCCCAGCAGGGAAACTACAAGAGCAGACCCCAAATTAATGACTACTCTGGCTCCGAACAATGTCCAGCGGGAGTGAGTAGCGGACAGCATACCCATCGCTGTCTGCAGGTTCATCCCCATAATCATGGCTCCCACATAAGAAGCGAGTACCATCATCATCGGAACCATTTGGTTGTTCATGCCGTTAACCGGATTAATGGAAGTGGTTGTACCTTCCACTCGTGTAGTCAGGTTGGCAGCAGCTTCAGCTGCCTGATCAGCAGGCGCTCCGGAAGCCGTCAACACAGCTTGCACACCTTGTGCGGTTGCTTGCTTGTTAATCGTATTCGTCACGCTTTGCGATACGCCTTGCATCATGCTTTTGATCGTAACCGGGTTCGCCTCGTTAATGGTGTACTTGATTTCGGCAGTGGAACCGGCTGTCTGAATCAGCTCATTAAACCCTGCAGGAATATTGAGCACCATATGAATCTTGCGATGATTTAACTGGTCAAGTGCTTCCGCAGCACTCAGATTCGTTACGGTATGAAAAGGAAGTGTCTCAGCCATACGGTCTGCGATCCCCTTGGACTGCTCTCCATCCTCATTGACAACGGCAACCGTCAATTCATTCATCCGGTCATTCACTCCGGAATATGCTGTCATCCAGATTACGCTGAAGATCACTTGGAACATAAGTGCCGTCACGATCCCCACAATTACTGGCGGTTTTTTCAACAATATACGTAAAGCCTGCAACATAAATGATGTCCTCCATTACTCATTAGTTCGAATTTGATGTAAACGATTGTTTAAATCAAACGATTGTTTTAAATTTTAAGTCTATATGTCTATATTGTCAAACTATTTCTGAAAGGTTCAGAAAGTTAAAGCTGTGTTTCACAAACAATGAATTCCATTTCATAAGAGGACATCACTTCACACGCTCACCTTCAATTAACAAGAAAAGGACCGCTCCCTTAACATATTTCAAACACCTTTTCTCAACAAAAAACACACGGTCCGCCGCAGCGGACCGCACCTATGCTTACTTTTGAGCATAATGAAAAGTTGAATCACATGCCTCAATGGACATCAGTCATTGCTTTTAAGTTTCATTCGTTGCAGACGCAGCGAATTCAGTACAACCGACACGGAGCTGAACGCCATGGCCGCACCTGCCAACCAAGGAGCCAGGAAGCCCACTGCTGCAATTGGAATACCAATCACGTTATAACCAAGTGCCCAGAACAGGTTCTGCTTGATATTGCCCATCGTGCGCCGGCTCATCTCAATCGCATCTGCAATACTGTTCAAATCGCCGCGCATTAGCGTAATGTCTGCTGCTTCCATCGCTACATCGGTTCCGGTTCCAATCGCCATACCAATATCGGCTGTAGCAAGGGCCGGAGCATCGTTGATACCATCTCCAACCATCGCTACCTTGAGGCCACTCTCCTGAAGTTTTTTCACTTCTGCCGCTTTACCCTCTGGCAGTACCTCAGCCAGAACTTTATTAATTCCGGCTTGCTCCGCTACAGCGCGTGCTGTCCGCTCATTGTCTCCAGTAATCATGATGACATCGATTCCCATAGCATGAAGCCGCTGAATGGCTTCCCGTGAAGTATCCTTGATAGTGTCAGCCACGGCAACAACCCCAGCCCATTGACCGTCTACCGCGACCAGCATCGCCGTGCGCCCTTGTTCTTCAAGGTTGTTCATCTGTTGCATCGTTTCCTCGGAGACATTCACCTTCGCATCCGTAAGCAATCGGCGTGTCCCGACCAGGACCTCTTGTCCCTGAACCCGAGCTCGCACACCATATCCCGGTATGTTCTCGAATTGCTCTGATTGGGTTAACTCCAGACCTTTAGCTCGGATTCCTTCTACAATCGCCTCAGCCAAAGGATGCTCTGAACTCTGTTCTGCTGCTCCCACTCGCTGCAACAGCTCTGCTTCCGTCCATTCTGGAGCCGTCACCACATCCGTAAGCACGGGCTTGCCTTGGGTAACTGTACCTGTTTTGTCCAATACAACAGTCTGGATCTGCTGTGCCGATTCCAGATGTTCGCCGCCTTTGAACAACACACCATACTCCGCCGCACGTCCCGATCCAGCCATAATGGACGTTGGGGTTGCAAGTCCAAGCGCACACGGACAAGCAATGACAAGTACAGCAATCGCCTTCTCCAGCGAACCGGCAAAGTCACCGGGACTGGCGAACAAATACCAGATCAGGAACGTGACTGCCGCGATGCCTACAACAATCGGAACAAAGATGCCTGAGATCACATCGGCAATCCGCTGAATAGGGGCCTTGGAACCTTGCGCTTGTTCAACCACTTTAATGATCTGCGATAACGCCGTGTCAGAGCCCACGCGGGTTGCACGTAGTCTTAATACTCCATTTTTATTCAACGTAGCGCCTGTTACGGCGTCCCCCGGTTTTTTATCCACGGGCAGGCTCTCTCCGCTTAACATGGATTCGTCGACAGAAGACTGCCCCTCCTCCACGATGCCATCCACAGGAATGCTGTCTCCGGGTTTGACCAGAACGAGATCACCCACCGCAACATATGCCGACGGTACAATAACCTCCTGTCCATCACGAATCACTCTGGCTTCACGTGGAGCCATTTCAATGAGACTCTTGATCGCCTGTGAGGAGCGCCCTTTGGCTACGGCTTCGAACCATTTTCCCAATAGGATCAACGTAATCAGAATGGCACTTGTCTCATAATAAAGCTCCACGGTTGGCATGGCTGCTGCAGCCATTCCCGTCCCGCCATGCTCCATCATGGTCGACGCTGCATTGCCACTGGTCAGGGTCAGATACAGACTGTAGAAGAACGCCGCACTTGTACCCAAAGCAACCAGTACATCCATATTGGCACTGCCATTACGCAGCGCTTTATAGGCTCCTACATAGAATTGCCATCCGATCACAAACTGTACCGGCGTTGCCAACACCAATTGGAACCATGGGTTCATGAACAGATCCGGTACCCAGATCCACGAGGTAAATGAAAAGTGACCCACCATGGCCCAAAGCAGCGGCAAAGATAACAGGGCGGAGATCATCCATTTCCACTTTTTGCGCTGTAATTCACGCTCACGCACTGATTGGGTATCTTCCTGTGTCTGCTGCAATTCCGCGCCATAACCAAGCTGCTTGATCTTCGCGATAATATCGGATGCCTTCAATGCTCCTGCTGCAAATTCCACATGTCCCGTTTCCAGCGCCAGATTCACGTTAGCTCGGGATACACCCGGTAACCGGGAAAGTCCCTTTTCGATTCGAGCAGAACAAGCAGCACAGGTCATGCCTGTAATGTCCAGATCTACGGATTCCGTTACTGTACCGTAGCCAAGCGCTTCCACCTTATCCCGCAAAGCATTAATGTTCGTTGTCTTCGGATCATAGGATACCGTTGCTTGTTCGATGGCGAGGTTAACATTCGCCTGATTGACCCCTTCCATTCGGGACAATCCCTTCTCAATCCGGGTAGAGCAAGCAGCACAGGTCATGCCTATAATTTGCAGTGTTGTCTGTAATCCAGCTGCTTCCGGTGATGGTGCGGGTTCTGAAGCTGTTGCGTTTGCCGTTGTTGATGACTTATCCATGTTGTTAGCTCCTTTCTTTATGAAATATTTCTATCCGTTCAATACCCCCAAGGGGTATATAAAAGACAGAAAATCAGGCTTAAACAATGAACTCAATCATTGGAAAAGATCTGTTGGATTCCTTTCCATGCAAAGGGAAGTTCAGTTTAAGCCTGCAATGATTAGACTACGTCATACCCTTGATCTTCGATGGCTGCCTTGATCTGATCCACATTGACTTTTTGCTCGTCATATTCAACTGCAACAGTTCCTGCTGCCAGATCAACCTGACCACTCGCTCCCGCATTCTTCACGGCTTCTTCAACCGATTTCACACAGTGATTGCAAGACATTCCTGTTACGTTCAACGTAATATTAGACATGAGTAGTTCCTCCTTGGATATATAAATGATGAGTTCATTCAAAAATAATTACTTCATCAACTTCCTTACCGTTACCAATAATTCATCCACAACCTCATGCTCTCCGGCCTGAATGCGCTCAACGATACAGCTCTTCATATGACCTTCCAGCAACAGCTTGCCTACTGAATTAAGTGCAGACTGAGCCGCCGCGATCTGTGTCAGCACATCATCACAATAAGTGTCCTTCTCGATCAATCCCTTGATCCCGCGAATCTGTCCTTCAACACGGTTCAATCGCGAAATCAGGTTGCCCTTCATCTCTTGGGAGTGATGGCTCTTGCGCACATGCTTTCCATCACTGCCTGCCGTATGACATGAATCAGCTTGCTGATCATCGGACTGTGACACTTCGTTCACCTCTAATACGGATGACTCCAAAGGTTCCTTGGGATGGCTCTGATGTTCCATCGCGAACACCCCTTTTCTTTCGTTCTGTTATAAGAGTAACATACCCCATGGGGGTATGCAAGACCATTTCTTTATTTTTATTTTGCTACATATGGATGTATTCCATGCTTCCTACGACTGCACTAACGCGCCAGACATCCCATTAGTCTTCGTATAGGCGCATTATAGTATGTATTCCATTCTGCTGCTGCGTACAGCCAGGCCCAACTGCTCATAGAAAGCCTGAGCACCGGTATTAAATGTAGACACGGTCAGTTCAACACTGTCGACCTGCATTTCTTTCCCAAGTTCGATTAACTCCTTCATCAACAGATTGCCTGTCCCATGTCCACGATGTTTGCTGCCAACGATGATCTCATTGATGTATAACATCTTCCGATCCATTAACAAATCCACATTCTGAATAACATTCAACTGAGCGCTCGCATATCCAACAATCTCATTCTGATCTAGCAATTCCGCAACATAGAGAAAACGATGATCCTCTTCAAGCAGTTGTTCATACTCCTTATGACTCATTCTCGTCTGCAGCTCTCTGTATACGTCTGGCCTTGCCTCTACATGCAAGCGATGCAGTTCATCCATTAATGCAGATACTCCCGTGTAATCTCCGATGACAGCCCGTCTAATGTTAATCTCACTCATCTTCACATTCTCCCCTCACAAACGTTTCCATGATTATACAATAAAAAACATCTGTCGATGTGATTCATGGACCCCGACTGCGTGTTGCGAAAAATTCCCTTAAATATCAGAACGATGACCCTCAGAGCTCATCCTTTTCTTATTTTATAAAAAGAAGCAGATACCTTAACGGTACCCGCTTCTTTTTAAGCTATATTTGGTTCCTCTTATTCTTTGGATGATTTGCCTTCATCAAATGCTACAGGTGACGGTTTGGCGGACCATTCGTCTGCTTGCGGCTCAATATCCACACCGCTCAAAATTTTCTTTTTCTCCATCAAGGAATCCCCGTCTTCATCCAGTTTGTTGCGAATTGCCGCCTCATCCTGAGGTTGATTGTTCTGTGTCATGCTGGAGTCCTCCTTTTCGATATCATGGTGATGTTCCTATATATAACTTACCCATTTTTTGCATTGTCATTCGGAATGTATACAAGGTTCAACAGCCAATCAAAAAAAGTTCACCGCATAACTTCATATTTTCGCTACCTTACTACCTTTTACTTTAACATTCACAAGCAGGATGCTGGCAATAATCATGACCAGACCTGCGATCAGATTGACCGTCACCGACTCTCCGAGGAACAGCACACTGCATAGAAGGGCAATCAACGGAATCAGAAACGTGAACGATCCTACTTTGCTGGCTTCGCCGGAGCTGACCAGTTTGAAGAACGCGAGCCAGCCCAACGCAATGACAAACACCGAAATAAACAGCGTATCCATTATAAAAGGAAGCACCCACTGCACATCAGTCCAGCTCTCTGTGACCGTACCTGTCAACGTCAGAACAACTCCGCCGATCAGAATCGGAATGGCTGTCATCCAGATTCCATCCACCTTCATTGAATTTCTCTTCATATATACGGTCCCAATCGCCCAGCTAATTGCGCTGAACAGCCCAAGCATAACCCCTTCAGGGGATACTTTGCCTGCCATGCCGCCAATACTGATCGTAGCCACCCCTGCAAAACCGAGCACCAATCCGGCAATTTTCAGTCCATACATGGACTCGCCCAGCCACAACCATGCCCCGATTCCAAGCAGCACAGGCTGCAGGAACACGATGGATGAAAATAAGCCTGCCGGCACTTCCGTCAGCCCCACGGTCTGAAAGCCGTAGAAGAAGATGATATTAAGCACCGCAGATATGGCATAAATATGCCAGGTTTGCTTCAGTCGCAGCGTTTTGTAGCGGGGAAATGCATACAACCCTAGCACCAGCCCCCCAATTAACAGGCGCATGCCTGCGAATATAAGCGGCGGTGTAAAATTTAATGCGTATTTGGTCAGGGGCCAATTTACGCCCCACATGAGTACCAGAAAAGCCAGGACCCATCCTGCTTTTGCACGTGATAAAGCCATATGTTTATTCTCCTATCCGGCACACATCTACAGGCGCAGTTTAATCAATCTTGTACATTATCCTGCGCTCTTTCTATGCCTGCAAACCATTTGGAATCCGATCCAGACCCGTTTTACATCCGTTCTTTGATCGTTCCGTATCTTCATGATACAATAATGATCGAAATAATTGAAATGCATGTTAATCATAAGGAGCATACCATATTTGTTATGAACAACTCACAGTTGCAGTTATTTGTGAAAATTGCAGAGACGGGAAGTTTCACCCGTGCCGGTCAGGAACTGAATATGACACAGCCCGCAGTCAGCCGGGCCATCTCTTCGCTGGAGAATGAACTGGATGTCACTCTAATCATACGGGATCGCAGGAACGGCATCGTGCTTACCGATGTGGGACAGCGAATCCTGGTCATTTTCCGCCGAATTTTACAGCAATTTGATAAGGTACAGCAGGTCGTTGCCGCCGAAAAAGGGTTGGAGATAGGTACGATTCGTATTGGCTCTTTCCCTATGTCGTCCGCCCATCTGCTGCCGAAAATTATCCGCTCCATTCGGGACCGCTACCCTCAGATTCAGTTTGAGCTGCACGAGGGGAACATCCTTGAAATTCAGGAGTGGTTAAGCTCACGCGCCATTGATGTGGCTCTCATTATTGCAACAGACAAAGAGCCAATAGATGTGGCTTATGAGACGCTTCCACTCTATAGCGAGGAGATGCTTGCGGTGTTTCGGGACGATGAACCTTTTGCAAATCAGGAAATTCTGCCCGTACAAACGCTGGATAAACACCCCATGATTATTTGCAAAGGCGGTTACGAGGTACCGATTGTTGATCTATTCAATCAAGCAGATGCAGAATTACATTTCGGGTTTGTAGTATATAACGTAAACACTTGTCTCAGCATGATTGAGCAGGGACTCGGAACCGCCATGCTGCCTGCAATCTCCCTATCCTGGCTGCCTCCGGGTGTCAAAGCACTCCCCACAGAGCCGAAAGCCTACCGCAATATTGAGATTGCCGTTCCTTCACTTGTCGATGCTTCTCCCGCATCCCGGTTATTTATTGAGACGGCGCAGCAATTGTTTGGACAACGCTAACGAATCGATTGCATCTTCCTATCTAGCATCAGTCGCTCCTATTTCAAACTCAAAAGGGCGTCCCCAAGGTCATCTTCCTGACCTTATGGGACGCCCTTTTATATTGTCCACCTCAGGTGGACATCATTTGCTTATTTTGCAATTTTACCAGCAGTAGTACTACAAAATGCCCTGAAAATCTCAGCTTTACGCCTGATCCTGGCGAGCGAGTGCAGCCAACGCACGCAGTGCCGCTTCGATCTCACGCTCAACAGCATCAGCTACCGCATTTGTGTGCGGATCATATTCGGCCGCCAGGTCGCTGTCTGCGAATCCATCGATAGCGACAATAGCTCCGGCACGAGCGCCGCGCAGTGTACTGACGATATAGAGCGCAGCAATTTCCATCTCAGCAGCAAGAGCACCCGCCAGCTTGTACTTGCGGTGAGGGATCTCTTCAACCCCAGTGAAGAAAGCATCCAGGGTTACGGTAATGCCTACGCCAACTTTACCCGCACTTGAAGCTTTCGCTCCACTTGTATGCTCACGAGTCGCCTCGATTAACGCTTGCGTAACGCCAAGATCCGCTACCGCAGGGAAACCATCCGGTACCAGCTGGCGTGTCAGCCCGTCCGTACGTACAGCAGCCGTGCTGACGATTACGCTGCCGGCTGGATAATCTGCGGTATATGAGCCTGCTGTACCTACACGAATCAGGGTCGTTACCCCTGCACGGATCAGTTCTTCGAAGCAGACAGCTGCTCCGGGTGATCCTACGCCATGGCTGACCACGGCCATTTGTACACCTTCGTACAATCCTACAAACGTGCGATACTCCCGGCTGAACGCCAGTTCTCTCGCCTGCTCAAGCTTGCGGGAAATTTTCTCCGCCCGTGCCGGATCACCACAGACAATGGCGTATGCAGGCATATCTTCGGAATGAATTTGCAAAATAGGCATCAACATCTTAATCAAACTCCTTCTTCGTCCATTCGTCTTCCGGAATCGGAATATCTTCACCCGAGAAGCGCTGCTCCTTGAACGGATCGGCAAAATGATGGAAACCATTGACTTCCCAGAAGCCATTGCGATCTTCTTTCATGAATTCCAGACCGCGTATCCACTTCGCGCTCTTCCAGAAGTAGAGTTGTGGAACAACCAAGCGCAGCGGATAACCGTGCTTCGGTGTGAGCGGCTCACCGTTAAATTTAAAAGCAAGCAATACATCATCATGCATCAGTTCTTCGAGCGGAACATTGGTCTCATAATCATGATCCGCGTGGATCATAACGTATTTCGCTTCCGGTTTAACGCCCAGTAGCTTGATGAAATCCGAGAACCGTATGCCTTCCCATGGCGTGTCGAACTTCGACCAGCGGGTAACACAATGAATATCGCTCACCGTGTTCACTTGAGGCATCGCCTGAAGCTCGGCGAAGGAGAATACCTTCTCTTCTTCAACTTCACCGAATACCTTCAAATCCCAGATGGAAAGGTCGTATTCCGGCACTTCACCTTCATGCAGAATCGGGAATTTCTCGGTCAGTACCTGCCCCGGCGGCAGCCGGTCTCCGTGCTCGGCACCCGCTTTGGGTGCAGGGCTCTTCGTTTTTTTCAGACGTTCAGCCTTATTATGCAAGTGTGATTCCTCCTTCTTTATATGCTTCCAGCATAACGTTCAGGAATTAACGCGAGCTTCCGCCCGCTTTCAGTGCGTCTTGTGCATAAGTACGGTCCTTGAAGAAGAACATCGCCACCAGTGTCACAATATACGGCAGCATCATGGTAAAGTGGGTTGGCAGCGCAAAGCCCTGCAATCGGATACTAAGAGCTTCCATGAACCCGAACAGCACACTGGACCCCATAACACCAAGCGGATTCGCTTGACCCAGCATCGTTGCTACCAATGCGATGAAGCCGCGACCTGCGGTCATGCCCTCGGTAAACATCGTAACCTGACCGAGCGATAACTGTGCGCCCGCCAAGGCGCACAATACGCCGCACATCAGAACTGCGCCATATTGAATACCGCGCACCTTGATGCCAATACTTTGTGCCGCTACCGGATTTTCGCCAACCGAACGAAGACGGAAACCGGAGACACTTTTGAACAGATAAAACTGCAAGGCAATCACGATTATAATCCCGAGATATACGAGCGGGCTATGCCCTGAAATGACATCACCTACCCACGGAATGTCCTTAATAAGAGGAATGTCCCATTTGGGGAGTCCCACCATATCTTTGTCATAGTAAGCACCTTTTACATCAAAAATCGCACGAAGCGCAAAAGTCGTCAGTCCTGTCGCCAGAAAATTAAGCGAGATCCCGACCACAATGGCGTTGGCCTTCAGATTAATACTGATAAAGGCAAATAGCGCAGAGAACAACATGACGATCACAATCGAGAATATTACGGCCAATAGTACATTACCGAACAGATAATTACCGACAATAGCGGAGAAAGCACCGATCAGTACGAGTCCTTCCAGACCCACATTGAACAGACCGACACGAGAGCATAAAGCCCCACCGAGCGCTGCAAGCAGGATCGGCGTCATAATCCGCAAGGTAGAGCCAAACATGGCTGCATCAAACAGTTGTTGCATTGGACTTTTTCTCCTTTCTCCGCTTCAGGAATGAATATCCGATCTGAGCCGATACAAATAAAGTCAATACCGCTTGGATGACACTGCCGACTTCCAGCGGCACATCCGTATTCCGTTCCATCCCCATGGCACCTGTCTGCAACGCTGCAAGCAGTATTGCCGCTACAGCTGTTCCCAGCGGATGCGAGCGGGCAAGCAAAGTCGCCATAATGCCGCTCCATGCATAACTTGCCGATGACAACGACCCATCAAGGAAACGGTACTGTGTACCCAGCACTTCCCCTGCACCTGCAAGACCCGCAAGACCACCACTGATGATCATGGACAGCATCATCATGCGGATACGGCGCACACCGCCATACGTTGCAAACGAAGGATTGCTTCCCAACATGCGAATCTCATAACCAGTTACCGTCTTGTGTGTGAACCAGTAGATGAGAATTGCAGCCACGATGGCAATAATGAAGCCGGCATGCAATCCCATGCCCTGGAACAGCTTCGGCAGCCAGACACTCTGATCAATCATGGGCGTCTGAGCCATTGCCGCCGATCCCGTGCGGTCTTTAAACGGATAGGATACCATGTATCCTCCAAAATAAATCGCAATATAGTTGAGCAGCAGCGTTGTGATCAACAGATTCATGCCAAAGCGGGCATCCAGCCAGCCTGCAAACAACGACCAGACTCCACCGGCAACAATCCCCGCCACAATGGCTGCAATACAGACAAACCAGCCTGGACCCGGCAGGTAGAGCGCCGTCAGCGCTGCACTAAGTCCGCCCAGAACCATCTGTCCTTCTGCACCCATGTTGAAAAATCCGGCGCGAAAGGCTAGCGCTACGCCCAGCCCCGCAAGAATAATGGGCGTCGAACGTGCCAGTGTGTTAGTGAAGAAGTAGAAGTTGCCGAAGGCCCCTTTCCACATCTCCGCATACGTATCCACCACAGACCCGCCAACGACCAGAATGGCTACAGCACCTGCCAGCAAACCGATGAATACGGCAAGCAGCGGCTGTACGAGTCCACGAAGTGTTTCTTTTACCCGATTCATATCCGCTCTTTCCCTCCTGCCATCAACAAGCTGATCTGTTCTTCTGTTGCTTCATCTGCCTTCAGTTCCCCAGCGATTCCGCCTTCATACATGACAATGATTCGATCCGATAATTGCAAAATCTCAGACAATTCCGAGGAAACGAGCAGAATACCCGCACCCTCATTCCGTTTGCGCAGCAATTCAGCATGGATCGTCTCCATCGCTCCGATGTCTACCCCCCGTGTAGGTTCAGCCGCAATCAGAAACGGCGTATCCTGGGCAAATTCACGCGCAGCAATCAGCTTCTGCAGGTTACCCCCGGATAGGAACTGTGCCTTCGTTTCTGCAGAACCCGTTTTGATGCTGAACTGCTTAATCCAGTTCTCCACCATGGTCCGTGCTGCCTTCGCTTTAATGATACCGCGTGATTGAAGCCGGTGATGATGGCCCATCAGTCCATTTTCACGAACGCTCGCATCCTTCGCCGCTCCCCACATATAGCGGTCTTCCGGGATATGGGCAAGTCCATGCTCCCGAATGCGCCGTACCGGCCAGTTGGTTGTATCCTGGCCTGACAGCAGGACGCGGCCGCTATCTGCCTTGCGCAGTCCCGCAATGATCTGGATCAGTTCAGACTGGCCGTTGCCGGAAATACCCGCGATTCCAACGACCTCGCCTTTCCGAACTTGTAAATGGATATCCTTGAGTGCAGAACGATCCTCTGCTCCTGACAGATTGACCGCTTCCACCTGAAGCACATCTTCTCCCGGAACGGATGGCTGCTTGTCCATGCGAACCAGCTCACGACCTACCATTAGGCGGGACAGTTCCTCTACATTCGTGTCTTTTGCTTCCAATGTACCTGTCACCTGACCATCACGAAGAACTGTGATCCGGTCTGCCACATCCATGACTTCCTGCAGCTTGTGCGTGATCAATACGAAGGTTTTGCCCAGCTTGGCAAGAGACTTCATATTCGCGAGCAGTTCCTTCACTTCCAGCGGTGTCAGTACTGCTGAAGGTTCATCCAATATAATGATATCTGCGCCCTGGTGCAGCACCTTCAAAATTTCAACACGCTGCTGCATACCCAGAGGGCATTCAAATACTTTTTTCCACGGATCCACAGGCATGCCATACGTTCTGCCCAATTCATTCACCTGGGCCGCCGCCTGTTTGCGGTCAAATACCCCTGCCGCAGACGGTTCACGGCCAATCACGATGTTCTCGGCAACCGTAAAGGAAGGAAACAGCATGAAATGCTGATGCACCATGCCGATACCACTTGCCATGGCCTGAGACGGAGTTGCGAAGCTGACCTCGCGTCCACGAACTTTGATTGTGCCTGATGTCGGTTGCTCCATTCCGTACAACATACGCATCAGGGTTGTTTTACCAGCGCCATTCTCACCCACGAGGGCATGAATCTCACCTTCTCGCAAATTAAAACGGATGTCCCGATTAGCGGTGAAGCCGCCGTATTTCTTCGTAATCTGCTCCATCTCCAACAGCATATCTCGCGTTCTCCCCTCTCGGTCTATATACGTTCAACTAAAGCCTATTTACACTAGCGACTACGTTGACAGAACAACCTTCCGATCGCTGTTATCCCCAGATTTTTTTATTTTTTCTCCAAACGGGAAAATCCGGGGATAAAGGCGAACGCTTCGCTTCTCCAGGTTTTTTCTGTCCTCTACGTTCTCGTGTAAATGTTCAGTTGAACATATATAGTTCATTGTAATAGCAGCAAAACCGGCTGCCTGATCGGGCAGCCGGCTGATCAACTCAATCACTCAGTCCTATGGGACAACGAATACTATTGTTGCAATGGATCTTTCACAACGATTTTGCCAGATACGATATCATCCTTGATCGCTTTAACCTTGTCGATAACCTCTTGTCCAACAAAAGCACTCAATGGAGATTCGCTGTCACGTGTTACATACGTCAGGCCTACGCCATCTTCTTTCAAGCCGTAGTTCACAGCGCCTGCTTTGAAGTTTCCTTCTACAAAATCCTTCACTGTCTGATAAGCAACCGTATCGGTCGACTTCAATTGAGACAATACAATATGTTCCGGATCTTCAACGGTACGGTCTGTATCCTGACCTGATGTATAGAAGCCTTTTTCCTTCGCCGCTTCGAACACGCCCAGATCACCTACAGCAGATGCTCCAGCAATGAAGTCAGCTCCTTTGCCGAATTGTACCAACGCAAGCTCTTTTGCTTTGGCCGGGTCATTAAATCCACCAACGTAGTTCACGAGGAATTCCGCATTCGGGTTAACTGATTCCAGACCGGCTTTGAAGCCTTCTGTATATTTCTTGATCAATGGAACGTCCATCGCAGCAATCATGCCGACTTTATCTGTTTTAGTAGACAGTCCAGCAGCTGCACCAAGCAGGTACGCTCCTTCATATTCATGGAAACCAACGCTACGAACGTTAGGCAGATCAACCGTTGTGTCCACAATAGCAAAGGACTTGTCCGGATTTTCAGCAGCCACTTTTTTCAATGCATCTTCTGCCTGGAATGTCGCTGTAATGATCAAATCATAGTTCTCAGCAACTGCAGCACGCAGGTTTTGCTCAAATGCAGCCGGGTCAGTCGATTCAATCGTTTTGGTATCTACCTTGAATTCCTCGCCTGCTTTTTTGAAACCTTCATCCATCTGTACGAAGAACGGGTTTACCCCGATTTTTTCAGGAAGTACAAGCGCCATGCGCAGCGATTTCTCACTGTCGCCACCTTGGGCCGATTGTTCGTCTTTGGAAGCAGAATTTCCACAAGCCGCCAGTAAAATAGCCAACATGATGATCGATAAGACGAACGATAAACCTCTTTTCATTTTGAAAATCCCCCTTTTCACTATTCTTTTTTTATAATCCTAGCGGATACTGTCGATCCTTGTCAATAAATCTTTGAGCGTATACACTAAATGGAATATAATAGTTGATTTTCCTTCCACAAAGCCTCTGAAGGCTTTCTATACCAAGGTTTTTTCCGTTGACATCCAGAGCTGCTCCATGCTAAAGTCAATCCAATTATTATATTCAGATAGGATTTGTCAGAATTATAACCCAATCTTCTTTATTTTCCAATCATATTTTGAGGAGGCAATTCATTTGAAAAAAATCACCCAGATCACATTGGCCGCTCTGCTTGCCGCTCCGGTTACACTCGGCAGCCTCAGCTTGCCTGCTTCGGCATCCGCAGCATCGGCCACTCCAGCCGGACAAACGACCTCGCAAGCAGTTAAAGGACCCGTAGCACAAGCTCCAGCAGTATATACCGAGAGTGCAGCCGATTACGCCCAATTCCTGCAAGCCAAATACAATATCCAATTGCCGAGGCAGCTAACCAAGGGTGACTTCATTAAGGCAATTGCTGCCATTCTTGAAGCCGATCAAACTGCTCCTGCTACAGATGAAGCAAGTGACAGTGCAGTTAAGGCCCCGGCCTTCACTGATCTTAAATCGAATGATTCTGCCTATAAAGCTGCCGCTTCCTTATATAACAACGGCATCCTTTCCGCTACGGAAGTGCGTGCCAGTGACAAACTGAGCACTTATGCCGCTGTCTTCATCGCAGTCAAAGCAGCCGGATTCAAAGAGCTGGCCTATACATACCCTGAAGACAAAACAGCGAAGGCACTTGCGAAACTGGGCATCAGCTCAAGCCGCGTTCAGGGACAAGCTGCGCAGGAACTGGCCGCTGCCATTGATACCGGTCTGATCCCGGAAAGCCTGTACCCTGCTCTCCGTAAGGGTGGAGAAGCGAGTTCTGATTTTGCCAACATTTTGCTTGGACGCGTATTAACTAGTCAGGGTAAATATAAAAATGAAATTGGCCGCTCCGGCGACGCTGACATTTACTCCAAATTGTACGCTGCCTATCGAACGGCTGATTTAATAGAAGCACCGGAACTTAGGACCATTGTGGACCAGGCTCTGCGGAATGATCTCGTCACAGGATACAATCTGAAGGACAGTCGCTTTGATTCCAACTTCATCGATGAACTGACTTTAACTTACGGACATGATGATATTAAACACGCGGTGCAGTTAATCGGACTGTTGCGCAGTGAAGGCATTGATGCCGACGTTCAGTTCCAGCCGAAGACATCTGCCTTCATTTATTTGAAGGAATGGGGAGAACCCAAAGAAACACCGGACTACAAAGTAACCCAGATCGAAAATGGTAACTACATCGCTTACGCCAAAGAATATGACATTCAGTTCGAGTTCAATAACACAGCGGACAAGGCCCGCTTCAACGACATTATATTGAAGTATGCCAAAAAGAATAGCGATGACACCTCTGCCCTGATCCATGCTTCCTGGTGGCAGCCGTTGTATTATTCGCCGACTGCTCTCGCGGAATATCCGGTCATTGCCAACAATAAAATTTCACTTGGCAACTATTACGCACAATCCTTCTCCCTTAAGGAGAACTCTAAAGCGATTCAGGAAGGATTCCGCAAGCTGGCCCCTGATGCAGATATTTCCAGTTACACCTTCTGGGTTGACCACCCATTCTTCAATTATCTGAATGGGGAATCGGAATAAACTGAACATTTCCCAAGTGCATTAAAGCTCGTATTTTGACACAATATAAAGCCGTCTTTACTGAACTTTACAATGGTTTCGACCCATTGGTTCGTAAAGACGGTTTTTTGTTTATTTTTTAGCAAATTTCTTCTAAAAAAAATATTTTTCATTGCAGGATTTACCAGTAAAAGGTCGAATAACATAGGTACACAAACACGCAATCACATTTACACATATCTGTATGACAGGAGTTAATCATGGTATACGACGGCATTCTGCTCGGCTTGATCGTTGGACTGTTCCGGGGAGGATTTCGGTATGGTCTCCACCAGTTTGCAGCACTCAAGCTGCGAGGCGGTTGGATTTTTCCGCTGTTGCTTCTGGCCCAGTTCTTCATCTTTTTCTTGCAGGAAAGGCTTGATTGGGTTGCATCTATCAACGGATACCTGTTTGCTGCCGTTTATGTCACAGGTTTAGCATTTTTGTGGCTTAATCGACATTACAAAGGTTTTACGTTGATCTGGATCGGTGTCTTTCTCAATTTCATCGTCATGGCGGTGAACGGTGGGCGTATGCCGGTTTCTGTGGAAGCCTCTGCTGTTCTTGGTCCCTATTATGTGGATATGCTGCGCGAAGGTGGAGCGGTATCGAAGCACTATATGATGGATGCTTCCACACATCTTTCATTCCTAGGTGATATCATCCCGCTGTCCAGTCCTTATCCGCGGACCCAGGTAATCAGCATTGGGGATGTAGTCATGAACATTGGCATATTCCTGTTTATCCAGTACATGATGGTGAATCGAACCGGAGAAGCTTTGCATCCAGTGAATTCCATCAGGCCTGAAGAGATTCGGACAGACTCCAAGGAAGGGAGGTCTTTTCCATGAAAAAATTTGAAGGCATTAAATATTCTCGTCTCGTCATCAACGCAATCATCGTAGCTTCTGTCGTTGTTGCATTGACTTCGGGATACAAGCTGGGCGGCTAGTACATAACTCGCCAACCAAGACAAACAGGCTGCCAGCGGCCTGTTTTTTCTTTCTGGATTTTTGGGAGGTAACTTGTTATGTTATACATCAATATAGTACAAGCCGATATCTTCACATCAAGAGCAGACTAAACCAAGCAGGAGAATTTTTATGAACTTTATTCGTAACCTTATCCATAAAGCAGATCGTAGCAGCATGTATGTCGTGTTGCTTAGCTGCACGGGCATCGGTATTTTTCTGTATATGAACAAGTGGTCTTATCCCCATCTATCCGCTGAAGAATGGGTAATGGTATACACGATGCTCGGTGCGGCGCTGATTTTGGATTACTTCACGTTTCAAATTCCGCCCAAAGGCAATCAGCAATCCATGGACTCTTCCGTGTACCTCGCCTCTATCTTCATGTTTGGTGGTGCATTCAGTCTGTCTGTACTGCTGCCCGTTTCCCTCATCCTGTTAATCAAGGATCGCAAACTCACCTGGTGGAAACATATCGTCAATTTCAGCATTTACAGCCTTATGATTGCTGGAGCGGCTTATGTATTCACTTGGACTGGAGGAATTCCAGGAGCACTGGATGGATATAATCTGCTGCCCTATTTTGCGGCACTTGCAGCCTACTTCATCATTAATACAATCACGCTCGGCCTGTTCTTTCATTTCTCAACAAAGGATGCATTACAGCAGATGAAGCGTGTGTTCGTTACCGAATCGCTGCTTGTCTATTTATGTACATTGATTTTGGCGCTTGTGCTGACCATCCTCGTTGTGCATAACGGTGTTCTCGGTCTGCTGCTCTACCTCAGTCTTAGCATTCTGCTCTCTCATGCGTTCAAACAGCTGTTTTTGATGTATCAGAATATTGAAGAAAAGGCCAATACGGATCAACGCACAGGTTTGTTTAACCATAGTCATTTTGAAAGCATGTTGGAGAGCGAGCTTGGTAATGCCCGTTCACAGGGAACCCCGCTTTCGCTGGGACTCATCGATATTGATGATTTCAAAAAATACAACGACCGCTTCGGTCATCTCCAGGGTGACAGCCTGCTGGCTCTTCTCGGAGATTTCCTCAGTCGGAAGACGGAAGGCACTCCGGTCACCGCCTTTCGTTATGGCGGAGAAGAGTTCACCTTGCTCATGCCAGGCATGGACCTGGACGAGGCGTATGCGTTCATGAACAAGCTGCGCAAACAGCTGAACGACACACCTTTTGAAGGAGTTGAAGTGTTTCCGCACGGTTGTCTCTCGTTCTCCGCAGGTGTTGCTCGTTATGAGGTCGATATGTACAACAAGTCACAACTTGTGGATCAGGCGGATAAAGCACTGTATTATGCCAAAAAACAGGGCAAAAACAATGTGCATCGCCACGGCAGTAACGACGGCATGGAGCAAGAGATTGATCTGGTGCAGGATGTGCGCGACATTGAGCAGCAGCTCAACTTGTTCAGATATAAGGATATGGATACATTCAAACATTCCAAACGCGTATATAAATATGCTCTCGATTTAAGTGAGTTGCTGGAACTTGATAATGTGGAAAAGCGTAATTTCGTGCTGGGTGCTCTGATTCATGATATCGGGAAGCTGGAGATTCCGTGGTCCATCCTGAATAAGAAAGAAAAACTTACCGCTGAAGAATGGGAAACGATCAAGGGTCATGTCACGTGGGGCAAAAAGATGGCCCTGACCAACGAGCGTTTTGCCGATCTCATTCCCTATATCGAATTGCATCATGAACGGTATGACGGGGCAGGCTACCCTTATGGTCTAAAAGGTAGTGAGATTCCACGGTTGTGCCGGATGCTCACCGTGATTGATTCCTTTGATGCAATGACAACAGAGCGACCGTATCAGGAAACGAAAAATGTGGATGAAGCAATCAAGGAACTTCAGATGTGCTCCGGTTCTCAGTTCGATCCCGAGCTAGCCGAGCTGTTCATCCGATATATTCAGAAACGAACGGTGCAGCAACAACTTGTGTAACACCCGCAGAATTCTCCCTTACAAAGCCAAAAGCGCTACCCCCGGCATAATCGGGGATAGCGCCATTTTCATGTTCATCATGGAATGAATCATGCACCAGTCTATTTCATTCTTGTGCAGATTCTGCGTTATCGAGTGGTATTCATTTCGTGTGAAGTCTGATGCAGCTCTTTAATCATCTGCTGCAAAAACATGTTATCCTGACGACTGATTCCGTGCTGATTGTCTTGAAGAAGCATTTGATGAATGTTCTTCTTAAGCAACTCGCTGCGACGTTCCAATACCTCTTGATTCATGTTGTTGCGTTCACTCCTTAACATCTTTTGTAATGAATTTGTGTTCTATATAAGTATAGAGGACCTTCTCCAATAGGGAAAATGGATACAGCCCCGCTCATCAGTACTCATCCAGGCTCACCCTGCGTGACATAATTTCACCCCATGTTGTTCTTAGATATCCTTCTAAATGCTCCCTTATCCACCCGGGGTTCCCCCGAAGAAAGCCAGACTAGGGTCTGAAGCAAGCATGCGTTATAATGGTGCCAACCCTTGAAACGGATACATATAAATGGACCTTATATCAAAGGAGTTCTGTATTCATGTCATACAAACAGATTAAATGGATGATTCTGCTGGTCCCCACATTCACGGTTGGACTCTGGGAATACATTCGCCACCAATTCCTGATGCCCTACCTTTCTATGGATGTGGGCAACTGGCTTACCCCCCTTATCCTTTACCTCATAAGCGTCACCTTGCTAAGTCGCTTATTTAACATGCTGGAAAGTGCCAGGGCCGCTCTGGAGCAGGAGCGTGCTTCCAAAGTGGCACTCGAAGCTCGGGACCAACTGGCCCGCGAGCTTCACGATGGTATCTCGCAGTCTCTTTTTCTCCTGTCGGTAAAAACAGACAAGGCCGAGCGCAGTATGGCTGGAAGCGGCCACGAGAATGAAATTCGGGAAATACGCAAAACCGTACATGAGGTCAACGCTTACGTACGGCAGGCCATTGCCCAGCTCCGCTACGTGCCTGGACAAGTGGCAGTGCCGGAGGGAACCTCCCTGCTGTCACAGGTGGAATTACTTATAGAGGAGACGGTTCCTTCTGCGCGTCTGGAATGGAATCTGGACAGCACCTTCTTCTCCCCAAAGGAGCAGGTAGAGCTGCTTGCTTGCATTCGGGAAGCACTGCTTAATGTACGCAAACATGCTCGGGCTACAGATATTCGAGTGATTGCAGAAGGGACTCCTTTTGTCTGGTCGATCTTCATTCAGGATAACGGCGTTGGTGTGAGCGGGGACCCACTGCACTTGAAGGATCGGTACGGCCTGCGAATTACGAAGGAACGTGCAGCTCAGATGGGCTGGTCTTTCGCCCTTGATTCAAGGCCAGGTTACACACGAATAACCATTGGAAAGGGGCATGCTTAATATGGAACTTGTACGAGTTTTGGTCGTCGATGATCACGCGCATGCGCGTGAGGCGATCTGCAGTATTTTATCCGAGGACAGCCTGTTTGAGGTTATTGGTACCGCTTCGACTGGACTGGAGGCACTGGAGCTTACCGGGCAATGGATGCCCGATCTGATTCTGATGGACGTGCAAATGCCAGATATGGATGGGCTGGAAGCCACCCGTCAGATCAAACTGCGCTTTCCATATGTCATTATCGTCATGGTCACTGTATCGGATGATGTCACGTACCTGTTCGAAGCACTGAAGCAGGGAGCTCAAGGATATTTGCTCAAAAATCTGTCCCCCTCCACCTGGCTTGAATACCTTCGCGCCATCGTCAGTGATGATGCACCCCTGAGCAAGGAACTTGCCTATCGAATCCTTCAAGAGTTTCCTGCGCCTCGCACTGAAGATGTACCCGATAATCCGCTGACTACCCGGGAGCTAGAGATCCTGCAATGGGTATCTGCGGGTTATACCAATCGTGAGATTGCCGACCAACTTGGCATTTCGGATCAAACGGTGAAGAATCATCTGAAAAATATTTTACAGAAACTGCATCTCGAAAATCGTGTGCAATTAACCCGCTATGCATTGGAAAGCGGACTGGCAGGCCGTAAGCTGCGCAAATAGCGGTGCATTCATGCTTTTGTCACAATTCTATGGATCATTTCGTTTTTTTATAGCCCAATGTAGTCATACGGTGTTATTTTGGACAAAGTTATAATGGTATAGATTGTGCTCGGATAACAAAGAATGACTTACAATTCTAGACCTAAGGGTGATGTTTTTTTGATTTTGAGTAGGTTCACCGTGAAATTGGGCAAACGACATTGGGCACTGATGGTCGCCCTGATGTTATTGTTTTGCCTTGTTATGCCACAATGGGCATCTGCCCATGCTTATATTGTGCAGGCCTCACCAGGTGAAGATGAACTGGTTGCGACTGCACCTGAACAACTGACTCTGGAGTTCAATGAGTCTTTGCAAACGGCCTTTTTTGATATTAAAATCACCGCACCTGACGGAACACAGGCAGATGACGGCAATGTGCACGTCGATGAGGCTCGTCCTCATATTCTGGAGACCGGACTGCGGACCGGACTTGGAAACGGAACCTACGCCGTGAATTGGAAGGCCGTGTCTGCGGATGGTCACCCCATTCAGGGAGCCTATGTGTTTCATATTGGGGAACCATCCGGTGCTCCTGCCGGCCTCGCAGATTTAACCTCAGGTTCAGGCCAGGTTGGCGGACCGCTAAAATGGATTTTATCGCTGACCGACTGGATTCAATATCTGGGGTTGTCTGTGATTCTGGGCACACTCGCTTTCCTGCTGTTCCGAATTGCGCCTGCTTCCATGGCGAGAGAGCCACTGGAAGTACCAAGAAGCTACAGGTTGTTATGGATCAGTTATGGCGCCGCTTCTGTTGCCGCCCTGATCAGTCTGCCCCTGAACACGTTATATGAATCAGGCGTTTCTATTGGGGAGTTCAGCTGGGCACTGATGGGCAGTGCACTCAAATTGACGTCATTTGGCCAGATCTGGATGGTACAGATACTCATTGTGATGCTGCTTGCAGTTACCATCCTCTCCGGATATGACCGGGATCGCTCGCTGCGTATCCGGATCTGGTCATCATATGGATCACTGGTCCTCGTACTTGGCTGGTTGTTTACCCATGCGATGACAGGACATCCGGCTGCGGCCGAACAACGCACACTCGCCATTGCCATGGACTTCGTTCATCTGATCGGAGCCGCTTTCTGGATCGGCGCTTTAACCGCCATGGCTGTGTGTCTGCCTCCGCTCGCGGATAAACTGCCTTCCACGGTGCGAGGAGAAGTCTATTGGACGGTGATCCGACGATTTACAGCTTGGGGTATTGGCGCTGTTGCTGCTCTCGTCGCTACGGGGATATACAGCAGTCTGATCATTTTGCCTGCACCTATACTTACGTCCCTGTTCACAACGGCGTATGGTCTCGTGCTTATCGCTAAAGTTATCTTGCTAGTGGTAATGCTTGTATTGGCCTGGCGTCATGCCAGCATGGCGCGTGCAAGCAGCGGCAACCGACTCGCTGGCAGCCTGAAGGCCGAATTGATTGCTGGGGCCGTCGTCCTTGCATTGGCCGCCGTGCTGACACACCTGTCTCCGGGACAACCGGCAGCCGCAGGACCTTATAAAGAAGTGCAGACTACGGACGACGGGACCACAATTACACTTCAGGTAAGCCCCAATCGTACCGGAGAGAATCAGTTCAAGGTCGACGTGAAGAAACCGGACGGCACTACAGTTAACGATCTGGAACAGATCACATTATCACTGACCCACCTGGATATGGATATGGGCATTTACGAGATCACGATTCCGAAAAATGATACTGGCATATACGAGGCAGAAGAATACATCTCCATGCCAGGACGCTGGAACATCAAGGTGCATCTGCTAACCCGATCTCTGGATTCACTGGATACCGAGTTTGAGATCGACACCGCTAATCCGTAGGTATAAACCGATTCAGATTTGAAACGCGACTCAATCTAAAATCAGTGTCTCAATAAGCTGCAATTGTAGTGAAGGGGATGAAATCGATTCTGGAAAAGTGTAACGTTCGCATTTATTCCCGGATTTTCACTTATAAAGTGAATCAAAAAAATCTGGGAATAACAGCGGTTGAAAGAACGATTCGTAACCGGAACGGTGACTTTGCAGCACATCAGGCACTTATTTTAGAAAATGGGCCGAAACATAAATGATAAGATTTGAGAGGGGTAAATTATTTTGAAGAAAACATCATGGACTTCCAAACTAACATCCAGCCTTACTGCTGGAGCTGCTGCGCTGATGCTGTTCGCCGGATTCGCCAGTGCACACGTTACCGTTAACCCAACCGTGGCACAGACAGGCGCATGGCAGACGTATAGCATCAAGATTCCATCCGAAAAAGAGCTGCCTACCACCAAAGTGACCCTGAAAGTACCGCAAGGCGTTGCATTCAAGCAATACCAACCACTGGCAGGCTGGAAAATCACTACCGAAAAAAATGATTCCAATGAAGTAACGTCAATCACTTGGGAAGTGGACGGAGATAACGAAGGAATTCTGGCTGGCCAATTCCAGCAGTTCAACTTCGTAGCACAGAATCCGGATGCCGAAACAGAAGTAGCCTGGGATGCATTCCAGTATTATAGCGATGGCAGCATCGTGGAATGGACAGGCGGACCAAGTGACAGCAACCCGCACAGTATCACGGCAATCAGCCAAGATCCTGCTGCAGCAGGTAATGCAGCTGCAGGCGGAGGTCATGATAGCGCAGGTACTGCCGGCAACGCGGGTCATGATGATAAAGCAACGGGTGACGATACGAAGGCAAACGACGATACCACATTGGGTGACGCGTTGAACGACACCGTTACGGGTGAGCCAAACAACACAGATTCAGACACAGGCACGTTGAAGCTGCAACAGGCAACACTGATCGTATCCATTCTGGCGTTGATCCTGTCCTTCCTGGGTATTGCTCTGGCAACACGCCGCAAAAAACGTTAAGAGTTAACATGAAGTCTTGTATGTAGACAGAAAAAGAAAGGAGCCTTTGGCGAACGGGATCTATCCCGATGTGCCGAGGCTCCTTTTTGTTATCTGCATGCATACGCTAACTTCGAATTCAAACTTCGGTTTCAAAATTCAAACTCATGCCTACGTTCACTGGTAGAGAGCAGCGTCCCTCACAACTTTTCCCCTATCGTCCCTGATCCGTCTGGATCATGATCTCAATATATTGCAGCAAGCTCTTCTTCTGTTGTTCAATCGACTGTATCCGTCCAGACAGACCCGCGAAGAACGCTTCGATCTGCTGCCTTGTATAATCAGCCGATTGTCCCTTCCAGTCGTCGAGACGGTTGTACAGGCTTCTCGCCTCCTGCTCATCTGCTTGAAGACGGGCAAGCAGCTGGGTCAATTCTTTTTCAGCAATCCGAAGATCATTCAGCTCGACCAGCAATTGTCCGCTCACTCGTGTTCCCTCCCTTTATGTAAGTTCCAATCGCCAGGCCCTTCATACAACATTCTAGTTAAAACTGACTTGACTCTCATCTGCCTGACGGAAGGCTTCCGCCTTCTCTTCGATAAAGTTCAAGAACTGACTCGTATGCTTCATATGCCATGTGCTCAATTCGTTAATAGATGCATCCAGATGAGTGACGATAGGTTCAAGTCTGCGACTGCGGCTGGAATGCAGGTATTGGGCCATTCGGCTCCGTACCGTATTCAACTCTGCATTGCACTGTTGTGCATTTTGCTTCCACCGGGCAGCGACACTTTTAAGTTCCTCGGGCGTTACCTGAATCAGGCCAGACGCTCCTGCTGCGGCGGCCATACCTCTTGCAAGGCTGCCTGCCTGCCCACCCAGGTTCCGCATGAATGCTGCGAGATCAGACAGGACATTGGACGGTTGACGTGGTGAATAACTGATTTGCTCCCCTGTAACCGGATCGTAGAGATCGTTGGAAACATAGCCGTTCTCGAACTCATACTGTTTCAAACTGTGGTACTCCTCACCACCAAAAGTGTTACTGATTTTATCCCACATGCCCATGTCATCATTCATATCCTCATAGTTGGAATTGATGTAATACATGGAACCTACGTGACGATCGTATCCACCAAAAAAGCCGCTGGTCACAAAATCTCCGGGATGCCCATAGTTAATGATTTGGCTATCAAAGCCACCTTCCTCGGCCTTTCGCTTCGCCTCTGGTGTGAGACTGGAAATCACGGATGGCGCGCTGAACGTCACCGCGGAGAGTCCCGTGTATGCAGCCGCATACTGGGCATTTCCCCCTCCAAGCGAATGCCCTGTCAGCGAAAAATCCAAATCCTTGTATTTTCTCTGCATATCTCTGGCGTAGTCTTCCGCTTCATACATTTGATTCGGACCCAGTCCGAATGTCTTATCCAGCTTTTTATCCAGTTCTCCTACAACGTTCTCGACTTTCGTAATCCCGGTCACATCTCTTACCTTCTGGATTCCATTTGCTAACCAATCTGGCGTAAGGTCAGTACTTTGTTCGATCTTTCTGCCAAGCTCAGGCAAACCGATTTGAGCATCCGCATAATAATCAGGAACGCTGCGATCCAGCGATGCACTTCCCTCCGTGCCCCGATATGCGATAACCGCCTGTTTGGTCTCGGGATTGTAGAAGGTCACCGCATCGAATCCGGATTTTTTGTTTCCATGCGTGTCCTCAAGAACTTGCCATCCGGGAAGATTCTCAAACTCAATGCCTGCTTTCAGATTCTCATATGCTAATTCAGACATCTTGTTGTATGTTTCATCATCAATTTTAGGTGATTTACCCACAACCGTTGCACCTCCAAGAAAATCAATCCTGAATTATGATTTATTTGTTAAACGGATCATACCCCTTAGCTATAATGGCTTCCTTAATTGCCGGACTCATGCCAAAGTTTCTGATTTTTTTATCCTCATAGTCGTAAGAGATCGTAAATTCTTGCTCTTCATGTTCAGCCACATGTCCTTCCATAGCAATAGAATCAAGCGCCATCTCGGGTAACAACTCTTTATTCGTGATCACGACATCCAGTTCATATTTATTTTTCAGATATTTTACGGCTTCCGCTTCCGCTTCTTTAAAATAGGCCTGTTTTTCACTTTCCTTCATGTTCTGACACCCTCCCAAAATGAAAGTGGATAGTATGGTCAAAAAAAATATACATGCGAACCGCCGCTTCAACCTCATATCAATCACCTTTTCTTTTTCATTAATCATTAAAATATATTCGTGTATCCACTCTTTTCTTCTGTTATCTGCATCATAGTACAAAATCAACATGATCACATCGGCTGTTGGCATCGTTTTTATGTAACTTTGTTCCTACATGATTCCATTAGAGCATTCGGGTGTACATTACCCATTTCAATTGTTTTTGCATCATTTTGCTATTTATAATTTACTCAGACAAAAAAGAGCCTGCTCCAGAGAGCGGCCCTAATCTTGCTATTATCAAAGAGTTACTCCAATACCATCCGCAGAGCGGTCAGTGCAATCCCGATTATAAATCCGGTAACGGCCCCGTTAATACGAATCCACTGCAGATCCTGTCCTACTTTATCCTCAATCAAGGAGATCAAGGAGGCATTGTCCATTTTGTCGACATTTTCGCGCACGAGGTTGCCGATTTTGGAATGGTTTTTCTCCAGCAGCGTTGTTACGCCTTCCACAATCTTGGCATTCAATCCTGTCAATAATGCATCGTCTGACCGTAAATCAGACAATACCCGCTCAATCGCAGGTAAAGCAAACGTCTCCACATACTGACCATCTTCCATCCCAGCGAGCGCCTTTTCCCTCAATTCAATGAGCTTGTTCAGCACGGTTTCCTCTGCGTTCCATCCATCCAGCATGTTGTTTTTCCAGCCGTTGACTCCATCCTGAACACTTTCACTCATTGCCAGCCGGATAGCCTGGGTTCGCAACAGATCGAGTACTTTGTAACGAAGAGCACTGCCCTCTCGCTTCATATCCTCCACCCGGTCAAACAGATACCCTTGCAAAATGCTGCCCAGACGCTCCTCATTCAGATAACCCATGAACGCATTCATCGCAAATTGCATTAATCCGTTCATCTGGATGCCACTGATCGCCTTTAGGCCGCTTTCACCCAAAAACATGATGGTCTCCGGCTTCACCAGCCATTCCTCTGCCTGCTTCAGACCGTAGTCCAGTGCTTTGGCATCATAACCACGCTCACTCATCTGGATCGAAGCCCGTTCCAGAATCGGACCCAGGTCGAAGGCTCCCGCCTGTGATTTGATCTCGCCTGCAACCAGTGGAGCAATCTGCTCGAGCGGCAGGCCTGCAAGGATTCGTTTGCAGAGCGTATAGATCATGGTTTTGACTCCATCGTTGTGAAGTTCCCGTGTCATCGTATCCAGAACGATTTCTGCCGCCTTGAAACCCGCAATTTTCTCGGTGATACTATCCTTGTTCAGCAAGTTGTTTTCTACCGCTGAGACAAGGCCTTCGGTCAATTTGTCCCGATTCTTGGGCAGCAATGCCGTATGGGGAATCGGAATACCCAGTGGATGACGGAACAACGCTGTTACGGCAAACCAGTCCGCTAGTCCACCTACCAAGCCCGCTTCAAATGAACCTACCAGCAGTTTGCCTACTACGCCGCCCTGAAACGGCAATGATGCGGCAAATCCCGCTCCCATAACAACAAGAGACCAAGCTGCTGCTTTTTTGGTTTGTTTAGGTTTAGCCATTGTATTCTTACTCCTTTATCGTTAATCACACGGGTTCAATGACACCTAACTTTCCCGTGCTCCTCTGTTCTTCATGTGATCCCTTCCATAGGAAGCTTCTGTTTCCATATCTCGTATACTTCATCTTATCACCCGTAAGCGTCAAAACCAAACCTCTGGCTGCCGAAAAAGGATAAAAGAGGGGTTTTTCCTATCGAAATGGTCGTATTCTTTTCCATTACCAAAAAGGTTTTAGTATAATCAATACAGACGGTCATCCATTAACGATTGACCGGCGATCACCAGGGTAATTACATAATGGAATAATGAATGAATCAGAGGAGGAATTTCGGACCATGAAACACGTGCAGGACACAACGACACTTAATAACGGAGTCAAAATGCCTTGGCTGGGTTTTGGTGTATTCAAAGTTAAAGATGGAGAAGAAGTGGTTGAAGCCGTCAAAACGGCTATCCAGGCAGGTTATCGGAGTATCGATACAGCGAAAGCGTATAACAACGAAACGGGTGTAGCTCAGGGTATTCGTGAATCCGGAATCGCCCGCGAGGATCTGTTCATTACCACCAAAGTGTGGAACGGTGACCAAGGTTACGAATCCACATTGGCCGCTTTTGAAGCAAGCATGGAACGACTCGAACTGGAATATCTGGATCTCTATCTGATCCACTGGCCTGTCAAAGGCAAGTACAAGGATACCTGGAGAGCGCTGGAGAAGCTGCATAAGGAAGGACGCATCCGCGCCATTGGGGTGAGTAACTTCCAGATTCACCATCTGGAGGATTTGATGACCGATGCCACCATCAAACCTGCTGTCAATCAGGTGGAACTGCATCCGCTGTTGATCCAAACGGAGCTAAGGGAGTATTGCAGCAAACATCAGATCCAGATTGAAGCCTGGTCTCCACTGGGTCAGGGACATCTGCTGGAGCATCCGCTTCTTCTGGAGATCGCTGCCAAGTACAGCAAGTCACCGGCACAAGTCATTCTGCGTTGGGATCTGCAAAATGGCATTGTAACCATACCTAAATCCATTACACCACAGCGCATACGAGATAATGCGGACTTGTTTGATTTTGAGTTGACTACGGAAGAAATCGAACGCATTAACCAATTGAACGAGAACAAACGCTTTGGTTCCGATCCGGACAACTTTAACTTCTAACCCCAACATACAATCAAAGCTATATAAGTTGAACTAATCATTTACACAGAAACGGAGAGGACAGAAAAAACCTGGAAAAGCGAAGCGTTCGCCTGAAAGCTTTCTGAAAGAAAGCTACGTCGTAAGCATAGGCTTATCACCGGATTTTTCCCTTAAGAAAAGGGAATCAAAAAAATCTGGGGATAACAGCGATTGGAAGGTTATTCTGTCATCGGAGTAAACGTGTAAATAATCTTTAGTTCAGCTTATATAGAAAACATCAAAAAATCCCGATCCGGATGCACACGCACCTGGATTGGGATTTTGCTTATTTATTTATGGTTATATTAGCCTTTGGAAACCAGTTTGAAATCATCAAAATGGAAACCTGGGGCTACAACGCACGTTACCAGTACAGGCTCATCACCCAGTGGACGTGCAGTTTGCCATACACCGGCTGGAACGAGTACCTGCGGCGATTGACCCGCAGCAATATCCATACCCAGCACGAGCACTTCTTCATTTTCGGGGTTCTCCCCGTTGCCGCCCAATTTCAATTCAACTGGACTGCCGCTATGCCACAACCAAAGCTCATCGGACAAAACGGTATGCCATTCCGAGACTTCATGCGCGTGCAGCAGGAAGTATGTAGAACTTGCCGAGAATCGAGGGCCTGAGTATGTATCCGGCAGTACGGATTGTGGAATTTGATACGATGCCTTCCATTCTTCCTTATACCAACCGCCTTCAACGTGCGGCTGCATATTCAATGCAGCAACGAGTGGCGATAATTCATGTGTCGTCATATTCTGTTTCCTTCCTTCCAAATCGAATTGGAGACACCCTTATCCAGAGGTTAGCCTCACTCCCCCTACTGTAAAACATGAATAGACTTTTGTCACCTTTACAGCCTATATTAGCTTTCTGAAAATCATTCCAACCGCATTCTATTCATTACGTCTGGTCAGACCCTCATTCAAATGATAGCGTTTACAACAAGCTGGATTTTCCGTTATGATATGGATATTAACCGTAAATCAGCTGGCGCAGAGGGGAGACGTGTTATGAGTGTTATAGAGGATCGGATTGGACCCAAATATCGAATTGGCGAGAGTTCATTCACCATTGAACACATGAGCAGACACGATGGGAACGCCATGCCACAGCCTCACGCACACCCTTTTTACGAACTGTATTATCTGCTTGAAGGAGAACGCGTCTATTCCATGAATGGTCAGCTTTTCACCGCCCACAAAGGTGATTTGATCCTGATCAACCCCCATGATGTACATACGACGTCCAAAGGTAGCATTCCTGGCTTTGAACGAATCCTGATCGGATTCTCACCTTCTTTTGCCACCGGGATGGAGCTTGGAATATGTGGTCTGCTTCCCTTCGATCGTTCAAGGCTGCTGCACTTTCCTAATGCGGAACAGCCCGAGATCGAACGAATGCTGTGGCAGATGCTGCAAGAATGCAGGGAACGCCGCTCTCATTATGAAATCGTGGTGAGAAGCCTGCTTGCCCAGCTCCTGATTCAGATCCACCGGGTTGAAGAAGATACTCGGCAATCCTTACCGGTCCCGCATCATCCCATGCAGGATAAGATCAGTGAGATCGTCACTTATGTGAACAATCATTATAATGAGCCCCTCACATTAGAAGAGGCCGCAGCGCGATTTTATATCAGTCCATCTTATCTAAGCCGGATGTTCAGCCGTTTTACCGGATTTCGCTTCAGCGAATATTTGCGTGTTACCCGGGTTCGAGAGGCACAGAGACGTTTACTGTCCACCCAGGAACGGGTGCAAATGATTGCGGAGAAGGTAGGATTTGAGCATACTGCCCATTTTAATAAAACGTTTAAACAGGTGACCGGGACTACGCCGCTTCGCTATCGCAAAGAACATCGATAGATCTTCAAAGCGACTGGCGAAGCCGGACGTCTGTCATGCGACAACCTATCATGACACCGCGCGCCAGGAGATGACCGCGGTGATATGCTAAGCCTATGCTACGTCGAACCCTCTTTTACCTGCGGATAATTACACCACTTCTTACTTCAGGACCAACGGAGATTTGGCGTCCCTCTGTATCTGCATCACTTTCCCGGCATACGATCCCTGCCGATTCATGTCCTGTCACCATCAGAAGCCGACCATCCGGCCCCACACCCTCAATCGCCTCCAGCTCAGCGCCCTTGCACTGATGCAAATGAATCAACGATCCTTCGGAAATATTCGCGTTCATTTCGGCGATTCGCAGGTGCTTCGCATGAGCGCAATGCACCCCGTTACGAGCCGTCACCGTATATCCCTGAATAACCAGACCGTCCAGCGGCATTTCCGGAAGTCCACTCACCAATAACGCGGTTTCCGCTCCTGCACAGACCACATCCGATATCCGAATATCCCGGAACACCGGAGTCTCCTCACTGACCTCCTGAGTCAAGTCGCTACCACGAGCAGAACCCTCCTGATTGGCATAGAAAAAGGAAAACGAGATAGCTTCCATTATGATATCTTTCATATAGATTCGCTCCACCTGAATATCCTCAACGACCCCGCCGCGCCCACGCGCGCTTTTGAAGCGAAGCCCAATATCCGTTCCAATAAACGTACAATCCGAGACCCGGACATGCCGCACGCCACCGGACATTTCACTGCCAATGACAAAACCGCCATGACCGTGATACACGGTGCAATTGCGGATCGTAATATATTCCGAGGGCAGACCGAGTTCACGGCCTTCTGCATCCTTGCCGGATTTCAGGCAGATCGCATCATCACCAACATCGAATACACATTGCTCCACAAGGACATGACGGCAGGATTCGATATCAAGCCCATCACCATTCTGGGAAAACCATGGATTCCGCACGCTCACGTTACGAATCGTGACATGCTCGGATGCCCACGGGTGCAGATTCCATGCAGGCGAGTTCTGGAACGTCGGGCCGTCCAAAAGCACTCGTTTACATTGACGCAAGCTGACCATGTTAGGACGCAAAAAGTCTCTGACTTCCTCATAAGCAGCCACATCACGCACTTGCTCCAGATGCAGACGATTCACAATCGCACCGCCTTCAAGGGCAGAAGTTGAGGGCCACCAAATGGCTTCGTCTCCGCCAGCATGCTCCACTACACCACCCGAAGAGATCAGTCGATTCCACTGCGAATCGGTCATCTTGGATCGTTTCACCGGACGCCATGCCTCTCCACCGCCATCCCAAATTCCCTCACCCGTGATCGCAATATCCTCCAACTGCTCACCATCAATAGGCGACTGACACCGCACTGCCTGCCAACCCTCGAAGCTGGACGCAATCAGGGGATATTGATCAAAATTACGGCTGAACGTAACCAGAGCACCCGCCTGAACATGAAGTTCAATTCGACTGCGGAGAACAATCGGACCCGTTAACCAAACACCCGCCGGAATGACAATTCGGCCACCGCCCGCTTCTGCACAAGCTGCTATAGCCAGCCGGAACATCTCGGTATTATCCGTCAAGCCGTCCCCTACCGCTCCATATTCCGTAATCTGAAAATCCCGTGCCGGGATGACAGGTAAACTCACTTCATAAGCCTTCGTATCAAATTCAATACCTTCTCCTGTATCCAGTGGGGAGTAATATGTATTCATCGTTCAGAACATCCTCTCTACCTATAATTGGATCGGACTGTTTATAATATTGCATTACTTACTGGAAAGCGCATTCTCGCTCCATCATATCAATGCCATAGGGCATAAGGTTGAGCTTTTTTGCCATGTACGATTCAGAATTTGATGTTATTTGTTTTTATGATCAGAGTCATAAAGTAAACATCTCTTCCAGTATACTCTATACATCTATTCCAATGGTTGTAAAACAACTAGGAGAATGGATTCATTTTTCTGTCAGGATTCGTCACAAAGAGGCTAGCAATATAACAAATATATAACATAATTACTGGCTATAGCCCTATAAAACCCATTACTTATGTCATGTTTTATCACAAACCAATTGCCTTTAGCAGGATGAGTATGTATGATTAAATAACTAGTTTCAATTTATTCCTTATTATCCCTTTTACAAACAGACGTTGCAGAAAGGATGGGGTCTCTTGATTGAATTTAGGGGTGTCCAGAAGCATTTTGGCCATTTTCATGTCCTCAAAGATATTCATCTTCACATTGAAGAAGGAGAAGTCGTTGTCATTATCGGCCCTTCCGGCTCAGGCAAAAGTACATTGCTCCGCTGCATCAATCGTCTGGAGACGATTACCGAAGGTGAACTTGTCGTCAGTGGTGTCCCTTTACATCAGAAAAAGGTGGACATCAACCTCTTCCGCCGTGACATCGGCATGGTATTTCAACACTTCAATCTCTACCCTCACAAAAAAGTCATCGATAACATTACCCTTGCACCCATGAAGGTGCGTAAACAACCCAAAGCACAGGCAGCATCTACAGCGATGAAGTATCTTACCCGGGTAGGCATTGCCGACAAGGCAGACAGTTACCCTTCCCAATTGTCCGGTGGACAACAGCAGCGTGTAGCCATTGCAAGAGGTCTTGCCATGGAACCCAAAATCATGCTTTTTGACGAACCTACCTCTGCACTGGATCCCGAAATGATTGGGGAAGTTCTGGATGTCATGCGGTCTCTTGCCCATAACGGAATGACAATGGTCGTCGTTACACATGAGATGGGATTTGCCCGCGAGGTCGCAGACCGAGTCATCTTTATGGATGAAGGTCGAATTGTGGAAGAAGCCGCCGCCACTGAATTTTTCGACAACCCGAGAGAAGAACGGGCCAAGCAATTCCTGAGTCGTCTGATTCACCACTGAGAATAATCCATTTTGAAAGGGGTTTTTACCAAATGAAAAATGTATTAAAGTGGCCGTCGTTTATCCTCGTATTGATTCTATCCCTTGTATTGTCCGGTTGTAGCACCGGAGAGGAAAGCAGCAGCAGCGGCGGTTCTGGCGGGAATGCCGAAGCCAAAGGCACGATTGAACAGATTAAAGAGCGAGGCAAGCTCATTGCCGGTGTGAAATACGATACCAAATTGTTCGGTTTGAAGGACCCTGCAAGCGGCGAAGTCGAAGGATTCGATATTGATATCGCCAAAGCACTCGCCAAACAGATTCTTGGAGACGAAACCAAGTTGGAACTGAAGGAAGTAACGTCCAAAACGCGCATTCCGATGCTGCAAAATGGCGACATTGATATTATCATCGCTACGATGACGATTACGGATGAACGTAAGGAACAAGTGGATTTCAGCGATGTCTATTTTGAAGCCGGGCAGTCCCTCCTTGTGAAAAACGACAGCGCGATAACAGGTCTCGAAAGTCTCGGCGGTGTGAAGGTGCTTGCCGTCAAAGGCTCGACTTCTGCGCAAAATATTCGGGAAAAAGCCCCGGATGCCGAGGTGCTCGAATACGACAATTATCAGGATGCCTTCACAGCCCTCAAAGCGGGTAAAGGCGAAGCTCTAACAACCGATAACATCATCCTGATCGGCATGCAGCAGACCGATAACAACTACAAGCTGGTTGGTGGCAATTTCACGAGCGAACCTTACGGCATGGCCATTCGCAAAGGCGACACCGCCTTCGTTGAAGAAGTAAACAGCCTGCTCAAAAGCATGAAAGACAGCGGGGAATATGACACGTTGCATGAGAAATGGCTTGGCAGCAAGCCCGAGTAAGCCCGATTAATGATGGTTAAGCGGCGACTTCGCCTGTGTTATGCCATGCATGGGCAGGACGCAATCGCCGCTTCTACATCTGGAGAACGGAGGCTTGGCCTACATGGGTAAATTGGACTTCAGCGTACTGATCAAACATTCGGATCGATTCCTGGAAGGGTTCCTCAATACCATCCAGGTGAGCATCATGGCCTTGATTGGCAGCTTTATTCTGGGTGCAATCATGGCTATCTTTCGGATATCCCCCATCAAACCACTCAACTGGATTGGCACGGCTTTTGTGGAGTTTATCCGTAACATCCCGTTGCTGCTTGTCGTGTTTTTCTTCTATCTCGGTTTGCCGGCACTCGGCATTTCATTGGATGGCTTCATCTCAGGTACACTCGGTCTAACCATCTATACGGCCGCTTTCATTGCCGAAGCGATCCGGGCGGGCATTCAGACGGTCCCTCGCGGGCAGTTAGAGGCCGCGAGATCTTCCGGTCTGTCCTACGTACAGGCCATGAACCTGATCATTTTGCCACAAGCGATCAAGATTGTACTGCCGTCCATTGGCAACCAGTTTATCAATCTGGTCAAAAATTCATCCATCCTTGCGGTCGTGGCTGGCATGGACCTGATGTATTTTGCCGATCTGATCAACTCGGATACATTCCTGCCGCTGAGCGTCTACACCATTGTTGCGCTGTTCTACCTGGTGCTGACTTTGCCGCTAAGCTTCCTGGTTCACTATATGGAGCGCCGTTTCGGACAAAGTGATGCTGACGCCAGCCGTGCCAAAGGCAAACCAAAAAAGAACAAACCAACGGGTCAGGTTACCATGTAAAATTCGAACGATATTCTCTCTGTGTTTAGTACACCAGTTTAAGGTGCAACTTTACTATCTACTATAGCTATGCAACTAATTTTTCTAATCTATTTCATTTTCTATCCGCACACAGAAGGAGGCCTATGATCCATGGACTTTAGCGGGGCCTACGCCTGGCCCAACCTTCGTTTCCTGCTGCACGGATTTCTGATCACTCTGCAAGTAGCAGGTTTGTCGATTGTATTCAGCTTTGTACTCGGCACCGTGCTCGGTACCGTTCGATACACCAAAATTCCGGTCCTGTCACAGATTGTGGCCGTCATTGTGGATACGATCCGGAATCTGCCGCTGCTGCTGATCATTTTTTTCATTCATATCGTACTTCCCCAACTCGGGATCAAAATGTCCGTCTTCTGGTCCACGGTCGTTGGACTGAGTCTGTTCGAAGGCGCCATGATAGCAGAGATTGTCCGCAGCGGACTTAAATCGATTGAACGTGGTCAGGTGGAAGCCGCGCGTTCCTCCGGCCTGAGCTATATGCAGACACTTGGCGGCATCATCATGCCTCAGGCTTTGCGGCGCATGTCGCCACCGATGGTGAGCCAGTTCATCTCCTTGCTGAAGGATACTTCACTGGCGATCATCATCTCCCTGCCGGAACTGATGCACAATGTGCAGATCCTTGGTGGGCAGAGCTTCGATTACGTCATCCCTGCCCTGCTGCTCGCAGCCGTATTGTACTTCGTCATCAACTACACGTTGTCCATTGTGGCACGGCGGCTTGAAGCACGAATGACTTGATGCACGGAAGGAATAAGGTAAGAAAGAATATGAAACATGAAGTAACATGAAGTAACATGAAGTAACTTGAAGCAATCTAGGCTTCAAGGTTGATTAGATACGAAGGAAAGAGATATGAAGGAAAGAACCAAATTGATCAAAAGAAGGAAAGCGTCCCAAAGACTCTAAATCCACGTATGCAGTGGACTTAGAGTCTTTTTGGGACCTACAGATATGCTCATAAATTTACTATGGTATCCCACCAATTTCTAACGAACTGAGGGAAGCTTATTTAGCCATTTTGGGGACAGTTTCTAATCTAACGAATCGTAGACGCTTTATTCCTCCGATTCCCCCGCTTTTACCCGCTATTTCAGTGTTTTGAGGTGAAATAACTTCACTGAGATTCGTTAGATTTTTCATATCAGCTGATATCCCCAAATTAGACGTCTCAGGTTCGTTAAAATTTACGCCCCAGCGATTCAATTAAAACTCACTCCCACTACTAATGATTCGCCCACAATCAGCTCATCCCCTAGATCGCTGCTCCGTTACGGCGTAGTTCCTTTTGCAGCACCGCTACCGGCAGCTCCAACGGATCTAGCTTCATCTGAACAGCTAAAGCGGCTGCTGTTCCCGCGGCTTGCCCCGTAGCCATGCAGCTTGGAGTCAGCCTTGTCGTTGCGTGAGCCTCATGTGTGGTAGAGATGCAGCGTCCGGCCGCCAGCAGATTGTGAATATTGCGGGAAATCAGAGAGCGGTACGGAATATCGTATGCTCCGTCTCCTTCTATAAAGGCCGCTACAACGCCTTGACCGGAGGGATCATGAATATCGATCGGATAGCCACTTCTGGCGATGACATCGTCAAACTTTCGCCCTGCAACCACATCGTCCTTGGTCAACGCATAATGCCCGATGATTCGCCTCGATTCACGGATACCGATCTGTGGTGCTACCGCTGAGATCGAAGCCCGCTCGAATCCAGGCACGTCACGCTGCAGAAACTCAGCAATCATCAGCACCTGCTTCCTGCCTTCCTGTTCAGCAGACGTCAGATCCTCTGCATCTGTAGCATCCAGCCCCTGCACCCGGGTGCAGTTAATCAATACTTCATCTTCGGCCGGTCCGGTAAAAAACAATACCTGATCCCGATTAATCGGCACACCCGCTTTTTTCCATTGGGAATAGAAGCCGCTCACCCCGGTTAACGGAATACTGTCCAGTTCGGAGAAAGGGGTCTTGGCATAAAAATCCTCCGGATGCTCCTGCATGTATTGTTTTACTCGTCCAAGGTCCACACCACGCATTCGGAATTTCATGGTCATCGGCTGTGATTGGTGATCGCCGTCTCTCCCCTTTGCAACAGAGGCGCCCGCAAGATAAGCCGCATCCGCATCACCGCTGGCATCCACGAATACGTTCGCTCTTAGCTCCATTCGCCCAGATTTATTCGTCAGACGTACCGCCTCTACCCGATCTTCCACCATAACCACTTCATCCACGAAGCTGTGCAATAACAACCGGACACCTGCCTCCTGCAGCATTTCCGCCGCTACCACCTGATAGATCGCCGGATGATAGGGTGTAACCGTATGCACAAATCCAACCGTATCCCGAAGATGCCCCGGAGAGCCGCCGCGCGCCTGCAGTCGGTCAACGATTTCCTGGGCGATGCCCCGAATCACCTGTTCACCACTTTCCGTATGGAAGGTCATCCAAGGGTAGACCATGGCGGCAGTCGACATTCCACCAACGAATCCGTACCGCTCCACCAGCACTGCTCGAACACCTTGTCGTCCAGCAGCGATGGCTGCCGCTATACCCGCCGGACCCCCTCCCACAACAACCACATCCGCTTCTTCCCTTTTCAACCTCATACTTATCCGTTCACTCAAGTTATCACTCCTTCCGTTCTATTGCATGGACTACTCTTTCAGTCCCGTCATGGCAACTCCCTCAATGAAGCGCCGTTGTGCCAGGAAAAAGACAATCAGCAGCGGCAGGGTCGCCATGACCGTGGCACTCATCAGATATTGCCAGGCTGTACCCACTTCATCCGTGAACAAGGATAACCCAAGTGGCAGCGTCATCAGTTCACGTGAGTTAATGAAAATCAACGGATCGAAAAACTCATTCCAGATCGTCACAAAAGTAAAGATCGTCAGTGTAGCCATACCGGGCTTGGCAATCGGGAGCATAATACGCGCATAGATCCGGAATCGGTTACAGCCGTCAATCATCGCCGCTTCTTCCAGCTCGGTGGGTACCGTAATGAAGAACTGCCGCATCACAAAGATGCCAAACACACCGCCCGCCCCAAAGATCGGCAGTAAAATCAGCGGAAGATGTGTATCAATCCACCCCAGCTGCCGCATGAACAGAAACATCGGGATTGCCGTCACCTCATGGGGAATCATCATCGCACTCAGCAAGATAAGAAATACCACATTACGTCCCTTGAACGGAATTTTGGCAAATGCGTACCCGGCGAGAGATGCAAAGAACACCGTACCCAGCACAACGACAGCAGCAATATATACACTGTTAAAATAAAAACGATGAAACGGAATCAATCGAAAGACATCGATGTAGTTCTGAAATCGGAAGGTATCCGGTATCCACTGTGGTGGATAGGTAAATATGCTCTGAGGTTCCTTGAATGACGTCGATATCATCCAGATAAATGGAACAAGCATGATCAGCGAGATCAATGTCAGCAGCAAGTACGTCCCCAGGGCACTGCCTGTCTTGCGAATCGAAGGATTAGGCATCGACTTCATTGAATACCCACCTCTTTCGAAGCTGCCATTGCAGCAGTGTCAGGATTAGCACGATAAAGAACAGCACATACGCAAGCGAAGAAGCGTAGCCGAACTGAAATAATTTGAATGCTTTTTCCCAGATATAATAGACCAATACCTTCGTGCTGTTGCTCGGCCCTCCCTGTGTCATGACGTAAATCTGTCCGAACACCTTGAGCGAGCCAATCACGGTCATGACCATGGTTAGAAACACCGTTGGCGTAATCATGGGCAGCGTGACGTGAAAAAAAGTTCCCCTTCTGCCCGCGCCGTCCAGTGTTGCCGCTTCGTAAAGTGAACGCGGCACCTGCTGAATGGCTGCAATGAACAGCACCATATTCAGCCCCACATTTTTCAGTACACTCGTCACAATAACCGCAGGCATCGCCAGATCCTGATTGTAGAGCCAGGCCGGACCCTTGATGCCTATCATTAACAGAAGCTGATTGATCAGTCCCGACTCTGTCGCATACATCAGCTTCCATACGATGGACCATACAATGAGCGAGGTCATGACCGGAACGAAGATAGCTGTTCGAAAAATCCCGATGCCGCGCAAACTTCTGGATAGCAGCAATGCGAGCAGCAGAGCGAGCACAATGTTAAGCGGCACAAGCCCCGCAGTGAAATAAACCGTATTGGCGAGCACTTTCCAGAACATGGCGTCTGTCATCACATTCCGGTAATTCTCCAGTCCAATAAAATGATGATCCCCCAGCAGCGGCCAGTCGGTCAGGCTCATGTATAGCGCGAGACCCATGGGAAACAGCAGCAGCAGGGTAAACCCGAGCACCATCGGTGATACAAACAGCCATCCCGCGATCTGGGCCTCTCTGGCGAGCGGACCTCTTCCTGTACGCTTGCGTGAATGGGTCACAGTCAGGCCCTCCTTTTTATCAATTTCACCCCTCTAGTCTGGACGGTTCAGATTGTCCACCGCATTACGGAAGGCGTTAACAGCCCTTCGCAGCTGCTCCTCCGCTCTGCCTGTTACGACCGCTCCAAGCATGATCGCCTTGACTCCGGTATCGTGCAGCACCAGAACATCCTCCGGCACCAGCTTACGCTGGGAAGGAACCAATACCGGAATTTGCGCCTGCAAGACCAGACGGCGGTACTTGAGCACGTCCGCAAAGCTTAGCGGTGTACCATATTCATTCCCAGGCACAATGGATGCCTCCAGGGCGGTGAAGCCGTAATGAGCCGCCGACGTGATGAGAGAAGGTTCATATTCGTCATTGATTGCAAACGTAGGGTCCAACCCCAGATCATCCAGCATGAAGGAAGGCAAGTGATGTGCATAGATCGAATAGAAGTCAAAACCCAGCCCGGAAAGCCGCTCCACATCCTCTCGCCTTGCTCCATCAATACTGCCGGACGGTACGACCCCAAGCGGGCCGCCAAACTCGCTACGAATCGCCTGAAAAACTTCGGCATAGTTGTCCAGTGGACCAAAATGATTCCCGCTGGCGCGATGACCGACATTATAATGCACCTTCAGTGCATCAGCGCCCTCTTCAATTGCTGCCCGGGCCAAAGATAGATCGTTCTCGGGGAGGCTGACCACAAGTGACAGCGATTTCCGATCAAGCAATTCCTTGAATTTGCCCATTATGCTCACCTCCTGTTTCTATAAAATGATTTATTGTTGCAGTACGCTTTGGATCTCTTCCTGCATTTGCTTCAGATTATCCTCGGGTGTCGCTGAACGAGCGAACAATCGATCAAATCCCTGCAACACCGCATTGTCGATATCCTGCCAACGGATATGACCGGGAATCAAGCGCGCTTTTGGCATTTCATTAATCACCGCCTGCACAATATGCTCCTTGCTCGGATTATTCGGCTGATTAATGAACGCATCGGAGTTCAGAACAGAGGTACGCGGAGGCACAAAGTAGGTGGCCGTCGCCTGAATACCCTGCTCACTGGCAAAATACTTCAACAGCTTCTTGGTTTCCTCCGGATGTTTGCTGTCGTTGAACATGGCATATCCAGCCTGCCCCAGCATCGGTACGCTGCCCTGTGAGCCGGAAGGCATGGGAGCGATACTCCATTCAAAATCCGTAATCTCTCTTGCCTTGGAAACATAGCTGTAGTTATCGAAGAACATGCCCACATTGCCAGCATCGAAGCTGACCTGCTCGCCTGCTTTTGGATGCGATTCATCGGTGAACATCATGCGCTCCAGCAATTCAAAAGTCTGCACACCATAAGCATCGTTCCAGGTGAACTTCGTCATGCCTTCGTCGAACGGACCGCTGCCATTGGACCAGGAATATGAGGAGAGCACAGCCCATGTCTTCCAATCGCGAAAAAAGTTGGCGCCATAGATCCGGTTGGTCGCCTCCTTGCTGGTAATCGCCTTGGCGGACTTCTCGAACTGTTCCCATGTCCATTGCCCTTGGCTGGCAAGTGTATTCGGGTCGGTCAGGCCGGCCTTGTCGAACAGCGTTTTATTGTAGAACATGACCACCGGAGGTGTGGAGAAAGGCAGCCCCAGCAGCTGATCTCCATCACGGAACAAATCCAATGTACTTGGTATATAATCATCCAGCTTGAACTGGACATCATCCTTGAACTCGGCTACATCAGCCAGGATGTGATTGGATTTGAATTGTGGTACCATCCGCTCTGATACCCAGGCGATATCCGGGAGAGAGCCTCCAGCGGCAAGCACCGAAATTTTTTGCTGGTATTCTGCGAAAGGAACGGATTCCATCGTCACCTTGATGCCTGGATTTTCCTGCGTGAAGCCATCGATCAGCTTGTTGTATACATCCATATGTGCCTGATTGCCCCACATCATGAATTTCAGCTCAACCTCTCCATTCTCCCCGGCTGCTTGCCCCGGATCACTTCCGGAATTGGAGCTTGTGCACCCGATTGAAGCAACCATCATGAGTAAGAGTAGCAATATCAGTCCTGCTTTTTTCATGAAAATCCCCCTTATGGACGTAGTGGTATACATGTGCAACCAAAGTATAACGAAGGCATCGCCCGCTCATAAATCACGTCAATTACAGAAATGGTATGGTATTTCAAGAAATGCTGAATCGGTCACGATATTCCCCTGCTGTCCATCCCACCTGCTGCTTGAATACCAGCATGAAGTGCTTGGGACTCTGATGCCCGGATAACCTTGCAACATCATAGATTTTGAGTCCTGTGTTAACCAGCAGCCACTTGGCCCGTTCCATACGAGCCTCAGCGATGTATTCGGAGTAATTGGTTCCTGTTTCGTTCTTGAACAACTGGCTTAGATAGGTGGGGTTCAGATGAACCAGAGCTGCTATGGTCTGAAGTCGCAGGTCCCCATCGGGGTGCTGCTTGATGTGCTCCTTCACATCTCGGATAATCTTTCGCGCATCTCCGCCGGAGTGCTCTGCTTTCCCAGATGGCTCCGTGACTGGAAGGGTTGAAATGCCGTACCTGCGATCCAGCAGCAACTGAATTTTTTGGATGCATAATGCCAGTTCATGACGTTCAATCGGCTTCAGCAGATAGTTCAACACCCCGTACTCCATCGCCCTGCGTGCATATTCAAACTCCCCGTACCCGCTTATGATGATCATCAGCAGTTCAGGGTACATATCTCTTGCATTGGATACCAGTGTCAATCCGTCCATTTCACGCATGCGAATATCCGTGATCAACACATCCGGTACTTCACATCTCAGAAAATCCAGTGCCTCCACTCCACTCGAAGCTTCACCTGTCACCTCGAACTGAGGAGCCGCCTGTACAATCAGCTCTCTCAGTCCCTGACGGATGACCGTCTCATCCTCCACAAGCAATACTTTATACATGCGCTTCATTCCCCTTTCGGTTGAAGTTGAATGGATATCGTCACCGCCAGGCCCTGCCCGGGACTGCCATCGACGCTCAGGCTGCCGCCTTCTCCATACATGAGTCGGAGCCTTTGGGCGATATTGTTAAGCCCCAGCCTGTCCCCCGCATGACAGCGCAATGCCTCATTGGAAGGCTGCCGAGCAATGGATTCATTTAATTCATCAATCTCCGCCTGAGCCATGCCTTTGCCATTGTCACGTACAATAATCAGCAGCTCATCATCAAATTTCAATGCAGATACCCAGATCACCCCGCCATCCGCCTGCCCTTCAATGCCATGGTAGACCGCGTTCTCCACCAGCGGTTGCAATACCAGCTTGGGAATCAGACAATCTGTAACAGCTTCATCGATGTCATAGATTACCTCCAGCTTGCCGTCATAACGTACTTGTTGAATGCGTACATAGGATTGGACAAAAGCCAATTCTTCCTGAAGTGGAACCCTCCGATCTACCTTATCAATCGTATAACGCAGCAGCTTACCAAGTGCCGTCACCATATCAGACACCTCAGCGTGCTTCTGGCGGACCGCCATCATGTTGATGGACTCTAATGTGTTGTATATAAAATGGGGATTGATCTGGCTCTGCAATGCTGACAACTCCGCCTCTCGCTCTTGAATGCCCAACAGAAATACCTCGTTGAACAGTCGATGAATCTCCTCCATCATCCGGTTAAAACCCCGGCTAATCTGTCCGAACTCATCATTGCTAAAGTGCGCTACGCGCTGGCTAAAGTCTCCCTGCTCCACCCGAATCATATTGTGCTTCAATCGAATCAGCGGCCTCGTTATGCGATAGGATAAGAGAACCGCGAGGACTGCTACAGCCGCCATACATAACACAGCGAATCCAAACGTAAACGTGAGCATCTCGCTCGATTCCTTCTGAATAACGGAAATAGGTGTAAGGCTGATCACCGAAAGTCCTGAATAGCTGGAATGGTGCTGTACGTAGAGATAGGGCTTCCCATCAAGGACAACCTTCTGGTTGCCTGCGTAGCCTTGAAGCTGGCCATGCGTTAACAGTTGGTCGTATGCGGACAAGCCTCCGGCTGAGGTGCGTTCGAATAGGAGCCGCTGCTTGCTGTCGACAATCATCAGGCTCGCATTTTGCTCAAAATTCAGATTGGACAAGAGCTGACCGAAAGCTTCCAGCCGGATGTCGATCAGGATGTAGCCCAGTCGCTGGAGTGTCCCCGGATCACGAATCTCACGGGCAACCGATATATACGGCTCTTCATGACTGCCCGTGTAATAGCTGGGTTCGTGCGGAGAAAGCAGACGCCATTCGCCTTCCGAGCCGTTAAGCTCTGCAAACCAGTCATCCTGCCTGCTGTCCCATACCGGATTCACTGCCAGTGAATCCAGATTGGAGAACAAAATGCCGCTGTTGCTGATCAGATGGATGCCACGAATTTCCGGTCGGTCATACGCCTGACCGGACGTGTAGAGCTTCATTTTCAGATAATCATCGGACCTCGCCCACGTACCCGATCCCATCGGAGCATTGTATTTGCCCAGAATGCCGAGCACCATCTGATCGTAGAGCGGCAAGAGCGACAACCGCTCGAAGTCCTTGAGCAGCCGATTCAGATTGGTGTTAATCTGGCGAACAATATCAATGGTGAACTGCTCCGTCTTGCGATCAATCGTCTGCGAGAAATGCAGGTAATTCACTACTCCCTGCAAGCTTAGCGGCAGCAAGGTCAGCCCCAGGAACAACAGGAGCAGCTTGGTGCGCAGATTCATATTTCTTCCGAAATAACCCTGTACCTTGTCCATCATTTCCGTTCATCCCTCCCTCTCCCGATCATTGTATGATCCCTCTTCATAGATCAATCTGGATATAACTGGAGTCATCATATCCAGTTTTAATGATCGATGGCTATCCTGCCAACCATGGGATTGGTACGGAATTTCAAGATTGAAGCGCAGCTTTCGGGGAAACGCAAAAAGCCGACTGTATCGCTACAGTCGACTACTCTTCTATTGCATCAAAAAACCGACTGCATTATGCAATCGGCTGTCTTTTCATAAAGTGTTTTTTATATTTGAAGCGATTATATTCATTAATTAGTTCGTCCAATACCATCGATTGTTGAAGGACTTTGTAGTCTTGCATGCCATGATATTCCGCCAATCGACTTAACTCATGCCTGTTCTGTTCGATTTGGTCTCTAATCTGCTTCGGTTCTCTCACAGCATGCACCCCCTCTTTTTAAAACATTTTAGGATACATTGCCAAAAAATTCATATTTTATTCCTTTGCAAAATAAAATGTTTGCTTACATAATAATATTTTCATAACCAACATTTTTGCATTAATTCGTGAAAATCGTCACAACTACCGCATATAGATATAGTTCACTCACGCCTAACTACATATCGTACTCATGAAAAAATGGAGTCCCTTAACGTAAAAACTAAAGACAGAAACCCATTATAAATTATGTTCCAATCGTATGCTGTACTTTGCTCGTTCTGGAGCGGATTAGAATCCCTGCCACACGCACCAAAACCATAGCAGCCGTCATTAATATAAATGCAGGACCGATATTCTGAAGATCCAATTGATGCTCAATTGCATAGTGATATGCTTGCTGCGGATGATGCGTGATCCATTCCACCGGGACAATGCGTAGCAGGAATGCCGCCGCCCAAACGACCACACTACCTATCCCCACTCGGGTATACCACTTACCTGCCGTCGCATCGAATTCCATACGCGTTATTCCCAGCACAATTATTCCAAACAATGCTCCTACAATGACAGCCACCAACAAAAACAGCACATTATTGCCTGTAAAAGTCATGTATTTAAGAAATTTGGCTGCATAATAACCCATAATAACGAAAGGCAGCAATAGACGATAATAACGTACTGGCTTTCGTCCAATTGAAGTAAATACTAATACCGCAAACATGATGATCATCTGAATCCACATGCTCGTTGTCATATGTTGTTCCCCCTGTAATTTGCTTGATTTGATGCTTTAAGCATAGCAGGGAGAACATCGCTCTAGCGTCCACAAACGGGTGGATAACGAGGTCCACCTGTGGGTGGATCATAGTGGAGGATAAGAGCATTAACAAATTAGTATTTCTCTCTTAGCCGAATGTATTTATTAATCAGTTCATCCAGCACCATAGACTGCTTGAGAACCTTATCATCATGCATGCCATGTCTCTCTACCAACCGACGCAAATGTTGCCGATTCTGCTCGATTTGATCTTTGATCTGCTTGATTTCTCTCACAGCATGCACCCCTTTTTCAACCTATTTTAGGGTACATTCATCTAAAAATTCATAATAGAATGCTTTGCAAAATTATATATTAAATCTTCATAGTAAAGTTGGTTACGTCAAACAATACTAGCTCTCTGTAGTTATATGCTTTTAATTCTATTCCCAAAATTTTGCGAGCTCAGGCCCTCTAATAACCTATTGTACTGTTCTTCCTGTTGGTTCGTTACATGCCTTCTGAATTTACCATATAGATCAATAGATTTAATAGACATTAGGTCATCGTTACTTGATGATGATAACTCCAGGCTCGTGAGCAAAGTTTCGATCCCCGTTGCGTATCTTTGTTGGTTGAGCCTGTACTTCGCTAATTCATAATAAAAACGTATATATCTATGATTCAACATCTGCATATTGTACGTCCCTTTTAGATGCATATCCGTGTTGAATTGTTTAATATAAGGGTCGAATCTATCCAATGCATAATCAATATCCAGTGAGTGCTGGTTAGCTGCTTGCACAATATTCACGAATGCTATTAATATCTCATGAGGATTAGCATCAAGGTAATTCAGATAAGGTTCAATAACCTCATGATTCCCATTCATCAAATGGTATAAATACCGATTCCCCTCTGCCCATCCTTTGAAACGTTCTATTAATTCTTGCTCTTCTTCTGTTGGATTAGAGATTTCAATAACATTCACGTAAACATCTGTATATTCCAGAGCTTTTTCATATTGCTTACGCGCTTCACAGACACTTGCCTTCAATAAATTCGCATATGCTTTATACGTAAATATGGGGTAAAAGGCGGTTCTTTTTCTATTTTTCCGTCTTCGAGATTGAAGTTCAAGTTGAAAATCAACTTTTCGTTCCAGTTCCTCTGCCAGATCATAAACCTTATCCCAGAGATGTATTGTACTATAAACATTCGCCAAGTCTTTAATAGCATCCAGTTGTATTTCTTCATCCAATTTCTCAATATAGGGTTCCAATTGGACCGCTGCTGCCAGATTATCGAATTTGCTCATGGTTTTATGAAGCAAAAAAATACGGTACTGGCATAACACCAACCGTTCCGAGTGGTGATATTTCTCACCTGCGGCTACACATTCATATAAAATAAGCGCCGCTTCATTCATTTCTTTGGAATATAGATTCTCTGCCATTTCAAACAGTTCTGAAATATAGGATCGATCATCTGTAACCTGATAAACCACTTTTTTAATACAGCCTAGCTTGTTAAGTTCAGCGCAGCGATACAGGAACGGTTCCAAACGCCTCCAATGAGGTGCAGCTTCGACAAAACATTCCACACTATATATTTCGTAGAAGTATCCCTTCTCCAGCCCCATACCAGATGTAATTTGATCCAACTGATTCATAGCTAGAGGTCTGCTGCCCTTGAGAATGGCACTTAATGTACCAACGTTGACACCCGTGATATCTGAAAATTGCTGTAGTTTATATCCTCGTTCTCTTATGTGATTCTCTATATATGTGCGTATCGTAGGTGCAAGTTTCAATTCTCCCACCCCATCAACCAAGCTACTTAATGATTTATAATAAATGTAATTTTAATCCTGTGTTTTACATCGGTCAATCTATGAAAACACAAAAAGGCTTACTTCCGCATTCGGAAATAAACCTCTTATGTAATGCAAAATATCAATATCATTTAAACTAAGCAACCTATTATATGGTTATTACTTACGTAACGGTATAAGAAACCTAGAATTATATTTCTCCTAACCCATGTGAGGACAACAACGAATAAATAACAGTGGTGTCATAAGACGAGCTTAATTGTACAACATTAACAACAATCATACTAAGCAAGATTATATAGAGTATTTTCTGCTTTTTCATAATAACTACGCACCTCCGCTACTAATAGTTTATATTGATTATAAATTTCTTTACTGGCCAAATCCCTGTATTCCTCGAATAGTGTCATGCAATGAATAATATCCATCTGATTATTAGTTCTTACTGCAGATGAGAGACACTCCATAAGTCTCTTCAAACCTTTTTCATATCTTCCCCGATTAAGGTAGTAGATCGATACTTCTAGCAAAAGGGTAGTAAATAAATCTTGTTTAATCTGCATGCTATAACCTTGAATAAAGCCTCCCTCAGAACTAATTTGAGGTTCAAATTTATGGAGGATGTCATCCACATTCATGTTATTTTTGTTAGCGGCCTCCATAATGTTCACCAACGCTGGCAATAACTCCGATTGATTATTTTCTATATATTGAACGTATGTTGACAACATACTATTGTCGCCCATGAATAAGTAATATAGATATGTGTTTACTTCTCCCCAACCTTTGAACTTGTTAATAAACAAAAGTTCTTCGTCATCTGGATCTATTATATTAACTATACTTTTATACTGTTTTGTGTATCTTAGAGCATCTTCGTATTTCCCCATTCTTTCGCAAGCATTAGCCTTGAGCAGGTTTGAATATGCCTGGTATACAAATAACGGATAGGCTGTAACTCTATCTTCTTTATTCACTTTTTTCTTAGTATACGAATGGATAATTTCAGCTTTCCGTCCCAAATCATCAGCAAGAGAAAATGACTTGTCCCAATAGCGAAGTGCGGAGTATGTATTCGCCAGATCCTTGATCGCATCCAGTTGCCGCTCTTCATCCAGCCTATTAATATATGGCTCGAAGTGCACGGCTGCCCTGAGATTTTCATGCTGATCCTGACCCAGAGATAGTGTGAAAATGCGATATTGACACAATGCGAGACGTTCCGAGTGTTGGTACTTCTCACACTCCGCGACACATTCATACAACATGCGGGCCGCTTTCTTTTGTCCTCGTTCAAGCATGCCTTCTGCCATCTCAAACAATTCGGAGATATAGGAGCGGTCATCCGTCACTTGCTGGATTATCCTCTGAATACATTCGAGCTTGTCCAGCTCGGCGCAACGTTGCAGAAAGGGCTCCAGTCTTCTCCAATGTGGTGCAGATTCCACAAAACACTCAGCGCCGTAAATTTCGTAGAAATGACCTTCTTCCAACTTCATGCCTTGGGTGATCAGATCCAGTTGAGCCATGGCGATTGGCCGCGTTCCTTTGATGATCGCACTTAACGTTCCAGCGTTCACACCCGATATATCGGCAAAGTATTGCAGGGTATAGCCCTGTTTCCTGATGTAGTCCTCAATAAAGGAGCGTATCGTAGTTGTAGGTTCCATGTCTCCCACCTCCACAATGAAAATCCATAAATTTGAATTTATATGATATGCACAATTTTAATCCTAAATTTTACAGCGGTCAATAAAAATCGTGGCAATTTCCTGCCCATTTGTCCAGGTTTGAGCAGCTTTAATCCGCCTTATAGAAAAAATCCATTAGAAGAATGCATGGCAACATGGTAAAGTTAGTTTTAGCTTGAATATCCTACTATTTCCATAGGATTAGACAACCCAGGTGCTTTTCCAATCCAATCCAAGGGGATGGTTAGATGAAATTTGCCCTATTTAGTCTCATGATGAATCTTCCAAATGCCGTAACTGGTGAATCATTAACGACACAACAGAAGTTCCACAATATTATGGAACAAGCCAAGCTGGCCGAACGGCTGGGGTTCGATGCATATGGGATCGGTGAGCGGCATGGCGCACCTTTTCTGTCTTCCTCACCTCCCGTCGTGCTGACCGCCGTCGCTGCTGCAACTTCACGTATCCGGTTGCTAACAACAGTCACTGTTCTTAGTATACTTGATCCGGTACGGGTTGCCGAGGATTATGCCACGCTGGATCAATTATCGGGCGGACGGCTGGAGATGATCATCGGGAAAGGCAATGATCCTCGGCACTATCCCCTGTTTGGCATTAGCGAAGAGGAACAATGGGATTCACTCGGTGAACGCTACGAACTGCTGAAACGGCTGTGGACTGAAGAGAATGTAACCTGGCAGGGAACGTATCGCCCTCCCCTTCAAGAGGTTACCACTCAGCCGAGACCACTCCAGCAATCCATTCCGATCTGGCATGGCAGCGCATCGAGCACCCGCTCTACCGAGCTTGCAGCTAAGTATGGCGAACCGATATTTAGCTCGAATTCCTTCCACCCGCAGGCAAAATATAAAGCGTTAATTGATCATTACCGGGAGCGTCTCGATTATTATGGTCATGATGCGAACCGAGCGGTGGTCGGCTCCGGGGCAGGCAGCCTGTACCTCGCGAATACACGCGAAGAGGCGATCCATCGTTATACGCCTTATTATGAGGCCTTTCATGCTACGGCCGCTGCGCAGCACAATCAGTCACCCTTTAAGGACCTGGAGGATAACATTGCACATGGCCCTGTACTGATTGGTAGTCCAGAGCAGGTCATTGAGAAGATCCTCAATTACCATGCCGCATATGGACATCAGGTACTGAGCATCAGTGTGGATGGACTCAGCCATGCGGAGCAGCTGGAGCAGGTAGAACGCTTCGCCCAGGATGTAGCACCCGTGTTACGACGCGAAATCCCCAGTTTCATATGGAACGAGCCCCCGATCTTGAACCCGTCTCTTCCATCTTCCACTTCGCCTTCTCCCGATTCATGGCCCCCAGCCATCTCACCGATCTTCCAGGTGTAGTTCTCAATTCTCCACACATTCCCCGTTCATCCACAAGCCTTTATGTATCCAGGGTGATTCTTGCGAATCGCCCTATCCCTCCCCCAAGATGTCTTTCTCTATGATCCAGATTTAATCCCTTCAAATAAGGAAATCAACGAACGCTGCACGAATTCAGTATCTATCGCTTGGCCAGTCACCAGCATGCGATAGAACATCGCTCCATAGACGAGGTCTATGCACAGTCCGATGTCACAATCCTTTTTCAACTCTCCCCGTTCTACACCTTTTTCAAAAATTCCCCACGCTTCGCGCCGACGAGGCTGAATGTATCTGGTTCGGTATTCTTCTGCAAGCCCTGGATCAGACTGTCCCTCTCCGACAATCTGTGTGATCACTTTTCCTTCCCGGCTGCTCAAAAAAACAACCAGATTGCTCGCATGAATGCGCACATCCTCAAATACCGATCCTGTATCCGGTACAGGTAATCTTGCCGTTGCCGCAGACATGTACCCATCCATAATGACTGCACCTTTATTGGGCCACCATTTATATATCGTTGCTTTGCTCACCTTAGCACGTTCAGCAATTTTTTCGATCGTAACCGCTCCGAAGCCGTGTTCCAGTAATAATTCATAGGAAGCTGCAAGAATCGCATTCTGGGTTTCCACATTGCGGGGACGCCCTCTTTTGGCTGTCATCATAGGCCCTCCTTGGTGTAAAAAATGCATCTGTAATTCATAAAAACTGTACGTTCATTATACTAAAACACCTATACATTAAACAATTTCGTTCTTACCTTACTCGACATACAAAAAATTATCACGCCTATTTACAATACTGAACGTTTAGTTTATTATATGTTTTGATTAGTAAACACACCGTTTAGTAATTGACAATTTGCAATAATAATTTACTTGAATAAAAAATAATTTAAGAACATGTGGAGGGTGATACTTATGGATATACAACCTGATGTGAAGTCACATTCAGTTCCAAGCTGGTTGATTTTACTTTTGGCTGCGGCGTGCGGGCTGATTGCGGCAAACCTGTATTATGCTCAGACCGTTATAGGACCCATCGGCGTGACAACAGGGCTTTCCTCTGCTGCTGCTGGACTGATTGTGACATTAACACAGATCGGGTATGTTATTGGCTTGCTGTTTATCGTTCCGCTCAGTGACATTCTGGAGAATAAGCGACTGATCACTTTTTTCCTCATCATTCTGGTCGTTGCATTGATTGCCGCTGCCTTCTCTTCCCATGCCGTATTATTTCTGACTGCTTCCCTCGTCATCGGGATCAGTTCAGTCGTTGCGCAAATTCTGGTTCCCTACGCCACCTACCTCACTTCGGAGGAGCAACGCGGACGGGTTGTCGGCAATGTGATGAGTGGTCTGCTGCTGGGCATCATGCTGGCTCGGCCTGTCGCAAGTTTTATTACAAGCCTGCTCGGCTGGCAAGCGGTCTTTGTCTTCTCGGCAATCATTATCGGATTGCTTACACTGCTCCTGTCGCGCGCACTTCCTGCACGTCAGCCACAACCTGCGATGAAGTACGGACAATTAATTCTGTCATTGGGCTCCCTGCTCAAAACATTCCCCATGCTCCGCCGCCGAGCCCTCTATCAGGCCAGTCTGTTTGGCGCCTTCAGCTTGTTCTGGACTACAGTTCCCTTGCAGCTCGCCAACGAATATGGCATGTCGCAGCAGGGAATTGCCTGGTTTGCACTGGCTGGTGTTGGGGGTGCCATCGCAGCACCTATTGCCGGAAGATGGGCGGATAAAGGTTTAACCCGCATCTTAACCGGACTCGCCATGGTCATCGCGGTTGCATCTTTTGGGCTTGCCTATCTGTTCCAGGGTCACTCTACCGCTACCCTTATTTTGCTTGTGGTCGTTGCCATCACACTGGATATGGCAGTCTCGGGTAATCTGGTGCTGGGACAACGCATCATTTATTCGTTGAGCGAAGCAAGAGGACGCGTAAACGGGATATTTATGTCGATCTTTTTTGTAGGGGGCGCAATTGGATCATCTCTTGGCAGCTGGTCCTACGCACATGGAGGTTGGAGTCTCACCACATTGATTGGTCTGGTGATGCCTCTGCTCGCACTCGTATACTACTTAACGGAAAAGAAAGTTACCGTCGTCAGTAACCCGTAACCATCCTTCCATACGCAAACAAAGGGCAGAGTGATCCACAGGATCAGCTTCTGCCCTTTTGCCTTTCTTCATTTCATGACACTAAATTTCTTGGTTGTTGCCCTAACCTTGTCATCCTCTCCCCACACAATGACACCTACTACTTTGGTGACTTCCATCTCCATCGAAGCGATCTCATCTGCATATTGTTCGAATGCATTATTGAGTGATTGACCCTTCTGTGAAAACACAACAGAGCTCACTTTGTCGTTGTCAGCTGAACAGGATTTAGCCAATTGGATCAATTGATTCTCCCCAGCCTTCAAAATAACCGTGCTATACCGGATGCCTGCATGCTGAACGCCGCTAAGATCCAGTACAGGTGTATCAGAATATAAGTCCGGCTCTTTAAGGGCTGCTTGTCCCATCAATAAGGCAGCTGCATTCGCTGCGGCGCCAATCTCCAAATTTTTATCCAATATAATAGCTATTCTCTTCATACGAGTGCATTCATCCTCTGTACATTTTTTGTAAAACATACCCACGGCATATTGATTCCCTCACGCAAAACCTTGTAGGTCACGAGCCCGTAATGATCGGCACAGAGCTGATTCGTGAGCGCAATGGACCTTTCTGTGTGATGCATGACCTTCCTGCAGGCTTCGGGGTTGGACGATACGGTGCTGCTCTCTTTATAGATTATACTGAGTTCAGATAACAAGTATGTAGTTGCCGGATGATGAAAAATAACGTCGATCTGATCAGGACATTCCGCATGGAATCCGGATAGAACCAGCGCAGGAATCTTCTCTACAAAGCTCTCAGACACCACTAATTCGGAATCCATGATGAAACTGTTGAGCTTGGGATAAGCCCCGGGGACCAATAGACAGGAAATTTCCCCTGATTTCAAGTCTTCCGCGGCCGCTTCAAATTCGGGGTACGGCTTGATTATATCAGAGTTGTTGAGTTTCTTAGCGATATGCATGCTGCAAGTCAGGAATCCTTCATCGTCTCCCAATGTTCCCAGTATGGCATATTTGCTTTCAGTAATCTCCATTTTTTTCTATTTCCTCCCTTTTATTCAAATCCGGTACGATCGTATACCAAAAAAATCCTATTGTCAATTAACACTTTAACGCGGCAAAAATTTTACAAAAACCGTATTGAAAATGGAATATTTTTATATATAATGTTATGAAATGGTCTTTTTCTATTTTTTGTTCTTCATTGAAGGAGGATTTATGAAAACAATTGTATACATATCTGATTTCAGGCTTCCATTAGGCTTAAACTTCGTAAAACCTTTGAAAAAATTTGCTGATCACAAAAAAATTCTGATTATTGAACGTCACAATCTGCTTCATGATGATTTGCTTGAGGACTTCTTCGATGAGATTAGATACGTGGATCACTTGGAATCCGTGGATGACATCAGGGAACACATTATTGAAATCCGACGTTCCCACTCCATCGTAGCTCTGTTAACTCCGGGTGAGAATGCGATTGAGATCGGCGGCCAGATTCGATCCGAATTTGGTATCCCCGGCATGCAGCGCAACCAGGCTGAAGCCGTCCGCAATAAATGGATTATGAAACAGATGCTCCATCAGCGAGGAATTCGGACTTCTGACATTGCAATCGCTTTTCATGAACAGGATTACATTCGTTTCACTGAAACACACGGGTTCCCGATTATTGTGAAGCCACTCAGCGGATATGGAAGTATAAATACGTTCAAATTGTCCAGCATGGAAGAACTGATCCATTATCTTCACCATACTAGACAGGCGCAGCAACGGGACTTGCTGGAGGAGTTCATCAACGGTACAGAGTTTCACTGTGATTCCATTGTCTCAAAGGGGAAAGTTCTATTTTCATCCGTTTCCCAATACCTGTATAACTGTTTGGATATTGCTACTAAGCAGAAGCCACCGGCCAGCATTACGTTTCCTGAAGGCACTGAGGCTGACTTTATTCACCACATCAAGGAAGTCAATGAACAGGTCATTGCTGCACTGGGGATTAATCATTCCGTAACACATGCCGAGCTTTTTCTAACTTCGGAGGGAGAAGTGGTATTTGGAGAAATCGGTGCAAGAATCGGGGGTTCACAGGTTATGCCTCCTTGTATCAAGAACACACATGGTGTTGATTTATTCGAGGCAGTCAGCGATCTGGAAGTTGGAATATATGAGTTCAATAAACAACAGACGAATAATAAATATACGGGTATGATCTGCTTCCCTTCTCGCGCAGGAATGATTCAAAGCATATCAGGGATAGAAGATTATGAAGATATCTCCGGCATCATTGAATTCAATGTATCCTATCAAGTGGGACAACGTGCCGGGGACGTGAGCGATACGATGACCAGATCGGGTTTTGCCATTGTGGAAGGGAATTCATTCGAAGAATTGCGTCAAACACTGCTGGAGATGTACGATCGCTTCAAGATTGAAGTTACTGTTACCGAACCCGTATAAAACGCGGTATGGACCATAAAGGGTTGTATTTGGATTGACAGTGGTATGGGGGAGGGCTGGAATTCTTGTCTTTATTTAAATCATACGCGGGTTTGAGCCGTGAAATATATTACCTCTGTTTAGCCAGAACGATTAACAGCGCAGGAGATTTTGTGTTTTCCCTTATTACCTTAGTCCTGACTTTACAGATGGGGATGAATGTTGTCAGTGCAGGTATCTTTGTATCACTGGCAGCCTTGATTAGTGGACCAGGGGTCCTTCTTGGTGGTTATTTAAGTGATCTTATGGGCAAAAAAACAATTATTGTTACCGGGCAATTGCTGTCCGCCACAATGATAATATGCTGTTCGTTCTGGTCGGGCACCATTACGGTTGGCTATTTACTGATCGCTGTCATGTTCTTCATCAGCATTACCCGCCCTGCTTATAACGCATTAATCATTCAACTGTGCACGGAGGAGAAAGAGCGAAAGTCGGCCTTCTCCCTTATGTATTTGGGAGCCAATTTGGGTATAGCCATCGGACCATTGGTAGCCGGTTTTTTCATCAAGGATCATATCCATATCGTCTTTATCAGTATCAGCACTGTATTTCTGATATCCACCTTCATTATCATCAACCAGGTAAAGATCGGTACAAGCAAGGTAATGACATCTACAGACAGCAAAAATTCTGTACATCTACAAACGAGCCAACCTCCCACTCCTTTATTCAGACTTCTTATGAAAAATCCGCTCGTCGCCTTGTTCATCTTGGTATCATTTCTCAACTATTTTATTTATATGCAATCCTCGTTTAGCCTTCCGCTACAAATGAATGATTCGTTCGGAGAGGACGGGGCAGCCTATTACGGCTCAGTCATGACCATTAATGCTATCAGCGTCATTATTCTGACCACCTTGATCCTATCCGTCACACGTAAGTTAACTGCACTAAACTCCATTGCCACAGGTGCGCTCTTCTATGGCATTGGATTTGGTGCATTGAGCCTGATGGGTTATTTTCCCCATTTCGCCATCGTCGCCGTCTCTACGGTACTATGGACCGTTGGAGAGATTCTGGTGCAAACCAATATCAATCTATACATCGCTTCGCGAGTGCCGGATACACATCAGGGGCGGTTTAACGGCTTGCTGCTGTTCATAGGCTGCTTGGGTTATACACTTAGCCCATACTTGACAGGTATTTTCATCAAAAACATGGACATGGGGAGCTTATGGATCATTATTCTGGCCTTCAGCTTGGTCTATGCGTTGTGCATGATCATCCTGTGGTATATCGAAAAAAGCTCAACCAGAAAAAGTGATATTGAACCGCTGGATTTATCCCAAAGTGTTTGAATGGACAGCACCGAAAAATAGAAACAACGGGCAGAGCGATCCACAGGATCAGCTTCTGCCCGTTTCTTGCTACATTCACATCAACATAGTCAGATGTGCATTGGCATCGTACTCGACCCACTGCTGCCCTGTACGCAATTTTTGCACCAGATCGGGATTGGCGATAAACGGTCTGCCGAACGCTGCCAAATCAATGCTCCGATTCTGCACAGCCTGCTCTGCTATTTTTGCCTCAAGATCCCCTACGCCAATGATGATACCGTCCCACTGCTGGCGAATCGCCTCATGGAAATTTTGTTTCCTAGTCCAGACTGTAGTGTATCGATCTGTTGATGGGTGCAAGATTGTAATGCCTGTCTCGCGGAACAGATTCAGATAGGCGTTCAGCACTCCAGCCTTGTCTGCCCAGACATAGGAAGGGTCATCATCTTTTTTCTCGGAAAATCGTACCGATATGCGATCCACGCTGATTTCTTTTTGAACTGCAATAATGATCTCCCTCAGAAAACGCAATCGTCCCTGGATATCGCCTCCGTATTCGTCTGTTCTGTGGTTCGTCTTCTCATTGATAAACTGGTCGATCAGATAACCATGTGCTGCATGCAGCTCAATTCCGTCGAATCCAGCCCGTACCGCATTGCGGGCAGCCGTTTGAAATTGTTGAATGCTATCCCGGATATCTTGCACACTCATGGCTTGAGGTATCTGATATGGCTTATGCAATTTATGGACTCTTCCTTGAGCCGGAATGCTTGAAGGTGCCAGTGGCGGGGTACCGATCAGATCGGAGTGAGACAGTCTGCCCACATGCCACAACTGAGCGATGATGGTTCCTCCGTGTTTATGGACGGCATTCGTTACTTTCTTCCATGAGTCGGTCTGTTCAGCCGTATATAATCCAGGGATGCCATAAGTTCCTTTACCTGCCAGCGAGGGGTTGATACCCTCTGTAATGATCAACCCTACACCATCCCGGGCACGTCGCTCGTAATACGCTGCCATCTCTTCCGTCGCGGTTCCATCCTGATCATTGGCAAACCCTCGGGTAAGAGGTGCCATCACCAACCTGTTTCTCAAATGCCACTCGTTGATCGTCACCGGGCTCAGTAATGTAGACATATTTTTCATCACAACTCCTTCTCCATTATCAGCGTTTGCATGATTCCATGCTCTGTAAAAGCTCTTGATAACGATATTGTAAGCCGGCATATATATATCGTAAAATGATTGAAATATATAGATGTATCTCTCATAGAGATACCTAACACTTCATTTCATTACAACTCAGGAGGCCAGAGCCATGGAACTCTCGGATATCGATATTATTCTCGCAGTGGCACGGTCCGGCAAAATCTCACAGGCCGCCAAAGAATTGAATTACGCACAATCCAACGTCACCACACGCATCAAAAAACTGGAACAGGAATATCAGGTGCAGTTGTTCAACCGTTTTCCCAAAGGGGTAGTGCTGACTTCCAAAGGGGAACAGTTTGTCCAGTATGCAACACGAATCCGTGACCTGTTAAACGATCTGGAGCAGGATATGACTGATCCCGGTGAGCCTACAGGTACGTTGAAAATCGGGATTGTGGAGACGGCAGCATCCAGCCGGTTCATGGAAATTCTCAATGAATACCAGGTGGCCTATCCCGAGGTCTCCATCTCACTTGTGAATGCCACTTCCCCCAAAGTGCTGCGCAAGAAAATACAGGAGTATGAGATCGACGGTGCCTTTATTAGTGGTGCTTGCGTGAAAGAGGGTCTGAAAGTGGAATATGAAATGCAGGACACGGTGCATATCATCTCCAAACGGATGGACGTTCCACCCGAAAGCCTGTGTCAGGTTTCGTGGGTTGTTTTCCCAAAAGGCTGCCCTTACCGTGAAATTACGGAGGAATATTTGCAGGAAGAAGGTTTGTCTGCTCGCAATATGATTGAAGTCAGCACGATGGATAACCTGCTTAGCTGTGTGGAGTCGGGGGTTGCTTTTACCATTATGCCTTGCAGCGTTATTCACAAGAAACCGGATGAGTTCTCGGTATACGATCTGGCTGAACGATTCACACATACCACAACGACTTTTGTCCGAGGTGAAGATCGATACGTCAGCAGCGCGCTGGATCGATTTGTGAAGCTGCTGAATCAGAAGTGTATTACATTTTGAAATGCAATTTGGATTTTCCCCGTATCTGCTCATCGCTTATGTGGGGCTAAAACCAAAATATAAAGAAGGCGGGCATCCATACGGACGCCCGCCTTTATTTGTATTTTTATTTTACCTGTACTTTTCTTGGAGCATTCGAGCAGGGGGTTCAGGAGGCTTAGAAAGGCTTCGCCTGCTCTTTTCTAAGGAACCTAGAACGTCTTATTTGGCTCCCAAGCCCTCTTTTTCAATCGTAAGGAACACCAGACGTGTTATTTTCTAAAATCTCGCTAAAAAGACGATAAAAACAGCCTCAAATTTCAATATAGCGTGTCTAAGGTTCCTTATGCTTCTGTAGACGCTTCAAACCCCTGAATAACACGTCTCAGATTCGTTAGCGCTCCGGTCACGTTAAAGGCCCACTTCAGCTCTCAGTCTGAGGTTTCATGACACACTAACTCTAATCCATTTCAATGAATCCTTTAAATTTACCCGCGCAGTCTGCGGGAACTCAGCGCGTGATGACCATTTTGCAGGAATGTGCTGCGTGTATTCTTCATCAGTTCAATCCGGCGTTCAGCCAAACGATCCGCAGCAATATACGTTGCGATGCCTTCGGTACGCGACGTGTCGAAGATTTTCACCAGAGTATTGTAGATCTCTCCAACCTTGCTCCACGCACGATCGGCGTTATAACCGTTCAGCTCATCCGCAATATTAATTACGCCACCTGCATTGATCACATAGTCTGGTGCGTATACGATTCCCATCTCATGCAGCTTGTCACCATGACGCGGCTCCAGCAGCTGGTTGTTGGCACATCCTGCCACTACCTTGGCCTTAAGCTGTTTCAACGTATCATCATTAATGGTACCGCCTAATGCACATGGAGCATAAATATCACAATCCACTCCAGTAATGTCGGCAGGGTCCACCGCTTTTGCACCGAATTGATCCACAGCCTGTTTCACGGAATCCTTATGGATATCGGTAACGATCAGATGCGCACCTTCTTCGTACAAATATTTGCACAGACGCATCGCCACGTTGCCCACGCCCTGTACAGCCACGGTTTTGCCTTCCAGCAGATCCGTGCCGAATGCTTGCTTCGCCGCGGCCTTCATGCCCCGATATACACCCCAGGCTGTTGCCGGGGAAGGATTTCCAGAGGAGCCGTAGCTTGGCGATATGCCTGTGACATAGTCTGTTTCCTGATAGATCAGATTCATATCTTCTTCTGTGGTTCCCACATCCTCTGCGGTGACATACCGTCCGTTCAGTCCCTGAATGTATCGGCCAAAGGCCCGGAACATCGCTTCATTTTTGTCACGGCGCGGATCTCCGATAATTACGGCTTTGCCTCCGCCCAGATTCAGTCCGGATACCGCATGTTTATATGTCATTCCCCGCGCAAGGCGCAAGGCATCTTCAATGGCCGCTTCCTCAGAAGCATAGGTCCACATCCGTGTGCCTCCCAGCGCAGGACCGAGTGTAGTATCGTGAATAGCTATAATTGCTTTTAAACCAGAGGCTCTATCCTGGCACAGTACCAGTTCCTCATAATCGTGATGTTCCATTGCTTCAAACCAGCTCATGTGTAACCGTCTCCTCCAACCATTTTTGCGATCCATTCGCCTTTATCCGTTTCGTTCTCCACCCTCTATTGTACCCATGATGATCTAGTTTGTGCAAAATACATTACGATGTAACAAAAAGACCTTTCTCTCTTCACAGGGAAAAAGGTTCATTTACTCCAGCATGAAATCGGTTTAAAAATCTAGCGATGAGTGTTCATGGCAAGGTTTCAACCACGTTGATGGGATGCAGATCCCCACCCACGGCGAATGAAGCTTGGCCAGTCTCCTCCGAGACAACCAGCACAACCGCATCCGTCAGCTCACTCAATCCAAGAGCAGCCCTATGCCGTGTGCCAATCTTCCGTTCATGTGCAATGGCCTGTGACAAAGGCAGAACGTTACCCGCAGATACAATCTGATTGCCCCGAATCAGTACAGCCCCATCATGCAGAGGTGCACCCGGTATAAACAAAGACTCCAATAGCGCATGAGTGACCCGAGCATCTACTGCAACCCCTGAGTGGATAATCGGTTCAAGCGGCACTTCCCGTTCAATTACAATGAGCGCACCATATCTGCGATCCGACAAATGCTGTACACTGGCAGTCAGTTCGGCAAATTTCTCCGTGAAGGGAGACAGATAACAATCCAGATAAAAGGAAGACGCCAGCACCTCGATCTGCTTGATCTCGGCCCGAATCTCCGCAAATTGGCCCAGCAGACACACACTGTCATGATCAAAGGTGGATAACGTCTGGTTCATCCGATCTGCCACACGATGAAGGTCTGCTTTGAGTTTCTGCCTCATGGTCGAGCTGTCGCAGTCTGCTTGCCGATTCATCATCATTGTCTTCCTCCTCACCTTGGCATCTCACTCATTATTCATAATTACCCATACGTTTCCCTCTGCTTCGGGCATTTATGCAAAATAAAGCCTGTCCGCAATCGCTGTGGACAGGCTGATAATCCGTATATCTAGCTTAACTACTTGTCTTACTGCTTGTTTTACTGCGCTTTGCCGTACGAACCAGCTTTAAACGTTGTAGGATCATACCATTTATAGCCTGCAGCCGGTGCAGCCCATGGCTCGGTTTGCGGCTCAGTGGATGAAGCCGGAGCTTCAATCGCAAGCAGACTTGTCGGCGTATCCAATGTCAGTCCAGACACCTGAGACAGACTTGTATAGCTTTCTTTTACTGCAAGCCATTTCACGGTATTCACAAGGAATACACCGTCGTTTACTTCTTTGAAGCCATCATACGTTGTTTTGGCAGCGCCTGTTTCTTCACGTAGATACTTTGGAGTGGCATCCTCCACAGGTGAGGAGTCACCGATAAATGCTGCTTTACCTGCACCGACCTTGGCAATCGCTGCGTAGGCTCCTTCAGCCCGTCCGCCGCCATTGTATACGCCCTGATCTACCGCGCTGCCCCATTTGGATACACCGCTAGGCACATACACCAGACCTTTGGCTTTGTTCGGGTCAATAATGGCAAGTGTAGAACCCGCATGCATAGCTACTGCACTCACTCCGGTTGTAATACCGAACGACTGTGAAGGTGCAACGATATCCGTTGCATTAACATCTCCCAGTGCATTGTAGCGGAATCGAATACCGAAGTTGGATGCCAACCAGTCTGAACTGGTCACACCTTGCATGGCTGGAGATTCGGCTTCTGCTGACGACATGCCTTTGGCCGGATTCAAGAATGCACCACGGCGATAACCGTTGAATACTTCAGAGGAATCCCAGCGGTTTTTGTTTCGGTCTGCGTTATAGTGATCGGCAATGAAGAAGACACTGCCACCATTCTGTACATATTGCAGCAGCGCAGCCTGCTCTGTCGCTTTGAAAGGCACGTTCGCTTCGCCAATAACGAAGACATCATAATCTTTCAATTTATTAAAGGTGATGGCTTGCTCACCGAGGGTATACGGGATGCTGCGATTCAGCTGATCCACGGTAAAGCCTGCGTTTCGCAAACCATTCGCAAAGTCCGAAAATGCCCCATCAATAACCCAGTCCGCAGCCCCGGCTGTCTGAGCATGCGTGTTGTCGAACAATACTTTTTTCCCTGTACCATCTGGCAGCGTTGTGCCTGGATCAGGATCAGGATTGGTTGTTCCAGAGGAGAGTGCGATTGAGGTAGGGTTTTTAACCCCGGCATAACTGTTATATGCGCCAAGCGTTCCGGTTACGATAACCTTCTGCCCCACAAGATTCGGGTTGGAAGCCAGTCCATATTGCGAGCGGTACGACGCGGGAATCTGTACGTCGAGCAGTTTCGCGTTGGTCTTCTCTGTCGCTGAATCGGCAATCAGGAAGTTAAAATCATTGGCGTAAGGAGATGTAAACTTGGCTGTAAGCGAGCCCGTGGCATGTCCAACAATATAACCTTCCACCGTTGCCGTTGCTCCGCCACTCTGGGCAGCGATGGCCTGCGATACCGTAATAGGTGCTGCAGCGGCCTGTACCGGACCTTGTGAACCAGGTTGAAGCAATGCCGTCGCCATCATGATGAAGATCAGGAATCCCCCGATCCAATGCTGCCATATCGCTTTCTTCATACTTGCCTTCTCCTCCTCGTAATTACCTGATAATGGTTATCCACCTTTAATTTAATCGTTCATATGCTGAATTCCTCTTTCTTTTTGTAAAATGTTTGCAAAAACTTTTGGAAGTTACACCAATTGCCCATACTGGTTAACAAAAGTATCCCAAAGGAGACCTGTACGATGAAGTTTCTATTTCTTCTGCTCCTGGTGATTGTTCCACTGATTATGGTTTTTGTTGCGATTCGCTCTCGGATGGTGACCCGTGTTTTCCATGTCCTTGCCCTGCTCTGCTTCTATAGTGCGGCCACTGTCATTGCAGGTGATGTGTACGCTACGAATGCCCATATGACGACGTTCACCACCGAAATTCACCATTTCCTGTTGAATGGGTGGTTCCTTTATCCGTCTGCATACCTGGGTGTGTACATTCCCTATCTGCTGTGGATGAGCCTATTTTCGAAAAAAAGTTAAGTTTATTCGAGCCTTGGCATTGCATTTTGCCATCGTTCATTGCATAATAAACATATAGCTGTGATAATGATTATCATTCTTGAGCTTGTCTCAAGTCTTCTGTCTACTTTACATGACTTAACGATTTTATAGATAAAGGGGAACGAACATCGAATGAATACAACTCTGCAAAAGGCTGATCTGCAGCTTGACGATTATTTGGATCTTCTGAACCTGGCAACCAACCTGGGCGACACCAAATGGCAAAAGGAAATTATCCGCAAGCTGGCTTATACTTATCCCGCAGTTGAATGTAAACAACCACAATAGCATGCCTTATACCTACATAGCTCGTAACCCATTCTTTACACGAATCGGTTATTGGGCTATTTTTGTTTTACTATATAATTGAACTGAACATTTACACGAGAAACGGAGAGGACAGAAATAACCTGGAGAAGCGGAGCGTTCGCCTTTATCCCCGGATTTTCCCCTTTGAAAAAGGGAATCAAAAAAATCTGGGGATAACAGCGATCGGAAGGTTGTTCTGTCATCGGAGTGGCAAGTGTAGTATTCTTTAGTTCAATTTATATAGGAGGGAATAGCGATGCAATTGGAGGCCGAACGACTCATCATCCGGGATATTCTGGACACAGACTGGGAAAGTATACATAGCTACACATCCATGACAGAAGTTACTCAGCATACAGCATGGGGACCGAATACGGAGGAAGATACGCGAAATTATGTGGAATTTGTGCTGAATTCACAGCAAACACAACCACGAGAGGGCTTCGAACTGGCGATATGCTTGAAAAAGGAGGGCATCCTGATCGGCGGTGTTGGCCTCCACATCGAAAAGACGAACGCTGAGATCGGTTATGTGCTCAATCCCGTTTATCAGGGAAAAGGGTATGCTGCCGAAGCAGCCCGAGCCATGCTTGGCTTTGGCTTCAATACACTTGGCGTACACCGGATATATGCGAAATGCCGCCCGAACAACAAGGCTTCAGAGAACGTTATGCAGAAGATAGGTATGCAGCGTGAAGGTCTGATGCGAGAGCATTGGTTTTACAAAGGGGAATATCATGATTCGTGTCTATATTCGATTCTTGCAAAGGAATATGCAGGTGCAAACGTTGGACGCTAATCGTGCCTACAACAATAAAACATATAACTACACCAAAAAGCTGATCCCGAACAAATCGGACGTCAGCTTTTTTGATTTTTCCGTAACGACCCCAATCGCCATGGAAGGAAACAACCCTATTCAACTTGATTTCATTACAACCGGCACAGCTCTACCGGGCAGCTTGGAAATGTAGGACATCCGCACATGCAGCGCAAGGCTGCCATGTCACGAATCATCAGCTTTCCATCCACGGTGTCCAGCGTCCCCTGTTCTTTCCAGGCTCCCAACATGCGCGTTACACTCTCCCGCGTGGCACCAATCATTTCCGACAATTCGGTATGATTCAGCTTCACGTCGAGCACGATGCCATCCGGAGTAATTCTGCCATACGAGTTGCTGGCACGAATCAGCGTCGATGCGAGTGCACCTGCCTTGCCATAGAGCAAGAGGTCACGGAAACGCGACTGGGTGATACGCTGGGCGAGCGCCATCCATTGCAGGAATTTCAAGGCAAGGTCACCGTGTTTGCTGAGCACACTTTCCAAGTCACTGAGCGAAATGATCCCCAGCTCCCCTTTGCCTGCCACCTCTGCACTGTAGCTATGAGTTAATCCGCCTATACCGCCAAACTCTCCAATCAAATCCCCGGTTTGCTGAATCGATAAAATGATTTCTTTTCCATCCTCAGTCGACTTGGTCAGCTTCACTCTTCCCGAGCGAATGTAGTACAGGTATCCGGCTTCATCGCCTTCCAGAAAGAGACTGTACCCCGACTTCACCCGTTTAGGCAGCATTTTCGCCTCGATCAAGCCCCATTGTTCAGCTGTCACGAACGAAAGGATTCCACCTGTCTCCCGTGTCATCTTGCTCGCCTCCGTCTGTTCTTGTTGTGTCGCCTGGGTTGTTCTTTCTATAAATACCGTACCCATTACCATCGTCCCCCTCGGTGTTTCCTTATATATCCATCATACCGCGAATATAGCGTGGGGGTTATCGGGGGATTACCTGAACCTCACGGGGAAACTCCCTGAATTTGCTGTGAGATAAATCACACTTATGAGGTAGCTTTACGACTCCATAATCAAAAAAAGCCTTGCCGTCCCTAGCCTGAATGCCTGTCCATACACAGGATCAGCAAATTGCAGTACGGAAATAGGGGTTTTCCCTGAATTACAATCCGAAAGAAAGGGGCTACAATAGAAGCAGCAGCGAAATACCCTTATTTTAAGATGTTCCCTGACCACAGGTTAACGATATTGATGACACCGTAACGTACGGTATGATTCCAAAAAAGGAAGTGTCCTCTCATGCATGATGAACTGCCATCTGGCATTCAGGAGATGATCGACAGCCTGCGCCTGAGTACCTCCAGCGATTTTTGTGGACTGGCCTGTCTGTCCGGCACGATGCTGCGCTGGAAGTATACATCCGGTGCCAGCAACGAACGGGTGAAACGCATGGAGATGCGTCCCGGACAAGACCTGGTTGGCACTGCGCTTCGAACTGGACGCACCGCTCTATCTGATGCACAATCTATCGGGGAGCATACACCCGGCCGTTGCCCGTTAATGCTTGCGGAGCGGTTGGTATGCGCCATAGCCGTGCCTGTGTTCCAGCAAGGAAATGTTCCTGGCGCCGTGTTGCTCCTTGGCAGCAGATTACCGTGTACGTTCTCACCGGAGATGGTCCGTCAGACCGAACAGGTCGCTATACAGCTTCAGCTAAAAGTTTATGGATAAAGACAGCTGTCTGTAATACGCTAGAAAGTCTTGTTATTTCCTAATGGGAGTAACACGCACGCACTTACAGAGAATTGAAGCCATTCAGAGATTACCCTCTGAATGGCTTTCTTTTTTGGTATGATAAAGAAAGAACTGTGGAACCGGACAGGAGGAAAATGATGTGATTCAATTATTAGTTGTCGACGATCATGTAGTTGTACGCTCCGGGCTGATTGCCCTGCTCGACGGAAAGAATGATATACATATTGTTGGAGACGCCGCCGATGGGGATGAAGCTATTGCCAAGGCACAAGAACTGAAGCCGGATGTGGTCTTGATGGATTTCAGCATGCCGCCAGGTAAAGACGGTCTGACAGCTACCGCTGAATTGAAGAAAATGATGCCGGATGTCTCCATTTTGATCCTGACCATGCATGACGATGAAGAATATCTGTTCCGTGCCATTCACGCGGGAGCATCCGGATATATTCTCAAAAGCGCGCCGCATGAAGAATTGCTCGCCGCGATTCGTTCCGTAGCAGAGGGTAGCGCCTATCTGAACCCAAGTGCGACCAAGCGGCTGATGAGTGAATACCTGGACAAAGCGAAGCAGGAAAACGCCGGACCGTATGACACGTTATCCGAGCGGGAGAAAGAGATTTTGTCCTGGATTGCCAAGGGTTACGCCAATAAGGAAATCGCTGAACATCTGGTGATTAGTGTCAAAACGGTCGAATCCCACAAAAGCAATCTGATGGAGAAGCTCGGCCTTCGAACCAGACCGGAACTGGTGAAGTTTGCAATGAAGAAGGGGTTGCTGAACTTTGAGTAGCACACGCAAAAACAGACTTAGCGGATTTGCCGACCAACCTGTGCGTCAGTTATTGGAGGACATCGACAGTCACATTACAGATACTGAATTCCGCAGCAGACTGAAAGGCTCTCTGCACCAGCTCAGTGATCTGAAGTTTGCCCTGGATGAGTCGTCCATTGTAGCCCTCACGGACCGCAAAGGAAAGATCCAGTATGTTAACGATAAATTCTGCGAAATTTCACAATATAATCGGGAAGAATTGATCGGCCAGGATCATCGGATCATTAATTCGGGTTATCACGGCAAGAACTTTATGAAAAACCTGTGGGAAACGATCTCTTCCGGACGAGTGTGGAACGGAGAGATTCGTAACCGTGCCAGAGATGGCAGCCATTATTGGGTGAATACAACGATTGTGCCTTTTCTCGATAATGATGGTGAGCCCTATCAGTATTTGGCTGTTCGTAGTGAGGTAACCAAGTTGAAGCGGGTCGAAGCCGAGTTACAGACGATGATGACCCAGGTCATGAATATTCAGGAAGAGGAACGGCGTCGCATCTCCCGCGAGCTGCATGACGGTATTGGACAGAGTCTCTTCTCCCTTGTCATTCAGATAGATCGTCTACTGGCTGATCAGCCCCAATCTGGCGTAGAAGCACTGCGGAAACAAGTTACGGGCATTATGGAGGATGTACGCGGCATGGCATGGGAGCTGAGACCCTCCGTACTGGATGACCTTGGTGTCGTTCCGGCCATTCGCACGTATATCGAGAACTATACCCGGCACTACGGGATTGAAGTGGAACTGGAATGTAATCTGCGAAAACGACTGGAGATGAACCGGGAGATCGCCATGTACCGCATTATCCAGGAGGCGTTAACCAATATAGCCAAGTACGCCGATGTGTCAGAAGCTCATGTGACGGTGGAAGATTCGGAAGAGGCAACCGTTGTGAAGATCGTGGACCAAGGCGCAGGGTTCAACAGTACGACGGCTGGTAACGGTGTTGGTCTATTTAGCATGGAGGAGCGAGCCCGCGGAGCCGGAGGTACACTAGTAGTATCTTCGGAGCCTGGCGAAGGAACGGTAGTTACCTTTTGTCTACCCAAAACTGCTCATTAAGTCGCTTCAACCTGTACTTTATATAGAAGACTGTTTACGGATGTGCTCCGTGAACAGTCTCTTTTTCGATCCATGCCTGTACTCTGCTCCTATTCATCATCTCTGATTGGTAAAAATGACAAAATGAAAGCTGAGAATCGGATAAATTCAACATTTACAATAAATATATTGACTCCAATTACGATTCGTCATTAAAATATGAATGCTACATACAAATTGTACGTAGATTCTATCATAATTTTTTATTCTATATAGTTAAAAAAAAGGATGGTCAATCATGTCAGAGAAACGCTCCTCCAAAGGGGTAGAAATCCCGCAAATGCAAAATCTGGATGCAATCGATCGTAAAATCATTGCCGCCCTTCACCAAAATAGCCGGGTATCCTACACCGATCTGGGTGCACAGATCGGTTTGTCCCGCGTGGCCGTTCAGGCCCGCATTAATGCTTTATCCGAAAAGGGAATCATTGAACGCTTCACCGTGGTTATCAATCCGGGCAAAGTTGGACTCCAGGTCTCTGCCTTTTTCAACGTCGATGTAGAACCGCTATTTCTGGATGAAGTGGCCGCGAAACTGGACGAAGAACCCGCAGTAACCAGCCTCTATCATATGACAGGCCCGAGTACCCTGCACATGCATGGTATTTTTGCAGATATGGAAGAGATGGAGCAGTTCCTGCTGGAGAAGCTCTACAAGATGCCGGGCATCGTCAAGGTAGAATCACAGCTGTTGTTAAAACGATATAAAAGCCGAATGGGCATGAGACTCTAGGAGGATATCAGCATGAGTTGGAAAGATTACAACGGTCTCGTCATTGGGATGGTACGAACCGGAATTTTGGGATATGGCGGCGGACCTTCGGTTATTCCGCTGATCCGTTATGAAGCCGTTACCCGCTATAAGTGGGTCAGCGATGATGAGTTTGGCGAGATTTTGGCCATTGCCAACGCCCTGCCTGGTCCTATTGCCACCAAGATGGCTGCGTATCTGGGGTATAAAACCAAAGGCGTGCTGGGCGCTATTGTGTCCGTTTTGGCCCACATTTTGCCGACGAGCATCGCCATCATTGCGCTGCTTGGCTCCATGTACGCGCTGCGCGAATCGAAAATCGTAGCAGGCATGGTGGCCGCTGTTCGCCCGGTTATTTTTGTCATGCTAGGCATGATGGCATACGAATTCGCCAAGAAAGCGTGGAAGGGACTCGGTACAACCTTTGCCGTCCTGTTCGGTGTCCTTGCATTTGTGCTGCTGCAGCTGCTGGATATTCACCCCGGTATTGTGATTGCCGTCTTCCTTGGATATGGCGTCTTCCATCTGGATGTGGTTCAGCGTTTCAAATCCAAGGGCAATTCCGACAAGGGGGTGTCCTAAACGATGCTTCAGACATGGTGGGAATTGTTTTGGGGATTTTTTGTAGCCAACATCTTGGGTTACGGGGGCGGTCCCGCCTCCATTCCGTTAATGCAGGAAGAAGTGGTTAACCATTACAAGTGGATGACCACGGAACAATTTGGTGATGTACTCGCTATCGGCAATGCACTTCCCGGTCCGATCGCGACCAAAATTGCTGCATTTGTCGGTTATCAGGTGGCTGGCTGGTTTGGCGCCTTCATCGCCAGTTTTGCCACCGTTGTGCCTTCGGCTGTCGCGTTAATTCTGCTGCTTCGATTACTGAACAAACATCGTACTTCACCAAAGGTGAAAGGGATGACCTTGCTCGTACAACCGGTTATTGCAGTACTTATGATCTTACTTACATGGGAATTCGGTCAGGTATCCACCAATTCTATCGGCATTTGGCAGACATTGATCATTGCAGGGATCTCGCTTTGGGTCATGACCAAGACCAAGCTGCATCCAGCCATACTCATCGTTATTGCTTTCGCATACGGTGCGCTGGTTCTGTCTCATACGATGTAATTCATTGATTATTTAGATTCGGGGAACGTCTTGGAACAACGTGTTTTTATATCCAATGTGGATATATGCACAAAGTGCCGGGGCGTTTCTTTTTTGTATTGTTAGTTTTTTTGTGTTTTTCCCATTAAAAAAACGGTGATGCCAGCATTTAAGCTGTCATCACCGCACATAGAATTGCTTGTTTTACCGTCTTACTTGAAGATATTATTTCGCTTCAACGACTACAGTTACTTTAGTTTTCACACCTGCATAAGTCACGGTAATCGTTGCTTTACCCTTACCATTGGCCTGAATGACACCATCCTTCACCGATGCTGTCGCAATACGGGAAGATTTCCACAGTGCCGGCTTGGATACGTTCGCTTCGCTGCCATCGGCAAACGTTGCTGTAGCAACCAGGGTTACTTTGTCACCAGGCTTCATGGTCAGGGTTACTTTATCGGTTTGCAAATATTTCAGTGTATCTACATCGACGGCAATGGTTACCGTCTTGCTGCCGTACTTCGCTGTAATTTTTGCTTTACCTGAACCTGTCGCTTTTACTTTACCTTTGGTTACCTGAGCTACTTTGTAGCTGTTGGTTTTCCATTCCGCTTTGTCCGTAACATCACGCTCACTGCCATCGCTCAGATATGCAGTAACGGTAAGATCAGCGGAATCACCTGTTTTCAGGGAAAGAGACGGTTCGGATGCTTCAATGCGAGCGACTACGTCTACCTCAACCGCAATCGTCACTTTTTGGGACCCGTACTCGGCAGTAATATTCACTTTACCACTACCATTAGCCGTAACCAATCCTTTTTTAACATCAGCTATACGAGCGTTACTGGTTTTCCATGTTGCCTCCGACGTTACATCCAGCGTATTACCATCCTCATCTGTTCCAGTAAGTGTAACCTGCTGTGTTTCCTTAGAAGCCAATGCGATAAAGTTCAGATCGGCTTCAAGTCCGCTTGCCATACCTACCTCAACAGACATGGTAAGTGTTTTCCCATCCACTTTAGCCGTAATGGTTGCCTTGCCGACAGCGATACCTTTCACTTCGCCATCCTTGGATACTTCAGCAACTTTATCACTGCTGCTGCTCCATTCCACATCTTTGGTGACCACTTTGGATGTGTCTCCATAGACAGCCAGCACTTCCGCAGTAAAGGTATCGCCAACACCGATCGATTTTTTCTTGTTCTGCATTTCATACTTGTCTGGAACATCTACACTTACGGTAATTTTAACCGTTTTACCACCGTAAGCTACTGTCACAGTCGCCTGCCCGGATTTGTAAGCAGTCAGCTTCCCCGCCGATACATATACAATATCCTCATCACTGGAAGTCCAAGTTGCTTTGGAAGTAACGTTTTCCGTTGTTCCATCAACATATTCAGCATTAACAGTAAGTTCTTTTTCTTTTGTTCCAGTTAAACTCATCGCCAGTTTGTCCTGCACGTCAACAACGTCGAGATAACGGGCCGTATCTACATCTACAGTCACTTCAACCGTTTTATCACTGTAGCTAGCTTTAATGGTTGTCGTACCTTGACCAACAGCTGTAATTTGTCCTTTATATACCGTGGCCACTTTTTCATTGCTTGATGTCCACACTGCCGTATTGGTAACATCTGAATCCGAACTATCCGGGTAGATCGCTGTCAATTTCAGTTGTTTGGATCGATCCGTATTACTCAGCTTAAAGAACAGCTTCTGCTGATCGATCTTCAGATTACTCGTTCGGTCCACATCCACATCGATTGTTACCGTCTTGGTACCGTATTTAGCAGTAATTACAGCAGAGCCTGCCGCATAACCGGTGATCGTGCCTTTAAGCACGTCCGCAATCTTCTCATTGCTGGAACTCCAGTCCGCCAAGGATGTCACATCTCTGGTTGTCCCATCTGGGTAAGTTGCAGTTAAGACGACTTTGTCACTTTTGTTCAACAACAGATTAACTTGCTTTTTATCCGTATCGATACGCTTAACCACTTCAACGTTTACTTCAACGGTAACGGACTGCTTGCCCACCTTACCTGTGATTTCTGCAGTTCCGGCTTTCTGTCCGGTTACTTTACCATTGACTACTGTGGCTACCTTTTCGTCACTTGAAGACCACTCTGCGATATCGGACACTGACTCGTTAGTATTATCACTATACGTTGCTGTCAGAGTAATCTGCTCGGATTCGCCCGTGCGGATATCAAGTGACTGTTTGTCTTTGGTCAGCGCCTTAACCTTCTTGGTGACATTGACCTGAATGGATTGAGGCTTATTTTCATAGGAAACAATGACAGTTGCTTGTCCTTCACCCTTGGCTGTAATTGTTCCGTTATATACCGTAGCCACCGCAGTGTCATCACTACTCCAGCTCGCATTAACTGTAACATTACTTGTTGAAGCATCTGTGTAGACTCCTGTAGCTGTTACCGAACTGGATTCTCCCACTTCCAGAGCCAGCTCATTTTTGGAAACTACAATTTTGGACAGTTCTTTATCTGCCGCAGCGGCCAAGCCTACGTTAGAAATACTCAGCACCAATACCAGCATCATCACCATGTACTTGGTCAATCTTGGCTTTAACATCATTTCCCTCCGATTCTTATCATTTTGTTCCTTAGTTTAATGTCGGCAAGTTCTTTCCAGATGTTTAGACTTTCAGGGAATTTTCAGGGGAATTCGTTCATCCGATCTATCGATTTCCAAATGATTCATACCTGCAAATATTACGCATAACCTATGTATAGTCACTATTTTTGAATTCATTTATATGATCGGGGGAGAAACATGAGTCAGCCTTTTGACTACAAAGGATATTGGGAACAAGCGTATAGCTCAGGCGAGACATCCGGAAGGGGTTCGTATGGCGTACTGGCTGAATTCAAGGCAGAGGTGGTAAATGGACTGATTCAGCGTGAGGGTATTTCCAGCGTCATTGAATTTGGATGCGGGGATGGCAATCAACTGCAATATATGAATTATAATACGTATCTAGGTGTCGATGTAGCCGGTTCGTCGGTGCGTCTATGCGCATCCAAGTTTGCTAACGATACCTCCAAGAGTTTCATGTTATATACACCCGGTCTGTGGATTAACCGCGGTTTCCTGCAAGCTGATCTCACCGTCTGTCTGGATGTACTCTATCATATTACGGATGAAACGGATTTTCGCAATACACTCTACGACATTCTGCACTCTACGTCAGAGTGGGTTGTGTTGTACACTCGTTTGAAAGAAAACGGTAATCCAGGGGTTAGCACCATTCAGGACCGAAATATTTTTGATTATCTGTTCGACTATCCCGAATTCAAAGTACATGAAATTATTCCTCAGCGATATCCCGACCAATCCTCGGCCGACTTTGTCATCTTAAGACGCACACCCGGCATCGATATCGGTCTGAGACCAAGGGTGTGCTCCGCCTCCTAGACAGGAATACCTTTTCCTCTGGGAGGCAGGCACACTCGAACGGCTGTATGATAGGTCGCATACTCATGCCCCCCTCGCGCATACTCGCCGCTTGAAATGTGACATTCCTGATTCCCTGATTCTCGTTTCTCTAAAATAAACCTGGACGCCCACGCAGCTTCGCCAGCGCCTCCATATAGAAATAATCGCCGTATATAATCGGCACATTTAAGCCACGACCCTCTGGATAATGCACCGTGCCCTGCATGATTAGACCTTCTTCCGCTGCCGTCTCCCCGGAGCTGTAGTTCTCATGCAACCCGCGAAGGATACGCTCTGCCGCGGCTGCATATTCCTCGCCGCGCGGCGACAGCTTCGCCAGCTCCAACAGTCCGCTTGCGGCAATCGCCGAAGCGGACGAGTCCCACGCCACCTGATGCTCGGCAGGTGCGCGGAAATCCCACACCGGCACGATCTCTTCGCCAAGCATGGCGAGGAAGAAATCGGCCGCCCGCTCCGCTGTCTCCAGATAGCGGGCTTCGCCCGTATACCGGAAAGACAGCGCAAACCCGTGCAACGCCCAGGCGGTACCCCGCGCCCAGGCGGAACCTGGCGCATGGCCCTGCCCGCCATGCTCCTGCAGCTTCTGCCCCGTGAGTGGATCGAACTCCACCACGTGGCAGATGGACCCGTCAGCGCGGACGAATTCGCGCGCCACGGTGTCCGCATGCGCTTCCGCCAGGCAGCGGAAGCGCGGGTCGCCGCTCTGCTCGGATGCCCAGTAGAGCAGCGGCAGGTTCATCATGCTGTCAATGATGGCTACGCCGCGCGTATCCATGGTTGACGAGCTGAAGTTCCAGGCGCGGATGAATTCACCGCGCACGTTAAAGCGGGCAGCGAGCAGATTGGCAGCGAGCATTCCTCGCCGCCGGCCATCTGCGCTGCCGGTCTGGCGGTAGTTGGCTACGCCACTAAGCAGCCAGATGAACCCAAGATCGTGATCCACCGATTCGGGATCACGCAGACAACCTTCCAATTGCCGCTCACAACTTTCGGCAATGCGGGATAACGGAGCGACAGCTTCGTTTTCCGGCGACTCGCCATAGACAAGCCATAACAGTCCCGGCCAGAAGCCGGCGGTCCACCATTCGGGATCATTCCGGTCATACATGCCCTGCGGGGCGGTGTGCGGAAATGTATCCTTGATGCGCTGCGCGTTGCGAATCGTTTTGGCTGCTCCTTGCTGCCATGCTTCCTCCAGCCAATTCACGGATGTTGATGTATTCATAAACCTATCCCTCCTCTAATCAATACCCTACCTTTTTTCGGATTACATCCAGCTCTAACACAACACATCTTTCGTAGCTCTTCCCCAATATCATTGCGCTATAATCCATTTAAGACCCCATGCCCACTCAGCTGACCCGGCATAGATATCGGAACAGGCTCATGTCACTACACCCAATCTGATTGTAAACGTTATACTTCGCACGCCGCTTACTTCCATCCTTGCTTCCTTCAGCAGCCCATTGCGGGATGCCACCGGCTGTTGCTTGAGCTGAATGATGGCTCCTTCATCCAGCACGGTGGATTCCACATAAGCACCCCGGTACTCGCTGCGCACAGCCTGCTTGGATTGAGTGATGACAGCCTGCTCACGGCCATCACTGAACATCAATGGAATGAGTGCTCCGACAGCCTCAAACTCACCGTCGAATTCATAGGTCACAGTAAGCAAATCAGCCTGCTGTACATAACGCGTTCGCAGTGAATCGAGCCCGGGTAGTGGGCCGAGCCATGTCACTGTAAATGCATTGCTCTGATCCTGATCCTTCCCGTCATCTCCCCCTGGAGAAGCTGAATCATCTCGAACCTCTTGATCTACCGTTTCAAGCAAGATCGAACCTCCGCCATCTGCAGAGTTAATCCCGGCATCCCGGTCATAATCAGCACCTGACGGAATGCCCCCGGCAAGACTGTGCCACTTCCCATCTGCCGTCTTCCAGACAGGACAATAGCTCAACGGACCAACCTCCCCTTCCGCAAATTCTGTGAAACCGGATTGCACATGTCCAGCTGCCGATGGACCGATCAGCCCCGGCAATCCCGCCTGTTGTATCCTCACAAGACCGGGAACCGTGTATGGATCATTCATGGCTGTATGCAGAATCATTTGTTGACCTGGTACGGTGGCGATAATCGTTTCAAACCATCCATCGGCCTGCAACACCCGGTTGCCTAACTCGGAAGGAAGGTACATTTCCATTACATCTTCACCAGGATCGCTAAGGCAGGCATGGGCCAGCGCTGCTGCCGTCCACAGATTATAACCCGTATGATTCGTATAGACTTCGTAGCCATGACGTGCCTCAGGGGGATACTCGTTTCGAACTATTTTCAGACGCCCATCATCCATCTTCCAACGCTCCACCGCTTCGAAACACCGATTGGCCGCACGAGCGAACGCCCCAGCCATCACCCGATCTCCAGCCTGTAAGGCCTGTGCTGCATGGTTAGAACATACGTAGGCTGCTGCCGCTTCATTCCATTGATGTTGGGAGCTGCGTCCACGTGGCGGAATCTCACCCAGCGGTGACAGTGTAAGCAGCGTACTGAATGCACCATGACGTAATTGTTCCTTCAACTCACCAGCGCACGCCCCGTCATATCCCGCTTCAAGCATGACATCCAGATGATAGCGCGTTGCAATATCATAGGAGAATGGACAATTCGGTCGGTCCAGCGGACCGTCCTGATACAGTCCAAGCGGCGTAAATCGTGTCAGATGATACAGATTCAGATACCGGTCCATCCAATTCGTACCCTCACTGGCAAGCTGTTCCCTCCAGCGCAGATATTCTCCGGAGATCATGATGGCGTTCCAGTTGATCATGCGATTGGGATTGTTCATTTTGCTCATTGTAAAAACATAATCTTGTTCAGGCTGTATTTTCTTAAGAGCCTCTGCCCAGACCTTTGCTTGCTCAGGCATATGCGGCTTCAACAGGATGTAAGCTCTCATCATCAACACAGGGAAAAAGTCAGGATGATGATCCGGTGCACAACCCTTCACAACAACATCGATGCTGTGTGACAGGGCCGAGGCGGCCGAAGCAAGCAGGTCCATATGTCCCGCTTGAACAAGAACCGATGCAGCCATTGCATAAGCTGGTGTGGAATAATATCGCTCGGCCTCCGAGAACGGATCAATAATGGCGCCGCTACTATCCTGGTAAGGGGTATAAGCCCGAACAACACTCTCCACAAGGGCTAATTTGCGAGCCTGATTCCAACCATCTGACGGGGCAGGCCCCGCCTCTTCCGCCAGTTTACGGTAATTATCGAGTGCATCTTTCCATGGATACGTTGATGCGGCTGTATACTCACTCACGTATGCTCACCTCCATCTTTCACTTTGGTTCAATCGTGAACTTCAGCTCACACATCGTCTCCAGCAGATCGGTTTCCTCACTTCCCGCACTGGAGTTATCCGACTGCTCTCGCCATTCAAGTGATGTCCGATAGAATGTAACTGGCACATTGTCATGATCAACCGTATGAATGACCTCTATATCCGCCTGCCACTGGTTTGCATCGTACGTCATCCATACCGTTGCTCTCTCGCCATGCCATTGAATCTGCCCCTCATGTACCTTTTCAGGTACCTTTCTGCTCATAAACCGCTCCGTCACACTCGGCCGTTGCAATTCTCCCACCGAATGTAACGTGCCTGATGAAGACGCCGCTCTGTTTTTCCATTGAAATCGATCCTTCAGACGCAGTTCTGCCACGCTCCCGACATCATTAGCAGAACCGCTCCAATGCAGCTGACGTGTATAACAAGCGAGCGAAGCCGCTTCAGGATAAGCTGCTGTCAGTTCCAAACAGGCATCCAGTGTACGGTCATCGTCCGAAACCTTCGCCTCAAGAACCTGTGCTTGCGCCTCGCGCCCCGAGCTCTGCTCCTTCCCCTCAATCCGGGGCACGCTATGCCCGGACGAACTAATGTGGAACAACTGCTCTCTGCCCGGAGCAAAATAGGCTTGTGTGTACAGCCCTGCTCCCGGATCACAAAGAATGTTTTCGCCACCACAATGGATCATAAATTGCCCAAGATCATTATGGTTATGGGGTTCATCGTTATGCCCGGCCTTGACGGAAAAAGCAATAGCTAAAGGTTCATCTCTGGTAAGATCTGCGCCTGGAGAATCAAGTTCTCCCTTCGCAATCATCCAGCCCAAATCTTCCAAAATGATCCCTCGTTCCGAAGGGGCAGCCTCCGCTTCTTGCAAATACATTGCCGGACTGCTCCACATCACGTTACGCAGCAGGTGAGCCCAACGATGACAGGGATCATCGGTAAACAAAGGAATATGAAACGGCAGATCCACCTGTATACCGAAACGAGATGCCAGAAGTGAGAGCAAACCCGAAGGAACCTCTTGCTGCTCCGCACTATCCGAATAATTCACGAAGGTTCCTCCTGACAGATGAACCCGTAGTGGGAAGGCTGCTATTGCCGCTATTTTCGAACCACTCAGCAGCAGATCCAACTTACCTTCACTGTATTCACGCAGCATGTCGGCATAATAGACGAAATAGCCGAACCCATACACCCAGTAACCAATGCCTTCTGCACAGCCGCCATCCATGCCATAGCCACTCAGAAATGCCTGCATGGAACGAATCGTCTGACCAACCGATTCTGACAGAATCGCTTCTTCCTCCAGCAGTAATAATCCAGCCATGCCACAGCATCCGCTGCACACAGCAGACCAGTTATGCTCAGCATCTTGCCAGTGATAAGTACGTTGTTCCCGATAGAGCGGTGTGAAGATGCGCCGCTCGGCCTCAGCCCTGATCCGCTGGATGATACGTGGATCCAGTCGATCCGCATGAATCGTCACGATTTCGGCCAGCATATGTACCGTCTCCGCGGCAAACAGATCAATATTACCGTTGACCTGTTCCACTCCCCCCGAACCCAAATGTGCAGGCAAACACCATGTATACTCACCACATACATCCCACAACATATCTTCCAATGTCTCTATCCATCTCGGCGCATTCGAATCCACAGCAAGCAGCGCTATTGCCGCCAGACGTCCCCTGCGTTCAAAGTACGCATCCTCATACAACTTTCGTTCTCCTGTATCCCCAAACTTCCGATAAAGACCGAATGACAGCGAAGGCAAGCTTTCGTTCAGGGCACGCTCCCCATAGCTGCTCAGATCTGTGTAAAAAGAAGCTAGCTCTGGTTGCAATAATGCCTTTCCAATGGCATCCATAGAGCAGATTGAGGGTGTTGGAGCAAGCAGAACCTGCTGACTCCTCCTTCTGTTTTGTGCCATCCGATGCACTGCCTGTTGAATAACCGTAGAATCCGGCATGGATATGGAGCTGACTTTACTTTGATTGGTGTTTTCCATTGAATTCACCCTAATCTATATGGAATACGAAACCTTCATTATATGTAACCGATTTCATTTTACCGGATAATACTATACATTTGAAGAGTTATCCATCATATCCATCCAAATTAACCACACAATTCCTGTCCCAAATATAAAAAAACGAAGAACCCACCTGGGTTCCTCGTTACATTCAGCTTTTAGCGAAAGCTGGATATTTCTAATTCTATTAACCAATCGCAAGTGGAGAATTCTGTACAACGGACAGCCACTGACGTGCAATCAGCTCATGACCCGCTGCGGTTGGATGCACACCATCCCATAACCAGTAGGCAGCGTCAGCTTGTTCGAGAGCATCGTTGAACGTTTCCTGCAAAGGCACCCAGACCGCCCCGAACTCACTTGCGAGTTCACGGACCAGATTTTGATACTGCCCGATACGCTCCTGCCAAGTATCCCATTGCTCCACTGTAGCTCCGGTTTTAAGAATGAACGGCTCCATTAAAATCAGCCCGGTATTCGGCATGACTTCCCGTGTTTCCTCCAGCAAATGACGATATGCACGGCCAAGACGATCCGTCACTCCACTGGGTTCGCCATTCATGGTGCGCCAGGCATCATTAACACCGATTAGAATGCTGATCAGATCCGGCTTCAGACTAAAAGTATCCTCGTTCCAGCGTGCATACAGATCTGAAGCGCGGTCCCCGCTAATTCCTCTGTTGTAGAACGTTGGCTGCTTGGCTGCCAGTTCCACACCCAGTTTGCTTGAGATCAGATACGCATAGCCATGCCCGAGAAAATGATTCGGATCATCATTGCGCGATCTTCCCCCGTCTGTAATGGAGTCTCCCTGAAAAAGTATAACGGATGAATGTGTACTCATAATCAAAACCGTTCCTTCCTGTATGTAAAATGAAAACCTCAACTCTTCAGTCTCCATTTTATCCCTTTCGGGCGCAATAGAAAATAGCGTTTTCATGTCTATAAGATTTCAGGATTTTGGGTCCTTCGCTACATATCCTCCGCCCTGATATTCCGTCTCATCCTGCTTAACCGGTGCTCCCTTACGTTTCGCTTCTTCCCATAGCTCTGCTGCATCGTCCTCCGGGCGGTACCCAATCTTCTGTGCCAGATATCCAATATCATAATAATTGTCCGTATTCGCTGATGTTCCATATAGATTAACATACTTCATGCTCGAATCCGCCTCAATGCAGCACTCGGCAAGCTGGACCATATCTCTGGGAGAGATCCAAATGTGTGCGGAACGCTCAGAGTGTGGATGTGCATCGCCCGAGAAGTTGCCTATTCGAATATTGAATGATGACAAGTCATATTTATCCACGTAATATCGCCCAAGCAGCTCGATATAACATTTGCTGAGCCCATAGAAACTGTCTGGCCGATATGAATCATCCACTTTGATATCTTCTCCTGTTGGATAAAACCCTGTCGCATGATTTGAACTCGCAAAAATAACCCGCTGTACACCGTTCAACCGTGCAGCTTCATACACATGGTAGGCCCCTGTTACGTTGATCGGCAGAACTTTGCCCAGAAAATCTTCTTCATCCTTGGCCCATGCAATGTGCAGCACCGTCTGGACCCCCTGCATCAGCTCTTTCAGTCGTTCTCCGTCGGTCACATTCATCGCTACAATGCCTGCTTGAGGATCATCATGAAGATCAGCTGCCACAATGTCATACTTGCCCTTTTCCCTCAGCCCCTCCAGCAGACTGCGACCAATGACTCCCGCCGCTCCCGTAATCAAAATTCTATGCTTCGAGTTGCTCATGGATTTAGCTCCCTTCGCTCTATTACGATCTTATAGGACATTATTAACCGTTAGAGCGAAGGATTTACCTGATCCCATAAAGGCCCTGTATATTAACCCATCAAATACCGCAAAATCATCATCGCCACTATACCGACAAGTACGGTTCCGAGCAGACTTCGTGTCCAGATGGCTACTGCAATCGTAGGCAGTGCTGCCCACAAGGCTGGATTATGTGTAATCGGCACCAACTGGTTGTCCGCCATAAACAGTTCCTGACCGATCAGTGCCGCCATGACCGCCACGGGTACATACTCAAGCCAGCGTAACAGCCACATCGGAATCTGTATTTTACTGAACAGCATGAGCGGCAATACGCGCGGGATGAACGTTAACAAAGCCGAGCCCATAATAATCCAGAATACATCCCATCTTACTTCCATCGTTCCATCACTACTCCCATCGTTGCCGCAATGACCGCAGCCACAATGACACTCATGCTGCCAAGCGAAGCCATGCTGGCGAAGATTACACAGATCACGGCGATGATCGCCACGTTGATGTGCAATTTTTTATTTTTGCGCTGCATCAGTTGAAGCACTACCAGACCAATAAACATTGCAGGCAGGGCAAAATCAAGCCCAAGCCGCTCGGGATTGGTTATCCAGCGTCCAAAGTAAGCCCCTGCCATATTCGCCACAAACCAGTTCAGATATGCTGTAATGTTCAGACCGTGCATCCAGCGCTCACTCAACGTTTTCCGGCCAATCGCTCGCGTCATCGCCACGCCAAAAGACTCGTCGGTAAGCAGCGAGCCGATCCACATATTTTTAAGCGGCGTGAGATGACGAAAGTACGGCGATACGGCTGCACTCAGCAGCAGATGGCGAAGATTTACGAAGAATATGGTGAAAATGATAGCAGTCGCTGACCCACTCGAGGCAAGCATGCCTGCGGCAATAAACTGAGCCGATCCAGCGTATACAATCAGACTGAGCAGAGCCGTTTCCGCCAAACTTAGGCCTGCCGTCATTTCAATGACACCCGCTGCAAACCCAATGCTTAAATATCCAAGCAGTGTTGGGATACAGTCCTTAACCCCTTGCATAAATGAAGCATCATCCAGCACCTCTTCGGTATTTGCGGGCCCGGATGTCAGTGGTATCGATTTATCCAAATCCGGTTCATCCCCTCTCCATGTCATCCACATCTTGCGGATTACTTTTAATTTAGAAATATACCACAGGATAAGACATTCAGGGAGAGACAGATTCACTTTTACAGAACAGATGCGTTTCGAGTCTTCATAAACCGTTGATTAACGAAGAACACCAACAAGAAAAAGACTGCAGGGTCACAACCCCACAGTCTCCTTCGAGAAATGCTATTGAACTATAACTTGAATTTCTCAATCAGGCTTTGCAGGTCTTCAGCCATACGCGACAATGCCGCAGAAGAAGCTGCAACCTCTTCCATTGTAGCGAGCTGCTCCTGCGCAGCAGCTGAGCCATCTTCGGTTCCTGAAGCGATCTGATTGGATAATTCAATGGTGTCATTCACTTCCTTGGACACATAACTCATGCCTCCATCAATCTGACGGGAAGCTGCCGACACTTCTCCAGCTTGTGCAGCGACCAACTGCACGGCATTACGGATATTTTTGAAAGCCTCTCCCGCTTCCGTGATCATTTGCGTACCTTTAATCATGCCTTCACCTGTACGGGCAAAGGTAGACTGTACTGCATTTGTTTTCTCTTGCATCTCACGCATAAGTTCATTAATACGTTCGGCAGCACTGCCCGAATTGTTGGCTAGCGATTTTACTTCATTGGCCACGACAGCAAAGCCACGACCTTGTTCACCTGCTCTTGAAGCTTCAATAGATGCGTTCAAGGCAAGGATATTGGTCTGTTTGGCGATGTTGGTGATCTCGGCCACAATCTCAACAATCTCTTCATTTTTCGCTCGAAGATCCTGAATAACAGCAGCCATGGCCTCACTCTCATCATTCACCTTCTGAATATGAGCAACCGCCTCTTCCACCGTAACCATACCCGCTTCAGACTTGGAAGATGCTTCTACAGCTATGCGAGCCGTGTCTTCAGCACTCGATGAGATTTCTTTGACCCCTATAGACATTTCACCGACGAGTTGACCCGTCGCAGCAAGACTGGCGTTTTGTTTGTTCGTTCCTGACGCTGCATCCTGCATCAATTCGGCAACCTGTTCCGTTGCTCTGGATGTCTGTTCAGAACTCGCCATCAGCTCCTCAGAGGATGCTGCCAGCTGGCTCGATGTATCATGTACTTCGCCCAGAACGTTACGTAGCGATGAGGTCATGGTATCGAAGCTTGCCCCGAGTTGTCCAAACTCGTCACGGCGCTGCAAGCCTACCCGAACCGTCAGATCACCCGCGCTTACTTTGGAAGCTGCCTGCGTCAACTGCAACAATGGACGGTGAATGCTGCGAATAATGAACACGAGCAAAATAATACCAATAATCAATGAAGTCCCCACCAAAGTGTAGGCACGGATCAAGATCGGTCTTACTGCATCTGCTGCTTCGGATGGTTTGATCTCACCGACAATTTTCCAGCCTGTTTCGGGATTCGTATAAAATACGGCTTCCAATTCTTGTCCATCATACGTGTACTTTACAGTTCCTTGGTCTTTTGTATACATCTCATTAATGTAACTCTCATTGGACTGCACACCGGATTCGATATTGTAATGGAACAGGAACTTCCCGCCGTTATCCAGCATATACAGTTTTCCTTTTTCACCAATATGTATCTTATCAACGGATTCTTTCAAATGATTGAGACTTATATTGGCTCCAAATACCCCTTTGCCATCGGAAAGTTTGGCAGCTGCGGTGACAACCCATTCTCCTGTGGTTACCGATTGGAATGTATCTGAGATAATTGGTTCATCTTGTGACATCGCCATCGTGTACCAGCTGCGTTCCCGTGGATCGTAGATTTGTTGTCCGGGGTCAGGGGATTTCATCCAGCTGCCATCTTCAGCACCGGCGGTTACTACGCTCAGTTCTATATGAGCCTTGGACATACGGTCCATTTGTCTTTGTAGAGCTGGTGATTTATTGATAATATCTGCTGAAGTAATACCGGCAGCGAACTGTGCTGCGTTATCCTTCTCCATATCCAACATCTGACTAATCTGCAGACTGAGCATTTCCGTTTTGTCCTGCGCAGAATCAATGATTTCTGCGTTGACCTGATCAGCTGCTTTTAAATAAGACAACCATCCCACGCTAATGCTCGGCACAATCAGGAACAAGAGCAACGCAGCGATCAGACGTTTCTTTACCGTTAATGTAAACCAATTGCGAATCCTTTTCTTCATTTAAATATCCCCCATCATCATCTTCACCCCTCTTTTATCGGACGAACTCAGTAAAAATATTATGGATGGATGCTAAAACGAATCGAAATTACATTATTTTTGTTAGGTTAATAGAAAATGATGCTAATCCCCGTTTTGACCCCCTCTTCGAGATCGTTTACAATATCTCATAAGCTGGTTATCCATGAAACGACTGGAAGGAGAGGATTCGAATCTTACGCAAGTCACATGTGCAACAACCTGTTACCAGATTATATTCATCCATGTTCCGTATTCTGTTAGCCCTCATCCTTTGTGCAGGCCCCGTTATGGGACATGCCAGTTTCACGGCATCCGCAGCACAAGAGACGCAAGCAGTTCACATTGAAGTGAATGGTCAAGAGCAATCGTGGAAAAATGCCCCCCTTTTATACAAAGGTACAACGTATGTCCCTTTGCGAGATGTTGTTACCTCTGTAAATGGCACCTTGAAGTGGGAAGCTCGTACCAAAACGGCTACGATTACCGTTGGTCGAGACAAGCTGGTTCACCAGGCTGGCAGTGATTTCATCCAGGTTAATCAGGTTCGTCTGTCCTCCGGTGTGCAGTCCCGCACCATTAACGGCACCCTGATGTTACCTGTCCGCGCACTTGCCAATGCACTAAAAGCGGATATTAAAGTACAACGTACAGCCTCAGGGCAGATGAGCGTTAATATCGAGACGGACAAAGTAAGCCTATTAAATAGTCAAGTCGCCAGTGTAGACAGCTATTTGCGCGAAATTAATTTTCCCGGCATGGCTCTGATTGCCCGCAATGGAGAGGTCCTGCTTCGCCAAGGCTACGGACTAGCGGATGAACAGACGCTGAATCGTCCGGATCAGAAGACCAGAATTGCCTCTCTGAGCAAATCCTTCACCGCAGCCTCCATTCTCAGCTTGGTGGAAAAAGGAAAGCTCGATGTGCAAGATCCAATATCCAAGTACATCTCCGGTATACCGAAGGGAGATCAGATCACGCTCCATATGCTGTTATCCCAGACTTCAGGTCTTCCATCCGCCTTTGGCAGGGGTGAAGGCACTTCATTGGAAGAAACGGTAGAGGAAATCCGGCACAAAACATTAAAATTTGAACCGGGTAGTGCCTATTTGTACAGTAACAGTGGTTATGTTCTGCTGGCCTATGTTATTGAACGGGTGTCCGGCATGAGTTATGCAGATTATGTACAACAGACCATTCTGAAGCCGCTCGGCATGAAGAACTCCGGCGAAGCTTCCCGCAAGATCAATACAAATAGTGGATTCGTTTCGGAGAATAAACAGTGGGTGCCTGCCCCTTATTATGTTTCACAATCAGGTTCAGGGACGCTTTACTCCACTGTGGACGATCTGCTGAAGTGGGATCGGGCACTGTACACGGACAAAATTCTGAGCCAGGATACGATTGAACAGATGTATGAACCGTATTCGGATAAAAATTATGGCTACGCCTGGATTCTCAAGGAAAACGATCAGCATCGTACCGTCTTCCATAACGGTAGCGGCGGTGGTTTCTCCACAGCCTTCTCACGCAATTTAACAGATGATATTACAATAATCCTGCTCGGCAACCATGCCGGCATGGATATGACTTCGCTTATGGATGAGGTCGAGGCTAAGACAGCCCGAGCACTGAATCTGCAATAATTTTCAATTACTCATTAGATATAGTAGAAGGGACGGTCCATTATAGGAGCGTCCCTTCTACTATATCTGTCTTCATATTCCGGATCATACTTTCGCTTCGTTCGTCATTCAATGTCTGTCTACTTTATGGATACAGGAAGTTTCCCGGCAAAAGGAATATGCCCCATCAGCGCCCGAGCGGCGCTATCCATGGCAAGCGGCCTGCTCTCGTACGCAGCCACATACACCTGTACCTCCGGGATCGCAAGCAGATCATAGGGACTGCGGAGCGCCACAACAGCGAGCGGCTTGCCCAATTGCTGCAACCAGCCGATCAACCTGCACTGCGGATCACCAGAGGCACTGCTTGCATTATAAGTCCCCACCACAATCTGGCTAATGTCGTCCTCTTCGGCAGCTTGAAGCAGACGGGCAGAACGAATGGCAACCTCCTCTGGCGTGACTGTTACTTCAACCACATCCAGACCGCAGTGCGACAAAGCCGAGCCTAGGGTAACCGACTGAGTCAGCTGTTCGTCGGCAATCGTTGTCACAGATGTAGCAACCGTTATGACCAGTGTGCGTTCTGGTTTCAAAGGCAGCATGTTCAGTTGGTCACGCACCAGCGTGATACTGTTCTCACTGATTCGTCGAGCCACCTCTTGGTGTAACGGTTGGTTGCGCTCTTGGCGCTTCGATGAAGCTGAATCGTTTAATACCTCAGCGGAGGGTGGAGTCGACACCGCACCGTGCACTTCATCATCATCTGTGCCCATTCCACTCTCCATCAGGCCTCGTTTGGCCTTGTACTTCAGCAATCGGGTTACAGATTCATCAATGCGGGCCTCGCTGATTCGCCCGCTCTGCACGGCTGCCAGCAGCGCTTCAAACGCCCCTGCCTGAAGATGAGCTGTGTGGCTGATCAACACCAGATCTGCGCCAGCCTCTACCGCCATCACAGCTGCATCGACAGTGCCATAGTTGGCGGCAATCGCCTCCATCTCCATACAATCTGTTACAATCATGCCGTCATAACCCAGTTCCTGACGAAGCAGTCCGCTTAACACGGCTCCCGATAGTGTTACAGGCAGACGCTCCGGTTCCAGAGCCGGAAAATAAATATGTGCCGACATCATCGCATCGACACCTGCCGCTATGGCAGCCCGGAACGGAATCAGTTCCACACGCTCTACCCGTTCCCGATCATGGGTGATGACCGGGAGATCCAGATGCGAATCGGTATCCGTATCCCCGTGTCCCGGGAAATGTTTGGCTGTCGCTGAAATGCCAGCATCTTGGACTCCCCCAATGCTCCTGGCCCCATACGCTGCCACGGAATGCGGTGATTCCCCAAATGAGCGCACACCGATTACCGGATTGGCGGCATTATTATTTACATCCAGGACCGGAGCAAAGTTCATGTTAATTCCCATCGATCTCAGCTCCACCCCACTGATGTAAGCTGCCTGGTAAGCATCCTCGATGGAACCTGCTGCCGCAATCGCCATCTGTCCCGGCATCAGGGCGATCCCTTCGGTAATCCGGGCCACCATGCCGCCCTCCTGATCAATGGATATCCAAAGCGGTACATTACCGCTATCGACAGCAATCCGTTGCAGCCCCGACGATAGCCGCTCTACCTGCTCCGGCGACTCGACGTTGCGCGCAAAATAGATTACGCCGCCAATGGGATACTTTCGCAGAAAAGCGTCCACCTCCCCGGCAGCCTCGATGCCATGAAAGCCGCAAAGCAGCATTTGTCCAATTTTCTCACGCAGGGTCATCTGTTTCAGCTTCAACGAGTATATCTCTTTTGGCTCACTCATTCCATGCCTCCTCCCCATGACAAACGTCATCCGTACATTACGCGACATTCTATTGATGAATTTCACACTTTATGGGTATAGCAAAAACGGCTTCCGCCGTTCCTTCCACTCCTCTGCCTCTGCATTCCAATCTTCCATCAAACGTACTAATTCTTCACGGTCATGAATGATGTCCCTGACTTTCCTGCCTCCGGTCAACAGATCAATAAAATAACGGGAACCCGGCTGTGGCGGCTCCAACCAGCGAAATTGCTCCGGATAGAGCGACGCCAGTTCATGCAAAAGCACCAGACCTGTATCTACCGCCCGGAATGCCCTGCCGTCTGTTACGAAAATCCTCACACCTCCGCACAGCTCACCTGCATGTTTGGAGAAGGTTGGCGACATGTACACCGGATGCACATGTACACCCTCCAGTTTGTGTTCCCGAAAGCGTTCTGCCAGTCGTTCACCCTCAATCCAGGGTGCTCCAATCCACTCAAATGGGCGGGTCGTGCCCCTGCCCTCTGATACATTGGTGCCTTCGAATAGGCAAGTACCCGCATACACCCGCACACTGTCCAGCGTGGGCATATTGGGAGAGGGCAGCATCCAGGGAAGCTCACAATCCGTAAACTCCATGGAGCGCCGCCATCCTTCCATTGCAATTACATCCAGTTCACAGGGCACCTCCATCTCACTGTTGACCAACAGGGACAATTCACCTACTGTCAGTCCAGTGCGGACAGGAACACGCCAAGCGCCAACGAGTGATTCATACCCCGCGCTTAGCAGGCCACCTTCTACCGCATCTCCGCCCAGCGGATTGGGACGGTCCAGCACCAGCAGGCGTTTGCCCACTTCGGCACAGGCCTCCATCATGTGGAACAAGGTTGATGCATATGTGTAATAACGGACGCCCACATCCTGGATGTCAAACAGCACCGTATCCACCTCAGCCAGCATCGCAGGCGTAGGTTTCTTGTGCTCCCCATAAAGGCTGAACACAGGGATGCCCAGACGTGGGTGAACTGTATCCCCGAATCGGACACCAGCTTGAAGTTCACCATCCAGCCCGTGCTCACACGCATAAAGCGCTGTAAGCTTGGCATCTGCCAAGCTGGCACAAACATCCACCGTAGAGACAAAGTCGGCCGTAATACCCGTAGGGTTTGTCATCAATCCAATACGCGCATCCGTTAACCATGGGTGGGAGAATCCTCCCGACAGAAGATCAACTCCAGTTTTTACACCCATCACATATTCCCCTGGCTGATCCACCCCGTATGTTGGTGGTCATTGCCCCCAGATGTGACAGGTTCCTCTTCCGGTTCCAGCACGTTAAGGGCGACCTTATGCTGATAGATGGCGAACATGCCCGCGAACAGCGCCCCAAAGCCAACAACCGTCAACATTAGCAGAGCCGTCAGACACAACGCCTGAAAACAGGCTCCCATCGTGTACCCCGGATGACGGAAGAATAGCTTCACACTTTCTCCCATCGCCTGAATGATGCCCATGTTCTTTTGCAGAACAAGCTGCCACGTATAGAACTGCGACATCAGCGCCATGAGGACGAAGAACGTCTGGAACATGCTCACTGCTGTAACTGTAATCCCCCCCTGTCCGCCGTAATACCACCAGGTAGACCAGAGAATGAAGCCAAGCACGGCAAAAAGCACACCTACTGCCCCTCCAGGGATGAATCCCTTTATCGTTCCGTTCCAGATATCCTTAAGCCCATTGCGGCGTTCCTTGCGTTCCAGCCTGTGATGCACGGCATAACTGACACCGAACAGGATTGGCATATAAATCACGGCCAAAAGCAGCACCGCAATCGGCATCGGAGCAAACATCAGAATGGGCACCAGCACGATGGAGCTGACAACACTGTACAGGGCCACCGGAATAATATCCCGATAGATTTCCGCCCCCGACTTAACCAACACTTCACTCATCTTACGCATTTTCATTCTCCCTTCTATATAAGTTGAATCACACATGTATTCGGTAACGGAGAAGACAGAACTAATCTGGAAAAGAAAGTGTTGTCCCATAAGGACTGTCTCAAAAGGTCTCCCCATTTCGATTGGCTTGGCCGCACCGCTGGTCAGTATGTTGCAACCAAACTTGCAATGTGCCCCAAACTTCCAACGTGCTAACGAATCTATCGCACCTGCAAATGGGAGCGAATAACGTGTGTAAGGTTCGTTAAAAATTCACGCTCATTGCTTATAGGACAGCCTCGCTTACTCCCGTCCAATCGCCAGCTCCGTCTCCGGGTCAAAAAAGTGCGCCTTACGCAGGTCCAGTACAAAATTTTTGTCCATGCCTACATAAGCATGTGTTTCCGGATGAACCTTGGCCGTGACCGTACGGGCACCGGAATGGAAATACACCAAATTCTCGGAGCCCAGATGCTCTACAACCTGAACTCGCGCCTGCAGCATATGGTCTGTCGGGATATTCGGAGCGACATCGTCACCAAAAATATGCTCTGGACGCAGCCCCATAATTACCGGCTTGCCTTGATGGCTCTGAAGACGAGCGAGTACATCCTCTGGCAAGGTGAATGATGCACCGTCCACGACAACCTGTGTGCCTTCAATCCGGGCATCAATGAAGTTCATCGCCGGGGAACCGATAAATCCGGCAACAAACATATTACGTGGACTCGCATACAATTCTTTCGGCGAAGCCACTTGCTGAATATCTCCATGATTCATGACCACGATGCGCTCCCCAAGTGTCATCGCCTCCACCTGATCATGCGTGACGTATACAATTGTGGCACCGAGCCGCTTATGCAGCTCGCCCAATTCCACCCGCATCTGTACCCGCAGCTTCGCATCCAGATTGGAGAGCGGCTCGTCGAACAGAAACACCTGCGGATCACGGACGATCGCACGCCCTACCGCCACACGCTGGCGCTGACCACCGGACAGCTCGCGCGGTTTGCGCTCCAGCATCGCCTCCAGCCCCAGAATGGCGGCAGCGTTCTGCACCTGTTCATCAATATACGATTTTGGCTTCTTGAGATTTTTCAGGCCAAAGGACAGATTTTCGCGGATGGTCATGTGCGGATAAAGCGCATAATCCTGAAATACCATCGCGATATCGCGATCCTTCGGATGCAGATCGTTCACGACCCGTTCCCCGATGACAATGTCGCCACTCGTCTGTTTTTCCAGTCCCGCAATCATCCGCAGTGACGTCGTCTTGCCACAGCCCGAAGGACCCACAAAAACCACGAATTCCTTATCTTCTATAACAAAGTCCGAGCCGGCCACAGCCGTGAACGTTCCTTTATGATCGTCTTTGAATTCTTTGCGCACTTGGCGAAACTCCACGCGTGCCATAGGTAGATCCCCCTTTACGTTGTCGCATGTCCTGAACTAACCGTTCACCTTAACCTTTAACTGCACCGATCGTAATGCCCTGTAGGAAATAACGTTGCAGCGAGAAAAACAGAATGATCATCGGCAGTGCACCGATCGTTGCCCCTGCCATCATGGCGCCGAAGTCCGTTGATTCGGCAAACACGAACGAAGCCAGCCCTACCTGAACGGTGCGCATCTCGTTGGAGTTAGTGATCAGGAATGGCCAGAAAAATTCATTCCACGAAGCTACAAACGTGAAAATCGCCAGCACCGCAATCCCTGGCTTTGCCATCGGCAGGATTACTTTCCAGAAGATGCCGAACTCACTGCATGCATCAATACGTGCCGCATGAATCAGCGATGTGGGCAGCGTTGACATGAACTGTTTCATCAAGAAAATGTTGCCTACACTGACCGCAGCAGGCAGAATAATGGCCGTATACGTATCTCCCAGGTCAAACACATTGACCATCAGAATGTACAAGGGAATCAGCGTCACCTGTGCCGGAATCATCATCGTGCCCAGCAAGGTCCAGAATACCGCCTGACTTCCCGGGAATTTCAGTTTGGCGAACGCATATCCCGCCAGGGAGGCAAAGAACACATTCGTCACGGTCAGAATGACCGAGATGAGCAGCGAGTTATACAGCCAGCGCCAGGCATCAGTTTTGGCAAAAAAGCGCTCATATGGTGATAATGACAGCTGCTCCGGGATCATCTGCGGTTTGAAGGAAGCCGACATCGCACTATCCTGCACTGACCCGACCAGCATCCAGTACATCGGAATGACCGTCACCAGTGCCCAGACCACCAGCAGAATGGATGCAACGACAAGCAGTGTCTTTTTCTGTGTTGATTTCATGGATTTCATTCACCCCCGGATGCTTAATGCAACGTGCTCTAATCGTACGTGTTTTGAACTACCTCTAATACTCAATATCGCTGGAGAAATATTTGAACTGAATGACGGAGATGACAATGATGATAATCGCCAGTATGAACGACTGTGCAGAAGCCAATCCGAACTCATAGAACTTGAATGCCGTCTCGTAGATCAGATAAGCGATCGTTGTTGTCGCAAAGTTCGGTCCACCCTGTGTCATCAGATATACCGAGATGAACACCTGGAAAGACGTGATCACACCTGTCACGAGCAGATATAACGTCGTTGGTTTGAGCAGCGGCCATGTAATCTTGCTGAACTGGGTCCAGCCGCTGGCATGATCAATATCCGCCGCTTCGTACAGCGATTTCGGAATACCGCCCATGGCTGCCAGATACAGAATAATGCCCGCGCCGTGCGATCCGAGCCAGTTCATCAGAATGAGTGAAAAGAGTGCTGTTCCCGATTGGCCCAGCCAGATCACCGGATCAAGGCCCAACAGGCCGAGGAAGCGGTTCAGCAGTCCCGAATCCGTCGGGTCAAAGATCGCCAGCCATACGATGGAGATGGTTACCCCGGATGCTACCGCAGGCAGGTACAATGTTGCTTTGAAGAACGTCTGCCACTTGCTTTTCATCTGGTAGATGAAGTAGGACAGTACAAATGTAATGAGAATATTGACCGGTACCGTACCTACAGTAAAGATGAGTGTATTTTTAATCGACTTCCAGAACGTCTCATCCTTCACCAGTCGCTCGTAGTTATCCAATCCAACCCACGTCGAATTCATAATGTTGTATTTCTGGAAGCTCATCACGAGAGCCGTCAGAACGGGATACAGTGTGAAAATGAGAAACAGCAGGACAGGCGCCAAAATAAACAAATACGCCCACCCGTAGTCTCGCCAAAACCGGGCAACCCGGGAAGTCCGGGGCACAGACGGTTTTGGCGCAAGGGCGGTCTGCATGGCGAATCCTCCTCTCCTAATCAGTGTGGTTTTGCGTTATGTTGTATGGTCCGAGTTATTGTCCAAACATCTGCTGGCCTTTGTTCTTGAAGTCTTCTGCGATCTGCTCCGGTGTCTTCTCACCCGAGAACAGCGCCTGAATGTTAGGCTTCACAACTTGCTCCTTGAATTGTTTTTGCTGTGATGCTTTGTCGATATCCAGTTCCAGCACAACCGGCATCGCGATATTTTCTGCCATGACTTTTGCAGCAGCCAGATTATCCGGTTGACCAAGCTCTTTTCCTTTAAACAGATCTACCTGGGATTGTCTTACGAATGGGAGCGCCAGTTCATTGGCCGAGTTCCCTGCTTTGGCACCACTGAGTGCCTCCATGACCAGGAACGTATTTTTGGCATGCTGTTCGCCTTTGTCCTTCTTCTGCTTGAAGGCTACATACCCTTCGCCCCCCATCGTTGTTGCCGCAGGTTGATCGTCATTATGCGGTACAGGCAACAGGACAAAATCAATTTTCTCCCCTTGTACCTTGCCGTCATCAATATCCTTGTTGCGGTTCTGAATCATCACATCATAATAAGGAATCGCTTTGGAGATGATCGCCGTTTCACCCGCGTAGAACATATCCGTCCGTTTTGCTGGAGCAAGAGCAGCCGTTTCCTTCGGCATATAACCTTGATCCATCAGATTTTTGATAAAAGAGAGCGTATCCAGAATACGGCCATCATTCCATTGGAACGTGCCAGCTTTGTCCAGAACGTCAATCATGCCGTTGTTCCGGGACAACATTTCAATGAAATCAAGCGAGGTTCCGTCGGTAACCAGTGCATATTGTTTAGCCCCGCCATCCAGCGTTTTGGTCAGCTTGGCTGCGGCAGCGTTGAATTCGGACCAGGTCCAGCCATTTTGCTGAATGGATTCCCAGTCAATGCCCGCTTCCTCGAGAATGCGTTTGTTGCCACCCCATGCCCATTGAAATTGATACAACGGCAGTCCGTACTGTTTCCCTTGGATCTGACCTAATTCAAGCGTACCTGGCAGATAGTCATCCTTGATCTCAGGTGTCAGGTAGCTGTCCAGCTCCATTGCCAATCCCGTATTCACATATGTGCCGTCTACACTATGAAAGTAAAGATCCGGCGGGTTGCCCGCATTCAAAGCGACATCGAATTTTTTGGGCCCTTCCGCCCAGGAGAGCATTTCCGTCTTCACGGTAATATTCGGGTGTTCTTTATTGAAATCAACGATCAGATCTTTCAGTTCATCTTCATATGTCCCATGTACTGGATAAGTCCATACGGTCACCGTATCTTGCGCATTGGGATCATCTGAAGCAGCGCCCCCGCTATTCCCACAGGCAGTAACCCAGATCATCATCAACAACATTGCCCACACTAGACCCTTCTTTTTCATGCCTTCATCTCCTTCGCGTGTCGTCTCCCGATAATTACATTGCCTAACCATGCTACCCCTTTTGAAATGATCCATCCTTAAACGACTTAACAGACTATTGAGCGTGGCAGTAAGGAAAATGCACCTCCCTTATGGATTAGACCTGAACGTACGCAGGATTAATCTCATAAATGCAATATTAACGTCAACTTAGTTGACATTAACAGTATTAATTCCTTCCAAAATTGTAGATTGAGTTCATTATATGAGCTATGAAATAAAAATTCAACATTATTTTTAATTATAAAATTTAATTTTACTTTTTCATTTTATGCCTCTATACTATGTAAAAAGAAAACTCAAGCAATCGAGGTGAGCCACTTTGCGAGTATATGTAGGCGTGGATGGAGGCGGTACCAATACTGATGCAGCAATCATTTCTGAATCTGGCGAAATTCTCGCCCGGCTCAGCGGCGGTCCCACGAATCCTAACAGCGTACCACTGGAACAGGCCCTTTCCGAACTGCAACGAGTGCTGGAACAGCTATTTAATCTAAAAAGTGAATTATCGACAAATTGTGAAGGTATATGCCTCGGCATGTCAGGTGTAGATACAATCCAAGAACGGCAACTTATAGCCGAAGCAGTAACTAACTATATGAAGAGCCGAAATCAACAGGGATCAGAAGGCTGTCCAGTCTGGGTTGTATCCGAAGGAGAGATTGCTCTGATGGCCACCCTTGGACATACTCACGGTGTATTGTGCATCTCTGGAACAGGGTCCATCGTGTACGGATTTACGCTGGAAGGCGAGCGATACCGTGCAGGAGGCTGGGGTCATCTGCTCGGAGATGAGGGGAGCGGCTATCGTATTGGGCAGCGTGCACTCCAAGTGGTGATGCAGAGCTATGACGGTGTTCTTCCTCCCACCCGTTTAACCCCGCTTCTTCTAAAGCAACTGAAACTTCGGGATATCTCGGAGCTAAAGACACGGGTGTACCAGACAGACTGGGGTAAAAACGAGACCGCATCCATCGCCCGCCTTGCTATAGAAGCAGCTGAATCCGGGGATGAGGCCGCCCGGGCACTGATCATCGATGAAGCCGCACAACTGGCGGATACCGCCAAGGCGCTAATTGCCCGTCATCCCGAATTTGCATCCACTCAGGTTGTCCTGTCCGGCTCGTTGTTTCGATACGCTGCGCTTTTCCGAAATACATTTATCCAGAAGTTGTCGGGATATTATGGAGAATTGGATTTTGTATATCGTGAAGATGCCCCCGCTCCAGCGATTGGTGCAGCACAACTGGCAAGAAGACGCTGTTCCCTGAATGAATCATTTTAAAAGAGAGAAGGAGGCCATACGGATGAATCACATGCTGAACTCATTACTAACGGAACAACCCAATCCACTAACGGATCATATAGATGAATTGCCTTCGGCAGAAATTATGGAGCTAATTAATAAAGAGGATCAACGGATTGCGGAGCTCATTCAGCCCCTGATTCCGGTCATTGCCCAAGCGGCGGACCTGATCTTGGAGGCCTTTCAGTCTGGGGGCAGGCTATTTTATGTAGGCGCAGGTACCAGTGGACGATTGGGAATACTTGACGCTTCGGAATGTCCGCCCACCTACGGAACCCCTCCCTCCATGGTGCAGGGTATTATTGCAGGAGGATTCCGGGCAGTGAAGGACCCGGTTGAAGGTGCTGAGGATAGCGAGGAATTGGGAGCCGCAGACCTTGATGAACATGGAATAGACGAAAACGATGTCGTGGTTGGCATTGCAGCCAGTGGGCGGACGCCGTATGTGCTGGGTGCGATGAGACACGCCAAGAAGATTGGAGCTACTGTGATCAGCCTGAGTAACAACGCAGGTACGCCGATGACCCTTTTGGCTGATGTGAGTATCGAGGCTGTTGTCGGACCAGAGGTTGTTATGGGTTCAACACGTATGAAGGCCGGCAGCGCCCAGAAAATGATTCTGAACATGCTCACCACTACCGCCATGATTCGTCTAGGCAAGGTTTACCGTAATTTCATGGTCGATCTGAACCCTTCGAACGAAAAGCTTGTCCATCGGGCCAAACGCATGATCCATCTGGCAACCGGAGCGAACGAAGCGGATATTGAACAGGCTTTTGCCGGTGCAGACGGTCATGTAAAAACAGCAATCGTCATGCTAATGGCAGGCGTGGACGCCGTGGAAGCTCAGCGAAGACTTGATCTGGCTGACGGATTTGTCCGCAGCGCCATTGTGGGTCCTTCCTGAGCCGTACAAGGGTGTTTCTAGAGGTTGAAAGAGAAGAGCCCGACATTAGTCTGGGCTCTTTTTATAATTTTTTTATTATAAAAGCGGATATTATCCGTCAAAAAAATCCCCTCCTGTATAAACAGAAAGGGATTCATATGGTTCTAATTCACTTATGCTCCAGAATAGCCTGCCGGCTCTTCTCCAAATATTCCACCGATTGGTTGTAGTCGCGGCTGGCAATCGCCAGATACAAAATGTCGATTACGTTCAGCTGTGCAATTCGTGATGAAGTTGCTCCGCTCCGGATATCGCTTTCGGTGGAAGTAATCATCAGGGGCACATCCGCGAGACTGCTGAGCGTATTGCTCCCCCACTTGGTAATGCTAATCGTTGCAGCACCGCCTTCACGAGCATGCTTCAGACAGGAGATCACGTTCGAAGTCTCCCCTGAATACGAGATGCATACCACCGCATCATCTTCGCGAAGCGTCGTTGCGGACGAAATCTGCATATGCGGATCGGCGAATGAAAAGCTGGTGCGATTGATTCGCATGAACTTGTAGTGTGCATCCAGCGCAATCAGGTTGGAGGCCCCCACCCCGTAGAAAAAGATTCGGTTCGCCAGATGAAGCACGTCCACTGCCTGTTCCACCAGACGCGGGTCCAAAATATGAACGGTATCCTTCACCGATTGAATATTGTTTGCGGACACATGCTGAATAATGCTCTCCATGGAGTCCTGGGGTCGAATCTCCGTATATTGATATTGCTCACCTGTCTGCAAATCTCCGGCAATCTTCAGCTTCAGCTCCTGAAAACCCGTTACACCCAGTGATTTGCAGAGACGGATAATGGCAGCCGGGCTGCCCCCGCTCCGTTCAGACAGCTGTGCCACCGAGGACTGAACCGTCTCTTGGGGATGATCGAGAATGTAAGCTCCGATCTTCCGTTCCGACGGAGTCAAATCATCCATTAATGCGCGTAAACGTACAAGTCCACCTTTCATGCCTTCCATCCGCTCCTCCTTTCCGTACTGCCTTCATGTACAAGCATTTTATCCTATAATTCCAATAGAGTCTAATTGATTACACGCCCTTGCTTATGCAGCTCCTTCAAACTTGCTGCACTACAGTGTCAGGTTGCCCGATATGACGGCGTGTTTTGCGCCGGTTACTGCCGGGAGCGTGTTCGTTCTTCCCATAAGTGCCTCATGGCCAAGAAGGGCAAACCCAATCGCTTCGCGGGCATCATCCGGTATGCCATAGTCTGCTGTTCGCTCCAAACGGATACCTTCCGGGAGTCTCTGACGGATCATCTCCATTAACGTGGCATTGGAAGTGCCACCACCGCAGGCGAGCATGGCCGATATGTGCACCTTGGGCAGGATAAAATCCTTCACTGCCCGCACGATCGTCTCCGCGGTCAGACAAGTGGCGGTAGCCAGCGTATCTTCCAGGGATAAGGAACGCGCAGCAGCCATCTCCATTAGGCGTGCTGCATATGCCGCACCATACACTTCACGTCCGGTACTCTTGGGAGGCAGCCTTTTGAAATAGGAATCGCCCAAACACAGATCTACCAGATCCTGATCGAACTTTCCTTGTGCGGCGATGCTGCCATTCGGATCATAGTGCTGCCGCCCACCTGTCGCCTGGCGTACGATCGCGTCCATTACCATATTGCCAGGTCCCGTATCAAAAGCTGAAATGCCTTCATTAGAAGACGCTGATGGCAGCACCGTAACGTTGCCAATACCGCCGATATTTTGCACCAGTCGCCCTTCCTCCGGACTGCGGAACATCAATGCATCGGCATAAGGGGTAAGTGGAGCGCCCTCCCCGCCAGCCGCCATATCCCGTGCCCGCAAATTGCCGATCACTGGCAGGCCCGTTCGTTCACGTACAACGGCGCTTTCGCCAATCTGCAACGTGGATACCACTGGAAGACTCTCGCCTGCTGGCCCTGGAAAAGCCGAGGCTACTGGTGCGTGCCATACGGTCTGTCCGTGCATGCTGATCGCATCCACCTGCCCGGACGAGATTCCTGAGGATCGAATAAGCTCTCTGACACTGTGAGCATACCACTCTGATACGCCAAAATGTGCAGCCGTCAGCTCATCCACACGTGCCGTATCTGGTGAACATAGTCGAATCAGCACTTCTCTCAATTCATTGGAGTAAGGTACGCAGACGAAGTCAACCAGATCGATCTTTTGCAATGCCCCGCTATCATCTGTCAGAATACGCACCAATGCCGCATCCGTCCCGTCGAGGGACGTGCCTGACATCAGTCCAATGATGTAATGCTCCCGTTTCAAGCGATATTGCTCCCACATCGGATAGCTGCCTGTATCCATCCATTTACAACCTCCCGCCAGACCCGATGAACACGTCATCCTGCCATAATTTCACCCAGTATATGATATTAAATTTCACAAGTCAAATATTTTATGAAATTTAATTACACCATTCCTACCATAGCTGGTCTTTATCCGAACTGGGATACTTACAAGATGTTTTCTATATAGGTTCAACTAAACTTTTTACACGAGAACGGAGAGGACAGAAATAACGTGAAGAAGCGAAGCGTTCGCCTTTATCCCCGGATTTTCCCTTTCTAAAAGGAATCGAAAAAATCTGGGGATAACAGCGATCGGAAGGTTGTTCTGACCGCGTAGTGACCAGTGTAAATATTTTTCAGTTGAATAAAAATAGATAAATAACGATCAAAAAAGAAACATTTTTACAATTTTACCGTTTATATAACGAAGGTATATTTTGGAATCAACATGTTGAGGGTTATAGACTGTCACCAGCGGAAGGAGATACAAGGATGAACAACGCTGCTATTTGGTTTTCAACTGTGTTATTACTGGGGGGATTGACGACTACATCGTCATCCGTTGTTGGTGCCAAACCAGCTGCACCAGAACAAATTTCACAACGTTCCGTTAATGCGCCTTCTGTAACTCCTTCCATTTATTCAAGCATCAAACCGTTTAAAAAGAGCAGCAGCACCAACAAAATCATCTGGAAAGGAGGAAATATTACTTTAACCGCTACTACAGTGAAGCTGGAAGGTGTACCCACATTTGAACAAAACATCATTCAATCCATTGTCGTCACCAAGGGGAGCCAGAAACATACGATTGAAACGAGTGATTTGGAGGACAATTGGCTCGATATCACAAGTGTTGTTGCCTCCAACTCCAATACATGGCTTGCTGTAAACGCAAAACGTAGCTCAGGAAACACACTGATGCTGCTTAACCTTCAAACGGGTGACGTGACGGAATTAAATGAACGATTGAAAAAAGCAGGCAAGAAAAACATAGAAACCATTGCCACCTATAACTGGGCACCCAACGAAGATCAGATAGCCTTCTCTTACGGAGATCCCTCCAAGAGCTCACTAGCCATCTACAATGTTCAGAAAGAGAGCTTTATATACCTGCCAAGGGCAACCAATTATATTAGTACCAATCTGATTCTGTGGCAAAAAAACGGAAAAATACTGGATTACATCAGCGAGTACCCGTCTGATCAAATGATACTTTATAGGTACAGCATAGAGAGTAACAAGGTGAAGCCTGTTAAAAAAATTAGCCGTAATGAGTTTGCCGAATGGTTCAAGCCGGATAAGTATCCATACAGTAACGATAAATAGTAGAGGTGCATAATGAAGAAAACGATTTTACTCCTGTTTTTAAGTCTGTTCTTTCTGGCTGTACTCCCTCATCAGGGAAATGCCGCTGCAAGCACGTCGAAAATCTTCTTGGACGGCGAGGAATTAATCCTCCCAAGTGACGTTCAGGTGACCATCGTGAATAATAATGTTATGATTCCGATTCGTGTTGTTGCGGAAAATTTGAAATTCAAAGTGGATTGGAATCAAAATACACGTAATGTAAAGATTCAGCAAAATGACAAAACGATTTCTTTAACCGTTGATCAAAAGCAAGCCATGGTTGCTGACAAGCAAGTTACCTTGAACACAGCCCCACTCATTTTAAATAACACCACGGTGGTACCCATTCGATTTGTCAGTGAACAAATGGGACTCAACGTGAAATGGAACAACAAAGAGAAGATTGTATACTTAGTCAACACCGACACCAGTAAATTGCCCAATGTTGAGCCAGGCAACGGTTCAGGAGACGGTAACCCAGCATCACTGACACATGTTACCGATATCCAATTTGCCAACAATCAGCTCGTCGTGTCTATGGATGGTGAATCCAAACCAGTGATGACGACTTTGAAGAATCCCGATCGTCTGGTTGTGGATCTGCCCGGAGCAGTGTTTGGTGATCTGTCGCAACCTTTGAATCAAAACATGAATGGCAAATTGGATGTGGACGCATATCCCAATGTAACGGAAGTTAGATATTCTCTTTTTAAACAAGACCCTGGTCAAGTTCGAATTGTCGTTGAATTGAATCAGGTGAAGGATGTACAGTACAGCCAGAACATCATCGCCGATAAACTGATTATCGATCTGAATGTTTCGGGAGATAACGCCGCCACCGTTCCTGTAACTCCTGTAGGCAATTCAGGACGCAAGGTCGTTGTCATTGACCCAGGCCATGGGGGTAAGGATCCAGGTTCAACCAGCATCACCAACAAACCCGAGAAGGAATACAATTTGGCATTGGCTCTTAAAGTACAAGCACTGCTTCTCAATGAACCGGATATCGAATTGGTGATGACCCGTGACGGTGATACTTATCCCACTCGCCCGGAGCGTGTTCGGCTCGCTAATCAATTAAACGCGGATGTATTTGTATCTATCCATGGCAATAATGTGGAGTCCTCACCCCAGGCGACAGGTACAGAGACGTACTACTATCAACGCAGCAGCAGCAAGGAATTAGCCAATATCATTCATCAACGTTTGGTTAAAGCCATGGGGCTCAAAGACCGTGGTGTGAAAAATGGCAACTTGGAAGTGATCAGAGATACGACCATGGCTGCAGTACTTTTGGAAGTGGGATTCCTGAGTAATGTTATGGATGAAGAGCTGATGTCGTCCGAGGTTGTTCAGATGAAAGCCGCTCAAGCGATAGCAGATGGAATTAAGGAATATCTGGGTATAAATTAAATGATAAACCATAATGAAAATATGCTGGAGGATGTGATCCATTGAAAACGAAATTGGGATGTGCACTCGTCTTATCCTTCTTAATGATAGTTGGCATTGGTTGTGCTCAGAAGCCAGTCAGTGAATCCGGATCGGCCGAACCTGCTGTTCAGGGAGGACCGTCACCAAATCCATCCGAAACAAAGGTGGATCTGGGCACAATGAACACACAAGCGGTTGATGTATATTTCGCAGACGCCCAGGTACTGGAACTTGAGAAAAAAGAGCAGGAAATTGAATACAAGGACGATTCCGAGAAATACAAAAAAACATTTGAAGCTTTACAAAACAATACCGATTCGGAGCTCGTATCCCTCTGGGAAAAAGTCGAATTGCTCTCCCTACAGTACGGCGAGGGCAAAGTCACTTTGGATGTTCATATCCCGGATGAGGCCAAATTGGGAACCAGTGGCGAGCTGCTTGCATTGGATGCACTGACCCAGACGATGTTTCAATATGATGAAGTCAAAAGTATTGATATATTGGTAGACGGTGAAGCCGTGGATAGCTTGATGGGCCATTCAGAGCTGGAGCATCCTATTCAGCGCGAGCCGTAATCTAATTTTAAAAGATACCAGATGATATCCGAAAGATTCTCCCCTTGAATCATCTCCCATGGGGTTGTCTCCAAATGGGCTTCCCCTTTGGGCAGGCTTGGTCTCATAGCTGGTCAGCGTGATGCGCCAAACGTGTAAAGCGCTAACGAACCTACCGCACGCTAAGCGGCAGATTCTCAAGGTATGCCAATTTTAACGAACTTCAGTGACGTTATTTCGGTAAAAAACAGGGATAGTGCCTAAAACTCGACCTAATTAATGAAATAACGTCTCTGTGATTCGTTACATCTCAGAACGGTATAAATGGGAGCGAATTACGTGTGTCAGGTTCGTTAGCCAAAATAACGTGGAATATGGGGCGCCCACCGTCAGGCTCATGATGTATGGGACAGCCTCACTTTTTTATTAAAAATCCACATTCAAAAAGACGTCCACAGGGACGCCCTACATAGATCCAATCTTTATCAAATTCAAATTACAGATACAGCTCATCTCCAGGAGATAGCGAATGCAAAATTCCTTTCCCCGAGACCGATTTTTCGCTGAGTAAGCCTTCTCTCAGTTTATCCGTCTCTGCCCGGTCCGCATGCACAAGCACCGTATGCCTTGCAGGAACCTGATGCAGCATTTTCTCGACATCTTTCCAACCCTGATGCACCTTATAACGAATTTTCCGTACCTCGCACGCTCCGTGTTTTGCAGGATTCTGCAACAGCCTGTAAGCATAGGTGCCAGCAGAGACATGCCCAGTGAGCAGTACCAGATTATGTTCATCGTCCGCAAACTGGCTATAGTACCAGCGAGCAAGCGAGGACTGCATCATCCCGTCCGGAATGAACCACAAAGAGGCAGCATGTTGATGCAGTAGCCGCTCTCGCTCTTCCTTTGTCACAGGCATCTCCCATCCATAACCCCTCAGAAAACGCCCAATCGCTTCCTTCACAGAACCCGGTATGTGTTCTTCCTCTTCCTTTAGCCAATATGGAGCTCGTAAAAGCTGCTTCAGACCGTCCACCAGCCCTTGTTCCACTACCATTGGAACGTCCGGGAACCGCTGCTGTGCCCACAGCATGATTTCCTGACCACGACCCACCGAGGGCATAGGCAATAGCACCTTTCCACCCCGAGCAATCGTCTCATGAATGGCCTGCTCCAGCTGTTCCAGCTTGTTGGCCTGCGTATCGCGGTCTGTACCATATGCGGCATCCATAATCACCAAATCCAGCAGATCGGATGAAGGTGCTATGTTCACTTCTACTCCCTTGGATACAACATAGGCATCCGCTGGACTATCCTCCTGCAAAAGCATGGATTCGGAGGTGTAATCACCGGAATAGAATATCCGCTTATCCTCCATCTCCAGTCCGAACCATACCGATCCGGCAAGGTGTCCACTGCGCCCCCACATCACCGAGACGCCAGGGACCATTTCAAACCAGGTTCCACCCTCAGCTTCATCCTCCAGAAATCGGTAGCGAATCCGTTGTTCATCGCCTTCTTCGTATGGGAGGCTGTGTCCTGCTCTCTCCATATTTCTTCGCCAAGCTCTGAAGTAGGTGTCCAATTGCTCTCTGGTTTCCCGCGTCGTCCATACTTCACCCTGATACCCCATCTTATAAAGCAATGGAATGGCGACGGAATGATCCTCATGGGCGTGAGACAACAAAACCACATCCAGCTCTTTCACGATTTCCGGTTCAATCAACGGATACTCGCCGGCTCCTTCTTTTTTCACGCCACAATCCAGCAAAAGTTGAACCCGGCTCCCTCTCAGGAGATAGGCAGAGCGCCCGTGTTCCCCGGCGCCGCCCCATACCTTCAGTTTGATCATGATGCATTCCACTTTCTCTTCGAATTCAATAGTTCAATGCCGAGCAGCATCAGTACCGTCATGCCGACTGTTACAACAGCCATCGCCATTCCGAGTGACACCTGACCTTGTTCAAATTGAGCAAAAATATACGTAGCCGATGTCTGCATCGATGGAGGCAAAATTAACAACGACCCTACCAGCTCCCGCGTGGCGATGGTGAATGTCATCATCCACCCGGCCAACATGCCGGGGATAATCAGAGGCAGAAGAATGCGCCGCAGAATATATAGCGGTCTTCCGCCAAAGACCTGACCCGCCTGGAACAACGTTCCGTCGATCTGGGTGAAGCTTGATTTGACATACTGTACCGTGTACGGCAAGAAGAGCACCACATACGTCAGAACAACCATTCCGTACGAGTTGTACAGGGTGAATGGCATCCATGGTGAATTCCAGAACAGAATTAGACCCACAACCATTACAATGCCAGGTACCGTATTCGGCAGCAGGCTGAACAGGTCAATGACACGCTGTATAAAGGAAGACGATTTACCAATCGCCAGTGCAAAACCTGTACCGATAATAACCGCAACCGTCGAAGCTGCTAATGAGAGCCCAAGACTGTTCCCGATTGCTTTCATACTGACCGATCCCCAGGACAGCAAATCCCGGTAGTGATCCAGCGTTAGATTGTCGAAGGACAGTCCCGCGCCGCGAAGCTTCATGGTCGATGCAGCAATAATGGAGAAATACGGAATGCCCACCGACAGAATCAGCAGCAACGCGAGATACAACCCGCACAGCCAACCCGCTCTGCCGCGTAGGGAGTATCGTTTGGAGCGCTGCCCCTTGCCCCCCACCAGACGGTACGTGAACTTTCGACTCATGGCAGACTGCATGTACCACATCACCAGACAGACCGACAGCAGCACCGATGCAAGCGAGGTTGCCTTACCAAAATCAATCGGCCAACTGGAGATATACTTGTGGATCTCAGAGGTCATGACATAATAACCGATACGACGCCCGAAGGTAGCGGGTGTTCCGAATTCCGCAATCGTTTTGACAAAGACGAGCATGATCCCCATGCCATAGGAAGACAACAGCAGTGGCAAAATAATGCGTCTGAATCGGTATCCCGCACGTCCCCCATGCACCGCCCCCGCTTCTTCCAAATTGCCTCCAATGCGAATGATGGCATCCCGAAGCAACAGATACAGGAAAGGGAACAGATGCAGGCTCATAATGAGCACCATGCCCCAGAAGCTGAAGAATAACTCACTCCAGCTCGCAGCGGAGGGTACCCATTGCTGCAGGTATCCCCCTTTTTGCATAAACAGAATCCATCCCATGGAGCCGATATACGGCGGGGTCATGAACGGAATCATCAGGATCACGTCCACCCAGCGATGCTGACCCATGCGGGTCTTCGCCATCATCCAGGCCAATGGCAATGCCAGCAGTGTTGTTACAGCTACCACGCAGATCCCCAGCCAGACGGAATTCAGCAGCACCCCGGATAAATGCTGTCCGGTAATGGTCCGAACCGGAGCCATCCAATCCCATTGCCCATCCGGATACACACTTTGCCAGAATATCAGCAAGAGCGGTACCCCAATGCTTATCGTTAGCAGAAAGAGGGCCAGAATCACGCCCACTCTCCGAAAAATACGGTTGTTGTCTACTACAACAGGTTTCACTACGATTTCACCTCACATGACTTCCACAAGACAATCGTCTCTTCACTCTAAGTCGCTCTAGTTGCTCGATTTGCTCGTCCTAACACATTCTTATTTAAAAGTCTCGAAGAAACGTGCCGCTGTCTCATCTCCGTGTTCACTCATCCAGTTCCAATCCACTTTAAGCTGCGGGTATCCTTCAGATTCGCCCGGTTAGTCGCCTCGATGTCTTCACGACCCGGAATCAGGTAAGCATCTGCAACGAGCTTTTGTGCCTCATCAGACAACAGGTAGTCGATAAACGCCTTGGCATTCTCCACATTCTGACTCGATTTCAGAATCGCTGCCGGTCTTGGACTGATTACAGTCCCTTCCTCTGGATATACGATGTCCAGCGGTTCACCTTTGGCTTTGGAGGAATACGCCATGTAGTCCACACCAGCTGCTACGATGCTCTTCGCTCCCGTAATGACCGGGTCAAGTGCTTCCTGATTCGCTCCTGCCATCGCTACACCATTCGCTTTGTAGCTGTCCAGCAAATCCCAGCCCTTATCTCCATTCACACTCAGGTATCCCGTAATGAAGTCCAGCGCGGACCCGGACAGTGTAGGATCAGGAATGTTCACAACATCTTTCCAGGCAGGTGTTGCCAGCTCAGCCCAACTGGTTGGTGGCGTGGACACCAGCTTCGTATTGTAGACAATTCCGAGTGCCGAAGCACTGGAGCTAAAATAGTTTCCGTCGGCATCCGACCAGTCCTTGTTCAGCTTGTCTGCATTTTCGGCATCAGGATATGGGAGTGTCAGACCATCTGCTTTCAGCGCTTGTGCCGAAGGCAGGGAGGCCAGAATAACCACGTCCGCTACCGGATTGGATTTTTCAGCTTCCATACGAGCCAAAATTTTGCCTGTCGTACCCTGGAACATCTCCACTTCAATGCCCGTCTTGGCTGTAAATCCGCTGATGATGTTATCCGCCAGCTTCTGAGGTCCTGCACTGTACAATACCAGCTTACCGCCGGCTGGTTTTGTTGTTTCAGCCGATGCAGTAGCCGTACTGCCTTCCCCAGCAGCTTGACCCGCATTCCCGGTAGTTGAATTACTTGTACTACATCCGAACAAACTGATACTCATTACCGCTGATAATAACAGCATTGCGCTTCTTTTCCGTGTTTTCATACCCAACATTTTCATTCCATCTCCCTTGGTTTCTGATTATATTTGTATTCACGTTTCTGCAAACTCACGCTGTATGCTCATCATGATCAGTTGGCTGCTGCGATGAACTCTCTCGGCTTCACATTCGGAGTGTTTTGTCCGTTCATTCGGCAAATCCGCTCCGGGGCTACATAGAGCTGAACCTTCTCCCCTACGCGTACTCTTCGATCCAGATAGGCTGTCCATACACCCAGCCCCTCCATCTGCACCCGAATTTCATAACGCTCTCCTACATAACTGACGCTGAGCACCAACGCCTGATAACACAGATCGTCATGACCTGTTTTGCTCCAGGAGACATGTTCCGGTCTCACCATGGACTGATTAGGCGTAAGCCAGTTGGACTTTCCGATAAACGAAGCAACGAAGGGATCACTTGGTGAAGCGTAGATCGTTTCTGGGGTTCCCTTTTGCAATATCCGCCCCTTCTCCATCACTACAATCTCATCCGACATCGACATCGCCTCAACCTGATCATGGGTGACGTACAGCGCTGTCAGTCCCATGTCCCGTACCAATGACATCATCTCAATTCGCATCTCTTCCCGCAGCACAGCATCCAGTGCACTTAGTGGCTCATCGAACAGGATGATCCCCGGTCTTACTGCTACCGCTCTGGCAAAAGCAACCCGTTGCTGTTGTCCTCCCGACAGCTGATGAGGATAACGATCCTCCATGCCTTGCAGGCGAACCATGCCAAGTGCTTCGGTCACCTTCTGGCGCAGATCCGATTTCTGCTTTCCAGCCTTCAGGCCAAACGCCACATTTTCGTATACTGTCATATGCGGCCATAATGCAAAATCCTGAAACACCATGCCCAGATTACGCTTATGTGTCGGTACATCTATTCGCTTCGTCGCCGAGTAAAAACTCTTGCCATCCGCGACGATTTCTCCCGCATCCGGTTGCTCCAGCCCTGCCAGCATGCGCAGCAACGTCGTTTTGCCGCAGCCAGATGGGCCGAGCAGCGTCGTGAACTGTCCATGTTGAAGTGTTAAATCCGTGGGCAGCAGCGCGGGAGTGCGATTGAATGATTTTTGAATTCCCCTAATTTCCATTTTCATAAGCATCCCTGCCTGTCTTCTTGTACTGTTCTCAGTCTAACGTCCGCTTTCGCGAGTTGTATGTTAGAAATGTAAAATTGGAATTAACTTTTTAGATGAATTCTGTTGATGTTCATAGATTAAATCTATATAAGGTGATTCAAAGTTACCGGAGAGGAGTGTTGAGTGCGTTGAACCTGATTAAACTGCAAATTGTTGAACTCATTGATAAGCATCATCATATGACCAGCGTGGCCGAACTTCTCGGCATCAAGCAGCCTACTGTTACCTTTCATATGAAGTCTCTGGAGGAAGAGATGGGGGTGCGATTATTCGAATCGCGTAGTGGAAAGACATTTCTAACCGAGGCTGGACAAGCCCTTTTACATTATTCCGTCAAAATCAATGCCCTGACCCAGGAGGCACGCCGGGTAGTACAGGAATATGACAGCCTCTATCGGGGCACCCTGCACATTGGAGCGAGCTATGTACCTGCAACATATCTGCTGCCACCTATTTTGAAACCATTTTCTCAGGAATTCCCCGGTATTCGAATTATGTTATCGGTTAAACCTTCACCCGTTATCCGCGAAATGTTGATCCGTCACCAGATTGATCTGGGTGTAATCTCTTCCGAGCCGTTTGTAGGTCCGGTACTGCAAGCAGAGACGCTGTGTGAAGACGATCTGGTATTAATCTGCTCTCCACAGCATGCCTTGGCTCAGAGGGATTTGCTGGAACCTGAGCATATGGCACAGGTTCCTTTTGCACTGCATGGCGATGAATCCAGCACTCGACGTTTAACGAACCAATGGCTGGAGCAACATGATATTCGTCTACGGAGCACCGTTGAGATGGACTCTCTGGAAGCGATCAAGCAGTTGGTTCTACTCGGCGGTCATATCTCGTTCATGTCACGAATGGCCGTACAATGGGAAGAGCAGCATGGACTGATCAAGGTGCTGCCCATTCCAGGGGAGCAGGCTCCGCGGCATATTTATACCGTCCACAACAAGGATCGTCATCCTTCCGTCCAGGTCAACCGCTTCAAGGAAGTACTGCGGGACATGAGCCCCAGCCTCTCTCTTTTTCATTCATGATCCTGCTATCCCATATAAACTATCGCTTGGCATTCATCAAATCTATGCAAGGTTAACGCAACGAGCCCTTCCATTTAATCGCTTTCATATACTCGGACGATAAAGTGGGTCTGTACGTTAATCCAGCCTAGGGAGTGATTGGTTTTGAAGAAATGGAAAAAGGTAACCGCCTCATTCATGCTGAGCATCGTGACATTGGGAAGTGGACTGACGTTTCTGGAAGCACCACAGGCTTCTGCAGCAGCCAATGCCGTTCCTGCTTATGAAGTGAAGTTCCTGGCTAAGCCGGAGCTGGTATTGAACACAGATGGGACACCACGTAGTGAAGTCATTCAGACGCTTGGCTTGAGCTCCACAGCAAGAAACATTAGCGCAGAGTACTTCGACACCAATGCACTCAATCTGAATCAAGCAGGATGGGATGTTCGTTTTCGGAAGAAAGATGACAAAAATAATTATGAACTGACTTATAAAAAACGCTATCCTGTCATCAATGGTGATGTTAATGCAGCGTTGACTCTGGCTAACCAAGAGGGATTTGATGCGTCAGATGATAACTACGAGGCTGAAATTGACTGGGGATATGGCAAACAAACCTTAAGCTTCTCCAACACTAAAAAGGTGGATACCAACGCTACAGGCGTACAACTTCCATCACAGCAGGAAGCTTTGAGCATGTTATTGGACAAGCTGCCTGGCAAATTAAAAAATTGGTCCTCCTCCAACTGGGGTAAACAACAACTCACGGCATCCCGTGCCTACGGCCCGGTAACGTTCCAACGTTATGAAGGCACATGGAATGGACAAGAACTCACCCTTGAAGTATGGCCAATTCGTAATGCAGCAGGCACAGGTGTAGAGAATATCGTAGAGATTTCGTTCAAAACAGCAGATTCTACAGCTGTTTCGGGACTTCGTACCCAACTGATGCAAGTGCTACAGAACAAAAACTGGCTCATTCCAGCCGATGGCCTGAAAACTCAGCTTATCTTGGAAAGATACTAATTGGTTAAAATGCAAAGCTCCTCTCCCTGATTCATTAGGAGAGGAGCTTTTTTATGTATTTTCTGTTTCCGACCTAATCAACCTATTTCATTGAATTTATAGTGGAGAGTTACGCGATTCTGTTTATCAGAAACTCTAAAGTTTTATAATTCCATCACTTGAGTTTCGCGTAAATAGCTCACCCTCAATTCCCCAAAGAAATGCTTTAGCCTGTGCTTGCTTCATAAACCTTAATATAATCGGACGTATTCTACCATTCATCTCATAGTTTATCACGAGATAATTTCTTGATTTTGAGTTACCTGTTCTCTTTGGATATCCTGCACTCCCAATTTTTCTCAATAAAAGCTCAAACGTTTGCTGATCACTTTGAATATATAAGTTCCCATTGCCTATCAGCACGTCCACTCGTTGACCTTCGGAAATTTGCGGAAGCCCTGACTGATGAATTCCTACTGCATGTAATCTTGAGCCAAACTGCTGTTTTAGTTTATTGGATCGATTCGTCGTTCTAATACCAAATATCGAAATTAAAACAATAACTAAAATAAAAAACCACATTTTTAATCCCCCAATTCATTTTCTTTCTCTTATCTTAGAGTAACAAAAACAGGTTTATAAATCATCAATTGTTATTTCCCTTACATTTCTGTATTGTTCTGAAGTGGTCATCTTATTCCACCGAAGTTATGAGATAATTTATAATTATTATCAAATATATCCAATAAATTAATAATGGCACAAGTCGACCTCCGTGGAATATAAAGTGAGCGAAGCTAGTAACCTAATCACTCAAACATAATGAAATGTAGAGGTGCTCGGTCCGTCTGCGCAATAACTCAAGTCCAATTTCCTTTTCATCCAAAACAAAAGGAGATCAACAGGAACATTCTGTTGATCTCCTTTATTTAATATTCCTTACAGTTAATATATTTTAAAGGTTTGGGCTGTTTCGATCCCAAGTGCACTCTGGATAAATGTATTGGCGACCCGCTCCACAGGAACCGGATTAAATCCAATAAACACACCCTTATATTTCTCTGCGGATTCAACAAACAGGTTAGGACTAACCGAATTCAGACGTATACCTCGCGGTAACTCATACGCTGCTGCTTTGGCAAACGAATCGATTGCACCGTTAACCATAGCACTGGACGCGCCTTTCAGAATGGGATGGTCCTGTATAATGCCACTGACCAGCGTAAAACTTCCCTTATCGTTGATGTAGTGCTGCCCAATCAAGACGATGTTTACTTGACCGAGTAATTTCCCCTGCACACTAATCATATTGTTCTCAGGGGTCAATTCCTCCAGCTTCGCATAATGGGTCTGACCTGCTGCAACAATCACATAGTCTATATTAGTCACCGTTTCAAAGAGGGATGTAATACTCTCTGTGGATGTCATATCCACTTGGTAATCCCCGGATTGCCTGCCGGCTGTAATGACCTCAACGGAATATTCCTGAAGCTTTGCTACAACAGCCTTGCCTAATGTTCCATTTCCTCCAATAACGAGAGCCCTTTTCATAATACGCCTCCTTTTTATCAGTGAAAGCATGCTATTGTACATTCGTTGATCTCTCCATTTAAACAAAGATCACTCGCATAATCAAACCTACTTCACAATTAAGCCTAATAATCCAACAAAAGAGGCGGCCTGAGCATCTGAGATGATGCATCCGTCCAGATCCTCAATATCCACGTGCAACCTTTCAAAGCTACAGTCGCTGAGATCCATTCCTTTAAGCTTAACACCCGACAAAAGAGCTTGATCTATATTACATTCAGAAAACTCCAGTTTTTGAGCTGTAGCTTGAAAGAAATCGCCACTCACCAGAGAACATTCCGTGTACTTTACCTGTTTAAACTTGGAAAATCGAAATAAAGAAAGGTCAGCTACACAGCCCTGAAAGCTTACATTTTGGAGTCTGCTATTTGAGAAATTAGTACCAAGCAATTTACAATTTCTAAATTCTGTCCGGTGGAGGAATGAACCGTTAAAGTCCATATTGGAGAGATCACATTTATCAAAAATCACATCAGTAAGCTCGACTTCGGGGAGAGAGGACTGGCTAAAGATCACGTTCTCAAAGAGCACTTTATCGAATGAAATCCTGCTGGCGCTCTGATTTTCAATAGAAATATTGGTAAATCGTCCATGTTTGATTTCTTCTTTACTCTCCCATGTTTCTAAAACTAATGATAAGTCTTCGAGTTCCAGAGGAATCTTTGGCGCTTCTATTTTATTTTTCATAAGTCCTCCCACTATTTTCTGATATGAGCTTACTATATCAAAAAGAGCCCTTGCAATAAGCAAGAGCTCTCTTTGTTGTTACCATGAAGCGGGTGATGGGAATCGAACCCACGCTATTAGCTTGGAAGGCTAAAGTTCTACCATTGAACTACACCCGCATATAAAAATCGGGATGACACGATTTGAACATGCGACCCCCTGGTCC